>Ga0114968_10000006_pt1 | contig 219338 bp, 201 predicted proteins | sample M_130807_EF_Meta_FD_87020 | JGI IMG/M metagenome (GOLD analysis project Ga0114968, IMG submission 87020) | Freshwater microbial communities from Lake Montjoie, Canada to study carbon cycling - M_130807_EF_MetaG | ecosystem: Environmental > Aquatic > Freshwater > Lake | place: Lake Montjoie... | reverse complement strand
TGCCAGCAACTATGTCTTGCCGACCACGGCGAGTGGCTTGATCGGTGATATTACCCGCAAGGCGCTGACCGTGAGCTTGGTTGGCGTCGCGCGTCGGGCCTATGATGGAACATCCGCTGCAACACTGACCTCGGACAACTACAACCTGTCGGGCTTTGCCGGGGATGAACGCCTGACCGTGACGCAGACGCAAGGGCTCTATGCCAGCAAGGACGCAGGCACGCAGATCAACGTCTCGGCTGAGCTGACCTCTTCGAACTTTGCGGCCAGCGGCGCGACCCTTGCCAGCAACTATGTCTTGCCGACCACGGCAAGTGGCTTGATCGGTGAAATTTCCAAGCGCGCACTGACGGTCGCGATCATCGGTTCTGTCCGTCGCACCTATGATGGCGGTGTGTCTGCCACATTGTCCAGCGGCAACTACGCGGTTTCGGGCTTGGTCGAAGGGGAGGCTATTTCGATTAGTCAGGCCCAGGCGGTTTATGCTGCCAAAGATGTGGGCCAAGGTATAACAGTGACCGTCACGTTGCCGCCAAACGCATTTTCGGCCAATGGCAGCACGTCATTGGGGAACTATACCCTCCCCGATACGGCCAGCGGTAGGGTTGGCGAGATCACGCCGCGGGCACTTACTTATGTCGCCAATTTAGCTGAACGCCCGGCGAAGACAGAAAATCCTGTGTTCACAGGATCGGTGAATGGATTTGCAGGGGGCGATACGATTGGCTCCGCAACCACGGGCACCTTGGCCTTCCGGTCAGACGCGACGCTCAGCAGCGCCGAAGGTCGCTATGCCATCAACGGCACAGGCTTGACGGCCACAAACTACACCTTTGAACAAGCAGCTTCAAACGCGACAGCCCTCACGGTTAAGGCGGCGCTGCCAAGTATATCTCAGGTCGTTTCCGCAGTGACTGTGGTGGTGCCTGTGCCGGTCGTTGTCGTTGCGCCTACGCCGAAGGTGACGGCGACACCGACGCCGGCTCCAGCTCGGACCTCGGCTCCAGCAGCTGCAGCCCCGACACCCGCCGCAGCCCCTGCTGCAGCCGCCGCTCCATCACCAGCCCCAGCTTCGGCACCAGCCGCAGCTCCGGCACCAGCCGCAGCCCCTGCGCCGGCTGCAGCTGATGCACCTGCTGCCGGGCCAGCGCCGGCCGCCGATGCTCCGGCAGACGGCGGCGGTAAGCCGGGGGCCGAAGAGCCTGCAGCCAAAGCGCCGGAGGCAGCCCCTGCTGCGCCTGGTGACGCGCCGCCAGCGTCGCCAGCTCCAGCTCCGGCATCAGGGGATGCGCCAGCTCCAGCTCCAGCTCCAGCCGCTAATTCTGCCCCCGCTGATGCAGGTGGCGCCCCAGAGTCTGGCAGCACCGTCGCGGTCGTTGCAGTCGCAGCGGCGCCTGTCGCGCCCTTGCCGCCTTCTCCTGTGCCTGCCACGCCACCCCCGACGCCCGCTGACGACGTCGACAGTGCGGACCCAATTCTTCAATCGGTGGCGGAAGCACCCGCGCCACCTCCACCCGCGGAGCGCGCGGCTGCCATTGTCAGTCAGTTGAGCCCCTTTGTCGCGGTCAGCGTTCCCTTGCCAGTTCGGCCGACCGGTGTGCCGGGTATCGATACGCGATACTCACTGGCGGGTAATCCGGCTGGTATGTGATATGAGCGTCCAGCCTGAATTGATGGATGAACTCTCTGATTTGCGTGCTACAAACCTGCATCTTCAGGCGACGATCAACGGCTTGCGAGAGGGGCTTGAGGCTGAGGCGGCTAAGACCGTGTCCGCCGTTCAAGCGGGCAAGGCGGAGATGGCAGACGAAATTGCTCAATTGCGTCTGACCATTGGGTCACTGCGTACCCGGCTTGAAGAAGAAGCAAACGCTCATGCGGCATCCCTTCAGGAACTGCGCGCAACGCTCCACGGTGAAACTGTGCAGCTCAAAGCCACGGTTAACACCCTTCGCGCGGAGCTAGAGGCGGCCCGACATGCTTCGACAGAAGCCCTCGCCAGCCAGCAGGCCGCATCCGCCCGCGAACAGGACGTCCTTAAAAATCAGATCAAGGCGTTGCGGGCGTTATTGGAGACCAATGGGTGAACATTCAAACAACTATCACACCTGCGCGGGCCCGCCGATTACGTAAGGACGCAGCGCTGCGTCGAGCGCAGATCCTGCTGGACGTCACGCAGCGGTGCGCCGCCTTAACTGATCTCGACAGCGTCTTGGCGGAGTTGGTTGAACTTACATCGCGAGAGCTGGATTGCGAACGGGGCACGCTCTTTCTGAATGATCCCGCCTCAGGTGAACTCTATTCACGTGTGGCGCAGGGCGATCTTAAACGAGAAATCCGCATCCTCAACAGCAGTGGGATTGCCGGTCACGTCTATCAGAGTGGCGAAGCGATCTGCACTGATAACCCTTATGACGACGAACGTTTCAACCGCTCGGTCGATGAGCGCACCGGTTTCGTCACGCGAAGCATTGTCTGTGTGCCTGTGCGGACGATGGCGGGCGAGTTGATTGGCGTCATGCAGAGCCTGAACAAGCGGGAAGGGGCGTTTACACAGGACGATCTCGACTTGCTCAGCGACATGACCAATCACGCTGCGACGATCCTTCAAAGCATGCAGTATATCGAAGAGATTGAGCGCATCCGGATCAAGGAAATGGATTTCCTGGAACTGGTTTCAGACATCAGCTCTGAATTCGATCTTGCCAAGCTGCTTCAGCGTGCGGTGGCGGAAACGACCCGCATGTTGGGCGCTGAACGCGCGACCGTGTTTCTTTTTGACGCCGCCACACAGACCCTGTTCTCACGTGTTGCAACCGGTGCCGAGATTTCCGAAATCAGGTTTCCGTCCCATCTGGGGATTGCTGGGGCCGTCTTCACGTCCGGTAAGACGATGAACATACCCTATGCCTATGCAGACCTGCGGTTCAACCCGTCTTTTGACAAGCAGACCGGCTTCTTCACCCGCTCTATCCTGTGCGTCCCTATCACGAATAAGGACAATCGCGTCATTGGTGTGACGCAGGTGTTGAACAAGAAGGGGGGCACATTCTCCGACGAGGATGAGCAACGCCTGAAAGCGTTTACCGCGCAGATTGCTATTGCTCTCGAAAACTCAAAGCTTTTCGATGACGTCCAACGGGTCAAAAACTATAATGAGAGCATGCTGCAGAGCATGTCGAACGGCGTGATTACCCTCGATCCTGATAACAAGATCGTCACAGGTAACGCGGCGGCGTTACGCATATGGGAAGCGACAGAGGAAGACCTCGTCGGCAAGGCGCTTCCGGATGTTCTGGGCGAGGGCTGTGACTGGGTTCTTGAGCAGCTCGAACGCGCCAAACACGAGCAGGACAGCTTCTCGCTACCCGATGCGAGCATGGCTATTGGTTCTGTCAGCAAGTCTGTGAATATTACCTTCACGCCGTTGCTCGCGGCAGAAGGAGAAAGCGCCTTGGGATCGATGTTGATGTTTGAAGACATCAGCAGTGAAAAACGCATGAAATCAACCATGTCACGCTATATGGATCCTGTCATCGCCGCCCAGATGCTCGACGGGGAGGGACTTGATTTCCTCGGTGGTCGAACGGCAGAGGCGACCATCATGTTCACCGATGTCCGTGGCTTTACGACCATAACTGAAGAATATGGCGCTCAAGGCACCGTCTCCTTCCTCAACGACTATTTCACGATGATGGTCGATTGCATCACGCGTGAAGGCGGCATGCTGGACAAGTTCATCGGAGATGCGATCATGGCGTGCTTCGGCTTGCCCGTGGCGCATGACGATGATCCTGACCGCGCCGCGCGCGCCGCGATTTCAATGATCCGCGAGCTGTGGGAATGGAATGAAGAGCGTCGCGTGCAAGGCTTGAAAACGGTTGATATGGGCATCGGCCTCAACACCGACATGGTGGTTTCGGGCAATATCGGTTCCCCCAAACGGATGGACTATACGGTTATTGGCGATGGCGTGAACCTCGCTTCGCGTCTGGAAAGTGCCTGCAAGGCCTATTCGGCGCGCATCCTCGTGAGTGAGTCGACCGTCAGTAAGCTTCGTGGAACCTATCGCTTGCGGGACATTGATCTTGTCATCGTGAAGGGCAAAACGCAGCCCGTTCGTGTCTTTGAAATGCTTGATTTCCACGACACGCAAACTTTCCCGAATCTGCTGGACGTTGTCGGCCACTTTAGTGAAGGCGTTTCAGATTATCGCGCGGCACGTTGGGAAAAGGCTATTCAACGGTTTGAAAAGTGCGTTGATCTCAACCCCGAAGACGGGTTGTCAAAGACATATATTGATCGCTGCAAAGCCCTTCAGGCATCCCCGCCTCTGGGAGAATGGGACGGCGTGTGGACGATGAAGGATAAGTAGGAATGGATGAGGCAATCAACAGCAGGGAAGTCGCGCCGTCATACGTTCCTTTTGTGGAAGACGACCTGAACTATGTGCCCAACGCCATTCATCTGATGCGCACAACGCAACAAATGCAATTGCAGCTTTCCCAGATGGCGGATCAGAAGGCCTCGATATTGATGGGGGCGACTTTTGTCTCCTTCACCATATCCATCGGCCAATTGGCGTCGGGTAACGTATCCGCCGCGTTAATTATCCTTGCCACTTTCTCATTTCTTGCGGTTGTCCTGTCGATGATGGTTGTCATGCCCCAACTGGGTGTTGCGGGAACGCGGAAACTTGAGGGAAATATTCTCTTTTTTGGCGAGTTTGCGCGCATGACGGAGGCTGACTTTATGAGAGAGCTGAAAGGAAGGCTGGTGTCTGATGATCGCTTATACTCGGCGATGACCCGTGACATTTATCAGAACGGCCAGGTGATGGCGTTGCGGAAATATCCTTACCTCACGCTGGCCTACAGGACTTTCCTTTTGGGCCTTATTTTGTCGTTTGCGACACTTGTTGTCCAACAGTGCCTGCCTGGCTGAGCCTCAGTCCAACGCAAACCAAAGATCAAACATGGCGGCATAACCATGGCATACGCCGCTTTCGTCAGTTAATGGCCAGGTAAGGGCATGTTGCACCCGAAAGCGGTTGCCACGACATGACATGAGATTGCCGGAATATTTGGCGACGCCGCCTGCAGGGTTGGCCCCGGAGAACAGTCCGTTTGGCCTGGCCTGTTTATCCGTCTGGTAAGGGGTGCCCCGATCCTTTGGGTTGAAGCCGAGATAGTCCGTCTCATAGACCTCAAGCGCACATCTGTTTGCAAAATGCGTTGCTGCATCTGGCATATGATATTCGGCGAGTATCGCGCAGGGTGCCGTCCACAAGGCTGCAATAACGTCATCCGATTTTTGGACGAGGGGGCGCCGTGCCTGCCGGAAAAAGCTCGAAGCGACCAACTCGATCTTCGGAGCCATTGCAGTGTCACGATAAGGCGGGGGAACGAAGCTGCTCATTTATGGAAAGTAGCCCCAGAAACTCAAGAGACGTTGGATCGCCTTAGATGGACAACGGAGCATAGTGGGAGGGCGCTTCTGCTCAACCGAAGAAGAAGCGAAGTTGGTTGCATTAGGGCCCGCAGGCTCAATCCTTCCAATCAGGCGAGAACGTGATGCCTGAGATGCCTCAGAAACATAAGCCTTTTGCGGATTCACCCAGCAAGGCACTGTCGATCTACATCTTAAATGGTTCATTTCGTTGGGCTATTTGAGCCGATCCTGATCTCTTCCTCCTCGACATTGCGCCGTGGCAAACTATTCCTCAGGTCATGTTAGCAGAATTTGGTATGGCAGCACTTTGGGTCGCAGCGTCGCTGGCCCTCCTCCAGTTTGCCCTTGGCGTTGTCGTCCTTCGGCAGAATCGCAATGATCTAGCGAAGGCAATTGCGCCTCTTGCCGTCGCGCAGGCCGTGCTCTGCGGTTTGGCGTTTTTGGTTCTGGTGCTGTTGTTTCTTCGATCGGACATGTCCGTCCTGCTTGTTGCGACGAACAGCCACTCCGAAAAGCCATTGCTTTACAAATTCGCGGGCACCTGGGGGAACCATGAGGGGTCCATGCTCCTTTGGGTTTCCATATTGGGCGTTGCCGGGGCGACTGTGGCCCTTTTCGAGCGCGCCTTGCGGGCGGATACCAAGATCGCGACGCTGACGGTTCAGGCGGCGATTGCACTCGGCTTCTATGTCTTTCTCCTATTCGCCTCCAATCCGTTTGCGCGGATCGCCGGGGTGACGGAGGGACAGGGACTCAATCCGTTGCTGCAGGATCCCGGCCTCGCCTTCCATCCGCCGACACTTTACATCGGCTATGTCGGGATGTCGGCGGCGTTCAGCTTTGCAATTGGCGCTCTCATCACACGCGACGTCACACCCAGTTTTGCACGCGCCATGCGCCCTTGGATCTTGGGGGCGTGGATATTCCTGACGATTGGGATCACGGCGGGCAGTTACTGGGCCTATTATGAATTAGGCTGGGGCGGCTGGTGGTTCTGGGACCCTGTGGAAAATGCGTCGCTCATGCCCTGGCTCGCGGCGACGGCACTCTTCCATTCGGTGACGGTCCTTGCAACGCGAGACGCCCTGCGGACTTGGACGATCATGCTGTCCTGCGTTGCCTTTTCTATGTCGATGGTTGGCACGTTTCTCGTACGCTCGGGCATTTTGACGAGCGTTCACAGTTTTGCGGTCGATCCCAAGCGCGGGATTTTCATCTTGGCTCTGCTGACGATCTACATTTGTGGAGCATTGGTCCTTTTCGCTTTGCGCGTGGGCACGATTTCCGAAGGCAAGCGGTTTGAACCTGTGAGCCGGGAAGGACTGCTGGTTATCAACAACCTCCTGCTGTCGGTGATCCTGGTCGTGGTGATGGTTGGCACCCTCTATCCGCTGGCGCTGGAAGCGTTCACGGGGCAGAAGATTTCCGTTGGTGCGCCTTTCTTCAACGCAACAACGGGTCCCCTCGCACTTGCTCTGGTTGCCTTCATGGCGGTCGGGCCGTTGCTGCGCTGGCGGCATGATGAAGGCCGGGCGCTCATCCGCAGGCTGGCCGCGCCTTTGCTCGTTTCCGCGCTCACAATGATCGCGGTCTATGTCTTCGCAGGCAAAGCCGCGTTCCTTCCCGCAATGGGGATCGTTGTGGCAGCAGGCGTTGCAGTGGGGAGTGTTGCGCCACTGTGGAAACGCAATCTGGCGCGCACCCCGCTCTTCACATGGGGTATGGTTATTGCCCATCTTGGCTGCGCGGTTAGCATCGCTGGAATGGCGGCAGACAGCGCATTCATGAAGGAAGCATTGGTGCCCATGCGGATCGGCGACACGCGCAGCATCGGCGATTTTCGCGTGACTTTTGAAGATGTGGCGCAGGTCCCGGGCCCTAATTACGATGCCCTTCAGGCAACGCTGCGGGCAGAAACGTCCAATGGTGATTCATTGGTGCTGAAACCCGCGCTGCACCGCTTTTCTTCTCCGGCCATGGTCACCAACGAGGCTGCCATACGGACGTTCTGGAATGGCCAGCTATATGTCGTTCTTGGCGATGAGCGACCCGGCAATGTGTGGGTCGTCCGGATGTGGTGGAAGCCCTTTGTGACGCTCATATGGGTGGGCGGGATCATGATTGCAGGCGGCGGCTTTCTGTCGCTGATCGGTCGTGTGCGCCGCAGCGCGAAGAACCGCAAAGCCAAAGGTTTCTCCGCGGCATGAAGCGCTCTTGGGTGTTCTGGTTGCCGGTTGTGGTCACGATCGCGTTGTTCGCAACCTTCCTCGTCGCCTTGGTCAGGCCATCCGATCGAACCATCGTGTCCCAACTCGTGGGGCAGGCATTGCCCGCCTTTGACGCGCCTGCGGCATTGCCGGATCAGCTGGGCACGAACAGCCAGGACTATGCCGACGGCAAGCCAAGGCTGTTGAATGTGTTTGCCAGCTGGTGCGGACCTTGTGTGGCCGAGATCCCCGTCCTGCTTCAGCTGCAGGCGATGGGGGTGGAGATTAATGGTGTCGCGGTTCACGACAAGCCGGAAGATCTCGCCCGGTTCTTTGCCGAAAATGGCAACCCCTATGCGCGTGTGGGACTGGATCAAGGTGGACGCGCCCAAATCGCGTTCGGGTCGGCAGGTGTCCCGGAGACCTTTATCATTGATGGCAAAGGACGGGTCGTTGACCAACATATCGGTGTCATTACCGAAGCTGACATTCCCGACATTCTCGCAAAACTGAAAGGAAGCTGATGCGTCGTTTCCTCATCGCAGCATCCTTGTTTTTGGCGCAGCCCGCTTTTGGGCAGGACTATGCCGAGGAATCCCTGCCAGACGTCAATCAGGAAGCGCAGGCCGTGGCGCTGATGGATACTCTGCGCTGCGTGGTCTGTCAGGGCCAGCCTATTTCAGGCAGCAATGCAGATCTTGCGCGCGATATGCGCCGCCTTGTCCGGGAACGTATCGCCACCGGGGAAAGCCCTGAGACAGTGCGGACTTGGCTCGTCAGCCGCTATGGCCAGTGGATTAGCCTGAAGCCACAAGTCAATGAGTTGACCGCACCTTTATGGCTGATCCCGCTCATCGCCTTGGGTGGTGCGGGTTTGCTCTATTCGCGGCGCTTCAAACGAAAGAAGAAGTAATGGCCTGGATCAGCGTCTTAATTCTCTGTGCCGCAACGTTTGGCGGTCTTTGGTGGTCGGGTCGATTTTCCCGAACCGCGCTTGAGCTATTGGGGGCGGCCCTAATGCTGGCCGTTGCGGGCTATGCCTGGCAGGGGACGCCCAATCAGCCGGGTTTCCCGGTCAGCACTTCCAAATAATCGTTCCGGCGTAACCAGCGCCGAAAATGGCCGCCCGCATGGCGGACGGCCATAAACGCTTACTTCTTCTTGGGAACCCAATCCGCAAAGGTTGGCTTATCGCTCACCCGGTAGAGCAAGCCACCTCGGTTGCGATAGAAGCGTTCCATCTCTTCACGGTTGAACGGGCGTGAACCCAACCGTCCGAACACGGCGATCTGCCCGCCTGTTTCATCCACTCCGCGATCCCGGTCCAGCCCCTTTGACATGGCCAAGGCGGGAGAGGGCGTGCGTGCCCAAGCGATCAGTTCTGGCTTTGGTGCCGGCGAGAAGCCGTAATAATTTGGCTGCGATGCCGGCGACGTCAGTTGAAGAACCTTCATACCGTTGCGACCGTCCGCTACATAAGCGAACAGCGATGCATTGGTGGAGCCAACAATGACGTCCTCGGCATCATTCAAAAGTCCGTTGAATGTGACCTTTTGATAGATGGTCGGCTTTTCTGGGTTGGTCACATTCAAGATCACAAGCCCGTCCTGCTTTGCTGCGACATAGGCATATGTGCGCGCAATGTAGATGCGGCGGGCATTGCTCAAGGGCACGGTCGCTTCCGGGACGGGAACGATCTTACGGGCATTGGTCACATCAAACAGCTTCACGCCGTCTTCATCCGTGACCCACAGATAGCGGAATTGCAGGGCCGATGCTCTGGGCCCCTTGGCCGGGAGCACCTGCATGACGCGGGGCTTGAGCGGATCGTTGAGATCAAGAACGACGACGCCTGCATCCGCTGCAACATAGGCATAGTGCCCGCCGAGGGTGATGTGCGTCGCCCCCTTCAGGATGTTGCCCTCATTCCATGTCAGCGCGCGTCGCAGGAAGTTGTTGCGTGGCTCACCATCAGCCAATGTGCCGATATCAACGAGGATCAGACCTTCGACGCTGTCCGTCACAAACGCATAGTTATAGATTGGGTGGAACGGCTGTTCCTGGTTCATGTCACGCATGTCCTGCGTGTTCTTTGCCGGATTGATTGGTTGGTTGGTGGGCAACGCCATGCATGTGGCGTTGGTCGACTTCACCTGCGTGTCATGGCCGAGCGGCGAGAACGGGCCCGTCAGAATGCGTTCCGACACGCCCTTGTTCGCGACTGAGGCGATGTCATAGGCGCGGAAGCCGGCACGGCCTTCTGCGACATACAGATACTCGCCGCGCATCTGCAGGCAGCGGACGGCATCGTCTGTGCCCTTGGTTTCGTTGCGGATTGTTTCCTTCAGGCCGGTTTCGCCGCTGAGGCGCTTGTCGAAGGATTTGCCGCGCGTCCAATTGATCAGTTCACGCTTATTCCGGTCAACATGCGCCTTGTAGAAGTCGGGATAAGCGTACCTTTGCAAATAGGACCCGAACACAGCCTGTGGCTCGTCATATTCCGTCACACGGACCGCTTCGACGCCATTCTCCAGCCCAGTCCAAGCATACATGCCGACGAAATTGACGAAGTTTGTGCCCTGCAAAAGCAGCTGGGCCATGATCGCATTGTTGTCATTTTCGGCAGACACATGGCAGTCGCTGCACTTCTTGGTCTCCGTCGTGCGGACGGTATGCGGGAAGTGCGGTGCAAAGGCCTGTGAGGAAAATCCGACCGCAGAAATAGGTGGCTGCTGCACATAGATGCGTTCGCGGTTGACGTTGGTGGAGGACAAGATCAGGGCCGATGTCGACCGCACTGGCGTAATGATGTTGCCCTTAGTGGTCTGGTGTCGGCCAAGCTGGAACATGTCGTCGCGCGCGACTTGCGGGTTATAGGTCGCAAAGTTGCGCGTCTCTTCACCCTCATATTTGTGGGACGTGGTCTTCCAGTTCGCCTCGATCGGCAAGTGGCAACCGCCGCAGCTTGTGGTCCAGCTCAGATGGCATGTGAAACATGCCATTTCGCTTTCCTTATGTGCCAACTGATCGTCCGCAATTCCGGCACCGAATTCAAACTTGCCGGTCTCTGCGCCTATTTTGCTCATCAATTTGGAACGAGCGGCCTTCAAGTTGAAATTGGGGCTATCTGGATCAACGCTGTCTTTGACGAGGCTCATGCGCCATTCCAGCTTAGGATCGAGAACGGAGCGCTGGATGAGATAACGCTTTCCGTTATCGTCTTCCTTCCATTCAAAGCGGCGTTGGCCATCTGGGTTGCGGATCAAGGCAAGGTTGTTGCCGCCGGGAGGTGCCGCTGGTCCGGATGTCAAAAGTGTTGGATCAGCCTTGGTTGTGCCATGGCAATCCTTGCACCCAATCTCGATTGCGTTGGCGACTTCCCCATAGATGAGGCCATTGCCATGGCTGTCTTGCGAGAAGTGGCAATCGACGCACTGCATGCCCTTTTCGGCATGGATGTCCATAAGGTGGACCGACTTGCCCGGATTGGTGCCGATGGGGGGGAAGTTGCCTTCACCTTTTCGGCGGAACTTTTCCGGATCGTCATTTGAAACGACCTTGCCTTCCGCATCGAGCAGATTGCCTTCACGGTCGCGCTTGAAGATCGCGCGGAAATTCCAGCCATGGCCGTGATAGTCCGCGAACTGGGTGTCCTTCGCCTTCGGATTGATGTCGTCGGCGACGCGGCGGACGAACTCGACATCGGACCATTTGCCGCGTGCTGCAGCGCCTTCAGGGTTCCGGTCGAGGGCCTTGCGGGTTTCCGCGGCTGTCGGATACTTCTGTTTCGCGGGCCACATGAGCGGCGCGTCGCTCTCATAATCCCACATGGTGTAGCCAAGGAACGAGTTTAGGAAGATGTTCGGCTGGTGCATGTGGCAGTTCATGCACTGGGCGGTCGGGATGGCGCGGGTGAAGGCGTGTTCCAGCGGGTGCCCGCTTTCCTTGCGTGGATCAGGAGCGTGGCCCTTTGCGTGCCCGTCATCATGCCCAGACTTCTTTTTGCCGTGGCCGTGGACATCGCCATGCCTATCTCCGTGACCATTGCTCAAGCTCGCACGCATCTGGCCTTCCATCTTGTCGGCGATGGTCGGATCAAGCGTGACGGTCTGTCCGTCATTGCCGAATTTGGCATAGGTGAGGCTTTGTGGTGCTTCCCGGCTGTTTGCATATGGCACGTGGCAGCTGGCGCAGCCGGAATGGCGGTAATCGCCCGGCTGATCGTTTGTCCCCATGAACCAGGTGAAGGGATCGTTGAGGCGGGTCTTGTGGATGTTGAGCACCGGAATGGCGACGCGCAGGCCCGTGCCGGCGCCGCGGTTGGACTGGCGAATATCGGGACGGCCCGGTTCTTCCAAGCGCTGCAACTGGCCAGTCGAATTAGGGAGCCCGACTTCAGGGAACTGCGTGCCGTTCGTCCGGCCACCGCGCTCGAACACGCGGAAAATGTCAGCCGGTGGGACGACCTGCCATGTGGGCAGCGGATAAAGTGCAGCGAGCGCGCCGCGCGCTTCCTGCTCCTTCGTCACTGTGCCCGGAGGTGCGCCGGGCGACAGGATTTTTGCAGGCTCGCTTTTCTCGGTATAAGCTTCGCCAAAGATGTAGTTTTTGAATGGGGCAATGCCGTTGTTGTAAGCTGCACCACCCCAGAGCATTGCGCCGCTCGACATGATGGAGCGGTCCGTCGCTTCAATCACCGACATATGGCACGCGCCACACGAGTCTCGCACAACACGATAGTCGGACGGGTTGTTGAACCTTACAAACTCGCGGCTTTCCTTGTTCAGAAGCGTGTAGCTCTGCTTCGGGTTGGCCGATGACGGCCAGTTCCAAGCCTTGGGAAAGCGCGGCATGACATGCGCCTTGGACAACGCTGTCGTATAGGCTTTGTCGCCTTCCTTCGCGTTTTCTGGAGCAGACACTGTCGCGTTGCCGCCATGGCAGTCGGTGCAGCCCAACACGACCGCTTCGGATCGGTGCATGCTATAAGCGTCGGTCTTGGTGTGGCAGGACACGCAACCGATGCTCTTTGTCTTGGCTTGTTCCGCCGTCTGCCCAGCAGGTGCGGCAGGAGCGCGGACAAGGGTGTAATCTCGCGCCACCGGCTTCTCAGCGTCAGAGGCGAGGAGACCGGACGGCACCATGAGCGCGATGACGAGGAGGAGGCGGGAAAGCAGTGACATCAGTATGACAAAACCGTGTTAAAAAGGACGGAATAATGGCGTTTATTGCCACTGGTGGTTGTGTAGATATCTTTAAAGCCGGCCCCCGGTTCCAGCATGGCACCGGAGAGGCGGAATACGACGTTCTGGATCATCGACGGCCTGTAAATCGCGGCTGCTGAGAGGTCCCAGCCGATGGCGCGGGGGATCGTGCCTTCGTTGCGCAGTTCCTGGACGGTGGCTGTGTTGGCAAACCAGAGATGGTTGGCATTTGTGGACAGGCGGAATTGCGGTGTGACGTCAAAATCCGCCCCGGCCCCTAGCAGGATCGTCCCAGGGTTATTGAAATTGCTTTGTCCCTCATCCTTGGAGGAGCGAAGCGAATTGAGGACGCCATTGCGACCGTTAATACTAATGACACGCCCGCCACCTGCGAAGGGGAGCGACTGGCGGATCCAGTAGCTGGTGTCCGCACCGGCGAAGATCGGATTTTCGACAATGGCATCGAACCCGGTCTCTCGATTGTCATATGGGTCCTTGTCGCCTGTGGCGAAGAGCCCGGACAGGCGGAAGCGCGCCCAGTTCTGGTCATAGCTGGCTTCCACGGCTGCAAAGCCCGCGCGGATCTGTGCCGGCTTGCCGGTGAAGATGCTGTTCCGGTCGCTGCCAAGTGCCGCATAAATCGAGGAGGTGAAATTGATCCGCCCGGCATGGCCGTCTGCATTATAGCCGAGATAGACCACGTCGTAATTGCGCCCGCGCAGATTGCCCAGAAGCGCCGGACGAACCGGGAAGCCGTTATCGTCAACATGAATGTCGTCGGCTTCGCGGTTCATATTGTAAACGACGGTCAACTGGCTGGTGACCGCCGGGATAGGAAAGTCCTGCCGATACGCGTTTGCAAAGGCGATCCAATCTTTGCGCGGCAATTGGACAAGGCTGTTCAGCCCTGAATTCGTGTCCTTTTCCAGCCGCCAGAAAACGCCATAATTATATTGGACGCGGTTGTTGTCGCGATTGCCGAAATAACGGATGCCAAGCTGCTGGTCGTTGAAGAGGAATCCACGGAAATCCGCCTGAAAAGGCTGAATGCCGATGCGGACGCTATCAAAATCGTAGCGGTCAGAAACGTTGCGTAGATGCTTATCTACGAACAGTTCCTGCACACCGAGGAAATGGTCAAACCGATGGCTGGCGCGAGACGGCTGGACGAAGAGTAAGCGTCGCTCAGACACGTCGACAAAGGACGTGTTGAAGGCAAGGGCGATTTTATATTCGATTTCCGGCGGCTTGAACGCCGTCGACCCCTTAAAGAGGGACGCGGCTGCAATAAAGGTCTGTGATGCGACGAGACTGGACGTGCGCCCGAACACATCCACATCTCCGACAGTCTCATTGACTTGGCGGCCGACAGGCTCCGGAAAGCTGCGCGGTTCAACGACCGTATCGGAAATTAGTGACGCCGCGAGGAACCAATCCTCGCCCTTGATCGGCAGCCATTTCGGCTTCTTGTGGAGATCAATCGGGCGGTCACCCTTATAGGTGTTTTGGTTATACGGGTCCCACCAACGCTCTTTAACTATGCCAAGCGTCTGGATGAGGCGCCAGCGATCAGGGATGGGTACTTGATCGGTTGGAAAAGCCTCCGGCGGCGGTGCGCGGACGGCGCCTTTGTTTTCCTGAGTGACCTTGTCCGGCAAGGCGCGCTCACGACCGGGGATGCGTCGACCGACAATGAGCGCCCCGTCTACATCAACCTCAAAGAGGGGGGGCAAGTTCTCGCCTTCACGAACAGCTTCGGCGGGCGGAGGCGTGTCTAACGCTGGCGTTTCCTGCGCGACTGCAAGCGTCGGTCCGGATGCCAGAAGTAGGAGCGGAAGGGTGCGCAACCGCATAGCGATCATTTGCCTTGGCACACGTTTTGCGCCGTCGTGTCGAGGAAGGGCTCAAAGGGGCATTGGGCGTAGGGCAGGGCCGCGTTTCCGGCCTGCGGGAACAAGATGGCCGAGGCGCGCAGGCTGCTCGGCGCATTGCCAATGCCGGAAATCTTTACTGCGGCATTGGAGAGACCGAGGAAGCTGATCATATCATCCTGATCGATCCCGTCTCCGGACGTCCCGATCGCCCCAATCAGGGTGGTTCCGCGATAGATGGGGACGGCTCCCGGAAAGATCTGAATACCGTTTTGGAGGCGGTTCTGCCCACCGGCGAATGCAGGCAGGCTGGTGCAGCGCGCTGGCGTATCTGTCTGGCTGGTGCCCCCTACAAAGGCGAGGTGGGTGGCCAAATCCCGAACGATAAGGGCGGATTGCAGGCCGTTTGAAAAGGGATTGAACTGACCGATGGGTCGGGACAGCGGTCCGTGTGGACGGTCGATCTGCCCATCGGGGAAATAAGGCCGCGCCAAAAGACCGATCCACCGCGCGCTGATCGCCTTTTCACCCACCAGTTGCGATTGGTTGGAGAGGAAGGCCCGATAGGCCGTCAGATATTGGGAGACGTTGCTGTCGCCGGTTCCCTGTAGGTCTGATGCCGCTCCGGGGTTGGAGAAGAAGGCGGCCGTGCGGGCCTTTTGAAGCGATACGTCAATCCCGAAGACCGGCGCGTCGGGGGAACGGACCTGTCCGAGCACGACGCCATTGGAGTCAACAACAGAAACGGTCACTTCTGCCTTGCTGTCAAGCGGCTTGCGGATTTGCGCCCGTGCCCGCTTCACAATGCGGAAGGCTTCTTCAAGGATCGTCCGGACCTCCGCTGGGGTCAGCGCTGCCAGCGTTTCCGAACCCGCCCGAATGGGAAAACGAGCGCTGCCCTGTCCGTCGGTAAGGAGGAAGGCATCGCTGTCGGAAAACTCGGCGCTCGTCGCGCGGCGGATGCCGGAAGCTTCTGTTCCATAAGGCGTACCGGCCGTGATGACGGCATTGGCATATCCCGGAACGGAAATGAGCGACCCGACAGTTCCTGAGAGCGTCGCAAATGAGCGGGCTGCGCCGCGGGCCGTCAGGCCTGTGGTCGTAGCATCTGCAAAACGCAGGAAGGTGCCGTCGACTGAGATGCGACCTGCCTGAATAGCCTCCGGCGCGGCAAAGCCAGTTGTGCCGGCTAGGGCGATAAACTCTTCATTGTCTTGGTCAATGTCCAGCGTAGAGGGATCAAAGCCATAGTCGCCATCGGCCATGACGCCGATCCCGCCTACGACCACACCGTTTTTGTAGAGTGGCAGGCCGCCTGCGTCTGCTGCCATCCCGAGTGGGGAGCGTTTCGGGCCAATGGCGGCCTGTCCAAAGCGCGCGCTGAGGTCTGAGCAGGGCAATTGGCTGAACTGCACGCCAAAGAGCGGGCCGCTTTCAAGCCCGACGGTGCTGGGCCCCGGCGGAAAATGCTCCTGAACAATTTGGCTAGCCGTCCGTGTGGAAAAGGCATTGCCACTGGACGACAGATAGGCTGCCGTGACTGCTTTGGCGATGGCCGCGGCTGTTGCGGGCACTGTCAGGTTCTGGGCGTCCGTGCTCTGACCATTGGCCGCCGCGCGGGTTACGGCTGTCGCCCTTGCACCGCTCATATTGAAAACGCCAAGGACATTGCCGACCCGATCAACGACCGCGATGGTCGCCGGCAATCTTCGTGCGGTCGCCTCTTCAATCGCCTGTGCGAAAATTTGTTCGACTTCAGCCGTTGTTAAAGCCTCGATCGTGCTGGCGGGATACCTGCCGGTCGAGTTTGTTGTCGTCGCAGCCGCGGTTGCAGTCCTCGTGGTGCTTTCACCTGAACCCGGTCCGCAACTGGCGAGCAGAAGCGCGCTAAGAACGAGGGCTGATACTGGCTTAAAGTGTCGAGGCCTCATTAGAGGCCCCCAATCGCATTGCTTGCCCGAGATAAAGCAGACCGGAATGCAGCGGGCTGGTAGCCATATGGATCTTTCACTGCGGCATAGGCGCGGTTGATCTCTTCACGGATCGAGGCGGCTTGCCCGGCAGACACTGATCCATTGTTCACCAGAGCATTCAGGAGTGTGTCGACGGCCATAACGGCCTGCGTGCTGCCATCATAGTCGGTGTAGCGCGGGCGCATGGCGGCATCGCTGATGCTGGCAACAAGCGCCTTGATGTCACCCGATGAGAAGCGCTTGCCCCCGAACGCGGCCAACAGCGCATTCGTGGTGCTGCGCAGCCGTGCTGCTGCCTTCAGCGCCTTCGCTCGGTCGCTGGCCAGCGCCGCGTGGAAGGCCTTGCTGTCCGCATCAAAGCGCTGGGCCAAGGCAGGGGATGTCAGACGCGCAGCAGCGCTCAGCATGATCATGTTGCCATCGCTGAACGGGGCCATGCCGCGCGGAATGGGGCGGCCAGGATTGGCAACGGCTGCGGCACGGAAAGAAGGATCATCGGAAATGCGGCGATGGCAGCTGTGGCAATCGAAGAAGTAGTATTCAGGAAAGATGCCTTCTTGGCCTAGCCCGGCATCGGACCAGAGGGACAGGGCACGATCAAGGGCAACAGCCTGTCCGACCGCCCAATCCTGAACCGGGTCGCGCTTCCCCTTACGGCGAACATAGTCCGCATCTTCATCATGATGGGCCTGAAGGCCTGTGAAAAGGTCGAGTTCAAAGGTGACGCGGGGGTGGCCCGCTGCCATGATCCGGTGGCTGACGAACTGGCCGGACTTTGCGGAGCCAAAATGACAATCGAGGCAGTTTGAGGCGCGGGACTTGGGGTTGTCCAGTGGGATCATGCCCTGCGCGACGTTGCTTTGATTGGAGGCCCCGACGGCATAATGGCTGCTGATCCATCCGGAAGCGCCGCCGTGGCAAGACTCACATCCCACGCCGTCAGAGACATGATGCTTCGGACCTGTCGCACTCGCATTGTCGCTGTGGCAGCCAAGGCACATCGGGGCGGTTTCTGCTGAGGCGAGGCCGAGGTTTCGGGCAATGGCAGCAGACCGTGCGGTGCCCAAGGTGCGGAAGGCGCGGCTATGGGCGCCGGATGTGGATGAGTCTTCTTGCCAGCGCAGCAGTTCATCCTGACGGACGACAGCGCCGTCGGCGACTTGCCGCCCATGGCAGGTTGAGCCAGCGCAGCTTGCCACACCCAAATGGACATTCTGGGCAACATCGGTCGCCGTAGCGGGTTGCGTGCCGGCCAGAACGACGAAGGTGGCAGTGCCCATCGTCAGAATTGCAAACAGGATTCCGAATAGACGTGAGAACAGCTTTGCTGAATCGCCACTTTGGACGGGATCCGAAATGCCCATGAAAACGCCCCCCAAATCGGTCATCTCGAAATTGCCAAGCCCCCCTCGTCAATTTCCAAAACAAGGCACGCAATCTGAAGAAATTCAGAGCAGCGCTATCGTCCGGCCACCGTCCCAGCAAAGCACAGATAGCCTTTGCAGGTTGCGGAAAATATCGAGAAAAATCAAGTAAATCGCAGGAGTGTTTACACCGAATTGGAGATGATAACCGGCCAAGATGAGCGGTGTTGGATATGATGCAGAGCCGATGGGGCGCAGGTGCATTCAATATGAAGAATTTCGATTACGCGTTTAGCACTAAACTTTGGACGAGGGGCTGCAGAGAGGCGTCAAATCGTGCCAACGTTGGGTAGTCTCCAGCCGTCTGGAAAAAGGTAACCAAGGCGTCGCCTGTCCAGTGATGGAGGGAATAGCCGGGCTCTTCAGACACGATCATCGGCCGATTGTCTGGATTTTCCGGATCGATAGGTGCCAGTTCTAACGCGACCTGTGGGGCGGACGATCCGGTGACGGCCAAAAGGTGTTTTTCAAAGGTCGTTGTGAATGGCCGATGGACATGGCCTGCCAACATTGCTCGAATGTTGTTGCGGTTCCTCAAAACGCCGGCGAGTGTTTTAATCCATTCTGCATCAGGTTCCACATCCATCCATTCGATACCGTGCCGAACAGGAGGGTGATGAAGGGCGATGACAACAGGCCTGTCTGAACAAGCGTCCAGCGTGGCTGAGAGCCAGGCCGCCCGACGTTCGCAAAAGGCACCACCATGTTCACCGGGTTCTAGGGTATCGAGCACAACGAGCACGAACGAACCCTTGTCGACGGCATAATGGACAAATCCATCGGTGGTCGGCGTCTCAGGAAAGACGTCCAGAAAGTTCACGCGCTCATCGTGGTTGCCAACGCATAGATGTGTTTCAAATGGCGCTGCCGCCAGCGCCTCTCTTAGCTGCTTATAGCTGCCGACATCGCCTTTGTCCGTAAGGTCACCTGTGCAGATGAGCATATCTGGCATAGGCGTCATGGCGCCTAATTTCAGGAGAATAGCATCAAGTCGCTGGCGATTAAACTCCCTGGGATTATTGGGTTCAAACCCCAGATGAATGTCGGTAATTTGCGCAATCAGCATTTTTTTGCCTCTAGTAGAGCTCATGGCGGCTGCGCGACCCTCATCTAACGGTGAAGGTCGCGCCCTATCTTAGTTTGTACTTCCCGCGACGTCTGTCTCTGCCGCTAAGGGAGTTCCCTTTCCGATTTCCTAAACTGATGCAAATTAAAATTTACATATTGTAACAAGATAAGGAGATTTTTTTGAGCTGAATTGGCGCCAATGATTTCGCACGTTATGCGCGCCCTTATCCGGTTGTTGTACCCCGCCCTTTTTGAGCTGCCGTTGTCTTCGGCCCGGTCGCGGCGGGTTTTGATTTCAAGGGATCTTCGAAGTGATAGCCGTGACACATGGAGCAGGTCGAAGGGACCTTATCATGCTCCGGTGTGGCACCTGCATGGCAGGTCTGGCAGGATTTAATTCCCGGCATGAGAACATCGGTCGCGCTCTTTGACTTCGGTGCCGTGTGGCAGCTTTCGCATTTCGACGTGTCATGCGCCTTATGATCGAACCAAGCCTTCGGCATATAGTGCTTCGGTACGGAGATAGGCTTGATCGTGAAGTTCAGGCTTGCCGGATTGGCAGGGGCCACGACCTGATGACATTCATAGCACGCACCGCCCGTTGAAAAGACGCGGCGGATGGCCGCATCAGGGCTTGAACTTCCGACATCAAAGCGCGGTGTGGGGCGGTTGCTTCCGGGTACATGACGCCCCTGAAGGAAGCCGTTGCCCGCCGGATTTTGTGGACCAACGCCGCGGTATAGCGCGCTGATCTGAGCGATCGTCTGGGAAACGTCGCCATGACGCAGGGTAAGAACAGTGTTCCCAACCTTTCCAAAGCCAAGGCTGTGGCAAGCGCCGCAGTTCTTTTCCATCTCGACCGGGACAAACGTTGATTTGTCAGCGGATGCTGTATGACAATCGCTACATTTCAGACCGGCACCTCCCGCGCCCTGATAGGCCGGGAGCGTCATCGCCATTCTCGCGACACCGTTTGTGGAGGACAGGTGCAAAGCGTGGGGGAACTTCAGACCCGTGTTTTCCTTGGGTTTTGAGGCAAGGGAAATACGCTGAATTGTCGGCGGTTCGCCGGGAGATATCACAATTGACGGGCGGAATTCAGGATGGTCTTTTGCGAAATCGCCAACGTCCAGAAGTTTCGTTGTCTTGACCCGCGTGCTCAAACCGACATGGCAATCGGTGCAGAAACGTTGCGGTGTTGCCGGCGCGGAGACGGCGCCTTCATGCTCCATATGGCAGTCGACGCAGCTGTTTTCAGGCCGATTGAACATGCGGGATGTCGCATTCAGAACTTGGCGGAATGGATTGGGATCACCCTTGGCGCCAGCCAAGCTTTTGGGATCGGCATGGTCGTGCACTTTGGTGTGGCACGCAACGCAACTGCTATCGCGCACGGATTCAAAGGCGTTCACGTGGCAGGCCTGACAATCCTTTGCCAGCGCGGCGTGGCCGAGCGAGAGTTTGCCGGATGACCAGGTTTGGTCTGCGTGAAATGTATCCGCACGGCTTTTGGCCATATGGAAGTTTGACCACGTCCAGATCGGCCAGACCAGCAAAGTTGCGAGAATAGTGACAACCAAGATCCAAGCTGGAAGGCGCATTTTGCCCCCAACCTTGCCAAGAGAGAAGACGAACTTACTGTCTTTGGCTTCGCTGGAATCGGCAACAGCGCTTTTGCGTTCAACACGGATGACCACGTCTTCTGATGCGCGGCTGATGATGAATTCATGACTGCCAAAGTTAACAACGGCGCCATCGCCGCGAGCAATCTTCAGGGTGGTGACGCTCCGGCCATTTGCCATGAAGGGTGCGCCTGCAACGGCGTCCACCGAGAGCGTCCCATCGCCATTGGCGGTGATGCGGGCATGGTCAAGCGGCACCGACACATCGGGCAGCGCAATATCGCAGCCCGGACCGCGGCCAACTGAAAGCGTCAGTTGGTCATAGTCCTTCGACCGAATGATTTCGCGGCCGTCATTGGTGAAGCTAACATGGTGAACGGTAAAGATCATGAGCAGATCACCAATAGAAAAAGACGCTGACAACGTGCGCCGTAAGGGCCGCAATCAGCGCGAACGTCAAAGGGACGTGGAAATAGAGCCAGATTTCAAGCTGCGCCTTCAACTGAAGATGTCGGCGAATGTTGGCCAGTGCGCTCACCTTACGTGACAGCAATTGTGCGGCGCGAACGATGTCATCTGCATTGCCGGCCGCTTTGGATCGCGACGCTGCACCAACCGTTTCAAAGGCGTATTGCGTCGGGCAGGACGGATATTGGTTTTTCAAGCGAGCAAGGATGAAGCCCTCGAACGGATCGTCATTGAGCGATGCGCCGATGATATTGGCCAGTTCCGTGCTCAAAGGCTGTGTGGCATCGTGCAACTGGCGGTCGATACTGCGCAGATTGTCGAGCATCTCGACCTGCGTCATGTCGCCGCGGTTCGCGCTCAGCTGTTTGGGCAGGATGGTGTAAGCGCAAATGCCATAGACGCCCGACAGGATGACAATCATCATCAGAACATAAGCAAGCGTATGGACGTTCCAGCCGAACTGGAATGCACAGTGGAGGGTTGCGACCACGATCAGCGACAATCCCAACCAGACGTGCGCAGACACCCAAGATTTCAGCGTCCATTGCCCGGGTTTGATATTGCGTTTGCGCCAGCCGAGAAGGGCAAGCCAGAGGATGAGAAGGGCGCCAATCGTGCCAAGCGTATAGCCATACCAGCTGTTCCCGCTTGGGCGTGGCTCAACGTCTACAAGGGCAAAGATCAGGATCGCGAGCGCCGAAAACGCAGAGGCAATTTTGAGCCACCGGAAATCTTCATACTTCAGGAACGACACATGGCTCGACGGCCCGGAACGTTTCTTGGCCTTGTTACGGGCGAGAAATGCCATGGCCTAGTGGCCCTTCTGCATATGAGAAACGCTCAGGAACTGTTCCGGCGAGATGCGGATCGCAGCGCCGGTGGGGCATGCGCGAACGCAGCTTGGTCCGCCTTCAAGACCCGCACACATGTCACACTTAATCGCCTTTTTCGGCGCTTCCGGATTGCCATGTTTCTTGGCCCATTTAGCATTGGGTTCGCCAGGGCCAGGGCCACTGCCAAAGAGTAGCCAGTTGAGAAGCGGCGGCTTTTTCGGCGGCACCTTTTCCATGCGGATCACGCCATAAGGGCAGGCGCGTTGGCAATTTCCGCAACCGATGCAGGTGTCGTCAATGAAGACTTCCCCGTCCATCCCGCGATGGATCGCGTTCGGCGGGCAATCGGCCATGCAATGCGGGTGTTCGCAGTGGCGGCAGGATGTCGGGACATGCAGATGGGCATAGGTCTTACCCGCTTCACGGTCCAAACGCGACAATCCATCATGGCTGTCTGCACAGGCCTTTTCGCAATTGTCACAACCGACGCAGAGCCTTTCGTCGATGAGCAACACGTCCGTTGCTTCGCCGATGCCGTTTTCGACAAGGAAGCTTGCAACCGACGAATACATGTCTGCAACGTCGGAGAAGGTGCTCTTCATCGTTTCGATATGCGCGTTGACATCTTTGCGCGTCGCCATATCGACCTTCAGCCGCTCTAACAGAGCCGAATTTCGATCTAGCAGGCTCCGAAATGCGTCGCCGTTCAGCTTTATGACTTCGGACTTAACTGCAGCGCGGACTGATGCCGTGCGGCGCCCTCCTTCGATCAAGGCCATTTCCCCGACATAGGATCCTGCAGGCAGGTAAGAGATGAACACCGTCTTTCCGGCGATGGTCCGTTCGACAACCATGGAACCGACACGAATGACGTAGATGTCGTAACTTTCATCACCCTCGGCGATGATGGCTTCTCCCGCACGGACGCTGATCGTCTCGGCGCTTTCAACAACTTCAGCGATATCAGACGGACTGAGGCCGGCCTTAAAGAGCTGAAGCAACTGACGCTCAATCGACACGCGCGTTACAGCGCGCTTTACGGCCGGCACGGTCGCAATCAGCTTCAACGCAGCATTGCGGGGGATTTCCATTAAGACGCTGTCTTCAGCCGCGACCACCGTGGCGCCGCGTTTGCGCCCCGAAATCAAGCCGACTTCCCCAAACATGGCACCAGCCCCGATCGGGACGACGATGCTAGGATCGCTAGGGTTTACTTGAACGTGGACGCCGCCGGACGCCACGTTGAATAAGGACGATCCGGGCGCACCGCGATCAAAGATCACGTCGCCCTTGCGGACGAAGCTGACATCACTGTCGAGTGTGAACTCCCGCATTTGCAGTGGCGTGAGATCACGCAGAATGTCGATTTTTGTGCGCAGCAGGTCCAGCCATTCGTCCACGGATCGCTTGCCGGGGAGGCTGCTAAACTTGGCTTCCAAAATCGGTTCATCGGCGGGCTTGAGATTGGTGTTGCCGTTGATGAACTCAACAACATCATAGCCCTGGTTCATGCAATGCTTGATCAGGGGGTAGCCGGCGAGGGCACCGATGACGAAGATGCCGGGCGCTGTGGATTCAAACACGGGCGAAAGGATAGGGAAGGCTTCCCGATCCTTGCTGCTGAATTCGATGCCACAGCTTTCCACAAAGCCACGCGGCGGGGCGGAACCCATGCGCGCGATGATGCGGTTGCAGGGGATGCGCAGTTCACCGTCGCGGGTATCGAGCACGATATGGTCGGGCTCGATCCGGTTGGTCGAGGTTTCCGTCAGGATGGTGATACGGCCTTCTTCAGCCGCTGATGTCAGGGCCTTGACGTTTGCGTCCTTCGCGCGGCTAAAGTCGGCGGAACGATTGACGATCGTCACGACATTACGTTGCTCAGCATCCGCTGCGAGGCCGAGAGCGTTTTCAATGCCCGCATCGCCTGCACCGATGACCGTAATGTGCTCGTCCAAGATGGCCGTCGGGTCGTCGAGTTGATATTCGACATGCGGCAGGTCGCCGCCCGGGCAACGCATCAGGTTCGGGTTCCCCTGGGTCCCGATGGCAAGGATGACGGCTTCGGCATTGATGCTGTCACCATCGGCCAATTTAAGGGTGAAAGCCCCCGGGGCGCCCGAGATCGCCGTCACTTCTGACCGATAGCGGACTTGCACATTTTGACTGGCGGCTTGATCGTTCCAAGTCTGGAGAATTTTTTCGCGCTTGCCGGCATCAAAATCAAAGTCAGAACGCAGGACCAGTTGGCTGGGCGTCGCCATGACGTGCTTGCCCTTCTGGTACCGGAAGATGGTATCGGAAAGGTGATCCGTTTTTTCCAGAAGGATGTGCGGCATGCCAAGCTGCGCTGCGCGCGCCGCTGCACTCAATCCCGCCGGACCTGATCCGACAATTGCCACCTTGTAGGTGCTCGCCACGCCTTCGCCCCCCGCTCAGCCGCACGCCCCAAACGTGTCGTACAAAATCACCGAAATCAAAAAAATCTTCTGTTTATTGTGTCGCACAGTCTATTAGGCGAGCGCAAGCGACATGACCCGGATAGCGGGGGAGTATAAATGCCAAAGAGATTTGAAATTCAGTCAAAATATATTCTATTTGGTTCTATTGTATTGGCCATTTCGGCAATTTCATGGTCTGTTTATGGGTCTAATGAAAAGAATGCTCCGCCAGAGCCCATGAATTCACAGATAGCTCCAACGGGTGTTGACGATTCTATCTCCAAATTGGAGCAGAAGCTTGCCGATAACCCGGAAGATGCGGATGGCTGGCGGATGCTCGGCTGGTCGCGCTTTAACATGGGGGCCTACGCCAAAGCGGCTGAAGCCTATAGAAAGGCGACCCAACTCTCCCCAAACAACGCTGACTATTGGTCTTCGCTCGGCGAATCGCTTGTGCAGGACGCCACGGGCCCGTTTGTGGATGAAGCCGTCGCCGCGTTTCGCCGGGCGCTCGCTATTGATCCGCAAGACCCCCGTGCCCGCTATTTCTTGGGTGTTCAAAAGGATCTCATCGGTGACAGCAAAGGGGCAATAAACGATTGGATAGCCCTTTTGAATGACACGCCAAAGGGCGCGCCGTGGGAGCAGGGGGTGCGCGACACAATTGAGAAGGTCGCGCGTGAGCATAAGATTGATGTGTCCAGCCGTATGGTCGCAACAGCGCCGACGCGTATGCCGAGTTCTCCCGCAACCGACGCCATTCCGGGGCCGACCGCTTCTCAGCTTGCACAGGCATCTTCGATGCCGCCCAGCCAGCAGCAGGCGATGGTCAGCCAAATGGTTGATGGATTGGAACGTAAGCTGGCGGCCGACGGCAACAATGAAGCCGGATGGCTGCGGCTGATGCGGGCGCGGATGGTGATGGGGCAGGCCGACAAGGCGCGACAGGCGCGGGACAAGGCCCTGCAGATATTCCAAGCGGATAAAGCTGCTGTCGCGCGGATCAAAGGCGCGGCGGACACGCTCGCCATTCCGCGATAAGATCGCACCTGCCTGCAGTCGAAGACTGGGCGGGGACATGAAAAGGGAGCCGCCCGAAGTGTTCGGACGGCCCCCATTTTTTGGCACTTAGCCGATCGTTTTTAGACGACGCCGAACGCCAGCATCGCGTCGGCGACCTTTTTGAAGCCAGCGATGTTGGCACCGCGCACATAGTCGACATGACCATTGCCATCGCTGCCATATTGCAAGCAACGGGCGTGGATGCCTTCCATAATATCGAGGAGCATCTGCTGAAGCTCTTCTTCTTTCCAGGAACGGCGTTCGCTGTTCTGGCTCATTTCGAGGCCTGAGACGGCGACACCACCGGCGTTCGCTGCCTTGCCGGGTGCGAAGAGGATCTTTGCGTCGCGGAAGACATGGGCACCTTCCAGATTGGTCGGCATGTTGGCACCTTCGCTGACCGCGATGCAGCCATTGGCCACAAGCGCGCGGGCATCATCTCCCAGCAATTCATTCTGCGTGGCGCAGGGCAGGGCGACATCGCACGGCACGTTCCAAGGCGTCTTGCCGGCATGGAAGACTGCGTTGGGATAGGCCGCGACATATTCTTCAATGCGGCCGCGACGCTTGTTCTTCAGTTCCTTGACCCAATTGATCTTGTCCTGATCCATCCCGTCGGGATCGTGAACGAAGCCGCTGCTGTCTGACAGTGTAAGCACCTTGCCGCCCAATTGGGTGACCTTTTCTGCCGCATGTGTGGCAACATTGCCGGAACCCGAGATGACGGCTGTCTTGCCCTTGAGATCCTGACCCTTGGTGCGCAGCATGGCGGCAAGGAAGTAGACCGCGCCATAGCCGGTCGCTTCAGGGCGGATGGCCGAACCGCCATATTCAAGGCCCTTGCCGGTGAGCACGCCATTCCACTGGTTCGTCAGGCGCTTATACTGGCCAAACATGAAACCGATTTCGCGGCCACCGACGCCAATGTCACCTGCGGGAACGTCGCAATCCGGGCCGATGTGGCGATAGAGCTCATTCATGAAGCTCTGGCAGAAGCGCATGATTTCCCGGTCGCTTTTGCCCTTGGGATTGAAGTTGGAACCGCCCTTGCCGCCGCCCATGGGAAGGCCCGTCAGCGAGTTCTTGAACGTCTGTTCAAACGCCAAAAACTTCAGGATGGATTCTGTAACACTCGGGTGGAAGCGAATGCCGCCCTTATACGGTCCGATGGCGTTGTTGTTCTGGACGCGCCAGCCGCGCTGCACGCGGATGTTGCCGTTGTCGTCTTCCCAGCACACGCGGAAGCTGACGACGCGATCCGGCTCGGCGATCCGGCGCAGGATCTGCTCGCGGTGATAATCTTCCTTGTCTTCCATGAAGCCATAAATGTCTTCAGCAACTTCCTGCACGGCCTGAATGAATTCAGTCTGCCCCGGATTGCGGCGGGCGACGCCTGCCATGAAATCAGCCAGATTCACGTGATCACTATTCGCCATTTTACTCTCCCCCTCGTAGAAAATTCGCCGTTTTTTGTGCACTTTTCGGTCTCGTCAGGGCTGTTTGCGCCGGATGACGAGGTTCCGAATTTCGGTCATGTCTTCCATGGCAAAGCGGACGCCTTCGCGGCCGATGCCGGAGTCTTTCACGCCGCCATAAGGCATGTTGTCGACGCGGTAGCTGGGTACGTCGTTGACGACGACACCGCCCACATCAAGGTCATCCCAAGCGTCGAGAATCTTGAATATATCGCGTGTGAAGATGCCGGCCTGCAGCCCGAATTTAGAGTCATTGCAGATGTGGAGCGCTTCTTCCCAAGTGCCAAAGCGGACGAGAAACGCGACAGGGCCAAAGGCTTCTTCGCGGTTGAGCTTGGTATCCGGATCAACATTCTCAAGCAGTGTCGCTTCGAGCATTGCGCCCTCACGCTTGCCGCCGCAGAGAAGTGCCGCGCCTTTTCCGAGCGCTTCCTCAATCCATTTTTCGAGCCGTGCGGCTTCCTTCACGTCGATCATCGGACCAACGAAGGTCTTTTCATCGTGCGGGCTGCCCGCGATCAATGTTGACGTTTTGGCGACAAGCTTTGCTTTGAAGGCATCGTAGACCGCGTCATGGACTAGAATGCGCTGCACGCCGATGCAGGACTGGCCGGATTGGTAAAAGGCGCCAAAGACCGTTCGGTCAACCGCGTCGTCAAGGTCTGCATCCGCATCGATGATGACGGCGGCGTTGCCACCAAGTTCCAGAACGACCTTTTTCTTGCCGCATCGCGCCTTGAGATCCCAACCCACATCCGGTGAGCCGGTGAAGGAAAGGAGTTTGAGGCGGTCATCGACCGTAAATAAGTCTGCCCCGTCGCGCGTGGCCGGAAGGATGGAGAAGGCACCCTTCGGCAGGTTCGTCTCAGCCAGCACTTCGCCCATGATGATCGCGCCGAGCGGTGTGCGGCTGGCTGGTTTCATCACGAAAGGACACCCGACTGCGATGGCAGGTGCGATCTTGTGGGCCGCCAAGTTCAGCGGGAAATTGAACGGCGAAATAAAGGAGCAGGGACCGATGGGAACCCGCTTCCAAATGCCCTGATACCCTCGTGCCCGCGGGCTGATGTCGAGCGGCTGAACCTCTCCCGTCATCCGCACCGATTCTTCGGCAGCGATACGGAAGGTGTCAATCAGGCGCCCCACTTCGCCGCGGGAATCGTTGATGGGTTTTCCAGCCTCAATGCAAAGGGCATAGGCCAGTTCGTCCTTGCGCTCTATGAAGCGGTCGACACAATGCTGGAGCACATCGCGCCGTTCATAGCTCGCCATCCGGGCCATTGGCTGGGCGGCATTCACCGCCGCGCCAATGGCTTCATCAATCATGGCCGCATCAGCAAGTGCCACGCGCGTGGCCACTTCCCCCGTAAACTTGTCCGTCACAGCCAGATCGGTGTTCGGCTGAAGGGCCTCGTTCGCAAGATAGAGTGGATATTGATCGCGAAGTTTCATGACTAAAATCCTTCAATGACTGTCCAATGTGGACAGGCGCTCATACCTGCTTGCTGAGCGCCTTGATGTCCTTGTTCAGGATTTGGTCGTTCTCCGTGTAATCCACCGGGCAGTCGATGAGATGGACGCCTGGCGTGTTCAGCGTGTGCTGAAGCAGTTCCTTCAGATGCGCGGCACTTTCGACGCGGTGCCCAAAGGCACCATAGCTTTCAGCATATTTCACGAAATCGGGGTTGCCATAGGTCAGGCCCCAATCGTCAAAGCCCATGTTCGCCTGCTTCCAGCGGATCATGCCGTAGCTGGAGTCGTTGAGGATCAGGACCGTCAGGTTGAGGCCGAGACGGACGGCTGTTTCCATTTCCTGGCTGTTCATCATGAAGCCGCCATCGCCGCAGATCGCCATGATCTTGCGGTCAGGATAGACCATGGCAGATGCCATCGCAGACGGCAGACCGGCACCCATGGTTGCCAGAGCATTGTCGAGTAGGACGGTGTTCTGCTGGCGTGCTTCATAGTTGCGGGCAAACCAGATCTTATAGACGCCGTTGTCCAAGCAGATGATCCCGTTTGCGGGCATCGCCTCACGAATTTCGCGCACCAAATAGGGCGGGAAGATCGGGAAGCGGGCATCGCCATCCAGAGATTTGGTGTGCGCGACTTCGGCCTGACGGGCCTTGTACATAAAGTCGAAATTCCACGACCCTGAGGGGACGATGTCTTCCTTGATCTGCCAGATGGCATTGGCGATATCGCCAATCACTTCAATCTGCGGAAAATAGACGGGATCGACTTCGGCAGATTTGGAACTGATGTGGATCACTTCCGTGCCGCCATCCTTCATGAAGAAAGGTGGCTTCTCGATAACGTCATGGCCGATGTTCAAGATCAGATCGGCATGCTCGGTCGAGCAGTGAACGAAATCGCCTGCCGACAAAGCGGCACAGCCAAGGAACTTGGGGTGTGTTTCGTCGATCGTGCCCTTGCCGAGTTGGGTCGTGACAAAGGGGATGCCCGTCTTTTCGATGAACTGGAGGAGCATACGGCTTGTCATGGTGCGGTTTGCCCCAGCACCAATGACCAGAACGGGCGCCTTGGCCGCTTCAATCTTCTGAACGGCCGCCCGGATTGATTTGGGGTCTGCATTGGGACGGCGGACATTGCTGCGCTTCATCGGAACGGCGTCGGTATGTTCGTCGGCAATATCTTCCGGGAACTCGATATGAGTCGCGCCGGGCTTTTCTTCTTCCGCCAAGCGAAATGCCTCACGGATACGGCTCGGGATATTGTCGGCAGACGTCAGTTGCTGCGTAAATTTGGTGATCGGCCGCATCATGTCGACAACGTCGAGGATCTGGAACCGGCCTTGCTTGGACTTCTTGATCGGCTTCTGGCCCGTGACCATCAGCATCGGCATCCCGCCCAGATAGGCATAGGCGGCAGCGGTCACGAAGTTCGTGGCACCCGGTCCGAGCGTTGCCATGCAGACGCCCGTCTTTCCGGTATGGCGGCCATAAGTGGCGGCCATGAAACCTGCGCCCTGTTCATGGCGGGTCAGAATTAACTTGATCTTGGAGGAACGCGACAGGCTGTCCAGCATGTCTAGGTTCTCTTCCCCCGGAACGCCGAAAATATACTCGCAGCCTTCATCCTCAAGGCATTGTACAAACAGATCTGAAGCTTTCGTGGCCACCCTATGCTCTCCCTACCAAGAAATGTTTCACCGTCACCGGATACCCATTGGCCCGTTCGACGAAGAGCCATTCAGGCTCTAGATTTTCCCCAGCGAGAGACATCACTGCATTTGCCAAAAATAGCACGTTAATCTGGGACCAGATTGGAAGCTCTCAAACGCTAAAGTGGATTAAATAAACCTGTCATATGATGTGGTTACCGAAAAACCGAAACCTGTGGATCTGGTGGGTCGCGGCCCGCTTACGTTGGCAGCCTCGAGGCTGATTTCCAAAAGGCTTTTCCGGCTAAATTTGCGGTGCGTGGTCAACGCTTTTCTTCTGTGCATCCGTATGCACCATTCTTGTCTCTTGCTGCAATTTCCCTAGGGCTGGTTCAGCACTTTAAGCAGGGCAGGTGAGCGATGGGTTTTGTAGCCGACAAATTGATTTTGTTTGGCGCTTCGGGCGATCTTTCGCAGCGCATGTTGCTGCCGTCACTTTGTGCTCTGCATGCCGATGGGCTGGTCCATGAGGATCTGCAAATTTTCGGCACCGCGCGTTCGGATATGTCCGATGAAAGCTTCCGGAGTTTCGCAGCAGAGGCGCTGCAGCGTTACCTGCCGGAGGACCGCAAGGCGGCTATTCCGGCCTTCCTCAACTGCCTCTTTTACCAGAAGGTTGACGCGTCGGTTCCTGAGGAATTTCCAGCTCTTGCACAGAAGGTGGGCACAGCGCGCGAAGGGCTGGCCATTTTCCTGTCTACAGCGCCGTCGCTGTTTGAGCGGACCATCGCCGGCCTGGCATCGACGGGGCTGGCGCAAGGCAATAGCCGCATCGGCTTGGAAAAGCCGTTGGGGACCGATCTCGCCACCAGCAAGCAGATCAATGACGCTGTGGCGGCGGCCTTCACGGAGGACCGGATTTTCCGCATCGACCATTATTTGGGCAAGGAAACCGTCCAGAACCTGCTCGCTTTGCGCTTTGCGAACATTTTGTTCGAGCCGCTGTGGAACGCCAGCCATATCGACCATGTTCAGATAACCGTTGCCGAAACGGTGGGCCTTGAAGGGCGCGTTGGTTTTTACGACGGAGCAGGGGCGCTGCGGGACATGGTGCAGAACCATATGCTTCAGCTGCTCGCGCTCGTCGCGATGGAGCCGCCGTCGAGCTTTGATGCCACCGCTGTGCGGGATGAGAAGGTCAAGGTTCTGCGCTCGCTGCGGACCGTGGAGCCCGGAGAGAGCGTCACGGGCCAATACAGGGCAGGCGCCATCGCGGGCCAAGCCGTGCCCGGATATGATGAGGAACTGGGGGCGGCGTCCGTCACCGAAACCTTTGTCGCGCTGAAGGCGCATGTCGACAATTGGCGCTGGAAGGGCGTGCCCTTCTATTTGCGGACGGGCAAACGTCTGCCGGAGCGCAAGACGGAGATTGCTATCCAGTTCAAGCCGGTGCCGCATTCCATCTTTGCAGGAAATGGTGCCCAGACGGAACCCAATCGACTGATCATAGGCATTCAGCCGCAGGAAAATGTCCGTATGTCGGTCATGGCAAAGGTGCCGGGGCTGGACAGGGGCGGCCTGCGACTGCGTGAGGTGCCGCTTGATATCTCCATGCCCAATGCCTTTGCCGGCGCACGCCGACGGATTGCCTATGAGCGGCTGCTGCTGGATCTCGTCGAAGGAGACCAGACGTTGTTCGTGCGTCGCGACGAGGTGGAAGCACAGTGGCACTGGATTGACGCCATCCGACAGTCTTGGACGACGCATAATGTGGAACCCAAAAGCTATACGGCAGGCAGCTGGGGGCCTTCAGCTGCCATCGCTCTGGCGGAACGCGATGGAGTGACCTGGCATGAGTAATCTGCACCCTGTCATTGAAGCCGTGACCGCGCGGATCATCGAAAAGAGCCACGCCGGTCGGCAACGCTATCTTGATCTGATCGCGCGGCAAGGCGAGGGCGGGGTGAACCGGGAGCGTTTGTCCTGCGGCAATCTGGCGCATGCTTTTGCGGCGTCGGGCGATGACAAGGGTGCCATTCGCGCCGGAGCGTCCATGAACATGGGCATTGTGACGGCGTATAATGACATGCTGTCCGCGCATCAGCCCTATGGCCGCTATCCGGAAGCCATTAAGATGTTCGCGCGGGAAGTGGGCGCGACGGCACAGGTGGCGGGGGGTGTCCCCGCCATGTGCGATGGCGTGACGCAGGGCCAGTCCGGCATGGAGTTGTCTTTGTTCAGCCGCGATACCATCGCGCTGGGGACAGCGGTCGGGCTCAGCCATGCGATGTTTGAAGGCGTGTTGCTGCTCGGCATTTGCGACAAGATCGTCCCCGGCTTGCTGATCGGCGCGCTGCGCTTCGGCCATTTGCCGACGATCCTGATCCCTGCCGGCCCCATGCCGACGGGCCTTGCCAATAAGGAAAAGCAGCGCGTCCGGCAGCTTTATGCCGAAGGAAAGGCGACCCGCGCGGAACTCCTCGAAGCAGAATCTGCGTCTTATCACGGTGCTGGCACCTGCACCTTTTATGGCACTGCAAATTCCAATCAGATGATGATGGAGGTGATGGGCCTTCACATGCCCGGCGCGGCCTTTATCAATCCGGGCACCAAGCTGCGGACAGAGTTGACCCGCGCCGCAGTGCACCGTCTGGCAGAGATCGGTGCAGAAGGGGATTATCGTCCGCTCGGCCATTGTGTGGATGAAAAGGCGATTGTGAATGCCTGTGTCGGGCTGCTCGCCACGGGCGGGTCGACCAACCATGCCATCCACATCCCCGCAATTGCGCGTGCCGCCGGGATTAAGATCGACTGGCAGGACCTTGATGATCTCTCGGCGGCTGTGCCGCTTATTGCGCGGGTGTACCCAAATGGCGCAGGCGACGTGAACCATTTCCACGCGGCAGGCGGCATCGGCTTTGTGATCCGGGCGCTGCTGGCGGCGGGGCTCCTCCACCGCGATATTATGACCGTCGCAGGCAGCGACTTGAGCGACTATGCGCGGGAACCACTGCTCGATGGCGAAGAGCTGGTGTGGCGCGATGCGCCCGCGGAAAGCGCGGATGACTCTATGCTCCGCCGCCCTGACGCGCCTTTCCAGCCGGATGGCGGCATGCGGCTTGTGCAGGGCAACCTTGGTCGCGCGACCTTCAAGACAAGCGCTGTCGACAAGGAGCGCTGGACCATCGAGGCGCCGTGCCGCGTGTTCGATACTCAGGAAGCTGTCATCGCCGCATTCAAGGCGTGTGAATTGGACCGGGATGTCGTTGTTGTTGTCCGTTTTCAGGGGCCAAAGGCGAACGGCATGCCGGAACTGCACAAGCTGACCCCGTCCTTGGGCGTCTTGCAGGATCGGGGGTTTAAGGTTGCCCTCGTTACCGATGGCCGCATGTCAGGCGCAAGCGGGAAGGTGCCCGCTGCCATCCATCTGACGCCGGAAGCCTTGGGCGGCGGCCCGCTTGCACATGTGCGGGATGGTGATGTCGTTCGTCTGTGCGGTCATGACGGTGCGCTGGACGTGCTGACAGATGTTTCGACGCGGGAGGCCGCGACGCCGCCCCAAAGCGAAGACGGACTCGGCCGGGAACTCTTTGCGATGATGCGCCTTTCGGCGGATAGCGCAGAAATGGGGGCCTCGGCCATGTTGGCTGCGGCAGGTCTATGACGCAGATTGTTGCCGTCGACATCGGAGGCACGCACGCCCGCTTTGCCTTGGCTGATGTGGCCGACGGTCAGGTCGTTTCATTAAGCGCGGCGGTGACACTCCAGACGGCAGACCACGCATCGTTCCAGACCGCGTGGGAAGCTTTTGCCGAACAGACCGGGCATAGTCTGCCCAAAGCCGTCGGCATTGCTGTTGCAGGGCCAGTTGACGGCGATGTGATTAAGTTCACCAATAACCCTTGGATGCTTCAACCCGCGCACTTACCGGCTCAATTGCAGGTTGATGCGCTGACGCTGGTCAATGATTTCGGGGCGGTCGGCCATTCCGTTGCCCAGGCCGGGCCTGAGCATTTCCTGCATATGTGTGGGCCGGATGTAGATCTGCCCGCCAATGGCACCATCAGCGTGCTGGGGCCAGGGACGGGGCTGGGCGTATCTCAGGTTTGGCGTGCGGCCGCGGCCTATCATGTTGTGCCCACTGAGGGCGGGCACGCCGACTTTGCCCCGCTTGATGCCATTGAAGATGAAATGCTCAACCAGTTGCGCAAGCGTTATCGGCGGGTGTCGGTGGAACGGATCGTCGCCGGTCCCGGCTTGGTCGACATTTATCAGACGCTCGCACGGATTGAAGGGCGCGCCGTCCAGCAGCTTGACGACAAGACATTGTGGGCGCTGGGCATGTCCGGCGCGGACAGTCTAGCAACCGCGGCGATTGATCGTTTCTGCCTGTCGCTCGGGAGCGTGGCGGGGGACATCGCGTTGACGCAAGGCGCGGCGGCAGTGGTCATTGCGGGTGGGCTTGGTCTTCGTATTAAGGACATCCTTCTCGCGTCCGGTTTTGCAGAACGGTTCCGCGCCAAGGGTCGGTTTGAGGCGATGATGGCGCGGATGCCTGTTAAACTCATCACCCATCCGCAGCCCGGCCTGTTCGGTGCTGCTGCCGCCTTTTGCAAGGAGCATGGAATTTGAAACCGATCGAAACCATTATGCGCACATCGTCGGTCATCCCGGTGCTGGTCATCGAGGATGTCGCCCATGCGCAGCCCATTGCCGAGGCTCTGGTCGCAGGCGGCTTGCGGGTATTGGAAGTCACGTTGCGGACTGCAGCGGCCCTCGACGTGATCCGGGAAATGCAGAAGGTTGATGGCGCGATTGTGGGCGCAGGAACTGTCCTCAACGAAGCCGACCTGCGCGCATCGCTCGATGCGGGTGCAGAGTTCATCGTGTCGCCAGGTCTAACGGAGCCGTTGGGCAAGGCCGCCATTGCTTCTGGCGTGGCGTTTTTGCCCGGCATCACGAATGCGGGCGACATCATGCGCGGGCTTGATCTGGGCCTATCGCACTTCAAATTTTTCCCGGCAGAAGCGTCCGGCGGATTGCCTGCGTTAAAGGCTTTGTCTGCCCCGTTTGCGCAAGCGAGCTTCTGTCCGACAGGCGGAATTTCGCTGGAAACGGCGCCGCTTTGGCTGGCCCATGGGCCGGTTTTGTGCGTCGGTGGCAGCTGGGTCGTTGGTCGCGGTAATCCTGATCGTGCGGCGATCACAGGTGCGGCGCAACGAAGCGCGGCCTTGGCGCGGGCCTAACGGGCGCGGCGTTCCAACTCTCTCTCCCATGCGAGCGCATGGGTGACGATGACATCTAGATCTTCATAAGCCGGTGTCCAAGGGAGGCGCGCGCGGATGCGGCTGTTGTCAGCCGTCAGGGCATCGGGATCTCCGGCCCGGCGTCCTTCGATCTTCCGGTTGATCTTAACCCCGGCAACACGGTCAACCGCATCAAGCACTTCCGTCACGGAAAAGCCGCGGCCATAGCCGCAGTTCATGGTCAGGCATTCGTCGGGCGCCGCGACGAGCGCCTTCAGTGCAAGAACATGGGCATCGGCAAGATCGGAGACGTGAATATAGTCCCGAACGCCCGTGCCATCCGGCGTGTTATAATCGGTACCGAAAACGCTGACATAATCGCGCTTGCCCAAGGCGGCTTCAACAGCAACCTTGATAAGGTGGGTGGCGCCGGCGGTTGATTGCCCGGTGCGCCCTTTGGGGTCAGCCCCTGCGACGTTGAAATAGCGCAGGGCACAGAAATTGATGGGGTGCGCCTTGCCGACGTCGGCCAACATCTGTTCGGTCATCAGCTTTGACATGCCGTAAGGATTAATCGGCTGTTTCGGCGCATCCTCGGCGACCGGCACATGGTCTGGAATACCATAGGTCGCGGCCGTCGATGAAAAGATGATATGTTGCACCCCATTGGTCACTGCGGCTTCGATGAGGGTGCGGGAATTGGCGGTATTATTCGCATAATATTTCAGCGGATTTTCGACCGATTCCGGAACCACAACGGACCCGGCAAAGTGAAGGATCGCCCCGACATCATGCTGTTTGATCGTGCGGGAAACAGCTGCAAAATCGCCGATATCCGCCACGATAAGTGGAACATCGTCCGGGACGGCCCACCGGAATCCGGTGGTCAGATTGTCGATGACGATTGTTTTGATGCCATGATCGCGAAGGGCAAGCACGGCGTGGCTTCCGATATAGCCGGCGCCACCCGTTACAAGAACCGTCAGGCTATCAATCGATTTTGTCATGAGAGATTGTCTTTCACCTGATTGCGCCCAAATCAAGGGCAGGGAACCGGAAACAACCTCCCAGCGGCTATCTCGGTTCCGAGACCTTTGCGCCTTCGATAGCAGAAACTAGTTCATCTTCGCTAAACGGCTTGTGCAAAATTGCTGAGAAGCCAAGCGCTAAGGCCTCTGCTTCTAAGGCGCTGTCGCCATGGCCCGTCATGAGAATAACGGCGTTGTTGAATGTGTCGGCGCGCAGCTTGCGGAAGACCATCAAGCCATCAAGATCGGGCATTCGGAGGTCCAGAAGAACGATATGCTCGGTCTCGAGCGCCGCTTTCTCAAGAAAATCGCAGGGAGAACTCCAGGGAACAACGTTGCGGCCAAGCAGCTTTAGAAGCATCGCCGTTGACCCAAGCACATTCAGATCGTCATCGACGATATGAACCACAATTGGGCTGGTCATATTATCCTTTACCTTCCGGTCGCCATGCCCTGTTAAACGACACATCAGATCAGAAATTGCGCCATCCCTCTATTGGAATGTGGCGCATGCATCGTGCCCTAAGGCAAAACAGACGACTTGATGTGGGATTACCTAACACCACATATCCAGAACTGATCAATTCCGGTTAAATACGGATGTGCTCAGGCAGGCATTGCAAAGGCCCGCTGAGTGGCCCTATGGCCAAGGCCGATTTCAAGCAAAGTTTGGGTTTAATTCATGTCCAAGACCATCACCACACGCATGCTCATCATGGGGTCAGGCCCCGCCGGATTGTCGGCCGCCATTTATGCGGCCCGCGCCGGAATGAAGCCGATTGTCGTGCAGGGCCTGCAGCCGGGTGGACAATTGACCATCACGACGGATGTTGAAAACTATCCCGGCTTTCGCAGCGTCATCCAAGGCCCTTGGCTCATGGAAGAAATGCAGGCGCAGGCTGAACATGTCGGCACGCAAATGATGTGGGACATCATCACAGATGTCGATTTTTCGCAGCGCCCGTTCCGCCTGACGGGGGACAGCGGTGATGTCTATGTGGCGGATACTGTCGTCATCGCGACCGGTGCTCAGGCCAGGTGGCTTGGTCTTGAGAGCGAAGCGTCATTGCAGGGTAAGGGCATTTCGGCTTGCGCGACCTGCGACGGGTTTTTCTATCGCGGCAAAAAGGTCGCCGTCATCGGCGGCGGCAACACCGCGGTTGAGGAAGCGCTTTATCTCACCAATCACAGCCCGGATGTAACGTTGATCCACCGCCGGGACAGCCTGCGCGCGGAAAAAATCCTGCAAGATCGCCTTTTTGCGCATCCCGGCATCAAGGTGCTCTGGAACAAGGCGGTGGATCGCTTTGTTGGCTCCGGCACACCTGAAGTCGTCACCGGGCTTGATCTGCGCGACACGGTAACAGGTGAGCTTTCTCATCTGGAGACCGACGGGGCATTTGTGGCCATTGGGCACAAGCCAGCAACGGAAGTGTTCGCAGGCCATTTGCCGATGGATGGTGAGGGGTATCTCCTCGTTGAAACGGGCAGCACGCGGACATCCATCCCCGGTGTGTTTGCAGCAGGCGACGTGACGGACAAGATCTATCGTCAGGCCGTGACCGCCGCCGGCATGGGTTGCATGGCCGCATTGGATGCCGAAAAGTTCCTTGCCCATGCGGACTTTGAAGCCCGCGCGTCAGTTCCTGCTTAAACGCTCCAGAAGCACGCTTTTCAGCACAGCATAGTCAGCCGCGCGCGCAAAACTGTGCGCGTTGCTGTCGAGCATTGTGATCCGGTAGAGGCCTGTTTCTCGGGCTGCCGCAAAGGTGGGCGACGCCCATGCCTCGGCAAAGGCGAGGGCCGTTCCGTCTCTGCGCGCCAGTAAGATGTGGGCGGGGATTGTCCCGCAGGCCATGGCCGCAGAGATCCGGTCTGACAGGGCCGACGGGGCCTTGGGTGCGGCCAACCGGGCGAGGCCGAATGCAAGCTTTCGCAAATTAATCGCCCCCGACGCAAGTGCGACCCAAGCTTTTGGGTCCTGAAGGCGTTGCAGATAGTGCGATTTGATCGCGGCCGTCGGCGGTAGATCATCCGTCGGCTCCACAATCCAGATATTGGACAGGACGAGCGCGGAGAAGCCCTCTGGCCGGTGCAAAAGCAGCGCGCTTGCGGCATCGCAATTGCCGAAGGCGACGACGCGCTTCAGGGCAGGGCAGGCAGAACGAAAGGCGACGATGGCCGCCTTTAAATCCGGGCCGCTCGCCTCAAACCCCCCATTGTCGGCCTCACTGTCGCCGATCCCGCGCCGATCAAAGCGGAAGACGGGATGGCCAAGGTCTGCAAGATCAGCCGCCAGTCTTTCCATGCCCCGATGCGCGCCGATGCGAATCTCATTGCCGCCAGACACGATCAAGGTTGCCGAAGCCTGCGCCGGAGTGAAGTTTTTGGTCGCCATGGTCGCATATGGGGCGCTTGTCGCAAATTTGTGCTTTCGCAGTTGGCCACGGCGTTTTGCTTTTCTGTCGGCGTGTATTGTTGTTCCCATCCTCGCCAATGGCGTGCGCGCCTCTGCAACGATGTATGTGGGCTATCTGACAACCGCCGATACGGCATCGAGCTTTGACCATGTTCTTTATGGCTGGTTCTTTTTTGCCATGGTGATGGTGCTGGTGATGGCAATGGCGTTGCCGTTCTTCGATCGAAAGCTCACCGACCCATGGCTTGCCAAGCCGGTTGTCTGTGACGGTCGACCGGCCAATCGCTCTTCACGGATCATTCTTCCCGCTATCTTGATCGCGCTCGCGCCGGTCGGCTGGTCGCATGCGAGTGCCGCGATGGGGCGTGTGCCGATGCCGTCGCCCATCGGGCTGCCGGATGTGCCGGGTTGGTCGCGTGTGCAGCCAAAGGGAGTTGTCCCATGGGCGCCACGATATGCGGGCGCGGATCATCTCGTCATGGGGCACTATGCGGATGGCAAAGGACATATCGTGGATCTCGCCATCGTGCTTTACGCTTGGCAGGCAGAAGGGCGGGAGATCATCGGCTATGGCCAAGGCGCCGCAGGGCTTGACGCGGACCGCTGGGTCTGGTCCTCGGCTTGTCCAATGATCGACACAGCCCGAACCGAATATGTCACAGCCCCCGGCGCCATCCGGCGCTTGGCCGCGACGTGGTATGTGGCGGGCGGGCGTGTGACGGGATCGCCGGTTCGGGTGAAGCTCGACACCATGGTGGCTCGCCTTGTGGGGCGGGATCAGGCTGTGGCCGCCATCATCGTTTCGGCGCAGGATCGGGATGGTGTTCCGTCCGAGGCGGCCGTGCGCGCCTTTTCGCAAAGCCTTGGCGGCGCAGACACGTTAGCGGCGCGCGCAATCGATGAAGCGCGCCGATAATCCATGTGCGGCATAGCCGGTCTTTTTCATCTGGAGACGGCAAAGCCGGTTGCAGAGGCGCGCGTGCGGGCAATGGCGGATGCGCAGGCACATCGCGGGCCGGATGGATCGGGCGTCTGGACAGCGTCGGGGGTCGGTTTGGGGCATCGTCGCCTGTCGATCATCGACGTTGCGGGCAGCCCGCAGCCCATGCATGCCGCAGACGGCCAGCTAACGATCACGTTCAATGGCGAGATCTATAATTTCCAGGAATTGCGCGAGGAACTGAAGCGCCTCGGCCATATCTTCACGACATCGGGCGACACCGAAGTCATCCTGCACGGCTACCGCCAATGGGGCCAACAGGTGCTGCCCCGCCTGAACGGCATGTTCGCCTTTGCGATCCATGATGCGCGCACGCAGCAACTGTTCCTCGCCCGAGACCGCTTTGGCGTGAAGGCACTCCACTACATGATGTTGGCGGATGGCAGTGTTGCGTTCTCGTCAGAACTCAAAGGCCTGCTCGCCAATCCGGCAGTGCGACGTGAGCCGGATGTTCGCGCGGTCGAGGACTACATGGCGTTCGGCTATGTGCCCGATGATGCCTGCATCGTCGCCGGCGTGCAAAAGCTTCCCGCAGGCAGCTTCCTGATGCTGTCTCGCGGCAAACCGCTGCCGCAACCTTCTATCTGGTGGGACATTGATTTCAGCCAGCGGACGAGCGCCTCTATCGGGTCTCTGCAAGAGGAGCTGCGTCACTTGCTGCATGACGCCGTCGCGTCACGCATGGTGGCAGACGTGCCGGTGGGGGCGTTCCTTTCGGGTGGCGTCGACAGTTCGACCGTTGTTGCCTTCATGGCGGAGATCAGCGCGAAGCCTGTTGAAACTTGCTCCATCGGCTTTGATGTTGGGGCGCTGGATGAAACCCAGTTTGCGGACCGCGTGGCCGCACGCTTTGGGACACATCATCGCAAATGGACTGTGGCCTCTGATGATTTTGCGGCGATGAACATCCTCTCCGAAGCCTTTGATGAACCTTTTGCCGATGCATCTGCTTTGCCGACCTGGCGGGAGTGTCAATTGGCGCGGGGAAGGGTGACCGTCGCTTTGTCCGGTGATGGGGCCGACGAAGCTTTTGCCGGATACCGGCGCCATAAGTTCCAGCATGCTGAAGAGCGGATGCGCGGTCTCCTCCCGGCCGGTTTGCGTCAAGGCGTCTTCGGCGCGCTTGGCCGTCATTACCCCAAGGCGGATTGGGCACCGCAGTTTTTGCGTGCGAAATCGACGTTTCAGTCGCTCGCCCGCAATGGGGGAGAGGCGTATGCGCGGTCCGTGGGTGTCACCTTACCGGAACAGCGCGACAGCCTATTCACCGGCGCATTCCAGCGCTGCCTTGCCGGCCACCGGGCAGAGGGCCGCTACATCGCCGCCATGGCCAGTGCTCCGGCCCGCGAGGCGCTGGACCGGGCCCAATATGCCGACATGAAGATCTGGCTGCCCGGTGACATTCTCACCAAGGTTGACCGCACCAGCATGAATGTGGGCCTTGAGGCGCGGGAGCCTTTGCTCGACTATCGGCTTGTTGAGTTTGCGGCGCGCCTGCCCGTTTCGCTCCGATTGAGCGGCGGGGAAGGGAAGTGGCTCCTTAAGAAAACCATGGAAGGGCACCTGCCAGAGGATATCCTTTACCGGCCCAAAATGGGGTTCGTGACGCCCATTTCGGCATGGTTCAAAGGCCCGCTTGCCGGAGAAGCTGCGGATCTGGCGACAAGTTCTACATTGGCAGAAACTGGATGGTTTGATGCCACAACCATCGCCAAGGCTGCTCGCGACCATAAGGAGGGGTTGGCCGACAATGGACGGCTGCTTTGGCAATTGGTGATGCTCGAAAAGTCGGTAAAACGCCTGTTCGGCTAGGGGTGATTATCGGTTATTCCGCGTGAGTGCGTCCATAACCGATTGCCAGAACAGGCGGCGCTTGGTGAACAGACGTGCCCGCTTCAATTCTGTGTCGCAGACAGTCTCTGCGTGACCCCCATGGCGTTCACGCAGGCGCATTGCCTCCACACGTGCTTCTCGGGACAGGCCTGCCCGCACTTCTTGAGATATGAACATTTACAAAACCATTTACGCCGAATCGGAGGCAGTCTATGCCGTAATGGTTTCATTATGGCGACAGATTAAATACCTATAAAATAGGGTAACCTGCCTCAACGAAATAGAGCCCGTCCGGGGGGGCATTAAACCCAAGCGCAGTCCTGTCTTTCGCATCGAGCGCGCCCTTCAAATCATCCGCCGACCATTTGCCTTCTCCAACGAGGACAAGGCAGCCAACCATCGACCGCACCTGATGGTGGAGGAAAGAGCGCGCGGCGACGTCAACTTCCAGTTCGTCGCCAAAACGGCGCACGACCATCCTGTCAATCGACTTTACCGGACTGGCAGATTGGCAATGGACGGACCGGAAGGTCGTGAAATCATGCGTGCCGACAAAGATTTGCGCCGCTTCATGCATCGCCTCATGGTCCAGTGACGGCACAACCCGCCAAGCCCGCCCGTGATCGAGCGCCAGCGGGGCCCGGCGGTTGATGATCCGGTAGATATAGCGTCGTCCCGTGCAGGAAAACCGGGCATGCCAGTCATCCGAAACGACGCTGCAGTGGAGTATGGCGATAGGTTGCGGGCGGAGCACAGCGTTCAACGCTTCCATCAAGCGGAAGGGGGCCATCTCTTTGGTGACGTTGAGATGTGCCACCATGGCTTCGGCATGGACGCCCGCATCGGTGCGGCCGGCGGCGTAAACGACAATCTCTTCCCCGGTTATCCTTTTCGCCGCGTCCTCAATGGCCCCCTGCACGCTGGGGCCATGCGCCTGCCGCTGCCAGCCCATGAAGGGCCGCCCATCAAACTCCACCGTCAGCCGAAATCGCGTCACGACAGGATAGACCCCTGCGGCATTGCAAAACCGCGCAGAAGATCCGCTGGCGCCATGGCGGACTTGCCTGCGCGTTGAATGAGGGATGGCCGCACCGCGCCGGTCCCGCAGGCGATCGTCATTTGGTCGTCGAGCACAGTTCCCGCAGGGCCGTTGTCGCTTAGGACTTGGGCAGACAGAATGCGGAACCGCTCACCGCCATACTCGAAAAATGCACCTGGCGCGTGAGCAAAGGCGCGGATCTGTCGCTCGACCGCATCGGCGGACTGATGGAAATCGATGCGGCTTTCCGCTTTGTCGACTTTCGCCGCATAGGTGACGCCTGCGTCAGGCTGCACGACTGAGGCGTGGGCGGACAAATAGCCCAGGACGGTCACAAGCAGCTCTGCGCCCAGATGAGCGAGCTCTGCCGTCAGTTCGCCCGCAGTCTTACCGTCAATAGCGGTATGAACCTTGGCCAGCATCGGGCCGGTGTCCAGACCAGCCTCCATCTGCATGATCGTGACGCCGGTTTCTGTGTCTCCGGCAAGGATCGCGCGCTGGATGGGTGCCGCACCGCGCCAGCGGGGGAGGAGCGAGGCGTGGACGTTGACGCAGCCCAGCTTCGGCGCATCGAGAATGGCTTGGGGGAGAATCAGCCCATAAGCCGCGACCACAGCAATGTCGGCTTCCAGCTCGGCAAAGGCCGTCTGTTCTTCGGCCAGTTTCAGAGATGTCGGTGTCCGCACATGCAGGCCCAGCTCTTCCGCCCGCTTGTGCACAGGTGTTGGGGAAAGCGCTTTTCCGCGCCCGGCCCGGCGCGGCGGCTGAGAATAAACAGCACAGATGTCGTAGCCTTCCGCCGCCAAAGCGTCCAGCGTTGGAACCGCAAAATCGGGTGTGCCCATCAAGATGATCCGCATGTTCTTCTCCAAGCCCTTGGCAAGGCACATTGCAAGCCCCTATCAGCAACATCATGGCATCGCCCGAGATAGATCGACTGACACAGGCGCTGGCGCGCCTCCCCGGCCTTGGCCCGCGTTCGGCGCGGCGTGCCGTGTTGTACCTGCTGAAAAAGCGGGAAGGGGCGATGGTTCCGCTGCTGGAAGCACTTGCTCTGGTGAATGAGAATCTCTCGACATGCGGGACATGCGGCAATGTCGACACCACTGATCCGTGTGGCATTTGCCGCGACGTCCGGCGCGACAGCCGGATGCTGTGTGTGGTGGAGGATGTGCCGGACCTCTGGGCGCTGGAGCGGTCCCGACTGTTTCCCGGAAAATTTCATGTTCTGGGTGGTCGCCTCTCTGCGCTGGAGGGCGTCCGGCCGGAGGATTTGAACATCGCGCCTCTGCTCGCCCGGATCGCCGAGGGGGGCATTGATGAGGTTGTGCTGGCGATGAATGCCACGCTCGAGGGGCAGACCACGGCGCACTATATCGCGGAAAAGCTGGAGACATCTCCTGTCCGGATCACACAATTGGCGCATGGCCTTCCTGTCGGCGGGGAACTCGACTATCTGGACGACGGCACATTGGCGCAGGCGTTGCGTGCGCGTCGGCCTGTGGCTTGACCATCGGCAACCCCATACCTAACTGAGCGACATGGCACTTCTTCCGATTATCGAAACACCCGATCCACGCCTCAAGGCGATTTCCTCGCCCGTTGAAAAGGTGGATGACGATCTGCGCGTGTTTATCGCCGACATGTTCGAGACGATGTACGACGCGCCGGGTATCGGCCTTGCTGCCATTCAGGTGGGTCTCGCCAAGCGTGTTCTTGTCATCGATCTTCAGGATAAGGATGAGGAAACGGGCGAAACCATCAAGGATCCAAGGGTTTTCATCAATCCTGAAATCCTCGAGGAATCAGAAGAGCTGAGCGTTTACAGCGAAGGCTGCCTGTCGGTGCCGGAACAATATGCCGATGTCGCCCGCCCGGCTGTGATCAAGGCCAAGTGGCTGGATGCGGACGGGAAAGAGCATGTCGAACAGATTGACGGCCTGCTCGCCACCTGTCTCCAGCACGAGATGGACCATCTGAACGGCATCCTTTTCATCGACCATTTGTCGAAGCTGAAACGCGACATCGTTCTCAAGAAGCTCGCAAAGGCGCGCAAAATGGCGGCCTGACCGCCAAATTGAGGCGCTTCGCCGCACAGCTTCAAAACGGCTTCCAATGTAGAATTGTTCGTTCTATGTTCCGTGCATCATGGCGGGAACTTCGATGCAATATTTGGGAATTTTACTGCTCGGCTTGGTGCTGGGTGGTGTGGTTGGCTGGTTGTTTGCGGGCCGCGCTACAGCGGGCCTGAAGGCCGAACGCGATGCTGCGCGGACCGAGCGGGATCGGGTTGAGGCAGGCTCTAAGGCGGCGATTGTCGATCTCGAAGCTGCTCTTTCAGAACGCAATTCCCTGAACGCCCAACTCGCCGGGGCGACGGCAGAGCACAAGGCGCGCGAAGAAGCGCATGAGGCCCAACTCCGGGCTTTGCAGGATGCGAAAGAGGCGCTGTCGGCACAATTCAGCGAAGTGGGCGGTAAACTCCTCGAATCAGCCCAAAAGCAGTTCTTGGAGCGTGCAGAGGCACGGTTCCGTCAGTCCGAGGAAACGTCCGGTCAGGGCCTGAAAGCCTTGTTACAGCCGGTTCATGAGCGCCTTCAAAAATATGAAGAGCAGGTGACAAAGGTTGAGGTCGAACGGCGCGATGCGTTTGGTCTTCTCCATGGTCAGATCGCTTCCATGCGTGAAGGCACCGAACGGGTTTCGAGTGAGGCGGCAAAACTCGTCAATGCCCTTCGCAATGCGCCCAAGGCACGCGGTCGTTGGGGCGAACAGCAACTGCGTAACGTGCTCGAAAGCTGCGGTTTATCCGACCATGTCGACTTTGCGACCGAAGTCAGCGTGTCAGATGGGGAGGGCGGTCGCCTGCGCCCTGACGTGATTGTTCGGGTGCCGGGTGGCAATTCACTGGTGATCGACGCCAAGGTCTCGCTCAATGCCTATCAGGATGCGTTCGGCGCTGTTGATGAACGGGAGCGCGAATTTCATCTGGCCGCGCACGCCGCCGCCATGAAGGCGCACGTCAACACGCTTGGTGCCAAGGCCTATTGGAGCCAATTTGACGATGCGCCCGATTATGTCATCATGTTTGTCCCCGGTGAGCATTTCCTGACCGCCGCTTTGGAACAGGACAATCAGCTTTGGGATTATGCGTTTGATCGTAAGGTCTTACTGGCGACACCTACGAACTTGATTGCAATCGCCCGCACAGTTTCTGCCGTTTGGAAGCAGGAGAAGATGGCGGGGCAGGCGCGCGAAATCGCGGAACTCGGCCGCGAACTCTATTCGCGCCTCGCGACCATGGGCGGCCATGTCAGCCGCGTCGGCAAGAACCTCGATACCGCCGTCAACGCCTATAACCAGATGGTCGGCAGCCTTGAAAGCCAGGTCATGAGCTCGGCGCACAAGTTTGAGAAGCTCGGCATCGACACGGGTGCCAAGTCTATCGAAGCGCTGCCGATTGTGGAGGGGCATTCGCGGCCCTTGGTTAAGCTGGTGGCGAATTCCGGCGAGAATGATCCGACTTAGTCGTTCCAAGGTTCAAATCACCAGCTCGCCCCGTCGACCAGCTTGCGGGGCAAGTTTTCCCAGACACCCGGTGCAAAGATCCGCAGATTGACGCCCATTTGGCCATATTCGGGGTCAATTGGCGTCCAGTGAGTGATGACGCCGCAGGTTCCGCAGTGCCAGGTCGTCGGCGTGGCGTCGCCCTAGACGTAGCCGACGCCAGTGCCGGACACCTCAATCTCGTCGGGTGAAGCATAGGCCCAGAGTGCGCCAGTGCGGCGGCAGGTCGAGCAATTGCACTCACTTCCCTCCAGAGGATCGAACTGGAGGCGAATTTTGATGGCCCCACAATGGCAGCTGCCATGTTGTAACATGATCCCGATCCATCCTCTCAGATGCGCAGCTAGTTGCCTTACCGTCTGTCCTGAGCTTGTCGAAGGACCGTTCTTTCTGTTCCTTCCATCGCCAAACAGAAACAGTGCTTCGACAAGTTCGGCACAAACGGGCGGAGTGGTTGAGAAAACGGATCAGGACTTCCGATCCAGCTTACCGCCTCCGCAACTGGTTCAATACTTCATAGGCCATCACCGACGTTGCCACGGCGGCGTTGAGGCTGTCCGCCTTGCCCATCATCGGCATTTTGACGAGCAGGTCGCAGTCCGCCTCATAGGTGTCCGGCAGGCCTTGCGACTCATTGCCGACCAGCAGGAACACCGGCGGCGCGTAGGCGGGGTCCTGATAGTCATTGTCGGTGTTCAGGCTCGTGCCGACCAATTGGCCGGGTCCCTGACGAAGCCAAGCGATAAACTCCTGCCAGTTGGCCTTACTGATCGTCTGCGTAAACAAGGCCCCCATGCTCGCGCGCACGGCTTCGACCGAGAAGGGGTCTGTGCAGTCATCGATAAGGATCAACCCACCCGCACCCACGGCATCGCCCGTACGCAGGATGGTGCCGAGATTGCCGGGGTCGCGCAGGCGTTCTGCGACCAACCAGATGGGGGCTGTCGTCCGGTCGATATCCGAAAGTGGCGTCCAGCTTTCAGGGTAAATGCCGATGACGGCGCCGGGATTGTCCTTGCCCGATATCTTCGAGAGAATGTCACGCGATGTGACGAACACTTCGCCGCCATGGGCTTCAGTTGCGGCCACCAGTGTCTCAACGAGCGGGTGTCGCGCACTTTCCGGCGCAAACCAGAGCATGTCAGGCGCCCGGCCTGCGTCGAGTGCCTCGGTCAAGATGCGGAGACCTTCGGCGAGGAATAGGCCCTCTTCGCGGCGACCTTTCTTCTCACGCAGGGAGCGAACCCGCTTGACGAGTGGGTTTGAAAATCCGGTAATTTCGCGGAACATTGCGGCTTATTCAGCCTCGTGAAAACGGGCTTCGACTAGCTCTGCGAGTGCCTGAACGGCCTGTTCAGCACCATCTCCCGATGCGCTAATCACAATCTCATCGCCAAGAGCCGCGCCCAACATCATCAGGCCCATGATTGATGTGCCGACAACGCTCGATCCGTCCTTTTCGACGTGAACTTGCGCTGCCAGTCCGGATGCCATCGTCACAAACTTTGCACTGGCCCGGGCATGCAATCCCCGCACATTGCAGATCTTGACGGTGCGGTTGACGTTCATGCGGCCTGTTCGCCCAGCACTTCTGAGGCGACGGAGATGTATTTGCGACCGGCTTCACGCGCGGCCGCCACTGCTTCGACCACTTTCATGCGGCGACGCGCACTTTCCAGACGGATGAGCATGGGCAGGTTGATGCCGGCAATCACTTCAACCCGGCCGACATCCATCAGCGAAATGGCAAGGTTGGAGGGGGTGCCGCCGAACAGATCGGTCAGGACAATCACGCCGCTGCCGCTCTCCACCTTCGCGATGGCTGCGGCGATATCTGCGCGGCGGGCTTCCATGTCATCATCAGGGCCGATGCAGATTGCCTCAATGGCGGTTTGCGGGCCGACCACATGTTCCATTGCCGTCACGAACTCGGTGGCGAGCCGTCCATGCGTTACAAGCACAAGACCAATCATCAACTACCCCGTCTTCAACATCGTCTACGCGTTTACAACTTTATGCCCGTGCGACCGGTTCTTCCATCCCATCCCCCACGTCACGGTGAGAGAGCGTAGGAGCAAAGCCTGCGTTCGCCAAGTGGCCCGCGACTCGTTCCGCAACGTGCACAGACCGGTGGCGGCCGCCCGTACACCCAAATGCAATTGTGACATAGGCCTTTCCTTCGGCCTTATACCGGGGGAGTAGCGTCAGCAGCAGTTCTTCAATCCGGGATAAAGCAACCTCATAGGCAGGGTCAGATCGGATATACTCGCTCACCAGTGCATTGCGTCCGGTCAGATGCTTTAGGTCTTCCACCCAATAGGGATTTTGGAGAAACCGCATGTCAAAAACGAGGTCGGCATTGCGTGGCAGTCCGCGCGAAAAGCCGAAGGACAATATGGCAAGGCTCATCCCGGCATTGCCCCAGTCGCTAAACCGGGTGCGGATTTCCTGTTTCAGATCGTTGGTCGTGCTGGTCGTCGTGTCGACGACGTGGGCGGCCCATTGCCGCAACGGGGCCACCAGTTCGCGTTCCCGCGCGATGCCGTCGGCTGCTGGACGGTCGAGTGCGAGCGGATGGCGCCTGCGCGTCTCAGAATAGCGGCGTTCCAGTTCGGCACCGGAACAGTCCATGAAGAGCACAGAGATATTGTTTTCGCGCTGCTCATTCATGGATTTGACGCGGTCGATGATCGCTTGCGCACCAAAGCCGCGGGTGCGGCTGTCAATGCCAAGGGCGAGCGGGCGTTCATTCGATATGCCGGCAGGCGCCTGTGTGGCGAGCAGCCGGTCGAGCAGCTGGAAGGGCAGATTGTCCACGACCTCCCAGCCCATGTCCTCAAGCGTGTTGAGCACAGTTGATTTGCCGGCACCCGACATGCCCGTCACAAGGAGAATGCGGTCCGGGCGTCTCTGCTTCATGTCGTGCCAACTCCCTGTGATAGCGCGAGCTCAATCTTGATCGGCGCGGAGGCTCTATGGGGTGCAAGTCTCAGAAGCGGAAGAGAAATTCCTTCCAGTGTTTCGGTCGGTGCCTCCGGCAGACGCTCTCCTTCATCGCCCAATTGAACGATGAGCGTGACGACGGTTTCTCGCTGGGCGGGGACGTCACAAATGCCGACACCACGGACTTCCAGTTTTCCGAACAGGGCGCCGGTGGTGGTGGCAATCAGCCTGCCGTCTTCGCGGCGCACAACCACCTGATCATCGCTGACGAGCTTCGCGCCGCGGTCAATCAGGCGCAAAGCGAGGTCAGACTTGCCGCAACCTGACGGGCCGAGCAGGAGCACGCCCCCCGCATCGGTCGCGACACAGGTTGCATGGATGTTGCGGGGCACGCTCATTGCGAACCCGCCGGTAGGGTGGCGACAAAGACGGCACCAAGTTGCGCGTTTGCCTGGTCGCGGACGATGAGGTTGCCCCCATGGCCGGTGATGATCGTGCGCGCGATGGCGAGGCCGAGGCCGGAATGCTTGCCAAACGCTTCGCCGTCAGGTCTCAGGCTATGAAAGCGCTCAAAAATTGTGTCGCGCGCATGTTCAGGCACGCCGGGTCCTTCATCCTCGACCGTTGCAATCACAGCGTCGCCCGATCGCGTGGCTGTAATCCGCACCACACCGCCTGAAGGCGAGAAGGAGACAGCATTGTCGATGAGATTGTCAAACACCCGCACAAGGCCGCCTTTGTCGCCCATGACGCGGGTGGACCCGCGTTGGGGTCGGGCAAAGGCGATGCGCACATCCCGATTGGCGGACCGCGATTCCCGCTCTTTGAGAAGCGCTTCCAGGAGGGCGCCAATATCAACCACGTCAAATCGGGTGCGCGTCAACTGTGCGTCCACACGCGAGGCTTCGGAAATGTCCGTGATGAGGCGATCAAGGCGTCGGACATCATCGGTTGCGACCTGCATCAACTGGGTGCGCAGCTTTTCATCGCTTACGCGCTCTAGGCCTTGAACGGCAGAAGCAAGTGAGGCGAGGGGGTTCTTTAATTCGTGCGACACATCGGCTGCAAAGGCTTCGGTGGCGTCAATCCGCACACGCAGCGTCTCCGTCATGTCAGCGAGCGACCGGGCCAGATGGCCAATTTCATCGCTGCGGAAGGGAAGGCGGGGAATAACGACCTCGCGTGCCCGGCCAAGCCGAACGCGCTCTGCAGCTATGGCCAGGAACCGAAGCGGCCGCACGATGGTCCGCGCGAGAAACAGTGATAACAGGATCGAGGCAAGGGCGGCGGTCCCGATGATCAGGCCTAATTGCCCGCGGTCGGCGCGCGCCAGTCTGCGGATGTCGCGAACGTTCCGGTCGATAACGATGCGCGCGCCGCTGCGCTCCGGCAGAAGGGCGGCTGTGGAGACAATGTGTGTCCGGTCGCCCGTCAACCAGATCTTCTGCCCGCGGTCCAACGGCGGCCCGAAGCCCTGAAAGCGCGGGATGGGGCGGGCGCTGACGATTGCGTCGATGCCATCATCCAGTAAGGCGGCGGCCCGGCGTTCCCAGCCTTCCTTTGCGGGGTCGCCGATAATGATATTGGGGCGCTGGCCTGTCCAGCTATCCGCCATTATCCCACCATCGGGCGTAACGACACGGATTCGGGCATCAATTGCGCTGCCTATCCGCTGGGCTTCCAATGGCATCCGATTTGCGGGGACCTGCGAAAAGACAGTCGCGAGCAACCGGACCTGTTCGACAGATTGTGACAGGCGCTCCTCAATCAGCCTTTCCCGAACAACATCGAGGTAGAAAAGGCTGCCTGCCAATATGATGATAGGCAGAATATTGACGGCCAGAATCCGCCGCGTGAGCGACATCCGGCCCGACCAACGCAGCGTCATGCCGGTTGGGTCAGTTTTCCGAGAATCTGTATCCGGCGCCATATAGCGTATCTATGGCATCAAATTCGGCGTCGGCCTGACGGAATTTGCGGCGCAGACGTTTGATGTGGCTGTCGATTGTCCGATCATCGACATAGACATCGTCCTGATAGGCGGCGTCCATGAGCTGATTCCGCGATTTTACGACGTCGGGACGTTGGGCGAGGGCCTCCAATATCATGAACTCTGTGACGGTCAGGGCCACATCCTTCCCACCCCAACGGACACGATGGCGTGACGGGTCCATTTCCAGACGTCCCCGGATCATGATCTCTGCATCGGAGACGCCTGTACCATCGTCAGGGGACGCCTTGGCAAAGGCCACACGGCGCAGGATGGCCCGGATGCGGGCAATGAGCAGGCGCTGGGAGAATGGCTTTGAGATATAATCGTCGGCGCCGAGGGCCAGACCCATGGCTTCGTCAATCTCATCATCCTTGGACGTCAGGAAGATAACAGGAAGCGAGGATTTTTCCCGCAGTTGGCGGAGGAGTTCCAATCCATCCATGCGCGGCATCTTGATATCAAACACGCCAAGGTCCGGCGGATTATCGACAAGCGCCTTCAGTGCGGTTTCGCCATCAGAGTAAACACGCGTCCTAAAGCCCTCTGACTGAAGGGCAATTGAGACTGACGTCAAAATGTTCCGATCGTCGTCGACGAGCGCAATTGTTGCGTCCATTAAAGCTTACCTGAATCGCGCAGCATGAAATCTTCTCTAGAAACAATCGATGTTAACGGCAATCGTAGGCGATAAACCCGTCTGCTCTGCTTGACGCTGCGGATTGGCGCGTTTAGGCGCCCTTCGAGCTTTCTACACATTATCGGAGATTAAATCCGTGGCTGACCGCGTCCCCGCTTTCACCCTTGCGCATCAGAGCCTGCATACGAATGCGGCACTTCACTGGAACCTTCTCACACCTTCGCTGGTGGAAGAAGCCATTCGCCGCAATGAAGGCGTGTTGGCGGCAGACGGCCCGCTGGTCGTTGAAACGGGTAAGCACACGGGGCGCTCGGCCAAGGACAAGTACATCGTCAAGGATGCAGAAACCGCCGATACGGTGTGGTGGGGCAAGACGAACGTTCCGATGGACCCCGCACACTTCGCAGCCCTGAAGGAAGATTTCCTAGCTGAAATCGCTGGCCGCAAGGATTTGTTCGTGGCCGATCTGTTTGGTGGATCGCAGCCGGAACACCGCGTCAACGTCCGCGTCATCAATGAATTGGCGTGGCACAATTTGTTCATCCGTACGCTGCTCGTTCGGCCTTCGGATGCAGAACTGGCGAGCTTTGCACCGGAATATACGATTATCGATTTGCCCAGCTTCCGCGCTGACCCTGCACGCCATGGCTGTCGCAGTGAAACGGTCGTCGCCGTCAATTTCTCCGAAAAACTGATCCTCATCGGCGGCACGGCCTATGCCGGTGAAATGAAGAAGTCGGTCTTCGGCATCCTCAACTATCTTCTTCCGACACGAGGCGTCATGCCGATGCACTGTTCGGCCAATATTGGCGCCAATGGCGATACGGCAGTGTTTTTTGGCCTGTCGGGCACCGGCAAGACGACCCTTTCTGCTGATGCGAGCCGCACGCTCATCGGCGATGATGAGCATGGCTGGTCAGATACGGCAGTCTTCAACTTTGAAGGCGGATGCTACGCAAAGATGATTCGTCTGTCGGCTGAGGCGGAACCGGAAATCTTTGCCACGACGAAGCGGTTTGGCACGGTGCTCGAGAATGTCGTGATTGACCCCGTCACGCGACAGCTCGACTTTGACGATAACAGCCTCGCTGAAAACAGCCGTGGGTCTTATCCGATTGACTTCATCCCGAATGCCTCAGCGGAAAACATGGGCCCTGTACCCAAGAACATCATCATGCTGACAGCAGATGCCTATGGGGTACTGCCTCCGATTGCGAAGCTGACGCCGGATCAGGCCATGTATCACTTCCTGTCGGGCTACACCGCCCGCGTTGCTGGTACAGAAATCGGCGTGACCGAGCCGGAAGCGACCTTCTCGACCTGCTTTGGCGCCCCCTTCATGCCCCGCCACCCGAGCATCTATGGCAATCTGCTGAAAGAGCGCATTGCCAAGGGCAACGTGACCTGCTGGCTGGTCAACACCGGCTGGACGGGCGGCAAGGCCACGATGCCGGGCATCAGCCGTATGCCAATCAAGGCGACACGCGCGCTGCTCAACGCCGCGCTTGATGGCAGCCTGAACACGGTTGAGTTCGCCAAGGACCCGAACTTTGGCTTTGACGTGCCGGTCGCCGTTCCGGGCGTGGACAGCAAGCTGCTCAATCCGCGCGACGCTTGGGAAGACAAGGCGCAGTATGACGCGACCGCGCGCACGCTGGTGCAGCAATTCGTTGATAACTTCGCGCAGTTTGAAGATCATGTCGACGAAGGTGTGAAGCAGGCAGCACCCAAAGCGGCCTGAGGTCTGGTCGAGTCGTTGACTTGACCGCCTTGGTCTTGCCGGGGGCGTTGTTTTTGGCACAGCTGCGAAGTCCCTCGTCCAAAAGACTTTTCTCTGAACAGGCGTAATGGCGTCTTGTTTCGGCCGACATTTGACTTTGGTTTGCCGCAAAACTGCGGTTAGCTTCATGACGTCATAGGTTATGGAGAATGATCATGGGTCTTCTGGATGGAATTTTGGGCCAATTGGGTGGTGCGGATCAGATTGGTAAGCTCGCCAGTCAGTTCGGCATTAGCGAAGAACAGGTCCAGACGGCGATGGCGGCTCTGGGCCAGGCGCATGCCGAGCCGGGCGATACGGTGGCAAGCGCCGCCGTGGCGACGGGGCTGTCCGCAGATACGCTGCAGGGTCTGCTCGGCCAGATTGGCGGCGAAGGTGCGCTCGGCCAGATTTCATCGATGATCGATCGCGATGGTGACGGTAATCCTGTCAACGACATCATGGGGATGGCTGGAAAACTCTTCGGCAGATGAGGTAAGGCATCAGGGGTGCGCGACTGAGAGGGCCGCGTCCCAAACGGCTGTGATGCGGACATGTTCACCAATGGGTGTGTCGGGTCTGCTCGCCTTCCTGCTCCTGATATTTGCGGGATATTGCTGTCTTGGCAATTATCCGCCACGACGTTTTTATGGACCTGACGAACACCTTGCCGCCGCGTTCGGCGTTGTACATGCCTGCTTCCAATGCGCGTGCGATTGAAAAGGCACGCAGTCTGCCGGCCGATATGATCATCCTTGATCTTGAGGATGCCGTGCCACCCGGCATGAAGGATGAAGCGCGGATGTCCGCCCTTGCGGCGGCGGAGACGGGTTTTGGAGGCAGGTTGCTCGCCATCCGCATCAACGGCGTTGGCAGCGTCGCGCACATGAACGATGTTGTGGTCGTCAAACAATCGGCCTGCGACATCGTGGTCTTGCCCAAGGTTGAATCGGCAGAGGTTGCCGCAGATTTGGTTGAACGGCTCCGTAAGCCCATCATCGTCATGATCGAAACGCCGCGCGGCGTGTTGCGGGCGCCTGAAATTTGTGCGGTAGACGGCGTGGTCGGCGTTTTTGTCGGCGCGAATGATCTGGCCAATGATCTGCGCTTGCCACCCAATGCGCCCCGCGCTGCGATGACCATGGCGTTGCAGTCGATCGTGCTGTCCGCCCGCGCGGCAGGGATTTGGGTGTTCGACTCGGTCTATAATGACCTCAACAACCCTGAAGGCCTTGCCGCAGAATGCGCCGAGGGGCGGATGATGGGATTTGACGGCAAGACGTTGATACACCCGAACCAGATTGTGGCGACCAACGCGGCCTTCTCTCCTTCAGAGGCTGAAGTGGAAGACGCACGTGCGCTTGTGGCAGCGGCGTCAGGTGGAGCAGAACGCTTCCGTGATCGCATGATCGAGACCATGCATGTCGACGCCGCCAGACGGATTTTAGCCCGACTGGCGGCGGACTAGGTTTACTTCTGCGCCATCAGCCAGGTGATGAGTTCCTTGCGCTTTGCGGCATCGGCGATGCCACCGAAGGACATCTTGGTGCCGGGGACTGCTGCGCGCGGGTTGGTCAGATATGTGTCGAGGGTGGTTTCATCCCAGACAATGCCCGATGCCTTCATGGCAGGCGAGAATTCATAACCCTTGATCTCACCGGCCTTGGTGCCCGCGACTCCCCAGAGATTGGGACCTAAAGCGTGCGGCGCGTCCTTAGCGATTGTGTGGCATGCAGCACACTGTCCCCATGCGGCGGGACGTGCATCAGCTGATGCTGTTTCTGTGCCGGTCACACTGGTTTCGGTGGTAGCTTCTTCGGTGGGCTTTGATCCGCAGGCCGACAAAAGGGCCAAAGCGGCAAGTGCTGTGAACTTCTTCATGCGTCGATCACCTCTTCATCTACGCGGGCCGCATTTTCCTGAATGAACTGGAAACGGTGCTCCGGATTTTTCCCCATCAGCCGGTCGACCAGATCACGGACGCCGGCACGCTCCTCATATTCCTGCGGCAATGTCACCCGAATGAGGGATCGTGTCGCAGGGTCCATCGTCGTTTCCTTCAACTGGTTGGGGTTCATTTCCCCAAGCCCCTTGAACCGGCCTACGTCGACCTTTTTACCCTTGAATTCATTTGCCTCTATTTCCGCCCGATGCGCGTCATCGCGGGCGTAAATCGATTTTGCCCCCACGGTCAGGCGATAGAGGGGCGGCTGGGCGATGTACAAATGCCCTTGCCGCACGACTTCTGCCATTTCCTGAAAGAAGAACGTCATCAGCAGGGTCGCGATATGTGCGCCGTCTACGTCGGCGTCGGTCATGATGATGATGCGTTCGTAGCGCAGCAGATCCGGGTTGCACTCTTTGCGCATCCCACAGCCCATGGCCTGTGCGAGGTCGGCAATTTCGGTGTTGGCGCGGATTTTGTCAGATGAGGCTGAAGCGACGTTCAGAATCTTACCGCGGATCGGCAGAATCGCCTGCGTTTTGCGGTTGCGCGCCTGCTTGGCAGATCCGCCGGCGCTGTCGCCTTCAACGATGAAGAGCTCGGTGCTCTCCGGACCGTCCTCAGAACAGTCAGTCAGCTTCCCGGGAAGCCTAAGCTTTCGAGCAGAAGTTGCTGTTTTTCTTTTAATTTCTTTCTCAGCCTTGCGCCGCAATCGATCATCCATGCGATCGAGAACGAAGCCGAGCAGCGCTTTGCCGCGCTCCATATTATCGGCGAGAAAATGGTCCAAGTGATCGCGGACGGCGTTCTCGACCAGTCGGGCAGCTTCGGGAGAGGTCAGACGGTCCTTTGTCTGGCTCTGGAACTGCGGTTCCCGGATGAACACGGAAAGCATGACTTCCGATCCGGTGATGATATCCTCTGCTTGAAGCCCTTCGGCTTTCTTCTGGCCGACAAGTGCTCCAAACGCGCGGATTCCCTTGACGATAGCGGCACGAAGCCCTGCTTCATGCGTCCCACCATCCGGTGTCGGGATCGTGTTACAATAATAGCTGTAGCTGCCTTCGGACCAGAGCGGCCAAGACACGGCCCACTCGACGCGTCCTTGTTCCTCGGGGAAGTCCTGATTTCCAGCAAAGAAGTCTGCGGTAACGCATTCGCGGTCGCCCACTTGCTCGCGCAGATGGTCAGCAAGGCCGCCGGGAAATTGGAACACAGCTTCGGTTGGTGTGTCATCAGAGATAAGTTCAGCGGCGCATTTCCAGCGGATTTCGACACCGGCAAAAAGATAGGCCTTGGATCGTGCCAGCCGGAACAGGCGGGCCGGCTTGAAATTCATCTCTCCGAAGATCTCGGTATCGGGCGTGAACGCGACGCTCGTCCCCCGGCGATTGTTGACGGGGCCGAGTTTCTCAATCGGCGCTAGCGTCAGGCCTCTGGAAAAGCGCTGACGGAACAATTCCTTATTCCGGGCGACTTCAACCACCGTATCGCTCGACAGCGCATTGACGACCGAGACGCCAACGCCGTGCAGGCCGCCGGAGGTCGCATAGGCTTTGCCATTGAACTTGCCGCCCGAATGGAGCGTAGAAAGAATAACTTCCAGAGCCGATTTGTCGGGAAACTTAGGGTGCGGATCAACAGGAATGCCGCGGCCATTGTCTGTAATCGTCAGGCGGTTGCCGGGCTCCAGCAGGATTTCGATGCGGCTTGCGTGCCCCGCAACCGCTTCATCCATCGCATTGTCGAGCACTTCGGCGGCGAGATGATGGAAAGCGCGTTCATCGGTCCCGCCGATGTACATGCCCGGGCGACGCCGAACCGGCTCAAGGCCCTCAAGGACCTCAATCGACGATGCGTCGTAACTCCCAGGGACAGCAGACGTGGACGCAAACAGATCGTCGGACATGACGGCGCTATAGTGTGCCGCGAGTCACCCGCGCAAGTGCGTCGTGCGACTTATCCCCCGCTGGGTTTGGCACCGGGAACGGCAAAGGGCAGCGGCTTACGATCGCGACGTGGCATTTGAGCCTGATAGGCAAGTCCGCAATGCTCAACACAATAGGGAAAACCGGGGTTCACCTTGGTGCCGCAGAAGTGGAAATCGGGCTCACCGGGATGTCCGAGGGGCCATTTGCAAATCCGGTCATTCAGATCGAGCAGCGACGTTTTCTCAGAAATCTCAGCGCTTGGGCGCGCAGGCACCAAGCGACGCGGTGGGGCTGGCGGCGGCGGCGAGCTTTGTTCGCCCGGGTTCTGACGCACAAATCCACCGGGTCCGATCGACCGGATCGTTGGCGGCATCTGGTCTGGATTGGTTGAGCGTGGGGCAGACGGCATGGCTGGCGCCGCCGCAGGACGTGCAGGCGCTGGCTGCGCCTTGGCAACAGGCGCTACCGGTGCCGCAGCCGGCGCTGGCTTTGCCCGCGGCGTTGCGGGCTTGCGGGCAGGAGCAGCTTCGCCATCATTGGCCTTTACAGGCGATGGACGCGATTGCAGGCCAAGGCGATGTGCCTTGCCGATAACGGCATTGCGGCTGACGCCACCGAGTTCTTCTGCAATCTGGGACGCTGTCATCCCCTTGGTCCACATCGTTCTCAATTGTTCGATGCGTTCGTCGGTCCAGGACATTTGTTCACCACTTCAACCAAATAGGACTGTGCGCCACCCTTGCGGCAATCGGCTGCAGCCGATAGGCGATTGGGCAATGAACAGCGAGTCCGAAATTTTCATCCGCAGCGAACCCGGCGTACCGTCGATCAGATCGGTCAACTGGGGGGGGCTGCGAGCTCTCTATGTGAAGGAGGTGCGCCGATTTTTCAAGGTGCAGCTCCAAACCATCTGGGCACCTGCGCTTACGACCATGCTTTATCTGGTCATCTTCACCGTTGCCCTTGGTGGCGTAAAGCGGGAGGTTTTGGGCGCCCCATTCGCAGATTTCCTTGCGCCGGGCCTCATTATCATGGGGATGATGCAGAACGCTTTTGCCAATTCCAGCTTCTCATTGCTGGTAGGTAAAATTCAGGGGACGATTGTTGATTATCTGATGCCGCCGCTCTCAACAGCCGAAGTTCTGTTCGGTCTGGCGGGGGCAGCAGTAACACGCGCCGTCTTCGTCGGCTTTGCGATTTGGCTCGCGATGCTGGTTTGGCCGGGCGTCCATGTGGGGCCAAAGCACATTTGGGCCATCGCGCTGTTTGGCCTTCTCGGTTCCTCCATGCTGGCGTTTTTGGGTGTGCTGACTTCAATCTGGGCAGAGAAGTTCGACCATGCAGCCGCTGTGACCAACTTTGTCGTCGCACCACTCGCGCTGTTGTCGGGCACATTCTACTCGGTGGACAAGCTTGCGCCGACATTCGCTGCGATCAGCCATGCCAATCCGTTTCATTACGCGATTTCCGGGTTCCGCTTCGGATTCATCGGCGAGGCTGATATTCCGCTCGGGTACGGGGTCGGGATTCTTTCGGCGATCAACATCGCGCTGGCGCTTCTTTGCTACATACTTTTGAAAACAGGCTGGAAGATCAAAAGCTGAGAGGCAACGGCGGGGGTTGTCCGCGCATTTCCCTCTCTATATAAGCCTGTTTCGCTTGAAGGCGGCCCCAATTGGCCGCCTTTTTGTATTGCGGTTGAACAGGAGGCAGCAGCCATGACGATCACGCCCTTGATGCCGGTCTATCCCCGGTGCGGTTTCCGCCCTGTGAAAGGGGAAGGGGCCTATCTCATCAGTGAGGATGGTCGTCGCGCGCTTGATTTCGCCAGCGGCATCGCCGTCAACCTGCTCGGCCACGGCCACCCGCATTTGACCAAGGCGATCGCGGATCAGGCGGCGACGCTGATGCACGTGTCCAACCTTTACGGCAGTCCGCAGGGTGAAGCCTTTGCGCAGCGTCTGGTTGACAATACGTTTGCCGACACGCTGTTCATGACCAATTCTGGCGCAGAAGCTGTTGAGTGCGCGATTAAGACCGCGCGTCGTTACCACCATGCCAAGGGCAATCCGCACAAGAACGTGCTCATCACGTTTAAGAATGCGTTTCACGGCCGCACCATGGCGACGATTTCGGCCACCGATCAGGAAAAGCTGCGGGACGGCTTTGCGCCTTTGCTCGACGGCTTTGTGGTTGTGCCGTTCGATGATCTGGAGGCTGCGCTTGCCGCTGTGAATGAGACTACGGCAGGTTTCCTCGTCGAGCCGATTCAGGGCGAAGGCGGCATCCGTCCCGCAAGCCCCGCGTTTCTTCAGGGCCTTCGCGATATCTGCGATGAAAAGGACCTGATGCTTGTGTTCGACGAAGTCCAGTGCGGCGTCGCGCGGACCGGAACGCTCTATGCATATGAACAATATGGCGTCATCCCGGACATCTTGGCGTCGGCCAAGGGCATTGGTGGCGGCTTCCCCGTTGGGGCTTGTCTCGCCACGGAAAAGGCCGCTGCCGGCATGGTCGCGGGCACGCACGGCAGCACCTATGGCGGCAACCCGCTGGCCTGCGCCGCCGGCATGGCGGTGCTCGATGTCGTTTTGGAGCCGGGCTTTCTGGAACAGGTGCGTGCGACGGGGGACCGTTTGCGTGCAAGCCTTGAGCAGATGATCCCGAACCATGACCAACTGTTCGACAGCGTGCGCGGTATGGGCTTGATGCTCGGCCTGAAGCTCAAGCATGACAGCCGTGCCTTTGTGGCGCACTTGCGCGATAATCACGGGTTTCTGGCTGTTGCGGCAGGAGACAATGTTGTCCGCATTCTGCCGCCGCTCAACATCGATGAAAGCCATATTGCTGAGTGCATTGAAAAGCTTTCTGCAGGAGCCGCCAGCTTTGCGCTGCCGGATGCGGCGTGACGCGGCATTTCCTCAACCTGTCTGATGCAGGCGGGGATGCCCTTGCGGCCATCTTGAATGACGCGCTGGACCGCAAGGCCGCGCGCAAAGGCTGGCCAAAAGGGCGTCCGGATGCAGACGCGCCGCTCAAAGACCATACATTGGGCATGATCTTTGAGAAGAATTCGACGCGCACCCGGGTGAGCTTTGAAATGGCAATGCGGCAGCTTGGCGGCGATGCCATGTTCATGGCCGCAGGTCAGATGCAGCTAGGGCGCGGAGAAACGGTTGCCGACACCTCACGGGTTCTGTCCCGCATGGTCGACGCCATCGTCATCCGCACAGACGACCATGGCAAGATTGAAGACCTTGCCGCTCATGCCAGCGTGCCTGTGATCAACGGGCTAACCGATCTCTCGCACCCCTGCCAGATCGTGGCGGATTTGCTGACCCTGATTGAGCAAGGAAAGGCACTTCCCGGCCTGGAAGTTGCTTGGCTTGGCGATGGGAACAACGTTCTGGCGTCCATCATCGAAGCAGCCGGTTTGCTGAAATTCAATGTCCGGATCGGTTGCCCCAAGGGCTATGAGCCCGATGCGGTGTTTGTTGAACAAGCCCGCGCCGCTGGTGCGCGGATCGATATCGTTCATGATGCGGCAGAGGCTGTGGCGGGTGCGGACGTGGTCATCACCGATACATGGGTATCGATGGGGCAGGACCATGCCCACAACAAGATTGCGGCCATGTTCCCGTTCCAAGTCAACGATGCGTTGATGGGGAAGGCCAAGGCCGATGCGAAGTTTCTGCACTGTCTTCCGGCCCATCGCGGGGAAGAGGCTACGGATAGCGTGCTGGATGGCCCGCAATCGCTGATCTGGGATGAAGCGGAAAACCGCATTCATGCCCAAAAGTCGATCCTGCTTTGGTCGTTTGGGCTTTTGGCATGAGCCATATCGACGCGGTTCTTGGATTCACAATTCCCGGGCGCAATGCGCGCGGCCGTGTCGTCCGTCTTGGGCCGGTGCTCGAATCCATCCTCGCAGCGCATGGTTATCCTCCCGCGATCGAGCGGCTGCTCTCCGATGCGCTGGTTCTGACGGCTTTGCTCGGCACGACCCTGCACGAGGGGGACGGCCAGATGACGATGCAGGCGCAAACCAAGGGCGGCGCTGTCGATCTACTGGTATGTGATTATCGCAATGGCGAATTGCGGGGTTATGTGAAGCATGACCCGGCCAAAATCCCTGATTTGCCGCATGAGCCCGACATGCAGACCTTGTTTGGCGAGGGCTATCTTGCCGTCACGTTCGACCAAGCGGTGACGAGTGAGCGCTATCAGGGGATCGTTCCCATTGAGGGAAAGAGCCTTTCGGATTCGATCGAGACCTATTTTGCGCAGTCGGAACAGATCCCCAGTCTCGTCCGCACGGCGCTTTCCGGTGAGATTGCGGGCGGTTTGATTGTGCAGCATTTGCCGGAAGGCGAAGTCGGGAGGGAACGGTTACACGTCCGGACCGATCACCCGGAATGGGAACATGTTCTGGCGCTGGCCCATACCATTACGGCTGAAGAACTGACGGATGTGGACCTGCCATTTGAAGACATTGTCTGGCGGCTGTTCAATGAAGAGCCGGAAATCCGCATCCTCCCGTCAACGCCGCTGACCAAAGGCTGCCGCTGCGATGGTGAGCATGTCCGTTCGGTGATCATGCAGTTTCCTGAAGACCAGCGGGTGGAGATGGCCGATGAGGCCGGTCTCGTGAATGTTGATTGCGCCTTTTGCTCCAAGATCTTCGCTGTCAGCGTCTAGGCCGCAAAGGGAGTATGGTTGCTTGAGCTTGGCCATACTCCTGTAGTATTTTTCCAATACAGGGCCATATTTGTGGCTTAATCCACGTGTAGCACCATGTTGAAAGGCAGAGGGGCACGGATTTGAAGGCAAAGTACTTGATCGCCGCTCTCATCACTGCGGGGGCATGTGTTGGCGTGACGCCGAGTGTTGGTGTCGCCGCACCGGGCACGCCTTATGTGCCGATCAAGGCGCTGTCGTCCGTTCAGCCCGGCCTCTGGGACATCCGTTCCCGCGACAATCCAAACGCGAACCGCAGCTTCTGCATGTCGGACGCCAAGGTTCTGCTCCAACTGCGCCATCCAAATAATGTGTGCACCCGCTATGTCATTTCGGACAGCCCGCGGGAGGCGACAGTGCAGTATTCCTGCGCTTCCAGCGGAAACGGGCGGACGACTGTTCGCGTTGAAACGCCGCGTCTGGTGCAAATTGATACGCAGGGCATTGCTGATCAGTCACCCTTTGCCTTTTCCGCAGAAGCCAGGCGCGTGGGGGACTGTGCGGCCAGTTCGCCGGGTGTGGCATCGCGCAAGATTTCAAAGCCGCGGTTAGGGATACGATAACCTTAATCAGGTAAACCGGTTTTCGAAGTTCTCATGGTGAACTTCCTCTCCCTAATGTGAAGTGAAACTCATAGGGCCGCCTTCGGGTGGCCCTCTTCTTTTGCTCGGATGGATCAGGCTTGTGCTTGAAAGACGGGACAGGTCAGCCTAGCTGCGCGGAATGACGTTTCCCAAGGCACCTGAAGGTGGCGCGCTGGTCGCACTGATATCCGGCGGACTCGATTCGCTTGTCGTCGCGGCCATGGCGAAGGCGGCCGGTTGGCGCCTCTTTGCGCTGACGATCGACTATAATCAGCGCCACCGGATTGAGCTTCAGGCCGCCGCGCGCGTGGCGGAAGCCTTGGGCGCCGAACGGCACGTCGTGCTGCCGCTTGATCTGACGCAGTTTGGCGGCTCGGCTTTGACCGACGGCGGCATCTCTGTGCCAAAGGGGGGCGTAGAGCCTGGCATCCCGATTACGTATGTGCCTGCGCGCAACACCATTTTCCTTTCGCTTTGCCTCGGCTGGGCGGAAGCTGTCGGCGCGCGCGACATTGCGATTGGGGTTAATGCCCTTGATTATTCAGGCTATCCCGACTGTCGGGCAGAATTCATCGACGCGTTTGAGGTGATGGCCAATTTGGCGACCAAGGCGGGCGTCGAAGGTGATCCGTTCCGTGTTCATACCCCGCTGGTTCGCATGTCGAAGGCCGATATCGTGACCGCGGGAACGGACTTAGGCATCAACCTTGGAATGAGCTGGTCCTGTTACGACCCGACGGAAGACCTCCGGCATTGCGGCCGTTGTGACAGCTGCCGCCTGCGCCAGAAGGGATTTGACGACGCAGGCGTTGCGGACCCAACCGATTACGCGGCGCGCCCGTGACCTATTCGGTCAAAGAAATTTTCCTGACACTTCAGGGGGAGGGCGCCCAAGCGGGCCGCAGAGCTGTGTTTCTGCGGTTTTCCGGGTGCAATTTGTGGACGGGGCGGGAACAGGACCGGGCAACGGCGATCTGCCAGTTCTGCGATACTGATTTTGTGGGCACCAATGGCGAGGGCGGCGGCAAGTTTGCGACGCCAGAGGCGCTTGCAGAGGCTGTCGCGGCCGCTTGGGGCGCTGATGTCAGCGGAACGCCCTATGTCGTCATCACCGGCGGCGAGCCGATGCTCCAATTGGACGTGGCCCTTATCGATGCTTTGCACATTCACGGCTTTGAGATTGGCGTAGAGAGCAACGGCACGCTCCCGGCGACGCCGGGCATCGACTGGCTGTGCATCAGCCCCAAGGCTGGCAGTGACGTCGTTCAACGCAGCGGCAATGAGCTGAAGCTGGTTTGGCCGCAGCCGGGCAGCGACTGGGCATCGATGGAGGATTGGGCGTTTGACCACTTCCTCATCCAACCGATGGACAGTCTCATGCGCGAAGAGAATTTGAAGGCGGCGATCGACTTTGTGATGGATCATCCCCGCTGGCGGCTGTCCCTCCAGACGCACAAGGCGCTGGGGCTGCCGTAAATCAGCCCAAAGGCTTGCCCGAAAGGCTTGCATTGTAGGCAATCTCGAGGTAAGCGCGCCGCCTCAATCCCGCATGGGAGGCACATAAACCGGTGCGGAGCGATGCTCCGTTCTCGCCTCTCAGTGGACCAACCGGAAGGATATATCCCTATGGCAGCTCCTACTGTCACTATGCACCAATTGCTTGAAGCAGGTGCACATTTTGGCCACCAGACACACCGCTGGAACCCGAAGATGAAGCCTTACATCTTTGGTGATCGCAATGGCGTGCACATTCTAGATCTTTCGCAGTCCGTTCCGCTGTTCGCGCGCGCCCTCGACTTTGTGTCGCAGACGGCAGCTCGTGGCGGCAAGGTTCTGTTCGTCGGCACCAAGCGCCAGGCGCAGGGTCCGATTGCTGATGCCGCCCGCGCGTCGGGCCAGCACTTCGTGAACCACCGCTGGCTCGGCGGCATGCTGACTAACTGGAAGACCATTTCCGGTTCGATCAAGCGTCTCAAGACCATGGAAGAAACGCTTTCGGGTGACACCTCTGGTTTCACCAAGAAGGAAGTTCTTCAGATGACGCGCGAGCGCGACAAGCTGGAACTTTCGCTCGGCGGTATCCGCGACATGGGCGGCGTTCCCGACGTCATGTTCGTGATCGATGCCAACAAGGAAGAGCTGGCGATCAAGGAAGCTAACGTCCTTGGTATTCCGGTTGTTGCCATTCTCGATTCGAACGTGTCGCCTGATGGCATCGCTTTCCCGGTTCCGGGCAATGACGACGCCAGCCGTGCGATCCGCCTCTATTGCGATGCCATCGCAACGGCAGCGACCCGTGGTGGCCAGCAAGGCGCTGCGTCGCGTGGCGTTGATCTTGGCGCGATGGATGAGCCGCCGGCCGAAGCCGTCCTCGCCGACGCCTGATCTGTTTTGTCATTCCCGTGAAAGCGGGGATCCGTAATGCGCCCGATGTGGCGCCTGAAGGACCCCCGCTGCGGCGGGGGTGACGCCATCTAAAACCGAAGGGATAAAAGACATGGCAGAAATTACTGCTTCGATGGTCAAGGACCTGCGCGATAAATCCGGCGCAGGCATGATGGACTGCAAGAAGGCACTTTCCGAAGCCAATGGTGACATGGAAGCTGCCGTCGATTGGCTGCGTGCCAAGGGCCTTGCGACTGCGTCCAAGAAGTCCAGCCGCACGGCGGCTGAAGGTCTGGTCGGCGTTGCTGTCAACGGCACGGTTGGCGCTGCAGTTGAAGTGAACTCCGAAACCGACTTCGTCGCAAAGAATGATCAGTTCCAAGACTTCGTCCGCAACGTTACCGAAATCGCACTTGCGAACGGGGATGATGTCGAAGCCCTCGCCGGCGCGGCCTATCCCGCTGGTGGCACTGTCGCTGAAAAGCTGACGAGCAACATCGCAACGATTGGTGAAAACCAGACACTGCGCCGCGCCAAGGTTCTGAAGGTCGAACAGGGTGCGATTGTTGCCTATGTGCACAACGCTGTGGCGACCGGCCTCGGCAAGATCGGCGTTCTTGTGGCGCTTGAAAGTGCGGCACCTGCTGACAAGCTCGAAGCTCTCGGTAAGCAGCTCGCTATGCATGTGGCAGCCGCTTTCCCGCTCGCGCTCGACGAAAGCGGCATTCCTGCCGATGTCATTGATCGTGAACGCAAGATCGCCCAGGAAAAGGCAGCCGAAAGCGGCAAGCCTGCCGAAGTGATCGCCAAGATGGTCGACGGGGGCGTTGCCAAGTTCGTCAAGGAAAACGCACTGCTCAACCAGCTGTTCGTGATGGACGGCAAAACCAAGATTTCGGACGTTGTTGCCGCTGCTGGCAAGGACGCCGGTGCGCCGATCACGCTGACGGACTATGTCCGCTTCCAGCTCGGTGAAGGTATTGAGAAGGTTGAAAGCGACTTCGCAGCAGAAGTGGCTGCGGCAGCGGGCCTTTAAGCCCAACGCTTGGCAAGGGCGCGCACCCGCATTAGGGTGCGCGCCACGCTTTTTGTCTGCTTGGTTTTAGAAAGAGTCTTCCGCCCATGACGCGTCCCGGCTTCAAACGCATTCTCCTGAAGCTGTCCGGTGAAGTGTTGATGGGGGATCAGGGCTTTGGCATCCAGCCAGAGACTGTTGCCCGTATGGCGCAGGAAGTGAAGGCCGCCAAAGATGCCGGCTTTGAAATCTGCCTCGTTATTGGCGGCGGCAACATTTTCCGCGGTATGGCCGGTGCTGCCAAAGGCATGGATCGCGCGCAGGCCGATTATATGGGCATGCTGGCGACGATCATGAACGCGCTGGCGATGCAAAATGCGCTTGAACAAATCGGTGTCGACACCCGCGTCCAGTCCGCGATCCAGATGGATCAGGTCTGTGAGCCCGTTATCCGTCGCCGTGCAGAGCGCCACATCGAAAAGGGCCGCGTCGTCATTTTCGCAGCCGGTGTTGGCAGCCCTTATTTCACGACTGATTCCGGCGCTGCATTGCGCGCTGCTGAAATGAAGTGCGATGCGTTGTTCAAGGGAACGAGCGTCGACGGCGTCTATGACGCGGACCCCAAGCTGGTCCCGACCGCAACGCGCTACGAAAGCCTGAGCTTCGACACCGTATTGTCGGACAATCTGAAGGTGATGGACGCCAGCGCGGTTGCGCTGTGCCGTGATAACAATATTCCGATCGTTGTGTTTTCGATCCGCGAGGATGGCAATCTTGCCCGTGTCCTTGCGGGTGAAGGAACCGCGACTATCGTCACAAACAAAAATTGAGGGAGCAGGACTATGCCATCCTATGACAAGGCCGATATCGAACGTCGTATGCACGGGGCGCTGGAGTCGCTGAAGAGCGATCTGGGTGGCCTGCGCACGGGCCGCGCCAACACAACGCTGCTCGACCCCATTCAGGTCGAAGTTTATGGCGCCAACATGCCGCTCAATCAGGTTGCAACGGTTTCCGCGCCGGAACCGCGCATGTTGTCGGTTCAGGTCTGGGACAAATCGAACGTCACGCCTGTTGAAAAGGCCATCCGGAACGCGGGTCTTGGGATCAACCCGATCACAGACGGTCAGAATATCCGCCTGCCTATCCCGGACATGACCGAGGACCGCCGCAAGGAACTGGCCAAGCTTGCGCACCAATATGCGGAAAAGGCAAAGATCGCCGTCCGTAACGTGCGCCGCGACGGTAACGATGCGCTGAAGGCGGACGAAAAGAAGAAAGAGATCAGCGAAGATGATCGCAAGCGGCTGGAAACAGAAGTCCAGAAGCTGACGGATGTGACCATTTCTGAAATTGATGCGGCCCTTGGTTCTAAGGAAAAGGAAATCCTCACCAAGTGAGTGTTGCCTCGGCCCCTGCGGCCGCGGCAGGGCAGGGCGGCAACGTCCCCCGGCATGTCGCGATCATTATGGACGGCAATGGTCGATGGGCCAAGCGTCGGCATTTGCCGCGTATTGCTGGCCATCGAAAGGGCATTGAGGCTGCAAAAGCTGTCGTTCGTGCGGCAGGCGATCTCGGCATACAGGTGCTCACACTTTATGCCTTTTCCACGGAGAATTGGCGTCGCCCGGCCGATGAGGTCAGTGATCTTATGGGCCTTTTGCGCCGGTTTATCGTCGACGATATTGATGAACTTGCCGCCAATGGCGTTCGGCTGCGGATCATTGGAGACTATCAGGCACTTAAGCCCGATCTTGTAAAGCTGATCGACGACGCAATGGCGCGGACAGCTTCAAATAGCCGGACAACGCTCGTGATCGCGCTCAACTATGGCGCGCAGGCAGAAATTGCGCGCGCCGCCCGTCAGTTGGCGGCCAAGGTTTCCGGTTCTGGCATGTCCCTCGATGCCATTACGCCTGAGGCTATTGAAGCAGAACTTTATACCGCAGATATTCCCGCACCTGATCTTGTGATCCGGACATCGGGGGAGCAGCGGCTGTCGAACTTTCTTCTCTGGCAGGCGGCCTATGCCGAACTTATGTTTGTCGACACGTTGTGGCCCGACTTCGGGAAAACCGAACTCGCCGCTGCCATTTCCGGATTTGGGGAGCGTGAGCGGCGCTTTGGTGGTCTGTGACGCCTGAACTCGTCCAACGCGTCACTGTTGGTATTCTCCTCATCATCGTGGCTGTGCTTGAACTTTGGCTCGGCGGAAGCGCGCTTTGGGTGTTGGCCACGGTTGCCGCGCTCATCATGGGCGGTGAATGGGCCGGGCTCACAAAGGGAGCTAACCAGCGCCGCTTGACCCAATATGCTTTGTGCATCCCCCTCGCACTTATGTCGCCGCTAGCTGCGGGTCCTAGTGTTGTGGCGCTGGCCGCCACGGCTGGCGCGACGATCTTCCTATGGATTGTCACGCGCAATCGCTGGCTGGCGGCGGGGGTCCCTTATGTTGCCTTGCCGATCATCGCGCTCCTTTGGATACGCATGCAGGATGATGGATTGCTGCTGGCCTTCTGGGCGCTATCGCTCGTTTGGGCGACCGACATCGGGGCCTTTTTTGCTGGCCGTAACTTCGGCGGCCCAAAGGTTGCGCCGTCCATCAGCCCCAACAAGACATGGTCGGGCCTCATTGGCGGCATGGTCGCGGCCTTGCTGCTCGGCTGGGGTTTAGCGAGTTATTATGGTCTGCCGTTCCAACTTGCGATGGCGAGCCCCGGCCTTGCTCTTCTCGCGCAGGTCGGCGATTTCTTTGAAAGCTGGATGAAGCGCCGGGCAGGGGTGAAGGACAGCGGCACGATCCTTCCCGGACATGGCGGCGTGCTTGATCGGCTTGATGGCGTCGTGACGTCATTGCCAGTGGCCGCTCTCCTCATTTGGCATCTTGGTTAGGATGCTGCCGTGAAGACGGTCTCCATTCTCGGTGCCACTGGCTCTATCGGTAAGTCCACGCTCGATCTCGTGCAGCGGTCGCCCGAGGCCTATCAGGTGCTCGCGCTCACAGCGGCGCAGGACGTGGCAGGGCTGGCGGCGGCCGCACGGGCGACCAATGCCAAGCTTGCGGTGATCGCTGACGAAACGCTCCTCGATGCTCTCACGGAGGCGCTCTCCGGCACCGATACTAAAGTAGCTTCTGGCCCGCAGGCCTTGATTGATGCAGCGCATCTTGATGCCGACTGGACGATGGCGGCGATTGTTGGTTGTGCAGGACTTGCCCCCACGCTGGCGGCATTAGAGCGCGGGAAAACAGTAGCCCTCGCCAATAAGGAAGCGCTGGTTTCTGCCGGAGACCTGATGCTGGCTGTGGCGCGGGCATCGGGGGCCAGGCTGCTGCCGACTGACAGCGAACATAATGCCGTCTTTCAGTGTCTCGACCAATCGGCGCCGAGAGGCGTTGCCAAGATCATCTTAACCGCCAGTGGCGGGCCCTTCCGGACATGGACCAAAGCGGAGATGCAGGCGGCGCAGCCGGAACAGGCGCTCAAGCACCCGAACTGGTCAATGGGTGCAAAGATCACCATCGATAGCGCGACGATGTTCAACAAAGGGCTGGAACTGATCGAGGCGCACTATCTGTTCGATATGCCCGCTGACCGGTTGGAAGTGATCTTCCATCCGCAATCGGTCATCCATTCGATGGTCGAATATGTCGATGGGTCCGTGCTCGCGCAAATGGGCGCGCCCGACATGCGCATCCCGATTGCGCATTGCCTTGCTTGGCCGGAGCGCATCGACACGCCGGTGGCGCGCCTGAACCTCGCTGAGGTTGCGAAGCTCGAATTTGAGGCGCCCGATGAAGACCGTTTTCCCGCTCTGCGTCTGGCGCGCGAGGCCATGGTGGAAGGGGGCGCAAAACCGGCCATCCTCAACGCGGCAAATGAGATGGCGGTCGCGGCTTTTCTGGAACGGCGGATCGCATTTACGGACATCGCAGTGATTGTGGAATCTGTCCTGCACGCCTATGACGCTGCGGCGCCGTCAACCATCTCCGATGTTCTGGAGATAGACGGTGAGGCTCGGCGCTTGGCCGCGCGCAGCATGGAGGCCTTACCCGCATGATGGAATCGCCCGGACTTCTCTGGACGATTGCGTGCTTCATTCTCGTCATCGGGCCGCTCGTCTTCATTCATGAGATGGGACATTTCCTCGCGGCGCGCTGGTGTGGCGTGCAGGTGGAGGCGTTTTCGATCGGGTTCGGGCGTGAGGTTGTCGGCTGGACAGACCGTCACGGCACGCGCTGGAAAATCGCGTGGATGCCGATGGGTGGCTATGTCCGCTTTGCCGGTGACATGAACGGCGCGAGCATGGAAGACACGCGCTGGCGCCAGTTGCCACCCGAGGCGCGGGAGCGCGTGTTCCATGCCAAGCCACTTTGGCAGCGGGCCTTTATCGTTTTTGCAGGACCGCTCGCGAATTTTGTGGCGGCGATTGCCATTCTGGCGACCTTCGCCATGGCTTATGGCGAGGGCAAAACGCCGCCGGTTGTTCAGGTGCTCCAGCAGGGGTCTCCAGCGGAAAAGGCCGGCCTTCTCGTTGGCGACCGGATCACCCAGATCAATAACCGGTCGGTGGACAGTTTTGACGAGATTTACCCCATCATTCAGGATCGTCCCGGCGAAAAGCTGGACGTGACCCTGGAACGTGCCGGACGCGCATTAGATGTCGTTGTGACGCCCAGCACGGTCGTGCAGCGGGACCGGTTCGGCAATGAGTATCGGATTGGGCGTATTGGTATCGGGTCTACTTCTGACCGCGTCACCGTGCCTGTGCCCTTTTATCAAGCGCCGTTTGTCGCGATGCGGCAGACTGCAAACATCTTGGATCGGATGGTCACGGGAATCTGGCAACTCATTACAGGGCGCCGCTCGGTCGAGGAATTGGGCGGCCCCATTAAAATCGCACAGATATCAGGCCAAGCCGCCACATTGGGCTGGCAGGAGTATGTCTATTTGGTTGCTTTGATCTCGATTAATTTGGGGTTCATCAACCTGTTGCCAGTGCCAATGCTTGATGGAGGCCATCTCAGCTTCTATGCGGTCGAAGCCATTATGCGACGGCCTGTTAGTCCGAAAACGATGGAACTCGCATTCCGGTCAGGTATGTACGTTCTGTTGGCGCTGATGGTGTTTGTGACGCTGAACGATCTTGGGTCGCTCGGGCTCTGGCGACTGGCCGGTTTGGACGGATAATTTGCAGGGGTTCCTGCGTCGAATTTTGGTGAGAGAGAGCGTGTGGTAGCAATAGAAAAGACCGTTTTTCGCAATCGTTGCCTGACAGCTTTGCTGTTGGGGACGGCGCTCCCTGCGCTTTTAACGCCAGCTATGGCGCAGACCCGCCGCGCGGCGCCGCCTGCGGCGCGGCCCGCGTCAGGTGCACAACCTGCCGTCGTCCAGCCCGCCGTCGCGCCGATCGCCGCCGCCAAGGTCATCAAGATGATCAACGTTGTCGGTTCGCAACGTATTGAGCCAGACACCGTGCGCTCGTACATCCGATTGCTCCCCGGCCAGACCTACACAGTTGAAGCGCTTGATGATGCGCTGCGCGAATTGCTGGACACGGAATTGTTCTCCGACGTGCAGATTCGCGACAATGCGGGTGATCTGACCATCGAGATTCAGGAGAATCCGGTTATTAATCGCATCATTCTTGAAGGCAATAAGCGCCTTAAAGAAGATAAAATTCGGCCCGAAATCAAGGCCGCGCCGCGTCAGATCTTCACGCGCTCGAAGGTTCGTGCCGACGTTGCGCGCATCATTGATCTCTATCAGCGGCAGGGGCGCTACGCCGCGACAGTCGATCCGAAAATGGTCATGCTGGACCAGAACCGCGTCGATATCGTTTTTGAAATTAGCGAAGGCCCGAAATCAAAGGTCCGCCAGATCAACATCCTCGGCAATGAGAAATTTTCCGACAAGAAGATCATCGGTGAAATGGCCACGCGCCCGTCGAGCCCGTTGGGCATCTTCTCGTCGAAGGACAGCTACGATCCAGATAAGCTGGCCTATGACCAGTCAAAGATGCGTCAGTTCTACCTGACACAGGGCTATGCCGATTTCCGCGTGACCTCGGCCACGGCAGAACTGACGCCTGACAAGCGTGACTTCATCGTCACCTATGTTGTCGAGGAAGGTCAGCGCTACAAATTTGGGGACGTAACGGTCGACAGCGAATTGCGAGATTACAAGCCAAAGGCTGAAGCGCTCGCGACCAAGAAGGGCGCCTGGTACAATGCGAAGCAGGTTGAGGACACCGTTGAAGGCCTCAACTCAGCTGCCGGCTTGTTCGGATATGCGTTTGCCGAAGTGAACCCCGAGTTTCAGCGCGACAAAGACACGCTGACCATGTCGATCGCCTATAAGATTGGGGACGCGCCGCGCGTCTACGTTGAGCGTATTGATATCAACGGCAACACGGTGACGCAGGACAAGGTTGTCCGCCGTGAGTTCCGACTGGCCGAAGGCGACCCCTTTAACAGCTTCCAGGTTAAGCGCTCTTCCGACCGTATTCAGAGCCTTGGCTACTTCCAGGAAAAGCTTGAGATTGAGCAGAAGTCCGGTTCAGCCCCGGATCGCATTGTTCTTCAGGCGAATGTGGAAGAAAGAGCGACGGGCGAACTTCAGTTGTCGGCTGGCTTCTCGTCGCTTGAACGCTTCATCATCAACTTCTCGATCCGCCAGCGCAATTTCCGCGGAAAGGGTCAGGAACTGCGCGCCAGCGTCAATTATTCGCAATATTCAAAGTCGATCGAACTGGGCTTCACCGAGCCCTATTTCATGGAGCGCAACATTGCCGTTGGCGGCGATATTTTCCGTCGTGATTTGAACTCGTTCAACTTCATCAATCAGGCGCGTCAGACGACATATCAACAGGTGACGACAGGCATCCAGCTTCGCATGGGCGTGCCGATCACCGAATATCTCTCGTTCGCTGCGCGCTATGGCCTGAATTATGATGACGTATCGCTCGACCCTGCGACTTACTATTTCAACGGGAGGTGCGATGACTTCCTAGCTGGCCGCTACCTCTGCGACGCCATCGGGAAGCGGGCAACATCCTCGCTTGGCTACAGCCTCGTTTATGACGATCTCGACAACCGCGTCCGCCCGACCAAGGGCAATCGGCTGTTGTTCAGTCAGGATTATGCGGGCCTTGGTGGCAGCGTGAAGTATCTGCGCACAAGCATTGATGCGCGCAAATACTGGAAGCCATTCAGCAATTTCATCTTCTCGCTGCAGGGTGAGGGCGGGTATATTCGTTCATTTGAACAGAGCCGCGGGGCAGGGCTGGACAAGCTCCGCCTGACGGACCGTTTCTATCTGGGTGAGCCGCAGTTCCCGGGCTTTGGCATTCGCGGCATTGGTCCGCGCGTCCAGCGCCTCTTTTATGACGCCAGTGGTAATCTGATCACGGCACGTGACCAGATCGTCGATGACGCGCTCGGCGGGCGTGCTTATTATCTGGGTCGTATGGAGCTTGAAATTCCGCTTGGTTCGGGGGCGCGTGAAATGGGCCTACGTCCATCGATCTTTGCGGTTGCAGGTTCGGTATTTGGCATCACAACGCCGGTGCTCAACAGCCTGCCCAATGGTCTGACACGCTGCCGCAATGATACGAGCGGCGTGGTGACTGAATTCCGGAACACAAGTGCTTGTGCGACAGGCTCTTCTGCAATCTTTTCTGTCCCTGCCTTTCAGGAGCGCTTTTTGGGCGATTCATGGAAGCCACGCCTCTCCGTGGGCTTTGGCGTCAACTGGCGGTCCCCATTTGGTCCGTTCAGGATTGATATAGCTAAGGCGCTTATCAAGCAGGACGGGGATGATCCAAAACTGTTTACATTTAACGTAGGAACTCAATTCTAATGAAAACAATGACCAAATTTATTGTCGCGGCCTCCGCGCTCGCACTGGCTCCCGTTGCTCCTGCCATGGCGCAGACGGTGGCTTACACAGACGTCCAGCAGGTGCTTGGCACGTCGGCAGCTGCCAAGCTTGCCGATCAGCAGATGCGCGTGACGTACAAGGCGACCTATGATCAGGTTGAATCGCGCTCCCGCGTTCTGCAGGCTGAACTCAACGCCATGATCGTGAAGTTCCAGGCTGACCAGAAGACCAACGCGAACGATCCGTCTTTGCAGAATCAGGCGAAGGCCATTCAGGACAAGCAGCGCGCGGCGCAGGAAGAATTGGGCCGTCTGAGCGATCCGATTGAGCGCGTGAACGCTTATGTTCTCGAACAAATTGATGCGAAGCTCGACACGGCGGTTTCGGCCGCCATGGCCAAGAAGAAGGTCGCCTTGCTGTTGCAGCGTGGCGCCGTCATCAAGAACACGCCCGGCACTGACCTGACGCAGGACATTGTGAACGAACTCAACACGCTCGTTCCCAACGTGTCGATCACGCCGCCAGCAAATTGGCAGCCAGGTCAGAACCGTCCGGGCGCGCAGCCGGCTGCACCTTCGCAGCAGCCCCAGGGCCGCTAAGCGAACGATAGGGATAAGGTGATGGCAGGGTCGCTCGATATTCGCGCAGTATTGGCGGCGCTGCCGCACCGTTACCCCATGTTGCTTGTTGACCGTGTGGAAGAGATTGTTCCGGATCAGTCGATCCGAGCGATCAAGGCCGTCACAATCAACGAACCATTCTTTCAGGGGCATTTCCCCGGTCGGCCTATCATGCCGGGCGTTTTGATCATTGAAGCGCTGGCGCAAGCCGCTGGTGTCCTCGCGATTGAGTCGCTTAGTCTCGCTGGGTCTGGCAAGCTCGTTTATTTCATGGCGATTGATGGCGCGAAGTTCCGCACGCCTGTGGAACCCGGTTGCCTGCTGACCTTGGAAGCCGAGTTCATTCAGAAGCGGGCCAGTGTCTGCAAATTTGCTGGCCGAGCATTGCTCGACGGCAAGCTTGCGGCGGAAGCCAATTTCACCGCCATGATCGCCGATCCACCGGGCTGACACGCTGATCCTTGCCAAGCGCATGATCAGCAGTTAAAGGCCGCGCTTTCCCGCATTCCGGACTGGTCGGAACCAGTCAAATTTGGAGCAAGACAATGAAAAAAGACGGCCACCCCGATTACCACATGATCAAGGTCCAGATGACCGACGGCACTGTGTTCGAAACCCGCTCCACCTGGGGCAAGGAAGGCGACACGATGGTCCTCGACATCGATCCGCTGGCACATCCGGCATGGACCGGTGGTTCGCAGCGTCTTCTCGATTCTGCAGGTCAGGTTGCGAAGTTCAACAAGCGTTTCGGCGGTCTCTCGCTCAAGCGCTAAACCGCTTCCGGTTTTACCGATACGAAAAAGCCCCGACCGTTTGGCCGGGGCTTTTTTGTGTCACTCCGATGCGTCGGAGATCTCAGTTGCATCCGTGGCAGGATCGATGTCCGCCTCTTCTGCTTCGTCGCCGGTATCGCCAATGAGTGCCGCGCTGACGACATGTTCCGCATCGGCGACATCAAACAGGCGGACACCCGCTGTGTTCCTGCCGATGACGCGCATTCCGGAAACTTCCATGCGGATCATCTTGGCCTGATCTGTCACCAGCATAATCTGCTCCCCATTGCGGGCAGGGAAGCTGGCAACAACGGGACCGTTGCGGGCAATGTTGTCAATATTTGTGATGCCTTGGCCGCCACGGTTCGTCCGGCGATATTCGTATGAGCTGGAGCGTTTGCCATAGCCATTGGCACAGACTGTCAGGATGAACTGCTCACGCTCGGCCATTTCGGCCATACGCTCGGCAGGCAATGTCGCTTCATTGTCATTGTCCTTCCAATCTGCAGCGCGCAGATAGGCTTCACGGTCTTCCGGTGTTGCCCCTGAGCGGCGCAGGATCGTCAGCGACATCACTTCGTCGCCATCCTTCAGCGTCATGCCGCGCACACCTGTGGAATTCCGGCTCTGGAACTCGCGGATGTCCGTGCCCATGAAGCGGATGGCGCGGCCATTGCGGGACGCGAGCAGGACATCATCTTCCTCGGTCAGCAAGGCGACACCGATCAGCCGGTCATCAGCATCTTCGCCTTCAAACTTCATCGCGATCTTGCCGTTGGACGGCACGTTGGTGAAGGCATCCATACTGTTGCGGCGGACAGAACCCTTGGCCGTCGCGAACATAACGTGGAGCTTGCCCCATTCATTTTCGTCTTCCGGCAAGGGCAGGACGGTCGAGATTGTTTCGTCCTTGGCCAGCGGCAGCAGGTTGATCATCGGGCGACCACGGGTGTTCGGCCCGCCTTCGGGAAGGCGCCAGACCTTCATGCGGTAGACCTTGCCCAGTGTGGAGAAGAACAGCACTGGCGTGTGCGTGCTCGTCACGAACAATTCAGTGACGACGTCCTCATCTTTGGTCGACATCGCCGAACGACCCTTGCCGCCGCGCTTTTGCGCACGGAAGGTGTCGAGCGTGGTGCGCTTGATATAACCATCGACTGTGACAGTGACGACCATATCTTCGCGTTCGATCAGGTCTTCATCGTCAATGCTGTCTCCGGCGGGCGCGATTTCTGAGCGGCGCGGTGTTGCGAATTCATCGCGCACGGCGACCAATTCGTCACGCATGACGGCATAGAGCTTCACACGGTCGGCAAGGATAGCGAGCAGTTCTTCAATTGAGGCGGCGAGACCCTTGAGTTCCGCGCCAATTTCGTCGCGGCCAAGCGCGGTCAGGCGGTGCAGGCGCAGTTCGAGGATCGCGCGGATCTGCGTTTCTGAAAGCCGGTAGGTGTCACCGCTAATCTCGGTTTCGACGGCCTCCACCAGCTTGATGTAGCTGGCGATCTCGGCAACTGGCCAATCCCGCGCACCCAGCTTCTCACGCGCTTCTGCCGGGCTTGAGGAGCTACGGATAATCCGCACGACTTCGTCAAGGTTGGTGACGGCGATAACGAGGCCGAGCAAGATGTGGGCGCGTTCACGTGCCTTATTTAGCTCAAATTTCGACCGACGCGTGATGACTTCTTCACGGAACTTCACGAAGGCGTCGATGATGTCGCGCAGGGTCAGCGTTTCCGGGCGTCCACCACGGATGGCGAGCATATTCGCCGGGAAACTCGATTGGGCGGGGGTATGGCGCCACAACTGGTTGAGCACGACTTCCGCCGTTGCATCCCGCTTGAGTTCAACGACGACGCGCACGCCTTCGCGGTTCGACTCGTCACGGATGTCGGAAATGCCTTCGATCCGCTTATCCTTAGCCGCTTCGGCGATCTTCTCGACGAGTGCATTCTTGCCCTGCTGATAGGGGATTTCCGTCAGCACGATCGACTGGCGATCGCCGCGACCTTCTTCGATGATGTGCCGCGACCGGACGATAATCGAACCCTTACCGGTGGTGTAGGCAGAGCGCGCGCCGGACAGGCCAAGGATCAGACCGCCTGTTGGGAAATCAGGCGCGGGGACGATGTCCATCAACTCTTCATTGGTGATGGCGCCGTTTTCCATGAGCGCAAGACAGGCGTTGATGACTTCGCCCAGATTGTGCGGGGGAATGTTCGTCGCCATGCCGACCGCAATACCGCCGGCACCATTGACGAGGAGGTTGGGGAATCGGGCCGGCAGGACGCGCGGTTCTTCACGCGAACCATCATAGTTCGGCTGAAAATCGACGGTGTCTTTGTCGAGATCCTCCAGCAGCGCCATGGCGGGTTTAGCAAGGCGGGCTTCGGTGTAGCGCATTGACGCCGGCGGATCAGGGTCCATCGAGCCGAAGTTGCCCTGACCATCCATCAGCATGAGCCGCATGGACCAATCCTGTGCAAGGCGGGCCAAGGCGTCATAGATGGAGGAGTCGCCGTGCGGGTGATAGTTGCCCATCACGTCGCCGACGATCTTGGCGGACTTGCGGTATGGACGGCCCGGAACGAAGCCGCCTTCCTGTGCTGCAAAGAGAATGCGGCGGTGCACCGGCTTCAGACCATCACGCACATCGGGCAACGCGCGCGACACGATAACGGACATGGCATAGTCGAGATAACTCGACTTCATCTCATCAACGATGCTGACGGGCGAGATGTCGGAAGGGTCTGGGGTAATCGGTGCGTCGGTGCTCAAAAAACTGACTTTCGAGATGTGTAATTATGCTAAGAATTGCCTAGTCTGCCACGTCACAAAAGGCCAGCAACAACGGCTTAGAGAGGCGAGTTTCTGTGGACTGGTTCAAACGTCATTCAGCCAATGGTTGGCAGGGCAATGCGTATGGTTCCGCTTGTGCACAGGGAACGAAAGCATTAGCGGAGTCGCCGCATCACAAAGCGCCTGTTTTGTCGCAGGCGTGCAGGAGGATAAGGGATATGAAGACCGTTTCTCGCGCAGTCATCGGGCTCGCATTGGCAATGGGTGTGGGCCTTCCACTGGCGGTTTCGCCAGCCTTGGCAGCGAAGGAAAAGAAGGAAAAGCCAGCGCCCGCGAAAGCTTGGCAACTGAGCAAGGAGTTTCGCGCGGCCTATATTCCCGCAGATGCTGCGGTAAAGGCAAACGCACCGGACGCTGTTGCAAAGATCGAAGCCGCTGAGGCTGTCGTCAAGAATGGCGACGAGAAGTATATTGCCGGCACGCTGCGTCTTACGCTTGGTCAGGCAACCAAGAACCCGAAACTGCAGCTGGAAGGTATCACTGCGATGATCGCAAGCGGCAGTGCCGCTGCGGTTGACGCGCCCAAGCTGAATATGGCAGCCGGCCAGCTGGATTACCAGGCAGGCAATTTTCAGGATGCGAAGAAGTATCTTGCTGAAGCCATTCGCCTCGGCAATCCGGGCGTCGATGCAAATCTTCTTCTCGCCGAGGCTAATTTCAAGGTTGGGACAACAGTTGAAGGTCTGACGGCGCTGGAGTCTGCCGTGAAGGCAGAGCAGGCCGCTGGCCGCAAGGCGCCGCCTGAATGGTATGGCCGCGCCGCTGCGATGGCCTTTAAAGCAAAGCTAACGGATGAAACAGCCAAGTGGACGCGTGAGCAGGTCCGCGCTTATCCGACGCCGGAAAACTGGCGCAGTGCGCTCGTGATCTATCGTGACAGTGCCAAACTCGACAATCAGGCGATGTTGGATGTTTTTCGCCTGATGCACGATACGAAGTCTTTGGCCGGCGAACGCGACTATTTCGAGTATGCGTCATTTGCTATCCTCGTTGCGCTGCCGGGTGAAGCGAAGACCGTTATCGAAGAAGGCTTTGCGTCTGGTGCTGTCAACAAGACCAGCCGTGCAGTTGCCGAACGGCTGACTGACGCCAACAACAAGATTCCTTCTGACAAGGCATCCGTGGTGAGCGACGAAAAGCGCGCACCGTCTGCCGCTGATGGTCGTCTCGCCGCGAATACAGGCAGTGCCTATCTCGCTTATGGCGATTATGCGAAGGCCATTGACCTGTTCCGTCTTGCACAAAAGAAGGGCGGGATTGACGCGGACGTTGTGAATACGCGTCTTGGCATCGCGCTCACCCGCGCCGGCCAAAAGGACGCTGCACGCGCGGCCTTCCAGGCTGTCACCGGTGCTGCGCGCACAGACATTGCGCAGTTCTGGCTCCTCTGGCTGGATCAGGCGCCAACTGCTTAAATCATTAACATCTATGGATTGGGGAAGAGGGCTCCGGCAATGCCGGGGCCCTTTTTCTTATTCGCCGCCGACCGGGACGCCGGGCTTATTCTTTGACGTCCGGATCGTCAGCGATGTTTTGACCCCGGCAACATGCGGCGCCGTTGTCAGCGATGTCGTCAGAAACTCCTGAAACTCTTGCAGGTCACGGGCGACAATCTTGAGAATAAAATCAATCTCACCGTTGAGCATATGGCATTCCCGCACGGGTGCGAGTTGGGCGACATGCTCTTCAAATTCGCGGAGATCAGATTCGGCCTGACTTTTCAGGCTGACCATTGCGAAAACCGTGATCGTATAGCCCATACGCATGGAATTGAGTTGCGCGTGATAGCCTTCGATAACACCGTCTTCTTCCAAGGTGCGGACGCGGCGCAGGCAGGGAGGTGCTGTCAGGCCGACGCGACTCGCCAATTCGACATTGGTGATGCGGCCGTCCTTTTGCAGTTCAGAGAGGATCTTTTGGTCAATCAGATCGAACGCATTGTGCGGCATATGCATATTATCCGTTCAGGAAGTTGCCCTCAGATATAATAAAGTTTCAGGCGATTGCAATTGTGCCAGATTGCGACGGTTGAGATTCAAGGCTAGCCGAGACTCGGAAGGGGGGCTATTCCGCTTTGTCAGCAGGGCAAGCCCGTTTGGCCAAAAGAGAGTAAAAATTGCGCTTTGACGACACCCTGACAACTGTTTTTGCGCAGCCGGTGCATGACCCCGGCGCGAAGGCAGCGGTTTGGATGCAAATCGTTGATATCCTTGCGCAGGACAGAGGCACCATTAGCCCTGATTTGCGTGAAAAGGCGTTGGCCCGTGCGCTTGAATTGCGGGGTGCCGTTGCTGCCGAACACCGCAAGAGTGCGGCGGCCGCTGTTGCTTTTCAGTGCGAGTCGAAAGATCTGGTCTCTCTCTTTGGTGGAGACAGGGCCCCTATCTGCGCGCCCGTCATGTTGTCGGCCAAGCTGAGCGATGAGGACTGGGCGGAGGTCTTGCCCGGCCTCGCTTCCCCGTCGCGTGCATTGTTGCGGCAGCGTAAGGACCTTTCACCCGACGTTCGGCGCATGCTTGCCGCCTTTGGCCCCAGCGACTTCGCTTTACCCAGTGATCCTTTGCCCAGCGCCGATCTCCAAGGTGGTGATTTCCCTGCGCACACAGACACAGTCGCCCAGATCAAGGATCTTGTGGCGCGGATTGAGGCCTATCGCAAAGATCGCGTCGATGACGGCGAGGAGTTTTTCCTGCCCAGCGGAGATGAGGCGCCAGTCGACACATTTCGGTTTGAGGCCGGTATCGATGGTCTGATTAACTGGGTCGAAGGCGCGCCGCGCGGTCCTGTGATTGGGATTGAACTCGGCGCCATGGCCGAAATTGGTGCGCATGGTGTCGATGGCCACGCTGCGGGTGCCTTTCGTCGACGGACGCCGTTCCGCAATGCCCGCATGCGCGTTCCGGGGCAGGGGCTTGCGTCGGGAGACTGGCTGATTTCAGGCCTGCCACTGTTTGATGCGGCGTCGGGCCGGTTCGAAGGTTATCGGTGCACTGCCCGTCGCCCGTTGCCCGACGAACAGCCTCATCCGCGTGCGAGTGGGCTGGTGTCGCAGGGACTGCCGCCAGATTCGCTACGGCAACTCGTCCATGAACTGCGCACCCCGCTTAATGCCATTCGTGGCTTTGCAGAGATGATTTCATCGCAATTGCTGGGGCCGGTCTCCTCGCCTTATCGTGACCGGGCAGAAGCGATCATCGCCGATGCGCGCAAGCTGCTGGCGATGTTTGATGATCTGGACGTGGCAGCCAAGATTGAACGGGGCGCCTTTGACGGGCGCAGCGCCGCCGGTGTAGCGCCAATTTCCGTTTTGCGGGCCGTAGTGCAGGAGATGGCGCCTGCGGGAAGCAGCTATCGTGGACGATTGCGTTTTGCGCTGGAACCCGACGTACCGGACGTCCTGATTGATCTGGTGACGCTGGAGCGGATCTTCTCGCGCGTTGTATCTGCGGCTTTGTCGGCATCGAGGGAGGGCGATGCTATCGCCATTGGGCTTCATCGCATGGATGCAGCGTTGCAATTCCGTGTTGACCGTCCCGCCAGCCTCGCTGGGATGTCGGTCACGCAGTTATTTGATACCTCGCTGGATAATGGTGAGGATGCGGGCGATGGACCGCCTCTCGGTCTGGGCTTTGCTCTTCGGCTGGTAGACAGCATGTCGACGGCTGTGGGCGCGACTTTTGAGATTGCGCCGGATGCCTTTCTTCTTCGTCTGCCGATAAGTGTTGCCAACGGAGCGGTCGAACGCGGGGCGTGATGGGGCTGACTGCTGAGGTGGAAAAGGCCCTTGTTAAGACCTGTAATCTACTTGCGTGGCGGACTGCGGGTCCGCTATCGGGCGGAGGCGTGGCGCGTGGGCCTGTAGCTCAATGGTAGAGCCGGCCGCTCATAACGGCTAGGTTGCGGGTTCGAATCCTGCCGGGCCCACCAAAACGTATTTGCCGTTCGGGGTTGACCCGTCTATGGCACCCGGGTCGGGGAGTGGCGCAGGCTGGTAGCGCACCTGGTTTGGGACCAGGGGGTCGCAGGTTCGAATCCTGTCTCCCCGACCATTTTACGAGATGTATTAGGCCGCCAGGGCCTCAATTTGCGCAAGTTTGCGGACACGCTCTAGAGGCGAGGTGAGGCACGCTTCGCGCGGATCCTCCGCCGTGATGATCGTGGAAATAGCAAATTGCATTTGCGCGATTCGGTCAATTTCCTGAAGTGCGCCAATGTGTGCGTTGATGACCGCAGGATCGGCGCACAATCGTTCGCCGAGCCTTTCCAGGCTTTTCCCAAGCTCATCAAGCTGAGCGGCAAGGAGCTGGTTTATAGCCATTAAGCGCCGTCCTGGCATGCCTTTAGAATGGCACCGGCAAGTGTCGGCAGGGGGAGGACCTGGTCTACGCTGCCTGTTTCGATCGCGCTCGCCGGTGCTTCTGACACAATTGAGGTTTCTTTGTCCTGCGCAAAGGTTTTTCCGCCGGCGGCCTTCAACGCCTTGATCCCTTGGGCGCCGTCATTGCCCATGCCGGTGAGCACGGCCCCGAGCATTTTGCCACCCGCCTTTGCCATGGACGCATAAAGTAGGCTTGCAGAGGGTTTAAAGCCCTGGACTGATTCACGGTCCAAAAAGCGGATACGTCCATTGGGCCATTGGTCGACCACGACGTGGGCAATTGGGTCTGCTGCGAGATAGACGGTGCCCTGTTCCAACGGCATGCCTTCAGCCGCAATTTTCACCTGGGGCTTGATCGTTTCGCCTAATTTTGCGGCAAAGGGCGCCACAAATCCGCCATCGATACGCAGCAGGGCAATTGTTGGCGGGCAGTTTTCCGGAAAACCGCGCAGCACTTCGGTAACGGCCTCAATGCCGCCTGTTGATGCGCTGAGGGCGACAAGTGTCCCATCCCAGACAAACGTCCCGGCAAAACTGGCAACTGCGCTGCTTCCCGGGGCTGTGACCTTGTGATTTGCGACCGACAGGACGAGTTTGCCCAGTGTATTGGCGATCTTGTCAAACTCATCCGGCGTCGCCTGTTGTGGCTTTGGAAAGCATTCGACGGCGCCCAGCTCAAAGGCGCGCAGCGATGTTTCTGCGCCCTTGCCGGTCCGGGTCGACAGCATCACCACTGGCAGAGGATTGGTGCTCATGATCTCGGCAAGGAAATCCAAACCGTTCATGCCGGGCATTTCCACGTCGAGCGTAACCACATTGGGGCTCAAGTCCTCGATCATGTCGCGGGCCTCATTGGCATCCCGCGCGGCGCCGACGACTTCGATGCCTTTGGTGCGTTCCAGCACATCGCTGAACAGGGCACGCATGGTAATTGAATCATCTACGACGAGAACTTTGGCGACCGGCATTATCTTTAACCCCACAACGGTACGAATGATTAAAATCAGGCAGCTTCAGGAATGCTGCTCTCTGGTTCGATGGCCAACGCTTCGAGCGCCAAGATCATGACCATGCGGTCTTCGATCGAGGCGAGGCCGCGGATAACTGCTCCGCCGATTTGGCTGATACGCTGAATTTTCATTTCCGGTTTGCTCCTTAACCCGAACATAAACGTGCGACGCCGCAGTGCATGCGGACGGCCTCAAGTCTAAAACGGCCAGAATTCGGAAAACTTTAGGGCGCGGCGTGGAGCGGCGCCGGACGCGACCTTATTGGGTCGCCGCGCTGTTATCAGGCGTTGTCGCCTGTTCAGCGTTTGCAGCGTCGTCGATTTCGGCAATCTGACGGTTGATGTCTGCTTCTGCTGCGTTTCGGATGTCCGCTGCACGCTCTGAAATGGCGGCCTCGGAGCCTGTGTCGCCCGGCGTGGTCTCTTTCGCGGCACCGCATGCCGAGAGCGCCAACAGTAGCAACCAACTGCACGATCTCATTTGGCTGTCCGGTACAGAAGGTCTTCAGGCGCATTGGCAAGCAAATCGAGCATAGTGGTCCACGCTGTGACATTCTGGCGGAGTGCGGCGGGGTCAATCTTGTCGAGCGTATCGTCTGCCGTGTGATGCAGATCGAAATAGCGTGTGCCATCTTGATTGAGATCGATGGCGGGGGTTCCGGCGCCGATCATCTGGCCGACATCTGCGCCGCCTGATGCAATGCCGCGTCCGGTGCCGATGCCCTGTGCCGCAAGCGCATCTGATATGCGGGCACGCAATGGTGCGGCTGGCTCCGGCAGTCGGAAGTTGACCTGCCAAATCCGGTCTGCGCCAAAATCAGATTCAGCAGCTAGGGCATGGGGTTCATCCTTGTGCGCCTTGAAATAGGCATCGCCGCCAAAAACGCCGACCTCTTCTGATCCCGCCCAAAGCACGCGGATCGTGCGCCGCTGCTTGCCCTTGGCTGCAACCGAGAGCGCTGCGTCTGTCACAATCCCGCAGCCGGCGGCATCGTCGAGGGCGCCAGTACCGAGGTCCCAACTGTCGAGATGGCAGGCGACCAGCACGATACCGGCTGCAGGATCGGTCCCCGGAAGCTCGGCAAGGACATTGCCTGATGGCTGCGGCCCCGTGAACTTCGGGGTCAGGGTCAGGGACATTTTGATAGGGCTGCTGCTGGTGCGCGCAATCCGTTCCAGATTATCTGCATCTGGATTGGAGAGGGCGGCGGCCGCAATCGGCGTGAACCCATCTGGCCAATTTGTGACGCCGGTATGTGGTGTCCTGTGATCGTCGGTCCCAATGGAGCGGATGAGTAAGGCCGACGCCCCGCGCTTCGCGGCAACGGCAGGGCCTTCACGGCGCACACGCCCGAAGACGCCATAGGATGACCCGTCTTGCGTGCGGCCCATGGCGTGGCCGACATAGACGATCTTCCCCTTGATGGCGGCGTCTGGCGCGGCGAGAAATTCTGCATAGGTTGGATAGACGATGACGGTTCCAGTCAGGCCGTTGGCTGGGGTCGCCCCGCTATGGCCAAGCGCTGTGATGGCGAGGCGGTGGGGGTAGGGGGCTGTTATATCAGCCTTTTCCTCACCACGCACCCAGCCCTTCATCTCAAAGGGCTCAATGCGGATATTCTGGAAACCCAGCGCTTTGAACTTTTCGACGGCCCACGCCCGCGCGCTTGCTTCCCGCTCAGTTCCGGCGAGGCGCTGGGCAACCTCTGTCGTGAGGCCAGCTGTGATCTCATAAGCGAGGTTCCTGTCCTCGGCAGAGGCGGCGGCGGGAAGGAGAGCGGCGAGGATCAGGAGCTTTTTCATGTGCCATGGCTAACCTGTCGATGCGGGTTTGCCAATGCGGATTTGCTAGGCTAGTGCCGCGTCAAATCCGCCAGCTTACAAGTGAGAGAAACGACCCATGGCCGCGCAATACGCCTATGTCATGAAAGACATGACCAAGTCTTTCCCCGGTGCCCAAAAGCCGGTGCTGAGCAACATCAATCTGCAGTTTTATCAGGGTGCGAAGATCGGCATCGTCGGCCCGAACGGCGCCGGTAAATCCACGCTGATCAAGATTATGGCTGGCATCGATACCGAGTTTTCAGGCGAAGCTTGGCCGGGTGAGAACATCACTATCGGCTATCTTGAGCAGGAGCCTCAGTTGGACCCGACCAAGAACGTTCTTGAAAATGTGAAGGACGGCGCACGCGAAACTGCGGACATGGTGGATCGCTATAACGAGATTTCCGCCCTGATGGGTGAGCCTGATGCGGACTTTGATACGCTGATGGAAGAAATGGGCACGCTGCAGGAGCGCATCGACGCCGTTGACGGCTGGACGCTCGACAACCAGCTTGAAATCGCGATGGAAGCGCTGCGGTGCCCGCCATCTGACTGGTCGGTTGAAAACCTGTCGGGTGGTGAGAAGCGTCGTGTCGCGCTGACCCGATTGCTTCTCCAGAAGCCATCGATCCTGCTGCTCGACGAACCGACCAACCACTTGGATGCCGAAAGCGTTGAGTGGCTGGAAAACCATCTGAAGGAATATGCGGGCGCGGTGCTGATGATCACCCACGATCGTTATTTCCTCGATACGGTTGTTGATTGGATCCTTGAGCTCGATCGCGGGAAATACTTCCCGTACGAAGGCAATTATTCGACCTATTTGGAAAAGAAGGCCAAGCGCCTGGAGCAGGAAGACCGCGAGGACTCCGGGCGCCAAAAGGCGATCAAGGAAGAGCTTGAGTGGATACGGCAGGGACCCAAGGGCCGCCAGACCAAGTCCAAGGCGCGTATCTCCAAGTTTGAACAGCTTGTCTCGGCACAAGAAAACCGTTCGCCCGGCAAGGCGCAGATCGTCATTCAGGTGCCGGAGCGTCTCGGTGGCAAGGTCATCGAAGCCAAGGGTATCTCCAAGGCCTATGGTGATAAGCTGTTGTTTGAAGACCTGTCCTTCATGCTGCCGCCCGGCGGCATTGTCGGCGTCATCGGCCCGAACGGTGCCGGTAAATCCACGCTGTTCAAGCTGATCACGGGTCAAGAAACGCCAGACACCGGCGCGATCGACATGGGTGAAACAGTTCGTCTGGGATATGTCGACCAGAGCCGCGATCATCTCGACGCCTCAAAAAACGTCTGGGAAGAAGTCTCAGACGGCCTCGATTATGTGAAGGTCAACGGCCACGACATGTCGACGCGCGCTTATGTTGGTGCGTTCAACTTTAAGGGGCAGGACCAGCAGAAGAACGTCGGCAAGCTCTCCGGCGGTGAACGCAACCGTGTCCATATGGCCAAAATGTTGAAGCGCGGCGGCAACGTGCTGCTGCTCGATGAACCGACCAACGATCTCGACGTCGAAACGCTGGGCGCTCTGGAAGATGCCATTGAGAACTTCGCCGGTTGCGCCGTGGTCATCAGCCATGACCGCTTCTTCCTTGACCGTCTGGCGACCCACATCCTCGCGTTCGAAGGCAACAGTCATGTCGAATGGTTTGAAGGTAACTTTGCGGCGTACGAAGAAGATAAGCGTCGTCGTCTTGGTGATGCAGCCGACCGGCCGACCCGTCTCGCCTACAAGAAACTGACCCGCTAACGCGCCAAACGCTGGAGCAGGGGCCGCACTCTTAAAAAGAGGGTGTAGGTCCGCTCCAGCAGCGCGAGCACGACCCGATTTTGGGCCATGAGCCCAAGCGGGCGTAACGGCGGTATCTCGCGCCACATGGCCGCAAAGGCTGCAGCACCGGAGAGCGTTTCACCCTGATCTGTGGTCGCGTGGAAACGGTCTAGCATTAGGTTGCGGTCGAGCGGGCAGGCGGTCGTGGGCTCTGTTACATCTGCAAAAGCAATGCGCTCTCGCTTGTCCAAGCGACGCATCAAGGCGATTTCCCGGATGCATAAGGGGCAAGCCCCATCATACCAGACCGTCAGCCGCGCCGTCACGGTGTGATCCATGTGCCGGCCCAACCGCCCTCGGATTGCTGGAATAAGGCTCTTTGGTTGCCGCAGCTGGTCAGTTTCAGCCACTCTAGTTCGACCGCGTCCACCAAGAGGATGCAGAAGTTTTCGCGCCCCGCTTCGCTCTCCGGTGCTGTGGGGGATCGGGTCAACAGGGCTTCTGGCAAACCGCTTGTCGCTTCTGCAGTCTGCGTGCCCGGAGGATGGGCGGCGAGATAGCACCGCCGGCTGGAGAGCGCTGAGCTTTCCCATGCACGATCAGCCGCTTCGCCTGAGCTTTCAATGCGTCCGACGCCGCGCACGATCAATTGAACGCGGCTTTCCGGATCATAACCAAGGATCGCAACAGGCGCGCCAGCATCAATCTGTGTTGCTTTGGCGGAGCGGATATCGGTGTGAAACCGAAAGGTGGCGCATTGCCCCTCCACATTGCGCAGAACCATGATCCGGGGAGCAGGTGCGCTGCCGGAGACCGAGCACACAGTCGGTGTGTGAAGGGGGCTATGCCGGTTTCGGGCGGCGCCAGTCCACATCCCCCCAATATGATCGAGGACGCCGTTTAAATGATCTGTGCGCGCGTCCGTCATTGGGGAAGGGTGAACTCGCCACTGGTTTCGTCAAGGACGTATAGGTTGCCTTCGGCAATCGCGAACCATGCGCCGTGCAGCTTTAGCTGGCCGGATGCCTCCCGTTCCGCGATGAAGGGAAAGGTCCGCAGGTTGCCAAGGCTGACTTTAACGGCCTCCAATTCCAAAGCGCGCTGCGGGTCTGCGGGTGCCCGCGCCAAAACATCGTCCCGCGCGTCCCGCACAATGCCCATCCAGTCATCGATGAAGATGTTGTCGCCAGATGCCGGGTTTGATTGGTCCAAAGCTGCTTTGATGCCGCCGCACTGCCCATGGCCGACCACCAAAATGTGTTTCACTTCCAAGCCCAGAACACCAAATTCAATGGCGGCCGATGCGCCGTGAAGGCCGCCGCCCGTTTCAAATGGCGGCACAAGATTGGCGACGTTGCGCAAGGCGAACACTTGCCCTGGGACTGTGTCAAAGATGGTCGCCGGGTCAACGCGGCTGTCGCAGCACGAAATGACCATAACCGGAGGAGACTGTCCCTGTTCTAAGGCATCATATCGCGCCTTTTGCTGACGATAAGCATCTGCGCGGAAGCGATGATAGCCCTCTAATAGAGCGGTAAATTCTGGCATCGGTGTCTCCTGAAGCAGAAATTTGCTTAGCAAGCCCGTCATGGTTGGCAAGCCTTGAGCGGGCAGGTAAAGACCAAGTCATGAACGCACCTATTAACTTGCAGAGGGTCCGCAAGCCGGACTGGATTCGTGTAAAGGCACCAACTTCGGTTGGATTTGCTGAAACCAAGGCTCTGATGCGTGCAAAGTCGCTGACAACCGTGTGTGAGGAAGCGGCGTGCCCAAACATCGGGGAATGTTGGACCAAAAAACACGCAACCGTGATGATCCTTGGAGATGTCTGCACAAGGGCCTGCGCGTTCTGCAATGTGAAGACAGGGATGCCCCGCGCGGTCGATAAGAATGAGCCGCAGAACTTGGCCGATGCCGCCGCTGAAATGGGCCTGAAGCATATCGTTATCACCTCGGTGGACCGGGATGATCTACCCGATGGCGGCGCATCGCAGTTCGTGAAGGTCATCGAGGCGCTGCGCCGGACGACGCCGGACACGACCATTGAGATCCTAACACCGGATTTCCGCAACAAGATGCAGTCCGCAGTAGAATCCATCGTTGCCGCGCGCCCCGACGTCTATAATCACAATCTTGAAACGGTTCCCCGTCTTTACCCAACCATCCGGCCCGGTGCCCGCTATTATGCGTCGCTCCGCCTGCTCGAGACAGTCAAGCGGCATGATCCTTCGATCTTCACTAAGTCCGGCATCATGGTCGGGTTGGGAGAAGAGCGGCTGGAGGTCCATCAGGTGATGGACGATATGCGTTCCGCTGACATCGATTTCCTGACAATAGGCCAATATCTTCAGCCAACGCCGAAGCACGCCACCATTATGGAATATGTGACGCCCAAGACGTTTGAGGCCTATGCTGCAATCGCACGGGCGAAGGGCTTCCTGCTGGTCGCCTCATCCCCGCTGACGCGGTCCAGCTACCATGCCGACCGAGATTTTTCGTTGATGCGTGACGCACGGGCTGCGCAACTGGCCAATGCCAAAGCATAACGAAACGCGGACACTCCCGTGGAGTGCAGAACAAATGTTTACGCTGGTGGCCGACGTTGGCCGCTATGGGGAATTTCTGCCTTGGGTCAGTGGTGTACGGATAAAATCTAACACCGAAACGGAAATGATAGCAGACCTTTTGGTTGGGTTCAAAGCTCTGAAAGAGACGTTCACCTCCCGCGTGCGAAAGGTGCATCCGACGTCGATTACGGTCGATTATCTGGATGGGCCGATGAAATATCTGCATAATGAATGGACGTTCCGCGACCTGCCCGAAGGCGGGTGCGCGGTCGACTTCATGGTCGACTTCCAGTTCAAATCGAAGATTTTCGAAGCGCTTGCAGGTCAAGTGTTTGAGCGCGCCCTGCGCAAGATGACCGGCGCGTTCGAGACGAGGGCTGAGGCCCTTTACAGCTCGGCGCCGGGAAGCAGCAATTCCAAAGCGACGAGTGCGGCCTGAACGCGGATTGGCCCGCGGCCGAGGTTTCCGAAATATTTGATGTCCGCAATGATATCGTCTGGATCAGATCCGCGCCGCGCGCGGGCAAAGACGACTGTTCCGACAGGCTTCTTTTCTGAGCCGCCATCCGGCCCTGCAATGCCGGTGATGGAAACGGAGACATCTGCTGTCGAATGATCGAGCGTGCCCTGAGCCATCGCCCATGCTGTCGCAATCGAAACGGCACCGAAAGTTTCAAGAATATTTGAATCAACGCCGAGTGCGCTCAGCTTCGCTTCGTTTGAGTAGGTGATGAAACCGACTTCAAAGACGTCGGACGATCCGGCAATCGATGTGAGCGCAGCAGACACAAGGCCGCCGGTGCAACTCTCAGCCACCGCTACGCGGCGCCCTTTTGCGAGGTTTTCGTCGATAACGCGGCGGGCCGCATCGACCAATTCTACCGGGAGTGCATCGTCCATCTGAAACTACTTTGTTGTGATTGGCTTACCGGCCCCACCTGCCTGCGGGCAGATGGAAAACGGGGCCTTCGTTTTTGCCACGGCGGCCTGTGCCGGAGGACGGGCCGATAGTTCAAGGACAATTCCAACCAACTGCGACATATTCTCTGCCGGCAAGGGCGCTAGCACCCTGGCGATGCGATCAATATCGTCGCATTTGGCAGGCTTGATGTCCTTCACAACGGCGGTTGAAATCCCAGCGGCGAGAAAGCCCTTCAAGGCATCATCAGGCAGATTGTCGAGAAATGAGGTATCTGCATCCATAAATTTGCGCATAGCGAGCTTTGCCTTTGGCCAGCTTGTGGTGGCGGAGGGACGATAACGACTGGCAAGGCTTTTGCCTGATCGGCTTAGATACCCGTCCGGGCCGAGTGTTGGTGCACATTTGTTGCTAACCGAGGTGATGATGTCCGGTAGTGCAAAAGAAATCAGCCCATGGGCTTCCTTCGCCGTCAGGCACTGACTGGCCGTTTGGGCGGTCGCCATGGTTGGCATCGCGACGGAGATGACGCAGCCTGCTATGCAATGGATCAGTTTTGATGCCATGTTCACGTCTCCTCAGGCAGTCGGATGGTGGCTGCGGCTTGTGCCGCTATCCCTTCTCCGCGACCCGTAAAACCCAATCGTTCGGTTGTGGTTGCCTTCACGCTGACCTTTGTGACGGGGACGGCCAACATCCCGGCAATGGCGGCGCGCATGGCATCCCTGTGCGGGCCGATTTTAGGTGCTTCGCAGATGATGGTGACATCCACATGATCGATCACGCCGCCCGCATCTCTTATGAGGCTTGCGGCGTGGTCAACAAAGCGGTGTGACGCGGCGCCACGCCATTGGGGATCGCTGGGCGGGAAATGCGCGCCAATGTCGCCATCGCCAAGCGCGCCCAGCAGGGCGTCGGTCAGGGCGTGCAAGGCAACGTCTGCATCGCTATGTCCCGCGAGACCCTTTTCATGATCAATCTTGACGCCGCAGAGCCAAAGGTCTTCGCCGGCTGCTAGTCGGTGCACATCATAGCCCAAGCCGGTCCGGCTGATGAGCCGCTGGCTCCATTTGCGTTCGGCCTCTGCAAAATCGGCAGGCTGGGTGATCTTGTCCAGCATGGCATGTCCTTCCACAACAGCGACTTTATAACCGGCGGCGCGCGCCATTTGGGCGTCATCGGTAGCAGCATTACCCGTCCACCGATGATGCGCGTCACGGATGACGTCCGTCCGGAAGGCTTGCGGGGTCTGAACACGGATGAGCCCGGCCCTATCAACCACATCGCCAAGGTCTTCGCCTGCCTTTGCCAAGGTGTCTACCACCGGCAGGGCCGGGATGGCGCCATCAGCTGTGTCGAGCGCCGCAATCAGGCGGTCGATGACGGCTGCAGGCAGAAAGGGCCGCGCTGCATCATGAATGAGGACAATCTGGGCGTCGCCAATGGCGGCCATGCCGGCCGCGACGGAATGCTGCCGCTCTGCACCGCCGACAACGATGGCATCGACCTGAATATCGGCAAGGGCGTGTGCAGCTAGCTCTGTCTGGCCTTCGGCCACCACGACCACGGTCCGATCAATGCGGGGGTGCCGGGAAAGCGCGCTCACGGCATGTGCCAGCAGAGTTTTTCCGCCGATGGAGACGAACTGCTTCGGCAGGCTTGAGCCCGCGCGCTCGCCCTTTCCGGCAGCGACAATGATGGCAGCAATTGTCATGGCGCTGGGCTTAGACACTCAAGACTGTTGCGCCGCAACACAAAAATGCGTAGAGGTTTTGCTGAAAATTTAGGCAAATCCATGCAGCAGTTGAACCCTATCTCTGTCGGCGGTGTCCGCATCGACGTTCCGGTCATTCTCGCGCCAATGACTGGCGTGACGGATATGCCGTTCCGCAAGGTCGTGCGGCAATATGGCTGCGGCCTCAATGTCACGGAAATGATCGCCAGTCAGGCCATGATCCGCGAAACGCGGCAAAGTCTCCAAAAGGCGGCGTGGGACCCGATTGAAGAACCCGTGTCGATGCAGCTTGCCGGTTGCACGCCAAAGGAAATGGCTGAGGCTGCCAAGCTCAATGAAGAGCGCGGCGCGTCCATCATCGACATCAACATGGGCTGCCCCGTCAAAAAGGTCGTGAACGGCGACGCAGGCTCGGCGTTGATGAAGGATCTTCCGCTGGCCGCCAGCCTGATTGAGGCGACGGTCAAGGCGGTGAAGGTGCCGGTGACCGTCAAGATGCGGATGGGCTGGGACGAAACGCGCCTCAATGCGCCCGAACTCGCGAAAATCGCAGAAGACCTTGGTGCGCAGATGATCACCGTCCACGGACGGACGCGCAACCAGATGTATAAGGGCTCGGCGGACTGGGCCTTTGTCCGCCGCGTGAAGGATGCCGTAAAGGTGCCTGTCATCGTCAATGGGGACATTTGTTCGATTGATGACGCGAATACGGCGCTAGACCTGTCCGGTGCTGATGGTGTGATGATTGGACGCGGCGCCTATGGCCGGCCGTGGTTGATCTCCCAAGTCATGGCCGCGTTGACCGGCGCTACCACGATCGCCGATCCCACGATTGAAGAGCAATATCACCTGATCGTCCGTCATTATGAAGATATGCTGGCGCACTATGGAGAAATGACCGGCGTCAATATGGCGCGCAAGCATATCGGCTGGTACACCAAAGGCTTGCATGGGTCTGCTGACTTCCGAAACGCCGTCAATCAGGTCAATGATCCCCGCACGGTGCTGGCCATGCTCGAACGCTTTTATGAACCATGGCTCAGCCGCGCGGCCGCCTGAAGACGATTGAGACTCCGGCGGGGCCTTTGACTGCGGAAGACGTGGTCGCAGCCTCACCCATCTCCATGCTGGTCATCGACGATGCGGCCGTGGTGCAACACGTCAATGCGGCGGCAGAAATGCTCCTCAACCTGAGCGCGCAGAACATCGTCGGACGGGCATTGCAGAATTTGCTGGCAATGCCCGATGGCTATGTTGGCGATGATGCCCCGTTTGCGGCTTATGATGCGAGCCTGCACCTTCGCAAAGGCACGGTGTTGCGCGCCGATGTGTTCGTGACGCCTTTTGCCGAATATGCGGGGTGGAAGCTTGTTTCCTTTTACTCCGGTGCTGCCACGCACCGTGTCGGCAACCGTGCCCATGGTGGTGGAACACGGGCGGCAGTCCGTATCGCCGCCATGCTCGCGCATGAGATCAAGAATCCATTGGCAGGGATAAAAGGGGCGGCGCAGCTTCTCGGTCGTAGCGTCGATGCGGGTGCCCAGCGGATGACAAAGCTCATTCAGGACGAGGTCGACCGGGTGGCCAGCCTGATTGACCGGATGGAAGGCTTTACCGACACCCGGAAGCTGGAGGGACAGGCCGAAAACATCCACGCCATTGTTGACCATGCCCGTGAAGTGGCCATGTCGGGTTATGGAGACCGGCTGATCATTCGTGAACTCTATGATCCCTCCCTGCCGGATGTGCTCGTCCATCGCGATTCAATGGTTCAGGTGGTTCTCAACCTGCTTAAGAATGCCGCCGAGACGGCAGAACCGGGCACCAAGCGGAAGGTGACGATCACGACCTCGTTCCGGCATGGCGTTTCGGTTGCCGTTGATCCAGGCGGGCGGCGTGTGTCGCTGCCCATTGAATTGTGCATCATAGACGACGGGCAGGGCGCGCCTCCGGAAATCGTAGACAGCCTCTTCGATGCCTTTGTAAGCAGTAAGCCAAAGGGGCAGGGCCTTGGTCTTGCGTTGGTGGATAAATTGACGCGCGATATGGGCGGTATCGTCCAATATGCGCGCGAAGGAACGCCGGAGCAGACGGTTTTTCGTTTGCTTCTGCCAAGAGCGGACGGGCGGATTTAATGGGGCAAGGCAAGGTTCTGGTTGTCGATGACGACGACGCCATCAGGTTGGTAATCACCGAGGCACTGACCCGAGAGGGTCATGACGTCATGAGTGCGGCCAGTGTCGCCGAGCAAGCGCGTGTGCTGGAGGATTTTGAACCGGACGTGCTCGTTACCGATGTCATTCTGCCTGACGGGAATGGGCTTGACGTGCTTCCCGCTATTCTGGCGAAACGACCGGGTCTGCCTGTCATCGTGCTATCGGCCCAAAACACGCTGGCGACGGCTGTCCGCGCGACGGAGCAAGGCGCGTTTGAGTATCTGCCTAAGCCCTTTGATCTGGATGAGCTTTGCCAAGCCGTGCGGGATGGCATGGGTCGCCGCGGGATCGTTGTGGCTGGCCCTGCGCTCACTGAGGCGGACGCGGCTCTTCCGCTCATTGGACGTTCTCCCGCGATGCAGGAAGTTTATCGAACGATCGCGCGCGTGGTGCCGAATGACCTGACAGTGCTGATCCTCGGCGAGAGCGGGACGGGCAAGGAATTGGTTGCGCGGGCCATCCATGATCTAGGTGTGCGCAAGGCAGCGCCCTTTATCGCGATCAACATGGCGGCCATTCCCCGGGAACTGATTGAGGCCGAACTGTTCGGGCATGAACGCGGCGCCTTTACCGGGGCACAGCAGCGCACGGCAGGGCGGTTTGAGCAGGCAGCGGGCGGCACGCTGTTCCTCGATGAGATTGGGGACATGCCGATGGATGCGCAGACGCGCCTTTTGCGCGTGCTGCAATCGGGTGAATTCACGACGGTGGGCGGCAGCCGTTCAATCCAGGCCGATGTTCGCATCATTGCAGCAACGCATAAGGATCTGACCGCGCTGATCGCGGCGGGCCAGTTCCGCGAAGACCTTTATTTCCGCCTGAACGTGGTGCCTATGTCACTGCCGGCGCTTCGCCAGCGCGTGGCCGATATCGGCCTTTTGTCTCAGCATTTCCTTGACCGGGCGGCGGCAGAAGGGTTGCCCCGCAAGGGTATATCCGTGGAAGCCATCACGCGGCTGGGGCAGCATGAATGGCCCGGCAATGTCCGCGAGCTGGAAAACCTGATGCGCCGCCTCGCTGTGCTGGCACGCGACGACCTCATCAACGCCGAAATGGTGGAGCAACAGCTGGTCGGGCGGCCTGCCAAGATTGAGGCGCCGGTGATCGTCGCGCGGTCTGGGCTGGCCAATGCTGTTGAGCATCACCTCGCAGCCTATTTTGCGGAGTTTGGAACACACCTGCCGCCAGATGGCCTGTATGACCGTATATTGGAAGACGTCGAGCGACCATTGCTTGTGGCAACAATGTCGGCTGTGCGGGGAAACCAGCTGCGGGCCGCCAAATTACTGGGCATTAATCGGAATACGTTGCGCAAGAAACTGACGGATCTGGGTATCGATCTGGCAGTTGGTCGCCGATAAAAGCTCTTTTCGTCGACTCCTGTTGAACTGTGCTTGATCTGCCACTGCGGTGTTGTAGTAATGCAACGAATGGCCGCGCCGAACACGTCTTTCCTGCAAACATGGCAACGTAAGCTCGCCGTTTTTGCGCGCCGGCAGGAATGGATAACAGTTATGAGCTGGGGCGCCGGGTTTGGCGCGCTGGTGATGGCGTTGGCCACTTGGAAGATATTGACAGAGGAGGGCGCGTTGAGTGCCCTCTCAGGCGTACTCCTCCTTTTCGCAAATCTCGTCCCTGCCGTTATGCTTCTCGTCTTGGGTGGTCGTCGGCTCGCGATGCGCCGCGCGGAAAAGTCTCTGGTCGGCGCCAATGGCCGTCTGCACGTGCGACTGGTGGCCCTCTTCTCCCTGATTGCGACAGTCCCCGTCGTCCTGATGGTGCTCGTTGCCTCGTTACTTTTCCAATATGGCGTCGACATCTGGTATTCAAAGCGGGCGCAGGGGATGTTCGAAAACACCACCGCGCTTGCGCAGCAGCTTTATGCTGAAAGGCAAAAGCGGGTGATGGACGAAACTGCGGTGATGGCGGGGGACCTTGTTCAGGCTCTGCAGGTAGCCCCCATTGATAGCCAGCCTTTCGCCAATCAGTTTGCGTTTCAGGTTTACCAGCGCGAACTGTCTGAGGCGGCTGTCCTCGCTATTTCAAGCAAGAATGGCGTTCAGACGCTGGCGATTGTGAACCCCTATGAGCGGGAGACCCAAAATTGGGTGCCGCCCGAAGTCGCCCGAGAGCTGTTGTCCAAAAGGCAGGCTGTGTTCCGCGATACTGGCAGTCGGATGGAGTCTGTCACGCCGATGCCGGGCACGCCGGATCTTTTCCTGTTTGCCTCCCGCGTCGCCGATACCGAAACGCTGGCGCAGGCCAAGCGCGCGTCGCTGGTTTTGAAGGATTATAACGCCCTTTTAAAGCGGTCTGCGACGCTTCAATTCCGCATGAATGCAGCACTTTACCTCTTGTCGTTGATGATCATCGGTTTGGCCGTCTGGACCGCGCTTCGGGCGGCTGACAGGCTGGTGCGCCCCGTTGGGGAATTGGTTGATGCCGCTCGAAAGGTTGCGGCGGGTGACTTGTCCGTGCGCGTAAGCACATCGCGCAGTCGTGACGAGGTGGGCGTGCTGTCGCGTGCCTTTAACCGCATGACCGAGCGGTTGAGTGAACAGAATATGGACCTCATCGCGTCCAACGATCTTCTCGATCGTCGTCGTGTGTTGATTGAAGCGGTGCTTTCCGGGGTCACGGCGGGCGTCATATCCGCCACACCCGATGGCTATGTGCGCGTCATCAACCGCTCTGCCCGAGATATCCTGAAGATTTCTCCAGAAGACGTGGTGGGCGTCGCGCTAGAAAAGCTGGTGCCAGATTTTGCCGCTTTGCTCGCAGAAGGGCGGTCAGAAACGGTCCTCCAGCTTGGCACAACAGGGGAGCCTCGGACGCTCGCCGTCAAGGTGGTTGAGAGCGAGTTTGGCCATATCTTGACCTTCGATGACATTACCCAGCAATTGATTGATCAGCGGCGTGCTGCCTGGTCGGACGTCGCACGGCGGGTGGCGCATGAGATCAAGAACCCGCTGACGCCGATCCAATTGGCGGCAGAGCGTCTGAAACGCAGATTTTCGAAGGAAATCGCGACTGATCAGGCTGCGTTTGACCGACTGACGGACACCATTGTGCGTCAGGTCGGTGATCTGCGCCGCATGGTCGATGAATTCTCATCCTTTGCGCGGATGCCGAAGCCGGAATTCGCAGAAGAGCCCATTGTCGATATCGCGCGTGAGGCCATGTTCCTGCACGAAGTCGCAAATCCGTCGATCCGCTTTTCAATCGCGGCCCCATCTCCGTCCCCGATGCTTGTCTGTGACCGTCGCCAATTGGCGCAGGCATTGTCTAATATCGTCAAAAACGGGGTGGAGGCGATTGGGCAGCGTAAGGATGCCGTCGACCCTGATATCGCCATGACAGTGACAGCTGAGGCCGATGGCGCTGTGATCATCTGCGTGACGGATGCTGGCATTGGTTTGCCGCTGGAGCGGGACCGGATCATTGAGCCATATATGACGACCCGACCGGGTGGCACAGGCCTCGGCCTCGCGATCGTCAAAAAGATCATCGAAGAGCATATGGGGACTATCAGCTTCGCAGACCGTGAGGGCGGGGGAACGGTTGTTACCATTCGCATTGATCCTGCCATTTTAGCTGCGGCCATTGCCCGGCAAGCACAGGCTGCGACGCCGTTTGCGGACCAGCTTCCCTCTGCTCTGACGCGTCACAAGGAGAACTAGGCCATGGCACTCGACATTTTGGTCGTCGATGATGAGGCGGATATCCGTGATCTTGTGGCCGGCGTGCTGGAGGATGAAGGCTATACGGCACGGACCGCAGCTGACAGCGATGCGGCTTTGGCGGCCATTGCGGATCGGCGTCCTTCGCTTGTGCTCCTGGACGTTTTCCTAAAGGGGTCGCGCCTTGATGGGCTTGATTTGCTCGATGAAATCAAACGTCGGGACCCGAGCCAGCCGGTTCTGGTCATATCCGGGCATGGCAATCTCGATACTGCGGTGACGGCGATCCGGCGCGGCGCGTCTGATTTCATTGAAAAACCATTTGAGGCGCAGCGTCTGCTCCTGCTCGTGACACGCGCCACCGAAACGGAACTGCTACGCGCTGAGAATGAGACTCTGCGGGCGCAATATGGGCTCGACGAACAGCTCAGCGGCACGTCCAGCGCCATCAACCATGTGCGCGCGACCTTAAAGCGTGTGGCCCCCACAGGCAGCCGCGTGCTCATCAGTGGGCCTGCTGGCGTTGGCAAGGAAGTTGCCGCGCGGATGCTCCACAGTTGGAGCCCGCGGGCCAACGCGCCGTTTGTTGTGGTGTCTGCCGCCCGGATGACGCCGGAGCGGGTGGAAGAGGAATTGTTCGGGTCTGAACGTCCCGACGGTTCAAGCACGCCGGGATTGCTTGAGCGCGCGCATGGCGGAACGCTTTTTCTGGATGAGATTGCCGATATGCCCATGACGACGCAGGGCAAGATCCTGCGTGTTCTGACCGACCAAAGCTTCACGCGTGTGGGCGGTCAGCGTTTGGTGAAGGTGGATGTACGCGTTCTTTCCTCCAGCGCGCGGACGTTGACCGATGAAATCGATGCAGGCCGGTTCCGCGAGGATTTCTACTATCGGTTAAATGTCGTACCGGTGTTTATCCCTTCGCTGTCTGAGCGGCGGGAGGACATTCCCTCGCTCGTGGAGCATTTTATCGCCCGCTATTCCGCAGATCGCCGGGTGCCGACACCCGATGTTGCCGAAGATGCGATGGCGGCGCTCCAGACCTATGATTGGCCAGGCAATGTCCGCCAGTTGCGCAACATCATGGAACGGACAATCATCCTTGCACCCGGTGACCGGATGTCGCGCATCGATGTCGACATGCTCCCGTCCGAGATCGTCAACGATCCCGCCAGCACCCAAGGTAGTGGCCCGACATCGGCGATCATGGGTGCGCCCTTGCGTGAAGCGCGGGAGGCCTTTGAACGGGAATACCTTCGCGTTCAGATTCGCCGGTTCTCAGGGAACATTTCCCGCACTGCCCATTTTATCGGGATGGAGCGATCTGCCTTGCATCGGAAGCTCAAGATTTTGGGCATGGTGGATGATCGTGACTCCTCCGAAGACTAAACAGGGCAGTGGACCCTGCGGCCTCCTGACTGTATAAAGAAGATGTTCCCGGCTTTTTTGGGGAATAGCGACAGACGCCTGAAACAGGCGCAATCGCGGGATTAATGGCCCGCCAAATATAGAAAAGGAATGAAGAGTGGCTGATAAGACCAACAACCTCCAAGATATTTTCCTGAATACCGTGCGTAAGGCAAAGGTGCCCGTGACGATGTTTCTCGTCAAAGGCGTCAAGCTTCAGGGCATCATCACCTGGTTTGACAATTTTTCGGTCCTGTTGCGGCGCGATGGTCAGTCACAGCTGATCTACAAGCATGCCATTTCCACAATCATGCCCGGCCAGCCCATCGATATTCCGGCAATGCGCCAAGCCATTGGCGACGGAAAGCGCCAGAAGTCTCTTCAGGATGTCTTTCTAGGCGCCACGGAACGGACGCAGACGCCCGTCACCATGTTCTTGGTTAACGGCGTGATGTTGCAGGGTGAAGTGGCAACCTTCGATCTTTTCTGCCTTTTGCTGCAGCGCGATTCCATGGCGCAGTTGGTTTATAAGCACGCCATCTCGACGGTTCAGCCGGCGCACCCGCTGAACCTTGCCGAGGAAGAAGAAGCCAGCGATTGAGCGTTTTTAATCGACAGGAAGACGATGGCTTTGCGCGTGGCGCCAAGGCCATCGTTGTCTATCCCGAAATAGGCGCCAGCAGCCGTGACTCAGGGTCGCGGCTGGAAGAGGCCACTGGTCTGGCCCAAGCGATTGGTCTTGATATTGTTGACCGTGCGAGTTTCAAAATTCGCGCGGCGCGCCCGGCGACACTGTTCGGGGCCGGGCAGGTGCAAGACATCGCAGCGCGCGCGGCGGCCGTCGAGGCTGACCTTGTCATTATCGATGGTGCGCTCACGCCCGTCCAGCAACGCAATCTTGAGCGAGAGTTGAAGGCCAAGGTGATCGACCGGACGGGTCTGATCCTCGAAATCTTCGGCGAGCGGGCGGCGACGGCGGAAGGGCGTTTGCAGGTGGAGCTGGCGCACCTCGACTATCAGGCCGGTCGCCTTGTCCGCAGTTGGACCCATCTCGAACGTCAGCGCGGCGGCTTCGGATTTTTGGGTGGTCCGGGCGAAACCCAGATCGAGGCGGACCGCAGGCTCATTCGCGACCGGATGGCGAAGCTGCGTCGGGAGTTGGAGCAAGTCCGCCGGACCCGCGGGTTACACCGTGATCGCCGCAAAAAGGCACCTTGGCCTGTCATCGCACTGGTCGGCTATACCAATGCGGGAAAATCGACGCTGTTCAACCGGATGACGGGTGCGACAGTGATGGCCGAAGACCTGTTGTTCGCCACGCTCGACCCGACGATGCGGCAAATATCCTTACCCGGCGTCGATAAGGCGATCCTTTCAGACACAGTGGGCTTCGTCTCTGATTTGCCGACACAATTGGTTGCGGCTTTCCGTGCGACGCTCGAAGAAGTGAATGCTGCCGACCTGATCATCCATGTCCGCGACATTTCGCATCCAGATAGTGATGCGCAGGCGGCCGACGTGGAAACAGTGCTGACCGACATTGGCGTGTTTGGTGAAGGCGCATCGCCGATGATTGAGGTCTGGAACAAGATTGACCGGCTCGATGCAGAGGCGCTCGCTTTCCATCAGCAAGAGGCTGCGCGGCGCGAAAACGTTGTGCTGGCTTCCGCGCTGACCGGTGCGGGGCTCTTGGATATTGAAGAATTATGTTCAAGCCATCTGACAACGTCGCACCGCCTGAGGGATATTGTTTTGGGGACAGGGGATGGCGCGCGGCTGGCTTGGGTCCATGCGCATGGCCGCGTGCTTGATCAGCAGATTGATGGGGATCAGGTGACGGTCAGCGTGCGCATGTCCGACGAGGATTTTGGCCGGTTCGAATCCCGCCGGGCTTAGACAGCCAGCTTCGCCTTTTGCCAAAGCGCTTCCATTGCATCGAGATCAAGTCCAGCAAACGCGTCTCCGGCCATGCTTTCCATGGCGCGGTATCGACGGTCAAACTTTGAAGTCGCGCGGCGCAGGGCGGCCTCTGGATCGACGTCCATTTTGCGCGCCCAATTGACGACGGCGAAGAGTAAGTCGCCCATCTCATCTTCCCGCTCCTCCTGATTGTTAGCAGCCTCAACCTCGGCCATTTCTTCGATGATTTTTGCTTTGGCCCCTTCGGCGTCCGGCCAGTCAAAGCCGGTTCGTGCAGCGCGCTTCTGGATCTTTTCGGCGCGCAGCAGGGCGGGCAGCCCGAGGGCGACGCCGCCAAGTGCGCTGGCATCATCATTGCCTTCGCGTTCTAGAGCCTTGATGCCCTCCCAGTCAGGCTTTTCGGCATCGTCAAAGACGTGCGGATGGCGGCGCAGCATCTTTTCTGAGATGGCAGAGGCGACATCGTCAAAGCCAAAATGCCCGGCTTCTTCGGCCATCCGGGAATGGAACACGACTTGAAAGAGAAGGTCGCCCAGCTCATCCTTTAGGGCCGGCAGATCATTCCGTTCTATTGCGTCGGCAACCTCATAGGCTTCTTCAATGGTGTAGGGGGCGATGGTGACAAAGCTTTGTTCCACATCCCATGGGCAGCCATTTTCGGGATGCCGCAGTTGCGCCATGATCTCCAAAAGCTGATCGATAGATCGCTGATCGGTTGCGGACACTTTGGAGGCCTCCTGATGGGAAAGCCTGTCGGGTGGCGGATTGGGTTCGCCGGGTCAATCCCGTTGGGCGGTGATCGCATCAAAGATCTTGGCGCCTGCCATCAGGACAGCCAAAAGGCACGCCCCAAACATAATCCATCCGATCCTTCCGGGATATTGATGGACATATTCCTTGCCCCGTTCGGCTGCGCCCAGAGCCAGTGCGTAGATAATAAACAACGCTTCGAAACGGGTGCGGATAATGAATGGTCGTTTGATCAGGCTCAACATGAATGTGTTAGTGCAATTGCCGGGCCAACCCCGGATTTGCGTCATTCCAGATGAACAGATTTGGTAAAGTGTAAGTTAATCCGACAACAGCGCGTCGAGCGAAAGCTTTGTAAGAAGAGCAGCGCGCGCGCGCCGGATGTCCGCCCATAACGTTGGCGCGCGCAATTCTGTGGGGTCAACCGCTTCGGGCCAATATTGGGATATGACGTCTGCAATGGCATCAAGTTTAGCCTCGTCGGCCAGAAAGCGCGGATCAACATCCGCCGCCTCACAGACAACACGCAGGCGTAAGCAGGCAGGGCCGCCGCCATTGGCCATAGACTGGCGGACGTCAACAGGCACAAGCTGACGGATGGGGCCGTTGCCCGCAATCATCTCCTGCAACCAGGTCCAAACAGCAGCATTATCGCGTGCTTCGGTGGGCAAGATCAGTGCCATGCCGCCATCGGGCAGGGTGACGAGCTGCGCGTTGAAGAGATAGCTCTGGATCGCATCGGCCAGCGACACGCGGTTTGCCGGGACTTCGACAATCTCAACCTCAGGCAAGGCGCCCCGAAGGTCGGCATAAAAGGCGTCTTTGTCGGCAAAGGCGAACTCATGCGTGAACAGGACCCGCTCATTCGCCACAGCCACAACGTCATTGTGAAAGGCGCCCGCAGCAATCGCTGCCTCGGACTGCTGGACGAACAGCGCTCGGTTCACGCCGTGGAGGCGGGCAATAGACCGGGACGCATCCAGATGCTGGCGCGCGGGGAAGGGTCCTCCGGTAAGGCCATAGACAAAGACTTCCACACCCGCTGCGCCATGGGTTGCACAAAGCCGCATATGGTTGGCGGCGCCCTCATCTCCAAAAGGAGCTGGGATGGGACCATGCACGGCAAAGGCTGGATGCGCGAAGGCCAGTTTTAACTGAGCAAGGGTTCCGGGCCATTCATGGCTGCGATGCGGCATCGTCACGAGATTGGCGACGCTCAAATGGCATTTGCCATCGCGGGTGTCGGGTGCCGGGGACACGGTCGCAGCATTCGCCGCCCACATGGATGAGGCTGACAGGGCATTGGCGAGGAGCCGTTCGTCCGCTTCCTCTGGGGTGGTCCCGAGTTTCGCGAGCCAAGCCGTGTCCGGGCGGTCTTGCGGCATGAAGAAACCTTGGGTGAGCCCCAACCGGAGGTTCGCGCGCATCTTGTCCACACCCTGCAGGGCTGCGGCGCGCGGCTGGGACGTGCCGCCGGCATTCTTGGCCGATGCGAGATTGCCGAGGCTTAACCCTGCATAATTGTGGCTCGGGCCGATGATGCCGTCAAAATTGATCTCCGTCAGCATGGATTAGAACCGAGAGATATGTGTGATGAGATCGCCTTCACCGACGCCCAGAAGGTCAGCCGCCTCTGGGTCTATGGCGGTGCCGCCATCACGATGCTTCAGCCAGCCATACGCCGCGCGAAACGCGCCCAGCTTGCCGAAGGCGACCAAATCCTTTTCGCCAGCCTTGTGTTCGCCGAGGGAGGCGTCGATCGCCACGATCTTCGTATCAGCCGCTTCCTTGATGCTGCGGATTTGGTCGGTCCGCACGGTCATGGTTGGGCCGCCATCGAAGATGTCGATGTAGTTTTCCCAATGGAAGCCTTCATTCTCTAGCATCCGCATCGCCGCGCGACCGGACGGGTGGGGCAGGCCGATAACAGCGCGGGCGCTCTCGGGGAGCATGGCTGTGTAGACGGGATGCTTGGGCATCAGATCGGCGATGAACTGATTGCCATGGACGGCATTGAACTGGTCGGCCTGCTGGAAATTCATGCCGAAGAAGCGGCCCGCCACGCCATCCCAAAAGGGTGATCCGCCTGCTTCGTCGATCACGCCGCGCAGTTCAGCCAGCGTCTTGTCACCAAAGCGGGCACGGTGGTTGCGGATGAACAGATAGCGGCTCCGCGCGATGAGCATGCCAAGCCCGCCTGAGCGTTCCCCGGGATGGAGGAAGAGCCCGCCCACTTCAGTGCACCCTTCTAAGTCCGTGGACAGCGTCAACATTTCTGCGCGGAAGGTTTTGTCCAGCTCAACGCTATGCTGCGTGAGCATGCCAAGTCGGTAAGAGTAGAACGGCCATTTCTGCCCGACGCGGGAGAAGATCTGGCACGTGCCGCGCACTTCGCCGGTGGCCGTATTTTCCATGACGAACACAAAGAGATCATCATCAATCACGTCTTCTGTTCGCGCAAAGGCGGCGGCGGCGCGTTCGAGCTTGCTGCTGAGCGCTTTGCGGTCGGGCGGCAAATTGGTGAAGCCGCCGCCCGTGCGCTTGGCCATTTCATAGAGGTGTTGGACGTCGTCGGTTTGGGCCGCACGAATGATGACGCTCACAGGCCGCCTCTTTGTGCGATCCGCAACAGCGTGAGGGCGGAAAGACGGGCACGTTCGGACAGGCTGTCCACGATCAGAAACTCCTCATCGGAATGGATGGCACCGCCGCGCGGCCCCATGGTGTCGACGACAGGGATGCCACATGCGGCGATGTTATTGCCGTCACACACGCCCCCCGTCGGACGCCAATTGATTGCCAGACCCAATTCGCTTCCGCAATCGCGAACGAGGTTAAAGAGCTTCTCGGCTGACGCGTCGAGCGGCTTGGGCGGTCGGTTAAAACCGCCATGGACATGGCAGCAGACGTCATGGTCGCGTTTAACTCCAGCAACAGCAGTACGGATGACATCGGTGGCGAGCGTCATGTCGTCGCGCGTCAGGGGTCGAAGGTTGACCCGCAATATGGCGAGGTCGGGCACGACATTGTTCGGGCCACCGCCATCGATACGGGCTGGATTAACCTTCAGGCCGGGTGCTTTGGCGGCAGCGAGGCGGACCGCCAGATCGGCCGCCGCGACCAGCGCATTGCGTCCGTCTTCCGGATTGCGGCCCGCATGGGCGGCTTTGCCATGAATGATGATCGAAAAATTGCCGCTGCCCGGTCGTGCGCCTGCCATAGTGCCATCGGGCAGAGCGGGTTCATAGGTGAAGGCGGCCACCTTGCCTTGCGCCAGTTCAGTGATCAGGCGGGCGGAGGCGTGGCTGCCCGTTTCCTCATCCGAATTGATCAGGACATCATAGCCGATCGTTCTACCCACAGATGTTGTCTCAAGCGCGGACAGGGCGGCGAGGATGACGGCGATCCCGCCCTTCATGTCGGCGGTGCCGGGCCCATTCAAGACGCCATCTTCCAACCAACGTAAAGTCTGGAACGGATGGTCGGCGGCAAACACAGTGTCCATATGGCCCGTGAGCAGAACCCGGAAAGGCGCATCTGGGCGGACGGAGACCCGGAGATGATCGCCCCGTTGAACCTCAGTGATGATGCCCTTGCTGTCCACGCTTTCGACAGGGTCCGGCGCGATCAGTGCGACATCTCCGGTGAGAGCCGAAAACGCGTCCGCGAGCAGCCCGGCGACGGTCTTGAGGCCGACGAGATTGGTCGTGCCGCTATTGACTGCGGCCCAACGTTCCACCTGCGCCAGCATGGGGGCCTGCCCTGCATGCTCCAGCGCGTTCAGTTCTTCACCCGTCAATCCGGCCATGCCGCACCATAGCGGGCGGCGGACCGGAAGGCGAGGGGGCGACGTTAGGCCTTGGCTGCGTCCGCCTGAGGCCGCGCGAATTCAGATGGCACTTCGGTATACATCTTCCGCGCCGCCGGACGCGCGGCGATCTTTTCGATCCAGGCGAGCAGGTGCGGCGTATCCTTCGCGTTCACAAATTCCGGGAAACCAAACTGCATGCCGCCGGCGATGGCGTAATTGCAGACATCGGCCAGCGTATACTGATCACCGATGAGCCATTCTGTCCTAGAGAGTTGATCTTCAAGGCGTTTTACCGAAACGCCGATCTTGCGGAGCTCATCTTCGAGAAGTTCTTTGGGAAAGCCTTTGCGGGCATTGCGCCATTTGGTCTGCTGTTCTGGCACGGGGATGCGCGCGACATATTCCTCAAAATCTTCGTCCGAATAGGCACGCGCCATCGGACCAATATGCCGCTCCCAGCCGATGGTGGAGACGCACCAGCAGAAATATTCATCGACCCATTTTGTCCAGACCCGCATTTGCGCGACGTCATAGGGGTCCTTCGGGCGCAGCGGATTGGCATCCGGAAACACGTCTTCAAGATACTCGCATATCACAGTCGATTCGGTGATGATTTTGCCGTCATGCTCCAATGCGGGCACCTGTCCGCGCGGATTGATAACCTTGAACCAATCTTCGTGATGTTCAAACTTTGTCGGGTCCAGCCGATGGATCGTGAAGTCGAGGCCCTTTTCATAAAGAGCAAGCATCGGCTTTAAAGAATTGGCCCCGGGGCCGAAGCTGTAGAGTTTGAGCATGGGTCTCTCCGCCATTGTTATGAGTCCTAGCAACGATGGCGCAGCATGAACTGATATGCAACACATACAGTCTGGATCAGGATGCTAGTCCCAGCGCGCGCGGTCTCTTGCCAAATTGCGCCTGTTGCAGCATAGCGAATTGGCCCTTTTCCTCCCCGGGAATATGCTGTTCGCAACCGTTCCAATAAAGGGTTCTTAATGACTGCCTATGTCTCGCGCGCCGGCCTGAAGGTTTCGCCGGTCCTTGCCGAATTTGTCGAAAATCGTGCGATCGCGGGGACAGGCGTGGCTGCGGACCGTTTGTGGCAGGGGCTCGCCGATATACTCGCCCAGTTTGCGCCGCGTAATAAAGCATTGCTCGCCAAGCGTGATGACCTTCAGGCCAAGCTGGATGCGTGGCACACCGCAAACCCCGGCCCGATTGTGGATATGGCCGCCTATCAGGCCTTCCTGACCGATATTGGTTATCTCGTGCCAGAACCGGCGCCCTTCAGCATCGGCACGCGCAATGTCGATGATGAGATTGCCGTTATGGCCGGGCCGCAACTTGTTGTGCCCTCGCTCAATGATCGCTTCGTTCTCAACGCCGCCAACGCGCGCTGGGGCAGCTTGTACGATGCTTTTTATGGCACCGATGCGCTGGAGGCTGATCCGGCCAAGCCCGGCGGCTATGATCCCGTGCGCGGGGCGGCCGTGGTTGCAGCGTCCAAGGCGTTCCTTGATGACGTGGTTCCGCTTGCTGATGGCAAATGGGCTGATTGGACCGGCGGCGGTCTCAACCTTTCTGATTCCTCAATCCCGATTGTCCGGCGTGGCGATGACTTTCTCCTGCGTCACAACGGTCTCGGCATTGAGATCCTCATTGACCCAACCCACCCCATTGGCCGCGATGATCCGGCTGGGATCAGGGACGTTGTTCTGGAATCCGCGCTGACGGCGATTGTCGATCTTGAGGATTCCATCGCGGCCGTTGATGCCGATGACAAGGTGGCTGCCTATTCCAACTGGCTCGGCCTGATGCGTGGAGATCTTGTCGCCAGCTTTGAAAAGGGTGGCAAAACGCTGACCCGTCGGATGGAAGCAGACCGTAAATGGGGTGACGACGTGCTGCATGGCCGCAGTCTGCTTTTCGTGCGCAACGTTGGGCATCTGATGACCAATCCTGCCGTGTTGCTGCCGGATGGCACTGAGGCGCCAGAAGGTATTCTTGACGCCGTGTTCACCTCGCTTTGTGCGATGCATGACGTGCTGGGGTTGGGTGCGCTGCGCAACAGCCGCACGGGCAGCGTTTATATCGTGAAGCCCAAGCAGCATGGGCCGGAAGAATGCGCCTTCACCAATGATCTGTTTGACGCCGTCGAAGACCTGCTCGGCCTTGCGCGCCACACAGTCAAAGTTGGCGTGATGGATGAGGAGCGCCGGACGTCGGCCAATCTCGCCGCCTGCATCTATGCGGTGAAGGACCGGATCGTCTTTATCAACACCGGCTTCCTTGATCGGACCGGGGATGAGATGCACACCGCAATGCGTGCCGGGCCGATGATCCGCAAGGCGGCGATGAAGGCGAGCTCCTGGATACAGGCCTATGAATCCCGAAACGTTCAGATCGGGCTCGCCTGCGGTCTTTCTGGCAAAGCGCAGATCGGCAAAGGCATGTGGGCCGCGCCGGATATGATGCGCGATATGCTTGATCAGAAAATTGGCCATCCGAAATCTGGTGCCAATACGGCCTGGGTGCCGTCGCCGACCGCCGCCACGCTGCATGCGACGCACTATCACCGGGTGGATGTCTTCGCGCGTCAGCGGGAATTGGCTCAGGGCGAAACACCGGGACTGGACCCATTGCTCACCATCCCCGTCGCACCCGTTGGCCACAATTGGTCAGACGAAGAGGTCCGCGAGGAGTTGGAGAACAACGCGCAGGGCATTCTTGGCTATGTGGTGCGCTGGATTGATCAGGGCATTGGCTGTTCCAAGGTGCCGGACATCAACGATATCGGCTTGATGGAAGACCGGGCGACGCTGCGCATTTCGTCGCAGCACATTGCGAACTGGCTGCTGCACGGCGTGTGCACGGCAGATCAGGTGGACGCGGCCTTTGCCAAGATGGCAGCCAAGGTTGACGCCCAAAATGCGACTGACCCGCTCTACGAAAAGCTGACGCCAGACAGTATCGCTTTCAAGGCGGCACAGGCGCTCGTGTTCGAAGGGATCAGCCAACCAAATGGCTATACCGAGCCCTTGCTTCACAAATTCCGGCAGGCCAAGAAGGCGGGCTAGTTTCAAGAAATTCGGGGGAGAGGCGCTATATGACCTATGTTCTATGGGGCTCTCCCCATTCACTCTACACGGGCAAGCTTCGGTCTTATTTGATCAAAAAGGGGCTGCCTTTTCAGGAGCGGGTGCCCTCCCACCCGGACTACGGCATGCGCATTCTGCCGGCCGTCGGCCATATGGTCATCCCTGTTCTTGAAACGCCGTCAGGCGAAATCCTTCAAGATACCGGCGACATCATTGACCGCCTGGAAACGGACCATGTTCAGCCAGTTCTAGACCCAACCACGCCGGTCCAGCGCTTAGTATCGACGCTTTTTGACGCGGTCGGTTCGGAATATCTTTTGCCGCTCGCCATGCATTACCGCTGGACGTATCGCGCGGACCAAGACGCCTTTCTTCAGGCAGAATTTGGGCGGACGATGGTGGCGGGCCACAGCCGGGAAGATCGGCGGGCCATGGCTGCAGGGATGATGGACTTCTTTGCGGGTTTCCTGCCCAATCTAGGTGTCTTTCCGGAAACGGTCGACGCGTTGGAAGGCGCTTATGCTGACTGGCTCGACGCGCTGGACGAGCACTTCCAATATCATCCCTATCTGCTGGGCGGCAGGCCGTGTCGTGGCGACTTTGGGATGATGGCATCGCTGTTTGCGCATCTCGGACGCGATCCGGTTCCTGCCGGTCTGATGAAGCGCAAGGCGCCGAACCTTTACCGATGGACCGAGCGGATGAATATGGCGGGCATCAGCGATGGAGAGTTCGCGGCCTATGGCGAAGACTATGCGCCGGACGATACCGTTCCAGATACTCTGTTGCCCGTTCTCGCTTTGGTGTTCCGTGATTGGACGCCGGGGCTGATCGCTGATGTCGACTGCTTCAATGCCTGGGCTGCGGACAAGTCCGTCGGTGACATCGTCTCGCGGGAGGGGCAGCGTCAGGTGCATCCGAACATTGGGCCAGTATCTTACCCCTTTCACGGCGTCGAAATGAAGCGCGGCAGTGCGCCGCACGCTGTGTGGATGTTTGCCACCGCTTTGGATCAGGCAAAAGCGTTCGAGCCAGCAGCGGCAGCACGTTTTGCCCAATTGTTGAAATCTGTCGGCGGTGAGGCCGCTTTTGGTCTTGCGCCTGTCCGGCGGATGGAGCGGAAGGATAATGTCCTCGTCCTCTCCTGAGCGTCAGTTGACATGCCGGCGTTTTTCCCAAGGATGGGAAAAAATAGGAGAGACACATGGCTGAAGCGCTGATCACGTCATTCGATCCGAGCGACACGAAAATCTATACCGACGATAGCTGGCGGGAGCCATTTGCGAAGCAACGGCGGGAAGCACCTGTTAGCTATCTGCCAGACAGCCCCTATGGCCCTTATTGGTCGGTCTGCACGCTCGACCTCATCCAGCAGGTTGAGGCCAATCCGGCCGTGTTTTCGTCGTCCCATAAATTCGGCGGCATAACGATTACGGCGAATCTTGATTTGGATGATCGGGAATTTCCCAACTTCATTGCGATGGATGGAGAGCGTCATGCCGCCCAGCGCAAAGTCGTCCAGCCATCCTTCAACCCAAGCGAGATGACGCGTCGTGACGTTGAAATCCGTGAGCGGACCAAGGCGCTTTTCGATGCGCTGCCGATTGGTGAAGAGTTTGACTGGGTGGATCGTGTCTCCATCCCGCTGACCATGGGGATGCTATGCATCCTGTTCGACTTCCCGTTTGAGGAGAGAGATGACTTGAAGCGCTGGTCCGACTGGGCGAGCGAAGTGACGCCCGACAACAGCCCGGAACGCTATGCCAAGTTCCTCGAACAAATGGGCCAGATGCTGGCGCGCTTTGACCGACTGTTAGAGGAAAAGCGCCAGCTTCCGCCGTCGGACAACCTCATGTCGCGCATCATTCACAGCGAAGCGATGGGCAGTTTGGACCCCATGGAGCGGATCGCGAATATCGCGCTGCTCATTGTGGGCGGCAATGACACGACCCGCAATTCGATGAGCGGACTTATCGACGCGTTGCGGCTCTTCCCGGACACGCTCGGTCGTCTGCGGGCAGACCCATCGCTCATCCCGACCGCCGTTCAGGAGATCATCCGTTGGCAGTCACCTGTCACGCATATGCGGCGGACCTGCACCGAGGATACCGAACTCAACGGCCAGAAGTTGTCCAAAGGCGACATGGTCGTCATGTGGTATATTTCAGCGAACCGGGATGAGGCTGTGTTCCCCAATGCAGACATCTTTGATGTCACCCGCGAGAATGCGCGGCGTCATGTCGCCTTTGGCTATGGCGTTCACCGGTGTGTCGGCGCGCGGCTTGCCGAACTTCAATTGAGCAGCCTGCTGAACGAGATCATCTCACGCAACGTGACCATCGAGATGCAGGGCGCACCAGATCGTTTGGCCAGCTGCTTCCTCCATGGCTTTACAAAGATGCCGGTGGTGATGCGGCCGAACTAAACTTCAGATGCGCGCTTCACCCCATTCCACCCAGCCAAAGGGCTTGGGTGTTTTGGGCATATAGCCTTTTTCTGAATGCGCGATCTTGAAACCGGCTGCCACATAGGCGCCGGTGATGGGTCGCGTCAGGTGGCAGTTCCCGCTGAGGCGCTTCCAGACAGGCTCAATCCGACGCTGCCATTTGGCGGGGCTGGCATCCGGGGCAGCCCCATGTTCCAGAAACAGCGCCTTACCGTCGGGGCGCAGAACGCGGCGCATTTCTGCAAGGACCTGCTGCTGGCTGTGCACGGAGCACAGGGTAAAAGTGACGAGCACAGTGTCAAAGCTGGCATCGGGAAAGGGCATCGCTTCCCCAATGCCTGCGCGGATGTCTGCTGCCATGCCTTTGGCTTGCGCGGCCTCCCGTGACCGGTCGAGCAGAGCGGGGGAGGGGTCCAGTCCTGCGAAGCTCTTAATCTTGGCTGGATCATAAAATTCCATATTGATGCCGCCGCCACAGCCGAGTTCCAGCACATCGCCATCGGCCTGCGGGACGATCCGGCTCCGCGCTTTCATAATCTGCGGTTGGGCGCAGCAGCAGCCGATCAGCTTTGGCACCATATTGCGGTCCCACCATCCGGCGGGCTTGGGCTCATAGATGGGATGAGAATTCACTGAGGACATTTTCGTAAAGCTCCCGTTTGAACGGCACAATCAGATCAACCAGCTGATCGGGACGCGCCCAGCGCCATGCCCGAAACTCCTGATGTTCGGTAGTGATGTCGATATCAGCATCGGTTCCCAGAAAATGGAACAGGAACCAGTGCTGGCTCTGCCCACGATATTTCCCGCGCCAAATTTTCCCGATCATCTCGGCTGGAAGATCGTAAATGTGTTGTTTGTCTGATTGCGCGACCACCTCGACCAGATCCGGTGCTATGCCTGCCTCTTCGCCCAATTCCCGAAGCGCTGCAGTCAGCGGGTCTTCGCCCGGATCAATCCCTCCCTGCGGCATCTGCCAGGCTTCACTTGTGCTATCGAGTCTTTGACCGACAAAGATGTGTCCATCGGCATTGCGCAGCATGATGCCCGCGCAGGGGCGGTAGGGCAGGTCGGCAAAGGGATCGCTCACGCTGTGAGTTCTCCAAGCAATGTCTTCAGCGCGTTCAGGCCATTGGTGATGTCTTGATGGGACGAGGGAATGCCTTTGCGCAGGCAGATGAAGCCATGGATGTTGCCGGAGGCTTCGAGATAGGTCGTGCGAATACCCGTTTCGATCAGTTTTGCGGCATAGGCGCGGCCTTGGTCTCGCAAGGGGTCCAATCCGGCAGTGATGATGACCGTTGGCGGCATGCCCTTCTGGTCGTGCTTCAATGGCTCAATCCGCCAGCTTCCATCGCCCGCGTAGGACGACATGAAAAACTCCATGCTTTCCTCAGTGAGCAAATACCCCTTTTTAAAGGCGTCATAGCTTGGCCAACACCCGTGGTCGTCAACTGTGGGATAGATGGGGTATTGCGCAATAACGGGCTTGGAGGCTGCTTTGTCGCGCAGCGCCATGGCTGTGACGATGGCCAGATTTCCGCCTGCGCTATCGCCGGACAGGATGAGGCCGGTGCAGGGGATGTTGTCTGCAATCCAGCGTGTCGCCGCTTCGCAATCGTCAGGGGCCGCCGGGAACGGATGTTCCGGAGCGAGGCGATAGTCGATCGAGATGACCGGCATATCGAGCTGCCGCGCGGCTTCGGCGCAATAGGGTTCATGCGTGTCGATGTCGCCGATCACAAAGCCCCCGCCGTGATAGAAAACCATGACGGGGCCCGCTTCGCGGTCGGTGCGGGCATCATAAAGTCGGGCTGGAATGTCGCCAGCTGGGCCGGGGATGGCAAGGTCGCGCTTCACAGCGATCTCTCCCACATCGGCATCTGCAACATGACGCATGGCCTGCATCATGTTTCGCGCATCGGCGATCGGCAGTTCATGCATCGCAGGACCGTCTTGGCTGTTCAGAAATGTGAGGAAGGCTTTTGTGTCAGCGCGTACGAAATGGTCAGACATGTTCTCTCCAGCGTCGGTTGGTTTTTGCGATGCTTATAGGGCACGTTTGAGCGCGTCCATCGGCAAAGCACAACTGACGGTGGAGAGAGTTTTCCTATTTTGGTTTCTGTGCAATAACTGCATAGGGCAAAGACATAGAGCATTGCAGGATTGAAATTAATGGCGACCGCCGCATCCATTGGCACATCTGAACACATTTCGACCGTTCCAGCATCCGAAGCCGTCGTCGTCCGTTTTGCGGGTGATTCCGGTGATGGGATGCAGCTGACCGGCGGGCAGTTCACCCTGTCGTCCGCACTGGCCGGCAATGATTTTGCGACATTCCCGGATTTTCCGGCTGAAATCCGCGCGCCATTGGGCACGTTGTTCGGGGTGTCTGCGTTTCAGATCAACTTTGGGTCAACCGAAATTGAGACGGCGGGCGATGCGCCGGACGTGCTGGTCGCGATGAATCCGGCGGCGCTCAAGACCAACGTCAAGGATTTGAAGCCCGGCGGCCTCATCATCGCGGATAGCGGTGAGTTTACGGCACGGAACCTCGCCAAGGCAGAATATGACGCGAACCCGCTTGAAGATGACAGCCTTGGTAAGTGGCAGCTCATTCAGTTCAATATCTCTCAACTGACGCTTGATGCCGTAAAGCCGTTCGGGCTTGGTAATAAGGAAGCGCTGCGCTGCAAGAACATGTGGACGCTCGGCCTGTCGCTCTGGATGTTCGACCGGGATCGACAGCCAATCATTGACTGGCTGAAGGACAAGTTCGCCAAGAACCCGGTTCTGGCTGATGCCAACATTGCCGCGCTCAATGCGGGTCATGCTTATGGTGAGACGGCTGAAATTGGTCAGCCGGGCACAGTCGCCATTCCGCAGCGGCATTTGAGTGCAGCGCCTGTGGAGCCCGGCCTCTATCGCACCATCACAGGTGCGGATGCTGTCGCTTATGGTCTTGTCGCGGGTTGCCAGTTGGCGGGCGTGAAGATGTTCTTCGGTGGATATCCGATTACGCCTGCGTCCTCCATCCTCCATGCTTTGTCGCGCCTCAAGGAATATGGCGTGATGACCTTCCAGGCGGAAGACGAGATTGCGGCTATCGCTTCGGCCATCGGCGCGTCTTATGCGGGCCAGCTCGGTGTCACATCTTCGTCCGGTCCCGGCATTGCCCTCAAGACCGAGGCTATTGGCCTCGCGGTCATGACAGAGCTCCCGCTCGTGATCGTCAATTCGCAGCGCGGTGGCCCGTCAACCGGTCTGCCGACCAAGACGGAACAGTCCGATCTCTATCAGGCCGTTTATGGACGTAATGGTGATACACCGCTTCCCGTCATTGCCGCGCGATCCCCGAGCGACGCCTTTGATTGTGCGATTGAAGCGGTGCGCATCGCGACCCAGTTTATGACACCCGTCATTCTGCTGACGGATGGCTATATCGCGAACGCGGCTGAGCCTTGGAAGGTGCCGGATATGAGCACCTACCAGCCCTTCCCGGTGACGTTCCTTGATCATGTGCCCGAAGGCGGGTTCAAGCCGTACAGCCGTGACAATAAGCTGGCGCGCCCATGGGTGAAGCCCGGCACACCGGGCTTGCGCCACCGCATCGGCGGCATCGAAAAGCAGGTTGATACAGGCCACATCAACTATTCGCCGGAAAACCATCAGGCGATGACGGATCTGCGCAAGAACAAGGTCGATGGCGTTGCGGACCACATCTCCGATCAGGATGTTTGCTTGGGAACCACGTCCGGTAAGCTGGCTCTGGTCGGCTGGGGATCGACCTACGGTCCCATCCATCAGGCCGTGCGCCGCGCCCGCGCCAAGGGCTTGGACGTCAGCCACATTCACCTGCGCCACATTTGGCCGATGCCGAAGAATTTGGGCGCGTTGCTCAAGAGCTATGACACGGTCATCGTCCCTGAAATGAACACAGGCCAGTTGAAGACTGTGCTTCGGGATCAGTATCTTGTTGACGCCAAGCCACTGAACAAGGTGTCGGGACAGCCGTTCCGCATTGCTGAAATTGAAGCCGCCATCGAGGAGGCACTGGGCTGACGCGGAAGCGTTGTTGCCCCGTAGAGGATAAGCCATGAACGATATGACCCCCATCAAGACGACACCCAAGGACTGGGAAACCGACCAAGAGGTCCGCTGGTGCCCCGGTTGCGGCGACTATGCGATCTTGAAGGCCGTGCAGCGCACCATGCCTGAAATTGGCGGCACGCCTGAGAACACGGTGTTCGTCTCCGGCATCGGCTGCTCGTCGCGCTTCCCTTATTATATGGAAACCTATGGCTTCCACACGATCCACGGTCGTGCGCCTGCCGTTGCGACGGGTGTAAAGCTCGCCAATCCGGACCTCGACGTCTGGGTGATCAGCGGCGATGGCGACGCGCTGTCGATTGGTGGCAACCATACGATGCACATGTTGCGTCGTAATCTCGATTGCCAGTTCCTGCTGTTCAACAACGAGATTTATGGCCTGACCAAGGGGCAGTACTCGCCGACCAGCCGGGAAGGCACGCGCTCTCCATCGACGCCCTTTGGCTCTGTCGACCATCCCACAAAGCCCTGTGCGTTTGCGCTGGGGGCAGGGGCCCGCTTTGTTGCCCGCGCCATCGACGTGTCGAAGCAACTGGTGGATGTTTTAAAGTCTGCTCATGCCCATAAGGGCACAGCTTTTGTTGAAATCTTCCAGAACTGCATCGTCTACAACGCTGATGTTTTTGCAGGCTTCACCGAAAAGGCGAACAGGGATCATCAGCTTTGGCTCGAAAATGGCAAGCCAATGCTGTTCGCGGGTAACACGAAGGGCATCGCCCTTGATGTTGCTTCGCTTAGCCTGAAGGTCGTCGACGTGGTTGATGGCAATTGGGAAGCGGCAGGCGTGCTCGTTCACGATGTCACCAACCGCACGGTCGCCCATATGCTTGTCGAAATGCCGTTCGGCGAATTCCCGATGGCACTGGGCGTTCTTTATGATGATCCGCGCCCGACGTTTGATTCTGCCGTGATTGAGCAGAATGCGGCGGTGGCCAAGGGCAAAACGCCTGACCTTCAAAAGTTGATCGCGACGGGCCAAACTTGGACAGTGGACGCCTGATTGAGGCGAGGGGACGGGGCTTTGCGTGGATAATCTGACGCACAGTCTCGTCGGCGCTGTCCTTGGGCAAGCGGGGCTGAAGCGTCTGTCAGGCCTTGGGCTGCCGACGCTCATCATTGCGGCGAACATTCCTGATATTGATGCCGGCTGCACGGTCTATGGGATTGAATCGCTCGCGATGCGGCGCGGCATCACGCATGGGCCGATTGCGATGCTGGTCCTGCCGGTTTTGTTGACCGGCGCAATGGTGGCGTGGGATCGCTGGCAGGCCAAGCGCGGGACGCGTCCCGCCGACCGGCTCGAGGTGAAGCCTCTAGCGCTCTTCCTGCTCGCCTTGATCGGTACGCTCAGCCATCCGGCGTTTGACTGGCTCAACAATTACGGCATCCGCCTGCTCGAACCCTTTTCCCACCAATGGTTCTATGGCGATAGCATCTTCATCATTGATCTGTGGATGTGGCTGGGTCTCGGATCAGCCGTCTGGCTTTCACGCAAGCGGGAGAAGGCGAGGCGACCATCCTGGATGCGTCCGGCACAGGCGGCCATTGCGGCTGTGGCCGTCTATTTGGCCTTCAACATCGGCCTGACCTGGCACGTTGAGGCGCGGGCATCCAAGGAACTGGCCGACGCGGGTATTACCAACACGCTGGTCGTCGCCAGCCCGCCGCCGGTCCTGTTCTGGAAGCGGGATGTCTTCTGGCGCGATGCGCGAGAGATGGGTGGCGGACAATATGACCTTTTCAGCGGATTGACGATGTCACCCAAGCGGACAAAGCTCGGCATGGACGACCCGCGCATCGCCAAGGCCGCAGCCGAACGGGCGGATGCTTCCGCTTTCCTGTTTTGGTCCCGGATGCCTTTCTTGGTCGAGAAGGATGGCGTTTCGCGCCTCAGTGACCAGCGGTTCGACAACCCAGTCACAAGGGACAGGTTCACCGTCCCGATCGATTGATCTAAGGGACTTTTCTTATGAATAGTCCTTCCATTCTCTGGTTCCGTCAGGACCTTCGTTTGCATGATCAGGCGGCCCTCGTCGCCGCGGCGGGTGAGGGGGCGTTTGTTCCCGTTTATATCCTCGACGATGACACGCCGGGTGACCGCTGCATGGGTGGCGCACAACGATGGTGGCTGCATCATTCTCTTGAGCGGCTGAAAACGGCTTTGCCGGGTCTGGTGTTGCGGCGGGGCAATTGCATGGCTGAACTTGCAAAGCTCGCAGCGGAACTTGGAACAACCCATATTCACGCCATCCGCCATTATGAGCCTTGGTGGCGCGCTGCCGAGAGTGAGATCGCTTCTGAGTTTGATCTTGCACTGCACGGTGGCAATCACCTTGCGCTTCCCGAGACGATCCTGACCGGCGCAGGCACCCGTTACAAGGTGTTCACACCCTGGTGGCGCGCGCTGCTGGAGAAGATGCCACCAGCAAAACCGCTGCCCGTGCCAGATCTTTCGGGCGCTGTGGCCGGGATTGTGTCTGACAATTTGGAAGACTGGCAATTGCTGCCGACCAAGCCGGATTGGACGGGTGGCTTTAACGATTGGACACCGGGGGAAGAGGGCGCGCGTTCGGCGCTCAAGGCTTTTCTGCCCAAACTGCGTGGATATGACACTGACCGCAACCTTCCCGCGGTCAATGGCGTGTCACGTCTGTCCCCCCACCTGCATTTCGGAGAAATCAGTCCAGCGACCGTCTGGCACTTTGCCGCGCGGGAAGCTGGCAAAGAGGCTGAGCCATTTCTGCGGGAGATCGGTTGGCGGGATTATGCGACCAATTTGATTGATCAGTTTCCGGACTATCCGCAGCAAAACGGCAAGCCGGCCTATAACAGCTTCCCCTGGCGCAACGGGCCAGAGGCGGACCGGGACTTTGCGGCCTGGACCAAAGGGCGCACAGGGTATCCCATCGTCGATGCGGGTATGCGGGAGCTTTGGGCGACAGGCTTCATGCACAATCGCGTGCGCATGATCGCGGCATCGTTCCTCATCAAGCATTTGCTCATTGATTGGCGTCGGGGGGAGCGTTGGTTCTGGGACACGCTGCTCGATGCGGACTATGGCGCCAACGGCTCCAACTGGCAGTGGGTGGCAGGAACGGGTGTTGATGCGCCGATGTTCTCCCGCATCATGGCGCCCTTGTCGCAGTCCGAGAAATTCGACGCGGGAGAATACATCCGCAAATGGGTGCCTGAACTTGCGGGCTTGTCAGACCCCTATGCCCATGACCCGGACGAGTATGGCGTCAGGCCGCGCGCCTATCCCGCAAAGATCATCGGCCACCGCGCCGCGCGGGAACGTGCTTTGGAAGCTATGCAGTTGACCCGCGCAGAAGGCGCGCGTTCCGACGAGGAATGATAAAGTTTTGGCTTGGCGAAGCCGCACTTTGCCGTAACATCGGCATCCACGGCGGTTCATAGCCACAAAAATGAAGTAGGGGAGAGTGGAATGCGGAAATGGGTCTTGGGCGGTGTTGCCGCAATTGTTCTCGCAGGGGGCGCTTTTTGGGCCTCGGCGGATAGCGACACGCGCAACCTGATTGCCCATTTACCGACCAACCGGGACGTTCTGTTCTGGTCAGAACCGCAACGCGATGCGGCCTTCCGCGCGCTGGATGCTCTGCCTATTTTGGCCAAGGCGTCGACAGTCTCCGCAGGCGGTCCGGTCAAGGCCTTGCCGCAGGGCAGTAAGCTGAACATCAATTTTGATATGACCGGCTACATGAAGGCCCAGCGCACGGCGGCCTTGGTCATCGTTCAAAACGGGCAGCTTCGCGGTGAATATTATGGCCTCGACTTTACCAAAGACGGTAAATGGACGAGCTTTTCCGTCGCAAAATCACTGACCTCGACGATGGTCGGTGCCGCGCTCAAGGATGGGGCCATCAAGAGCCTTGAAGACAAGGTGTCAGCCTATATCCCTGATCTTAAAGGGTCCGCCTATGAGGATGTGACGGTGCGGCAACTCCTCACTATGACGTCCGGCGTCCGGTGGAATGAGGATTATCAGGACCCCAAGTCAGACGTTGCACTGTTCAACGAACATAAGCCGACACCCGGCATGGATGCGACCGTCAGTTATATGCGCACTTTGCCGCGCGAAGCCCCTGCGGGCAGCAAGTGGGTTTATAAAACGGGCGAGACCAATCTGATCGGCGTGCTTGTTTCCAGTGCGACCAAGAAGCCGCTGGCGCAGTATCTCAGCGAAAAAGTCTGGAAGCCTTATGGCATGGAGCGCGATGCAACATGGTTGCAGGGCGTGACTGGACATGAGATCTCCGGCTGCTGTTTCCAAGCGGCTACGCGCGACATGGCCCGGTTTGGTATGTTCATTCTTGATGGCGGGATGGCCGGCGGAAAGCCGGTCTTGCCAGAGGGATGGTTGGCGCAGGCCACCGTCAAGCAGGCCGATATTGGCGCTCCGGGACACGGATATGGGTTCCAGTGGTGGACCTATGATGATGGTAGCTTTGCGGCGCAGGGCATTTTTGGGCAGGGGATCTTTATCGATCCCAAACGTCGTCTTGTGATTGCCAGCAACGGCAACTGGCCCAAAGCGACGGTCGACGCGTTGGAAGCGGAGCGCGACAAGTTTTACCGAGCCGCCCAAGCCGCCGTCGATGCGGAGGCTCAGCGGTAACGTGAGTTATGGTTCCAGCGCGATGCCAATATTAGGCTCATTTGGAGAGGGGCTGGTCAAGCCGATTGGTTAACGCGTTCGCGGTGGACCGAGACAAAGCCAGTCTCCACCAAACGCGCGATTGCCTGTCCGACGGTTGCCGGTGGTTGGATCGCGGCAGGGTCTTCACCCGGATAGGCTTTTTCCCGCATCTTGGTGGCCGTCGCACCCGGATCAATGATGGCGACCTTGATGCGCCCGACATTGCGGTTTTCTTCGGCATAGGCCGACAGCATCACTTCAAACGCCGCCTTTGACGCACCATAGACGCCCCAGAAAGCCCGGGGCCGCGCAGCAACGCTAGAGGTGACGCCGATAAGCTGTGGTGTCTCGCTCTTGCGCAATAGCGCGTCAAATGCTGCAAGCATCGCTTGTTGGGCGCTGACGTTCAGGGTGAAGACCTCTGCAAACTCACGGGCATCCGCATGCTGGAGCGGACTGAGGGTGCCGAGCATGGCAGCGTTCAACACCAGCGTGTCGATCTTGCCCCAACGTGCGTGAACGGCTTCTGCCAATCGCCCAATGGCGTCGGCATCCTTCAGGTCCAGCGGCGCAATTGTCGCACGTCCGCCGTCATTATGGATGCGATCTTCGACTGCTTCCAGGCTATCGACTGTCCGTGCGGTCAGGATGACATGCGCACCTGCTGCTGCCAGCGCTTCGGCCGTTGCAGCCCCAATGCCCCGACTTGCTCCAGTAACAAGGGCGATCCGGCCCTGCAGCGGCTTTTCGCTCATATCACCCGCTCGGCGAGCAGGCTTAACTGGTTGAGCGGCTCAAGCTCATCCTGATCGGTCAGCCGGGTCGGATAATGGCCGGTGAAACACGCGTCGCAATATTGTGGGCGGATGTCGTTGCGACGACCCTCGCCGACCGCTTTATAAAGCCCGTCGATCGAGATGAAGGACAGGCTGTCGGCCTGAATAAAATTGCGCATGCCCTCCACATCATGGTTGGCGGCGAGAAGCTTGGCCCGTTCCGGTGTGTCGACACCATAAAAGCAACTGTGGCGCGTGGGCGGGCTGGCGATGCGCATATGCACTTCCTTTGCCCCTGCATCACGCATCATCTGCACGATTTTAAGGCTCGTCGTGCCGCGCACGATACTGTCGTCAATCAAGACGATCCGTTTGCCTTCGATGAGGGCACGGTTGGCATTATGCTTCAGCTTCACGCCCAGATGTCGGATATTGTCCGACGGCTGAATGAACGTCCGTCCCACATAATGCGACCGGATAATGCCGAGCTCAAACGGAATGCCCGATTGCTGGGCGTAGCCGATGGCCGCAGGTGTGCCGCTGTCCGGCACAGGAACGACCAGATCGACGTCGACAGGGTCTTCTACGGCCAACTGAGCGCCAATCGCTTTGCGGACGGAATAGATGCTCGATCCACCGGTGATCGAATCCGGGCGCGCGAAATAGATGTGCTCAAAAATGCACGGGCGCGGATATGTGGCGGGGAAGGGGCTTATCGAGCGGAGGCCATCCTCGGTGACGATGACGATTTCACCCGGCTCCACATCACGCACATAGTCGGCACCAACGATGTCGAGAGCGACGGTTTCCGAAGCAAAGACATAGCCATCGGCCAGCTTGCCCATCACGAGCGGACGAATGCCGAGCGGATCGCGGCAGGCAATCATGCCTTCGGGTGTCATGCAGATCAGCGCGTAAGCGCCTTCGACCTGCTTGAGCGCGTCAATGAACTTGTCGAGCAGGGTGCGGAATGTGCTCGTCGCGACGAGGTGAATGATGACTTCCGTGTCGCTGGTGGACTGGAAAATGGCGCCTTTGCGGACCAGTTCCTTCTTCACCGTCATCGCGTTGGAAATATTGCCATTATGCGCCACGGCAAAGCCACCCGATGCCAGATCGGCAAATAGGGGCTGCACATTGCGCATGGAGGTTTCACCGGTCGTCGAATAGCGGACATGGCCGCACGCGACATGGCCGGGCAGTCCGCGGATGATTTCATCACGGTCAAAATTGCCAGCCACATGGCCCATGGCACGGTGCGAATGGAAATGCGTTCCATCCCAGCTCGTGATTCCTGCAGCTTCCTGACCACGATGCTGCAGCGCATGGAGCCCAAGGGCGACGATGGCCGAGGCAGGATCCGCGCCCCACACCCCGAAAATGCCGCACTCTTCGCGCAGCTTGTCATCATCAAAAGGATTGGTGGAGAGCATTATGAATCGCCCGAAATTGCGCCCGACAAGGGCGGCATATAGGCTTCGCTCTTAGAAATGGAAGGCGCAATGGGAGGCAATCCACAAGACAAGCGCGCAGACATCCGTTATGGCGCAAGTTTATGACGGATGAGAGAAACTTTGCCCCCCGCTTTGACGAGAAGGGCTTGCTCACCGCAGTCTGCACGGATGCGGCCAGCGGCGAAATTCTGATGCTCGCGCACATGAACGCTGAGGCTCTGGCGCACACGCTTGAAACGAAGAAAGCAACCTTTTGGTCGCGCAGTCGGCAGACGCTCTGGACCAAAGGGGAAACCAGCGGCAATGTTCTGCACGTGGTCGAGGCCCGTATCGACTGTGATCAGGATGCAATCTGGCTCAAATGTCGCGCAGAAGGCCCTGCTTGCCATACCGGCGCGCGGAGTTGCTTTTACCGGGTTATAGAAGACGGTACCCTTCGCTCGACCGACTGAAAGGGGCCTCGTTGACGCTTGTCACAGCGTTGAAACAGGCCTGTTGACCTTTACGTATACGTAAAGTAGAAATCCCGCATGTCGAGTGCCACCGTTGATATCGCCGATCCGCGCGACCGTCATCAATATTCTATCTCAGACCTGTCTGATGAGTTTGACGTGACGCCACGGGCGTTGCGCTTCTACGAAGATGAAGGGCTGATTTCTCCGATCCGTCGGGGTCTAACCCGCGTTTATACGAAGCGGGATAGGGCGCGTCTGGCTTGGATCTTGCGGGCCAAGCGGGTGGGCTTCAGCCTCTCCGAAATCCGCGAGATGATCGATCTTTACGACATTGGGGATGGCCGCCATCAACAGCGTCAGGTGACCCTTGAAAAGTGTCAGGCGCGGATCGATCTGCTAAAGCGGCAGCGGATTGATATCGACGCGCATATTGATGAACTCTCGCGCTTTATCGACGTTGTGAAGAAGGCCGATCCCGCGCTCGGCTGATTGAACTATGTTCGTTGACTGTAGTCCGATTTCGGAGACCATTTAAATGCCCCAATATACCGCGCCCGTCCGCGATGTTCGTTTCGTGCTGGATCATGTGATCGGGCTGGAACGCTACGCCAACCTTCCCGGTTTTGAGAATGCGACACCCGACATGGTCGATGCCATCCTTGAAGAGGGTGGCAAGTTCATGGGCGAAGTGCTTTTCCCACTTAACAAATCCGGGGATGAGCAGGGCTGCACCCGGCATCCAGATGGCACTGTGACCACGCCGGATGGCTTTAAAGAAGCCTATAAGGCCTATGCCGCAGCCGGGTGGACAACGCTGGGCGCCCCGGTGGAATTCGGCGGGCAGGGGCTTCCCCACGTTATCAACATTGCGATGGAAGAATTCCAGGCGACGGCCAATCAGGCATTTGCGATGTATCCCGGTCTCGCAGGAGCTGCGGTCTCCGCCATTCTCGTGGCGGGCTCGGAAGAGCAGAAGCAGACTTATGTTCCCAATATCGTCTCCGGCAAATGGGCGGGTACAATGAACCTGACCGAGCCGCATTGCGGCACCGATCTCGGCATGATCCGCACGCGCGCCGAGCCGCAAGCGGATGGCAGCTACAAAATCACTGGCACGAAGATCTTCATTTCCGGCGGGGATCAGGACCTTACGGAGAATATTGTCCATCTCGTGCTGGCCAAGACACCGGGTGCGCCAGACAGCACGAAGGGCATTTCGCTCTTCATCGTTCCCAAACTCCTTGTGAACAAGGATGGCTCACTGGGCGATAAGAACGCCGTCAGCTGCGGCTCGATTGAGCACAAGATGGGCATCCGGGCGAGTGCCACCTGCGTTATGAACTATGACGGCGCCACCGGTTATCTGGTTGGCGAAGAGAATAAGGGCTTGGCGGGCATGTTCGTGATGATGAACATCGCGCGCTTGGGCGTCGGTGTTCAGGGCCTTGCACAAGCCGAGGGCGCGTATCAAAATGCCGTGCAATACGCCAAGGATCGCCGTCAGGGCCGGTCGCTGACGGGCGTTAAAGATCCAAACGAGAAAGCGGATACCCTGTTCGTTCATCCGGACATTCGCCGCATGTTGATGGAGGCGAAGGCCTTCACTGAGGGTATGCGCGCTTTCGCTCTGTGGGGCGGTTTCCAGTCTGATCTGGCCCACAATGCGCCGACAGCGGAGGAGCGCCAGACGGCCGACGATCTGCTCTCACTCCTGATGCCGGTGATCAAAGGCTATGGCACGGATAAGGGCTATGAAGTCTGCACCAACATGCAGCAGGTCTTTGGCGGCCACGGTTATGTCGAAGAATGGGGCATGAGCCAGCGCGTGCGCGATGCGCGCATTGCCCAGATATACGAAGGTGCCAACGGTATTCAGGCGCTCGATCTGGTTGGCCGCAAACTGCCGGCCAATGGCGGGCGCGCTATTCAGGCCTTCTTTGTGTTGGTCGCCAGCGAATGTGCAGCGGCCAAGGATAAGCCGGAGCTGGAAAAGATCGCAACAGCGCTTGAGAGTGCCTTGGGCGATCTTCAGGCCTCAACAATGTGGCTGATGGCCAATGCGATGGCCAATCCTGACAATGCAGGCGCGGGATCAGTTGCGTACATGCATCTGACAGGCGTCGTCGCCATTGGCTTGATGTGGCTGCGGATGGCGACAGCGGCACAAGCCGCGCTGGACGCTGGGACTGAAGACAGCGCCTTCATGAATGCCAAGCTGATCACCGCGCGCTTTTATGCGGAGCGGAGCTTGCCAGAAACAATCTCGCTGCGCCGGAAACTGGAGGCTGGTGCAGAGAGTGTCATGGCATTGCCGGTCGAGGCTTTCGCGGCCTGATTTTGAGTGAGGGGTTGTCCGAAGGGCGCCCCTCATTCGCCACCAACATAAAGTTGATAATATATATTATGTAAAATAAAGATGTGCGTAAGACCCCCCCCTCACACGGTTTTGCGAGGTTCTCGAACCTTAGGGGTTGAGCACAAGCGTATCACCTTCAACGCGCCAGCCCTTAAGCGTGTTGAGAAAATTCATGCCCAACAAATTTGTATCACCCAGCGTGTCAGACACGAGGACGGGAAAGTCTTGGCGCTTAATTGGGCCAACACTCAAACGCTCCAGCCGCGCCCGTTGCATCTCAGCGGTGCCATTGGCCGTTTCGACCACAACCGGAAAGCCGGACGTGGCGATATCAACATTTGCAGCCTTGGCAGCGCCCAAGGACATGGACGTTGTTGTGGCACCACTATCGACCATGAAGCGCACATCATGGCCATTCACCGACGCTGTTAAGCTGAAATGCCCGTTAGGATCACGTGGAAGCCGCAAGGTGCCATCATTCTGGATGCCGTCGCTCAATCCCAACTCAATGGCAACGCGATCCCACACAATCTTTAGATCAGATCTGAAGGTAAAGACGACAAACAAGGCGGCGAAGATGAGCGCCCATGTCACCGCCATTTTCAGCGTCTCACCCAAGGGAAGGCGCCGCGCAAACAGGCTGGAGGCCACCAGAACGAGCAACAGCACCGCATAGATGAGGCTGCCCGTATCGTCGGTCATCAGGCGGTTGCCTTTGAAAAGAGAGTGTAGAAATTATCGGCGGTTGTTTTAGCGAGACGCTCCACGTTTACGCCCCGCAAATTAGCCAAAAACCGGCCCGTATCTGCGACAAAAGCGGGCTCACAACTCTTCCCGCGATGCGGCACCGGCGCCAAAAATGGGGCGTCAGTTTCGATGAGCAGGCGGTCCTCCGGGATGCGTGTCGCGGTGTCCCGCAGGTCTTGCGCATTCTTGAAGGTCACAATACCTGAAATTGATATAAAAAGTCCTAATTCCAATGCTATATCGGCGAATTCTCCACTGGCCGTGAAGCAATGGATCACGCCGGGGAAGGCGCCCTTCCCCATTTCCTCGCGTAAGATACGGGCCGTGTCCTCCTCGGCATCACGCGTGTGGATGATAACGGGGAGACCAGTCTCGCGAGAGGCGACCAAATGTGCGCGGAAGCTAGCCTGTTGTTGCGCGCGGTCGCTGTGGTCGTAGAAATAATCGAGACCCGTCTCGCCAATAGCGATGACCTTGGGATGATCAGCGGCGGCCACCAGTTGGGCCGTGTCAACATCAGCATGGCTGTCGGCCTCATGCGGGTGAATACCGACGGAAGCCCAAATATTCGGCGCTTTTTCCGCCGTTGCGATAATGTCCGCCCATTCGCGCTTGCGCGTTGAGATGTTGAGCATGGCCGAAACGCCAGCATCTGCGGCACGCGCCAGAACAGCATCCTGATCCTCGACGAGGCCCTTATAGTTCAGGTGGCAGTGGCTATCGACAAACATCAGGCGTCTTCTGCAGGCAGTTCCAGCCGCGGGAACAGTGGCGCAGGCGCTGGCATTGTAAAGCCGGAGGCGCACAGGCGGTCATACCAGTCTGTATCGGCAAATGCCGCATAATCGCGCTCGCCTGCGGGAATGCCGAGCTGATCGAGCATCTTACCAGTGGGGGATGGGATGATCGGCTGGACGGCGAGTGTCAGGTCGCGGATGGCCTTTACGAGTGTTCTGAGAACAACGCCCATCCGTGCTGGATCTGTCTTACGCAGCGTCCAAGGCGCTTGCGCGTCGATATACTGGTTGCAGGCAAACACAGCGCGCATCCAGGCATCGAGCCCTTGAGAAAAGGCCAGCGCTGCGAACTCACGCGGGACATCATTGGCGCAGGCTTCGTGCACGACCGACAGGAGCGCCGTGTCATCGGCGGCGTCTTCACCCTCATTCGGCAAGACGCCGTCAAGGTTTTTGAAAATAAACGACAATGTCCGCTGTGCAAGGTTGCCATAGCTGTTCGCCAACTCAGCATTGACCCGCGTGACAATCGCGTCGGCACTGTAGCTGCCATCCTGCCCGAAACTCACTTCGCGCATCAGGAAATAACGCAGCGCATCTACGCCGAACAGCTTGGCGAGATCCATTGGATCAACCACGTTGCCCAACGACTTCGACATTTTCTCGCCGCGGCTCAGCAGAAAGCCGTGGCCGAACACTTGTTTGGGCAAAGGCAGCTTGGCGGACATCAGGAAGGCCGGCCAATAGACGGTGTGAAAACGGACAATGTCTTTGCCGATGATGTGGAGATCCGCAGGCCAGAAACGCGCGAAATCCCCGTCTTTGTCGGGATAGCCGACGCCCGTCATATAAGTGGTGAGCGCATCGACCCACACATACATTACATGGCCGGGTGATCCGGGTACCTGCACGCCCCAATCGAAACTGGTGCGCGACACGCTGAGATCCTTCAGACCACCCTCAACGAAGCGGAGCACCTCGTTCCGGCGGCTGTCCGGGCGGATAAAGTCAGGATTGTCTCGGTAAAGCGCAAGCAGATCGTCCTGATATTTGGACAAGCGGAAGAACCACGTCTCTTCCTTCGTCCATTCAACAGGGGTGCCCTGAGGGGAGAGCTTTTCGCCCCCTTCCCCATCAATCAACTCGCTCTCATCGTAAAAGGCTTCATCGCGGACGGAATACCAGCCTTCGACCGATCAAGGTACAAGTCATCATTGGCAGCCATTGCTTCCCATAGGGCCTGGCTCGCGCGCTTATGGTCCGGCTCTGTCGTGCGGCAAAACCGATCATAGGAGATATGCAGTGTTTTGCACATCTCTTTAAAATATGATGACATTTCATCTGCAAACTCGAGCGTGTCGCGTCCTAAAGCGCGCGCTGTCTGCACCATTTTCAGGCCGTGTTCGTCGGTCCCGGTGATCAGCCGGACGTCACGGCCCATCAGCCGCTGGAACCGGGCTATCGCGTCGGTAGCGATGGCCTCATAAGCGTGGCCGATGTGGGGACGTCCATTGGGGTAAGCAATGGCGGTGGTGATATAAAAGGGTGTGCCTGACATGCCTCAGGCTTTAGCGGATGATCCCGCCGGGGCAAGCGCTGCGACGTGTCCGGCCATAGAGAAGACGACGTTCTGAGCGTCGAGTGATCCTGCAACGGCATGTGCGGCCAGGCTGCGCGCGGCTTCCCACTGGTTTAGAGCGTGGCCCAAGGCGTCGCCCGAGCGTCGACGCGTTTCGGCGGCCAGAAAGGCAGGCGTGCGTTGAAGGAATACCTCATAGCGTGCCTGCGCTGCCTTGCCTGATAATTGTTGGCTGAGCGAGAGCCGCCGGGCATTATCGGGATCACCGTGCGTGATGAGGTCTTTGAGCGCTGCGTCGATGGCCGCAATGTCTAGCCCGGCATAGAGCATCGCCCTGCCCGGAGAGCCCTCACCTGCGGCCACAAGCGCGGCAAGTTCAGTGGGATCTGCGTCTGGCAGTTGTGCGCGCAAGACTGACGTCATGGCGGCGTTGTCCAAAGGTGCAAAGCGCAGCACACGGCAACGCGATCGGATCGTGGGCAGCAACCGCCCGGGACTGTGCGAGACCAGCAGGAAGATGGTGCCCTGCGGCGGTTCTTCCAGCCGCTTGAGCAGGGCATTGGCGGAGGAGACTTCGAAGGTTTCCGCTTCATCGATCACAATCACCCGTCGCGATGACATAGACGGCACGGTCGCAAACAATGGATTGAGCGCACGGACCTGCCCCACCTTAATGCTGCGCGCCCGTTCTTCGCCTTCGGGCCATTCCAGCCGTGGTTTGGCCGCAACCTTGTCGTCCTTTGGCAGTCTGTCGATCAAGGCGAAGTCGGGATGGCTCCAAGCATCGAGCAGCTTCGCCGCGGGGTGCTGAAACGGCACATCAATGCCCGGTGTCGCTGGATCGAGGCCCATGCCTTCTGCAAGCATCCGCCTTGCAAACTGCATCGCAGACGTGAATTTGCCGACACCTTGAGGTCCGGTCAGCAGCCAAGCATGGTGCAGTCGTTCCCCATGGAGCGCCGCCCGGAAAGCCGCGATGGTGGCGTCATGGCCGAGGATGACGCTCAAAACAGGTCCGCCAATGCGTCGAGGATGCGTGCCGTCACGGCCTCCGGTGTCCCATTGGCGTCAATGATGCGGAATCTCTCTGGCTCCTTGGCAGCCAGATCGCGGAAGCGCGCGGCGACGCGGTTGTAATAGTCTGCGCCCTTGGCGCCCATCCGGTCAGCCTCGGCAGAACGTGCAGCGGCGCGGCGCGCGCCTTCCTCCACAGGTAAATCAAGAACGAGGGTCCTGTCGGGCAAAAGACCGCCGGAGCCGACGCGGTGCAGATCAAGGATATCCGAATCGGAAACGCCCCCGGCGCCCCCCTGATAGGCGCGCGTGGAATCAACAAAACGGTCGCAGATGACCCATTTGCCTGTGTCAACCGATGGGCGGATCAGCTTGGCAACATGGTCGGCGCGTGCGGCGGCAAAGAGCAACGCCTCTGTGGCGTCATTCCATCTGTCTTGCCCGCCCGACATTAAGAGGCCACGAATGGCTTCTGCGCCCTCAGTCCCGCCCGGCTCCCGCGAGGTGACAACCTCGATACCACGCGCGCTCAGCGCTTCGGACAGACGGCGGATCTGGGTGGATTTACCCACCCCTTCCCCGCCTTCCAGCGTGATGAAGCGCCCTGCCAAGATCAAAGCCCGAAGAAGGACAGAATGCCGAGCCAGATGCGGCGGAAGAAGCCGGCTTCCTCCACATCAGCCCCAGCGACGAGCGGAACGACAGCAGGCGGTGTGTCGGCAGTCGTGACGACGAGGTCCGCAATGTGATCCCCCGCCTTGATCGGCGCAGCGATTGGGCCTTCGTAGCGTACCTTCATCGTCATGGCGGGCTTTCCGCTTCCTGCAGGCACTGAGATCGTGATATTCTGCGGCGCGACGAGCGTGACTTCGGACTCACTGCCGTTCTTCACTTCGGCCTTGTCGACGGTGGCGCCTTTGGCAAAGAGCGGCTGCGTGCTCCATGCCTTAAATCCCCAATCCATCAGCTTGACCGATTCAGCGATGCGACCGTTGAAGCTGTCGATCCCCGCCACAACCATCACGAGGCGGCGGCCACTTTGTTCGGCGGAACCGGTGAAGCCATAGCCAGCTTCGTCCGTGTGGCCCGTCTTCAAGCCATCGGCTCCGGCGATCCGGCCGAGAATGGGGTTGCGGTTGGCCTGCACGATGTTTTCGCCCTTGCCCATCGTCTTGCCCCAGCTGAATTCCTTCTGCTGGTAGAATTTACGGTAGAGATCCGGATAGTCGCGGATCGTCGAGACGGCGAGTTTGGCCAAATCGCGCGCGGTCACCTGTGTGCGGCCTTCATCGGGCCAACCATTGGACGTGCCGAAGCTGCTGTTCGTCATGCCCATGCGCTTGGCTTCAGCATTCATGCGGGCAACAAAGGCTTCCTCGGTCCCTGAAATCCCCTCGGCCAGCACCACGCAGGCGTCATTGCCGGACAGTGTCACAATGCCATGGAGAAGGTTTTCCACGCTCACTTGTTCCCCGGGAGACAGGAACATGGTCGAACCGGCAGCAGGACCGTGCCATTTGGCCCAGGTTTCGGGCTTTACGGTGAACTTCTGGTCGAGCTTGAGCTGCCCTTTCTTGATCATGTCGAACACGACGTGCGTCGTCATCATCTTCGCCATGGAGGCGGGCGGCATCTTCCGGTCTGCGTCCTTGGCATAGAGCACCGCGCCGGATGAGAGATCAATGAGATAGGCAACCGGTGCGGTTGTCTCAAAAGGAGGAGCAGCCGCAAAGACTGGCAACGCCGTCGCCGACATTAAGGCAACGGCGTAAATGGCTGGTTTCATGAATTTTTCCCGAATGTGCGACTCAGCGCGTGATTCGAGCGTCTCGATAGCCTTTTGCGGCAAGAGGTCCAAGCGCGGCGCGCGCGGCTGTTTCACTTGGATAAGGGCCTTTGCGCACGCGGAACAGATTTCCGGCGGGCTGGATGCCGCCACCAATCTGTTTGGCGACCTGCTGCGCCTTCCAGCGCGAAGAGAGGGCGGCCACCTGCACATAATAGCCTTCTGAAACATAAGTGGGCTGAGGTGCGGGTGCCGGTCGCTGCCAACGCGGCTCGGGAGCCGCGCGGCGTGGCCCGGCCTGTTCCAAGACAAAACCGTCATCGGAAGGACCTGCTTGCGTCCCTGCGGCATCATCATCGCCAGAGACGACCCAATGCGGGCCAGAGGCCGTGCGCGGGCCTGCTGCGGTCGGGGCTGGCCCGACCGGCGTCTGCACGCGCGGCCTCGGTGCGGGCTGGACTTCGGTGGCAGCGCGACTGGCCGTTTTGACGGCCGCTAACGCGCCTGCCTTTTTGCGCAGAACAACCAGCAGCGCTTCCGGTGTGTCCATCCGATCACCGGCCACCTGCCCCATGCGGAGCGCCGCCTTTTCCTGATCCGTTGGGTTGGCTGCACGAATGCGCAGCGGCGCCTGCCCGACGGGGTCAAACAACAACTGGCGTGCAGCGCCCGAAGACAGTTCGGCCAGCGCACCCGACCGGCCAAGCGCGGGTCGTGCCGACACACGCGCGACAATGGTGCGCCCCGTATCAAGCCGGGTTATCTCGACATAGCTGGGCACAGGCAGTGAGGGATGCGCGATCCAGACGCCAGATGGGCCAAGCGTTGCCCCTTCCCCGACCGCACTCTCTCCACCCGGCCAGATGACCTGCCCGACATCATCATACATTTTGGCTTCTTGCGAGAGGACTTCAGGGTCCTGCGCGATGGGCAGTTGAGACATCGCGTCATCACCGCCGACATCCCGCAATTCGGGCCGAGCGTGCGCGACGCCCCAAAGCGCAGAGCCCGCCATCAGCGATGCCGCTGCCTTAAAAATCCTAGTCCGGAACCCCAGTCGCAACTGCATCGGCCAACAACCCCACAGAAAGAGCGTAAAAATTTGAGCAGTTATAATCGAGGATGACCCTGTAATTTCCGGTTAACAGCCAAGCAGGTGTGTTTGGCCCATCGGGTTGGAACAAGGTCACCAATTCTGTTTCACGCAAAGACCCGCGTTGCGGCTGCACGCCAAGGGCACGCCATTCGGCCACGGTCCGCCACTGGCTATGGCGCGCAAACACGCGCTCACACCGGGGAGAAACGGTACGTGCAGCAAAGCGAGACGTGTCAATTCTGTCGGTGAGTGACGCCGGCACACCCCATGGCACGCCTGGCCGCCATCCCGCATTGACGAAGTAATTGGCAATGGAGGCCAGTGCGTCCGGCTCACTCGACCAGATATCTGCGCGGCCATCCCCATCCCCGTCCCGGGCGACGCGCAGATACATGGACGGCAAAAATTGGGGATAGCCGGTGGCGCCAGCCCAGCTGCCTTTCAACTTGGACCGCGGATAGCCCCGGTCCATCATCTTGAGGGTCGCAATAAACTCTGCGGAAAACAGCTCTCTCCGCCGTCCTTCATAAGCCAGCGTCGCGAGCGAATTGAGCAGATCGAAATTGCCGGTGAACGAGCCATAGTTGGTCTCATGCCCATAAATGGCCATCATGATCTCTTCAGGGACACCCGTTTCAGCCTCCACCCGAGAGAGGAGTGGCCGCAGCGCCAGATAGCGGGCGCGGCCGCGCTGAATGCGGGAGGCATCAACATGCCGCGCGCGATATGGGGCAAATCGCGGGATTGCAGCGCCCGGCGCGCCACCCGGTTGGGCGCGGTCCAGTTCCACCACACGCGGCAGGAACGTCAAATCGGGAATGACCTGATCGAGCGTGCGGGCAGACACCCCCTCGCCTTCCGCACGCGTGCGCAACTGCTGGGCAAAAGCGGTAAAGCCTGTTTCTGGCGTTGCCATGCCCGACGGCGGCATCTGGGCGAAGGAAAGGCTGTCTGCGCCTGTATCCGGCACCGAGGCCGATACCGCGAGCACGGCGGCAAATCCAAACACTCGAGACGTCACGGCCCACATCGAGACAAAGTGGCAGAACTGACTGCTCCTGCCAACCCGCCCCGTCGTGCCTCTTGCACGTCAGGCCGACCTGACGCTAAAGGCCCCTCCAGCGCGGACAGGTGGCCGAGTGGTTTAAGGCAGCGGTCTTGAAAACCGCCGTAGGTGGAAGCCTACCGTGGGTTCGAATCCCACCCTGTCCGCCAATTTTGGCTCTCAGGCTGTTTAGCCGGTTCCAGACAATCCCAAAAATCTTAAGAGTCTCAAGGCCTTGGCCTAGCGCAGTTGCCCAAGGGCGTCTATAGACATCCCATCAGATCTTGGTGCGATCTGGTCAGCGTGATGATGGATTGCATATAAGGAAGGAAATCTTGAAATGAAGAATTTAGTTCTCGCTGCGGTTCTCGCCGCATCGCTTTCGGTGCCGGCCATGGCTCAAGATGATCAAAGAACATCACAGACATGGACGGCCAGTGGTGTCAAATTAATTACAATTAGAAAGGGTATATTAAATGCAGTATTTACTACGGATCATGAAACAATGATGAATTATCAATATTTCGGATGGAATCGGATGATTACCGTGGCAACTCGAACCTTTTCGAATGCTCCTAGCGCTTACATGGTAATTACATTAAATGATGTGCGTATTACGACTCTTAAAGCGGCGGAACAATTGGTTGGTGCAACTTGCTCCATGGAGGGAGAGACACGTTACTCGGGAACTTTACCGGCCTCAGATCGGCAAATAAGCTGGAATATCATCAGTCAGACCCCTATTATTACCAAGGCAACTTGCACGAAGTAGTAAGTCGTGCCGCGTTTCTGTTGGTTGAAGCACCGCGGGGTAGTGGCTCCGCGGTGCTCCCTTCTGCGTAATGACTTTTCCGTGTCTCTTTTCCGTGGCCGGGACTCCAGTCGCTCTTGGAGACAATCAGGCGGCTCAGGTTATTGACGTGAGGCGCAAGTTTCTGCGGTCCCGACGCTCCCGCAGTACCGCTTCACGCTAGTCGTGGAGATGCCGAAGTGGGCAGCGGCGTCCCTGATGATGGCGCCGTTCCGTCCTTACCCCGACTTTGCATCGCAAGTCTAACTGTCTCTGCTTGAAACCGTGCGGGGCTGCATCGTTGCGCCCACCCGTTTGAGGCGGGTTCCAACTACCCGGATCGTCCGAACCATTATCACGACTTTAATACATCAAAATGGGCCCAATTCCGGTGGTCAGGATATGAAAACTGTTTAACTGTAATAAGATATGTTGAGCCCGAAACGGAGTTAGTCACCATGACTAAGATACTATCAGCCGCACTCGTTGCGATGTCCCTCCTTGTCATTGCTCAACCCGCTTCGGCGCAGGCAAACTGGAACGTTGTGGCAGGTTCCCCCCTTACGATTGTTTCGGTAACGCTTCGGACGGCCACTACTCCAGCCTCAGTGACTGGCCAAGGCGGCTTTGTTTGGTCGTTTAACGGTTTACCCAACGGTTCCCCCGGCACCGTTGAAGAATTTGGCGTAACCTTGAACGGCAAGGCGGTTTTCCCAAAGGCCCTGGGCCTTGGTATGCATTGCGAAGTTAATGGCCGCCTGACTAGTCAATCGTCAGGTGTCATCACTAAGATCGCTTGCATAGGCTAATATCAAAACCCAGCTAGGGCCGTGCATTGTGCGGTTCTAGCAATCCCCCTTCGATCTCTTGGCTGGTCTGCGTAGGAGGCAATTTAACTGGCAGCCCAGATACTCCCTCACTTGCAAATTTAGCTTAAACGAAACCTGAAATGGAGTTAGTCACCATGTTTAAGAAAATATCAGCCGCACTCGTTGCGATGTCCCTAGTAGCCGTTTCTCAGCCCGCTTCGGCGCAAACTTCGGGATTTATAACTAATGGCTCCCCCGTGACCATTAAAGATATAAAGGGTAATTTAGTGAACATTGCCGGCAGTTTTTACCAAAGAGTGAACCCAACTGATTATTTCACTGTATATGAATACATTAACACTAAAGAGACTGCTGACACTGCAACTAAGGGAATATGGTTGAACAATGTTCCGGTTTCATTAAGCGCCCTGAAACCCGGTATGTCTTGCTTTGTTATGGGCTGGGTTAGATTCACGAGCAGTAGAGCGCCGATCACGAGACCTATGTTGGATGGCGAAGCCCCGCCACCTGTGAACACAGTTGGATTCCTCGATAAGATGGTCTGTAAAGGTTAAAATCAAAACCCAGCTAGGGCCGTGCATCGCGCGGTCCTAGCACACGCCCTTCAATCTAATGGTCGGCCTGCGTGAAAGAGACGGCTTCCTCGCCACGCCATCCCATTTTTGCGGCGCGATAATGCCGACATGTCATCCAGACCTTGGCTTCCTGTGGCGCCTCTGCGTCGACACCGGCGCCATCATGACAAGTCTGAACTCCCTGTCCGCCAAAAGTTCCCGATATCATTGGGTTTTGAGCCGCCACCACAATGGTCAACCGCGCAACGCAAGTTGCAACACAATAGCCCTTGCCATCAAATCCAATGACGGTTCGTTATCCTGTGCCCTGTTGATGGTGGCGTCAGGCTGGGCTCTTCAAATGGGCCGCTCAGATTGGTCGCACCGCCTAGGCGCGCGGATATGGTCTCCTGTTCCGCCGGAGAGAGCAAAGTGAAGTGACGACGAAGCTCTCGCCAGCAGGCCGCTCGATACGGCGAAGCTTGAATTTCAAACTGCCCGCCGAAGCTTTCGAAACGCACCTTGGGCGCATGGCACGAAACCGCCGTCAAATTAGCTTCCAGATAGGGCAAATAGTCCGCTCCAATGCTGCGAAGGAGCGGGTTGAGATCGTCTGGCGGGTCTCCCACCCGGTCGGAACTGGAAAGACTTTCCGGCGTTGCTGCCCACACCCTCATGGTCCATGCCAAGACATTCGGCGCCCGCGCCCGCAGAATTGCCGCCGGTGTCGGATCATGGGAAAAGTGACGAAACATAGGGCCAAACAGGCCGAAATCAGCCTCGCACGGCCGATCGCCAAACAGAAAGGGGCGAGCGGCCAGAACCGGCTCCAGCATATCCAGCACGGCCATATAGTGGCGTTCAATTGCCGGTCCGTTCTCGCGTGTCACGCCGTCGGCGCGAAGATATTCACGCTTTTGACGTCTCGTGATCAAAAGGCTTCGGAGCCAAAGTGGTGCCGGCACGTCGCGCAGCAGCGTCCGAGCAATTTGTCGGCCCATTAAACGCGAATCTTCCTCGAACGCCCAGCGATAATAGAGCGCCGGACGCCAGAGCCATTCGTCGAAGGCGTCTTCGAGCAAACGGCTCAGAAATTCGCCGGTGGCAGTCGCGGGACGAAGCTTCGGTTCGACGTCCTCATCCTCAAACTTTGCCAGGATCGCTGTGGTGTCAGTGAGCCAGGTCCCTTGCGGGGAGCGGAGTTGCGGCATCTGCGCGACCCCAGTCTCTTTGGCGCACCGCCTGAAGTCAGCAGTATCCATCTCTACGAACTGGACGGCCACTCCCTTAGCACGCAGGTAAGCTTCAAGTTTGCCGGTGAAGTAGGAGAGCTTCAGGCCGTAAAGTGTGTAACGCTGCGCGGTCATGCTGACGGTTCCACTGTCTTTATCTATCTTCCTGCAGCCATTTGATGCACCTCAATATGCGCTGCAGACTTTTTTCAGCCGAGTTATGAGGCCCTTTGAGGCAGTAGAAGCGCTATCCCACCGTTTTATGGCATTAATAGTGCCATTAGGTCAACGTCGCCTGATCCGCGCAGGTTGAGTGATCCTTCCCGCCTAAAATCTGCCATTTACCTGACCGCGATGATGGATGTGTTCTGGAACGCCTCAGCCCCTTGATTGGATTTTCCAGATATTCCGTCGGCATAACTTGTCCCAAGAACGAGACGTTAAACGGCCAAATAGATCAGTGCATTTTGGCAACAACTTTAAACCGAACCAGCCTGATCTACAATAGACCGAGTGAAGTTCAACGCGTATCACGGGTCAGATATTACGTTTTAAGCCAATTTGGCCGTAATACTTTTGTAATATCTATAATGTTGGACGTTTGAACGAATAATTGGAGATTAGGTTATGTTTAAGCCACTATCCGCCGCCATCGTCGCACTGTCGCTCGTTGCCGTTGCCCAGCCCGCTTCGGCCCAGATGAATCCCTTCAAGGCGCAGCTGGAAAAGTTGAAGGCAGCGCAGGCAAAGATCCAGGCAGAAGCACAGGCACGTCAGGCGCAGATGCAAGCAGAGGCGCAGGCACGTCAGGCCCAGATCCAGGCAGAGTTCCAGGCACAGCAGGCAAAGATGCAGGCAGAGATCAAGGCAGCCCAGGCAAAGATCCAGGCAGAGATCCAGGCAGCAGAAAAAGCTGCAGGCCTTTAAGAATAAGTCTAATATCAAAATTCAGCTAGGGCCGTGCATCGCGCGGTCCTAGCTACCCTTTGATGTCTAAGCTGGCGTGCATCAAAGATGACGGTTTCCTGCCCATCCATCGGCACTCCAGCCGCCCAATGACGCTATCCTGTCATTCGGACCTTTGGCTTTGATCCAAGAGCCGCTCTGCTCCTGCAGTCAAAACAACGCCGACAGCTCTCATTTTCTAAGGCATTTTGGCTCGGTTTCCCAACCGATCCGGAACTGTCTAGGTTAGATAATATGACACTCGATTGGTAATGCCTCCGCCAGATCGTCATTTGGGAACATTTTGCCGGGCCGATATTCTAACTGTCACTGAGCATAAGGGAGCTCATCCTCGGGTGCATCGTCGGCCCGCGCGAGGGGACCGCTTACAGGTCTAGCGTTGTTGTATCGCACACACCCGGGAAGGGGCTATTTGAATGCGTCGCGTATCGAAACGTTCGATCGCCTTTGTGGCGGTAGCGCTCATTATCCCATTGCTGGCGGTCCATCTCGGCTTCCCCAAGTATCTTGCCAGCTCGACTGGAATAGACCCGCACTACGTATGGCTCGCGCTAAACATGGTGGCGTGGTTGGCTGGAGCGGTGCTGACGGCGCGGCTCGTTCAGGTGCTGGGCTGGAACCAGGTTGGGCGGAAAACTGGCAAGCATGCCCCTTATCTGCTTGTCCAGATCACCAATGTGCTCATCTATATCTCGGCTGCCCTCGGCATGGCGGCGATATTGCTCGATGTATCTTTGACCGGCGCAATCGCCACTTCCAGCGTCATCGGTCTCGTTATCGGCTTCGCGCTCAAAAGCCTGATCTCTGACGCCTTCTCCGGCATCGCACTCAATCTGGACCAAGGCTTCACGATCAACGATTTCATCATGCTCATCGGCAGACCGGGCACATCCACCATTTCGGGGCGCGTCACCCAGATCAACTGGCGTAGCACCTCTTTGAAGACGCCCGAGAACGGGATGCTGATTATCCCCAACTCCGTCATCAGCGAAGCAATCGTGCTGAATTTCTCCAAGCCCGATCCCTCCAACGAGTTCGAGTTTGTCGTGACACTCGACTTTGAGGTGCCGAGCGAGCGCGTGGTGCGTGTTCTGAACGCCGCAGCGCAAGCTGCCGGGCGGGAGCACAAGGAAATCTGGGAGGGCAAGGCGCGGATCAGCGACCTGAACAAGACTGGCATTACCTATATAATCAAATACATGCTCGACCCATTCAAGCTGAGCCCGGCAGACGCGAAGCATGTTATCCTTGGCCATGTAGAGCGCCAGATGAAGCTGACCGGGCTGACGCTCGCGCATCCCAAGGTCGACAATTGGACCCGTGAGACACCCGAGCTGAATTACACTCTCGGCGACATCATGTATCGCATCTGGCTGCTTAGAAAGATCCAGCTCTTCAAGCAGTTCGCAGAAGGTGAGCTCGCCGGTCTGGCCGAGCGGATGACAATGCGACAGTTCGCGCCGGGCACCCAGATCATCACTGCCGGAGACCCCGGCCAGTCGATGTTCCTGCTCAGCGAGGGGATAACCTCGGTGCTGGTCAAGGGTGAAGATGGCGACGTCGATGTCGCGACGCTTCGCCCCGGCGACTTCTTCGGCGAGATGTCGCTGCTCACCGGTGACCCGCGCAGCGCGACGATCAAGGCGCTTAGTGAGACAGTGGCGTTCGAGATCGACAAGGAAGATCTGATACCGCTGCTTGATGCCAATCCCGACGCGGCGGAGCTTATTGTCAACGCGGTCGCCGACCGGCGGGTCGCAAGCGCGGAGGGTTCTCAAAAGCGCGAAGTCGTCGCTGCCGAGCGGGCGTCACTGGCGGGCAATATCCTCAAAAGCATGCTGAGCTTCTTTGGCCGCAATGGCGGGTAGCTGCTGCCGGCACGCGCCTGATGATCAGCTTGCACCTAGCCCTTTGTGGCTTGTCATCGCCGCGCGCAGGCGGAAGACAGCTGAGATAAAGGCATCTGCTCCAGTTGAATTCATTTTCTAAACAGCTGGTTAGCTTAACTCTTGGAAGGGGCATGGGCACTTTATGAAAATGAAACTCCCGGCTTCCTTGAAGCCGTTAATCTGCTTGGCAGCGCCCTTTGGCTTCGCTTTGCCAACCACGGCGATGGCCGATGCGCTTCCAAGTGAGCCTGCCTTTTGTGCCGCCCGCCCGGGGCAAACGACGCCCCCTTGTGTGGTTGCGCCTGGCTCGGCCATGGTCGAACTCGGCTTGGCCACATGGGAACATTCGAGAACCGATAGCGCGCGGGATAACGAATTATCTCTGAGTGCCATCGCGCTGCGCTATGGGATTGCGCCACGTCTTGAATTGCAAATTGGGTGGGCGGGTTTGGTGGTCTCCTCTCATCTTCATGACGTGACGCAAGACCGATCACGTACCACCAACCCCGGAGACCTGACTGTCGGCGCTCTATATGGCTTATTCGGACAAGATGGCCCGGTTGCAATCCAAGCTTTTGTGACGTTGCCGACCGGAAAAGGCGCGGCGACAGATGGCGAATGGAGTGGCGGGGTGAGGCTGCCCGTTGCAATCCCGCTCGCTAACGACTGGCAATTGGGCCTTACGCCCGAATTTGATCTCGCGGCGAATTCCAGCGGTCATGGTCGGCATTCGGCCTTCGGCGGCGCCGCCGGCATTTCACGCCCAATTTCAGGACCGATCAGCGCAGGCGTTGACATCAGCGTCATGGAAGACCGCGACCCAGAGGGGTCAAGCACCAGTTCCATGACGTCAGCATCCATCGCTTGGCAAACCAGCACCAACTCCCAGCTGGATTTTGGTGTCGGCCTTGGCCTGACGAGCAGCAGTCCGCGGGCGCAGATTTATGTAGGGTTTTCAAAGCGTCTGTGACTGGCATAGGCGCCGTTTCTTTGATGTTTCCTAATCAGAACGGGATCTGTTGCCCATCCCAAGCAAACAAACCACCGGTTTGAGATGGCGCGAGCTGATCCAGAACCGTGAGCATCTCCGAGGCACTCCTCTCCGGAGAAAAAAGCTTTTCTTCGGCCACATTGCCCTGAAAGGGCTCGGACAAGCGTGTGTCGACCGTGCCGGGATGAAGAGTGACGCAAAGAGCCTTGGGGTGGGTCCAGGTAAGCTCTAAAGAGCACGTCTTGATGAGCATATTGAGCGCCGCCTTCGATGCGCGATAGCTATGCCACCCACCCAGCCGGTTGTCCGAAATGGAGCCGACGCGGGCAGAAAGTGCGGCAAAAATCGCTTTTTCGTCTTTACGCAATTTGGGCAGCGCGTGTTTGGCAATCAGCGCCGGGCCGATGGTGTTGATCTGAAAGGCGCGCACCATGGCCTCTGCATCAAGCGCGCGGAAGGTCTTTTCGGGCCGTATATGCGCATCATGCAGAAGGCCTGTTGCAACGAAGACAAGATCGAGTGGCGCGTCAGTCGTTGCCGCCGCAACGCACTCAGCAATGGACGCTTCATCGGTAAGGTCAAAGCGCAGGCCCCTTACCTTCCCCGTTGATACAGGCCCTGTGCGCGCGGCGGCAAATATTGCGCCGCAATGTGGGTCCGACGCCAAAGCTCTGACAATGGCAGCACCAATCCCGCCGCCCGCTCCAAAGACGAGCGCACGGTATCCGGGCCTGAGGCTGGAAAGCTGGCAGTCTGACATGTCTTAGGCTTGCTCCATCGGTTTAAAGGTCGACAATGATCTTTCCAAAGAGGTCGTATGACGTATGCACCCCTTGGCCAAGATGTCTTGCCTAGCAGGCCGTTTGATCTGCTTGGCGTTCATTGTCATCTCTCCCAAGAAATCGTGGCCGTTTCAGCTTGACGTGAACGTCACCTAGGTCAAAGTGCAAGCATAAAGCGTGGTGGCGATAGGCCATGCACGGAAACAGGAGTGGATATGGCAGCCGAATTTGATCTCGTCATCCGTGGTGGGACAGTGGCCGATGGAAGCGGTGGCGCCCTGCAGGAGGCTGACATCGCCGTCACCGGAGGCAAAATCGCTGCCATTGGCCGTTTTGCAGGATCGGGCACGGAAGAAATTGATGCGCGCGGTCGCATCGTCACGCCGGGCTTTGTTGATGTGCATACCCATTATGATGGTCAGGCGATTTGGTCGGAAGAAATGTCTCCCTCCTCGTCCCACGGTGTCACGACTGCCGTGATGGGCAATTGCGGCGTGGGCTTCGCTCCCTGCCGGCAGGAAGACCACGACATGCTAATCAACGTGATGGAAGGCGTGGAAGGCATTCCCGGTGTCGTGATGGCGGAAGGCCTGCCTTGGAATTGGGAGACATTCCCCGAGTATCTCGACGTTGTGGCCGCTGGAAAGCGGGACATTGATGTGGCCGCCTACCTCCCCCACTCCCCGTTGCGGGTCTATGCCATGGGAGAACGTGGTGCACGGCGGGAGCCTGCAACCAGCGAGGATCTCGCGCGAATGCGGCAATTGTCGCGTGAGGCGATGCAGGCTGGAGCGTTGGGCTTTGCGACATCGCGCCTGTCGATCCACAAGACCGCCGATGGCGGCAGCATCCCGACATTTGAGGCAGATGTTGATGAACTCCGCGAAATCTGCGCGGGCATGGCGGATGCGGGCACAGGTACGTTGCAGATCGTGCTCGATGCCTTTGTCGGTTGGGATAAGGAATATCCCATCATTGATGAACTTATGCGCTCCTCAGGTCGCTCCGCAACCTTCACGCTCGCATCGGGCAATGAAGGACCGCCGCGTTGGCGGGGTGTGCTGGATATGATGGCGCAATCCAAGGCGCATGGCGGTCAGGTGACGGCACAGATCATGCCACGTCCGATTGGCCTGATTGGCGGGCTGGAGCTCTCTGTTCACCCGTTCATCATGTGCCCGAGCTGGCAGAAGATTGCCGCTTTGCCGCTCGATCAGAAGGTGGCGGCGATGCGGGACCCTGAACTTCGTCGCGCGCTCCTGTCTGAAACTCCAGAGCCGGGTCATCCGTTCAATGCGCTCGCCCGCAACTGGAAGTGGATGTACGCCCTCGACAATCCGCCCAACTATGCGCCGCCACCAGAAGCGAGCTTTGCAGCCATTGCAGAGGCGCGTGGCGTCTCCCCGGAAGAGGTCATTTACGATCGCTTTCTGGATACAGACGGCAAAGGCTTCTTCCTCGCAGCCCTTGGCAATTACGAAAATGGCAAGCTGGATTCGGCGCATGAGATGCTTATCCATCCCGATTGCGTTCCAGCTTTGGGGGATGGCGGCGCGCATTATGGCGCGATTTGCGATGCCAGCTATTCAACATTCCTGTTGACCCATTGGGTGCGTGAAGGGGCGGAGAACAAGATCAGCCTTGCCGATGCGGTGCACATGCTGTCCGCCAAAGCGGCACGCGCCGTTGGGCTCAACGACCGGGGTGTTTTGCGGGTCGGAGCCAAGGCCGACATCAACGTCATCAATCTTGATGCACTGACGCTGCATTTGCCTGAGATTGTGCGTGATCTTCCAGCCGGTGGGCGACGCCTGAACCAACGGGCGACAGGCTATGACGCGACCATCGTTTCTGGCACGATCATCAGGCGATTTGACCAATCGACGGGCGCCCGCCCCGGCACCCTCGTTCGTGGCGCTCAGGCCGCGTAATCTCAATTCAATCAGACAACGGGACAGTTAACTTCATGAAGATGCTCGAAGGCATTCGCATCATCGACCTGACCACTGTGATCTTCGGTCCTTATGCAACGCAGATGCTCGCGGACCTTGGGGCTGAGGTCATCAAGATCGAAAGCCCCACGGGCGATACGCCGCGCTACATGGGCGGTTTTAAGAACACGCCCTATATGGGCGGCACGCATATGACGGTGAACCGGGGCAAGAAGTCCGTCGTGCTCGACCTCAAAAAGCCTGAAGATGCAGAGGTTTTGCGGAAACTAATCTCCTCGGCAGACGTCTTCGTCCACAATGTGCGGGCCAAGGCGATTGGTCGTCTGGGCTTTGGCTATGAGGATGTGAAGGCGATGAAGCCTGACATCATCTACGCCCATTTCGCCGGCTTCAGCCAGGACGGCCCCTGGGCAGACTGGCCGGCCTATGACGATGTCATTCAGGCGGCGACGGGCACGGCCTCGCTCTTGCCTAAGGTCGATGGAAACGCCTCGCCTCGCTATTTCCCATCGCTCATCGCGGACAAGGTGTCCGGCACATATGGTGCGCAGGCCCTGCTGGTCGCCCTCATCCACAAATTGCGGACAGGTGAAGGTCAACATGTCGAAGTGCCGATGCTCGATTGCTTCGCCAACTTCATGCTGACCGAGCATCTGCAGGATCAGGTGTTTGAGCCGCCGCTGGGCCCGCCCGGCTATCCCCGCCAGCTCGATCCCAACCGTCAGCCCTTCCCCACCAAGGACGGGCACCTCGTCATCGTCCCCTATACCGATGCGAAGATCATCAAGCTGTTTGAGTTAATGGGTGATGCTGATTTTCTAGCGAACGAACCCTTCCACACGCCCATGGGCCGTTTCCAGAACATGACGCCCATCTATGGCCGCATCGGTGAACTGACCCCGCAGAAGACGACGGCGGAATGGCTGGAGATCCTGACGGAGAACGATTTCCCCGTCATGCCCGTCGCTGATCTGGGTGATGTCATTCACAACGAACATCTCGTGGCGACCGGCTTTTTCCAGATGGCCGAACACCCGACAGAAGGCACGATCCGCCAGATGTCGCCCCCCGTTCGTTATTCAGCCGACAAAGATCGGCCCATCGGCTTTGCGCCCACGCTTGGCCAACATACAGACGAGATCAAGAGAGAGGTTCAAGGCTGATGCTGACCAAAGGCGACGAATATCCGATCCACCAGACACCGGAACCCATCGCCTATTCAGGCACAGACCGGAACTTTTACGACCGCTATTTCTTCAATGGTTATAAGCCAGATGGCAGCGACTTCTTCGCGATTGCCTTTGGGGTGTATCCGCACCTGAACGTCGCTGACGCGCACTTCTCCTGCATTCGGGGGGATACCCAGCACTGCGTTCACGCATCCCGGCTCCTCAATATGGAGCGGATGGACCTGAATGTCGGCCCGATCACGATTGAGGTCATTGAGCCGCTCAAGTCTCTGCGCGTCATAGTGGACAATCACGATGGCATTTCAGCGGACCTGACCTTTACGGGCCGCGCCTTCCCGCTGGAGGAGCCGCGCTTCATTCGCCGTATCGGGCCGCGCACCTTTATGGACTATACCCGCCTTACCCAGAACGGTCATTGGCAGGGCTGGATCGAAGTCGACGGTGTCCGCCATGACGTCAGCGGTGCCGTCGGCACGCGCGACCGCAGCTGGGGCATCCGCCCCGTCGGCGCCAGCGATCCGCAACCGACTGTGCCGCAGGTGATTCCGCAATTCTATTGGCTGTGGAGCCCGGTCAACTTTGACGACGGGGCACTCTATTTCCACGTGAACGACGACGTCCATGGCCGGCCTTGGAACACGCGTGCCGTCTGGTGCCCCGATGGTGCTGGCGCGCATGAAATGGTCGAGAGCGAAGCCTGCAAGATGACGACCGTGCTCAAGCCTGGCTGGCGACATGCTCAGGCGGCCGAGATGACGGCGGAACTTCCTGATGGCCGCACGATCACAGCGACCTTCGAGCCCGGCGTGCCCTTCCTCATGCGCGGCATTGGCTATGGCCATCCCGAATGGACGCATGGCGGCTGGAAAGGCGCACTCGCCGTGGCCCGTGAGGACATTGACCTGACGGCAATTGAAGCCGGCCGTGCCGACCACCTTCATATTCAGGCGATCTCTCGCGTTACAATGACGATTGGCAATGAGGAACGCCGGGGCACGGGTATCCTCGAGCAGTTGGTCCTCGGTGCCTATGAGCCGCTCGGGCTGAAGAGTATCTTCAATGACTGAGGTGGTTCCCACCCTCGCCGAAATGACACCCGACTGGCTGACGCAGCGCCTGCGTGAGAACGGCTTTGACGCCACTGTTTCGGCTGTTGAGACTGGGCCTATCGGCACTGGTCAGGTCGGTGCGACGTATCGCCTGAAACTGACTTATGCGGGCGACCCGAAAGGTGCGCCGCCAACGCTGGTGGCCAAGTTGCCGTCCAACGACCCCTTGAGCAAAGCGACCGGCAAGTCGCACATGACCTATATCCGCGAGAGCCGCTTTTATCAGCTGTTCGCGGGCAAGCGACCGATGGCAGTGCCCAATCATCTGTTCATCGCGTTCGATGATGAGAGCCATGATTTCGCATTGCTGATGCACGATCTGCCGCGCCATGTGCAGGGCAACCAGTTGCTTGTCCCGACACGATCCGAAGCGGAACTGGCGATGGATGCCGCCGCCAGCATCCATGCGGGTTGGTGGGGCGACCCCATGCTCGACACGCATGATTGGTTGAACGGCACCAAGGCCGTGCCGCCGCAGATCGACGGCGAAGCGCTTTATACTGCCTTCTGGCCCGCTTTCTGCGATCGCTACGGGGACCGCGTAACTGACGCAATGAAGACGGTGGGTGAGGCCTATTACGGCAATATCCAGCGCTGGTCAGACAGCCGAGATGGGCCGCGCTGCCTCACGCACAATGATTTCCGGCCTGATAACATGCTCTACGGTCCTGACGATGCCGACAAGCCGATCATCGTTGTCGATTGGCAGACTGTCGGCGTCGGCAGTGGCGCTGGCGACATTGCATACTACCTCGGCACAGCGATGGACCCGGCGACGCGTAAGATTGAGGAGCGCGGCCTGCTCGCACGGTACCGCGACGGGTTGGACAAGTTCGGCGTGCCTGCATCAGATTTGGGGGATCAGTGGGACGCCTATCGCGCTGCCTCTTTCGCCGGCATGATGATGGGCGTCACCGCGTCGATGGTGGTCGTGCAGACCGACCGCGGTGACTCCATGTTCCTCGCCATGGCCGAACGCTCCGCCCACATGGTGCTCGACCATGCGGACGTTGCGCTGCGTTTTTAACGTAGGATCGGAATGGATCCCCGCTTTCGCGGGGATGACAAGTTTCATTGTTGGTGTCATCCCCGCGAAAGCGGGGATCCAAAATCCGTTGGTGGCCTACCCGTTGATCGAATCAAACAAGTCCCGCCACGCAGGATTGTCGCGTTCAATCAGCTCAACCTTCCAAGCGCGCCGCCATTTCTTCATGGCCTTTTCTCGGGCGATGGCTTCTGTGATGTCGGAGAATATCTCAATGTGGACGAGTGCCGTAACGGAATAGCGTTTGGTAAATCCGTCAGCGATTCCGTTGCGGTGTTCCAAAACACGTCTGGCGAGGTGGCTGGTCACGCCAATGTACAGCGTGCCGTTTCTTCCACTGGCCAGAATGTATACGAAATACTGATGTTCCATGCGCGCCCCAAAGTGGATCCCCGCTTTCGCGGGGATGACACAGAGAGAGCGCTTCTCAAATCAAATTGTCATTCCCGCGAAAGCGGGAAGCCAGCCACCCCAGCCTATTCCATCTCCAGAATGACAGCGTCCACAGCAAGGCTCTCACCGGCCGCAGCATTGACCAATTTCACCACGCCCGCCTTTTCGGCGCGCAGGATATTTTCCATCTTCATCGCCTCGACAACAGCGAGCGGCTGCCCCGCTTCGACCTTGTCGCCAGCCGCCACATGAATGGCGGTCACGAGACCCGGCATGGGGCAGAGGAGGAAGCGGGACAGATCCGGCGGGACTTTCTCGATCATATAAGCGGCAAGCGGCGCCACATGAGCTGGCAGGCAGATAGCCGTGTGCGAGGCGCCACGGGTTGTCAGCTTGAAGCCTGTGCGGGTCTTGGAGACCTTCACTGCCAGCTCCTTGCCGTCGATATCCGCCACGACCAGCCGGTCACCAGGTGTGTATTCCAGCCCGATGTTCAGATGTTCGCCATCGACCAGCAGGTCTTCCTCGCTCACATCCACCAGATGCGTGGCGCCGCCGATACGGACGTGCCATTCAGCGGGGGGATCAAGGTCATCACCGAGTTGTCCATCAACCTGACGCGCGCGGTCGGCCTGTGCACAGGCCATGAAGCCCGCAATGCCCGCCAGTGTCCGCAAAAGATCGTCAGACGTCGCTGCGCCGGAGAACCCGTTAGGATATTCCTCAGCGATAAAGCCCGTCGTCAGTTCGCCCGAGCGGAAGCGCGGGTGCTGCATGATGGCAGAGACGAAATCGATATTGTGGCCAAGGCCTTCCAGTTCAAACTTATCAAGCGCTGCGATTTGCTTGTCCGCCGCTTCGTCGCGCGTTTTGCCCCAGGTGATCAGCTTGGCAATCATCGGGTCGTAGAACATGGAGACTTCGCCGCCATCCGCGACACCGTCATCCACGCGCACGCCATCCACACCGCGAATGTCCCCTGCCCAGCCCGGCACTGGCGGCTTGTAGCGCGAGATACGACCTGTGGACGGCAGGAAGCCGCGATAGGGGTCTTCGGCATAGACACGGTTTTCGATCGACCAGCCGTCAATCTTGATGTCGTCCTGCGTCATGGCGAGCTTTTCGCCATAGGCGACGCGGATCATCTGTTCGACCAGATCGATGCCGGTGATCGCTTCGGTGACAGGGTGTTCCACCTGCAGGCGCGTGTTCATCTCGAGGAAGTAGAAGCTCTCGCCGCTCGGGTCCGCACCTGAAACGATAAGTTCCACCGTGCCTGCTGAATAGTATCCGACCGCACGGGCAAGCGCGACGCACTGCTCCCCCATCGCCTTGCGCATCTTGGGCGTGACGAAGGGGGACGGCGCTTCTTCCACGACCTTCTGGTGGCGGCGCTGGATCGAGCATTCGCGCTCGTTCAGATAGAGGATGTTGCCGTGCTGATCGCCGAGGATCTGGATTTCTATGTGGCGCGGGTTGAGGATGAACTTCTCAATGAAGACGCGGTCATCGCCAAAGCTATTCAGCCCTTCGCGCTTGGTCGCTTCAAAGCCTTCGCGCACATCCTGTTCGGAATAGGCCAGGCGCATGCCCTTGCCGCCGCCGCCGGCTGACGCCTTCATCATCACCGGATAGCCGATCTCTTCCGAAATGCGGACAGCGTGTTCGGTATCGTCAATCTCACCGACAAAGCCGGGGACGACATTGACGCCCGCGGCCATGGCGAGCTTCTTGGACTCGATCTTGTCGCCCATCGCCGCAATCGCGTTCGCCGGCGGGCCGATAAAAGCGATGCCTTCGGCCTTGAGTTGCTCGGCAAAGCTGGTGCGTTCGGAGAGGAAACCATAGCCCGGATGGACCGCTTCCGCGCCTGTTGCCTTGCACGCTTCGATAATCTTGTCCGCGATCAGATAGGACTGCGCAGCCGGGGACGGACCGATATGCACCGCCTCATCCGCATCCAGCACGAACGGCGCGCGCGCATCGGCATCCGAATAGACGGCGACCGTCTTGATGCCCATGCGGCGGGCGGTTTTGATAACCCGGCGCGCGATTTCGCCCCGGTTTGCGATCAGGATTTTTTTGAACATGCTTTCAACTTCCCAAATCCGTTTGGGCTGAGCCTGTCGAAGCCCTGCCCTTCTTTATTAGCTAAACGTCCAGCAAAGGACGGCCCTTCGACCAGCTCAGGGCAAACGTTATTTCACTCCCCCACCGGCGGCATGTTATGCCCCAGCAACCGGAGCACATCCGCCGCACACTCCACGACATTGCTGCCCGGCCCGTAAATGCCCTGCACACCTGCATCGCGGAGGAAGTCGTAATCCTGCGGCGGGATAACGCCCCCGGCGATGACCTTGATGTCCGGGCGACCTTCCTTCTTCAGCAAGCTGATGAGTTCCGGAATGAGTGTCTTATGGCCTGCTGCGAGGCTAGAGGCGCCAACAACGTCCACATCACTCTGCAGCGCAAGGACAACCGTTTCATCCGGCGTCTGGAAGAGCGGCCCCGAGACCACGTCAAAGCCCATATCGGCAAAGGCCGAGGCGATGACGTTGGCGCCGCGATCGTGCCCGTCCTGCCCCATTTTTGCGACGAGCAGCTTCGGTTTGCGACCGAGACGGCGGGTGACGGCGTCCACACCTTCCACCACCTGTGCCCAGCGCGGGTCACCGGCATAAGGTGCCGAATAGACGCCCTTCACCGGCGTCGGCGTGGTGCCATAGCGACCGAACACGTCTTCCATCGCTGACGAAATTTCACCGAGTGTGGCGCGCGCGCGGGCGGCGACGACGGCGAGTGCGAGGAGGTTATCCTCCAATCCCGTTTGTGCTGAGCTTGTCGAAGCACTGTCCTTTTCTTCCGCACCGGTTCCAGAAGCGAAGGACGGCCCTTCGACAGGCTCAGGGCGAGCGGTGTGTCGGGCTGCCGCCGTCAACGCCTTCAACGCGGCCTGACACGCCGCTTCATCGCGCGCGGCCTTCATCGCCTTAATGCGGGCGATCTGCCCTTCGCGGACCTTGGCATTGTCCACATCGAGCGTATCGAGATGGTCTTCGCTGGGCAGACGGTATTTGTTGACGCCGACCACCACGTCTTCTGCACGATCCACGCGCGCCTGACGGCCAGCTGCAGCTTCCTCGATCATCGCCTTGGGCCATCCTGCCGCCACGGCCTTCGCCATGCCGCCTTCGGCTTCGACCCGCTCAATGATTTCCCACGCCTTGTCGACCAGCTCCTGGGTCAGGCTCTCAATGTAATAGCTGCCCCCCAGCGGATCGACGACATTGCACATGCCGGTCTCTTCCTGGATGACGATCTGTGTGTTGCGGGCGATGCGCGCGGAGAAGTCCGTCGGCAGCGCAATGGCTTCGTCGAGCGCATTGGTGTGGAGCGACTGGGTGCCGCCCAGCATCGCCGCCATGGCTTCAATCGTGGTGCGGATGACGTTGTTATAGGGGTCCTGCTCGGTCAGCGAGACGCCCGATGTCTGGCAATGCGTGCGCAGCATCTTGGAGCGTTCGTCCTGCGCGCCGAGGTTCGTCATCACGCGGTGCCACAGCACGCGGGCCGCGCGGAGCTTGGCGACTTCCATGAAGAAGTTCATGCCGATCGCGAAGAAAAAGCTCAGACGGCCTGCGAACTTGTCAATATCGAGCCCTGAAGCGACGCCATATTTCACATATTCCATGCCGTCGGCGATGGTGAAGGCAAGCTCCTGCACCTGCGTCGCACCGGCTTCCTGCATGTGATAGCCGGAGATGGAAATACTGTTGAATTTGGGCATCTTCTGGCTGGTGAAGGCGAAGATGTCTGAGATGATGCGCATCGAGGGTTCGGGCGGATAGATATAGGTGTTCCGCACCATGAACTCTTTAAGGATGTCGTTCTGGATGGTGCCGTCGAGTTGTTCGACAGGCACGCCCTGCTCTTCGCCCGCAACAATGAAGAAGGCGAGGATCGGGATGACCGCGCCGTTCATCGTCATGGAGACTGACATCTGGTCGAGCGGGATGCCGTCGAACAGGATCTTCATGTCCTCGACACTGTCGATGGCGACGCCCGCCTTGCCGACATCGCCGACGACGCGGGGATGATCACTGTCATACCCACGGTGTGTGGCAAGATCGAAGGCCACGGAAAGGCCTTTCTGCCCGGCGGCGAGGTTCCGGCGGTAGAAGGCGTTCGATTCCTCAGCGGTCGAAAAACCCGCATATTGGCGGATTGTCCAGGGACGACCGGCATACATGGAGGCGCGCACGCCGCGCGTGAACGGCGCAAAGCCCGGCAGGCCCGGATCAGCGGTCACATCGTCCGCTGTGTAAAGCGGCTTCACGGCAATACCTTCCGGCGTTTGCCAGGTGAGGTCCTTACCCTTCACTTCTTTGGCCGCTGCGGCCTGCCAGTCTTTATATGTGGTCATCTGATTTTCCAAAACACCGTTCGGGCTGAGCTTGTCGAAGCCCTGCCCTTTTTTGCTCCGTTCGCCCCAAGTCAGAAAGGACGGTCCTTCGACAAGCTCAGGACGAACGGATATGGGTTTAACGCCCTTTAAATTCAGGCTTGCGCTTCTGCAGGAACGCCATGCCGCCTTCGGCTGCGTCCTCAGAAGAGCCCGCGATCCGCTGCCCTTCGGCTTCGGCGAGGAGCTGTTCGGAATAGCTGTTTTCCATGGCGACGAGGATGTTCTTGCGCATCGTGGCGTAAGCAAGCGTCGGGCCGTTGGCGAGACGGGCGGCGAGCGCGCGGGCTTCAGCCATCAGGTCAGCATCTTCGACGACCTTGTAGATCATGCCCCAATCCAGCGCCTTTTCCGGGCTGATCTTTTCACCGAGCATCATCATTTCAGTCGCGCGCGCCTTGCCGACCATGCGCGGCAGCATCCAGCTGGCACCACCATCGGGCACAAGGCCGATATTGACGAAGGCCTGGAGGAAATAGCCGCTCTTGCCCGCGATCACGAAGTCACCGGCAAGGCCGATCGAACAACCGACACCGGCGGCGGCGCCATTCACGGCGGTGATGATCGGCATGTTCAGCCGGGCAAGGTTGATCATTAGCGGGTTATAGTGACGGGTCAGTGCGATGTAGCTGCCCTCCCCGCCCGAAATTGACCTGCCGCCGCGCGCCTGAAGGTCAGCGCCCGAACAAAAGCCCCGGCCCGCACCCGTGATGATCAGGCAGCGCACATCCGTGAAAGAAGACAGTGCGTCGTTAATCTCGCCCGCCATGTCGAGGCTGCAGGCGTTCATCCGCTCCGGGCGGTTGAGCGTGATGGTGGCAATCTTGTCCGTGACGTCCACGGTGATCGTTTCGTAGGTCATGTTGTTCTCCTGTCCTCTCCAAATTCCAAACCCCTCGCCCTTGAAGGGAGAGGGTTGCGAAGACTTGGCAGCTTGTCTGCCTAGTCGTAGCTGGGTGAGGGTGTGGGACGGTGGTGATCATGCGTCACCGTTGCCCCCTCATCCAACTTCGCCTAGCCGCAACGCGACAAGGCTTCGTATCCTTCTCCCTCAAGGGGAGAAGGCCTTAATGTGCCCCCTTCGGCGTCTCCATAATCTCAGTCAAAACCCCGCCCATGTCCTTGGGATGGACAAAGAAAATCAGCGTGCCGTGCGCGCCGATGCGGGGTTCCCCCAGCACGCGCTTGCCCAGCGCTTCGAATTCCGCCTTGGCAGCGTGAATGTCGGGCACTTCGTAGCACATGTGGTGCTGGCCCCCTTGCGGGTTCTTCTCAAGGAAGGCCGCGATGGAGGTGTTGCCCGGCAGCGGCTCGATCAGCTCGATCTGCGTGCCGTTGAGCGCGCCATTCGCGTCCCCCCCAGAATCAGAGGGCGTATCGACGAAGCACACCTTCACGCCCTGCGACGGCAGGTCGAACGGATCATGGATCTTGGTCGCCCCCATCACATCGCGGTAAAAGACGATGCTGTCCGCAATGGAGGGCGTCGCGACGCCGATATGGTTGAGACGGCCTAGTTTCATTTTGCCTCCTTCGCGTCGTGTTAGCTTGAGCTTACACGCCTAATTACAGCGGAATATTGTCATGCTTCTTCCAAGGGTTCTCCAGCTGCTTGTTCCGCAGCTTTCTCAACCCCAGCGCGATGCGCTTGCGCGTGGAATGCGGGTAGATCACCTCGTCGATGAAGCCCTTGCTGGCGGCCACAAACGGGTTGGCGAAGCGGTCTTCATATTCCTTGGTGCGCTCGGCGATCTTTTCGGGGTCGCCAATGTCGGAGCGGAAGATGATTTCCACCGCGCCCTTTGCGCCCATCACCGCGATTTCAGCCGTCGGCCAGGCGTAGTTGAGGTCACCGCGCAGATGCTTTGAGGCCATGACGTCATAGGCGCCGCCATAGGCTTTGCGCGTGATGACGGTGATCTTCGGCACAGTCGCTTCGGCATAGGCGAAGAGCAGTTTGGCACCATGCTTGATGATGCCGTTATGCTCCTGGCTGACACCGGGGAGGAAGCCCGGCACGTCGACAAAGGTGATGATTGGAATTTCAAACGCATCGCAGAAGCGGACGAAACGGCCCGCTTTCTTCGACGCATTGATGTCGAGGCACCCTGCGAGCACTGTCGGCTGATTGGCCACCACGCCGACCGTGCGGCCTTCAATGCGGCCAAAGCCGACGATGATGTTGCCTGCATGGGTCGGCTGAACTTCAAAGAAGTCGCCTTCATCAACTGTCTTCCGGATCACCTCATGCATGTCATACGGCATCGTCGCACTTGCCGGGATGACGGTGTCGAGGCTCGGCTCCAGCCTGTCATAGGGGTCAGATGTTGGCCGTTCCGGCACGCCCATCCGGTTGTTTTCCGGCAGATAATCGAAGAAGTCCCGCGCCGCGAGCAGGGCCTCAATGTCATTTTCAAACGCGTTATCCGCAACACCGGATTTGCTGGTGTGCGACACAGCGCCGCCCAGTTCTTCCTGCGTCACGACTTCATTGGTCACGGTCTTCACCACGTCCGGGCCTGTGACGAACATGTAGCTGCTGTCCTTCACCATGAAGATGAAGTCCGTCATCGCCGGTGAATAAACCGCCCCGCCCGCGCACGGCCCCATGATGAGGCTCAACTGCGGGACAACGCCGGAGGCCAGCGTGTTGCGCTGAAACACTTCTGCATAGCCGCCGAGAGAGGCGACGCCTTCCTGAATGCGGGCGCCGCCGCTGTCATTGATGCCGATGACAGGTGCGCCGACCTTCATCGCATTGTCCATGACCTTGCAGATTTTCTGCGCGTGCCTTTCGGACAGAGACCCACCGAACACCGTGAAGTCTTGCGAGAACACGAAAACCAATCGCCCGTTGATTGTGCCGGAGCCAGTGACCACGCCGTCTCCGGGGATCTTCGTCGCTTCCATGCCGAAGTCGGTGCAATTATGTTCGACATACATGTCGAGCTCTTCAAACGAGCCTTCATCCAGCAGGACGTCGAGACGTTCCCGCGCGGTCAGGCGGCCCTTGGAATGTTGCGCATCGATGCGCTTCTGTCCGCCACCCATGCGGGCGGCTTCACGGCGCTTTTCGAGTTCTGCGATGTTCGACGACATGGCGATCCCTTATCTGGAATTTGAAGCGCGCTGTTTGGAAGGGGAAAGGCGCAAAGTCCAATGTGAATTTGCAAAGTTGCGAAGTGAAGGTTTGCAAAGTAAGAAAGCGCGGCATCTCTTCCCTTGAGGGAGAGAAAGACTTGGGTTGACGGCTCTGCCGTCTAGCAAGTCTTGTGAGGGGACGCCCCCTGTCCAACTTCGCCTAGCTGCATGGCAGCAAGGCTGCGTGTCCTCTCCCTCAAGGGGAGAGGAGGAGGAGTGACTATGTCCAAACGCCGCATCTTCGCCGGTCAACGCCTGCGCGACCTCCGCTATGGACGCAGCCTGAAGCAGGCGGACATGGCGCTTCGGCTCGGCATCTCCGTCTCCTACCTCTCACAGCTTGAAAGCGATGACCGCCCCCTCACCCCGGCATTGCTTGAAATCCTTGCGCGAGACTTCCCACTCGACTGGCAAGAGTTTGAAGAGGACGCGACAACCCGCCGTTTCGCAGCGCTCCGTGAGGCGGCGGCCGATCCGCTCTTTCTCAACCCGCTGACGCCTGAACAGGTGGCGCGTATTGCCGAACAGCAGCCGGCACTCGCCGATCAGTTTGTCACCCTGCACGCCGCCTACCGTAACGCCGGACAGCGGCTCCAGATTGTCGATGAGGCGCTGGGCGCGGATCAGGCCGATGGCAGCCGCCTACCCTGGGAAGAAGTGCGCGACTGGTTCCACAATGCGGGTAACTATGTCGATGTGCTCGACCGGGCCGCAGAACTCTTAGGCGATAAATTACGAGGCACACAGGCGACGCCCGCACTTGAAGGGCTGGAGCTTTACTTGCGCAATGCCCTTTCCGTGTCATTGGTCTACGCTGGAAGCACGGGTTTGCGCGATTATGATGCGCAAATGGGGCATCTCATCATCGATCAGGGGCAGCCGGTGGAAAGCCAGAGGTTTCAATTGGCGCATCAACTGTCTGCACTGGCCCTGCATGATGAGATTAGCCTGGTGGTTGAACAAGCCGGTCTCCGCACAGCAGCGGCCCGCCAACTCTTATCCGTCGGCCTCGCCAACTATGCGGCAGGGGCGTTGCTGATGCCTTATACGCGGTTTCGGGAGGACGCCCGAACGGTGCGCCACGATATAGACCGTTTGCGCCAACAGTTTGGCGTCAGCTTTGAACAGGCCTGCCACAGGCTATCATCACTCCAGCGGCCATCGGCACGCGGCATCCCGTTCTTCTTCTGCCGGGTGGATATGGCTGGGAACATCACCAAGCGACATTCCGCGACACGGCTTCAGTTCGCGCGCTTTGGCGGAGCCTGCCCCTTGTGGATTGTGCATGAGGCGGTGGCCATTCCGGACCGCATCCTCGTTCAGCTGGCAGAGACGCCCGATGGTGTGCGCTACGTCTCCATGGCGAAGGGGCTGGTGAAGCCTTCGGGCAGCTATGACCGTGCTCCACGCCGTTACGCTGTCGCTTTGGGCTGCGAGGCGGATCACGCGCGGGAATTCGTCTACGCCGACGGGCTGGACCTCACCTCCCCGCGCGCGGCCACGAAGATTGGCGTTTCCTGCCGCCTGTGCCCGCGCATGGATTGTGATCAGCGCGCCTTCCCGCCGTCGGATCGAGATATCATCGTCGACCCGGACCGTCGGGATGTGGTGCCCTACCGGCTGGCCTGACCATGTCGTTTTCCGTTCGTCCCGAGCGAAGTCGAGGGACGTGGTCGCCCGACAAGCGTGTCTCGACGTCGCTCGACACGAACGGGATTGGGATCCTAGACCTTCACGACGCCCAACCGGATCATGTCCCGTGCTGTATCGAGGATGCTCTCTTTGGGATCACGCGTCTGCCAGCCGAGGACATCCTTTGCATGTTGTGAGGAGGCATCGCGAACATTGTCGAGTTCTCCTACCACCTGCTTCACGATGGGATCAAATCGCGCGAACAGCTTCACGAGGAAGTTCGGCAGGTTCCGCGTCGGGACCTTGGGGGCCTGTTGACCAAGCCCGGATTTCAGGATGGCGGCAACATCCCCGAGCCACAGAAAGGGCCCAGCGGCAATAAAGCGCTCTCCCGCCATATTCGGCGCGGTGAGGCATCGCACGTGAAGATCAGCCACGTCGCGGACATCCACGACCGAAAAACCAATGCGCGGGAGCCCTGGCATTGATCCTTCCACCAGTTTCTTGATTGCTTCGAGAGACGTCGAAAAATCCGCTGCGAGCAATGGCCCCAAGACCAGGGATGGATTGACGGTGACGAACTCCATGCCGGACCCGCTTGCAGCAACCCAATCGCGCGCGGCCCGCTCAGCAATGGTCTTTGACTGCACATAGGGGTAAGCATCCGGGCTATCCGGATTGGTCCAATCGGCCTCGGTAAAGTGATGCTTGGCACCGCCATGGCCATATGCCACCGCAGCCACGGATGACGTCATGACGAACCGTTTGATCCCCGCCTCTTTTGCGAAACGGAGCGCGCGCAAAGCCCCTTCCCGCGCCGGAGTGATAAGGTCATCCGCATGCTTGGGTGCATTGGCAGGCAATGGCGAGGCCACATGTGCGGCATGGGAGCATCCAGCCATAGCTTCTGCCCAGCCACCATCGCTCAGCAGATCAGCGGCGAAGAATTTGAGCTTGCTGTTGTCGACGTTGAGCCACCCACGGACATCTGCTTCGCGTGCCAAATTCCGGATCGTGGTGTTGACCTGCCATCCTTCGGCGATCAATTGTCGGATCAGGAAGCCTGCAATATAGCCACTTCCGCCCGATACAAAGACTTGTCCTGCCATCTCCGCTCTCCTCGACATTTCGTTTCGGCGGGCAGACTAGTAGCAAATCAAAACGGACACAATCACCATGGAGGGGCTTGCCACCATGGCGGGTTTTTCCCATTAGCCGATTAACCAAGGGGAGTGTGCGATGTCGGATCAAGACCTGTTTCCTGTTCCTGCCGAATGGGCGAAAAAGGCGCGCGTCAATGCGGCGAAGTACACCGAAATCTATGGCCGCTCGCTCGCTGATCCCGGGACGTTTTGGCTGGAACAGGCCAAGCGACTGGATTGGATCAAGCGCCCTGAAATCGCAGGTGATTGGTCGTTCGATGCGACAACCTTCCACATCAACTGGTTCGCCGATGGCAAGCTGAATGTCAGCGCCAACTGCATCGACCGCCATTTGAAAGAACGTGGTGATCAGGTCGCGATCATTTGGGAGCCGGATGTTCCCACAGAAGAGCCGCGCCACATCACCTATCGTGAACTGCATGAGCAGGTCTGCCGCATGGCCAATGTGCTGAAGGCACAGGGCGTGCAAAAGGGCGATCGCGTGACGGTCTACCTCCCCATGATCCCCGAAGCCGCGATGGCGCTCCTCGCCTGTGCTCGGATTGGGGCCATCCACTCAGTCGTTTTTGGTGGATTTTCCCCCGATGCACTGGTTGGCCGTATTCAGGATTGCGATTCAAACGTTGTCATTACTGCCGATGAAGGCCGTCGCGGTGGCAAGGCCGTGCCGTTAAAGGCCAATGTCGATGTGGCCGCTCGGCAATGCCCCAGCCTGAAGAAGGTCATCACCATCAAGGCAACAGGCGCGGACATCGCCATGACCGAAGGCCGCGACGTCTGGTATCATGAGGAAGCTGCCAAAGCAGACGTAACCTGCCCCGTAGAAGTGATGGGCGCAGAAGATCCGCTGTTCATCCTTTATACCTCTGGCTCTACAGGTAAGCCCAAGGGCGTGCTGCACACGACAGGCGGCTATCTGCTCTGGGCGAGCCTGACGCATGAGCTGGTTTTCGATTATCGCCCCGGCGATGTCTACTGGTGCGCGGCAGATATCGGCTGGGTCACGGGGCATACCTATATCGTCTACGGGCCGCTCGCCAACGGTGCGACGACGCTAATGTATGAAGGCGTGCCCAATTGGCCAGACGCCAGTCGCATCTGGCAGGTGTGTGACCGGCACAATGTCCACACTGTCTTCACGGCGCCCACAGCGTTGCGCGCACTGATGCGCGACGGTGATGATTTTGTGAAAGCAACGTCGCGTAAGTCATTGCGCTTACTTGGAACTGTTGGGGAGCCGATCAATCCCGAGGCCTGGCGCTGGTATCACAGCGTCGTCGGTGACGGGCGCTGCCCGATTGTCGACACCTGGTGGCAAACCGAAACCGGCGGCGCGATGATCGCTCCCCTGCCCGGCGCAACCGATTTGAAACCCGGCAGCGCCACCAAGCCGATGCCAGGGGTGGAGCCGCAGTTGGTGGATGCAGACGGACAGGTCCTTTACGGCGCCGCCTCTGGAAATCTTTGCATCGTCCGCAGCTGGCCGGGGCAGATGCGCACCGTCTGGAATGATCACCAGCGCTTCTTTGAAACCTATTTCACCACCTATCCGGGTAAATACTTCACTGGAGACGGCTGCCGTCGCGATGAGGATGGCTATTACTGGATTACAGGCCGCGTGGATGACGTGATCAACGTCTCCGGCCACCGCATGGGCACTGCAGAGGTCGAAAGCGCGCTTGTTCTTCATGCGCGCGTGGCAGAGGCGGCCGTCGTTGGCTTCCCGCACGACATTAAGGGACAGGGCATTTATGCGTATGTGACGCTCAATGCGAACGATGCGCCAAGCGATGACCTTCGCAAGGAGCTGGTTGCATGGGTCCGCAAGGAAATTGGCCCGATTGCGACACCAGACGCCATTCAGTTTGCGCCCGGCCTTCCAAAAACACGGTCTGGAAAGATTATGCGCCGTATTCTTCGCAAGATTGCGGAAGGCGATGTTGGTAGCCTTGGCGACACATCGACGCTTGCAGATCCATCGGTCGTTGATGATCTGGTCGCGAACAGGCTTTCATAGGGAAACGGATATGTTCGGCGCAGATGGTTCTTCGATCGCACAAACGATCCAACTGGCGCTCACACCTATTTTCATTCTGGTGGCGATCGGCAATTTCATGAATGTTCTAACCGCGCGGCTGGCACGTATTGTCGACCGGTCCCGCCATCTGCTTAGTGAACATGTGGTCACCCAAGGACCAGATCATGACCGCTTGGTTGATGAGCTTCGCCTGCTCGACACCCGTATAAAACTTATCAACCGGGCCATCCTCTTCCTTGTTCTCGCCGCGATCACAGTGGGGATTACCGTTGGCCTGCTGTTCCTTGAACGTCTGCTGCGGTTCGATCTGGAAGCGATCACGGCGTTGACGTTTTTCGGCGCCATCGTTCTTTTGATGATGGCGCTCGTCACTTTCCTGCGGGAAACGCGCATCGCAACAGCCCTGCTGCGGATACCGGAGAGCTACCTGACGCGTTAAGTTGTCGCTGTCATCCCCGCGAAAGCGGGGATTCACCTGTAAACGGAGCTTATGGAGTCCCGCTTTCGCGGGAATGACCGATATTGTTGGGATAGCTGACTATTTCAGCAGCACCAGTTCTTCTGCCATGCTCGGATGCAGGGCAACAGTGTCATCAAACGCCTGCTTGGTGAGCCCGGCCTTTACCGCAATGGCCGCCGCCTGAAGGATTTCCGCACTGTCTGGCCCAATGAGGTGGAGCCCCACGACGCGTTCATCAGTTCCCGCCGTCACCATTTTGTAGAGCCCGCGCTCCATCCGTCCGGAAACGACGTTCTTCATCGGGCGGAAATCACTGCGGAACACCTTCACGCTATCGCCATATTCGGCGCGGGCTTCGTCTTCCGTAAGGCCCACGCCTGCTATCGGCGGGCTGGAGAAAACAGCGGTCGGGATGCACTTATAGTCGATGGTGCGCGGATTGTTGCCAAAAACGGTGTCAGCAAAGGCGTGGCCTTCCCGAATGGCAACCGGCGTCAGTTGGACCCGATTGGTCACGTCCCCGACGGCATAGATGCTCGGCACATTGGTCTGGTTATGGTCACTAACCCTGATCGCACCGTCCGCGTCCATTTCAACGCCAGCCGTCTCGAGGCCAAGACCCACAGTCTTCGGTGTGCGCCCAATGGCAAAGACAAGCATGTCTGTTTCAATGGTGCCCTGCGCGCCGCCTTCCAAAAGCAGGCTGCCATCTGCCTGTTTGGTGATGGTGGAGCACGGGAAATTGAAGTGGACGTCAATGCCCTTGGCTTCCGTCATCGCGACGAGCCGGTCCACGATTTCGCTATCATAGCTGCGCAGCATCCGGTTTCCACGCGTGATGAGGGAGACCTTAGAGCCAAAGGCATGGAAGATGCCGGCAAACTCATTGGCGATATAACCGGCGCCCGCAATCACGACCCGCTTGGGCATCGATTCCAGATGGAACACTTCGTTCGAAGAGATGCCAAATTCGGCGCCCGGAATGTCTGGCATGCCGGGCCAGGCACCAACAGCGATGAGGATGATCTTTGCTGTCACCTCTTTTCCGCTCGCCAGACGGACCGTGTTTGGCCCCGCTACGGTCGCGCGTTCGGCGAAGATGGTGGCGTGGTTGGAATTGAGCGTTTGGGTGTAGAGCCCCTCAAGCCGGGTCACATCCTCTTGCACGATGTCGCGCAAACGCTGCCAGTTGAACGTCGCGCCTTCAATGTCCCAGCCGAAACGTTCTGCTTCGTGCAAGTCTTCAGCGAAATGCGCGCCGTAGACGAGCATCTTCTTCGGCACACAGCCACGGATGACGCAGGTTCCACCAACGCGATATTCCTCCGCGACGGCGACCTTGGCGCCATGCTGCGCCGCAATCCGTGCGGCACGCACGCCGCCGGAACCAGCACCGATGATGAAGAGGTCGAAATCGAAGGTCATTTGTGTCCCCGTTATAGAACGATGCAGTGCTGCTAGTCAGGTCAAGCGATCAACGCCAACTCATTTCGTGCGTCACACTGATCGATCCGCTTCAGCTTCACCCAAAGGCCTTGTCCAACAAAGCCTGTGTGGACGCATCAAAGGTCACATTGCCGCCTTCAATGGCCTTGGCCATTTCCTTGCCGAGTTCGACGCCGAACTGGTCGAATGGATTGATGCCGAGCAGAACGGCATTGGCGAAGGTCCGGTGCTCATAAAAGGCAAGCAGGGCGCCTAGCGTGCGCGGATCAACATCTGGCAACAGGATTGTCGTCGAGGGGCGGTCACCGGCATAGGCACGCGCTGGATCCTCACTCGCTTTGCCGGCCATCAGCGCTGCGCCTTGCGCAAAACAATTACCAAGCAACTGGCGGTGGTGCGCATCGTCAAACTCATGCCCCGGATCGATTGCGGCGATGAATTCCACCGGAACCAACCGCGTGCCCTGATGAAGCAACTGGAACACGGCGTGCTGGGCATCGGTGCCGACGCCCCCCCAGGTGATCGCCCCCGTATTGGCATCCAGCGGTTTGCCATCGAAAGTCACGCTCTTCCCGTTCGATTCCATCTCAAGTTGCTGGAGATAGGACGGAAGCAGGCGAAGCCGTTCGTCATAAGCGAACACACCGCGCGTTTCGGCATCCCGCCCGAGCGAATAATATTGGTCGACAAAGGCAGCCAACAGCGGCGCATTCTGTTCTGGCGGCGCAAGGCGGAAATGCCGGTCCATCGCAGCGGCACCCTCTAGCATCTCCTCAAACGCGGCCCACCCGAGCGCAAGCGCCGCTGGAAAGCCAATGCTCGACCATAGCGAATATCGACCACCGACCGTTTCGGAAAACGGCAGGATACGTGTTTCATCGACGCCCCAGTCGAAGGCGGCCTGTGGATTGGCCGTCAGCGCAATCACGCGGCCATTGGCATCGTCCACGCCGGCTTCTACCATCCAACCCAAAGCGCTTTCCGCGTTAAGCATTGTCTCGGTCGTGCTGAACGTCTTGGACGCGATAACGATCAAGGTCTTGTGCGGATCAAAACCGGAGATGGCTTCCTTGAGGGCCGCTCCATCCACGTTCGACACCACGGCCACGTCATAACGACCGGCGTCACGTCCTAATGCGTCCACGAGTAAGTCCGGCCCCAAGGCGGAACCACCAATGCCGATGTGAAGGATATGGCGGACATCGCCCAATGCCTCTGCCTCAATCGCCTCAATCAGCGCGCGCATGCGGCCGTGCAACTGCTTGGCAAGCGCCACAGAATCGGGTGTACCCTCCCCGCGCTCTGCGGTGTGTTCTGCGGCACGGTTTTCGGTCGGGTTGGCGATGCGCCCAGCAAATAGGTCATCGCGGCGGGCATCCAGACCCATGGCTTTAGCAATCCCGACAAGGGTGCCGATCAGGTCCTTTGTCAGGTGCGTCTTTGAAAAGTCGAAATAAATGCCCTGTTCGGTCAGCGAGAGTCCGGCAACCCGATCGGGATCAGCCGCAAACAATTCGGACAAGCGGGGCGTGCTGCCAGACTTTAGAAACCCGAAACGTTCGCGCAAACCGGACATGACTTCTCCTGATCGAAACGCCGCCTGACTTGACGGCTCGCCGCTGCCCCATCACAGCGTGCGCATGAGCGATACACAGATCGATGCCACGCCGAAAGGTGACGTCAGCGTCAAAGCTGACAAAACGTCCGAAACACGGGAGTTCATGGTCTTTTTGGCCAAGCTCGCCATCTTTGTTTTCATCCTGCGCAGCTTCATCATGGCGCCCTTCAGCATCCCTTCGGAATCGATGCTGCCCCGCCTTCTGATTGGCGACTATCTCATCGTGACCAAATGGTCCTATGGCTATTCGCGCTATTCCCTACCTTTTGGGGTGAACCTGTTTGAGGGACGCGTTCTGGGCAGCCTGCCGGAACGCGGTGATGTCGCTGTGTTCAAGGCGCCGCCGGGCAATCAGGTCGACTATATTAAGCGCGTGATCGGACTGCCAGGCGACATGATCCAGATGCGGCAGGGCCAATTGTTCATCAATGACAAGGCTGTGCCCAAAGTCCGTGTGGCCGACATGGTGGAACGTCAGACGCCTTATATGCAGTGCTTTGCGCCGGAGTATTCAAAGATCGATAAGGACGGCGCACCCGTCTGCTCCTACCCCCGTTTTCGTGAGACGCTCCCGAACGGGCGAAGCTATTATGTGCTCGACCTGATTCCCAATGGTCCGGCGGACTCGACCGAGATCTACACGGTGCCGGAAGATCATTTGTTCATGATGGGCGACAATCGCGACAACAGCCTCGACAGTCGGTTTCCCGCACAGGAAGGCGGCGGCATTGGCATCGTACCCGCTGAAAATCTGGTCGGACGCGCGATGATTGGAGTCTTCTCCACCGATGGCTCTGCCAACTGGTTCCTACCTTGGACGTGGTTCACCGCCGCCAGATGGCACCGGATAGGCGAGACGTTTTGAGCAATCTCTCTACATGGGTGAAGGACGTCTTTGGCGTCACGCCCAGGGAAGTTTCACTTTACGAACGCGCTCTCACACACGGCAGCCATGGGTCTGACACCTATGAGCGGCTCGAGTTTCTGGGGGACCGCGTGCTCGGCCTTGTCATAGCACAATGGATTTATGGGCGGTTCCCGAACGATGCGGAAGGCCAGCTTTCGCAGCGCTTTAACACACTTGTGTCTGGCGAAACCTGTGCCGAAGTCGGGCGGACGATCCAGCTTTCGTCGCGCATGCGGCTTGGCAAGCAGGCGCTGGATGACGGCGCTTATGACAGTGACAATGTGCTGGGCGACGTGGTCGAGGCGCTAATCGGTGCGGTCTATCTTGAACATGGGCTTGAGGCGGCAGCAGCGTTCATCCGAGCGCAGTGGGAACCGCTGCTCAATGTCCAACGTTCTGCCCCACGCCATCCCAAATCGGAATTGCAGGAATGGGCCGCCGCACACAACAGGCGCACGCCCGTTTATGAAATCGTTGAGCGTTCGGGGCCACATCATGCTCCGCGCTTTAAGGTGAAAGTCTCGGTCGGGTCGGCTGGCGAAGCCTCGGCCGAGGGCAAATCGAAACAAGATGCGGAAACGCAGGCGGCAGCAGCGCTGCTCGAAAGGTTGAAGAAATGACGCAGAAATGCGGTCTCGTTGCGATTGTCGGTGCGCCAAATGCGGGCAAGTCGACACTCGTCAATGCGCTGGTAGGCCAGAAGGTGGCCATCGTGAGCCCTAAGGCACAGACAACGCGTGTGCGCCTGATGGGCATTGCCATGCACGGCGACACCCAGATGATGTTGGTCGACACGCCGGGTATCTTTGAACCGCACCGCAGGCTCGACCGCGCGATGGTTCAGGCCGCCTGGGGCGGCACACAGGATGCCGACGTCATCTTGTTTGTTGTCGATGCCAAGGGTGGCCTTGGCCCAAAGGTTGCGCGGATTGTCGAAGGCCTGCAATCACGCCCTGAACCCAAGATCCTTGTTCTCAATAAGGTCGACATCGCGGTGAAGGAAAAGCTGCTTGTTCATGTAGAACGACTGACAGCGCAAATTGAATTCACCGATGTGCTGATGGTGAGTGCCGAGACCGGTGATGGGCTTGATGTCCTGAAAGATCTTGTCGCGTCCAAACTGCCCGAGGGCACGTGGCACTTCCCCGAAGATCAGGTGAGCGATGCCTCTGACCGGATGACCGCAGCAGAAATCACACGCGAGCAGCTTTATCTCCAACTTCACGCGGAACTGCCGTACGCGTCCGTCGTTGAGACGGAAAAATACACGGAAAATCAGGACGGTACGGTCGAAATCTACCAACAAATCAAGGTGGAGCGCCCGTCCCAGCGCGCGATTATTCTCGGCAAGGGTGGCGTGCGCCTGAAGGAAATAGGGTCAAAAGCCCGCGCCGAAATCTCCAAATCTCTCGGCTGCCACGTCCGCCTGTTCCTGCATGTGAAGGTCGATCCCAAATGGGATGAAGATCGTGGTGTTTATCGTGATCTCGGATTGGATTGGGTTGAATAGAGGCACCGATCCTCTCTACCTCGTTGATTTTACGCCCCGATCTCCCTGAGCTTGTCGAAGAGCCGCACTTCCCTTTGTCACAAAGTAAAAAGGACGAGGCTTCGACAAGCTCAGCCCAAACGGGATTTGAACCCTTATCCCTGCAAATGCCCCCATAAGATCCGCACCCCGATCCCAATCAGCACCAACCCGCCCGCCACTTCGGCGCGTGTTCCAAACCTCATGCCAAGCCGACCGCCAAAAGCGGCCCCTGCCCCGCTCGTAACCGCTGTGACAGCCGCAATGACGGCACAGCTTGTCCAGATGGGCGTTGCAAGCAAGGGGAGCGTCAGGCCCGCCGCAGCCGCATCAATGCTGGTCGCAATGGCGGCGACCAAAAGACCGAGAAAACTCTTCGTCTCAAAGGCGGCTTCGGCCTCATCCCCATTAAGCCCGGCGCGCACCATCTGGATGCCCAGAAAGCCCAGCAGGCCAAAGGCAACCCAATGGTCCACCATCGTGAACCAGCTTCCCGCAATCAGGCTTGCGGCATAACCGAGCAAAGGCATGAGGCCTTGTGCAAGCCCAAAGGCGGTCGCAATCCGCAGGACAGGCGGTCGCCCGCCGCGTGCAGCGACGCCTGCTGCAATCGCCACGGCAAAAGCATCGGCTGAGAGGCCGATGGACAGCAGCAAAAGGTCAATCATGACAACAGGTCGTCGACCCAGGCAGGGACAAGCTTGGTCGCCGCACCAAGTCGACATTCATGGAACATGATGCTGCCCTGTGAGGGATCGAGATTGAGTTCGAGCGTATGGGCCCCCACATGCCGCGCCGTCCGCACAAATCCCGCTGCCGGATAAACCGCGCCGGATGTGCCAATGGAGACGAACAGATCACAATCCCGCACGGCGGCATCTATTTCTTCCATCTGATAGGGCATCTCTCCAAACCAGACGACATCGGGGCGAAGTGCCGCCGTGCCACAAGCAGGACATGGCGGGCGGTGTGATAGTGGATCACGCCACACTGTCCGTGCGTCACATGCCGAGCACCAGGCCGAGAGATGCTCGCCGTGCATATGGATCAGCCGCTTGGCCCCTGCCCGCTCATGGAGATCATCGACATTCTGGGTGACAATCAGCAGATTGCCCTCCCAGACCGCATCCAGCCGCGCCAGCGCATCGTGTGCGGCATTGGGCTGAGCCTTCTGGATATTCTCCCGCCGCATATCGTAAAAACGCAAAACCAAATCCGGATCGCGCGCAAGGCCCTCCGGCGTTGCGACATCCTCGATCCGGTGCCGCTCCCAAAGGCCGCCTGCGCTGCGGAACGTGTCGATGCCGCTTTCGGCGGACACACCGGCGCCGGTCAGAATGACGATATTGCGGATAGAGTTCATGATGTTGCCTTATGGCCAAGCGGGCATAGCCTCAAGCGGCAGCTTTTCTTTTGAAGGACTTTGGGCCAAGGCTTGGCATATCAGGATTGAAGGAATGACGAGCATGACCTCCATCGGCATTATTGGCAGCCAAGGGCGCATGGGGCAGGCCTTGGCAGTCGCGGCGGACGAGGCGGGATTGTCCTTAGCCGGTGGCATTGATGCCGGCGGCGATCCAATTACGCTCGCCAAATCTGCCGATGTTATCATCGATTTTTCCTCGCCTACAGCGCTCGTCGCCAATCTTGGCGCAGCCGTTGCCGCGAACACGCCGATCCTGATCGGGACGACGGGCCTGAATGAGGACCATCATCGCGCCATTGATGATGCAGCAGCGCACGTGGCCGTGCTCCAGACGGGCAATACGTCGCTTGGCGTCGCTCTGCTCGCGCGGCTGGTGCAGGAAGCCGCGGCAAAGCTCGGGGCGGATTGGGACATTGAGATTGTTGAGATGCACCACCGGATGAAGGTCGATGCGCCATCAGGCACCGCGCTTCTGCTGGGAGAGGCCGCGGCCAAGGGCCGTCAGATTGTTCTCTCCAAACACAGCGATCGCGGCCGTGACGGACATACCGGTGCCCGCGAAGTTGGTGCGATTGGCTTTGCCGCCCTGCGCGGGGGCACAGTCGCGGGCGACCACAGCGTCATCTTTGCGGCTGACAATGAGCGGATCGAACTTGTCCACCGCGCTGAAAACCGTGCCATCTTCGCCAAGGGAGCCGTGAAGGCCGCTCAGTGGCTCCTCCGTCAACCTGCGGGCCGCTATACAATGGATCAGGTTCTTGGCGTTTAAGCGGGCATGAAGAAGACTGATCTTTTTGAGTTTTATCGGCGCTTGGCCGAGGACAACCCCTCGCCTGAAACCGAGCTGGCTTATGGGAATTATTATCAGCTTCTGGTTGCCGTTGTGATGTCGGCGCAGTCCACCGATGTCGGCGTGAACAAGGCAACCCGCCTGTTGTTTGAGGATGTGAAGACGCCTGCGCAGATGGTGGCGCTCGGCGAAGAGGGGTTGAAGGCGCACATCAAAACCATTGGCTTGTTCAATGCCAAGGCGAAGAATGTCATCGCTCTCTCAGAAATCCTTGTGCGGGATTTTAACGGCGAAGTGCCTGCGGACCGCGATGTGCTGGAAACTCTGCCCGGCGTCGGTCGCAAGACGGCCAATGTCGTGATGAACACCGCCTTCGGGGCGGAAACCTTTGCTGTCGATACCCATATCTTCCGCGTCGGCAACCGGACGGGGTTGGCCAAGGGCAAGACACCGCTGGCGGTTGAAAAGCAGCTGGACAAGCACACACCTGCCCCCTTTCGGCTCGGCGCCCATCATTGGCTGATCCTGCACGGCCGCTATGTCTGCAAGGCACGCACGCCGGAATGCTGGCGGTGCATCGTGGCGGATCTCTGTGCGTTCAGGTCCAAGACAGAATTGCCCGCTAAACTGGCAAAACCAAAGGATAGAGGAGTCACGCCATGAAGAACCTGATCCTGATTGCCGCCATCGGGGCGACGCTTGCCGCAGGCCCGGCCATCGCCAAAAAGCGCGAGACACCTGTGGCCACCTCAACGGGCGCTGCTGTCGATTGCATTCCCATTACGCAAATCCGCGAAAGCCGAGTGCGCAGCGATTCCATCATTGATTTCCGTACGAACGGGAACAAATGGTACCGCAACACGCTGCCCATGAGCTGCCCCGCCTTGGGCTTTGAAGAACGCTTCAGTTACCGGACCTCGCTCAACCAATTATGCTCGGTCGACACAATTGCGGTGCTGCAAGTTTTCGGCGGCCATTTGCAGGAAGGCCCGCGCTGTGGCCTTGGCAAGTTCCAGCCTGTCGAACTCGCCAAAATCTCTCGCAAATAAGCCTGCCGGAAATAAACGGGGGATTAGGGGTGGCAGCGTCCGTCCGGCTTTGCTAACGGCTCCCTCAGGCACCCGTAGCTCAGCTGGATAGAGCGCTGCCCTCCGAAGGCAGAGGCCAGAGGTTCGAATCCTCTCGGGTGCGCCAACTCCATAACTATATACGCGTTCAGCACCGTTGCCTGTTTGGAAAGCGGCAAGAAATTTGCTTTTTGGCGCATTTCGCAGCTGGTCTAAATCCATTTCGTTCCCGCATAAATTGCACTACAACAAAGCCTATGAGCGCTTTGAAAAGTTTACGGTCGGCCGTCATCGTCTGGGCATTTAGTGGTTTGGTTGGGATACCGGCGGCGGTGTATTTTGATCCCTTTGGGGGATGGAGATGGCAGCCCTATAACCCTGTTTACGACCAGATGATCGTCTCGGTGTATATCGCGATCGGCCTATGTTCGCTCCGGGCTATTCGACATCCGCTCCGCCACTTAAGCCTTCTGTGGTTCATTGTGGCGTCGAGCCTGACGCATGGGGGTGTCATGCTCTACCACGCCGTCACCCATCCAATGAACTTTGGACATCTTCTCGGCGATGTCTGGATACTTGCAGGCGCTGCAAGCCTCGCGATCCCGTTATTCCAGCTCGGTCATCACCCATTCGGTGACGAGGGCGATCAAGGCGGGGACGTTTAGCGAAGTGCGCCCTTGATCGCGGCAATCGCTTCGGCTGCCTTGGTGCCATCCGGGCCGCCGCCTTGCGCCATTTCCGGCTTTCCACCGCCGCCCTGACCGCCCAGCGTTTCAACGCCTGTGCGGACAAGATCAACCGCGCTGAACCGGGCCGTGAGATCATCGGTTACCGTGACGAGCACCGACGCGCGGCCATCATTGACAGTGACGAAGGCTGCAATGCCGGAGCCAAGCTGTTGCTTGGCATCATTGGCAAGGCCACGCAGTTCCTTAGGGTCTAGGCCATCGAAGGTCTGACCAAGGAATTTGAGGCCGCCCACGTCTTCGGGTTCTGCCGATCCTCCAGCGCCGCCGCCCAAGGCCAAGGCCTTTTTGGTTTCGGCCAGTTCCTTTTCCAGCTTGCGAACAGAGTCAGCCAATGCCGCCACGCGGGCGGGCACTTCGTCAGGATTGGCGCGCAGCTGTGCGGCCACATCCTTCAGCTTATCTTCCCGATCCGTAAGCCAGAGGCGCGCAGCTTCACCTGTCATCGCCTCTAGACGGCGAACGCCAGAGGCAACGGCACCTTCCGAGACAATCTTGAACAAGGCGATGTCGCCCAGCGCGTCGACATGTGTACCGCCACACAGCTCCACCGAATAGGCGTTGCCCTGCGCGCGCGGGCCCATCGTTAGGACGCGGACTTCGTCGCCATATTTCTCACCAAACAGGGCCAGAGCACCTGCGGCAATGGCGTCATCCGGCGTCATGAGGCGCGTTGTGACGGACTGGTTGCCGCGAATCTCCGCATTCACTTCGGCTTCGACAAGCGCAATGTCCTCCGCCGACAGCGCTGCATTGTGCGAAAAGTCAAAACGCAGGCGGTCTGCGGCGACCATGCTGCCCTTTTGCGTCACATGCCCGCCGAGCCGGTTGCGAAGGGCCGCATGCAGCAGGTGCGTGGCGGAATGGTTTGCGCGGGTGCGATTGCGCCGGTCGACATCCACGGTGAGCTGAACAGACTGGCCGGTCGAAATGATGCCGCCGTGAACGGTCACATGATGCGCGTGCAGGCGGCCAAGCGGCTTGCCGGTGTCAGAAACGGCCGCAGAAAATCCATTCTCGCCTGAAAGAAGGCCTGCGTCACCCGACTGCCCGCCGCTTTCCGCGTAGAAAGGCGTCTGATTTGTCAGAATGATGCCGACATCGCCAGCGGCCAATGCGTCCACCCGCTTGCCGTCCTTGATCAGGGCAACGACCTGCCCCTCACCTTGCGTGCTGACATAGCCGGTGAACTCGGTGCTGCCGAGTTCATCTGCAATATCAAACCAGATGTCGTCCGACGCGGTCTCACCAGAGCCTTTCCAAGCGGCGCGGGCCATGGCCTTTTGCTTGGCCATACCTTCATCAAAGCCGGCGCGATCAACGCCCAAGCCTTGCGCGCGGAGCGCATCTTCGGTGAGATCATAAGGGAAGCCGTACGTATCATAGAGCTTGAACGCGACATCGCCGCTGAGCACGCCGCCCTGCCCCATGTTGGCCGTGGCCTCATCAAGCAGCTTAAGCCCCTTATCAAGGGTCTGGCGGAAGCGTGTTTCTTCCTGAAGGAGCGTTGCTTCGACCAGCGGCTGCGCGCGGACGAGTTCGGGATAGGCCACACCCATCTCACCGACGAGTGACGGTACCAACCGGTGCATCAACGGGTCCTTGGCGCCAAGCAAGTGCGCATGGCGCATGGCGCGGCGCATGATACGGCGCAGCACATAGCCGCGGCCTTCATTGGACGGCAGCACGCCGTCGGCAATGAGGAAGCCCGAGGCCCGAAGATGGTCCGCAATGACGCGGTGAGACGCTTTCATGTCACCATTGGGATCGCTTTTGGTCAAGTCACAGGACGCCCCGATCAGCGCCTTGAACGTGTCGGTATCGTAATTGTCATGGACGCCCTGCAGCACCGCTGAAATGCGCTCCAGCCCCATGCCGGTGTCAATCGACGGTTTGGGAAGGTTTGTCCGCGTGCCGTCGGCCGCTTGGTCGAATTGCATGAAGACGAGGTTCCAGATTTCGACGAAGCGGTCGCCATCTTCATCCGGGCTGCCGGGAGGGCCGCCGAAGATGTGATCACCATGATCGTAAAAGATTTCGCTGCAAGGACCGCACGGACCGGTATCGCCCATCGACCAGAAATTGTCGCTCGTTGGGATGCGGATGATCCGGCTTTCCGGTATCCCCGCAATCTTCCGCCAGAGATCAAACGCTTCATCGTCCGTGTGATAGACAGTGACGGTGAGCCGGTCCGGGTTGAGGCCCCATTCCTTGGTGAGCAGGGTCCAAGCGAGCGTGATCGCGCGTTCTTTGAAATAGTCGCCAAAGGAAAAATTGCCGAGCATTTCGAAGAAGGTGTGATGCCGCGCTGTGTAGCCCACATTGTCGAGATCATTGTGCTTGCCGCCGGCGCGCACGCATTTCTGCGAGGAGGCCGCCGTCGTGTATGGGCGCGATTCTAGACCGGTGAAGACGTTCTTGAACGGAACCATGCCCGCATTGGTGAACATCAAAGTCGGATCATTGTGCGGAACGAGCGGCGCGGACGCCACACGCTCATGCCCGGCAGAGCCGAAATATTCGAGGAAGGAACGGCGGATGTCGTTTGTCGAAGTCATAGCCCAAAGCGCTTAGGCGAGGCTCCGCTTCTACTCAAGCATAACAAGGACATCGCGGCGCAAGACCTGTCGATCCGAACAAAAAAAGGCCCGCCGGGGCGGGCGGGCCTTTCGTTGCTTGAGACGTAATGGATGTCCTGACGGGGTCGTGTTGGGGAAAACGACCGCCTTTATGTATCAGAGATCGCCATCCGCCTCGGGTTCGGGTTCGCCCAGAAGACCTTCGGCAACCGTTTCGGTCTTGGAGCGAATAAGCTTTTCGATCTTGTCGGCCATCTCCGGGTTTTCCTTGAGCCAGATCTTGGCATTTTCACGGCCCTGGCCCAATCGGATCGAGTCATAGCTGAACCATGCGCCGGACTTTTCGACGATCCCAGCCTTGACGCCGAGATCAAGAATTTCGCCGGTTTTGGAAATGCCTTCGCCATACATGATGTCGAATTCGACCTGCTTGAAGGGCGGCGCGACCTTGTTCTTCACAACCTTTACGCGCGTCGTGTTGCCAACAATATCCTCACGGTCCTTGATCTGGCCCGTGCGACGGATGTCGAGACGGACGGAGGCGTAGAACTTCAACGCATTGCCGCCCGTTGTTGTTTCAGGAGATCCATACATCACGCCGATCTTCATACGAATCTGGTTGATGAAGATGACCGTGCAGCGTGACCGGCTGATCGAACCAGTGATCTTGCGCAGCGCCTGGCTCATCAGACGGGCTTGAAGACCGACATGGCTGTCGCCCATCTCCCCTTCGATTTCCGCCCGCGGGACGAGTGCGGCCACCGAGTCGATGACAAGAACATCAACCGCGTTCGACCGCACGAGCGTGTCTGTGATTTCCAGTGCCTGTTCGCCCGTGTCCGGCTGCGAGACGATCAATTCATCGATGTTGCATCCCAGCTTGCGGGCATAGACGGGGTCCAGCGCGTGTTCTGCGTCGATAAACGCAGCCGTTCCGCCGCCGCGTTGCGCTTCTGCAATGGCGTGAAGCGCCAGAGTCGTCTTGCCGGAACTTTCCGGTCCAAAAATTTCGATGACACGGCCACGCGGCAAGCCGCCGATGCCAAGCGCGATATCAAGCCCAAGTGAGCCTGTAGATACCGCTTCAATTTCCATGGTTTGGCGTGCGCCAAGCTTCATGGCTGAGCCTTTGCCGAATGCGCGGTCAATTTGCGCAAGCGCCGCTTCGAGTGCCTTTTCCCTGTCCATCATGGCTGCTGAACGATCCGTTTCGATGACTTTGAGTTGAGCCGACATGGCCATTCCCCTCGTAGCTGTTGCGCCTCCGACGTCAATCGGATGAACACCATGTATGCGATTTGTTCTTATTGAACAAGAGGGGAACGAAAATTATTTCATGTTTTGTTCTTTAACACCCATCACGCGGCCATCGCGTTCCGAACGGCCTCGGCAAGTTGTTGAACAGAGAAGGGTTTTGGCAGAAAATCGACATTATCCAGCGCAATGGACCGCCGCAATTGTTCTTCGGCATAGCCAGACATGAACAGCAACGGTATCTTTGGATAGAGTTCCCGCGCATGGCGCCCCAGCGTCGGCCCATCCATCATCGGCATGACAACGTCGGACACCAACATGTCGATATCGCTGCGGCCTTTCAGGATTTCGAGGCCTTCTTCGCCATTTGTCGCGGTTATCACCTCATAGCCATGTCGCGTGAGCGCGCGTTCGGCGACCGCGCGGACCATGTCTTCGTCTTCCACGAGGAGAATGGTACCACTACCCCACAGCTCTTCCGCCTTTTCTTTCACCTTCACCGGTTCAGCGATTTGTCCGGCCTCCACGATGTGAACGGGGAGGTAAATGACGAAACTCGTCCCCTCGCCAACTTTCGAATCGGCAAAAATGAATCCACCAGATTGTTTGACGATCCCATAGACCGTTGAGAGACCAAGGCCCGTCCCCTTCCCCACTTCTTTCGTGGTGAAAAACGGTTCGAAAATTTTGGTCAGCAATTCCTGCTGAATGCCAGTGCCGGTATCAGTGACGCTGAGCGCGGTGTAATCAGAAACAGGCAGGATATCGCTGCCAATCTTGCGGACTTCGGCAGACGTCACCGCATAGGTCTGGATCGTCAGCTTGCCCCCGCGCGGCATGGCATCACGGGCATTGACGGACAGATTGACGATCACCTGCTCCAACTGTCTGGGGTCTGCACGGACCGGCCCAAGGTTGCGCCCGTGCTTGACGATAAGCTCCACCGTCTCCCCCATCAGGCGTTTGAGAAGGTTGGAGATTTCGGCGACGACGTCGGGAAGTTGAAGGACCTGCGGCCTTAAGGTCTGCTGACGGGAGAAAGCGAGCAGTTGCCGCGTCAGGCCGGCGGCGCGATTGGCGTTGTTCCGGATCTGCTGGATATCATCATAATTGCTGTCCCCCGGCGAATGACGCATCAGCATCAAATCGCAATGCCCCAAAATGCCGGTCAGGATGTTGTTAAAGTCATGCGCAACGCCGCCTGCCAGCTGCCCGACTGCCTGCATCTTGGTGGCCTGCGCAACCTGTTTCTTGAGGCGCGATTCCTCGCTGGAATCCTTGATCGACATCAGCAAAGCCGCTTCGCCCAGCCCCTTGGCGCTGGCGATGGTGAGCGCAACCGGCTCTTCAGGCAGGCTGACAAGACGCACGGCAATATCGCCGCTGATCGGTTGCCCCATGGCGTAACGGCGCACCGCATCGGCCACAGCGGCCTTGTCCTCCCGGATAACGAGGTCGCCCGGATAGATCGGCTTTGACCCCACCGGAAGACCGACAGCCCTGCAAAAGGCATCGTTCAAAAACAGGAAGCGCCCGTCCCGATCCGCCAGAGCCAGCCCGAGCGGGAGTTTTGCCAGCATGGCCTGCATGCTGAGCGCCACGTTTTGATCACCGACACCCGATGGATTGGCATCGTCATCAAGCAGGATAACTAAGGTCGCACTTTTGGGGTCGCCGGGATCGGTCGGGATTTGCAGAAGCCGTAAGGGAAGCCCTGCCCGCCCATCAATCACAAAGCGCAGGGCACCATTTTTGTCGGCTTCAAAAAGAGATACAAACTCGCGGCCTTCAACCAGAGCATCGGAACGCCCGCCTGCGCGCATGGCAAACACGCGGCTGGCAGCGCGGATATTCCCTTCCGGACCGATGAGAACTGTCATGATGCCGGCTTCGCTCAGCCGTTCTCCGGCGGGGCCTGAGATCAGTCGTTTGGCCTCTGCCATCAAATCAAACTCAGCAGAAGGCAGGCATCGCCAGACGAGATGCGCTTCCTTCTGGCCACTGCGTTGGATGAAGACATCCAGCAACATGGTATCACGACGAATGCCGGAAACTTCCGCGCGGCCATCACGCCATGCATTCTTGGCAGCGTTGGTCAGAAGCGCAACCTGCGCTGCATCAAGTGTGATGGCCGGTGGGGCAATTGGACCGCCAAACCAGGCCTCATGCAGGGCATTGGCACAGACGAGCCGACCCGTCCGATCAGTGACACAGACGGCAGCAGTGTCGCCATCAACGGCATCCCGAATGAGGGACCAATCCATGTCCTGGTTCGCAGATGCAGCAGCTGGAAAAAGCCTTCTGGCAAATATGACCAACGCGGCCAAAGCAAGCACCATCGCTGAAAAACCAGCCGCCAAGGCCGCGCTTCGGGAGAACCAGAAAATCAGGATGGCCGAGCCAATCGCCGCCACCCCTACGAGGATGAGTAGGTTGCGTTCTTCCTCTGCGGGAAGGTTCAAAATGGACGGTGATTTGACGACCGTCGACAAGGCTTTTTGATTACGCACCAGAAGGTCTGTGCCCTCTTCGGCAGCAAAGCGTCAAGCGACCCGTTTCCGGTGCGCTCGGGCCTTCCACTTTCGGGACAACCATATCCGCCAGCTGACCGCTGCAATGACATAGCCGACAACGGCCGAAAGCAGCGCTATCAGGAAAAGGCCGGTCAACATGGCAGGCGCCGCGCTTGAGACCAGCCATTCAGCCCATGCCGATAAGGGCGCATTGCGCTCGATAAGCGCTTCAAATTGCGTCACATCCGCCCCCATGTTCAGGGCGGAGTTGCCGACGTAAATCGACGCAACGAGAATGAATGGCGTTGTTGCCGGATTGCTCAAAAACGTCATCGCTGCGGCCAGCGGAATGTTGGCCCGAAACGGCAGCGCTAGTAGGGCAGCGCCTGCAATCTGGATGCCGGGAATGAGCAAAAAAATACCGACGAGCAGGCCAAGGGCAACGCCGCGCGGCACCGATCGGCGCGTGAATCGCCACAAGGCCGGATGAAAAACGCGCTGCGCAAAGGGACGCAAAAAGCGGCTGCGTTCAAAGCTCTCGCGGCTTGGCGCTTGTGCGCGAATCCAAGCGTTGAAACGGCTCACCCGCGCTCCCTCATGATGCGGCCAGCTTCACGCTTCCAGTCACGCTGCTTGATTGTTTCCCGCTTGTCATGGGCCTTCTTGCCCTTGGCGAGTGCAAGTTCGACTTTCGCACGGCCGCGCGAATTGAAATAGATAGAGAGCGGAACCAACGTCATGCCATCACGCGCGACGGCGCCATGTAATTTGTTGATTTCCCGCTCGTGCAGCAACAACTTGCGCGGACGCTTAGGCTCATGATTGAACCGGTTGCCGTGGCTGAACTCAGGAATGTTCGCATTAACAAGCCAGACTTCACCGTTCGTCACTTCGGCATAGCTTTCTGCAATGGAGCCCTCTCCGCCCCGCAGCGCCTTCACTTCGGTCCCTGTGAGCGCAAGGCCCGCTTCATAGGTTGTGTCGATAAAATAGTCGTACCGCGCCCGCCGGTTCTCGGCGACGGTCTTTAGTTTATCAAAAGTGGCGGGGCGCGGGCGTGCCATCAGATGAGACCAGCATGCTCCAACCCGGCATCCACAATGGCACGCGATCCGGCGGATGCAGGCGTCATGGGCAGGCGCACGTCTGTGGGAAAATCAGCCAGCACCTTGGTCAGCGCGTACTTCGTCGGTCCGGGGGACACATCGGAGAACAGTGCACCGTGCAACGGATGCAAACGGTCGTTCAGCGTGCGAGCCCGATCATAATCGCCAGACTGACAGGCGGCTTGAAACTCTGCGCATAGGCGCGGGGCGACATTTGCCGTGACGGAAATGCAGCCAACGCCGCCAGCCGCGTTGAAGGACAGCGCCATATCGTCATTGCCGGAAAGCTGAACGAAATCAGTTCCGCAAGCGATCCGGTGGGAAGCGACGCGGGCCAGATTGCCGCTCGCATCCTTGATGCCGATGATGCTCGGGATTTCCGCGAGCCGCGCGACTGTTTCCGGCAGGATGTCGGTGATCGTCCGTCCGGGCACATTGTAGAGGATGATCGGCAGGTCGCTCTTTTCCGCGAGATGAGCGAAATGGGCGAACATGCCCTCCTGATTGGGCCGGTTGTAATAAGGAGCAACCACCAAAGCAGCAGTGGCACCTTCTGATTTGGCAAAGGCCATGTGACGCACAGCCGTCGCCGTGTCGTTAGACCCGCAGCCCGCGATCACGGGAACACGCCCATCGGCAACTTCAAGGCACAGAGAAATAACGCGATAATGCTCGTCAAAGGACAGCGTCGCACTTTCGCCCGTCGTGCCACAGGGCACGAGCGCGCTGGATCCTTCGTGAATTTGCCATTCAACAAGGCGACGAAACGCATCCTCATCTATCTGGCCATTGCGAAATGGCGTCACGAGCGCCGGAATTGAGCCCGAAAACATGTAGGGCAGCCCTTCACCTGAATGCCGCATTGCGCCATAAGGTGACGCGAGTGGCGGCTTGTCGATCTGCGCCAAATAAGGATGCGTACCCCATAATGTCCAGCATGTTGTCTCGCGGTTTAAAGGCTTTTCTTTTTACACCGGTGCTTTGGATGGCGGATGGTGCGCTGGCCAACACCTCTGCGGCCACGGGCGCCTCCTCTGCGATGCCGATCCCTGCCCCGCCTGTCGCCCCGACAATGGCCGTTTCAGACCCCACATCCATTGCCATCAGCCAATGGAACATGCTGCGTCGCTCGGACACCCTGCCCTTTTCGGCCTATGCCAATTTTCTGGCTGTAAATCAGGGCTGGCCGGGCGAAGCGACTTTCCGGAGGAATGCCGAGCGCATGATCCGTCCCGGTGTTGACAGTGCCAGCGCCATCATCGCCTTCTTTCGAAAATTTCCGCCACAGTCGCCCGCCGCGTTTCTCCGCTATGCTGAAGCGCTGGATGAGCAGGACCGTCGCGAAGAAGCCGCCGACGCGGCGCGCAGCGCCTGGACCGGAGGTGCCCTGTCCAGCGATGATGAGTCGCGGTTGCTCACGCGCTTTGGTTCTGTTTTGACACCCGCGGAACATGACCGGCGCATGGACAAATTGCTTTGGGCCCGGTTGATCCCCGATGCCGCGCGGCAAATCGGATTGACCAGTCCGTTACGCCGTCCTCTTTTCGATGTCCGCATTGCTCTGTTGACCAAGGCCGCAGATGCGCCGGACCGCCTTGCCTATGCAACGGCAGGCCTTCGCGCTGACCCCGGCTTTTTTGCCGATTATATGTGGTGGCTGCGCAATACGGGCCAATCCGCGATTGCCCGACAGATGCTGCGCAACAACACATCGCTCTCTGCGTTTCCGGCAGCGCCCGATGTCTGGCTCCAAATGCTCCTGCTTTCAGCTCAAGAAGCCGCCAAGGCAGGTGACTGGCAAGTCGCCTATGACATCGCAAGCCGGGCGGACACGGCCTATGCAGCAGGAACCGTCGTTCGCGACCGCTCTTTTGCCGAGCGGGACGCTTACACAGACCTCGTCTGGCTGGCGGGCACGACGGCTCTCAACAAGCTGAATGCGCCGGCTGACGCCGCGAAAATGTTCCAACGTTATGCCGCTGCCGCCAAATCTCCGCAGACTCAGGCGCGCGGGCACTATTGGGCAGGCCGGGCATTGGACGCGGCAGGACGTCGTGATGAAGCGCTCCCTGTTTATGAGAATGCGGCTCGTTTCTTTGACCAATTTCACGGCCAACTGGCCTCAGAGCGCCTTGGTCGCAAGCCGACCTTGATGTCAGATGGGCGCTCATTGGATGTGTCCGCCACGCAGCGCGACAACTTCAACCGCCGCTCTGTCGTCAAGGCCCTTGTCGCTCTCGGGCAATCGGGAAACTGGATTGATCAAAGCCTATTCGTTCGCAGCCTTGCCAATGGCATTGATAATGATGTCGATCACGCGCTTGCAACCGAACTTGCCGCGCGCATTGGTCGGCCGGATCTTAACGTCATGATTGGCCGCAATGCGCGCAATACCGGGTTGGCGAACTATGTGACGGCGGCGTTCCCCCAAATCCCTGTGCCACCCGAGATGAGCGCGAGTTGGACCATAATCCATGCCATTTCCCGTCAGGAAAGCCAGTTCGACAAGGAAGCCACAAGCCGCGTCGGGGCACGCGGGTTGATGCAGTTGATGCCGGGCACTGCACGTGAAACCGCACCGCGCGCGGGCCTCGCCTATAATTATGCGAGCCTTGGCAACATCGAATACAATATGGCGCTTGGGTCTACTTATTTCGGGCAGTTGATGGACATATATCGCGGGTCCTATGTGCTGTCCGTTGCCGCCTATAATGCCGGACCCGGCAACGTGAATAAGTGGCTGCGCGCCAATGGTGACCCGCGCAACGGCGTTGATGTCCTGACCTGGATTGAGAATATCCCGCTTTCTGAAACGCGCAACTATGTCCAACGCGTCCTCGAAAACGCCGTGGTGTATGACATGCTCAATCCGGCGCGGGCAACGGTGCGGACGAACACGCCCTTATCGACCTATCTCGGCAAGCGCTCCCCCGGCTGATGGACCAACCCAATTACATCACGCCCGATGGCTTCGCGGCGCTGCGGGCGCGCTATGACGAGTTGTTTGCGGGGGAACGGCCCAAGCTCGTTGAAACCGTATCCTGGGCGGCCGGCAACGGGGATCGGTCTGAAAACGGAGATTATATTTACGGCAAGCGCCGCCTGCGGGAGATTGACCGGGAATTGGGGTGGTTGTCCCGCCGGATTAAGGCTGCCCGCGTTGTGGATCCAAGCTCCCAGCAGGATGTTTCAACTGTTCTGTTCGGGGCGACGGTGACGCTCGCGGATGAGCGTGACGCCCGGCGGGTTGTGACTATCGTGGGTGACGATGAAGCTCAGGCCGGTGATGGTCGCATCGGTTGGAATTCTCCGATTGCCCGTGCGGTGCGTGGCGCCAATCTGGGCGACTTGCGGAGGGTCAGCCTGCCGTCCGGCGAGATTGAGTATGAAATCATGGAGATCAGCTACCCGACGGCTGCGTGAAGGTTACGCCTCTTTGATCTCTTCAAGATCAGGGAAGGTCCGACGCGCAAGTTCTTCAACCTCTGGGTCGAGTGGCGGCGGCGTCATATTCGCATGCTTTTCAAGCTGGTCAGCGACTGTATTCAGAAAGGCAATGCGCGCTGCCTTTTTATTATTGGCGTCGATGATGGTCCACGGCGCCCAGCGCGTGTCGCAGCGCTTGAACATGTCCTGATAGGCCTCACGATAGGCCTCGCGCTTTTCGCGGTTGCGATAATCCTCTTTGCCCGTCTTCCAGCGCTTCCAAGGGTCCGCCAGTCTTTTGAGAAACCGCTTGTCCTGTTCTTCCTGCGTAACATGCATGAAGATCTTGATGAGGACGACGTCATTGTCACGCTGCTGCGCCTCAAACTCATTGATTTCATCATAAGCCCGCTGCCACTGGGCATCTGTGCAAAAGCCCTCGATGCGCTCAACCAGCACGCGGCCATACCAGGTCCGGTCAAAAATGTTGATTTCGCCTTTGCCGGGCAATCTGTTCCAGAAGCGCCAAAGGAAATGACGAACCCGTTCCTCTTCGGTGGGGGCCCCAATGGGCCAGACTTCAAACCATCGCGGGTCCCAGACGGACGTTAAGCGACTGATGGCGCCGCCCTTGCCCGACGCATCCCAGCCTTCGACGGCAATGACGGCGCTGTTGCCGTAGCTTATGTAGGACGCTTGGATCTTCGACAGCCGTTCCTGAAGCGCGGCAAGATCGGCGTCATAATCGCCGTCATAGCTATGTCCGCGTTCGAAATCTGAAAGGTCTGCGCCCATGGCGGAAAACCTAGAAACAGTTTTCCGGCCACGACAAGCACCAATATGGCTGCGTTTTGGACCGCCCGATTTTGGGACATTTTTTCGATGGGCCATGGACAACCTTTCCGACCGCCCCACAAGATGAGGGATGGTCGATCAGGCCCCTGTTTCAAAGAAGAATTTCAGGACGTGACCGACAGACGGACACCCCTGAAGCGACTTCAACCCTTGGTTTGTTCCACAATGCGGATGTTCAGTTCACGCAATTGCTTGGCTGTGACAGGACCCGGAGCCCCCATCATCAGGTCTTCCGCCTTCTGGTTCATCGGGAAAACGATGACTTCGCGAATGTTGGGCTCATCCGCCAGCAGCATGACAATACGGTCGATACCCGGTGCAGAGCCACCATGCGGCGGCGCACCGAACTTGAACGCGTTGATCATCCCTGCAAAATTGGTGTCGACATCTTCCTGCGAATAGCCGGCGATCTCGAATGCCTTGTACATGATCTCAGGCAGATGGTTCCGGATCGCGCCTGACGACAATTCGACGCCGTTGCAGACAATGTCATACTGATAGGCAAGGATGTCCAAAGGATCCATGGTTTCCAGTGCATGCAACTCGCCCTGCGGCATCGAGAACGGGTTGTGCGAGAAATCGACCTTCTTCGAATCCTCGTCATACTCAAACATCGGGAAATCGACGATCCAGCAGAACTCGAACTTGTTACCGTCAATGAGATCAAGCTGCTCGCCCACCCGCGTGCGCGCTGCTCCAGCAAGCTTCGCCGCCTGTGCTTCATTGCCGGCTGCAAAGAACAAGCCGTCATCCGGGCCAAGGCCCAACGCGGCGTAAATAGCTGCCATGCCTTCTTCGCCATGGTTCTTGGCGATGGGGCCTCCAAATTCGCCGCCCTTACGCGTGACATAGCCAAGACCGGCATGACCTTCGCTGCGGGCCCATTCGTTCATATCATCGAAGAACTTGCGGCTCTTGTCCGCAGTGCCCGGGGCCGGGATCGCACGCACAACGCCGCCACCTCCAACGATACGTTCAAACAGGCCAAAGCCTGACGTGGTGAAATGCGCCGATACATCCGTGATGACGATAGGGTTGCGCAGGTCCGGCTTGTCCGACCCATATTTCAGCATGGACTCACGATAGGGAATACGCGGGAACGGCGCCGCGCTGACCTGACGGCCATTGGCAAATTCTTCGAACAGGCCGTGCAGCACAGGTTCAATGGCGTTGAACACGTCGTCCTGCGTGACAAAGCTCATTTCGAAATCGAGCTGATAGAACTCACCCGGTGAACGATCTGCGCGCGCATCTTCATCGCGGAAGCATGGTGCGATCTGGAAGTAACGATCAAAGCCCGCCACCATCAACAGCTGCTTGAACATCTGCGGCGCCTGCGGAAGCGCGTAGAACTTGCCCGGATGGACGCGGCTGGGGACCAGATAGTCCCGCGCGCCCTCGGGCGATGACGCCGTCAGGATAGGCGTCTGGAACTCAGTAAAGCCCTGCTCGATCATGCGGCGACGCACGCTCGAAATCACATTGGACCGCAGCACGATGTTGTTGTGCAGCCGCTCACGTCGCAAATCGAGGAAGCGATAGCGCAGACGGATGTCTTCTGGATATTCCGCATCGCCGAACACCGGCATCGGAAGTTCCTGTGCAGCGGATTGCAACGTGACGTCACGCGCGCGGATTTCAATTTCACCGGTCGGCAAATTGCCGTTCACCGTTTCAGTAGCGCGAGCAACGACGTCGCCTGTCACCGTGACAACAGATTCGGCGCGCGCCTTTTCAAGAACCTTAAAGGCCTCAGAGTCGACGTCGGTCACGATCTGGGTCAGTCCGTAATGGTCGCGCAAATCAACAAAAAGCAGATTGCCGTGGTCGCGCTTGCGGTGAATCCATCCTGAGAGGCGGACGGTTGAACCGACATCGGATTTGCGAAGCTGGGCGCAGGTATGTGAGCGATAAATATGCATGGCGCGCCTAGACGTGGACAGCGCGGAAATGTCAAGAAGAAGGGCATTTAATGCCCCCTTCCCTATCGATCTGTCGAACGCGCTCTGCGAAAAAGGAGCAGCGGCGACGGCTCATTTTAGTGGGTAACTTTGACGGAATGTGCGCCAAGGCTGGAATGCGACCGCGAAGGTCGCTAGGCGGTCTAAATGAAGATACATCCTCTTGTTACGACAACAGAAGCGCTGGCAGAGTTATGCGCGCGTTGGGCAAAATCGACCTTCATCGCTGTCGATACCGAGTTCATGCGCGAAAACACCTATTGGCCAGATCTCTGCCTCATCCAGGTGGCCGATGAGAATGAGGCGGCGGCCATTGATCCTAAGGCGGATGGGCTAAGTCTTGAACCGCTGCTCGATCTGATGACCAACAATGAGGATGTTTTGAAGGTCGTCCATGCCGGTGGGCAGGACATTGAAATCATCTGTAACCTGACTGGCAAAACGCCGCATCCGATGTTCGATACCCAGATCGCTGCCATGGCCTTGGGTCAGGGCGAACAGGTCGGCTATTCAAACCTTGTCGATGCATGGCTCGGCATCCAATTGGACAAAGGCGCACGCTTTACCGATTGGGCGCGCCGCCCGCTGGACAAGCGGCAAATTGACTATGCCATTGGCGATGTCACGCATTTGGCGGTCATTTTCCCGCAGATGCTTGAAAAGCTAAGGACCACGGGTCGTGGTGTCTGGCTGAATGACGAAATGGAGCGGATTGCCGACGCGTCGAACTACGTCGCTGATCCACAGACGATGTGGAAGCGCGTCAAGATCGCGACCCGCAAGGCAGAACCGCTAGGGCGTTTGAAGGCGCTGGCGGCGTGGCGCGAAACCGAAGCGCGCAATAAAAATATTCCGCGCGGTCGAATCATGAAGGACGAAACGCTCGCGGATTTGGCGATGCACCCGCCGCGCAGTCAGCAGGATCTGGCCAAGGTGCGCGGGCTGTCCACGTCTTGGGCCGGAAATGAAATTGGCAGCCGCCTTATGGACACTCTGGCAGATGCAGCACCGCTCTCTGCCGCAGAAATGCCGGCGCGTGATGATCGTCGTCCCGGTCTTGGGCGCGAAGGGGCGCTTGTTTCAGACCTGTTGAAGCTCCTGCTCAAGATCAGGGCGCGTGATATCGATGTCGCCCCGCGCCTCCTTGCTCGGACTGACGACCTGGATCTTTTGGCCGCAGGTCATCGTCAGGATCTTGCCATCCTTGATGGGTGGCGGTTTGAGCAATTTGGCCGAGATGCGCTTGATCTCGTCGAAGGACGTTTGGGCTTTGGCGTTGTTGGCGGGAAGCTCAAAATCACGCGGATTGAAGACGATACTCAATCCGGCGAGAGTGCTGCTTAACTCCTTCGGACGCTTCCGATCAGTCGATGAGCCCGCGCGCGACAAGCGCCGCACGGGCCAGTGGGACGGTGAGCCCACGCTTTTGAGAGAGAGATGCCGCATCCAGTGCCTCAGCCGTCATCAGCAGTGTGAGGTAGCTCCGCTCCAGCCGAGATGAGATATAGGCCGCAACTTCGGGCGGTAAAACCAAGCCACGCTTCGCAAGCATTTTCGTTAGAAGGGCTTCAACCAAAGCCGCGTCAGGCGCCTCGATGGTGACGATTGGGGTCGCTGCAAGGCGGGATCGCAAGTCCGGCAGCTTGATCGACCATGCCGGTGGCGCCTGACTTGCCACGAGCAATAGCGGCACCCGCGTTTCCTGTGCGACATTCCATGCGTGAAACAGGTCTGCTTCCGGCTTGGTTTCGGCATCATCAACAATGGTCCCACCAGAACGGGCGGCGAAAATACGCGCGAGAAGGCTTCGTCCGCTCTTTCTAGGTCCGACAAGCAGCCCTGCACGCACCGGCCAACCGCCCCACCGATCCAAATGGCGGACCGCCGCTTCATTCGCGGGCGTGACGATGAAATCGCTTTGCTCTTCCTGTGCGGGCCAATCGAATGGCAGGCCGATTTGGGTCATCTGATTGGTCAGCGTGTCTATCGGCGTATCCGGATCGTATCCCCGGACACCGTGACCCGATATCCGCGCGCAGCGAGGCCAAGTCGCAGCATGTCAGCATCGCCATCAAAGGCGACGCGCATAACTGAAACACCACCTAGCGCGAGGCTCGATGTCGAAGCGGAGCGCACCCCCGGAACGGCCTTTACCGCGGATTCCGCCGCTGTGACCGAGGCCACATCAGGGGTGTCAAACTGGATAGAGAAGGCTTTTGCCGCCGTCGCAACCGCGCGTTCCTCATCGGGGGTCGATACAGCTTGCTCGCCTGTATCTCCGACGTCCTCCGCCTCTGTCGCAGCGTCGAGCTCTTCTTCGGCAACAGGTTGTTCGATCACAAGCGACGTATCCGGCGCAAGACGACCCGCAGCCAGCGCCTCAGCAAACATCCCGTCCAGCCGTTTTACGCCGGCATCCATCAAATTTGGGATGCCTGCGCTTGAACCGACCCGAAGTGTGAAGTTGCCGAGGGGTTTCGAATCGGGCCCATAAAAGGCCGAGAAATGCCCGAGCACAGGCCCACCGGGATAAAAGCGTTCCAACCGCACTTGCGGGATGATGAGGTCTGCCGCGCCATATTGGTCCAGCAACATCCGCCACCAGCGACGCCCGGGCCGCTTGGTCTGCGATGCGGTCAGCAACAGGGGATCAGCCCCGCCGCCGGTCGGGCGAATATAATCTATGACGCTATCGGCAGTTCTGAACCGCGCCCAAGCCTTTTGCCATTCTGTCCGCGTTTCAAAGCTTTGCGCTAGTCCACCACTATACTGGATGGGAACGACCAGCAGGGGTGCGGACCGCCGTACATGGCCGGCCACGCCCAAAATCTCAGACGTACGGACGCGATCGAACAAAATACCCAAGCGCGCAATATAGCGGTTCGGGCCAATTTGTTCGTCTTCCACGACAATGCCCGACACAATCGAATCAAGTGCGCCATCCGTCAAACCGGGTGCGGCCTGCCCATGGGTTTCTTCCCATAGCTTTTTCCAGCCGAGCCGCTGTGCCTCGCGCCAGCCGCGAAGCCGGGCGGCCTCTGCGGTTTTGGCGGCAACATCAACGACAACACCGTTCACTTCGAAATTGCTGGCACTATCGACCGGCGGCACACCGCGTTCTCCGCCTTCAAGCTGGGCATAGACGGCAATGCCCATCACAGCGGCAACAAGGGCTGCGGCAAAAGGAAGCAATCGAAAATGGCGGATCTGAAACGTCACGCGGGCCTTTTGGCGAGTTGGACGTGGAATTCCAAGAGCGATATCGCTAGCAGCCAACAAATGGACTCTAAGAACACCTCGCCCGAACCCTATACCTATGCGCAGGCTGGCGTTTCAATCGCCGCCGGAAACGCGCTTGTGCGGGCTATTGCCCCCCTCGCCAAGTCCACCCGACGGCCCGGTGCCGATGCGGATTTGGGCGGGTTTGGCGGGTTCTTTGACTTGAAGGCCGCCGGCTTTACCGACCCTTTGTTGGTGGCAGCCAATGACGGTGTCGGAACAAAGCTCAAGCTGGCCATCGATTCGGGCAAGCATGACGGGGTCGGCATCGATCTTGTCGCCATGTGCGCCAATGACCTCATCGTGCAGGGTGCAGAGCCGCTCTTCTTCCTCGATTATTATGCGAGTGGAAAACTCGACAACGCGATTGCCGAGCGGGTCGTGGCGAGTATCGCCGAAGGGTGCAAGCAGGCCGGTTGTGCATTGATCGGCGGCGAGACGGCGGAAATGCCGGGCATGTATGCTGATGGTGATTATGATCTTGCTGGCTTCTGTGTCGGCGCCGTCGAACGCTCTCAGGTTTTGACGGCTGATAAGGTCGCAGCAGGCGATGTTATCCTCGGCCTCGCCTCCTCCGGCGTGCATTCCAACGGGTTCTCGCTGGTACGTCGTCTGGCAGCGGACAAAGGCTGGAAGCTCGATCGCCCGGCCCTGTTTGATCAAGACGTGCTTCTCATCGACGCGCTGATGGCGCCGACGCGGATTTACGTGAAGCAACTCCTGCCGCTTGTGCGCGCGGGCACCGTGCACGCGATGGCGCACATCACCGGTGGCGGTCTTCTGGAGAATATTCCTCGCGTGTTGCCAGAAGGTCTGCACGCACTCGTGGATGCCGATCTCTGGCCACAGCCGCGCTTAATGGCGTTCCTGCAGGCGCAAGGGCATATCGAACCCGAAGAAATGGCCCGTACCTTCAACTGCGGCATTGGCATGGCGGTTGTCGTCGCGGCGGCCGATGCAGATGCTGCAATTGCGGCCCTTGAGGCCGCCGGAGAAGCGGCCTTCCGCATCGGGCACATCGAAGCGGGTGAAAAAGGATGCACCGTCCGCGGCTCTGTAGAGACGTGGAGCGCAAAGGCAGACTGGTCTGCCACCCACAATGGCTAAGGCGCGCATTGCCGTCCTGATTTCGGGTCGCGGCTCGAACATGGCGGCGCTCGTCTATGCGGCCAAGCAGGCTGACTGCCCGTTCGACATCATCCTTGTTGCAGCCAATGATCCTGAAGCTGCAGGCCTTGCCTTTGCTGAAGCGGAAAACATCCCGACCTTCGCCCAAAGCCATAAGGGCATGAAGCGCGCAGAATTTGACGCCATCCTCGACCGCGAAATCCGCAAAGCCAAGGCCGATTATGTCGTGCTCGCCGGATATATGCGTCTTCTTTCCCCTGAATTTGTCGCGAAATGGGAAGGCCGGATGCTTAACATCCACCCGTCCCTCCTGCCCAAATATAAGGGCCTCGACACGCATGAACGCGCGCTCGAAGCGGGAGACGCGGTCGCCGGTTGCAGCGTACATCTGGTGACGGCTGAACTCGATGAAGGTCCGGTTCTTGCCCAAACGGAAGTTGCGGTAATGGCCGGCGACACAGTCGACAGCCTTGCCGCCCGCGTACTGATTGCAGAACACCAGACCTATTCCCGAGCACTTGCGACTTACGTCACGCGCGAATTTGATCCTGCATGGCTGCTGGACCAAGTGCGTCAGCGGGCCATGGGACTTCCCGGCGTGGAAGAGCGGACATCTCATGGATCGCCCGGGTTTTCCATTGTCGGCAGCAAGTTCTTTGCGCTCTTCTCTCAACACCATCATGGCGATGAACGTGTCGCGCTGTTGGTGAAGACGAGCGGGCAGGAAGAGCAATCCATGCTCATCGAGCAGGATGATGATCTCTATTATCTGCCGCCTTATTACGCGCCATCAGGCTGGATTGGCATCAGGCTGGACCTTGGACAGACCGATTGGGACCATATCGCGGCGTGGCTGCAAAAGAGCTGGTTGATTTGCGCGCCCGCCAAGCTGCGCAAATCCTTCGACATTGCGGCGGATTTCTAAGCAGAGAGCCCTTCGGACAAGGCTTCGACTAAGGCTTTGACCTTCTTCTGCCGCCATTGCGGTAGCGGCGCGACGAGCCAATAAGCAAGGTCTCCCGGTGCCGCATTATCCAAAGCGCGAACCCGTCCGGCATCAATGTCGGATTGCGCGAGCAGCATGGGGACGCGTGCCCGGCCAAAGCCGTTCGCTGCGGCATCAATAGCGAGCCCTGCGTCCGACACGCGCAAAGTCGACGCATCGTCGGATGCACTTCCAGGCCACCCGATCAACGTGTCGCCACCACCCTCTGCCGCCGCGACTGTGACCATGGCCCCGTCCGAAAGTCGCACCCCTTCATGGATGCCGGGGCCTTCAGCCAAGATCACCGCAAGATCGAGATTGGCCTCCGTGAATTCCGGCAGCACATCGGTCGATACAATTGAAAAGCGCGTTTCCGGATCGCTGCGGCCATAAGCGGCAAGCCTTGGGGCAAGCCATTTGGCCGTAAAGTCGCGCGGTGCCGCAATGGTGAGCGCCTTGGAGGATTGGCCTGCCTGCATCGCCCGAACCGACTCTTCAAACTGGAGAAAGCCCGCCCGAAGCGCATCAAGACCGTTTTCGGCCTCTGGCGTGAGTTCCAGCCCCTTGGGCGTGCGACGGAAAAGCACGACGCCCATAACGTCTTCCAGCGCCCGTATCTGCTGCCCGACAGCGGCTGGTGTCACAGCAAGCTCATCCGCCGCGCGTGTGAAACTCAAATGCCGGGCGGCAGCGTCAAAGACACGCAGGCCGTTCAATGGGAGAAGCGTACGCTTCATCCGCTCACCACGGGTGCGCGAAGCTCAAAGCGCGGAATGGCGACATCAAAACGAGACCCGTCTTCACCGATCATCTGAAAGGTGCCAACCATGGAACCGGAGGACGTGTCCAACGGGCATCCAGAGACATAATCATAAGACCCGCCGGGTTTGATGACCGGTTGTTCGCCGACGACGCCATCACCTTCTACCAAATGCAACGTGTTCCGCGCATCCCGGATTTCCCAGCGCCGCGTCAGCAGCTGAACGGCCATGTCTCCATGGTTCTCAATACGAATATGATAGGCCCAAAACCACCGTCCAGCCTGCGGCTGCGATTGTTCCGGCAAATAGTTCGCCGACACGCGCACGATGATCGACCGCGTTTCCTCCACATAGGGGAAGAGCGCCGCGATCATAGCCCGACGGCGCGCAGCGCCTGATCAATGTCTTCGATAAGGTCCTGCGGGTCTTCTAAGCCGACGTTCAGGCGCAACATGCCTTCTTCCACACCCATGGCAGCGCGCGCTTCGGCGCCGACACTGTGGTGCGTTGTTGTGGCCGGATGCGTCATCAGCGTGCGGGAGTCCCCGATGTTGTTCGAAATATCGATGAGTTCAAGCGCATTAAGCAGCCCCATCGCCTGCTTGCGGTCGTCGACAATAAACGCGAAAATCGGTCCACAAGCGGACATTTGCGACATAGCAAGATTATGCTGCGGATGGCTGGCAAGCCCCGGATGGAGCATCGTCTTGACGCGCTTTTCCATGAATGTGCCGACGAGCATCGAATTTTCGGACTGGCGGCGGATCCGCAGGTCGAGCGTCTCCAATCCCTTCAGCACCACCCAAGCATTGAACGGAGACAGGTTCGGCCCCGTATTGCGCTGGAACGGCAGCAGCTTCTCATTGATGAAGTCATGACTGCCTGCGACAGCGCCGGCGAGAACACGGCCCTGCCCGTCCATCATTTTCGTCGCGGAGTAAGCGACAACATCCGCCCCAAACTCCAGCGGCCGCTGCAAGGCAGAAGTTGCAAACGCATTGTCCACAACGGTCGTGATCCCATGATCGCGGGCAAGACCGCAAACATAGGTCATATCCACGATATCCATCGTCGGATTGGCCGGTGTTTCAAAGAAGAAGACCTTGGTGTTGGGCTGAATCGCCGCTTTCCACTGGTCATTGTCCCGGCTGTCGATGGTCGTCGTCGTAATGCCAAACTTCGGCAGCAGGCTATCGGTCAACCAGCGGCAGGAACCAAAAGCGGCGCGTGCGGCCACAACATGGTCGCCCTGCTCCAACTGGCACAAAAGAGCCGCCGTCATCGCCGCCATGCCCGTCGCCTGACAGCGCACCGCATCAGCACCTTCCAGAAGAGCGATGCGTTCCTCAAGCATTTGAACAGTCGGGTTCTGCAGGCGGGAATAAGTCATCCCCGGTTCACCCGCAAAACGTGCGGCAACCGTTTCTGCATCGTCATAGGTATAACCGGACGTGAGGAACAAGGCCTCAGACGTTTCCCCATGCTCCGACCGCCATGTCCCCCCGCGCACGGCCTGCGTTGCTGTCCGCCACTTGGACGTAATGGCGCGATTCTGTCCGGTATCCTTTTTCATGCCAGCCTCTTCCTAGCGTCAGGCGTTCAGGTCAATGGTGTTTGGGGTCGCGTTCCTCTCGCAGCCTTCATCCTTTGCCCAAAAGCACCTTAAGCGAAAGCAATGGCCATCAAAGCTTCCCGAGAACGGCGTCACCCATTTGCGTTGTGGTCATGCTGCCACCCAGATCAGGGGAGCGGGCGCCGTCTGCGAGGGCCGCGGCAACCGCCTTCTCAATACGATCTGCATGATCGGGCAAGTCGAGCGAATAGCGCAGCATCATCGCGGCAGACAGCATCGTCGCCAAGGGGTTGGCCTTGCCCTGCCCCGCAATATCGGGCGCTGAGCCGTGGATGGGCTCGTAAAGACCCTTCTTGCCGTCGTCGAGCGAAGCGGATGGCAGCATACCAATGGACCCAGCACACATGCTCGCCTGATCGGACAGGATGTCACCGAACAGATTGCCTGTCACAATGACGTCGAACTGGCCAGGATTGCGGACAAGCTGCATCGCCGCATTGTCGACGTACATGTGGCTCAGCTCGATATCGGGATAATCGGCGGATGTTTCGATGATCACATCACGCCAAAGCTGAGAGGTTTCCAGCACATTGGCCTTGTCGACCGAGCAGAGGCGACCTTTGCGGGCACGCGCCGTTTCAAACCCTACCTTTGCAATCCGGCGAACTTCGGATTCGTTATACGACATGACGTCATAGCCTTCGCGCAGTCCAGACGCCGTGGTGCGGTGGCCTTTCTCGCCGAAATACACATCCCCGTTCAATTCCCGAACGATAACCATGTCGATCTGCGTGGCGACTTCCGGACGTAAAGCAGAGGCATCTGCAAGCTCTGGAAACAGCTTGGCGGGGCGGAGATTTGCAAAAAGGCCCAATTCCTTGCGGAGGCCCAAGATCGACTGTTCAGGGCGGAGATGCCGCTCCAGCGCGTCACAATCAGGATCGCCCACAGCGCCGAAAAGAATAGCATCGGCCCGTTTCGCGACATCGAGCGTAGAGGGCGGCAAAGGATGGCCGAGTGCCTTATACGCCGCACCACCGACTGGCGCCTCTTCATAGGTTAGATCATCAATATTCAGGGCATCCAACAGCCGCTTGGCTTCGGTGACGACCTCCGGTCCGATACCGTCTCCGGGCAATAAGGCGATGAGCATGTTGGTTTCCTCCGTTTGGCCGCGCAAATGGCGGGAAGATCGCCATTACGCAACCGCCCTTTTCATCCTTTCCATCAACCTGTCTCGCGCGCTGAGCACATCCGTTGCGCGTCCTTGAAAGATGTGACGCCCCAATTGCGCGCCATTTGCGTTGAGGAGCGTGAGCGTTTCGTTCCATTCTCTCGGGATGTCGGTTGACCCGGTACCATAGCCTAGAGACCGGAGGAGAAGGAGTTCATAGGCGGCGAGAGCCCCTGCCCAATCCCGCACCAAATTAGCTGCCTCTATCGCTGAAATAACGGCATCAAGGGATTGATATATATCAGGATATGATTGCTCTTCGGGCAAGGTGAAGGCGGTCAACGCGCAGCACCATTCAAGTGCAGCGGACGCAAGGGGTTCTGTCATCAGCGGGGCACGGGAGACGAGAAGCTCTACGGTGAGGCCAGCCATTTGGCCTGCTGTTCGCTCTCTAAACTCTGCCGTCACGGCATTCGCAGCAATCAAGACTGGTCGCATCGTACGGGACCGCCCACCCCGGACATAACCTGCAATGAGGCCATGGTCCGGTGTCATCAGACGCGCGATGACGCCATGCTCCCCATGAAGCCGCAGCGCGCAAACAATGGCGTTTGTCCTGACAATCACCCGCCGAGCATTGGTGCGGATTGCGTGATTTAGCAAATCCTTAGGACGGCAGCGTTATTCCAGCCCCCGTCATGACCTATATGGAACCTAAATTGGCACCTGCCGGAGCCCCAAGTGACAGGCCCGCACAGTGCCCCGTCCAACCCGGGCAGCGGCTGCGTCCGCGCAAGGAATTTGGCCGCCGGTTCATCATTTATGTGGATACGGAAGAAGAATTTGATTGGAAGGCGGATTTCTCGCGGGCCGCCGACAGCACCTTAGCCATATCCGCGCTGCGGGAGGCCACCGCACGCTTCAACGATTTCGGCGTTCACCCTGTTTATCTCTGTGATTATCCGGTCATCACTCGGCCGGAAAGTGGGCGGATCATAAACGATCTGGTGCAGGCGGGGGCCTGTGATGTCGGTGCGCATCTCCATCCATGGGTTAATCCACCGCACGAAGAAGATACGGGCAAACGCAACAGCTTTACAGGGAATTTGCCGGCTGCCCTGCAACGCGAAAAGTTGAGCAGGCTCACGTCCGCCATTTCAGAGGTGACGGGGACGCAGCCGACCGTGTTCCGCGCCGGGCGTTACGGACTTGGGCCGGACACGATGTCGCATCTGGCGGCGCTTGGTTATCGGATGGATGTGTCCGTCAGATCGCTCTTCGATTACTCGGATGAAGACGGGCCAAACTATGCCGATTGTCCGGTTTGGCCATGGCGGACGCCTGAGGCGATCGTGGAGCTACCATTGACGAGTGGCTGGACGGTGCGGCTCCGCAAATTTCCAGCCTTATATCGTAACCGTAAGCTCCACGGTGCCTTAGCCAAAGCCAATCTGCTCACGCGCGTTCCCCTGACGCCGGAAGGCACGCCCGTGAAGCAGGCCATTGAAGCGATTGAGGCCCTTCTCGAAGACGGTCTCGATATTTTCAGCCTCTCCTTCCACTCCCCAACTTTGGCTGTTGGGTACACGCATTATGCGAAAAATCATGAGGAACTGGCGCGCTTCTGGGCCTGGTGGGAAGAGGTCTTTGCGGCCTTTGAGTCGTTCGGTGTGACGCCGGTACGATATGAGTCATTGGCCGATGAACTCTGCGGTGCACAATGACCTATCCGACCGCAATTCGGCAGGGCGCGCAGACGGAATTCGTATCAGCGACCGATATCTCTCCACAATTGGCAGCGGAGTGGGATGACCTTGCTCATTGCTCTAGCGAGGCCAACAGCTTTTATGAACGTTGGTTTGTTGAGGCCAGCCTGCGCCATCTGAGCACACCCGAAAGCCTCAAATTCCTTTTGGTCCGTGATCAAAACGCAACTCTGGTCGGCCTGCTCCCCTTGCGGACCGGCCAGAATTACGGGCGGATGCCAGTGTCTGCGGTACAAAATTGGCTGCACTACAACCAGTTCCTTGGCGTTCCGCTCGTCCGAAAGGGCGCAGAGGAGATGTTTTGGCGCGAGGTCATCGCACATTTTGATCGGATCTGGACGCGTTCCGACATCCTGTATCTGTCTGAAATGCTCGCCAGCGGAGCCGTTACGGACGCCTTGTTTGCCGTCTGCAAAGACTTGGGCCGAACAACCGCAGTGGTTCACCGCTATCAGCGCGCGCTGCTGGAATCAGGTCGCACCGCTGACGACTATTGGTCCAACGCCGTCCGAAAGAAGAAGCGCAAGGAAATTGCACGGCTCGAAAACCGCCTGTCTGAAATTGGGGACATTCATGTTGAGTGCCTCCGCGATGAGACCGATGCAGATGCTTGGATCGCGGCCTTCCTCTCGCTGGAGTCAGCAGGCTGGAAAGCGCTGGATGGCGCCGCGCTCGCTATCGATAATGGAACTCGCAGCTTCTTCTCCGACGCCATAGCCGCGGGCTTAAAGCACAAACGCGTTGAAATTCTTCGTTTGCGCGTGGGCACTGAAACCATCGCCATGCTGGTCAACTTCCTCGCTTATCCGGGGTCCTTCTCTTTCAAGATCGCTTATGATGAAGCCTATGCCCGCTATTCACCGGGCATCCTTATCGAGAAGGCAAATCTCCAGCGCTTGGGCGACCCTTCTTTTGGCTGGATGGACAGTTGTGCCGTTGAGGACCACCCGATGATCAACAGTCTATGGCGGGGCCGACGCGATATGGTCCGCATCGCATTGCCGCGCAAAGGCGCGCGCGCGTCCATCCTTTTCCATGCCGTCCGACTCGCCGAAACAGGGTGGTCGGCCATCAAGCAATTCCGCAAGCGCGGTCAGAACGACAATAGGGCTTTAAAAGATGACAATGAGCTTTGATGCGGCCGCGCTTGCGGCGTTCAGCAAACTCTATCCCGAGACCAGCGGCACTTTGAGGCACCAGCTAGTCGACCACCCCCTCCTTCAATTGGACCGGCTCGCTGAATTTGCCGCGCGGATCGATCCAGCGCATGTCGAGTATAATAGTGGCCAACTGCCCGTCGGCATCGATCCTGAGGCGGTGCTCGGTAACGGCCTAAGCATTGAGGAAACCATCCGCTCCATTGAGGAAAACGGGTCTTGGATGGTCCTGAAATGGATTGAGAATGACCCCAACTATCGTGCCCTTCTGCACGAGGCCCTGGCGCCAGTGCGGCCCTTTGTGACTCCCAAAACCGGAGAGATGCTGACGTTGCAGGGGTTTATCTTTGTCTCATCCCCGCATGCTGTCACACCATATCATATGGACCCGGAACACAATATTTTGCTCCAGATCCGCGGCGACAAGGTCATGACGGTCTTCCCGCAAGTGGATGATCAGTTACTCTCAGATCAGGATCATGAACGCTATCATATGGGTGGCCACCGCAATCTGGTTTGGCAGGATAGTTTTGCGACCAAAGGTAAGCCGGTGCCGCTGGCCCCCGGCGACGCCGTTTATGTGCCGGTTAAAGCCCCTCATTGGGTCAAGGTGGGCCAAGAGCTTTCCATCTCTCTGTCGATTACCTGGAGGTCGAACTGGAGTTACAGGGAAGCCGATGCGCGCGGCTTCAATTCCGTTTTGCGTGGAATGGGCCTCGCACCGCGTGCGCCGGGACGGTTTCCAAGCCAGAACTACGCGAAGTCAGTCGCCTATCGAGCTATCCGGCGGGCCAGAACACTCGTCGGACGCAACGACTAGAAGGCGCGCGCCAGTTGATCCATCAGAACGCGGGCTGGACTTTCAGGCGGACTATCGTTCCCTAATTCAGCATCCAATCGTGCAACGCGGGCATAAAGATCAAGGCTCGCTTCAATGCGCATACGTGCACCTTCAGGCAATTTGGCAAGCAAGCCAGCGTCGGTTTCGGCCGGTTCACCAAGCCTTCCTGGACGGGGCGGATTCAGCCCAGTCGATTGCGCGAACTGAGACCGCTGACCCAGAAGCCAAGCGATGACGTGCATCAGTCGTGTTGTCACCTTTAGAGACTCGCAGGAAAAAGCGACCCTCAGCACCGGGCCAAGCTCATCCCGCTCATCCCGGCTAAACGTATCGAAATAGGCGCGCGCATCGTCCGCAAGGACCATTGCCTCAACATAGAGAGCATCAATGACCTTTGACGTCATTTTTGATTGGGCTGCTGCGACCGCTTCCATTGGGCGGCTATGACAAGCGGGGTTCTACTCGACCAGTTGGAAACGACGTTAACGCGCGGTCAGGCGATGATATCTGGAATGAGATGAGATTCGAGAACAGCGATTTCATCACGCAGCGCCAACTTACGCTTTTTCAGCCGGGCCAACCGCACCTGATCATGGAGCACAGCATCACGCAACGCTTCGATGGCCGCATCCAAATCCCGATGCTCTTCACGAAGTGATTCGAGCCGTGCCAGCATAAATTGCTGTTCCATCTCATCCCTCAACATCATTTATGCGCAGCCGTCAGACATGTCTGCAAACTGTCACGAAACTTTCTTTTATCCGCATTCCGTCCGTCGCGAAAAAATGCTCCATTGTCGAGGTAACTGCAATATGCCCGCGACATGACAGGCAGATGATGTTTTACTCGGCACCTCAGAAACTACTGGAGAGTCGCACTTGGAACATAATCATGTTTTCGCACTCGAAGCCAAGCACGCTATGCTTGACCAGAAGATCCATCAGGAAGCGCAACGGCCCTATCCTGATCAGCTTACACTGAGCCGGCTCAAAAAAGAAAAGTTGAGAATTAAGGAAGTGCTGGCAACCAGTTAGAGGTTGCGGTCGGTGTGTTGTCCTGAGGCGTTCTGCCTCAGGCCGGCATCCGACATCAGGTCATTTTCAGGCCCGGACGCCGCGTTGGCGCAACTTTTAGAAAATCTGGGGTCGGGTCTTGACCTTTGCCTACGGGCTGACGCACTTTGCCGGGATCGATTTCTGCATTGAAGGCAATGCCCATCCGGCCATCCGTTGCCCAAACCACCTTACCTTTGATCGGAGGCAGGTTCTTCATTTCAACGACCACCGCCGTACCTACAGCAAGAATCGTGGGGGCTTCGGCCATCAAACCTGTCGGAGACAGGTTGTGAATGCGGATGGCTTCGCTGGAAACGCCCCCATCAACACCCATTTTACCGAGCAAAAACAAGCTGGACCGATTGGTCGAGCGCTGTCCTCGCGCGTTCAACGCATCTTCGTCGCTTGAGTTTGGTACACTGGCCATAGCGTCGAATTAGTCCAAATAGCTTTTCAATCGGTAAACAGCACCCAAATCATTCATTCGTCACGCGAAATTTTTTCCTGCCGCTCATGGGCTTCCTGCGCCTCCACCGTCATCGTCGCAATGGGTCTGGCCTCCAGCCGCCCGAGGGAAATGGGCTCCCCGGTAACTTCGCAATACCCATATTCGCCTTCTTCAATGCGGCGAAGGGCTGATTCGATTTTTGAAATCAGCTTACGTTGGCGGTCCCGCGTGCGGAGCTCAATCGACCAATCGGTTTCGCTCGACGCGCGGTCGGTGAGATCAGGCTCACGCAGAGGCTCATTCTGAAGCGTATTGAGCGTGTCCTGCGATTCTTTCAGGATCGACTCTTTCCAGCTTTGCAATTTTTTACGAAAATACGCCAATTGGCGTGCGTTCATGAACTCTTCGGCTTCGTTGGGGCGGTAGTCGATATCGACAGCGTTGACCGAATCTCCCAGGCCGTTGATCCCATTCGCCATAACCCGCAACTCCCTGGCTGTCAGCCTTGGAACCGGCCTAAGCCGGGACCTCTCGTGAGCCGCGCTATAATGACCCCATTTCGGAGGCACAAGCGGGCGAATCACCGCAAAGTTCTTGTGCGACCGGAACACCGCGTCGAGACAAAACAAAGTCAGTGCTTTGACAAAACCGCCAAAAACAGCCCCTATTTGGCACATTAACCATAACCGTTGTTCCATTGCCGCGGGTGGAACCGTCAAAATGGCAGGAAAGACGGTTAATCCGGTTGCGGCGTCGTAACGTCTTAAGCAATCCAGCCCCATTGTTTCTGTCGACGCGGCAACGAACTTGTTAGCCGCCTGACGAGTAAAAGGGGTTGAACGCCATGTCTGTTCGTATGGCACTAACAAAACTTTGCGCTTGCGCTTGCGGTGGAGCTGTCATTGGCGGTGGCGCCATGCATGCAACGCAGGCCCAGCCCCTGCGGTCGTCCTATTCCGCTCCTGCCCCCAAGGTTAAGAAAGTGGTGCGGCAGCGGCTCGAGCGGAAATGACGTGCCAGCGCCGCCGATGCTCCTCCTCTTCGGCGGTGCAGCAGCAGGCCTCATTGCCCGGGCACGGGCCGCGAAAAAGGCAACAACGACATCAGTGTAGTAAATGCGTAGCGTAAAGCCGTAGTCAGGCACCCTAAAGGACGCTGCTTCGCGACCCGGCAGCGTCCTTTTTCTTTGCCCTTGGCAAGCCAGAGCCTGCGCGCCATAGCGCAAATATGCATGATATTCGATTGATCCGCGAAAACCCTCAGGCTTTTGATGCGGGCCTCGCCCGTCGTGGCTTGGCTCCGCAATCCGCCGTTTTGCTGGCCGTTGACGAGCAATCTCGCGCGGCGATCCGCAGTTCTGAGGAGCTTCAGTCGACTGCAAATGCCGCCGCAAAGGCCATTGGCGCTGCCATGGGCAAAGGCGACAAAGCGGAAGCGGAACGTTTAAAGGCCGAAGTTGCCGATATCAAAGGCAGCCTGCCCTCCTTGGAGGCAAAGGCCAAAGAACTGGGCGTTGATCTTCGTAATGCGCTTGCAGCCCTTCCCAACATCCCTGCCGACGATGTCCCGACCGGCGCGGATGAGACAGGCAACAGCTTCGTATCTGAAAGCGGTCAGAAGCCGGAATTGGACTTTGAAGCGCTGGAGCATGATCGGCTCGACGCGGCCCTCGGCCTCGACTTTGAGACGGCGGCGGCGGTTGCCGGTGCGCGCTTCGCCTATCTGCGCGGCGGCGTTGCCCGTTTAAACCGGGCCATCGGCCAGTTCATGCTCGACCTGCACACTCGCGAATTCGGCTATGAAGAAATCGCACCGCCTGTTTTGGTGCGCGATGATGCGCTGTTCGGCACCGGTCAGCTTCCGAAGTTCGCAGAAGATCTTTTCCACACGACAGATGGTCGCTGGCTTATTCCGACGGCCGAAGTGTCGTTGACCAACATGGTCCGCGAGAAGATTCTCTCGGATACCGAATTGCCTCTGCGGCTGACCGCCCTCACCCAATGCTTCCGCTCCGAAGCCGGGTCTGCCGGACGTGATACGCGTGGCTTCATCCGCCAGCATCAGTTCGAAAAGGTTGAACTCGTCTCCATCACCACGCCAGACATGTCTGACGCGGAGCATGAGCGGATGACTGAGGCTGCGGAGACTGTTCTCAATCGGCTCGGCCTGCATTTCCGGCGCATGTTGCTCTGCTCCGGAGATATGGGCTTCACCGCCCGCAAAACCTATGATCTTGAGGTTTGGTTGCCTGGCCAAAAGGCCTATCGGGAAATCTCCAGCTGTTCCAACTGTGGGGACTTTCAGGCCCGCCGGATGAACGCGCGTTACCGCCCCCAGGGCGAAAAGGGCACGCGCTTTGTCCACACCCTCAACGGGTCTGGTCTCGCGGTCGGTCGCACGCTTGTTGCGGTGCTGGAAAACTATCAGAACGCCGATGGCAGCATCACCGTTCCGGAAGTGCTTCGGCCCTATCTCGGTGGGACGGACCGGATTGGCGGCTAAAGCCCCGGTTTTTCGTGACTTCCACCGGGAGTTCCTCTAATGGCGCGTCGATCATGAAAACGACTAAACTTCCTGTCCAGCCCAAGGTCGGCATGGTGTCACTCGGCTGCCCCAAGGCGCTTGTTGATAGCGAACGCATTCTCACCAAGCTTCGGGCGGACGGCTATGGCCTGTCCCCTGACTATGAGGGGGCTGACGTTGTTCTCGTCAACACCTGCGGGTTCCTCGACAGCGCCAAGGAAGAAAGCCTTGAAGCAATCGGGGAAGCCATTGCCGAGAACGGTCGGGTGATCGTGACCGGCTGCATGGGCAATGAAGCCGACGTCATTCGGGCGCGCTTCCCTGAAGTGCTCGCCATCTCCGGGCCACACCAGTATGACGCTGTGGTGAGTGCCGTCCATGAGGCTGCTCCGCCCGTGCCGCACGCCTTCGTTGATCTCGTGCCAGAAGCTGGCCTGAAGCTGACGCCGAAGCACTATAGCTATCTCAAGATTTCCGAAGGCTGCAACCACCGCTGTGCCTTCTGCATCATCCCATCCATCCGCGGTGACCTCGTCTCGCGGCGTCCCGATGCCATCCTGCGGGAGGCGGAAAAGCTGATCGAAGCCGGCACGCGCGAACTGCTGGTTATCAGCCAGGACACATCGGCTTATGGGGTCGATATCCGCCATGAGCCGCGGCAGTGGAAGGGCAACGATGTGCGCGCACATATGACTGACCTCGCGCGCGAACTCGGCAAGCTTGGGGCTTGGGTGCGGTTGCACTATGTCTATCCCTACCCCCATGTCGACCAGGTCATTCCCCTGATGGCGGAGGGGCTTGTGCTGCCTTATCTGGACATTCCGTTCCAGCACGCGGCACCATCTGTCCTGAAGGCGATGAAGCGCCCGGCCAATGAAGCCAAGGTGTTGGAGCGCATCCGCAACTGGCGTGAGATCGCACCGGACATCACCATAAGGTCCAGCTTTGTCGTCGGTTTCCCGGGCGAGACAGATGCAGACTTCCAATATCTGCTCGACTGGCTGGATGAAGCACAATTGGATCGCGTTGGCGCGTTCCGCTTTGAACCCGTTGAGGGTGCTGCGGCCAATGCCCTCCCCGATCCTGTGCCGGAAGAGGTGAAGGAAGAGCGTTATGCCCGCCTGATGGAGCGGACAGCGGCGATCTCAGCAGCCAAGCTTGCAGCCAAGATCGATCACAAGATGGACGTCATCATCGACATCGTTGATGAAGATGGCGGCGCTAATGCCCGGTCAAAGGCCGATGCGCCTGACATTGACGGTCACGTCTTCCTAAGGGATGCGGGGCATCTTTCCCACGGTGATATCGTACCTGTCCTCATCGAAGATGCGGACGAGCACGATCTTTACGGGGTGCCGCTGCAACAGTGACCGCCATCAGCGCCCTTTCGTTTCATCCCAAGCCTGACGGAGCCCGGACATGAGCCGCTTTGCCCATCTCATTCAACCTGACCAAGGCCAGGACGCCCGGACAATCACGCTTGTTGCCAAAGCTGGATTTGAAGACTGGATAAAGGCGCTGACTGAGCGGGAGCGGACCGCCGCCCTGCTCTCCGGCTTTTCAGGCAACGCCGGCGACATTGCCATTCTTCCCGGTGATAAACCCGGTGACTGGAACGCCGCGGTTGGCGTTGATGCAAAGCGTTCCGTTTGGGATCTCGCATCTGCTGCCCAAAAGCTTCCCGCAGCAACGTATCGCCTTGCCGGAGGTGCTGCCGGACCCGCAGGGCTCGGCTGGTTACTCGCGCAGTATAAGTTTGATCGCTTCCTCTCCACAACAGATGCTGGCGGAGACCGCATCCTGCTGGTGAGCGAGCCCGGCCTTATCGTGGACTTTATCCGCCAAGCGGAAGCGACCGCCCTCGTGCGGGATCTGGTCAACACACCTGCCGCCGATCTTGGTCCTGCAGGCATTCAGGCCGCAGCAGAGGCGCTCGGAACAGAGTTTGAAGCCACCGTGCACGTCACCAAGGGCCATGAGCTTGAAGTGGGCTACCCGATGATCCACGCCGTCGGTCAAGCGGCTGAAAAGCATCGTGCGCCGCGCTTGATCGAACTCGTCTGGGGAAACCCCAAACATCCGCGCATCGCCGTGATTGGCAAAGGCGTCGCCTTTGATACAGGCGGGCTCAACATCAAGACCGGCCCCTATATGCGGTTGATGAAGAAGGATATGGGCGGCGCGGCGCATGCATTGGCACTGGCACGGCTGGTGATGGAAGCACGCTTGCCCATCCATCTCCACCTCCTGATCCCCGCCGTTGAAAACGCCATTTCTGGCAATGCCATGCGTCCGGGCGATGTGCTGAAAAGCCGCAAGGGACTGACGGTCGAGATCGACAATACCGATGCCGAAGGCCGCCTCATTCTGGGCGATGCCATTACAAAGGCTGCAGAAGACAAGCCGGAGTTGATGGTTGATTTTGCGACACTTACGGGCGCCGCGCGCGTTGCTCTGGGGCCGGACCTCCCTGCCCTGTTTGCGAATGACGAACAGCTTGCAGCGGACATCGCTTCCGCCTCTCATGAGGTGATGGACCCGACGTGGCGGATGCCGCTTTGGGATCGCTATGACGACATGTTGAAGTCTGACATCGCCGACATGGTCAATTCGGCTGAGGGGGGCATGGCAGGCGCCGTGACGGCTGCCCTGTTCCTGCGCCGCTTCGTACCGGAGGGAACGCCCTGGCTGCATCTCGACACCTTCGCTTGGCGTCCCTCGGCCACGCCGGGCCGTCCAAAGGGCGGCGATGCCATGGGGATGCGCGCGGTATTTGAACTGCTGCGGCGGCGTTACCCCACAGGTTGAAGCCAGCCTCTGGGCATCGCCATTGCGTAAGGGCCGCTTGCTCGGCTATTGCGCCTCGCAATGACCAGCAAAACCAGAACCAGCTTCACCCTCAGCGGACCCTCTATCGAGCTAGATGCACGGACCCTCGCGGTTCGGGGCGATCTTGCGGATATCGCTTTGGCCGGAAAGCTCTTCGTGCCGCATTACGCGCAGCCCATGGAAATGATCTGCACCGACGACGCTGCCTCGATCTTCGCAACGCCAGAGCGTGACAGCGAAACCTTGGGAGCACTAGAACGCGGTGATGTTTTCATGGTCGTCGATATGGCGGGCGGCTGGGCCTGGGGCTTTCGGGCTTCCGATCATATTGTCGGCTATGTCGACATGACGAGCTTGGCGCAGGCCAAATGACCTGGGTATTTATCGACGGCGCGCACGGGACAACAGGGCTTGAGATTGCGGAGCGGCTGGCCGGTCGTCCGGAACTCGATCTCATCTCCCTCGACGATGACCGTCGTAAAGACACCAGCGCCCGCCGAGACGCCATTAATGCGGCCGATGTTGTCATCCTCTGCCTGCCCGACGATGCGGCGCGCGAATCCGTCGCGCTGATTGATAATGACCGGACGCGCGTGATTGACGCATCGACAGCACACCGGACCGATCATGCGTGGACGTTCGGCTTACCTGAGTTGGTCGGACGGGATGTTGTGGCCGCCTCAAAGCGGGTATCCAACCCCGGCTGCTATTCGACGGGCTTCATCGCGCTTGTGGCCCCGTTAGTGAAGGCGGGTCTTTTGCCGTCTGACTGGCCCTATGTCTGCAATGCGGTGTCCGGCTATTCGGGCGGCGGCAAGGCGATGATTGCCGAGTTTGAAGACGGCGCAGCCGCAACGGCTTGGCGCACCTATGCCCTTTCGCTTTCGCATAAGCATGTGCCGGAAATGCAGGTTCGCTGCGGCCTGCAATATCCTCCGCTCTTCTCGCCATCGGTTGCCGCAACGCACAGAGGCATGATTGTCGAAGTGCCCCTGATGACATCAGCCATCTCCGGCAAACCATCAGCGGATGCTCTGCGTGCGGCTTTGCAGCGGGCCTATGATGGCTCCCCAGTTGTGCGTGTCATTGATGGTTTTGATGAAGCCAACCTTGTCATTGAGCGCTGCGCGGGCACAGATCGTTTGGATCTCTTCGTTTTCGGTCGCGCGGACGGTGCGCAGGTCCGGCTGGTAGCGGCGCTCGACAATCTCGGTAAAGGCGCCGGTGGGGCGGCCGTCCAATCTCTCAACCTGATGGCAGGCTTGCCCGAAACTTCTGGACTAAGGCTTTAGGAGTTGGTGCACCCGACTGGATTCGAACCAGTGGCCCCCAGATTAGGAATTAGAGGAAATGCGACAGAAATAGCCGATGTCAGCACATTAAACCCTAATAAACTTAACTATTTTTGTCTGTAATATTCTACAATCATCCTTGATATGATTTCATCTGATGCCTATCTGATGCCTACAACGTCCTAAAGCATCAGGTAAACAATGTCCAAAGCCCCGATTACAAAGCGCACGGTAGACGCAGCCCAAGCGGCCCCCTTGGAATACGTCATTTGGGATGACGGAGGGAAAGAAACTGTCAAAGGGTTCGGTTTAAAAGTTACTCCAGCAGGAGCAAAAGTTTACATATACCGCTACCGCATCGCCAACCCAGGAAGCGCTGACCGGACACCACCACGTAAGTACACTATCGGCAGGCACGGCAACCTGACGCCGGATCAGGCGCGATCTCGTGCCAAAGAACTCGCTGCTACAGTAGCGCGGGGGATTGATCCGCGGCAGTCCGAACTTGCTGCCATAGGCGCCATAGATGAAGCAAAACGCCAAGCCAACGCTAAAGCAAAACTCGACGAGAAACTTGTTTTTGAAAAAGTAGCGGAGCGATGGCTGGAGGAGTATGCTGTAAACCATAGACCCCGTACGGTGGAGCAGGCGCGCCATATTGTAACCCAGCGTCTGGAGCCGGCGTTAAAGGGCAAGCCCCTGCCCCATATCACACGCGCCGATTTGCAGACCATTATAGACGGCATCCCACTTAAGCATCGTGCAAGCCGCTTAGCAGTGTACGCTTATGCGTCCGTTCTTTTTCGCTGGGCGATGGAACGGGGCGAAATTTCCGATAATCCTGTGCGCATGATGGCAAAACCAAGCGCGCCAAAGGCACGTAATCGGGTCCTGACCGAAGATGAACTTGCGACGGTGTGGAAGTCTGTCGATAGATTGACTGACCCATACAAAGCATATTTCAAGCTGCTTATATGGACCGGCCAGCGGCGGGAAGAAGTCGCCGGTATGAAATGGGAAGAACTTGACCGGCTAACTGGGCAATGGATCATTCCTGCCGCACGAACCAAAAACGGCGCAAAGCAACTAATCCCTTTGGCACCTGCAGTTACTGAAGAAATTGACCGGCTAGCGCTGGTTTTACAGGTCAAAGCAGGTGTTAAGGAATATGAACCCACCTGCTGGCCTAAGGCAGGTCCTGTCCTATCTACTGACGGCAAGAGAACTATCAAATCATATTCAAAAGCAAAGTCGAAACTGGACATTGCAACGATCGACGTCTTGGGTGACGATAGTCCAATGGAAGCATGGCGGATCCACGATCTGCGGAGGACATTGGCAACTGGCTTACAAAAGCTTAGCACTCGGTTTGAAGTAACAGAGGCCGTCCTCAATCATATATCAGGGGCACGGTCCGGCGTTGCAGGCATTTATCAGCAACATGATTGGAAGGAAGAAAAGCGCGATGCGCTCCGGGCTTGGGCCGCTGCTGTAGCAGCCATCGCGGCTGGGCATCGCTCTAATCAATTCCTCAATCAAAGTGGCGAGGGCGATCCACTGGCGTGGAGGGCATATATTCGCGATTGTGTCGATAACGGAGGCAAGCCAGTGAAGCGTGAGAGCCACAACGTGGTGCCAATCAGCAAGACCACTCGTTCAGGAGTATCCGCATGACATCTATTGATGAGTGGATAACAGGTGCCGCTGCTGTGGCTATGTTGCGGGATGCAGGCGTGGTTGATCTGCGCGTTCTCGGAGTGTGGGCGGGCGACGGGTTGCTTGGCGCACGTGCTAAAGTTGAGCGTGTTGCAGGCACGATAGAAACCGACAAGCCAACGCCTCCGGCAATCCCGGGTGATTTTTGGGATCAGCTTAGCGCTGCATCTATGATGGGAGATGGCGCTGCAAGCACCATAGAAACCGGCACACCAACGTCTAGGGCAATCCCGCGTTATTTTTGGGGCGAGCTTCGCGCCAACACCGTGATGGCTGATTGGTCTGCGGGCGTGTTTGAAACCACTACGGATATCGACACCGAGGAGGAAGGCTGGCGAGAAGTTAGCTGGCAGGTATCAGGTGTCGAATTTAAAAATGGGGATCTTCAGAAGTGCTTGGGTATGAGAAGTTTCAGCCAGGCTAGTGCGAGCAGTGATCGTCGCGGCATTCTACCTGCATCTGCAAAACCGAACGATCAAAAGTACGAAGTTGCGGCTCATGAGGCAGCAGAGATTGTGCGCACGGAAGAGGTCCCACGCTCCAAGGCGTTTAAGCGCTTAGCAGACCAGCGTGGCAATGCGACGATCCAAAGGGATTCGTTAGAGCGCGCGATGCGGCATGCTTATGATCTGATGTATGATAAATGGGGGAACCCGCATCAAAATGATCCGGATTGATACCGCGACTTCAACCTTAATCTGATTAGATAGGATGGTTACCGACACAGAACAAAGGTAACCGATATGCAAGACGGACTTCTAACTACTTCCGAAGCTGCGCAATATGTGCGGCTCGGAAAACCAACCCTCGAACGCTTCCGCCTCAGCGGCGACGGCCCTCTTTACGCAAAGCTGGGTGGGGCTGTTCGCTACCGTCAAGCCGATCTTGATCAATGGATCTCGAGCCGCCTGACTAACTCCACAAGCACACGTATAAGTGGAGAACCAGTATGAACCCCGCCGAAGAATATGTCACCCATGGAATGGCGCTTATTAAAATCCCGCCACGCAAGAAAGGGCCGACCACCAAAGGCTGGAACGAGAAGGCAAACGCCATTACCGATCCGCAAAAGGCCGGTGAACTAAACGGTAATATAGGTATCGCCCACGCATACTGCTTGCCTTCCCCGACCATGGCTCTCGACATTGATGATATGGAACGGGCGTCGGCTTGGCTCGCCGCGCGTGGTATTGATGTAGCTGAGCTACTTGACGCTGATAACGCCGTGCAAATCGTGTCTGGCAGGCTCGGGCGTGCGAAGCTGCTTTACCGGTTACCTTCGGGCCTAAACCCGATCGAAAGCATCACGATTAAGGAGACGGCAAACGTAAGCGGCGAAGAAAAGCAAATCACGGTTCTCGAATTTCGTTGCGGAACCGTTGACCGGCTAACGATGCAAGACGTGCTTCCTCCGTCAATACATCCCGATACAGGCCTGCCTTACCGTTGGGGCGAAAAAGGTGACTGGCGCCAGATCCCAGAAATCCCGGCTGCGCTACTTATCGTTTGGCAACACGAGTTATTGACCCGCAAGATAGGTCGCACCCGTCCCAAGGGAAGTAATTGGGTGTTCAAGGGCGTAGAAGACACACCAAGGCAGCGCGCGCGCGTTGCTGTCATGCTAAGCCATATATCTGCCGATTGCAGCTATGAACTTTACCGCGACATGGTTTGGGCCATTCTTAGCCTTGGTTGGCGTGACGGGGAAGATATAGCAAAGGCATGGTGCCTAACCGCGCCACACCGCTTCGAAGAAGATAGCTTCTGGAACGTTGCAAACAGCTATGACGATACTCGCAGTCCGACCATCGGTACTATCATTTACCACGCAAGGGCGGGAGGGTGGAATGGCTGACGTTGTACCCATTACCGTAGCACCGGTGCCGAGTGCCCTGATGGAACTCCAACGCAACTTCTGCCTTCTCGCGTTGGGGGGTGACGTTCGGGTAGCTGACCGCCGCGAGATTGCAAAGGTCCTGAACGGTCAGCGCGACGAGGACATCGGCATGTACAAGATGGCGGCAGGCAAGCTGCTAATGCAGAGACTTCTCGAGAGCCTTCCCATAACCTCGGAACCGAAGAAGGATATTGCCGAATTCTTGGTCAGTCCGAACACAAGGGTCTTTGATGCGATCGCGTTCAGCCCACTGACCACTCCGCCGAGCACCATCAACTACTGGAGCGGCTCCCCAATAGAGCCAGAAAAAGGGTGCTGGTACATCATCCAGCAGTTCCTGCTCGACATCATTTGCGACGGCGACATTGAGCTATACGGCTACCTTTTTTGCTTCCTTGCTCACATGTTGCAGCACCCGGAGGAGAAGCCAGGCATAATCATGACCCTTCTCGGCGGTCAGGGTACCGGCAAAGGAACGTTTTTCGAGTTATTGCGAGCAATCTGGCCGCGAACTTGTCTATTCACTTCTAACATTAAGCACGTCATCGGCCAGTTCAACGCCGCACTCGAACGTAATTTCATTGTTTGCATGGATGAAGCACTCTTCGCGGGAGATCGCGAGGCTGCGGACCGCCTCAAGTCATTCGTCACCGAGCCTATCGTTACGATCGAACAGAAAAATCAGCCACGACGAAACATCAAATCCTACCACCGTTTTTTTGCCGCCAGCAATCACTCCCATTTCTCGAAGGTAGATACCGATGATCGCCGCTTCGTATTCCTGAGAGTTTCCGATGCTCTCCAAGAAGACTTCGCCTATTGGAAAAAGGTCCACGCAGCGCTTGCCGATCCTTCAGTAATAGCGGGACTGGTTCACGAACTAAACGGCTACGAACTCGGTGAATTCAATGTTCGGGAACGACCGAAGACCCGCGAGCATCTGGAACAAAAACTTCGCTCGTTATCTGGGTTTGACAGGTACTGGTATCAAGTTCTCCAAACTGGAATCTTCGGTGACGATGCGTATCCTGAGCCGCGTTCCACTTGGAACGCCGCGTGCTTCCTCAGCACGGAGGACTTGATGAAGGCTTGGGGCCAATACGAGAAGGGCCAGCGGCAATACGCAACACGTCAAGAGAGCGAGGTGCACGAAGCACTCAAGCGTCTCTGCCCGTCCCGAGCATCTCAACGCAAAAAATCCCGCAACCAGCCCCAAAAGCGTGGCTTCCAGTTGCCGGCGTTGCCAGTCGCTAGAGCAGAATTCGAAAGCGCTATGGGCGGTGAGGTGGACTGGTATGACCTAGGGGAGACAGAAGCGTGATTTCGGTGGCAAACTTGCCGCCAGTTGCCACTGGCAGTGGCAACGAAAACCTCAGTTTTTCTTTGTGTTTGAGGTGTGGTTGCCACCATTGCCTTCCCTTTTTTAAAAAGAAAAGAAAAGAAAGAAAGCAGTAGAAACAGCGAACATCAAAACAGGTGGCAACGATGGCAACCCAACCACACTCGCCCTCGCCTATTACCTAAATCGCTCGCACATCAGCTAGCCTAAAGAGAGAACCACTATGAGCCGCTACAAACTGCATATTGGGCACTACCTGATTGCGATCTCGGGGTTCGCTCAGAACCAGCCAGTGTGGTCCCGTCGACAACTCAAAGTACATAAAGGCCCCACGATCGAACTCACAATCGCCTTTCCGCAAGACCCACCTGAGCGGTTCAACATTCCGTTTCCGGTAACCCGCGATATGCTCAGGAAGCTGGTAGGCCGTCACGGTGGCATACTCTGGCCTAAGCAACTAAAACTTCTCCACGACCGAATTTATGAATTTGCCAAGGACGTGGGCGACAACCATAGTTGGTATCGCCCTTATCGTTCCTTTCCAGAAGGGTTTGAGGATTGCGTGGCTTTAGCTTGGCCCGTGACAGCTAAGGGTAGTGTCGGAGCAGCCGACGCCGAAGAATATGTCAAAAGCTGGTTTCCATGAGGTCAGCGAACAATTCAGCCAGTGCCCGTCTGGTGCGCACCTCGGCTTATGTAATTTAAGAAATTAGGCCAATTCCCCTTCCTAACATCACTTCTGGCAAAACAAAACGCTGCAAAGCCAAGTGCAAGGCGCGCGGTGACCAATGTCGTAATCCAGCTGCCTATGGAATGACTGTCTGTCACTATCACGGTGCCCGTAAGCCCGAAACCATCAAGCAAGGTGCGAGCCATCCGCAGTATAGGCACGGTCAAGAAACACTCGAAGCAAAGGCAGAGCGCAGCAAGCGGCTTGCCGAACTTCGTAACCTTGAGGCACTATCATTTGCACTAGGGTTAGCGGTTGGACCTAAGTGGCGCGGACGAAAGCCCCGAGCAAAGCATCAAAGCCATTAGTATCACAATGCTGAAACTGGTCCCATGATAAAATTTGATATTGAGTAAGATTCATAGCCCTAACATTCAACTGCCGATGGTGGCGATCCGTTCTGGCCTTAGCTTGGATGCATCTATTTATGTCCGCTTTGCGCCCAGTTGCAGTCGTTGTAAGCGCTGCCTGGCTCACCCAAAAGCGGACATTGCATCAGACAGGCGGCCATGGCTGATTTGTTCGACTTAGCTGCCGTTCCCGGTGGCTTCGGCAATCGACTGCTTTCCGGAGAAAGCGGACCTACCAGGCTCTGTGGTGAACGCGGAGCACAAGCAGCGATGGTCGCTAGGGAGCCTCCGACAGCAAGCGGATCTCGCGAATTGCTTCTTGTAAAACCTGTCGCGCGGCAATTTCGCGTTTGGGAGACCGGTGTCCGCTGCCTCATTTTCCAGAGCCCGCAGGATTTCTGCGACCGTACCCGGTTGAACTCGAAATGGTCCTTGCCCAGGTGGACGGCGTGACCGACGTGGCGATCATCGGCGTGCCGCATCCCGATTTTGGGGAGGCGGTGGTGGCCATCATACCCCCGAACCGCCCGGATTTGGTCACCACAGCGATTCACGCGGCAGCGATGGAAAAGCCGGCCCTGTTCAAGCGGCCCACGGCCATCCACATTGTCGTCGAATTCCCGCGCAATGCCATGGACGAAGTGCTCAAGGCCGTGCTGCGCAAGCAATTTGCGGATCTGTTAGCGGGATAGGGGTGGCCTTGGTGCGATCGTGGAGACCTTTGTGTTCAGTTCCGGGCAGCGATCTCCTGCTGAGCCTCGCGGAATGTCGCCGGGGTGCATTTGGTTTAATCGGGGCGCGATGAAGGGTGCCGTTCTTATGGGGGCGCAGCCCTCACGCCTTGGCCGCTAGCATTGCCAGCAATTCGCGTTTCAGGACCTTGCCGATGGCGCTGCGCGGCAGAGCGTCGATGATCCTGACCTCGGTGATCCGTTGCATCTTGCCCAGACCTGCATTGGCAAGGCTTCTGATCTCTGCGGCATTGGCAGATGCCTGGTGCTTGATCGTTACAAATGCGACAGGCGTTTCGCCCCATTCAGGTGACGGTGCCCCGACGACCGCCGCCTCTTCAACCGCCGGGTTGGATAGCAATGCGCGCTCCAGATCGATCGGGTAGATATTCATGCCGCCAGAAATGATCATGTCCTTTTTACGCCCGACGAGGGTGAAGAACCCATCAGCATCAACCATCCCCAGATCGCCCGTCCGAACGTAGGACAACCCTTCGGGGCTGACCCACAGCGCCTCCTGCGTTTTTTCAGGCAGATTGTGATACCCGCTCATCATAGTAATCGACCGGCCAACGATCTCCCCGTGCGAACCTGGCGGCAGGATGCGGCCTGCTTCATCGATCACTTTCATGTCATTGCCGAAAATGGGTTGGCCGACGGTGTGCAACTTGTCGGGATGTTCGTGCGCCGCCAGCATGCAGCTGCCACCACCTTCGGTCATGCCATAATATTCGATCAACCCGCCGGGCCATCTCCGCAAAACCTCTGCCTTCAACTCGGCTGAGAACGGCGCGGATGTTGCAAACTTCGTATGAAACGCGGTCAGATCGAAAGCGTCGAAATCTGGCACATCGAGGATCCGGCGGTATTGCACCGGAACGAGCATCGCGACATTGACCCGGTGCTCCTCACACAATTGCAGAAAGCGGCGCGCATCGAATTTGGGCATGAGCACAATTGTTCCGCCGCCCGCCAGCGTCGGGATCAGGCTGGTCAGAGTGGTGTTCGAATAGAGCGGTGTCGAAAGGATCGTTATTGCTTCTGGCGTATAACCGGGCGGATCGGTGCGCAGCGCAATGAACCAACGCATGCGTTGGGATTGGACAATACCTTTGGGCGTTCCGGTCGTACCCGATGAATAGATGATGTTAAACGGCTGATCAGGATCGATCCCGACCTTCGCGGGTCGTGCACCTTCAGGTGCAAGCCATGCCGCGAACGGATCGCCCCTCCCTGTGTTGTCGAAGGCGATGTTTCGCACTGACACATCAACCCTAAATGATACGTCGCTATCCTGAAATAGGTGCGAGGCGCCGCAATCAGCGACCATCGCCGAAAGTTGTGCAGCCGTAGCTGCTGCAGGGAGGGGGGCCACCACGGCACCAGCGCGCAAGATGCCGAGGATTGTGGCTATATACGCAATCGAACTGCCCGCGCAAATGGCTACGACCCCTTTGGGTTGAACGCCATCGCGCTGCAGCGCCGTGGCCACCCGGTCTGCCACGCGGTCAAGCTCGGCATAGCTGACCTGTTCGCCTTCGCAAATGATCGCCGTCTTTTCGGCATGGGCTGCAGCCTGAAGGGTGAAAAGACCCTCAACCGTCCCGCTTTCAAGCGCGACATAGTCCTTTATGGTCATAGTGGTTCAGACCCGCCGGAGCCATTTTCCTGACCAAGCGCGCGCCTCAGTGCTTTCAGGCTGTCGCGCTGTGCCTGTAAAGAAATTTGCGCATCGGGAGAAATGTTGAAGGCGTGAAATGCGCCGGGATAGACATGCAGTTCGACGCAAACCCCGTGCCTTGTCAGCCGCCGTGCATATTCAAAGTTCTCTTCCAAAAACAGATCGAGCGCGCCAACCGCCAAGTACGTGGGCGGCAATCGCGATAGATCGGCAGCCCGCGCGGCAGCGGCGTAGGGCGAAACGTCCGGCGAGCCGGGAGCAACACCTAATAGTGCGCCCCAGCCAAACGCGTTGCTTTGCGGGGTCCATATAAACTCGCCCGCAAACGGATGGGGGTCTGGATCGAGGCAGGTCCGATCATCAATCATCGGGTAGATCAAGTGCTGAAATGCCAGTGCATATTCACCGCGATCACGGGCCATCAGCGCAAGGGACGCAGCTAGTCCGCCGCCCGCGCTTTCCCCCATGACCCCGATCCGCGCGGGATCGATCGCGAATTCGGCGCACGACCGGGTGAGCCACGCCAAGGCTGCATAGCAATCTTCAATCGCGCCGGGAAACCGAGTTTCCGGCGCAAGGCGATACTGGACCGAGACCACAACCGCCCCGAGCGAATTGGCAAGCAAGCGATGCGCCGGCACGCCCATTTCAGCAGACCCCGCAATATAACCGCCGCCGTGGATGTGCAGGAGCGCGCCGCGCAGTGCGCCTGTTTCGGCTGGCACATGGAGCAAGACTTCAACGTTTGGTGCGCCATCGGGGCCAGGGATCACGCGATGGCTTGATACCACCGCGAAGCCGTCCTGATCGGCATCGAGCGTGAACGGCGGGGCAGCCCGCATAAGTGGCAGGATTGCATCGGACAGCTCGAATTCCGGGAAGCTATCCAGCAGGGCGTGCAGTTCGGGATCAACAAGGTGGCGGCTGCTGGTCATGTATGCGATGCCTCTGGTGGATGGGCTGGAAGGACGCCTGCCATGAATTCGGCAATAGCGTGGTTGAGCCGCGCGTGTTCGGTTACAAATAGGTTATGATCGGCCCCTGCGATGGCAACGAGCCGTGAACCCGCGATTGCCGCATGGGCATGGAGCGCATGGGCCGCGGGGACATCGGTGTCGGCGGTGCCATAAACAATGAGCGCCGGGCACGTGATCTGCTCCAACGGCCAGCCATCCAGCTGCGAAAACGCAGCACGGTCGTTATCAAACCCCGCCATGCGCGGCCCGACAGGGACTACGGTTTCCAGAACGCCACGCGCGATTTGCGCCAGCACTGGATCATCAGGCGCGCTTGCCCTTGCTTTGCAGATGGCAAAATTGCGGAACAGATACACCAGTAGATCGGCAAGGATCGCCGGGATGGGGATTTTTCGAACCGCGATCGATTGCGTCACCGCAGCTTCAAGTACGAGCCCGTCGCAGCGGCCCGGAAACCGCAGGGCGAATTGCACAGCCGCCGGTCCGCCGCCCGATGCCCCGATAACAAAGGCGCGGTCTATGTCGAGCACATCGAGCAGCGCAGCGCACAGATCGGCCTGCGCTGCCGGGCTCCGGCCCGAAGCAAGCGGCGTGCGCAGATAGCCGGGGCGCGACGGACACAGGAAGCGGGCCTTGCCGTCCATCGCCCCGCTGGCCTCGATCATGCGCAAGGTCTGATCATAGCCGCCGGGCGTGCCGTGCAGCAAGAGCACGACGGGGCCGCTGCCAAGCTCGGCATATTCGGCCGCGCCGCGTGCAGTTTGGATGACAGTGCTACCGCGCAGGAGGCGGCGATGAATGTCCGCCCGCCAGGCCGCAAACCGGATGCCGGTTACCAGAACGGTTGCGCCGCCTAGAAGCGTGAAGAGATGCGCGAGGATCATCCCTTCAGGCCTTACGGTGTAGTGCGGCGATGGCTTGCCGACAGGCTAGCAAGGCTTGGCAGACAACCATGCCCTGCCAATCGGTACTATCATCGTAAAAGGCGCGGCGCACATTTGCGCTGATCGCGCGGCCCTGCGGCGAAAGCGGATCGCCGTGCGCGTGGAGCCAGGCATCGGCAGCCAGCGCGGCGACAACCTGATCCTCCGGCACGGTGCCGAATTCGAGCGCCATTGCCGTGACTTTGGCATGGGGCAGCAGAGCCGGGGCCGCGCTCAGCCCATCGCCGACAAGGACTGCAGAGCTGGAACTGCCATCATGCGTGGAGGTGATCGCTGCGCCGAAGAATGCGGATGCCCGCGCGAACTGCGGACTGGACCGCGGCACTGTGACGATCTGTTCGCCGATGCCGTGCGGCCCGAGACCGGTGTGGAAATCGATGATCACGACCTGCTCGGCGTGACCCAGCATTCCTGTCAGCAGCGCGGTTTGGGTGCGCCGCGACCAGCACGGCTTTGCGCCGCCATAAAAAATGCCTCGAGGGTGGCAATACTGGCCGCCGCTGATTGCTGCCTGCATCGCCGCTGCGCCGTGCTGCGCAGCATAATCGGTGATCGCGGCCAGTAGCGCGGCCTGCGCCGCATCGTTCCATTCGGTGGGGTAGAGCGCGGGCGCGAGCGCATCATGCCCCTTGTTTAGAGGCAGCGGCGCGGTGAAATCGATCCAGTTGCGATTAAGATCGATATTGTCCTCGGTCACGCGCCTTGCCCATGCAAAGCCATGCGGATTGATGGCATGGACCATCAGCACCGCGACATCGGCGGGCAAGCTGCTGCCGGCGATCCGGCGAAGTGCATCGACTTGCGCGCCCGAACCGGCGAATCCCTCAACCCCGTGCGTGCCCGAGATCGTTACCAGCACATGCGGCGCGGTTTTCGGGCCGAGCCAGGCGGTGTCGCATGACAAAACGCCGCCACTGGGCCCGGGATCAGGATGGGGAATGGATTCGATTGCGGCATCGGCAGCGCGGGCAGCGGCGCAAAACATATCGCGCGCCTGCGCATAGTCTGCGGCGAAACAGCTCTGGCCGGTCATGCGCAAGTGTCCACCGCCAGCGCAAGAGTGAGCGCGCGGCCAAGCACGGCCGGGGTTACCGAGCCATGGCCTTCATCCGCAAACACCGTAGTGTGCACATCGGCCAGGCCGAGCGCCTGCAAACGATCACCCAGTTCCGTAGCATTGGCGACCATCCGTGAACGCGCCGTAGAGGCTTCGGCTTCGGCGCGGGTTTTGAAAAAGCGCAGCGCGGACGGTTCTGGCGCGGCTTCGTTAGCCCCTGCGGTTATCAGCACACGCGGCCGCGCGTTGCTGCCTGAGAGCGCCGCGGCCAACCCGGCTTCCCCGGCAAGAATTGCGCGGTCTGCCCACCAGATCGAGGGGCTTGAGGCGATGAAGGTGCGATAGGCGGCAGGCGCGGTGAACAGCGCGCGCAGTACCGCCAGCCCGCCGAGTGAATGGCCGAACAGGCTTTGGTTGGCTGCATCGATGCTGCCCAACGTGGCAATCGCGGGCTTGAGCTCGGTTTCGATCATCGCCAGAAAGCCATCGATGCCGCCGGTATTCTCGGCGACGAGGCCGGGGATCGTGAACGCCAGTCCTGCGATCCAGGCCGCCGATGCGGGTAGCGAAAGCTCGGTAAACCGTGCCAGCATTGCCTCGGCAGGTTCGCCCGTATAGCCGATGCCGACGATCACGGCGGCGCGCAATTCCCCGCCCAGCGCACCGAACCGCGCATAGTGTGCGGCCGGAGGGAAATGCAGATCGCCATCGAGCAGATACAGTACCGGAAACCCGCCTTCCGGCGCGGGCGCATCGGGCACGGCGACAAAGATGCGATAGGCGCGTCCCGTCACCGCCGATTGGAAAGTATAAGTCTGCGCGCCGGGCACGGCGACAGTCTGGGCATCCTGCAAGGCTGGGTGGATCATGGGGCCGTTCCTTTGGCGCGCGCAGCAACGGCGGCGAGATTGCGCAAGTGATCGGTGCGGCTGATCGCGTAAAAGGAAATTGCCGCAATCGCGGCAAAGCTCGTGAGCGCATTGATCGGCAGGTAGATCAACGCCAGGTGGTTGAGCACTCTTGTTGGCACCTGCCCGGGCACGGCTTGCTGCGGAAACCGCACCGCCTGCAGAATGAAGCCTGTGCCCATCGATCCGACCCCAGTGACGATCTGCTTGAGCATTGTATCGGCCGCAAAGATCAACCCTTCCGAGCGCCGTCCGGTTTCTACCTGCACGTGTTCGACGATATCGGCCATCATCGAGGTGGCGATGATGATGCCGATGACTGCGAACACCACCGCGAAGAAAGAATCGATGGCCAGCATCGGCAAGATCAGCGGATGGCCGTTCGCTGGCAGCCAGCCTAGCAGGCGCAAGCCCATCGGCAGAATGCCGAAAAACACCGATAGGAAAAACGTCAGCAGGATTGCGGTCTTCTTGCCGGAGCGGCGCGCCAGCCAAGGGCCAACGGCAACAGCGGCAAACGGGGCAAGACCAGCGGCACCCGCTACGAACGAAATCTGATTGGCGCTGAGTTCCCAGAAGTAGGTGTTGAAATAATCGCCCAGCCCGCCGACGAGCCCGGTGCCGATCCCGGAAATGACGCCCGACAGCATGACAACCACCAAGTTGCGATTAAGCAGCGTGGTACGCATCGTCGCCAGCAGATCGGCCAACGAAGCGTGGCGCTCAGGCTCGGCCATATAGCGGATCTCACGGTGGGTACCTGCCGCCGAAATCACGATTGCAGCAAAGATCAACGCCGCAAGCAGCGTGCCCAGATTGGCGTAGCCGGCCGGGTTGAGCTGCCCCGGCAACTGTTGCCCTGCGGCATTGACGAACGTCTTTAGCAGCATGGTGTAGGCCAAGATCACAACCGCGACCGGGACGACAATGCCGAACAGATAGCGATAGCTCGCGAGCACGGTGCGTTGGTCATAATCAGGCACCAATTCGGGCAGCAGCGAAGAGTTGGGAATTTCAAACATCGCAATCGCGACCCGGGCGGCGATAATGCATGCTGTCATATAGGCAAACAGTGCGTCTGGTCCCCAGTCGTGCGGCGGATTGAGAAGCGCCCAGACTGAAACTGCCGCCGGAATCGCAGCGGCATACATGAACGGGTGGCGCCGCCCCCAAGGCGACCGCCACGCATCCGACATCTGCCCGATAACCGGGCTGGCGAACGCATCGACGATCAGGGCAATGCCGATCGCGATCGAGACTTGCCCCGCGCCAAGCCCCATAACCTGATTGTAGAACAGCATGACCATGCCGATCGCGACCGCTTTCAGCCCGAAGGCAACCGAGCCGACCGAATAGGCAAGTTTGCTCGACAGGGACAATCGCGGCCGCATGGTTGCCTAGCTTGCCGTCATGCCGGTGTTATCGGCAGCGTCTGTCACATCAGTATCTCACGCCGATCGCAATTCCGAATGTGCGGGGCTGATAAATATTTGCCGCCAGCGGGCCGAAGTTGTCTGCCAAGGTGGTGGCGCTGATGTTGCTAATCGCGAACGTGTTGGTGAGATTGCGCACATAGGCGGTGGCGGTCCAGCGGGCTGATTTCAGGCCGAGGCGGAGGTTGACCATGTTGTAGCTGGGGAAGGTTTGCCGGGCCCCGATGGCGCTGAAATCCGATAGGCGGTTGCTGCTATGCTGCCAATCTGCCGCCACGAACCCATCGAAATGGGCAGCCAGCGGATAGTCGTATTGCGCACTTGCCGAGGTGCCCCATTCGGGTGAACCGGGCAGGCGTTCGCCTGCTGCGCCGCCGACGGTGGCAGGCGCGGCCTCTTTCAGCCGGGCCTTGGTGTGGGAGCCGTTGAACCCTAGCGTCAGCCCCTTGACCGGCACGAACCCGAAGCTCCATTCAAAGCCGGTGCTTTTGGCGCCGCCCGCGTTGAGCGTTGTCAACACACCGCCATACGAGGCCGCAAGCTGGATATTGGCCCAATCGATCTGGTAGGCCGCAACTTCGAAGGTGAGCTTGTTATCAAACAGCGATCCCTTCGCGCCAAGCTCGTAGTTCGTCGTTTTCGAAGACTTGTAGCTGCGCGGCAAGGTAGCGGGCGCGGTGATGGGGACGTTGTTGCCGCCGCCGGGAACATAGCCGGTCGCGAAGCGGCCATAAAGCATGACTTGCGGGGTTACGCGCCACCGCGCATCGGCCGAATAGGTGAACACATCCTCGGATGACGGCGCGGAGAGCAGGATGCCGCCGCCGAGCAGGCCGAAGCCGTTTTCGGTGAAAGTCTGGTTGTTGTGGCTATAGCGCCCCCCGACACTGACATCAAAGGCTGGTGTAAAGTTATAGCCGAGCGTGCCGAAACCCGAGATCTCCTTATAGGTCTGGTCGTTGTAGAAACCTCCGAGCTGGAAGGGGAAATCGCGCACGATCGTCTTGCTCGCGATATCGACGGGATAGGTGTCCTGGTTCACGAATCCGCTTTGTTTCATGTAATAGGCGCCTGCCTGCCATTGCAGCTTCGGGCCTGTGGGCGAAGTCAGGCGAAATTCCTGCGTATAGGCATGCATCCCCGATTTTTGATCGATGATCG
>Ga0114968_10000004_pt1 | contig 235760 bp, 222 predicted proteins | sample M_130807_EF_Meta_FD_87020 | JGI IMG/M metagenome (GOLD analysis project Ga0114968, IMG submission 87020) | Freshwater microbial communities from Lake Montjoie, Canada to study carbon cycling - M_130807_EF_MetaG | ecosystem: Environmental > Aquatic > Freshwater > Lake | place: Lake Montjoie... | reverse complement strand
GGCGCTCGAGTCCGTTACGCCAATGACGCTGCCTTGCCAGTCAGTGTGCAGCCAGCGTGCTGGTCCGATGACACTTCCCTCATACCAGACAACCGGATCGTCGACCGAAGAGCCGTGGACATAACGTCTCAGCAGTGTTCCAGATCCGTTGAACTCGGCGACCAGTTCGTCCCCGTCCTGGAGTAACCTCGTTGTGCCCGATGCACCGGTCGTCTCGTAGAGACGGCCCAAGGGGTCATAGCGCAGACCAGCTGTCTTTGCCCCAGAGGCCGACACCAATCGGTTCTCAATGTCGTAAAGGTAGGTCGTAGACCCATCCGAAGTGAGGTTGCCGTTGGCATCGTACGCAAAGGCCGCCGCGCCAGCAGTCGTATATTGGTTGAGCCCGTTGGACGCGTAGTTGCGGTCCACATTGTAGTGGCCGTTCCAGGCATAGCTGTCATTGTCGCGCGTCAGCGTCCCAATCTGGCTTGCCGGGTTGTAGCCGAATGTCCAACTGGCGTCTTGCGCTGTTCCAGCCACATCGAGCGACAGCGAAGCTAATCGCGATACAGCATCATAGCCATAGCTCGACACAGAGCCATAACGACCGCTTTGGGATGTCTTGCGACCTAGCCCGTTATAACCATAGCTCACCATGTTGATGGTCGAGCCCAATGCGCCCTCATAGACGGTCGCCATCCGATTGGCGGGATCATATGCGAAGCTCGTTTTGGCCCCATCCATCCAGGTGAGCTCAACACGGTTGCCGGCAACATCGAAGGCATTTGAGAGCGTTCTGCTGACGCCATCCATTAAGGTGGTGGTTGTGTTCAATCGGCCCAGCGCGTCGTACGACATCGTCACACCTTCGCCGGTCGCGCTATCGAAACGAGCGTAGGTTTGAAGACCGCGCACTTCGTAACCCGAATAAACGCTGCGAGAGTGCGTCGCAGGCAGACCGGCCCTACTCGGCACGATCTTAACGATGACGCGATTGAGGTTGTCGAATGTATACGTCAGCGTTGAGCCGTCGCGCTTCCGGAAGGAGGTGCGATTGCCCACCGCGTCATAGCCATAAGCTTCGTAGTCGGCGGCGTTGACCTGCCCAGGGGTTGTCGGCGACGGGAACGTCCACCGCGTCTGACGATCAAACCCGTCATAGGCCATGGACATCAAATTGCCCTTGGCGTCGGTGAGGGTCTGCATCTTCCCGTTGTTGGTATAGGTGTAGGTCGCATCGTCCGCCTGATCGAGCGTCCCCAATGCCTTGGTGACCTTGAGCAACTGGCTCGCGACGTCATAGCTCTTCTGGGTTATCCGGTCTGGCCCATCCGCCCCTGCCGTTCCGAGCACGCAGGCGCTGCTGCCTGCTGCAGGAAGAGCAGCCAGGTTCATACGCGCGGTCTCGCAGGTTGCCCGACCGCGGTCATCAAATGTTCGGTCCGTGACAGCATAGGTAACGCCTGAGGACGACAGCGCGTCACGAACAGGATGGCGGCGACTATCGTACGTCGTGTCAGTGCGGCTGGTCACGGTGAATGTCGTTGCGTTGGGATCGGTAATGCTCCCCGTCTCCACAGCAATGACCTTGTCGTCAGCGTCACGGTAAGTGGTCCGCTTGACGACGCGCTGTCCGCTCGCATTGGCAGCAGAAATGTCCCACGTTTTACGGCCGATGACGTCGTAGCGATAATATTCCGCGTCAGCGGTACCAGCCAGCGGGCCATCCTTGACGAGCAACCGGCCAGCGGCATCATATGTGTATGTTGTGGTCAGTGTGAGACCTTGCGCCGCGTTTATGCGGCGCTCGACGCTCGGCAGGAACGTGTTGTTCCAATAATCATATTCGGTGCGAACTTCCGAAGTTGTTCCGCAAGCGGCGCCGGTGCCGCAGAGACGCACGACCTTCTTGCGGGAGAGCATTCCGGGTCCTGCAATCACATTTTCATATGTGATATACGTCTTGGGACGCACACCGTTCGCATCCGCTGGATCGGTCTGTTCGGTCACCTGACCGGCGGTGTTATAAATAAAATCCGTCTGTCGATTAAGGGCGTCTCGCACCCACTCGGGCCGGTAGCAACGTACATCTGAGCAAGTCAGAGTGTTTACGAATGCCGTCTCTGTCAGGTCTGCAAGTCCGCTTCCCAGCTTCGCCTTGGTGATCTTTGACGTGACATTTCCGTAGCTATCATAAGTCAGGTTGACGTTGTTGCCTTCGGGCAACGTCATCTTTGTTGGACGAAACGCTCCATCGAAGACAAATGAGGTCACGCGCAGCAATGAGTCCGTTGAGGAACTGATCACATTCCTTTGCGAGCCGGCGCCGCCAGAGTTGGCCTGCGTGATGGTATATACCTGATTATAGCTATTGGGGCCGGTGACGGTGAGCTTGTCGTAAATGATACCGCTGGCGAGACCGTTCAACCTTGGGTTGAGGTAGGTGTATGTCCAAGTGACGCCATCCCGGACTACCGTACCAACAAGTTGAGCATTGGCGGCACTCTGACTAACTTGGATGGCGGATGCAGTCTCTCCGGGCAGCTTTTTTGAACCCGATGATACCTCGATGTCGCTGCCGAGCGCGATTGCGCAACCAGTACATTTGAACACACGACCCGCAAGGTCTGTGATCGACACCTCCCCACCGACTGGCGCGCTGTAGGTAAGGCGCGCGAGCGGGACGGAAGGATTTGCCGTGGCATATAACGTTGCCTGGGCGGGCATAGACCAACCGGAACTGGGAAACGTGCTACTCTGGTAAGTCACCGAGATGGCGTAGCCGAGGTTGCTCGTGATTACGGAAGGCCGATAGAAGGTCCTGGGCGTCGTCCCTAAAGGATATGACACCGTCTCGTAGGTGAACGTGATCACCTCCCCGGTGGGGTACTCGGTCTTTGACGCATAATATTGCGACGAGGTCTTCTGATTGGTCGTCTGCGTAATGTGCAGTTTGTCGAAGGTATAAACCGCCCCCGATCCTGCTTCCATGAATATGTTTGCGATGGGCTCAAACGTCGAACCGGAGCCCGTCTTCGAAAGACAATTGCTAAAATCGATACAAGAAAAAGACTCAGAAGAGCTTGCTCCTGTGTGGATCGAGTGCAACCCGGTGGAGCTTGTATCTTGCCCGCCCGTCACCTCTGACGTCAGATAAGGCGCTGAATTAGCTGGCCCATCAAAACTCAAATTGGGGGCAGCAGGTATCGATATCGACGGGGGTGAAACAGCAATCTTGCCTGTCACGATGTTAAGGCCGTTGACGTCGGGCTCCACCCGGAGCGGAGATATTACCTTCGGAACGTCCTGCGCAAAGCTAGCTGTCGCAGCTATGATCCCACCAAGGCCCAGCACAAAACCAAGCGCGGCTCTTTGAGCTTTATTGATTTGCATCGCTCGGCTCTCTCTTTCTCAAATCAATGCTGATGGAATATTGTCGGCGCAAACACCCGCTTATCCGCTTGCCCCGCCCGACGCGATGACAGTGACGGTGGCTGTAGATAATGCACCTACGTTATCCGCTGCCATGTAACTTGCAATTTTTGCGCCCGCATTGTCAGCGTTGGCCAAAGGAGGAGTATTGCTTCCGCCAGGCGAAGCGGGAGGTGCCGGGTTCGGCGAATTTATCACCTTAACGTTCGTGCGATTGTCGGCCTTATCGTAGGTGTAGTTCGCCTGAACATTGTTGTTGACGGTCCCAGACCGCTTCACCTCAACAACGCGCCCTTTTGCGTCATATTTATAGGTTATCGTTTCGGCAGCATGGGCTGATACGCAGCCAGATACGTAAGCCGACAAAACAAATATCGTTGTCTTCATCATACTGGGCGCACCTCCTATTTTGTAGGACCAGATTTAACGCATAATTTTTAGATTGAGTCTACAGATTATCCACCTGTGAAAAGGGTATTTGTTCAAATTGCCATGACTCAGAATAGCCAATGGATTTTAAGCTGCCCCTGCCAATCTATGAATAGGTGGCCAAGTTCTGTGGAGAACGCGAATACACTCGCCGCATGACCAACTTGTTTCTGCAGTAGCATATTATTTGAGGCGCAATTGGCTCACCATGCAATTCTACCCAATCCGCGCCTTGGCGGTCTTGCGAAACACCACCCCGCCAATACCGGTTATGGCCAGCACCACGGTCACCACGTCGGCCTGGCTGAGGCCCTCAGGCAGCAGACCAAGCGTGCCAGCCACGCCCCAGGCGCTGCCAATCAGGCCGGTCCAGATGGCCTTCGAGGTCCACCAGGGTTTCAGTTCTTGCATGTCATTTCTCCACAAAAAAGCCCGCAGGAGCGCGGGCGGCTTGGTTGGTAATTTCGGAGGCCGGTCAGGCCTCGTTGGTGGATAGCGCCCCGTTGGCAGCGAGTTGGATCGGCGTCGCGGTTGCGGGCACCGTCTTGTAGACCGGCCTGCGCACGGCAATGCAGCGGTCCCGGGCGATCCGGGTGATGGTCACGCCGTCCGACTGGTTGCCGCCCAGGACGTGATAGGCGCCATAATCCTCGCCGACATAGAGCCCGACATGGCCAGAGCCCTGGTCACGACGGAATACCAGCACATCGCCGAGCTGGGCCTCATCTACCGCCTGACCGAACGCCGCCCAGTTCCGAGCCCAGAGCGGACCTTCCAAGACTGGCTTGCCGGCGCGTTTGGCGACCACGGCCATGAACAGGCCGCACCATGGGATGGCATCGTCATTGTAGGATTTGGCCAGCCCGACCTCCTTGGCCCAGCCTAGAATGACCGGATTGTTGGCCGCCCCTGCGACCTCCCTGGTGCCGAAGAGTTTCCGGGCTTCCTGCAGCATCCGGGGCAGCGGGCGCAGGTCATCGATCCAGCCATAGGCCGGTGGCAACGGGTTCATAAATGTCTCCTGGGATTAGCGGCCCGACAGGCCTTTGATGGTGGCGTAGACGACCGCCAGCGCGGCCATCAGGGTAGACAGCCATTTGACGAACCGGACCATTCCGGTCGCGGTGTTCCAGGCCTCGAGCAGGTCCTTGAGTTCCTTGCGGACAGCCTTCAGCTCATCCTGCACACCTTCAAGGTCTGCGCGGATGAGGGCGATTTCGACAGCGGGGTCACGATCGAGATTGCCTGCCATCAAACGATACTGCCGATGATGGCGATGTCGGTCGGGCTGGCCTCAATCTGCTCGCCGGCGGCGATGCCCAAGTCGGTCTGCCGCTGACGGGCGCCGGTATAGGATTCAGGAGCTGGCCCTCGGTGGGCTCGGCGGGCCAGCGGCCAAGCTGCTCGACGCCCTGGCCGATGAGGTCGAGGGCAAGAAGGTCCGGCGCACGGTTATAAGCGACCCCCGAAACCCGGTCATCGGCACCCGGCTGGTGCGCGAATGGGATGGGGCCGAGCACGTGATCACCGTGCTCAAGGACGGGTTCGACTGGCAGGGACGCCGCTACAAGTCCCTGTCGTCCATCGCCCGGGACATCACCGGCACCCGCTGGAACGGCTACCGCTTCTTTGGCTTGCGCGACATCAAGAGGGGCGAGCGATCATGACCGTAAACACCCCGATGCGCCGCCTGCGCTGCGCGGTCTACACCCGCAAGAGCTCCGAGGAGGGGCTCGACATGGAGTTCAACAGCCTCGACGCCCAGCGCGAGGCCTGCGAGGCCTATATCACCAGCCAGAAGGCCGAGGGTTGGGTCCCAGTCCGCGACCGCTACGATGACGGCGGCTTCTCAGGCGGCACATTGGAACGGCCGGGCCTGAAGAACCTGCTGGCCGACATTGAGGCCGGGCTGGTCGACGTGATCGTGGTCTACAAGATCGACCGCCTGTCACGCTCACTGATGGACTTCTCGCGGCTGGTCGAAGTGTTCGACAAGCATGGGGTGACCTTCGTCTCGATCACCCAGTCGTTCAACACCACCACCTCGATGGGCCGGCTGACGCTGAACATTCTGCTGTCGTTCGCCCAGTTCGAGCGTGAGGTCACCGGCGAACGCATCCGCGACAAGATCGCGGCCTCCCGCCGCAAGGGCATGTGGATGGGCGGGTTCGTGCCGATGGGCTACGACGTCGTAGGCCGCAAGCTGATCATCAATGAGACCGAGGCACGGGCCATCAAAGGGATGTTCGAGCGGTTCGTCGAGCTGGGATCGGCTACGCTGCTGACCCGGGAACTGGTCGCCGCAGGTGCCCTGAACAAGCGCGGCAAGGCCATCGACAAGGGCTTCCTCTACAAGGCCCTGAACAACCGGGTGTACCTCGGCGAGGCCGTCCACAAGGGCACAAGCTATCCCGGCGAGCATCAGGCCATCATCGACCAGGTGCTCTGGGACAAGGTCAGGTCGGTGCTGGCGCAAAGCCCGCGCACCCGGGCAGGAAACACCAGGGCCAAGACGCCTGCGCTGCTGAAGGGTCTGATATTCACGGAGAAGGGCATCGCGATGACGCCGACCGTGTCGAAGAAGGGCAGCCGCCTTTATCGCTACTACACCTCGATGGACGCGATCCGGAACCGGGCGGGTGAGAACACCGAAACCTTCGTTCGGCTGCCGGCGGGAATGGTGGAGACCGCGGTCGTCCAGCAGATCCGGACCCTTCTGCTGACGCCTGAGGTCACCGCCCGGGCGATCGAGGCCGCGCAGCGCGAATGCCCCGAGATAGAACAGCCCGATGTGGTGGCGGCCCTGACGGGCTTTGACGCCTTGTGGGAGTCCCTGTTCCCGGCTGAGCAGGCGCGCATCGCACGGTTGCTGGTCGAGCGCGTCACGGTCGGCAGCGACGGCATGGCCGTCGATCTGCGCACCGAGGGGCTTGGGTCGGTGGTCAGGGAGATGGTGACGCCACGCCGGGAGATGGCGGCATGAGCGTCGCGCCTACCACCATCAGGGTCATCATCCCGCTGGCCATCCGCAAGCGTAACGGCCGACCCAAGATCATGCCGCCGTCAAATCCGGTGGAGGCCAATGAGGCCGCTGTGGAGGCCCACGTGCTGCGCGCCGTCGCCAAGGCATGGAGCTGGCGGCGCAAGCTGGAGGCCGGAAAGGCCAGCACCAATTTCGACCTGGCCCATGCCGAAGATGTCTCCGACCGCTACATCGGCCGGATGATCAAGCTGGCCTATCTGGCCCCGGCTGTTCTCGAGAAACTGCTGCTACGGCGATGCCCACTGGCGGTGTCGCTCAAGGACCTGACGGTCATTGCCGACCTGCCGTGGGCAGAGCAGGTTGCTGCCGCCTTCGGCTCTTCAGAAGCCTAAATACCGCCTTGCGGGCTAGCGTTTGCCGTCCATACGGACAGGCTAGGTGCGCCCAGAATTGCGCGCCAACACCTCCACCTCGGGGTCTCTAACTGCACATTCGAAGGAGTTTCTCCGACGAACTGCCGAGCCAGCTTATCGGCCAAATACCTGTAAAACATAGCTATTTGAAATCCGAACGACCGGCGGTGAGGTTCGGGTGATCAGAGACAAATTGCGTTCAGAGACAGCTTTGACCGCGTCCGCCAGTCTCCGGGGTTCGGACGGCATCGGAAAAATGGCGCAATTACTGGGGGCTTTGCGCCCCTGCGGTCGCCCGATTGCGGGTTCGCGACAGGGGAGTGGCGGAGAGGGAGGGATTCGAACCCTCGATAAATTTGCCTGATGTTCTGACGTTTTTTACTGGATTCTAAAAGAAATTCAGTTCTGTTCCACCATATGTTCCACCACTTTCTAATGGTATTCAGCGAAAAGCTTTGAAACCTGAGCTTGCACGAATAGCCTGCTAATATTTAAACTCTCTCAGCTGCCGCCGGGCGTCTCTCGAAGCTGCAGCTAACACCATCGTTTCGCGGTCCACGTGCATGTCGTTCCGTAACAGTCGGCAAACAAGCTCATCCATCCCGCCGTAATCGGGGTCACTTGTATCGCATGGGCAATAACCGTCAAAGCATCGCCTATCCTTGCTCGTCTGAGCAGTTGAATTGCCTTCAGGAACGCTGCTCTGCGCAAATGCGCTCGACGCAGGCTGGATCAGCAGAGCCAACGATAGCCAGACGCGGAGATACTTGCCCATACTAGTTGCTCGATGGATATGTTTCACACAGATAAGCGGTAGACTCGAAGGCGGTCAGCCGCAAGGTACTGCCATTTTTGAGGATATATGTTCGTTTTTCGATATTGCCGGAAGATGCGACCCCCTTCCAAGGGTTATTACCTTCCCCGAGGGCCTTATCAATCAACTGCACAGCATCAATCGCCCTAGCGGAGGTGGTAAATTCGGTTAAGGTTCCGGACCTTTCATCGCAAAAGGTCCAGCCAGTATCAGCTGCTGACTGCACGTTTGAATTTGATATAAATTGCCAATCGTCCGGGAATTTCAGGTTCCACGTCTGACTAATGGAAGCTAGAGTTTTTTGTTTGTCTACCGAGAGGTTTTGAACCGAAGCTTCTTGATCTTGCCAACCAAAATAAAAAAGAGAAAGCCCTGGTAAACATAGGACAAAGATCAAAGCGCCGTAGATAAGCATTGATTTGCTCTCTCTCTCATGGGTCGAAGCCGTCTCACTTCCCTGTTGATCTAAGAGCTGAGCCGCGCGCTCTACCCGCTCGAGTTCCAACTTTTTCATACCTTCCAATTCTACCGCATGTGCACTCTCAAGGGCATCGTCGAGCTTTTCAAATGTATGATCGTTGAAGACAAATCGATCAAACACTTCATTCCGTTCAATTTCGTACTTGTTGGCAAGCCATAGGCGATAAGGGTCGAGTTTGAGATCCCGTTCACACGGAGGTTGTTCGGGAGGTAGGGGGGCGGCCTCCAGAAGTTGCTCAAACGAAACTACATTTTTCGGAGCGCCAAATAGGACCATCAATACGCCAACCAATGTAACCAAACCACCGACCATCAGATGCTTTTGACTTCGGTCAACTAGATCCATATTCACCACTCTGTCAGGTGAATATAGACCTCCGGCCGTTTCAACACTAGTTTCCATGTTGAAGGCGAATATCAACCAAGCAACGCCTAGAATGACGAAAAAATAGCCCCACGTCCTCATTTCAAACCCCTCTCCTATGGCCGAATTATATAAATTTTATTATGAATTCCGCTCAATTTTAAGTATTTTAGTATCTTTGTTTCTCAGGAATGACCCCTCGAACTCCCCCGCGTGGCTCATGCACGTCACCTTTGCGCCTTGGGATCAGGTGCATGTGACAGTGAAATATCGTCTGGCCTGCATCTGCCCCAGCATTGATACCGATGTTGAAGGCCGTCACTGATGGGTCGCTATTCAGGATCAAGGACCGCTGCTGCTCAATCAGCGACTGCATCGCATTCCGCTCCGGCTGGAATAAATCGAAGTAGTCCGCGACATGCCGCTTGGGTACTATCAGGGTGTGGTGCTCGGTAACTGGGAAGGCATCTCTAAATGCAATTGCTAGCTCGTTTTCAGCGATGATGCGTTGCGGCGGCAGTTCACAGAAGGCGCAGTCTTTGCTCCGGTTTAGATAGGCGCTAGCCATCCCTCGGAAGTCGGTGTCATCTCGATCTCGCTTGGTAGCATTGCAAGAGTAGCAGAGGGCCTGAAGGTTATGCTCCTCATCGCTTCCACCCAAGTTTCGAGGGAGGATGTGGTCGACCTCAAGTGCCTTCTCGTCGGCGGATATACCGCAAAGCTCGCACCGGAATTTGGCCCTCTTGAGGATCTCATACCGCGCAGTGCCTGGGACATAGCCCGATGATTTTCGGCGGTGTGCCCAAATGGCCTCGCCGCGTTTGCTGACATATTCCTCGATCTTACTTTCACACAAAGCGACAAGGGCAGAGACTTCATCTGAAGTAAGCATCTCAAAGCCCCGAAGCCGGAAGCTATCTGCATCCCGCTCGGTAATCCCACGGTTCTTGGTAAGCACCTTGCCAACCATGTTTTTCGTAATCTGCTCGTAATACTCGATCTGCGAGGCGTCATGCGACAGAAGCGCTTTAGCAATCTGGTTAACCGACGAACTCCCATGTGACCGAAGCAACTCGAGCAACATGACTGGCTGATAGACGTGGGACATTCGCATTTCATGGCGAATGAAACGTTCAAGGCTGGAAAAGGCTTCGCTCATATGGTCTTTGTAGCCAACATATCGACGCATAGAAGCAGAAGTTTCGATGACATTCTTCAAAGACGCCCCCTTATTCACAAGAGCAGAAATCCTCGCAAAGCCGGACCTAATTCCACCGACTCGCGGCGTTTACGCTTGGTTCTTTCGCACTGTCCCACCGTCAGTGCCTATCGGCGACTGCCACAGAAGGGATGACCTGACGCTACTCTATGTCGGCATATCGCCCAAGAATGCCGAAAGCCGTCAGAACCTCAGAAAGCGAATTTCATACCACTACCGTGGCAATGCTGAAGGCTCTACCTTGCGCTTAACGCTTGGCGTTTTGCTAGCGTCCACCAACGACCTGCCACTGCGGCGTGTTGGTAGCGGTCGGCGGATGACCTTTACGCATATCGGTGAGCAGTGGCTCGACGAGTGGATGAATAACAATGCTCTTGTCTGCTGGACTGAGCACGACGAGCCGTGGTTACTCGAACATGAGTTGCTTCAGCAGCATTCGCTGCCACTGAACATCCAAGACAACCGGCACCACCCATTTTGTAGCTCTGTGTCGGCCCTGAGGCAGGAGGCTAAGAGGCTGGCGAGAGATATGCCGATTGCGAACGAGGGTAATCAGCAGCGGGCAATGTGAACCCTATCAACCACTTAACCGATCATCCAAATAGCATCCAATTTTAGTCTGAAAATATCCGCCTTGGACGTGTGGCTAATGATGAAAATCCCTACCTGAGAGGGTTCATCCCGAACGGTCCAGAGCCTCTTGTTCAACTTGCTCTCGCAGAGCATCCGCGCCAACCGACACAGGCTCCAGTTTCCCTTCGGAAATTTTCGGCGGTTTGGCTTGCCAATTGGACAAGTTTGCACCGATCCTGACATGAAAGTCACTGGCCCCACCAACCAACTCGGCCACAAAATTTTTCCGCTGAGTGAACTTTGTCCCGAGGTCTTTCACCAGCAAGAGCTCGAAGGATGAGACCGCCATTCCGTCTTTGTCCGCCGAGGCGATTTCAGGGCGCTCGCGCAGCTCTGACAGCTGAAACTGTGTTGCAGCAGACCTCCCGGGCCAGAGGAACCGAACATATATGTCCTTCGGGTCAGCCTCAGCGATTTGTCTTAACAACCAAGACAGACGTGCCTTTGTGGATTTTCTATCAGCGGGCGCTTTTAGGCGCATCTGGAAGCTGAGGACGCGTTTACTGATATCGGCACAAATTTGTAGTGGCGCTGCTGCGTCAGGAATGTTCAGTTGACTGTTGAGGCACTTGTCCTGCGCAAGGTCTGACAGTGCATTTTTAAGCCGTAATTGCGGATCCGACGCTTCATTCCGGCTCATTGTGACCTTAACATGATTGGCGAGTTGTCGGCTCAGGACAGTGGTCACCTGATCTAAGGCTTGATGCCAGCAACCCACAACTTCTTGGCTCGATTCTGATTTACCGTTAACCTTGCCTCCCGCGGCGACCGTGGCGCAGAGATCTGACCATGCCGCTGGCATTTGATCGAACTCTTTTACCCCCGAACTGGGATGAAGTAAGAACCTCTGAAGTTCTGATATAAGAATGAGCTGCTCGCGATCCTCCACGTCACCCATGTCGCGCAGGAGTTGGGCCTGTGTAATCACGTATGCCCAAGACCAATGAAAAAGTGCGACCTTCTTAGTCAGGCTGGCATTCACGGTCAGGGGGTGGTGCGTGGGTAGCGGAGTAAACTGATTGGAAACTGTAATGACAGCGTCGATGCCATTCAGCTTCGCTAAAGCGAGATAGGCTTCAATTTGAGGGTTTGTGAGATCTGAAGTCCCCACTTTCGCCTCGACCAAGGCTGTCCATGTACTTTTCCCTAGATTTACAACGATCAGCCCATCGGGACGGTGCTTCGCATCAGGTAATGCCTTCTGCAATCCAACTTCCGTAAAGGTATCAAGTTTCCCCCGGGCGCCAACCCGAACCCCCAAAGCTCCGAGCAACGATCGACCAAATTCAGGAATATTTTCTAAGCACGAAAGAAAGATGGATAAGGTACGGCCTTCCTTTGATGTGTCGGCTAAAATCGGAAAAAGCCTAGCAGGCTCTCCGGCGCACAAAATGTCAGGCAGTTTTCTCAAGATTCGTTTCCTTCCATCATTTGGCGCCCTGCACGGGCATTCTTTCTGAGCAAGAGTTAGGGCACAGTAAGTCTCACTGACCCTTATCGTCAAATGGCGAAGCTTTAGCGTGTTTGACACCGCGTTAAGCCAATAGCGACTGCCACTAAGGCAAGCCATCCGGCCTCCCGATTAGATTAAGGCATACCGGACAATTCTCTTTTGACAATATTTTTGTAAAAAGAATTTGACATGCTTCACCCTTTTTTACAAAATTGTTGTCGAAAGGAACGCGATTGCGAATCAAGGAACTCATAGAGCGGACGGGAACGGCAGAGCGCCAGATTCGTTACCTCATCTCAGAGGGGTTCGTGCCGCCTCCGAGTGGCGGCCGAGCGAATGCCGATTATGCCGAAACCCATGTCGAGGCTATCGTTCGCTTCAACCGCCTTAAGGAACTTGGATTCCCACCAGCCGCGATCCGGATTCTGCTGCATGCAACTGCCGGAATTCCATTCCCTATTTCCAGAGGCGTGACACTCGTCGTCGATACATCTCAGTTGGCAACTGGAGCCGACGTTGAACCAATGGTCGCCAAGGCGCGCGAAGTCCTTTCCCGCATAATCAACAATCACGGGCGCAAAGGCTCGTCAGGAGATAGTGATGCTTGATCCCTTAGCTGTTTTCCTTCGCAATACGTTCAACGAGAGGGGTCTCTCGCCGATACCGCTAATCTCGACCGATCACGATGTCGTCATAGCCGCTGGCCTTGCAGTTGTTAGTACCCACCGCCTCTTTAAGAACGTCGAGCCAACGAACATCGAGGCAGTTCTGACCTTTCCGCTGCCAGTTCACGCCACCCTATTTGAACTGATTGCTGAAGTAGATGGCCGGATCCTGCATGCAAGCGCCCAACAGCGCGCGGAAGCGCGACGGACTTACGAAGATGCTATCGATCGCGGGAAATCGGCGGTTTTGCATGAGGAGCTCCTGCGCGGCATTCATATGATCTCCGTGGCGAACATTCAGTCCGGCGGAGAAATCAAAATCACGATTAAATGGGCCATGCCGCTTTCCGTGATCGGTGATCGCGCTTATCTTCGCATCCCTCAGACTGTCGGCGAAGTTTACGGCCGTTCAAATCTAACAGAGGCAGATGCTCTTTTAACTGGGGGGTCAAAGCAGCTCGTTTCAGTATCCGTTCGCTCTGATGGAAATACTGAAATCATCGGCGAAAAGATGGTGGACGGCCTAGCGAAGCTTTTCGATTCCAAGCCAATAGACATTGTTACAGATCTTTGGGAACCTCAATCGATCATCGGCAACAACCGCAGCGGGCAGTCAATCTCGCTCACTCTGTCCCCGCAGCCCGGAGGCCAACGCGCCCTAAACCTCGCTGTAATGGTCGATCGCTCAGGATCAATGGATCATGACTTCGGGGGAGAAGGGTCCATGTCTGCCCATGAAGCGGCGAAGAATGGACTAGTCTCTTTAGCCTCCAGGCTTAGTGAGCGCGATTTTGTCGATCTTTGGGAATTTGACACTGGCTGCAAGCGCGTGGGAAGCGTTTCCGACGGATCAAAGTCGGCACTTCTTAGTCTTGTCGCCAACCTGTCGCCCCCAAAAGGTGGAACCGAAATTGGTCGCTCGATTGGTGCAGTTAACGCTATTTCGTCGGCCAAAGATATCTTGTTACTGACCGATGGGCTGAGCAATGAGCTAGACGTCGAAGAATTGTCCGATACGGATCGTCGAATTAGCGTCATCTTGATCGGAGAAAACAGCCTCGAATCCAGAATTGGCCATCTTGCAGCCCTTACGGGTGGAGATATCTTCATCGCTACAGCAAAGGATCTCAGCGAGGTGATGACTGCGGCAGTTGAAGGGCTGCGGCGGGATTTCACCCCGCTCCCCCACATCGAGAAGATGCCAAAGACGCTGGAATGCATCCGAAATAATGTGAGAATAAATGCCGAGTGGTCTTCACGAGGTTCCGAACCCATTTTCCCGGAATTCGACCGAGCAGCTGTTGCGGTCGCCACCTCCCTGATTGTAAGTTGCGCCTCGGTCGACGTCGCCAGTAAGACTGCGGCATCGGAAGGTATTGTTACGCACCTGACTAGCCTTGTACTGGTTGACGAAGCTAGCGTCGTTCAAGAAGAACTTCCTTCGTTGCGCAAGGTAGCCCTGCCTCAATCTAATGCATCTTATTCTGTCACATTGTCTAGCGAAGACGTCTGTATGTACTCTCCTCAAGAGAGCTCCTTCAGCCCTTCACATGAAAGCATCCGCTACCGAAGAATAGCTTCAAAAAATAGAAGCTCAACTTCACGCGGAACGCCAGCATTTCAAGATTTCTCCCCCCGAGTATCATACTCCGTGTATCCCAAGAAGAAGCCCGCCAGCGCACTCGGCAGGCTCTGGACAAAGCTCATGGGCAGCAAGCGGCAGTCGATTGCGTCACAACCCAGTGAAGACATTAAACTGCTAGCACGCCAGATCGACTGGGGATACGCGCCTGGGGCACTTATCCGCGGGGACCTATCCAACCTCTCGAGTGACGTGGTCGGACACATTTCGAAACTCGCTGCAATCGGTGGTGTGATTAAATTCGCGCGACTTAATGGCCTTTCAACTGAAACTTTGGTGATCGGTCTGCTAGCGCGCGCGATCGCGCTTGAAGATCGAAGAGCAAATCGCGTCTGGCAGGCTATTTCAAGTCAGTTTAAGTCCAGCCTCCATGGAGAAATCTCGAAATTAGAAGGTATAATCATTACCAGCCTTTCAAGTTCCTGACCCAGACACGAACAACCTTGTAATTAAGGAGCTTTATCATGTTTTATGACGCTCAATCATTTCAGCGGCTGCCGATGACACATCATGCTAGGATCCGGTGCCAGCAGCGTTCGATACCTTCAGCAGTTCGCGATGCGCTGATTTCTTTTGGTGAGCGGCGCCGGGCTGGGATTGGAGCAGATTCGGTTTTCTTCACAAAAAAGTCATGGAAGAGATTGGAGGCCTATATGGGCTCTGAAATTACCAAGGCGTTTGAAAAATATCGGGACTGCTATCTCATCGAAGCAGATGACGGTCGCATCGTGACGGAAGCATACCGATTTTAGACCCAAAATGCATATCAGCGGCGGCGACCATCTTCGTCAGTTTGCTCATTTCGCGCGCCCTCTAAATTTGCCACATCATCAATTTTTCACAGCAACCTATCGTAAAGTTTCGGCGCACATGCTCATTCCATCTCCAATTGGTGGGCATTTTCGCCCACACTCATAGTCCGCGGATATCTCCAATCCATTCTCTGATTGGCGTGGCAAATATGAAATTAGTTTTTTGGCGCTCTCCCGGCATTCGGCCAGACGGCTAAATTCCTCAATTCAGTCCATTACATCACCGTAGAATGAATGTTGCGATTCTTGGAACGCCCGTTAGGTATAAATTATAGCAATTTGCAAGTGTGTGAGGGGGGTAATGGATCAAACCGCCGTTATTGAGTGGATCTGGCTAGTCTTCTTATGGACTGGGCTCTGGCTTGCCATATCTGTGCCCGCTTACCTCCTTCTTGTAGGTTGGCGACTGCTGTTCGATCCCCACCCCTTTGCCGCTGCGAGAGCGATTTTTCCTGGACGTCTGGACGTCGCCCAGGCTTTTAAAAAGTTCTCAGTTCGGGTTGCAACAGCCCGCCAAATCTTTTTTGGCGCGTCTACGCGGTTGATGATTGACGGCAAACACGCCAAGATGCGCAAGCATCTCACAAAGGTCCGCAACTCGCTCGATCACCGTTTGCAGCAAATCTCCGCAGCTTCTCAGTCTCAAACCAACAGCACACTGGTTGACGTTCTGGGCTCCTTTGAGACGGACGTCGCTAAATTTGGAAACTTCGTGGAAATCGGCGACGACTTAGTGGACAACACAATAGCGCTGAGCCGGGCGCGAATGGGAGTTTGGGTCACGCTAAGCCTCTCCCTCGTGATCGCCGGGGTGAACTATGGCCTGCTCTATCTGTTTTTCGACGAGTATTTCGCAGGCCTCCAAGTGCCCTACATCGGGTTAGAGTTTGCGATTCTGATTGCAGGCCTCTTTCCCATATTGGAGTTTGCAGCAGGGATTGGAACCGAGGTAGTTAGCCAGCTTTCAGCGCAGAAGGCTGTGCGTGTTGTGATTGCTACAGTCGCTGCCTTCATCGTCCTCGTGTTGGCTTCATTCGAATTCATAATCTTCCATGAGCTATTTGGTGGGCTGTTCCAGAAGCTTGCAGACTTCCCTCCCGGCGGAGTGATGCAAAGCCTGGTGAGCTGCGTCGGCCCAGCGCTGACACTGATGCAAGCTCTGTTCGGCTACGGAGCTGGAGACAATCTGCTAAAGCTTCGCTCCGCCAAGGTCGAGAGGTCCATCAAAGAGCAGGTCGCCTCTGCTAACAGCTTCGTAGCCGACCTTCCAAAGAGGCTCTCAGAAATCTCGCATTCCGCGGCACAGGCGAAGCTTTCAGTCGACGAGTTGGCCTCACAGGTGCGTGGAAGGGGAGACCTCGACTTGCCGCTCGCTACTCAGCTCGCAGAGCAAAGGGCTGAGTTCCAGAAGGCAATCAGTTCCGTAAACCCCACCTCGTGGCCGCCACACGTCGATGGCGGAAAGGCTGAGGCCGCCGCTATTGAGACATACGCCTGGGTCTTGCCGCTCCTAGCTATTTGTATTGGAGTGGCATTCATCTGGACGTTCGGCTCCATTCTCTCATCAAGCGCCGCGCTAGGTATGAGCGGATCGGCAATGGGCTACATCATAGCGACGGGAACTATCCTCGCTTGCTTTGCTTCCGGATCCCAACTGTTGGACCGCGTGACTATTTCCCATAATCCCCAAACCGAATGGAAGGATGCGCTTTCCCCTCGCGACAGCCTGTTCAAGGTGGTCGCCTCGGTCACAATGGCATTGGTAATCGCAGGGATACTGCTGACCTGTATTATGTCCAAGGGGGTGCAAGGCATAGCCGTGGCGCTTCTTCTGTCAGCAATAGTCGGCGCTGTGACGTGGATCGGGAGCTATATGGATTTGCTCGCTCGCGGCTTTTCATACCTAGTTCGGCTTTTGGTCTACAGTTTTGACCTACTAGCCACGCTCATCGTGAAAGCCGTCTGGAATACCTTGGGGGCAATTGCAGCGGCGGTGGTCGCGATAACGCTATTCGTAGCTCAGACCCTCGCACTGCCACTGACCTTGGTTGTCCGCGCGTTTCAGCAACGTGGTGACGTAGCAGCATCAAAAGAAGCTACGCTCTGATGGCGAACTTCATGAAGGCGCTCACATTCACAGCGGCGCTATTCTCTGCAGGCTGCAGTGACCAGGCCGACAAGAGAGGGCGCAGGCCAGAGTCTGTCGTGGTTACACTCGTCGATTTATCGGCGACCTGGCATAATAGCACCAACGACGCTGCTAACCTCCAATTGCTCGATGCGGTTGGCAGAGCCGTTTATGGAGCTTCCATGAGTTTGCCGAAGCCGATCGCTGTCAGGTTTCATGCTATCGGATCTCGAAGCTTGGGACGAGCGCCCCTGTGCCACGCTGTATTCCGGCCAAGCGCATTCTCAATTGGCGCCAAAGATGAGAACACCATCAGCAACAGAGAAGAATTCAAATCTTACATTACATCTCAATGCCCTCAATTCATACTTTCAAAGACGATTGAGGACGAGACTGAGATCGCGGCATCCATCTTGACAGCGGACAGGGCGCTTGCGTTGACCTCCGCGTCCGCCAGGAAGGTGTTTCTAGTCCTATCGGATTTCAAAGAAGAAACTAGCAGCTCCGCAGGATTCCGTGGGGTCAACCTGTCTGGTTATCATTTCATCCTACTACATAAAACGTTGCCGGAAGACCAACTAGATCCTTCTTTACAATCCAGCCGCCTTAACGGTTGGAAGCGGCGCCTGTCCGAACTCGGAGCTCAGGTAGACGTGGTCGACGAAAGCGCCGCTTTAACTTCCCCACAAGATCTTCAAGCGTTGATTGGTATGAAACCTGATGACCGAAATTAACAATGAGCCTGTATCAGACGAGCCTGCAAAAAAACTGACAGTTGCTAAAAGGCCTACAAATCCTGAGCCGGGCATCCCAGCGCCGAGGGAAGTTACATCTGAAGACAGCTCTCCAGCCGCTAGTCCCGAAGCCCCGTTCACCGCTCTTCGGAACGGTTTTTCCATTGCCTTCTGTTCGGGAGCAGCATTCGCATTTTCAAGTTGGGTAATGCCAAACTTACCTTGGATAGGCTTCGCAGCACCCCTAGCGATTATTGGCGGCTTTGCATTGTGGGGGCACAATCAGGGTTTCGCTAAGCGCTCCGACACGCGCCAACGATTTGCCGATAGCTGCTACTTTCTAGGTTTTTTGCTAACGATGATGGCCATGCTGGCAGGATTCATGCCTGCTGGGTTGCTGAACGAAACAATCACAAGCAAGCAGATCCTGCAGCACTTTAGTATGGCCCTGGGTGCCACCGCGCTTGGTCTAATCTGTCGCATCATCGTACTTCAAACGACCACCTCGATTTCCGAAGATAGCGCACAGGTGGAAGCAGACTTGAAGCACTTTGCCACACAAATACGTGCGGAAGCGTCGGAAATCCGAGAACTTCTCGTACAAGCAAAGAACGAATTTCGTTCTCAGCAACAGGCCTCGATGAAGTTTCTCGGAACCGAACTACCTACGCGAGCTGAGCAAGCCCTTGGAAAAGTAGGGATCGGAGCGGAGCAGATTGCCCAGCGCATGGCTGAACAAGCGACCATATTGCAGAATACGGTGGGTCAACTTTCTAGCAGCCTAGAGAGAGACGATACCCGCATCGCCGCCATACAGGAATTGACGGAGCGATCCCGAGAGAACGTGTCCGCCGGGATCGAAGAACTGGCGCTCCAGCTTGCCGCCTTGAACGGAAGTTTAGGCGTGCTCTCGGGTCAACTCAGTCAGTCCGTCTCCGGCGCCACCGAACAAATTGAGCAGACGGCTGTCGCCTTCCAGAACATGCAGAGCCTCGCGCCCGCTCTTGCGCCCGCTGTTGAAAGCTTAAACTCGCAGCTTACCGGTCTGACGAACGAGGCGGCATCAGTGGCAACAGCAAGCAGCGAATTCGTGCAGCTAGTGGAACATTCTCGCATAACAATAGAAGGTCTGCCTGAGAAAGTGCTCGCATTTAGCGAGCCTGCAGCTGCCGCAATGGAACAAGCAGCCGAGAAGGTGACCGCCGATCTGATTGAACGAAGTAATTTAGCCATCACCAACACCCAAGCTGAACTCGTTAGGAGCTTGAAAGAGCGGATCGAAGAGACCAGCGGTTTAGCAGACGGAATTCGTCTTCGCGCATCAGATTTCGAAACGTCGCTTGAAGGCGCCATCAAGGAACTCGTTTTGGTCGTAAGTAGATTTGAGACCGAGCTTGTGTCAGTTCGTGACAGGATTGGAACTAAGTGAACACCCAATCTGCCGCACTGCAATACGAAAACGAGCAAGTTGTAACTTTCACGCTCGTCGAACTTCTTACAACCTTGGTGTTTATCGCCATGGCGCTAGCGCTCGTTTTGAAAGACGAAGCGCTCAAAGACCTATCGCCAACTCAAGAGCGTATGCAGGAGCTTTTGAAACAGCATGAGGTGGATCAAAAGGAAATCCGTCGAAGAGATGCGCGGATCGCCGTACTTGAAGCAAGATTGGATGAGCAGCAGAAGTTTATACAACGGCTTTTAAAGTCTGGCGGAGCAACCCTGCCCCCGGGAGAATACAAAATCGTTCCGACGAGCGAGGTGAATAAAGGCATAAACGCCGAGGCGGTCGTTAAGGAATTGCTTGAACAGAACGCCGCGTTGCGCAGAGAAATCGCGAAGCTAAAAGGCGGTGGCGACCTGACGCGGCCGAAATGCCCAACGAACCCAGGTTTCTTGGTCAGGGCAGAACTCCTCTCCAATGGATCCATAGCGATCAGTCCCATGTGGCCACAGACATCGAGCGGCATTGTGGCGAAGGTGAACGGGATCCGTCAGCTAACTGGCGCAGGTGCGATGTCACGAGCAGAATTTATGCGAAGGGCTTCAGTGGTAGACGATTGGGGTCGATCACAACCGGTCCCTTGTGCCTTTTCTGCCCTAGCCGTAAGCCAACACAGCAATCTAAGCTTGTATCTCCAACAGTTGTCCGCGGTGGAGCAGTATTTTTATGTTCGACGTTCTCGCTGATTCGATCCGGCGCCTCGAATTGGAGTGCGGCCGATTGGTGAACGATCTGAAATCATTTGGGGCGCCGTCGCCCGCTGCTCATGGCCCGGAGCCATTTCGGGAATTCACGAGCGATCCCGATACCAGTAAGCCCCTTGGCAATGCAGCAGCAGCCAACCCATCATTTTATAATCGCGACGGCTTAAATCAGCAAAGCGAGCCTGCTGCTCCAAAGAAATTAAGGTCATTGAATGCTATCATCAGGGAAATCTGGAAGCGGGCGTGGAGCTGATGCGAAACGCGCCGAAACGTTGCCAGTCCCCTTGCGCTATTGTTGATCGCGGACAGATGACTAGAATCCAAAGGTGGACAGGCATCGCTTTCACCTTGCTTACGCTTACATTCATTCAACCGTCTGCAATCGTTAGCGCCCATGGCGGTGGGTTAAATGCGGAGGGTTGCCACCAAGATAGGCAGCGGGGAGAACATCATTGCCATCAAGGCAACGGTAACAACTTTGCGGCCCAAAAGCGGAAGCAGTCCTTCGTGAGTGGATCCAGCTTCATGAACTGCAGTGCTGCACGCGCGGCCGGTGTAGCGCCGGTCCGCATCGGTCACCCGAAGTATGGAAGGCACCTGGATAGGGACGGCGACGGAGTTGGCTGCGAATGAGCCTCATCGCTTTGGCTGCCGTGATATCCGCGGGCACGACTTTCTCTTGCACGCCTACACGCGTTTGGGACGGCGACGGACCCATCTGGTGTGCTGAAGGGCCCAAAATCCGTCTGGCAGGGATCGCGGCAAAGGAGATAGACGAAACGTGCAAAAAAAACCAACCGTGTCCGCCCGCCTCCGGTAAAGCCGCTCGCGACGCTTTGGTGAAACTCGTGGGTAGAGCAACCGGCACTGCTGCAACTGGTCACATCCTCATCTCTGGGTCTAAGTTGTCCTGTCTATCTGTCGGCTCGGGTCGCGGTGAAAGAACAGCTGCTTGGTGTTCCTCCGCCCGTTACGGCGACTTGAGCTGCGCCCTCGTAAAGATCGGTGTTGCTGTGAGGTGGTTCCAGTATGACGGAGCCAATGTTTGTCGTACTAGGCACTAGTATGGCTAAGAAACCCATTCAAATCTCTGTCTTTACGGATAGCATTAATGGCGTGTGGCACTTTAACTGATGGGCGAGCGGCCTCCGATCATCATAATTGGATCGCCCGCTGAAGGAGACAGCTCCGCGTAGCAGTTAGTTCAAAGGCTGATTGTCAAAGGTCGGTTCCAGAACCAACTTTAGGGCCTTGGAGAACCTATTCCAGCCGCCAAGTTTTGCTGCAGCCCAAAGTCACCAAAAATCTGTCTCTAGGGCGTGGCCATGGTCCGAATTACCCGTCTCTTGGATCGCTCTGGGAGGACCCATTTTCAATAGAAAGAGACCTTTCATCGCCCGCATCAGATGACCCTATAACCCTAGCTATAAATAGCTAGGGGTTAGGGAGGGTTCATTTCCTCTGCATTTGCCCCTGAGCCTGAGGGATGTGCAGGGTTAGCCCTAGGGTTAAGTAGGGCTGGTTCTTGGATCATCCTCACTCAAAGCGCTAACGGTCTGTGCTTTCAATGCTGCGGCAGTCTTCATTATGAACGCGGTCGAACTATCGATCATTATCCAGCCTTTGTCCCTTGGTGCGATCATATTTTTCTTGATAAGCAACGATATCAAATCGCCCTGCCTTGAAGGGTTAACGTGATTTTTGGCTGTTCGCTCTGCGAAACCTTCGGTTACCTGAAGATACTCCTTCATGGCGCTACGTTCGACATATGGTGCATCGCCACGCAAGGCACACCCAGACGAGACCCACGCGCCCTCAAACCACTGAACAAACTTGCTTGTTTTTTTGTCCGTATCCGAAGCCTTGGGTCCATCATTTGGCGCAATGATCGCACTCGACACACCGTTGCCGTCTTCGTCCAGCCAACCTTCGATTGAGACGTCCTGCAATTCAAAATGTACCGGCTCCATCTCAGGACCGTCTTTTGCCTTTCTGCACTTAAGGCAGATGACATCGTCCTTCTTCTCAATCGAGAATTCGAAATCCAATGCGCCTTTCCATGCAGATGAACCGCGACCACGGTTCTGAGCCTCGGCACCAACCCCGGTGTGATGAACAAGGATGACCGTACAACCGAATTGCTGTTGCAGCCTTCCGCAAGCATCGATCATAATCTTGGCATCTCCGGCGCTGTTCTCGTCTCCCGAAAGGAAGCGATGCAGAGTGTCCACGAAGATCACCCGTGGAGCGTGATCTAGTGCCTCAATGGCCGCTAATGCCTTTGCATAGCCCCCTTCCATATCCAGATCGCACCCTGACTGACTGATATGCAGTTCTACGCCCTCAGAGGACTTTCTATGCCGCTGCGTCCATGCAGCGAGGCGCCTTCGCATTCCATAGTGACCCTCGCCTGCGAGATACACCACAGGCCCAGGATTAAAAATGGTATGCCCGTGCCATGAGGGAAGAGCTGTTGCGATGTGCATTGCCATATCGATTGTGACGAAGCTTTTACCGCAGCCGCTTGGGCCAAAGAGCATTCCTAGGGTGCCTTCCTCAAATATACCCTTAATCACCCAACGCGGAGGGGCTGTTTGAGCCAACATTTCGCTGAGCGGGAGCAGCCATTTAATTGGTGTTGGTCCTTCCGGTGGATCTCCGGCCGGTGGGTTAATGTTGCGCTCAAACTGCTCCTTTGCTGCCTCAGCTCCATCTGCGCGCAACACATCATCCCAGTCGTTCAGTTCAGACGGGTGAGACCAGGGTAAGTAGGAGAGCATCGCAGCGTTCCGACCCGCATCGTCATTGTCAGCAGCAACGATCAATTCCCGATCGGGGAAATGCAGTTTAAACCATTTGCAAAGTTGCGGAATATGTCCGGCATCAAGGCCGAACAAAGCCTGATCACTTGTAAACTTGTGAACTGCGCACGCAGTTGCCCAGCCTTCCGCAATGATTAGCCGTTTTGTCTCGGGACCAATCAACAAGCCTGTGCTCTCTGACTTCGTTAGGCCGCGACTGTAGAGTTTTTTCCCGAAAGGCGGGATACGTTGTGATCCGACAACCTCGTGTGACCCAAGGTCATAAATCGGAACGATCACATCCGAGCCATAGAGGTATGCACCTCCAGTCTCTTCGGTTCCCAGATTGATCCCTTTGCGCTGTGCGTAGTTCATTTCCGTCCCCCCAGGTCAGGGAGGAGGCCAAGCGAGCGCAAAGCCTTGGATCGCATCGAGAGATTGCATTCACCACGAGCTTCTCCGCGACAATGATGTCTAAGTTCACCGCGATAGTTTTGGATCCGGAAACGATCCGTGCCGCCGCAACAAGGGCAGGGACCGCAATGTTCTTGAGGGTTCACTTTGCGCAATTTCAAATGCGCGATGAGGCGCGGTGCTAGCAAGGCGAAGTTTTGATTCACTTTAAACATAAGGATTACCTTTTTCTGGTAACCGCTGCTCACTGAGGGTATAGTTGGGATCCCCACCCCGACCGTCTGGCACTCAGTGCTGGGCGGTCTTTCTAGTTGGAAAAAGCCTTCAGAGCGTCCTGAAGTTCAGTTGCGCGAATCCGAGTTGATTTCCCAAGCTTGATTGGCTGAGGGAGCGCACCAAGGCGAATTAGCTTGTAGACGTATGACCGGTGTATGCGCAGCCGATCTGCTACGTCGTCAATGGTTAGAAGTTGATCGATAATCATAAGAAAGGCTCCTTGATTCGCTGAACGGAGCCAGCCTATTCGAGGAAACCCTTTCTTAATTCATGGGCCAGATAATCAGCGATTAAATGTCCCCTAGAAAATCGACCCTTTTCTGCCACCAAGCACGCAACGTCCGCTCTTCAATCTCTATGACTTTGGTTATCACTTCAACTGCAGTGAATTGTGCTGTCCCGACTGCGTCATCACCGTAGTAGATTGGAACGCCCGCGTCTCGGAGATGAAGCATGATTTGGCAGATAGCTGTCTTTTGCCATTTGTTCGACGGCCTACCTCTGCGACGTTCACTTGGGGCCTGCAAGATTGCCCAAGCTGCAAATAAGCCTAATTCGGGCGGTATGGCGCTGCCATTCTTCAGAAGTTCGCTTGATCGCAGCCGCAAATTACGATCAGTCTCGGCATCCCAACCCCACTTGGTGGGATCATCAGGGAACAAGTTAATCAGTTCAAGCGCTAAAGAGGTTTTGGCCTGAATGCTGGAACTGGCATTGTCACGCAAGGCAGCATCAGCGAATTCGATGGCGCCATCAATACCCTTGTCTCTTATATCTCTCTTTAGTGCTTCGATGCGTGAACGCTGGCGTTTTCGCAAAAGGTCGAGAAATGGAGACATAAAAAGTTAATTCCGCCACTCTTAAGGGCCATACAGAAAAGTAGCCCAATCGTTCATCAACTCTCGCCGCTTCAAAAGCAGATCACCACGCCTATAGGCCGCTTCCACCTTATTGCCGATACTGTGAGCCAAGGCCATTTCGACCGTCTCATTTGCATGCTGGGTCATTTCAGCCGCCCAATCTCGAAACGTTGAGCGAAACCCGTGCACCGTGAAGTGACTTAGCTCCATCCGCTTCAGGACAGCGCTCAAGGTCATATCCGACATGGGCTTTGCCGATAGGCCTGGAAACACCAAAGGCGTTTTCGCGTGCCTGCCGAGGCTTTCTAAGACCGACAGAGCGGCCGGTGAAAGTGGAACCCTGTGCTCCCTGTCTGCCTTCATACGTGCAGCAGGGATGATCCAGAGGCCTGATTGAAGGTCAATCTCGTCCCAAACAGCCCCACGAACCTCTCCAGAGCGAGCAGCGGTCAAAATGGTGAACTCAAGAGCTTTGGCGCTGATACCGCTTCGTGATCTTAATAATGTCATAAACGCTGGAGCGTCCGCAAAGGGCACTGCGGGATGGTGCTGGACGCGTCGAACCTTGCTTATCGGCGGCAGGACGGCTTCAAGGCCTCCCTTATAGACTGCTGGATTTTCGCCAGTACGCCACCCCATCAGCTTTGCCGCATTCAACACGGTTTCAAGCCGCATTCGGACGCGGCTTGCCGTTTCGCTTTTGACAGCCCAGATTGGTCTGAGAATTGTAACGATGTGTTCCGCAGTCACGTCTGCAACAGGAAGATCCCCAATTACGGGATATGCGTAGGTCGTGAGTGTGTTCGTCCACTGCTGAGCGTGCTTCGGGTTGCTCCAGCTTGGCCTGCGGCTTTCAATCAAATGTTCAGCAGCAACGCGAAATGTCGTTTCGGATCGTTTCTGCTCCATCGCCGCAAGGTTTCTTGCCTGCTTGGTTGCCTCGACCTTCTGCTGACGCTCATCCAGAGGATCGATCCCTGCAGCCACTCTAGCCTTAAGCTGTGCCGCCACAGCTCTCGCTTTGACAGGCTCCAGAGACTTTAGTGCTCCCAGGCCCATCTCGCGACGCCTGCCATGTATCTGATAGCGAAACACCCAGCTCTTGGTTCCGGCCGACTTCACAAAGAGATACAGACCATTGCCGTCGGCATGCATCCCTGGAGGTGCATTTTTAATTTCAAGCGCTGTCAGTCCCACCATTTGTTCCACCACCCAGACGGTCGCTTTGGGAAAACAGGCAAAGACACCTGAAAACGACAGGAGAAAGAATTGCTGAGATTTGCAGGGTTTTCAAGCCTCTTTATCGATGTGGGGAGACTATGAAATACAGGTAAATGGCGGAGAGGGAGGGATTCGAACCCTCGGTACAGTTGCCCGTACGTCGCATTTCGAGTGCGGTGCTTTCGACCACTCAGCCACCTCTCCGCAGAGGCGAAACCGGGACCCAAGGGGACCGGAGCCAGTCGAGGGGCGCCTTTAACGAAGCAAAGTGCGCTGTGCAAGCAGGCGCTTGCGATTCTTCCATCGGATCAGAAATTCAAGCAAAAGCGGACGGCACCGCACAACAACACGGGCCCTGCGCGGTCCGACATCATGCCCTTATTGGATTAGGGTGTTAAACAGCAGCGCCATGGCTGCCCCGCTTGTGAGTGTGGATGTCAGCATGATGATGGTGCCAGCAGCAAAGCTGGCGCCGACAGTGTCGCTCTCATCCGCGCCTATGTTGTTGTCATCCTCAACAGTGGTCGCGCCGGCGCAGCTTGTGCCGGACCGCATGGAGCCCGCCACATAGCCCATTTGAGCGGGCAGACTGTCGGTTGCGATCACGGTTGTTGCGGTGGCCGGCCCGGCATTGCTGACAAGGATGCAGTAGCTGATTGTGGCGCCGGGGATCATCTTGGGGTTCGTCGTGCCGTTCACCGGATCGCTGAGCAGCGTGCTGGTTTTGGCAACCGCGATGGCGGCCCGCTGCACGCTGAAGGCGACTTCGTCAATGTTATAGAAATTGGCCTGGGTTGCCGCCGCTGCGCCGGAACCGGGGCCGCGGATGAGGCCTGCAAGCGCGCCAATGGTGCTTGTGGACCCATCGCGCCCATAAACGCGCAAGGTCCAGCCGCCGCTGGTCGGCGCACTTAAGGAGATGGTGGGGGCGGTCTCTGCGGGAATAAGCCCGTTATTGGTCCAAAACGCGTCTCCGGCCACCGCGTCGCCGTGCGTTCCATCGTTGTAGAGTAGAAAGTCCGTGCCAACCGACGTGTTGGTATTGTCGAAGATGCGCGCGATCATTGGGGCGGTTGACCACACTCGTCCCCCGCGGGAGGCACTTTTTATGGTTCGGCGCCCTTTTTATATCGTTGAAGGTCAGTAAGCCTTCTGACGAGCATCGAATACGATCAAGCGGCTTTGCAGCAACCGCCAATTGGAGGAATGTCGCTTTGAGGCGGGCAAAAACTACCCTAGGTGCCCCAGCGATCTGAAAGTCGGTAAATTTAAGGGTTGCGTCACAGATCCGACGACGTTTTGAGTGGTTGGTTTAAAAGCGCCGCAGACTTGGGTTGGATGCTCTACCCCACAACCACAAAATCAGCCGCCGCCAAGATCGTTGGCGTGGGCGTATTCATAGTTGCGAACAGGGCAGCGTCCCGGCCGCCGATACCGTCTGCGTCTTAGAAGATGGCTCCAGTTGTCGCGTTATAGGCGACCCGGACAGTCGTATCGGCGATGCCATTAAACTCAGTGGTAGTTACGGGATCACTTTTGAAACACATCTAAAGACCAAAGACCCGCTCAATTCATAACACTATAATGACGTATGTATCAAAATGATGACAAAGAAGAATTGACGCTTTGGGGGTCGGCGTCAGAAATTAACTTCACAAGAACAACATAATTGCAGGGGGAGTGTCATAAACGAATCTTACCCATGAAAGGGTTAGCTTAAATAAGGTGCCAATATGTCGTCTTCCATCCGCCTCGATCTGACCCGTTCAACTAATGCCCCGATTACTGCGCTCTTTGACAGTGGAAAGCCGGCGGACGGTGGGCGTAAAGGACGTCGCGCCAGGCTGCTCTGCGGCGCCATGGCCATGGTCGCAGTGGTAGGCATGATCCCCGCTGAAGAGGCGCGCGCGCAACAGGCTTACTCCCCCACTCTGGTTGGCCCGGTCCTCGGGGGTGTGTCCGGCCTGCCGACGCATCTCAGCGGCTTTATCAACATTGTTCCCGCTGTACCGATGGTCGTCGCTGCAGCGGAAGTTTCGGGCTTTCAAACGGTTGGTGGCGCGGGCAGTGGCGGCGGCGCCGGTCTTGGTGGCGCTTTGTTTGTCGGCACAGGTGCCGTCGTCAACATCACGAGCAGCCGCTTTACTAATAACGTGGCCAAGGGTGGCACCGGCGGCAATGGTAGCCTGACGGGCGGCACGCTTAACGGTGGCGGCATTCCTAGCGGCGTCGTCGGCGCCACTTCTCTTATTCCGGGCATTCCTGGCTTCCCCGGCACTACGCCTTACGGTCAGAGCGATAAGTACATTTTCGGCGACGGCAATGGCAATGGTTTGAGCGGAAACCAAGGCAACACTGGTCTCTCAACAGCGCTAATCCCCTTTACGCAAGGCGGCAAAGGTGGTTCGGGTGGTCAGGGTCAGAATGGTTGGGCGACCAACCCGGTCCGAATTCAAGCCGTAGCCGATGCGACGCAGAACCTTGCAATCGCGACGCAGGAAGCAGGTATCGCAGGCGCGCAGCAGACCATCAGTATTATGATCCAGACAGCGGATGCAATTTCGCTGACTGCTGCCACAATCGCCACCGCCGCTGCCACCGCTGATCTGGCAAACCCGCTTGATACGGCTTCTGCAGCCCTGCTAGTCGCCAAGTTCACCGTGGAAATTGGAACGTTAACAACCATTGTGGCGGCTGACGCCCTCCAATTGACAAATGATGCTGCGACCATTGCCGTCACTTCTCAAAACGTTTCGCTGGCGACCCAGCAGTTGACCGAGGCGACCGAGTCGCTGACGTCTTGGATCTCCGGGCAGGCTGCAGGCATCTACGCTAATGGCGGCAGCGGCGGCAAAGGTGGCCGAGGCGGAAATGGCGGTTTTGGTGCATCGGGTGGCGCAGGCGGAGACGGCGGCCAAGGTGGTCTTGGCTTCGGATTTAATGTTGAGGCCGATGGTGGCGACGGTGGTAATGCTGGCATCTCCGGCTTTGGCGCGGGCGGTGCTCAGGGCGGAAACGGCGGATTCGCTGGCCTTCTTGGTGTTACCGGCGCCGCGACCGGCGCGGCGGGCGCGGGCGGCATTGCAGGCTATGGCGGGGGCGTTGGTAGCTCGGGCACCGGCGAAGGCGTTTTAACGCCTCAAGGCGGCGGCGGCGGCTCCGGCCTTGGCGGCGCGATTTTCGTGCAGAACCTCGGCACCGTCTTCATCAACGGCGTCAGCACGTTCATGGGCAACAGCGCGGTCGCCGGCCAAAGCCTTAATGGTGGCGCCTCTGGAAAGGCTGCTGGCAATTCCATCTTCCTTCAAGGCGCTTCGCAGTTAATCCTCGGCGCAACCCCGCTCGACGTTGTGACGTTTATCGGCCCGCAATCCATCGCTGATGATTCAGCAGTTGGCCTTGGCGGAGTGGGCCTTGGTTCTGTGACGGTCGCTGCAGGCACCACAGTCATGGCACCAGGCACAACGAACCATTATGCCGGCACCACAAAGGTCGGCAGCATCCTCAACCCATTGAGCATTCCCGGTGAGTTGAGTGCGATCTTGCGCGCCAATGACGGCGACGGTTTGCCCACCGGCTCCAAGCTGGAATTCTCCAACGCGGGCATTTTGGAGACCAGCAAGGACTTCAACCGCAATGTTGGGGATGGTCCGACCGATGTTCAGTGGACCGGTTCTGGCGGTTTTGCTTATTGGAACGGCGTCGTGACCGGCGACACGTCAGTTCCTTCGGCCGAACAGGGCAACATCACGGTTACGCTTTCCGGCAATACGCCACTTGTTTGGGGCGCCTTCGGATTCGTACCGGTCGGCAGTGCATTGGTCTTCGGTGCACCTGATGCAACCGGTAGCGTGACATTCACCAACTCGATCCTCACAGGTCTTGGCGGGATTGACCCCTTCACCTCAGTGCGCATGGTTGTTGTCAAAAACCGCGCGCAGGAAAACACGCTTGAACCGGACCGCAGCATTCCGGAAAACATCGATCATCTGAAGTATACAGGGCGGATCATTGGCCTTGGCGGAGTGACTTTCAACGATGTTTTCAATGACGGCACGATCTACATCCTGAACAAAAACCTTTATACCGGCGCGACATACCTCAACAACGGTGAGCTTATCCTGCAAGGAAAGGGCGAAATTGCCCTGACGGCGCTGCTGAGCATCTTGAACCCCAATGCGGTGTTTGACATTACCCGCACCGATGCGGGCACGTCCGTGGGCGGTCTTTCCGGTTTTGGTACGGTGAAGATCGACAACAAGCCCTTTGCAGTCACGCTGGGCCTTGGCCCGCTTCTCGCTGATTTTGGCGGCAAGATCGAAGGCAGCGGCACGTTTGACATCAAGGGCGGCATCCAGCGCCTAAGCGGCGTCAATACCTACACTGGTGTGACGACCATTCATGACTTCGCCGCCCTCGATCTGGCGGGCACGGGCTCAATCTTGTCGTCGTCTAAATTGGTCAATAACGGGATCTTCTCGATCCTCGCAACGACCAATGGTGCATCGATCCAGACCATGTCGGGCGACGGCTTGGTCTTGCTTGGCAACCAGTATCTGACAATGACCAACGCCAATGACACATTTGGTGGTTCGATTAGCGGCGCTGGTGGGCTCGACCTGGCCGGCGGCGAGGCAGTGCTGACGGGCGTCAACACATATACCGGCAAAACAGACGTGCGGGCCGATGCCACTTTGAAACTTGTTGATGGCGGATCGATTGCAAATTCCGACAGCATCCGCGTTGCAGGCACCTTGGATATTTCGGGCACTTCAAACGGCGCTTCTGTGGAGTCGGTCACAGGTGACGGTCGCTTCGAACTCGGGGCTAAGACACTAACGATCACCGATGCGCATGACCGGTTTGACGGCGTGATTTCAGGCTCCGGTGGCATCACGCTGACCAAAGGCCGCGAAATTCTGGGCGGGATCAACACCTTTTCCGGACATACCAACGTCGCGGAAGATGGAGACCTAGTCTTAGCAGGCAATGGTGCCATCGCACAGTCCGCTGGTGTCACTAACAACGGCTTGTTTGACATTTCGGCCACGAATTCGGGTGCTCTCATCACCACGCTTTCAGGCGATGGCCTCGTCAATCTGGGTGCGAAGGCCTTAACAATCACAGCCGGCGATGACGACTATGCTGGTGTGATTCAAGGTGCAGGCATGCTCACGGTCGCGGGCGGCGTTCAGTCGCTATCCGGCACCAACACGTATAAGGGTGCAACGACGATTGCCAACGGCTCCACGCTGGCACTTCTAAGCAATGGCGCCATTGAATTCTCGGAGCGCGTTGTTGCCAACGGTCTGTTCGATATCTCGAAGACGACAGATGGCGCGCGCATCACTACCCTTTCGGGTTCAGGCACAGTTGACCTTGGCGATAAGGCGCTGACGTTGACGGCTGCAAGCGGCACCTTCTCTGGCGTCATCACTGATGCTCCCGGGGGCGCTATGATTGTTGCGGTTGGCGCCGAAACGCTGACGGGCATCAACACCTACACAGGCGAGACAACCGTTGCGGCAGGCGCCAAGCTGGCACTGTCTGGTGCCGGGTCAATCGCGCAGTCTGGCAGAGTCATCGCTGATGGTCTGTTCGATTTGACAGGCACCAACACGGGCGCTTCGATCATTTCACTGGCCGGTTCTGGCGTTGTTGATCTTGGCAGCAAGGACCTGACGCTCACGGCCGCCAACGACACATTTTCAGGCGTTATTGGCAATGCCGGTGGGGTAACGGTCACACGCGGCACGCAAACGCTTTCGGGCGCCAACGTATTTGGCGGGGCGGCAACGATCGCATCGGGCGCGACGCTGGCAGTCGCCGGTGCTGGTACAATTGCAACCGCTTCAAAGGTTGTAGATAATGGTACATTCGACATCTCAGCCAGCAGCGCCGGCGTGTCGATCCAGACACTCCTCGGCAATGGGCAGATCAAGCTTGGTGACAACACTCTAACGCTGACCAACGCAGGGGACCGCTTTGACGGCGCGATCAGCGGCGATGGAGGCCTTGCCATCACAGCCGGCCGCGAAACCCTGACGGGGGAAAGCACCTATCTGGGTGGGACGCGGATTTCCAATGCGTTAGTCACGATCAGCCGCGACAAGGCACTTGGTGACGTCTCAGGAACATTGACGCTTGCAAATGCACAACTGGACATCAGCGCGGGCTTCAATTCCAGCCGCAACATCGCACTTGAAAGCGACAGCATCATCAACACGAAGACCAACACGCTTGGCCTTTCCGGGACAGTATCCGGCGAAGGCGCGTTGTTGGCCCAAGGGGGTGGCCGGATCAATCTGACCGGCGACAACAGCTATGTAGGTGGCACGACCATAACGGACGGAACGATCGTCGGCGTCAACGGCGACGCGGCGTTGGGCGCAGCCTCAGGCGACGTGCGCATCCTCAGTGGTAAGCTGCTTTTGCTAGATGATTTTGCCTCTGCGCGCGACTTCTACGTCGGCAGAACGTCGACCATAGAAGCCGGCATATACGCGTTAGACCTGAGTGGCCCCATTTTCCTTGAACAGATTGGTTGGAATAGGCTTCTCAGTGGCACGACCGCCATTTCCGGCGGTTCATGGTCGGTGACGCCGACAATGCTGACCACGGGCTCGGACGCGCTTTTGAACGGGGTCGGCACGATTTCAATGTCGTCGACGATCAATGGCACGCTCAAGCCAGGAAACAGCCCCGGCACTCTCGGCTTTGCCCAGGATTTGACGCTGGGCAACACAGCCGACCTTGTCATCGCTATTGACGGACGCGGCACGGACGCTGGTGCCGGGAACTACAGTCGTATCCTCGTAGAGAAAAAACTTGCGGCTGGTGGGACGTTGTCGCCAATTCTTCGAGATATTACGGGCAGTGCCAACAACACCTACACGCCGGTCATTGGTGAGAGCTTCATCGTGGCATCGGCCCGTGAAGGTGTAACCGGTAGCTTCTCCTCTCTCATACAGCCGAGCTCTGGCTTGCTTGCCGGCTCGCGTTTCGACGCGCTTTATACAGCCAACGCGGTGACACTCTACGCAGTGCCGATCCATTATAATCAACTCGCGCCGTTCGGTGTGTCGTTGACCACCAACCAGGATTCAACGGCGCGCAGCCTTGATGCGCTTCGCCCCGTACCGGGTATCCGCGCCAACACCAGTGTCACCGACGCGCTGCGCCAGATTTATGGCCTACAATCCAGCCAAATCGCAGCGCAACTCGACCACCTCTCGGCAACGGGATATGGAGACGCATTGCTCTCAGCCATTGACGCGGTGCGGAGCACCGACAGTGCCGTCGAAGAGCAGATGAATGTACGGCAGGGCATGGTTGCTGTGACCGAAAATGCGGTCGCAAAGGACGGCGAAATCACATATTGGATGGCCGGAAACAGCGGCAATCTAAGGGCTGAAAATACTGGTCAGACCCGCTTCCATTCTGACCGCACGGGAGTGGTGCTTGGCGCTGATAAGCAGCTTTACTCCGATCTCGTCGTGGGTGCGACTGTCAGTTACAGCACCGACAAGGTGCGCTCTCCGGAAATTGGTTCTTACGTGGAGACAGGAGCATTTAGCGTCGGCGGTTACATGAGTTGGAAGGACGAGAGCCTCTATTTCAACAACCGTGCAACTGTTTCGCACTTCGACTATGCCTCGACCCGCGACCTCTTTGCCATCACAACTGGCGCACGTGGAAAGGGCAAGGGCTGGGGTCTGAGTGGCAACTCGACTGTTGGCTATCGCTACAAAGTCGGGGGAGGCGTGTTCGCAATGCCGGAAGCCGGCGCCGACATTCAGCTTGCTACCCGTAATGCGCTGACTGAATTCCAAGGCGGAGCGGTCTCCTTGGCCGTTAACCGCGACACGCAAACGTCACTTCGCGGAAAGCTTGGCTTGCGTCTTGAAGCCTCGACCGAGGTTGCTGATGGATATCAGATCAGCGCTTCGCTGCGTGGCCATGTGGCCCACGAACTTGCCGGCCGCACCACGCGCACCGACGCGGCCTTCATTGAAGCATTGAGCGCGCAGATGCAGAACCTGAGCGTCAGACGAGACAGTGACGCAGCATTATTGGGCGGCGGCGTGAGCCTTCGGATGCGCGGTGGCGCGATCCTTTGGGTCCGTTACAATGCCGATCTGGGCGCCAACATCAAGAGCGAGAACGCGACAGCGGGCCTCAGGTGGACTTGGTGATGAGGGCGCGATTGCCGACGACCTCTCTTCTTCCCTTGTTGCTGGTTGCTGGGGCTCTAATCACAGCAACCTCTACCGCCAATGCTAAGGACGTGCCCTCGGCAACTTCATCAGAGGCAGCTACACCTGAGGTGACCACGGCCACTTTTGGTAATTGGATGGTCGTCTGTGTCGGCACTGGCCCAACACAGCGATGCGAGGGCCTTCACAGCCTTAAAAACCCACAAGGCCAGGCGGTCGCTGTGCTCGCCGTAGGACATCCAGGCAAAGGGCAGCCTTTGCGTCTATCGCTAAGAGTTCCGGTATCCGTGACGCTTGGTTCGCCTGCCACGTTAACGATCGGCTCTACGGACCCCATCGCTCTGCCCTTCGGCATCTGCATTCCGCAAGGCTGCTTTGCGGACATTCCCCTAAACACGCCTGCGGCGGTATCACGCTTGCGTGCCGTGGCGACCGACACTGCGGTGACAGCTCGGTGGCAGGATGCAATGGCCAACAAGATCGAGCTCCCTGTGTCTTTTAAGGGCCTGTCTGTTGTGTTTGACCGCCTTCAGGAACTTGAAAAATGAGCCCCACAACTGGCTCCAAGCGGCCCCTCTTTGAGGCCGGAGCTATTCATCCTATCCATAATCAAACGAGGTGATGTCTATGTTTCGTTCTACCTTTGCGCTTGTTGCAACCATGACCCTGCTTTCGGGTTGTGCCAGCCATGAATATGTCAAACGGTCGATTAGCACTCTCGACATGCAGCACGCTGCGGCCCTGACCAAGGTTGACAATGCGGCGCAAGCCTCCGCCGCCGCCGCCCTTGATCGCGCGAACGCTGCTTACACGCTTGCCGAAGGTAAGTTTCAATTCACAACAACTCTGAGCGATGCTGTGGCCTCTTTTGGCGCCGGTCGTTCTGAACTCTCTGCCGCTGCCCAAGCCAGTCTGACGGAACTTGCGGCAAAACTCACCTCAGACAACCAGGACGTTTATTTGGAGATCCAGGGCCATACGGACAACCGTGGCAATGAACCCAAGAAAATCGCCATCGGTCTGGCCCGCGCTGAATCTGTTCGATTGTTCCTCAACCAACAGGGCGTTGCGCTGAACCGTATGTCGGTCATTTCCTACTCGGATAAGGCACCGGTTGCTTCGAACGAGAATGAAGACGACCGCGCGAAGAACCGTCGGGTGGTCATTCGCGGCGTCAAATAAGCTGGGACGCGCAGACCTCGCCCGCTTGGTCGGTCGAGGTCTGCGCGTCCCCCTGACAGGCACCGCGCACTTATGCTGTGAGAAGGCAATGTTAGAGTGAAAATGCCTGTGTGCTGGGGCGGCGATAAATCCGGTGGATGAGTAAATCTGAAGCCCCCTTTCGTTACTATAACCCTTAGCCTGATATCTTCCTCCTCGTCGTCATGACTTTTGAGTGGTTCCCGCTTGTCGGCACCATGCAAGTCAACGTGCCGTCCTTACCCCGTCAGGGCAGCGCAATTCTAACTGCCTCTCCTTGAAATCTTGCGGGACTGGATCGTTACGCCCGACTGCTTGAAGGGGGGGCAACTACCCGGATGGTCCGCACCATTACAACGACTTTAATGCATCGAAATGGCCCCAATACCGGTGGTCAGGATATGAAACGTGTTTAACTTTAATAACATATGATGAGCCAGAAATGGAGTTAGTCACCATGTTTAAGCAGCTATCACTCGCCCTCGTTGCATTGTCCCTCGTAGCCTTTTCCCAACCTCAAGGGCGCTTGCCAGCATCAGAACAAGAAGTGCAAGATCAACAAGCGAGAATAACAGCAATAGAAGCAGAAGGAAAGAGATTGCTATTGGAAGCAGAACAACAAGTAAATAAAGGATCAGCACAAGTATTAGAAGCAAGAATGCTTTTAGGTCAGGCGCAGAGTAGAGCGAATACATCACTAGAAGCGGCAAAGGCAGCGTTAGTTCAAGCAATAAAAGTATCAGATGCCGCAGCAGCGGCAGTGCAAGCGAAAGTATCAGCCGCAGAAACGGCGGGAAGAAAAGAAATATTAGATGCAAGTAGATTTTTGTAAATGAGAATAGCTTATCTAAATAAAGAAAAACAAAAACGTAATGATATAAAAATTAGATATCAAGAATTAATTCTTAAAGAAACACGAGCATTTTATATATTGAAAAACGGATCCTAGAACTGATCAACAATGATGTCGTCCGCATAGGCACGGGCCTGAGCCAGATCGTACGTCGTCTGCATACGCATCAGAGTATCAGCATTAATGCCAAATGCCTTCTCAAACCGGATTGCCATTTCTGCAGAAAGAGCGGTGTGGCCATTAAAGAGGTTGCTGAGCGTCTGACGGGTCACATGGAAGCTCGCGGCGAGGCGGTTGATGCTCACGCCATGGGGATCGACGACCTCGCTCTTCAGCCAGTCACCGGGATGAACCGCCAGCGAGGGGTGCATGGTCATAGCCATCAGTAATAGTCCTCCATATCCAGGTCAGCGATTGTCGCTTCATCGATCTTGATGAAGGTCAGGCGCCAGTTCTTTGTCACAGTCATTGCCCAGCGCCCGAACTTGTCGCCAACCAGTTCATGCAGCCCATAATTGGGCGGCACATCCAGTTCGTCGAAGCTGCCTGAGGCGTTGATGAATGCCAACATTTTACGGATACGTTCGGCATCTCCCACCAGGCCCTTCGCGTTACCAGTTTCAAAAAACCGCCGCAGCCCTTTGCGGGAGATGCTTTCGATATCCATGAAGCCTCATGTCAAGCATCGTTTTACATGTCAAAGGGTCTTTGACGTACTTGATTGAGTTCGGGGGTCTTACCTGGGCAAACGCACCAGCTGAGCGAGCGATCGCACCGCGCTAAGCCTACCCGCTGCCCTGCCACCTTCCTCATTACGTTTGCCGGAGACAAGTTCACATTAGACTGACAGGCCCCATATAGGCGAGATAAAAGGATCAGCATTAAACTGCGACCCTCGTTCAATCATACCAACTTGCGTGCCGCTAGATCGTTTGGCATCCACACAGGATGAACATCTTCTTTCTAACCGGAGCTCGCATATCTGCGGAAAGCGGCATCGCCAGGCACCGGGATAATGGTGGCTTACACGACGGGCATCTGATCGCCGATGTCTGCATTCCGGAAGCGCTGGAAACACGCGCCTCAGCGCAGCCGCCTTTGCGCGTGCTCACTTTCCTTCACAGCTTCGAGCCGGGTGGGGTCGAGCGCGTGGCGCTGCGGCTCCACCATGCCTGGCTCGCATCGGGTGCCGACGCCCGGCTGGTGATGGGGCGCACAGCCGGGGCGATGCGCCGCGAATGGCCGGGGCTGGAGCCTGAGGTGCTTGGCAGGAAGGCTGTGCCGTCCGCGCGCTGGGAAACACTTTGGATGATCCTGCACCTGCCCGGAGCGATCCGCCGCATCCAGCCCGATGTGCTGTTCTGCGCGGGCAATTCCTATACGATTGTGGCGGTGATGATGCGGCTGCTGCTGGGCAAAGCCTGTCCGCCAATCGCGGCCAAGATGAGCAACGATCTGGTACGCATGGATCTTCCTAAGCCCATCCGCGCGCTCTACCATGCTTGGCTGCGCATCCAGGGCCGGATGCTGAACCGCATTATCGGGATGGCCCCGCCGATGCACGCCGAAATTGCCCAGCTGATGCGCGCGCGCGCAGACCACATTGCCATCATCAACGATCCTTCGCTCGAAGAGGCCGATATCCAGCGCCTGTCTGCAGCCCGGGCCGCCGCACTCGCCTCTGCCGTGCCGCGCGGGCCGGGCAAACGCTTTCTCGCAATCGGCCGCCTTGCCGCGCAAAAGAACTTCGGCCTGCTGCTGGAGGCGTTCGCCCGCATGGCTGGGCCGGACGACCGGCTGACCATCGTCGGCGAAGGCGGCGAACGTCCGAAGCTTGAAGCGCAGCTCAGGCGGCTCAGCCTTCAGGGCAAGGTGCACCTGCCCGGCCATCTCAATCCGCTTGATGCAGAGTTTGCTGCCGCCGATGCGCTGGTCCTGTCGTCCGATTATGAAGGCGTGCCTGCGGTGGTCGTTGAAGCGCTTGCCGCTGGCCTGCCCATCATTTCGACGCGCTGCAGCGTCTCGATGGATGAAATGTTGGGTGGCGGGCGTTTCGGCGTGCTGGTGCCAGTTGGTGATGCCGCCGCGCTGGCCGCCGCGATGGCTGACGTTGCTAACATGCAGTTTGACGCTCGGGCCGCACGCGAGCAAGCTCATCAGTTCACCGTACAATTAGCTTCGGATCTCTACCTCGCGCTGATGAAGAGCCTGGCACGTGCATGACCCCGATGGCGATACGGGCTCCTCAAAGGAGTTCGGCCAAAGCAAACGCACTGGCGAGCGATTTTGGCGACTGACCATTAGCACAAGGGCATGCCCCGCTTCACAACCAGTTGGCTCCGCCGCCCTTCGGGTCAATCAGGAACGCCAGCTCAGCCGCACTGGCCGAGTGGCTGTCGCTCGCTGCCTGAGTTCACGCAGATCCTGCAATAGCTCTGTCTGTTGGAGACAAGTTGCAGTTAGACTGGCCCTACCGCATCGTTCTATAACAGACATATGGTCTGGGACTTGGGCAAGGCGATGCAGAAGAAGGAGGAGTTCGAGTCCGGGCGGCTCATGGACTTCGAGTTTCGGCTGCGTGTCCGTGCGACGCGGCTTTTCGCGCAAAAGCTTGGTGTCGATGAAGCGGTGTTAGTGGGTGAGATTGCCCTGCGAGGCGAAGATGACCTGCTTGATTTGGTTGCCAAGCGAACAGCGCTCTCCAAAAATGATGTGGCGCGTATTTATGGACAATGTGTCGGTGAGGCGCGCCAGAAATTGATCGCTGAAAGAGGGGATCCAACGCCCAATCGGCTCGGATAACCGCTAGATTAAGGACTTGGCCGGATGGGCACCGTCGCATGGTCAAACATTGCGACCTTAATGGGCGTCGGCAATCCCTTCCATGCTGATTGCCTTTCCAATCAACCCTTTCAACATCCCCGTATATGCGGAGTAATTGGCTGTGGGTTTGTCGACCATCTTCGCCTCATCGTCGATGCGGCGAACAAGGATTGCGGCATCAAAGCCCGGGGCTTTTGAAAATTGCAGGGCTTCATCAGGCGTAAGAGGGCCGCCCTGCGTCGCCAACGTGTCAAGCGACGCCTGCGATAGGCAGACTCTATACTCCGGGTCTTCAGTCACAAGAAAACGTTTCGCCATCACGTGAAGCCGCACCGGGTTGGCAACGGACGGTCCAAAAATTTCAGCCAGAAAATCAGCGCCGCTATGTTCATGCCCCCGCGCATCTTCGGGCATGGCCCAGCCAATGTCATGGAGCAGGCAAGCCGCAATGATGTTGGCCTCATGACCCTGTTCCAACGCCAATTCCGCGGCTTGCAGCTGGTGGTCCCGAATGCTTAGGTTTTCTCCATAGTTGAGGGCCATTGCGGCCGATGAAAACAGCGCATCCAGCCGATCCATCCGACGGTCAATCTCTTGCGCCGCCAAGACAGATATTTTTGAATAGAGCCCGTCGCGATCCGCATAGGCGCCTTGCAGATGCCGCACGCGGATTGGGCTGTCCACAAAGCTGCGCCGGCCATGGAGGATCCGGCTATTGTCGAAGATCAGAAGATCGCCGGAGCCCAGTTTAAGCTCTATGCCGCTGCCCGGCGCGTCGAGGATGTCGGCCAAGGCCAAAATGGCCTTTCGCCAGGCGCGACGCTGTTCAACGGGGGCGTCTATCGAACGAAATGACCGGTTATTATATCGGATGCATTTGATGGAGCCGTCTAAAGCCAGTTCAATGACGGGCTTTGAGGCCTCAAAGCTGTTCCCCGCATCGCGCCATCCAAAGCGAACGGGTGTGGATGCCAGAACTTCAAAATCATCTGGTGCGATCACGCGCAATATCTGCGCGGCGCCAAAGCCGTCGATCAACCGGGTTTCCCCGCCGTCCACACTGTTGTTCAAACAATGCAGCAGTTGAAGGCCGGGGACGGGGTCGCGATAGGGGTTGTCCGTGTGCGGCTCAAGCCCAAGGCGTGTAAACGCCAGATTGTTGGCCGCCGCTGTGCTGCGCACTTCAAAGATCCGCCCGTAATTTGTTTCACGCAGAAACCCAAAACGACCGATGGCCTCTTCGACCAATCCGGGTTGATCAGACGCGCCGGTCAATAAGGCCCAGCCAAAACAGGCCACGTGCTGCAAGCAACGTAACAGGCAGGCATCATCAGATTGATAGGCCGCATAACTGAACGCCTGGACGGGCATCGTTCGCCAGCCCTGCATGCTCGTGCGGGGTGCGGACGGCTGCAGATAAGGGGCCAAATCTTCGGGCGTCAGGACAAGGGTCTCGCCCGTATCAAAGCTCAAATGCAAATCAGTCTTGGTCTGCGCGGCATGGACCAACTTAGGTTCTGCAGACGCCGAGGCCATGGCAGCAAGTCGCTGTCCGCTCTGCGCATCAACTTGGGCCGGTGCACAGTCGAGAACGTCTTGAACCGACAGCCTCACGGGAGAACCACCCAAAGGTGCAGCGACGATCCCGTGCTGATCCCATTCGCGCAAAACCAACATCACTCTCCCATTTTACGCAAAAAGTAGCGCCCGGCATAGACGAGCAGAACAAGGCCCAAGCCCGAACTCACAACAGACGTGCCGACCAGAAACTGTGTCCACGGAAGCGACAGGCCTGAAAAATTCTTCAAGACCAGCAGCAAGACGGTGCCGAGATAGCCCCAACTGTCCGCGATATAGATGAAGAATCCGGCTGTCCCTACCTGACCTGTTGCCGCTACCAATCGATCAAACAGCGCCCCGTTATAGGGCGTATAAGCCAAATAGAGCCCCCCACCGAGCAGGATCATCCAACTGACGGGGTCTAGCCAATGCAGCGCAAAAGCGAGCGATGAAAGCCCCGTCAGCAGAAGCCCAAAACCAATCAACGCGATGTTGGCGACGATCGCCCAACGGTTGTTCCGAAACAGCGTGAGTAACGCCATCGCCAAGAGAACAATAAGCCCGACCGGCAGTTCAGACAAAGTGAAGAGCTCTGCTTTGTCACCAAGCCCTGCATCGGCCCAGATCTCTGCCGAGAAATTGTCGCGGAAATCGCGCAGCGCAGTGAGAAGGACATATAGAATGATCAGGGCCACAAGCCCCGGTGCGTAGCGGGCAAACAAGGCGCGTCTGGCCTTGCTGTCCATGGGTGCGCGCCGCATGCGCGCTGCGATATCCCCGGCATTGGGCGGGGGCAGGGAGGCCAGCCCCAAAAGACAGATAAGCAACAAGGGGGCGAACAGCGCGCCTGTCATCATCGGCATCGTAAAATCATTGGCCTGCCCTGAAAGCAGCAGCCCCTTCCCGACCGATTTGACGATCCCTGAGGACACAATAAAGCTCGCGCAGAGAATGGAGCCAAGCACTTCGGTTGTCCGCCTACCTTCCAGAAACCCGAAGACAAGTCCCCAGATCATCCCGAGTGGGAGGCCATTGAGAAACAACATCACAATGTTCCAAGGCGCGGGAACAAAGGCAAAGCCAACCAGCGCCAGCTCCGCCAGCGCGATCAGGACAAGAATGGCAAACACCCGAAATCGGGCAGGCAATTCGGAGACAACTTTGATGCCGATGAACTTAGACAGGGCATAGCCAAAGACCTGCGCCATCACCAAAGCCACCTTGTAATCCAAGACCAGCCCAAAAATGTGCGGCGCCGTACTCACATCGGCAAAAGCCGCTGCGGCAAAGGGTTTGCGATACGCATACATGGAAAAATACGTGCCAAAGGCCATCAGCCCGCCATAAATGGAAAGCGCCATCGGGTGGCTGTCTAACCAGGACCGAAAACCACCCAGCCAGCCTGTCTGCGGGTTGGGACTAAGGCTATGTGTTTCCGTCACGCAATGCTGGCCCATGCGCCTTGGATCAGAACCCGTGGCTGTTGACCGCCCGGACCTGCGCCTTTGGCTAAATCTTCCTCCACCATCGCCAAGGCGCGCGGCAAATCAGCGATGGTGTCTATGATGAAATCAACGCCGGCTGCCGCAAATTCGGCAACCACAGACGCCATCGACCGCTGCTTCTCAGCCTCATCAAGCGCATGAAAATCTGCCGCACACAGCCCGACCCCATTGCCAGAGCCCGCAATGCCAACAGTCCAAAGCCCGGCATGGACCCCAGCTGAAATGCCAACCGGTGCGTCGTCCACTGCAACGCACGACCGCGCGGGCCAAGCGCCCAATTCAGCCATGGCACGCCAAAGCATGAGCGGCGCAGGACGACCTTGCGGCGTCATCCCGGCGCAGATCGTGACCTCGGGATCATATCCCTGCTTCGCCGCCGCTTTCAGGATCGGCACCATCATTGTTTGCGTATAGCCGGTCGTTGACCCGACTTTGATGCCCCGCGCCAGCAATGTCTGAAAGACATCGACAGCCCCCGGGATCATGTCACTGCACGCCACCGCGCTTGCCTGCATCGCCGGTTCAAGCGCGACCATCAGCCGATCAATATCGCCATCGGTCCAGTCGGTGCCCCACGCATCCCGCCAACGTTGCGCAACGGTCGGTTCCGAAAGGATTGCCAGCACATGTTCCCGCTTGGCCATTCCCATATAGCGTCGGATCGTCGCTACATCGACGGGGACGTTTGCCTTGGTCAGTACATCTTCCATTGCAATGACGGGCGCGCGGGACCCAAAATCAATCATGGTTCCGGCCCAATCGAAAAGGACAGCAACAATCCCCGACATCATGCAATTTCCTTCAATTTCGTGTTGAGCGCGGCGCTCACGGCACCTTCGGCCACGCCGAACGCCGTCGACATACCAGCGCCACAGGTGGCAACGGCCATGTGAACGCTGGGGCAAACTTCGTGGTGGAACCAATTCTGCAGCGGTGACGATGCGTACGTCCCAATCCAACGTTCAACTGGCGCGGTTGCCGGCCCGCAGACCGCTTCAAACTCATCGATGATCAGCTGGTCGATATCCTGATGCTGGAACGGATCAGGGGCATCGCCATAGTCATGGCTGTCACCGACGACCAAAGACCCGTCTGCAGATTGCACGACGATCAGGTGAACGCCAGCGTCGAGCTGACGGGACTGTTCGATCTTTAATTGCGCCTTTAGTGGGTCCGCTTCCGGGAGCGCCGCATAGCCTTCATATCGGGCCAGCCCCAAATCGCTCATCACCGGTCGTGAGCATCTCCATCCTGGATAAGCGAGCCGCAACATTTGAAGCTTGCAGCGGGTCACTGCAAATTGCGTCATAACATCCGGAAACAGACCGTTCAGATCATCCCCCGGACAGACGAAGATCGTTTCGGCCCGAATTACTCCCAGTGACGTCTCAACGCGGCCGGTCTCGCAGTGCAAAACGGTGGTTGGGTCAGCAAATGTGACGCCCATTTCATCTTGCAGCCAAGCAGCGAGAAGCGGCACCGCTATGCGAGATTCGATGCGCAATTCATGTGGGCTTGCAAGCGCGGCAAGGGAGGGGCTGAAGGGGACGTTCGGCTCTTGCGCGCGCAGTTGCGCGTCCGTCAGCAAGGCGCAGTCTTCGCCCATCTCGGTTGCCAAAAATGCTTCCAGAACGTCCACGGAAGCGGCGCGTCGGACGGGCAGCAGCATTCCTGTTTGTTCCACCGCAATGCCGGCCCGTGGCGCAACCGCGGCCCAAATATCGCGGGCGCGGCGCGCTGCGGGCCACATCGTGTGCCGCTCTTGGCCGGTGACAGTCACAAATCCAAAATTGCGGATTGTAGCCCCCGTCGCGCGCGCATTGCGGTCGATCACCACCACACTTTTGCCCGCCCGGGCTGCCGCAAGTGCGTGTGCCAATCCCACAATGCCGCGTCCAACCACAGCGACGTCAAATTCAGCCTGCATCAAAAATCTGCCAATTGAAGGAATGTCTTAAGACTTCGGTATCAGCAGTTTGTGACCCAGAAATTGCGGTCCGCCAAATGCATTATGCGCATGATATTGTGAGGCTTTGGCATCCGGGCAAAAATTGCTGCGTCACCCCTTGTCCAACTCTGTCGCCAAAGGTTCGGCTTATTCAGTGTAGAGCAACCGCAAGCGCGCGATATCCGCTTTGGTCAGGCCGATTTCAGTTTCAAGATACTGATCAATCGATCCCCATTTTTGGTCGATCTCAGCCATCGAGTAGGACAGGAACGATGTCCCGTCAGCGGTGAACAAAGGCGTGGGCTTGGGGTGCGGCTCTTTCTGGTAGCTTGCAAACATAGCCGCGACAGGGTTGGTCGCAGCCAACGCAGGGTCGATCCGTGGCATTTCATTCTCTGGTTTGCGCAGGGCGGTTGTCAGATGGTAATCTGCGAAAATTGTTTCCCGCGGGGTGCCAAGGGCAGACAAGATCATCGCCGAGACAAAGCCTGTCCGGTCCTGCCCTGCGGAACAGTTGTAAGCCAAGGGCTGTTCGCCCCGAAGCAGCTTGGCAAAAATCTGGCGGAGTTGGGGCGCCATCATGTATGGAAAACCGCGATAGGTGGCCTCCATGCCGCCGCCAAGGCTCAGCTTCGCCATCGAATACCCGATGGCGGTATAGGCAACGCCGTCAATCTTGGTTGGCGCGAGCAGCCGTTCCTCATCGGAACGCAAATCAACAAGGTTCGACAGTTTGAGCTGGCGGACGCGATCAAGGTCTGTCGCCGTTAGCATGGCTTGACCGCCTGAGCGGAACATTTTGCCCCAACGGATATGCTTGCCATCTGCTGCCGGATAGCCGCCCAAATCACGAAAATTTGAACCGCCTTCAAGCGGCAGCAATCGTTCTGCGACTTCGGTCGTTTCTCCGGTCCGCGTGTTCTGCAACAGGAAATATTGGCGCGCCGCTGTCGCGTTAGCGATCATGTGCTCGCCGTCACGGTCCCGCGCGGAAACCAATGTGGCACTTGCCGGTGCCACGTCCGACTTGTCGCTGATCAACACATCAACGGGGTCTGCCGACGTCCAACGCACGGTCAACTCAGTCGGGGTACTGCGCTCGACCACGGCCCCAGACGGCGGCGATGCAAAGGCAGCCGCGGGCATGAGCAATGCGAGAAGCGATAGCTTAGTCCCGATTGAGCGTGCCATGACGTGTCCCCTAAACTAAGTCTAAAAAATTCGGGGTTCCGTGCCTTTTGGAACGGAACCCCGATTACTCAATTACATTTTGATGTTGATATCGAAACCAAAGGTGCGCGGATCGTTGAAGAAGCCGCTAACCCCTGCCCGCGCTGACGCCGACTTGTAGAAAACATGTTGTTCGTTCAGCAAGTTACGTGACCATATCGAGAGCGTCATTTGCTTGTCGTCTGAGCCGAGTTTGATATCGGCGAGTGAGACGCGCGCGTTGACAATGAACGCCTTGTCGCCCTTGGGCTGAGTATAACGGACCGCACGTGATACGGGATCAAATTCCACGTCAGTGTAATTGATATAATAACCCGCGTCATAGTTAACGTCGAGATGGAATTTGGCCGTGAGGTCATTCAACGGCACCGCATAGTCTATTGCACCGCTGGCGGAATATTTGGGGGTGTACACCTGGTAGATCGGGATCGGCCGTGTGATGAGCACCCCACCGGTCTGCGGGAACGGGTTAACAGTGTCCGGTATCTTCACGCTGTTCCAGGCAAAACTCCCGAAAAGTGTGAGCCCCTGAGCAGGCGCAAGGGTCAGCTCAGCCTCGAGCCCCTTTAGCTTCCCAGTTCCGGGCGCGTTGACGACATCGGTGGTCGTCCGCGTCGTAGCGACACGGACGCCGTTGACGATATCTTCATACAGCCCCGAGAAGTCGAGCTGAATGTCTTTATAATCCCCATAATAGCCGGCGACATTAAGGCGCGCCTTGCGGTCCCAGAATTCTGTCTTCGCACCGATCTCAAACATCGAAACCGATTCCGGATTGAACTTACGGTAAGACAAGGAGCGTGAGCTTGCACCGCCAGACCGGTAGCCGGTGCTCCACTTCCCATAGGCCATAATGCCATCTGTTAGGTCAACGGAGAGATTGACCATGGGATCGAGCCGCGACCAGCTTGCGTCCAGTGCGATTGGCCCGGTGACGTTGACGCCGTTGACTGGGATCGTCGGCGCAAGACCGTTGATCGTGAACAACTCGCCATTCTTTTGGTCGCGCGTCCAACGCAAGCCAGCCGTCAGGTGGATCATATCGCCGCCGACGGGCGGGGTCCAAGTCGCCTGACCAAACACGCCGACGCTCTTGGTGGTCACGCGGCTGGCGCGCTGGATAACGGCAGGTTGCCCCGCCGCACCGTTGGTAATGTCGATCGAACGAACAACGAAAGCGCTGCCTGCCTCGTCGGTCATCTGAAGGGTGTTTGGCGCCTGAGCACTGTCTTCAACATGCTCGCGGTAAAAAAGTCCACCGGCAACGAACTTCACACGGTCAATAGTACCAATCAGCTGCACTTCCTGACTTTGCTGATCCTGCTTGAACTGCGCTAAGCTATAGCGACCAAATTGGAACGGCGATGGCAGCAAAAAGCTCGCTGTAGGGTTAGCCGCGGTCGGTGCTAATGACGTGCTCGGCACGGCATTACCATTATCAAACTGGCCCTGGCTCATATCACGATAAGAGGAGATCGACTTGAGCGTGATCTGGGGAGCGACTTCCCATTCGAGACCAAGCCGCGTGCCCCAAGTCTTGCCGATGCTGGGCTGTTGTGGCGTGCCATAAGCGGCAACATCGACGCGGTCGGGCTGAACCTTTGCAATCGCCGCAAGGCGGTTGGGCAGAATTGCCGCTGCGCCCGAAGCCGAGGCGGGCAGGCCCTTGGGGGCTTCAATCAGCTGCATATAAAGCGTGCTCGTGGCGTCATACGACGTATCGTAAGTCGCGAGTGCGCTGAAATTTGACGATGGCTTCCACAGAGCCGAAACGGCAACGCCATTTTTGTCAAATGAGTTATAGCCAATCGATCCCGACAGCGGATTTCGCACAAAAGGATCGCGTTTTGCCAATACTCCATCAATTTTGATGCTGATGTTTTGATATTCAGGCAAGTCCAGATGGACTTCGGCTCTATGGGACCCGTAATTGCCAACGCCTACGGTGGTATTGAGCTTAAACTCGCCGCTTGGCTTTTTGGTCACGATGCTCACCGCACCACCCATCGTATTGCGACCAAAAAGAGTGCCCTGCGGGCCTTTAAGAACCTCAATATTCTCAACATCAAAAAGGGCTGTGCCAAGGCCCTGAGCGCGGCCGAGATAGATGCCATCAATGTAGACGCCAACGCCCTGGTCGCGCGCCGGTTGGTTTGAGTCCGACAACACGCCGACACCACGAACGTTGACGATCAACGCACCCGGCCGCGAAAAGAAGGGAGCAACCTTGAGCGAGGGAATGGCCCCATCGCCAAGATCGAGCAGTGATACTCCGGCACGCTCTTTCAGAGCCTCGCCGGAGATGACTGAAATTGCAATCGGCGTATCTTGAAGGTTCTCGCTGCGCTTTTGAGCCGTTACGACAATCTCCTCAAGACCCGATCCCGCGTCATCCGCGGCATCCGCTTCCGCAGCCAGCGCAGGCGCGGCCACAGCAGACGCGAGGACCGTTGCAAGCACGGCACGCGCGGCGGAAGACCGGAAAAAGCTAAAAGAACGCATATGTTTAACTCCCCGTTGAATAGAGGGAGAGCCTCTAGTGAAGCTCCATGACGCGGGCGTTTCGTGCCTGTGAAACCATCGCGTCAGATCAAAGGCCGTTCCATGACATGGCGCTTCACACAGGCAGTTGGTGTGACGTGGACGGCCATTGTCAGAGGAAATTTGCCCTTGGATGGACACTGCCGAAAATTGAGAAAGCTTTGCCAGTTGGAGACCAGTAGCAATACGACTGCGCCCACCGCCACTTCCTCTCTCCCATTGCGCATGTCCAAATATGCCAATGGCCAAAACGGTTTGCCCGGTCGTGATTTGGGGAGACAAATCATATGGCTTGAAAGTTGGTGGGCAGGCGCAGATGGAAGGGGCGCCGCATTTCTCGACTGCGCAGATCAGGTTGACCAAACCGGGGTTTCAGGGGCTCACCGCATGCATAAGAAAATGGTTGCTCGCCTTCTTCTCGCTTGTCTTTATTTCGCTGCAGGGATCCTTCACCTGCTTGAGCCAGGCCCGTTCCTCAAAATTACGCCGGGCTGGGTGTTGGCAGCCCCTCTCGTGATCACATTGACGGGGATTGCCGAGATGGCCGGCGCGCTCAGCTTGGTGCAGCCGTGGTGGCCCCGATTGCGCTTGGCGGCAGGCTGGGCGCTCGCCGCTTACGCGCTGTGCGTGTGGCCCGCGAACATCAATCACCTGCTCATGGATATGGCGCGGCCTGATCACGGTCTTGGCTGGGCCTATCACGGCCCACGCATGCTCGCGCAGCCGCTGCTGATCTGGGCCGCGCTTTGGTCGAGTGGGGCGCTTCGCCGATTTACCGCGTCATGACCCATTGGCCTTTGTGCGGATGTTGAGCTGACCGGCAAGGCCTGCATCGCGGTGCTTGGTGATCGCCTGATATTCCGGCGACTGGACCATCTGGAGCATGGCTGCGCGGGAGGGATATTCGACAATGGCGACCATATCCCAAAGCTCGTCCACCTCACCCAGCATCAGATCTGTGACCATGCCCGAAAACCGCGCCTTGCCGCCGACCGCCGCGACACAAGCCTGGACCCCCGCGCCATAACGCAGATAGGCGTCACGGCCTGAAAGTTCGGGCTCGGAGCCGTCGGCATAGCTGGCCTTGTCCCTGAACTTGAGGAGGTTGACCATGCACATCGGGCCGTCGTCTTCCCCGCTGAAAAAGGCCTTGGCCTGTTCTGCGCTGGGGTGGAGTTGATTGGTGACGTTCATTTTACTGCTACCTCCAAAATGGCCTGCACAAAGCCTTGCGGGTCATCTTCCTGAACGAAGTGCCCACCTTTCAATGTCCGGTGGGGCTGGCCCGCTGTGCCGGGAACGCGGCCAATGAACCGGCGTTCGCCGCCGCGTGTCACCGGATCGCCGTCGCTGAAGCAGCACAGGAACGGCTTGTCCCATTGGTCAAACACCTTCCAAGCGCGCTTCTGGTCAGGAACGGCAATGTTGTTCTCAAAGGGAACGAAGCTGGGGAAGATGCGTGCGCCGGCCTTATAGCTGCTGTCCGGGAAGGGCGCGTCATAGGCTGCGATCTCGGCGGCGCTGAGCGCGCGTTTGACGCCCATGTTGACGATATTGCCAATCCGGAAAATGGGGCTCCATGTCGCAAAGGCGCGCCAAATGGCAAAGGCGCGCGGGGCAGGGCCGCCTTCCGGCAAGCCGCCATTGGACAGCACGACGCCAGAAAAGCGATCCGGCATGTCCGCCACAAGGCGCAGGCCGATGAGCGATCCCCAATCCTGACAGACGAGCGTCATTCTGTTGAGGTCAAGCGCCTCTACCCATTGGCGCATCCAGCCGACGTGGCGGGCATAGCTATAGTCGGTTTTCTTGGTCGGCTTGTCCGATCTTCCAAAGCCGATCAGATCAGGCGCGATGACGCGATAGCCCGCCGCGACGACGGGGCCGATCATGTGGCGGTAGAGGTAGCACCAGCTGGGTTCCCCATGCATCATCAGCACAATTGGGGCGTCGCGCGGCCCTTCATCGACATAATGAACACGCATTGGCGTGCCGTCATCGGGATCGGTGATTTCCAAATACTGAGGCGCGAAGGGAAAATCGTGGATCGCTGCAAAGGCAGCATCGGGTGTGCGCAGGATCTTCACTCGGTCTCTCCACAATTTACAATATTGGCACTATGCGTGTCATATGATTCAAGTCAGGTCAAGAAGCTGGCCCTGCCTTCGTCCCGTCCACCAGCCGAAACCCGATATGGTCTGTGCCCAGTCCACGTTCCTGAAACTGACGCGCGGCGGGGCGATACCGCGCGCAATAGTTGGCGGCGCAGAGGTAAGAGCCGCCTTTGATGACGTTGACGGGTTCGCTCGCGTCGGCGCGGGATCCGCGGGCGCTGGTCCATTCCCAGACGTTGCCGATCATATCGTAAAGGCCAAAAGCATTGGGCTTGAAACAGCCCACCGGTGCGCGGCCGATATAACCGTCCGTATTCAGGTTTTTGACCGGAAAGACGCCCTGATAATAATTCGCCTGTGGCTGACCCTTTGCGTCAAGCGGCTCCGGCAGCACTGCTGCTCCGGCGCGTGCCGCATATTCCCACTGCTCTTCGCTGGGCAATTGCTTGCCCGCCCACCGCGCATAGGCCTCTGCATCCTGCCAGGCGATCTGCACAACGGGTTCGCGGTCGCGTCCGACGATGCTCTCCGGCGCGCCTGAAGGATGCCGCCACTGCGCACCCGGCACCCAGCGCCACCAGCTTGGATCCTCTTGCGAGGGGGTGTTGAAGACAGCCGAACCCGGCTTCAGCAGGTCGGGCTGCGCGCCTGCCAACTTTGGCGGATCGCGTTCGGACATGGTCTTGTACCCGGTCGCCTTCACAAAGGCGGCAAACTGGGCGTTGGTGACCTCATGCGCGTCGATCCAAAATCCTTTGACCGCAACGGTGCGTGGCGGTCCTTCTTCCGGGTAATGCGGATCATCACCCATCACGAATCTGCCGCCGGGCACCCAAATCATTTTGTCGTCCGATAGCCCCGTGCAGGCTTTGCCAACGGGCGCGACGGAGGCGTCTCCGCAGGCAGTAAGCAGCAGCGTTAGACCGAAAATGCAGGCGATCCGTTGCATCACCTGTCCGGCATGCCAGCCATGGCATCGGTCAACAAACGCCGCACGACGGCCTTGGCATCATCAACGGGAAGCTCCTGATCATGGCGTAGCAGTCGCCAAGTCTGGAAACTCAGGATGACATTAAGTCCGCGGGCAGCGGCCACATCGCCCTTTACGGCCGGGGGCAAATGCGCCTCTATCGTTTCGCCTTCGAGGCGCAGCATCCGGCGATAATCCTGCATCAGATACGGCGATTGAAAGCGTTTAAGGTTGGCTGAAATCCGGTAGGGCAGGATCGTTTCAAAGACCTGCGCGCGCCTGTTCGCAATATCGAACAGCTTTTCTTTCCAGGTCGCGCCAGAGGGGGCTTGGAGGATGATGGGCATCACCCGTGCCTCGATCACGTCGCCCATTTCCCGATAGAGTTCATCCATATCATCAAAGTGGCGAAACACGGAGCGCAGGCCGACGCCGGCGACTTCTGCAACCCGCGCAGCGCTGGGCGCGACATCGCCATTGCCAACCAAATCCAGCATCGCAGCAATAATCTTGCTGCGGCTTGACCGGCTCCGCTCGCGCCGGCCATCGGCCAATGGCGCGTTTGTTGGGGATGCCAATTTGCTGGTTACGTCGGTCATAAGGCAGTGTTTTGCGGCAAACAGCTATTGGCGCAAGTGACAATGGCAATTGCAAATATATTTTGGCATACTAAATGCCAATAATATTGTGTGTCCTGTGGGGAGAGAATGTCATGTCGAAGGCGATGAATATCTGGGCGGCAGCAGCCATGGTGCTCACAGCGGCTCCGTTGGCCGCGCAGGACAATGTCCGCGAAGCCTGCATGCCGGACATCCGCAACTTGTGCGCCGCTGAGATGGCGACCTTTGATCGCGACAAGGTGCGCGCCTGCCTCATCGAGAATATCCAGAAAACCTCCCCCGCCTGTCAGGCCGCGGCAAAGGCACGTCGCGATGCCGAGGCCACCAAGCAAGAAAGCAACTGACGGCATGTCGGTCTGGATCATCTGGGGCGCGGCCCTGCTGGCTTATGCTGTCTTTCGGCTCTGGTATGATAGTTGGTCTGGCCCGCTGAAACCTGCCGAGATTGAGGCGTTCCTCTCGCAAATGGCGGGCCGTTTTGAAGGCACCGGCAACAGCCCAGATGTCCTGCGGGCTTTCTTGGAAGCCGATGACGGTCGTGAGTTCGTCATGCTCAATCTGGTCAAGGCGCAGATGGAGCAGGTTGAGGACCCGAAGACCGGACAGAGGGTCCAAGGCTTTGAGTTGCTCAAACGCTATTCCAAGCGCTTCATGCCCGTGCTCTTCCGCAATGGGGGCCATCCGGGCATGGTCGGCCGAAAGGTGGGCGGCTATGTTGATGCCTGGAATACTGAGGCTGATCCCGGCTGGACGATCTTCGGCCTGATGCGGTACCGGAGCCGCCGCGACATGATGAAGCTGGTGATGGACCCCGCCTTTATGGAGGGGCATCCGGACAAGCTGCTTGGCACGCTGGCGACCTTTTCCTTCCCAACCCAGCGGGTCGTGTCTTTCTATGTCAGCCCCCGGGTGACGGTGGCGCTGCTGCTGGCGCTGTTGGCCGCACTGGCGCATATTGCCCTGCTGACGTGTGGGGCATGACGGCGGCGTCAACAGCACGAAAAGAAACGCGCTGGAACCGGCGTCTATGGATGCGGCTTGCCACGATCAATGCGCTCGCCTCCGCCGTCGCGCTTATGCTTTCTGCGTATCTGCCTGAGGATGTTTCTACGGTCGTGCGCTTTGGTGCCCAAGTCCAGTTCATGCACAGCATGGCCAGCATCGCTTGCGCCACGTTCATGAATGTCGGTGCAGATGCCGCGCGCCACGCCCCCGCCTTCCTCCTCGGCGGATCGCTTTTGTTTGCGGTGCATCATTATGGTGCTGCCGCAGGACTTTGGGGGTTGGCCAATGGCATTATCGGTTTTGCAGCGGTCGTGATGGCGAGTGGCTGGATGATTATGTTCGCGGCCGGGCGGAATATTGATAGGTCGTGTCAAGACTGAGGAGACATTAGAGATGCGTAAACTCAAATGGATCGCGGCCTTGGCCTTGCTCCTTGGCGCAGGCTATCTCGCCCTTCAGAAATACTGGATCTACATTCCGGGCAAGATCGCTCAGTTGCGTGAGCCGATTGCCGATAACCATCCGGTCATATGGGCGCAGGGTCCAGCATCACCACCCACAGGCAAGCGTCCGCCCAATGTCATCCTGATCGTGGCCGATGATTTGGGAATGAACGACATTTCGCTTTACGGGGGCGGTGTGGCGGGTGGCGCGGTGCCGACGCCTAATATCGATTCCATTGCCAAACAGGGCGTCAGCTTTTCCAACGGCTATGCTGCCAATGCGACCTGTTCGCCCTCGCGCGCCGCCTTGATGACCGGACGCTATCCGACGCGGTTCGGCTTTGAATTTACCGCTGTCCCCGCTGCCTTTGTCTCCAGCCTCGCCCATAGTGACAGCTCGTCACCCTATCCGCCGATCTACCATGAAGAACTGAACCACGATCTGCCGGCCTATGCCGATATGGGCGTGCCGCACGACCAGATCATGTTGCCGGAAATTCTGAAGCCCCAGGGCTATCACACGATCCACATCGGCAAATGGCATCTGGGCGAAGCAGAACCCTTGCGGCCGACGTCGCAGGGCTTTGATGAAAGCCTTGGGATGCGTTCAGGCGGGGATTTGTTCATGGCAGAGGACGACCCTCAGGTCGTGAACGCCAAGCTGCCTTGGGACCCCATTGACCGCTTCTTATGGGCCAATTTGCCGCATGCTGTTTACTGGGGGAATGGGCAGCGTTTTCGCCCGAAGGGGCACCTGACCGACTATTTCACCGACAAAGCGCTGGCGGCGATTGAGGCCAATAAGAACCGGCCCTTCTTCATGTATCTGGCCTATAATGCCCCGCACACGCCATTGCAGGCGCTTAAATCGGATTATGATGCCCTGCCGCAAATCAAGGATCACACCCAGCGCGTCTATGGCGCGATGATCCGCCAGCTTGACCGCCGCATCGGTGATGTCCTGCAAAAGCTAAAGAGCAGCGGGCTCGATGACAACACACTGGTCATCTTCACCAGCGACAATGGTGGGGCTTGGTACACCGGCATCCCCGACCTCAATAAGCCTTATCGCGGCTGGAAGGGCACGTTCTTTGAAGGTGGCATCCATGTGCCAATGATGATGCGCTGGCCGGGCCAGATCGCGCCGGGCACGGTGCGCAGCGATGTTGCCCAGCACCTCGATATGTTTGCGACTATCGCAGCGGCCACCGGCGCTGAGGTCCCGACGGATCGCAAGATGGACAGTTTCAACCTGCTCGCGGCCGGTCCAAAGCGTGATGTGACGTTCTGGCGCTCCGGCGATTACCGCGTCGTGCGTGCAGGCGACTGGAAATTGCAGATCTCAGCACGGCCGGACAAGGCATGGTTGTTCAACCTTGCCACTGATCCGACCGAGCAAGTCAATCTGGCGGCTAAGGACCCGGCCCGCGTGGTCGCCCTGCGCAAACTGATTGAAACGCAAAATGCCGGATTGCCCAAGCCGCTATGGCCGGGCCTACTGGAGGGCGCGATCCGTATCGACGTGCCGCTCAACGCGTCGTGGAAGAAGGATCAGGACTATGTCTATTGGGCAAACTGATCGAACAGCGCAGCGCTGATAGCGCTACGGCTCCTATATCCGCAGTCGGGCTTGGTCTTAGTGACGCAATTCCCGCTTCAATGGATAGCGTCCGTCCTTGAACTCACCGAAGAGCTGCCGCAACTCCGGGTGGTCTACAGGACCTTCGTCTTCATCGGGCAGAAGGTTCTGCTGGCTGACATAGGCCACGTAGCTGGATTCACCATTCTCAGCGAGCAAGTGGTAGAAGGGCTGGTTCTTTGCCGGACGGATGTCTTCCGGAATGGAATCATACCATTCGTCGCTATTCGCAAAGACAGGGTCGACATCGAACACAACGCCGCGGAACGGGAAGACCCGGTGGCGAACGATATCGCCAATACCAAAGCGCGCGTGGGAGATCGCGGGGGCGTCTATGCCGGAGAATGGGGGGTGTGAGGTGATCATAACCTAAATCTAGTGCCTTGCGGAAGAATCGCAAGCGCTGGGTTGCATGAGGTTTGCCAAATCGCATGCTTACAATCTGCTATTGCGAATAGTTTGCAATATCGATATCGACCTCGGCGACACCAAGGAATCGCTCAGGGACACCCATGAAATACCTTCTGCTCCTCACCACTGCATTGGCCGCTGCGCCACTGCCTGTTTTTGCAGCGGAAGCAGAAGACCTCGACGCCCCCACGATCATCGTGACGGGCTATTCCGAAGGTTATGTCGCGACCAACTCTGTGACGGCAACCAAGACGGATACGCCGCTCATTGATGTGCCGCAGACGATTTCGGTGGTGACGCGTCAGCAGCTTGATGATCAGGCCCAGCACAGCATGGCGGATGTCCTGCGTTATGTGCCGGGCACGACCGTCGGGCAGGGCGAAGGCAATCGGGACCAGATCACCATTCGCGGCCAGAATTCCACGGCAGATTTCTTCGTCGATGGCGTGCGCGATGACGTTCAATACTTCCGCAACCTCTACAACATTGAACGGGTTGAGGTGCTGAAAGGCCCTTACGCGCTGATCTTCGGACGCGGCGGCGGGGGCGGTATCATCAACCGCGTGCAAAAGGCACCCAGCGCTGAACAGCAATATGTGGGCGTCACAAGCAGCGTCAACAGCTTTGGCAATTGGGATGTGGCTGCTGATGTGAACACCCCAATATCCGGCACTGCCGCGCTGCGGGTGAACGCCTTTTACGAAAATTTGGACAATCACCGCGATGCTTTTGGCGGGGAGCGGTATGCCTTCAACCCCTATCTCGCAGCAGAGCTTGGCGACGGATGGCAGGCAGGCCTGTCCTATGAGTATGTGAAGGATGATCGCGTGACAGACCGCGGCATTCCGTCGCTGGCCTGCACGCAGCCCTGCACGCCCGGACCACTGCCCGGCAACCGCGATACCTTCTTCGGCGTGGCCGAGGTCAATCTCACCGGGCTGGAAGCGCATCTGCTCAAGGCCCGCCTCGATGGGGACCTGACCGACAAGCTGAAATGGTCAACAACCCTGCTCTATGGCCATTACGACAAATTCTACTCCAACGTTTTTGCCAATGGCCCGGCAACGGCGCTTGCGGGAACAGTCGCGCTGTCCGGATATAGCGACCCTACCAAACGCGAAAACCTCATCGCGCAAAGCAACTTGGTTTGGGACGTGGCGGTGGGCGGCGTTGAGAATAAGGTGCTGCTCGGGCTGGAATATGGCCAGCAACACTCCGCCAACCAACGCCGAAATGCTGTGCTGTCTTTTTCTGCGCTCAACCTGAGTGCCATCGTCTATCCAACAGCGACCTTCCCGACCGTGACCCGCGACAGCACCTCGGACGTCACGTTCTTTTCCGCCTATGCGCAGAACCAGATCAGCATCGGCCAACATGTCGACATCGTCGTCGGCTTGCGCTTTGACCGGTTCGATATTGAGGGCACCGACTTTGCCCCCAACCCCGACCGGCCATTTGCCCGCGTGGATGAGAAGATCAGCCCGCGCCTCGGCCTTATCCTGAAGCCACAGGAAAATGTGTCGATCTACGGAAGCTACAGCCAGTCCTTCCTGCCGCGCTCGGGGGATCAGTTTCTGGCCCTGTCAGCAGTTCAGGAAAATCTCGCGCCGGAAAAGTTCACCAATGTTGAACTGGGCGCAAAATGGGATGTCCGCCCCGGACTGTCGACAACGCTGGCGCTGTTCCAGCTTGATCGCACCAACGCGACAACACCCAATCCTGCCGACCCAACGACGACGATCAACATTGGCGAAACACGGACCAAAGGTTTGGAGTTCGGCGTGACCGGACGGATCGCCCGTCATTGGCAGATCAGCGGGGGCTACACCTTCCAAGACGCAAAGCTGCGGGGCAATGAATTTGTCCGCCTGTCGCAAGTGCCCAAGCACCAGTTTGCCGTTTGGAACCGTGTTGATGTCACGTCCCAAATTGGGGTTGGCATGGGCATCATTCGGCAGTCGGCCCAGTTCGCTGCCATCCGGACGACCGCGGCCACGACACGACTTCCCGGCTATACCCGCGTCGATGCGGCCTTGTTCTTCAATGTCACGGAGAGTTTTCAGGTTCAGTTCAATGTCGAAAACCTGCTGAACGCAACCTACTTTGCCGACGCCCATAACAACAACAACATCACCCCCGGCGCCCCGCGCAACGCGCGTCTCTCTGCGCGGTTGAAGTTCTAAGGGCGCATCGGGCGACGCCCCGTATTGTTCGGCGCGCACGACAAGACGGGACCCATTCCTAATCTACGTTAGAGTTGAGGTGTCGCAGGGAACGATCCGCGGCACGTGTCGTTGAATAACTGATCGGACCGCGGTGGCGTGCCTGCGCCGGACCACCGCATTTTCAGCCGCAATCTCTGGTTTCCTCGATTTCGGGGCTGACCTCGTACGGGAGAAAACAATCAGTGCTTCGTCACGCCAACTTCAACACCACGCCCAAGCCAGACAAACAGCACGGTAATGAGCACCTGTTCGGTTCGGTCCAGAATGCGCGGATTGGCGCGGGCGAACAGTCGTTCAAGTGGTCCCATGGGCGTGGCTGTTGCGGTTGACATCTGGATACCCCCAATATGCTGTCGGGCACCTTCCGCCCGGTCCAGACCGCCTTAGGGTGGGATGGTTAAGAAACCGCTAGGACCACCGTTCAGCGTCACACCGCTTTGCGGAAAATGTCGCCATTTTCTGTACTTAATCCGCTACGGATACAGGCAATCCGTTCATCGCAAAGCCGCTTTGTTAACCAGTTTCCTTAACAGCCCCACAGCACGGTTATGGGACCTTCCCGTCGTCATTGGTGCGAAGGGAACGGCAAGATGAAGGTGGAAAGAGCACGTTTTTGGGGGGTGGCGGTCGTGGCCGCGCTCCTCGCGACGCCTGCGCAGGCGGGCTGCTGGAGCAAGGAAGCGGTGGCTGCGGCCAAGATCCGCGAATTTGAAACGATGTTGATGGTCTCGGCACTGCGGTGTCGGAATGGCGGGCGCGATTTTCTGGCGCGCTATAATCAGTTTGTGCGTGAAGGGCGCCCCGTGCTGATGCAGGTCAACGACACTCTCAGGACACAATTCACATCCGAACTCGGCGCAGGTCGCGGCCTCAATGCCTATGATGGCTTCGTGACCTCCATTGCCAACCGCTATGGGGCCGGCATCGCTGATCTCAACTGTGGCGATCTAAGCGACATCACCAGCGCTGCGGTCGCAGGCAGCCGCAGCGCTGTGCAACTTGAACGACTGGCCGATGCGGCGGATATTCATCCCCCCATCGGGCGGCAGTGCACTGCCACATTGGCGGCGGCATGCTAAACGTCTGGAGGTCCGGCAAAGCGATGGCGCGCGATCATCCGGTCGCGCGCTGTTTGCGACTGTGCCCTTTTGCCGGTCCGACTTTCAATGTGATATAAAGAAATCTTTATATTCCGATTGCCTTTCACGCTTTCTGCGGCTAGGGGCGGGCGAATTCCAATCATTGCCGGAGATTCCCCGTGGCCCATGACTATGTCGTTGCTGACCTGAGCCTTGCCGATTTCGGTCGCAAGGAAATCGCGATCGCTGAAACCGAAATGCCGGGCCTCATGGCGCTGCGTGCCGAATATGGCGCGTCGAAGCCGCTCAAGGGCGCGCGCATCACCGGTTCGCTGCACATGACGATCCAGACCGCGGTGCTTATCGAAACACTCGTTGATCTTGGCGCCGAAGTCCGCTGGGCCACGTGCAACATCTATTCCACGCAGGATCACGCTGCTGCTGCCATCGCCGCTGCCGGCATCCCTGTTTTCGCCATCAAGGGTGAAAGCCTTGCCGATTATTGGGACTATGTCGGCCGCATCTTCGATTGGGGTGATGGCCAGACGGCCAACATGATCCTCGACGATGGCGGTGACGCCACGATGTTCGCGCTCTGGGGCGCCCGCCTCGAAGCCGGGGACACGCTGGGTGAGCCGGGCAATGAGGAAGAAGTTGAATTCCAGCGCGCGCTCAAGGCCTATATCAAGGACAAGCCGGGCTACCTCACCATGTCGGTCGCGCACATTAAGGGCGTGTCGGAAGAAACGACCACGGGCGTCCACCGCCTTTATCAGATCGCCAAGGACGGCAAGCTGCCTTTCCCTGCCATCAACGTGAATGACAGCGTCACCAAGTCGAAGTTCGACAACCTTTATGGCTGCAAGGAATCGCTGGTCGACGCCATCCGCCGCGCCACCGACGTCATGCTCGCCGGCAAGGTTGCCTGCGTGGCCGGCTTCGGCGACGTCGGCAAGGGGTCTGCCGCCTCGCTGCGTCAGGGCGGCGCCCGCGTCATGGTCACCGAAGTTGATCCCATCTGCGCACTGCAGGCCGCGATGGAAGGCTATGAAGTCGTGACGATGGAAGAAGCGGTGACCCGCGCCGACATCTTCGTGACGGCAACCGGCAATGAAGACGTCATCACCGCAGACCACATGATGGCAATGCGCCCAATGTCGATTGTCTGCAACATCGGCCACTTTGACAGCGAAATCCAAATTTCGGCGCTCTCCAATTATAAGTGGGATGAAATCAAGCCGGGCACGGACCTTGTTGAGTTCCCCGATGGTAAGCAGATCCTCATCCTCGCCAAGGGCCGTCTGGTGAACTTGGGCTGCGCGACCGGCCACCCGTCGTTCGTGATGTCCTCCTCCTTCACCAACCAGGTGCTGGCGCAGATCGAACTGTTCACCAACCCCGGCCAGTATGAAAACAAAGTCTATGTTCTGCCCAAGCACCTCGATGAAAAGGTGGCAGCCCTCCACCTCGAAAAGCTGGGCGTAAAGCTGACCAAGCTGACGCCGAAGCAGGCTGCTTATATCGGCGTGGGCGGCGAAGGCCCGTTCAAGCCGGATCATTATCGCTACTAAGTGGTTTAAACCACACGCAGGAAATTGGGGTCGGGTGGCAACACCCGGCCTCTTTTTTTGCCCGCCAAAGGCGCGGAAGTGGAGGAAGTTGAGGGCGTCGACGCCCTGAAAACTGGGGTTTGTAGGAAAAGGGGTAATTTGGGGCAGGCAGCGGCGGCGGTCGGTCGCGGGCATGGGAGGATGCTGGCACATTTTGGGGGCTGTAGGACAGCAAAAAATGGTCTCGCGCAGAGACGCAGAGGGCGCATAGGGTGCAATCCTCCCCTTTCGGGGGAGGTGGCAGCCCGCAGGGCTGACGGAGGGGGCGCCGGGGGCACGCCATACGCGTCAGCTTTGTGCCCGACCCCGCTCCCCCTCCACCGTCTTCGACGGTCCCCCTCCCCCGATGGGGGAGGATCTAGATCTCCGCGCCTCCGCGTGAACCGTAAACCGCAGTGTTCATGGATGCTGAACCAAGTTCAGCATGACGGGGTGGGGGATGCTCGAAGTAGGGAGTGCCCTTCGCGGTCTTCTTCCCTTGGCGGCCTTCGCGTGAACCGAGAAAGCTTAGTGTTCACGCGGAGGCGCGGAGACGCGGAGGGGCTTCGACAAGCTCAGCCTGAGCGCGGGGGGTGGGCACGCCCCCTCTGCGTTCTCTGCGTCTCTGCGCGAACCCATGCACCGCCGTTGGGGCATGACGAAAACGAAAAAGGGCGGAGCCGCAGCCCCGCCCTTTTGTTCGCGTGTCCGTTAAACCCGCTTAGATTTCCGATTCAATCCAGCCCTTCAGCGCAGACTTTGGTGCCGCGCCGACCTTGGTCGCAGCAGGCGCGCCGTCCTTGAAGAGGATCATCGTCGGGATGCCGCGCACGCCATATTTGCCGGGTGCGTCGGGGTTTTCGTCGATGTTGATCTTGGCGATCGTGACCTTGCCGGCGAGCTCGTCAGAGATTTCCTCAAGGCTCGGGCCGATCATCTTGCACGGGCCGCACCATTCCGCCCAGAAATCGACAAGGACGGGGCCGTCCGCGTTGAGGACGTCGTCGGCAAAGCTGGCATCGGTGATGGACTTGGTGGCCATGGAAATTAACTCCTTTGTTCGAGACCTAATCTAGGCAGCGCGCCTGTCAATCTCAACGGCGCGGGCGCGAAGAAAATCTATGGGGCGATACGGCCCGGCCTCCACGCCACCAGCGTCTCAGCCGACAGGGTGATGAGCTTTGGCCCAGAGGTGTAAAGCAACGCCGCCTGCACCGACCGTCCGGGGAAGATGCCTTCCAGCACCGCTGCATAGGCCGCCATTTGCGCCTTGTGATAGCTCGGCACGGCATCTTCTGTGGCAGGCACGCGCCGACCCGTTTTGTAGTCCACAACCGTCACCTGCGCGTCCGTGACGATCAGCCGGTCCACGGTGCCTGCGATCACCTGCCCCTCCACCACACCGGCCAGCGGCGCTTCGGCAAGGGCATCCTGCGCAAAGACAGGCGCGAGATCGGGGTGCTCGATCACCGCCAGCGCGGACGTGATCAGCCCTTCTGCATCGTCCACCTGTTGCGCCGAAAGCCAGCGGCGCGCTGCGGCCACGCGATCCTCCGGCCGGACGGCGGGGAGCCGTTCAAACAAGGCATGGAGAATGCGGCCCCGTTCAGCAGCGGCGCGCAGGGCGGGGTCTGGCGGCGGGCTGGACGCGGCATCCTCAACGCCCAACGCAGACGGCGCCAGCGGGCGCGGCGGGCGGGCTTCTTCGGGTGCTGGGCGCTTTGCCCAATCGGGGATGGGGTCTGCCCAGCGTTCGGCCTCCCTATCCTTATCGCCACCTGATCTGCGCTTGCCCTTGCGGTAGAGCGTCAGCGTGCCGTCTTCACCGTGCGCCGTTTCCTCCAGCCGGAGCATCCCGGCGGCGACCTTATGGTGCCAACTGCCTTCGCTGACACCCTTTGCCTCCTGGCTCGGCTTCAGCGCGCCACCTATGTACAGATGCTCTTCTGCCCGCGTCATCGCAACGTAGAGCAGCCGCCAATGCTCCTGATCCTCGCGCTCGTCCTGCGCCTTGGCGGAGGACGCAAGTGAACCAAACAGCTCATCCTTTTTCGGTCGGAACACGGGCAACGGGGCCACCCGGTCCTCCGCCACCCAATCGAGCCCCGATTTGGGCTTCTTGGACGGGTCGGCGGTCGCATCGGCCAGCACAACGATGGGTGCCTGCAGCCCCTTGGACCCATGCACGGTCATCACCCGCACCGCATTCTCGCGCTTGGAGGCGTCGCGCTTAATGTCGACTTCCCCTCTGTTGAACCAATCGAGGAACAGTTGGAGCGACGGCGTATTGGTGCCTTCAAACTGGAGCGTCGCGTTCAACAGCTCCTCAATCGGGTCGCGCGCTTCTTCGCCCAGCCGGGCGAGCATCTTGCCGCGCCCGGCGATGGGGCCGGAGAGAATAGCTTCCAGAAAATCATAAGGCGTCGTGCGGTCCGCCATCGCGAGCAGTTCGCGCAACACAAACAACGCGTCCTCCGGCTGCGTGGCGCGCAGATGCTGCCACAGACCAACCCTGCGGCCATGCGCGCGGGTGAACAGCTCTTCCTGCGACCATCCGATCAGCGGAGACACGAGCAGCGCCGCCAGCGACAGATCATCCTCCGGCTGGAGGACGAAGCGGATACACGCCATCAGATCCTGCACGGCAATTGGCGCATCCAACCGCAGCCGGTCGACGCCCGCGACAGGCACCTTTTCCTCATAGAGCCGCGAGACGATGAGCCGCGCCAACTCACTGCGGCTGCGCAGCAGGATCATCACATCGCCCGGTTCGGCGTTGCGGCCTTCCTTGTCGAGGAAGATCCCGCCGCTGGTCCAATGCTTGACCTGCTTGGCCAGCGCGGAGGCCCATCTGAGTTCGGCAGGCGCCATCCAGCCTTCCTCATCCCCGCTATCGCTCTCTTCGGCTTCGGGATCGTCCGGCGTCGCCGTAAAGGGCGGCATAAGCTGGACAAAGCCGGAATGATCACACGCCTTTTCATGGGCAAGGTGCGCCCGCAGAGGCTCAGGCAAGCCCAGCGCCGTCTCGCCCACCTCGGCCATCACCTTGTCGACAACATCTAGGATCGGCTGGCTGGAGCGGAAGGATTGGTCGATAGCGGGCGTTTCAAGCGCCTGCCCGATGGCTTCAACCGCCTTGCTGAAATGCGTGCCCGCCTTGCCAAATTCTTCAGGGTTTGTGCCCTGAAAACTGAAAATCGCCTGCTTGAAATCCCCCACCGCAAAAACGGTCCGCACCTTGTCAGACTTGGCGCCTTCGCCTGCGAAGAACTCCTCGGACAAGGCTTTAACGATGTCCCATTGGTCCGAATTGGTGTCCTGCGCCTCATCGACAAGGATGTGATCAATCGACTGGTCGAGCTTGAAGCGGATCCAGTCTCCAATGCCGTCCGTCTTGAGCAGCTTGAGCGTGGCACGGATCATGTCGTTGAAATCAACGACGCCGGCCGCGCGTTTTGCATCGCCATAGACGCGGGCATATTCTTGACCGAGTTCAAGAGCGGCGGCGATGGCCGGGGCGACCTTCAAGGCCTGTTTCATATCGAGAAGTTTGAGGAGCCAAGCATCGAGCGCCTCGACGGCAGGGCGGTATCCGGCGTCGTCTGGCATAGCCGCACGGTAACCGCCTGTGCTGGTTCGCCAAGCCAAGCGGAGGGTTGCCAGCGTTTCGACACGCCCGAGCGCACCTGCCTTCAACCAGTCGGTAATGATGCCACTCGACTTTACACCATCGGCCCTTGGCGTACCCGCCTTGGTCATCCAAGCCGCATTGGAATCCCGGACAAATGTCAGCTGGATCGTATCGCAAATGTCATCAGAACAAGCCGCCTCAAGCCAGCCCTGAATGTCATCAATGCCACCTGACAAAAGTCGGCGCGCCATCGACAAGAAGTCACCACTCCCCAGGTCCTCCATTGCCTCCGGCGCCTGTGCGCAGCGGTCGAGCAGTTTGCGGGTCGCGTCTTCGCCGATCTGGCGGGCGAGCAACTGAAGGCGGTCAATCGTGCCCTGCCGATGCTCTTTCTCTGCCGTTGCCACCAAAGTGCTGAGCGCCTGCCGCTTCAGCTGCATCTCCTCACGCCCCTCAACAGGGCGGAAGCCGACGGTCAGTCCAGCCTCTGCCGGGAACGCCGCGAGCACGGTCTGGGCAAAGCTGTGGATGGTCTGAATGCGCAGGCCGCCGCCGCGCGCGTCGAGCACCTTGGCGAACAGCTGGCGGGCATCGGCCTGCCGGTTGTCCATATGCGGCTCACCCAGCGCGAAGAGTTCTTTCGTCAGGTCCGCCTCAGGCAAGGTCACCCAAGCGCCCAAGCGTTCATGAATGCGATCCGCCATTTCGGCGGCGCCTGCTTTGGTAAAGGTCAGGCACAGGATCGATTCCGGGTTCGCATCATTGAGCAGCAGGCGCAGCACCCGCGCCGTCAACACCTGCGTCTTGCCCGCTCCGGCAGATGCCGAGAGCCAGACCTGTCCATCAGGACGCGAGGCGCTGGCCTGACTGCCCAGCAATCGCGGGAGGAATTTAAAGTCCTTTGGCTTTGGCATCAGTTGCGCCCCTGCCATTCTTCGAGGCGCATCAACTGGTCAAATTCGCCATAGGCCAGATCCGGATGGAGCTTGGCCTCAAAGGGTTCCTCGCCGGTCAGCCAGCGGGCGGCGTGCTTTTTGAACGCCTCAACAATCGTCTCGACGAACGCCTCGGCGGCAATTTTGTTGGCACCGTCCCCCGCCGGGGCTTCCAACTTGCCGAAATCATCCTTGTCCTTCTGGAAGGTCCAATATTCAAAGGCTTCGGCGGGCAGCGCATCGATATCTTTGAAACGCCCCTGCTCTGCCATGTGGCCCAAAAGCCCCAATTGCACAGCAAGCCCGGCTTTGACCTGCTTCCCACTCGGCGCCTTGCCGGTCTTATAATCGATGATCGCAACCCCGCCGGGGGTCCGGTCAATCCGGTCGACACGGCCGGTCACGGTCACGCCGTCAATCTCCACGCGGCCATCAACTTCAGCGGCGAAAGGTGTCCGCCCCTCGGCCCTGTTCTTCTCGACACGGTCCTCAATCCACTGCGCGGTCGCCACCAGCCTCGGCAACCAGAGCGTGCGGGTCACAGCGTTGACAGCCTCCCCATCCAGGGCATGGCGCATCCGCTCGACAAGCGCGCCCGCAGCATAGCCATCCTCTTTCGCCCAATCCTCCAGCACCTTGTGGATGACGGAGCCCTTCCAAGATGGCCCCGGCTCTTCATCGACCATGTCGAGCGATTTCAGCTTCAGGATTGCCTTGGCGTAGAAGGAATAAGGGTCCGCCGCGAGGCGATCGACATCGGTCACCGAAATCTTGCGTGGGCGGGCAGCGAGCGGCACTTCAACCGCCGGACGCTTGGCGCGGTCGGGTTGCCCTTCATGCCCATCAAGCGCGCGGGCAAGGAGGTCGACGCGCAGGTCAGGCTCAGCCAGATGGCCTGCCATCGTCTCCAGCCGCAGCCAGAAGCGCGAGGCGTTGGTCGGCCCGCTCGTGTCCCGCTGCGCGCGGGTCAGCAGGACATTGGGTGCGCCCAAGGCGCCGGCTAGATCATGCGCGGACAGGCCGATCCGGCGCTCCAAACTGGGCAGGCCGAGTGACCGGCGCACGCCAGGCGCCAGCCAAGGGTCAGGCGATGGCAAAGCGGGCCAGATGCCTTCGTTCAGCCCGCCCAGAATCATCGTTTCCGCCGATTGCAGCTTGGCTTCGAGCAGACCCCAGATGAAGACGCGGGGATGCCCGCCGCGCGCCGGGCGGCTGGTGGTCGCGTCGCACAACTGGCGCAGCAGGCGCGGCAAAGTCGCCGGGTCGACCGCCGTGGGGCCATCGCCTGCATGCGCCTGAAGATCGGCAAAGAGATCAGCGAGCGCGCGTCCCGCCTCGCCCGACCAGATGGCATCGCCGCCCAGCGTCTGGAGGGCGGTGCGCAGCGTTTCGAGCAGGGTCGGGAAGGTCGGGTTGGCGCGGAACACGGCCTGCACGGGTTCCAGCAACGGTACCACATTCCGCCACCAGGGGAGGGCCGCGTTGCGAACATCGCCTTCATATTTGTCCGGCGTTTCAAGCAGCGCGGTGATGCCGTGGAGCCCCTTGCCGGGGCGCGGGCCGCGCAAGGCCCGGTCCAGCCGCCGCGCACCATCCAGCCAGTCGAGCCGTTCCATCCCACCGGTCACCAATGGATGCTTGAGCAGAGCCAGCAACGGCACGGGCGCAAAGTCGTCCGCCGCCGCCGTCGCCAGTGTCAGCAGCAGCATGCCCGGCGGCGTGGTCGACAGCGGCACACCTGCAGAATCATCCGCGTTGATCTTCCAGCGTTTGAGATGCGCCGAGACACGACGGGCCAGTGCCCGGTCGGGCGTCATCAGCGCCACTGTGCCGGGGCGGTCCAGCGCCTCCCGAATGGCGAGCGCAATGGCCTGCGCCTCGTCCGCCGGGGTCGGCACCTCAATGGCCTTCACGCCGGACAGGCGACGGTCGGCGGCGGGCAGATCAACCCATTTATCGGTGAAGCGCGCAGGTGCCAGCGCATTAGAGATCGCACGCGATCGGGCGGGCGGTGCGTCCGCATCACTGCCATAGCGCCACAGCTTCACCTCGGCACGGGCAACGCCCATCCGCTCCAGCATCTGCGCCAGATGGAATTGCGGGTGCGTCTCAATGGGCGTCACATCCTCGCTGCCGGCAACAGCATCCCACTCCGCTTCGGGCATATACTGGTCGAGCCCGGCCAACACGACCTTGCCATTGGAGAGACGCGCGACACGGCGCAGCAGCTTTGCGACAGCAGGGGCGCCCGTGCTGACACCTGCGGCCACCACAAAGCCGGGTGGCGGCTCGCGCCCCCATCGTTCCTCAACACGGTGGAGCAGCCGGTTGCGCCGGTCCGCGAGATCAATGACGCCGCGCTTTGCCAGTTCGTCCGGCCATTGGCTGAGGACGAGCTTCAAAAGGTCGAGCGCGGTGTCCCAATGTTCTGATAGGCCATCTTCCAGCTTGAGCTCGGTCAGATCGTGGAGCGACTTCTCCTCGACCAGCAACTGATCCTGCACCCGGCCCAACTCTCCCGCCAGGCGCATCGCCTCTGCCGCATCCATCGCGCGCTGGTCCTGCAACAGGCGCGCGAAGATGAGCTGACGGCGCAGCGGATCAATGGCGGGCGGCAGCGGCTCTTCGGCGAGCGGGTCCAGCGCGGGGCCGGTGCGGTCATCGAGTTCTGGATCGCCGATGGGCACGAGCCGCGGCATGAGCAGCCCGCCTTCAGCCCGCCGCACGAAAGCATCGCTGATCGCCTGACCCGCACGGTTGTTCGGCACGAGGATGATGCCCCGCGCAAGCGCCATCCGGTCAGCGCCGTGAAGCGAAAGCAGACCCGTGACGAGCGCATCGGCAAAGGCCCGGTGGGGCGGGATGGTGTAGACAGCAGGCGCGCGGCGGTCAGCCATCGGCGAGCATCGCCTCCGTCACTGGAATGGCTTGCGGTGTCCCCACATCAAACCACATGCCCTGATGGACAACGCCGAAGCAGCGGCCCGCTTCGATGGCACGGTTCCAGAACAGGTTCGTCGAAAACGGACCTTCGGGCGCGTCGGTCAACACCGATTTGGACAGCATCTGGATGCCGGTGAAGACGAAGGGCGCAACCCGGCTCACCTTGCGGCGCGAGAGCCGCCCCCAGGCATCCATGTGGAAATCGCCCTTGCCATAGTGATTGTTGGCGCGGGCCAGCGGCACGAGCAGCAGGAGCGCATCCATCTCCTCTGCGTTCCACCGTCCGGCGAGGAGCCGCAACGCATTGACGGGACCATCGACCCACAGATTGTCGCTGTTGACGCACAGGAACGGATCAGCGTCGATGAGGTCCTTGGCCTGCATCAGGCCACCGCCGGTTTCCATCAGTTGCGGGCGCTCGTCCGACACGGCAATATCAATGCCCGACACCCGCGTGCGCATATGCGCCTCAACCGCGTCCGCCAGATAATGGACGTTGACGACCGCCTTTGCGACGCCGCCTTCTTTCAGCCGATCAATGCAATGGTCGAGCAGTGTGCGACCCGCGACCTCAACCAGCGGCTTGGGCCGGGTGGCGGTGAGCGGACGCATCCGCTTGCCCAGGCCAGCGGCCATCACCATCGCTGTGCGGGGCGGATCAGCACCGTCTTGCGGCTGGACCGATAAGGGCTTGCGGGCAACACTCACGGCCTGAAATTCTCCCAATAGGCGCCGCGCTTCTCAAGCGGCACATAAGCGTCGAACCAAGCCCGCACCGGGGCCAGTTCCGGCCGCGCCAGATTGCGTTCGACAAGGCCCCACATGCGCGGCTGGAATTCGGTATAATGCGGCTTGCCGTCGCGCTTCCACAGGCGGACGAAGACCCCCAAGATGCGCGTATTGCGTTGTGCGCCGAGCGCCCAATAGGCGGCTTCAAAGTCCGCGCCCTGCCCGGTCTCGACCATGTACCGCGCGAGTTGTTCGGCCTCGACCGCCGGTGTCACATCGCGCCGCGCATCCTCCAGCATGGAGACGAGATCATAAGCGGGATGGCCGACCAACGCGTCCTGAAAATCCAGCAAGCCAAAGCGGTCAACCCCTGCGCGATTCCCCAGCAGCATGATGTTCTCGGCGTGATAATCGCGCAGCTCGGTGACGCTCTGGCCCTGTGCGCCGACCGGGGCCAACACTTCGCGCCAAGCCGCGAGGAAGGCATCCCGGTCCACATCCAGCCCGACAGCGGGGCAATACCAATCGGGGAAGAGGCAGACTTCCTCCAGCCATTGGTCCAGCCCGTGCGTCTTCAGTCCCGGTGGCGGCGCATGGCGGTGCAGTTCGATAAGGACATCGACAACGCCCGCATAAACGGAAGGCTCCAGACTGATGTCCGCATCCACCGTCTCGCGCATCCGGACCGAGCCAAAATCCTCGATCAGCAGCAGCCCCTGATCCAGATCGCGCGCAAGGATGGCGGGTGCCGAAAGGCCAATGCCGGTCAAATACTCGGCCACATGGATAAACGGCCTCGGGTCCTCATGCGGCGGCGGCGCGTCCATCAGCACGGCTTGGCGCGCGCCATCGACAACGCGGAAATAGCGGCGGAAGGAGGCATCGCCCGCCAGCGGCAGGACCTGCGCCCCGCCCCAGCCTGCGTGTGCCAGAAAGTCCCCGGCGCCAGCCGGTGGTGTCATGGAAATGGCCATCGCTCCTTCCAAGACGGCGGCACCGTCGCTGTCAAGCGGCGCGGCCCATCCTCCGGCAAGTTGATGTGGAGGCGCAGCGTATCTGGCCACAACCAGCCGAGCCGTTCCGGCCATTCGATCAGGAGCACCCCGTCCAGCAACGCATCATCCAGCCCCAATTCCATGGCCTCTTCGGGATCATCCAAACGGTAGAGATCAACATGCCAGACCGGCAGGCGCACCGTTGGCGGATCATAAGGAATGACAATGGCATAGCTAGGGCTGGGCGCTTCCTCGGTGAGCCCAAGGGCAGCAAGCAGCCCGCGGGCAAGGCTCGTCTTCCCCGCCCCCAGATCGCCCGAAAGAGCGATGACATCGCCCGGCTGAAGCAGGGGCGCTAGCGCACGTCCGGCCGCATCGGTCGCGGCGGCGTCGGCTAAGTCGAGCGCGTAGGCCGTCACCCGCGTGGCACTTCGATGGTGACGACCGTGCCTTCACCCACTTGCGACAAAAGGGTGAGCGTGCCGCCATGGCCTTCGACAAATTGGCGCGCAAGCGGCAGACCGATGCCGAGCGAGCCATCGCCCTCGCGGCCAATGGCGGCCCCGACGCGGCTGAACCGGTCCAGCGCGCGGGCCTGTTCCGCATCATCCATGCCGGGGCCATTGTCTGAAACAACAAGCGTCGCCAGTTCGGTCGTCCCGCTGCCGTGCAGCAGCACACGCCCGCCGGTTTCGGTATAGCTGATGGCGTTCAGCAGCAGCTGGTCCACCGCCTGCAAAATCCGTTTGCGATCCCCCTTGATCGACCCGACCGACGCATCAACCTCCACCACAAGATCAATCGCCTTTTCCTGCGCGCTCGCAGCGCGGGTGGCAGCCGCCTCCCGCAGCAGGGCCGCCAGATCAATCCGCTTACGCTCAATCGGCAGCGCGCCTGCATCGCTCTGCGTCAGGTCGAGCACATTGTCGATCAGCGTGCCCAAACGCGCGGTGGAATCGAGGATGGCCGCCAGATAGTCGACTGCCTGCGGGGCCAACTCACCGGCGAGGCCCGATTGCAGCATCTCCGCAAAGCCCTGAATAGACGTCAGCGGCGTGCGCAATTCGTAGCTCATATTCGCGACGAAGGCGGACTTGATCCGGTCCGATTCCTCCAGCGCCGCCGCCCGTTCGCGCAGCACATTTTCCACCTGACGGCTGTCGGTGATGTCGAGCATGGTGAACAGCGCATTGCCGTCCGGCAGCGGAACAGCCGCAAACTCGAAATGCCGCCCGTTCTTCAAAGCAACGCGTCCCCCGCGCTGCTTGCGATCCACTGTGGCCGAGCGCACCAACTCCCGGATCAGGTTCACGCGTTCGGGATTGAGCAGACGCGGTGCCACGCGTTCCGCCAGTGCATCGACACGCGGATGGCCCGCGAGGAAGGACTCTTCCACATCCCACACTTCGCGGAAGCGGTTGTTCCAAGTGCTCAGACGTCCGTTCGATTCAAAGACGCCAATGGCTTCAAACAAATTGTCGAGCGTCGCCGTGCGGACGCGCAGCAGCGTGTCGCGGGCACTCGCCAGCTGCGCCTGTTCCGTCCGGTCTTCCAAGATGAGGAGCAAGCCGCCATCAGGCAGTGGCTGGCCCACGAGCCGGAAATGCTGGCCCCCGGGAAGAATCCACATCTCTTCCACCGCACCGCTGACCGAATTGAACCATTGCCGCCGCTCGGCCTTCCACGCGGGGAAGTCGCGCGTTTCGGGCAAGCGGTTGGCTTCGCGCATCCGGTCCAAAAGCCGGTCAAAATCAGGGCGTTCGGCCACCCATTCTGGCTTCAAGCCAAACATCTGCTGGAAAGGCTGGTTGCAAAATACGAGCCCGCGATCATCGGCGAACTGGGCCACAGCGGCGGAGAGACGGTCCAGCGTATCGCGCTGTGTTTCGGCAAAGCGGCGGAAGGCCTGCCGCGCGCGCTCCACCTCTTCCACGTCAATCGCATATCCCGCAATGCCGGTGTCGCCCAAGGGCACATCCACGATCCGCAGCGCGCGGCGTTCCCCATTGATGGTGGCGGGCACAACGCGCGCGGTCGGCTCGCCCTTGGACCGGGCCGCAGCAGCCGCGGCCATCGGTGTCGGCCCGCCATCCGCATCGATGAGTTCCAAGCCCCGCTCAATCACATCCGCTGCACTTTCCGCCTCTACTGCGCGGACATAAGCCGTATTGACCATGGCGAGGCGCAAATCAGGGCCACGGTGCCACATGGGGAAGGGGGCGGCTTCCAGCAGGCCCGTCATCGTGGTGAAGGCCCGCTCGACGGCGCTGGCTTCGTCGGAAAGCCGGGTGATTTCGGCCTGGCTCTCTGTCATGTCAAAAAACCAGAGCGTCACCGCATTCTGCCCGGCCAGCCGCCCGCCCGCAGGCAGGCCGCGGATCATCAACGTGCGGTTGCCACCCCGCGGCACGATATTGCGATTGAAGGGCCGCGCCGTGCGCTGGACCGTCGCCACATCTTTGGACAGCGCCTGCATATCCTCCGCCGTCAGGCCGAGATCGCCCAGTGACAGGTCTGACAGGAAATTGGGCAGGCGTTGCAGCCCGAGCCACGTCACGAGCCGCTCCTGCGCCTCCACCCGGCCGTCATTGCGCACGATCAGCGGGATGGCCGGAGCAGACCCGAGCAGCGTTGCCAACCGGCTCGCCTGATCCGCACTGAACACCGCCCGACGGCGCAACTTCAACCCCGTCGCCAGCGCCCAGGCACCGCCCGCCAGCCACAGCGCCATCACCATGCCCAACAGCACAGTGGCCGATGTGGACAACGTCACCATGTCAGAACTGCAAAGACGCCCGGCACCATGCAACGCCTCTTACGAAGGACCGCGCCGGATTGGAACAGTCGGATGGCGGGTGGCGGGAATTATGATGGGGATGGGGTGGGGGGATTGTTCGCGCGGAGACGCGGAGGGGGCGTGGGTGCGGCGCCCCACCACCGCGCTCAGGCTGAGCTTGTCGAAGCCTATCCGCGTCTCCGTGCCTCCGCGTGAACACTAAGCTTTCCCGGTTCACGCGAAGGCCGCGAAGGGAAGAAGAGCGCGAAGGGCACTCCCTACTTCAAGCGTCCCCCACTTCGTCATGCTGAACTTGGTTCAGCATCCATGAACACTGCGGCTTCCGGTTCACGCGGAGGATTGCCTCTGCGCCCTTTGCGTCTTTGCGCGAACCTGACGGCCTTGATGCCAATGGATCCTGAACCAAGTTCAGGATGACGCATGGTGGGTGTGGCGCTGCGATGTGTCAGCTGCGGTAATCAGCGTTGATGCTGATGTACCCGTGCGTCAGATCGCACGTCCACACCGTCGCGCGGCCCTGCCCAAGCCCGATATCGACGCCGATGGTGATATCTTGCCCCTTCAGGTGCGCGGCGACTGGTGCTTCGTCATAGCCTTCCACCGGCAGGCCTTTTTCGGCGACCTGTGTGGTGCCAAAGCGGATGGCGAGCAGATCGCGCTCGGCGGGTTCGCCGGCCTTGCCGACGGCCATGACAACGCGGCCCCAATTGGCATCTTCGCCCGCGATCGCGGTCTTCACGAGCGGCGAGTTGGCGATGCTGAGCGCGATGCGGTGGGCGCTGTCATCTGACACAGCACCTTCAACCGTGATCTCGATGAACTTTGTCGCCCCTTCGCCGTCGCGCACGACGAGGTGCGAGAGTTGGCGGCACAAATCAGTGAGTGCGGCGTGGAACGCGTCGGCACCTGCAGCGTCCATGGAGGTGACAGGGGCATTGTCCGCTTGGCCGGTCGCAAAGGCGAGCACGGTGTCCGATGTCGAGGTGTCGCTATCGACGGTGATGCAGGAGAAGGTCGCCGTGTTCGCGGCGGACAGCATCGTTTGCAGCACGGTCGCGTCAATGGCGGCATCGGTGAAGATATAGCCGAGCATCGTCGCCATGTCGGGCGCGATCATGCCGGAGCCTTTGATGACGCCCACCAGCGTGACCGTTTTGTCGCCAATGACGGCCTGGGTCATCGCGCCTTTGGGGAAAGTGTCGGTGGTGGAAATGGCAGCGGCCACATCGGCCCAACTGCACTTGTCGGCCGAAAAGGCCGCTTCTAGGCCCGCTTCCGCCTTGTCGATGGGGAGCGGCACGCCGATCACACCCGTTGCAGAGGCGAAGACGTCTGACGGCGCGCAGCCGAGATGTGCGGCGGCCTTTGCGGTGACGGCCTCGACAGCGGCCCGGCCCTTATGTCCGGTAAAGGCATTGGCATTGCCCGCGCTGACAACCAGCCCGCGCGCAACCCCGGCGGCCAGATGCGCGCGGCACCATTCCACTTCGGGGGAGGGGCATTTGCTCTGCGTCGTCACGCCTGCGACGGTCGTCCCGGCATCGAACGTGATGAAGGTCAGGTCACACCGATCCCAAACTTTATACTGTGCCCGGGCCACACGCGGCGTCACACCGGCAATCTGCGGCAAAGCGGGAAAGGGCGAGGCGAGGGGCGAAATGGCGGTGCTCATGGCGATGCTCCTAGTCGCTCCGTTCATAGTTTTGAAGTGCCTGCCGGTCTATTGACACGCGCAACGGGTGGACGGCGGCGCTCTCGCTCCCTATATCGCCCCCTGGACTGAATTGATGCGGCTGTTTCTGTACCTCTTGGCCCTGGTGGTCGGCTTTTCTCCTGCGCAGGCGGGTGGCCTTGCTATGGCAGAGCCGGTGGCCGTTTCCAGCACGTCGCAAACAGCCTCTTCCTCTGCGCAATCCGAAACAGTTTCTGCCCATGCGGCGATGCTTCCGGTCCAGATGGTCCGGCCGCAGCCTGTTTCCATGCCGACGGCGGCCCAGCTGCCCGTCATTTCCTCTGTTTCCAGCGAACTGACGGACCGGCCGCTCGAATAGCGCTGGGGCGGCTTCCCGCTGCCTGCCCCCGTCCGCATCTCTGCGCGCCCTGAGTGCGCGCCCAATAATTCAAGGATTTCCATATGTTCGGCAAGATCGCCAAAGCCGTGTTCGGCTCGTCCAATGACCGTTATGTCCGCTCGCTCCAGAAGATCGTCGACAAGGTCAACGGCTTTGAAGCCACAATGTCGGCGCTGACTGACACGGAGTTGAAGAACCAGACAATCCTGTTCCGCGCGCGTTTGGAGGCAGGCGAAAGCATGGATGATTTGCTGCCGGAAGCCTTTGCGACGGTGCGCGAAGCCGCGACCCGCACGCTTGGCCAGCGTCATTATGATGTGCAGCTCATCGGCGGCATCACCCTGCATCGCGGTGAAATTGCCGAAATGCGCACGGGCGAAGGCAAGACACTTGTCGCGACCGCCGCGACCTATCTGAACGCGCTGCCTGGCAAGGGCGTTCACGTCATCACCGTCAACGACTATCTGGCCCGCCGCGATGCGGACTGGATGGGTCAGGTTTACCGCTTCCTTGGGCTTTCAGTGGGCGTCATCGTCCCCAATCTGTCCGATCAGGAACGCCGCGACGCTTATGCCGCGGACATCACCTACGGCACGAACAATGAATTCGGCTTCGATTATCTGCGCGACAATATGAAGTATGAGCGTGAGCAGATGGTGCAGCGCCCCTTCAACTACGCCATCGTCGATGAAGTTGACTCCATCCTGATCGACGAAGCGCGCACGCCGCTGATCATTTCCGGCCCGACTGACGACAAGTCGGAACTCTACATGTCGGTCGACAAGATCGTGAAGCAGGTGGAGGAAGGCGATTATGAGAAGGACGAAAAGCAGCGCTCCATCGTTCTGACGGAAGACGGCACGGAAAAGGTTGAACGCCTTTTGGAAAATGCGGGCCTCCTCGAAGGCGCGAACCTGTATGATTATGAAAACACGCAGGTCGTCCATCATCTGAACCAGGCGCTGCGCGCGAACGTGATGTTCAAGCGCGACACCGATTACATCGTGAAGGACAATAAGGTCGTCATCATTGACGAGTTTACCGGCCGCATGATGGACGGACGCCGCTGGTCAGACGGTCTGCATCAGGCTGTCGAGGCCAAAGAAGGCGTCAATATCGAGCCGGAGAACCAGACGCTCGCCTCCATCACCTTCCAGAATTATTTTCGCATGTACCCCAAGCTTGGCGGCATGACCGGGACGGCGGCGACTGAGGCGCAGGAATTCTTCGACATCTACAAGATGAATGTCGTCACCATTCCAACCAACGTGCCCGTGCAGCGCATCGATGATGAGGATGAGTTCTACAAGAACACGCTGGATAAGTTTGGCGCCATCGCCAAGCTCATCAAGGAACGCGCGGAAGCGGGGCAGCCGGTTCTGGTCGGCACCGTCTCTATCGAAAAGTCTGAATTGCTGAGCGAATTCCTCAACAAGGAAGGCGTTGATCACAGCGTCCTCAACGCGCGCTACCATGAACAGGAAGCGCACATCATCGCGCAGGCCGGTCGCTTGGGCGCCGTGACGATCGCCACCAACATGGCTGGTCGCGGGACCGACATTCAGCTGGGCGGCAACCTTGAGTTCCTGACGAATGATGAGCTGTCGGCGATGGAAGCTGGCCCGCAAAAGGACAAGGAAATCGAACGCATCCGCGGCGAGATCGAGGTTGAGCGCCAGCGCGTGCTGGATGCCGGAGGCCTGTTCGTCATCGGCACAGAACGGCATGAAAGCCGCCGTATCGATAACCAGTTGCGTGGCCGCTCGGGCCGTCAGGGCGATCCCGGGCGCACGAAGTTCTACCTGTGCTTGGATGATGATCTGCTGCGCATCTTCGGCCCGGACACCTTGTTCTCCAAGATGATGAACAACAATCTGGCGGACGGGGAAGCCATTGGCTCACGCTGGCTGTCCAAGGCGATTGAGACCGCGCAGAAGAAGGTCGAAGCCCGCAACTATGACATCCGTAAGCAAGTCGTCGAATATGATGACGTGATGAATGACCAGCGCAAGGTGATCTACGAACAGCGCGGCGACATCATGGATGCCGAAACCGTAGACGATGTCACCATCGACATGCGCTATGAAACGATCAACGAAATCGTTGGCGATGCCTGCCCGCCCAACAGCTACCCCGAACAATGGAAAGTGGACGGGTTGAAGACCCGCATCCATGAAATCTTCGGGCTTGAACTTCCGGTGGAAGATTGGGCGAAGGAAGCCGAGATCGAGCCGGAAATGGTCGAAGACCGGGTCCGCGAAGCAGCCGATGCGATGATGTCTGCCAAGCAGGCCGAGCTGGAGCTCGACATGTGGCGTCAGGTGGAAAAGAGCGTGCTGCTCCAGTCGCTGGACCATCGCTGGAAGGAGCATCTGTCGACGCTCGATGCTTTGCGCGCCGTCATCCATCTGCGCGCCTATGCGCAGAAGACGCCGATCAACGAGTATAAGCGTGAAGCCTTTGCCCTGTTTGAGCGGATGCTTGTGCTGATCCGCGAAGACGTGACGAAGATCCTCTCACACGCCCAGTTCCAGTTTGAAGCGCCGCCGGAATTGCCCAAGATGCCGGACTTCATGACAACGCACATTGATCCGCTGACGGGCGAGGATAACAGCGCAGACTTTGACGCGGCCTCGATGGGCCTCGTCTCCACGCGTCTGCCGCCGCTGCAGATCATCCAGCCCGATCCGGAAGAAATGCTGGGTGAAGACCCGTCCAGCTGGGAAGGCGTCGTCAGCCGCAATGCGCCCTGCCCCTGCGGCTCGGGCGAGAAGTATAAGCACTGTCATGGGGCGCTGTGATCAGCGTGTACGTCATTGCGAAGCCCGCAGGGCTGCGGCAATCCATTGCACCGGTCTGGCCACGGCGCCGGTCTGGCCATGGCGCCGGTCTGGATTGCCGCGCTTCGCTCGCAATGACGGATAACGAATTGTGACGTGGCTCACCCCCGCCTTCTTCGTGACGGCGCTGCTCTATGCCAGCGTCGGCTTTGGCGGCGGATCAACCTATAACGCGCTGCTGGCACTCGCGGGCGTGGACTATCGCCTGCTGCCCGCCGTTGCGCTGACGTGCAATATCCTGGTCGTCATCGGCGGCACCTGGCGGTTCCATAAGGCGGGACTGCTGCCCTGGAAGCGTGCGCTGCCGCTGGTCGTCATCTCTGCGCCATTCGCGTGGATGGGTGGGCTGACGCCGATTAAGGAGACGCTGTTTCTGTCGCTGTTGGCGGGGAGTTTGCTTGTGGCGGGGCTGGCCTTGCTATTCCAGCGCGATGCGCCCGAGCCCTCCCCGCTGCGACTAGATCAGCCAGAGGCTGACCAAGTCTCGCTCCCCTCCCGCTTGCGGGAGGGGTCAACAACCGAACTCCCCTCCCGCTTGCGGGAGGGGTTGGGGGAGGGCCAGTCACTTCACCGCAAGGCAACCATCGCCGATCTTCTGACCGGTGCGGGCGTCGGCTACCTCGCCGGGCTGGTCGGCATTGGCGGCGGCATTTTCTTGGCGCCTTATCTCCACATCACGCGCTGGGCCGGGGCCAAACAGATTGCGGCAACCGCAAGCCTGTTCATCCTCGTCAATTCCATCGCGGGCCTCAGCGGACAATTGCTGAAACTCGGCGGCTCCGGCGCGCTGCCGGATGTCGCCGCCTATTGGCCGTTGGCACTCGCCGTTATTGTGGGCGGGCAGATCGGCAGCTTTGCGGGCATAAAGGTGCTCAGCCCTACCCTCGTCAAACGCGCGACGGGGGTGTTGATCCTCTATGTGGCAGGGCAGTTGGTTTGGAAATTGGTGGGGTAATGCCCCAATCGTCATCCTGAACTTGTTTCAGGATCCATGCCGTGAAGATGGTGAAAGACGCCAATCGTCGAGAATTCTGCAAGATGAGAGGCATGGATGCTGAAACAAGTTCAGCATGACGAAGGAAAAGCGTCGACCCTAAAACGCCGGGTCGTTCGCTCCGCTATCATCAAGCGGCGTCACCTCTGTGTGAATGCCGCATTCGACCTTGTCCCAACCGCGCCAGCGGCCGGCGCGGGGGTCTTCGCCGGGCTTCACGATGCTGGTGCACGGCGCGCAGCCGATGGAGAGATAGCCTTGCGCCTCCAGCGGGTGGCGGGGGAGGTTGTGTTCGGCGAAGTACGCTTCGATCCTTGCCTTGTCCCAATCGGCGAGCGGATTGAACTTCAGCCGGCCTTCCTCAATCTCGAAGCGCGGGAGCGCGGCGCGGGTGGAGGATTGGAACGCCTTGCGGCCTGAAATCTGGGCGTCGAACCCGGCGAGCGCGTTCTTCAGCGGGATGACCTTGCGGATTTCGCAGCAGCCATCGGGGTCGTAGGACCAGCGCAGGCCGGTTTCGTCTTTCGCCTTAATCGCGTCGGCATCGGGCGACAGGTTGCGCACATCGGTGAGGCCGAGCAGCGCGGTGACTTCGTCCCGATAGGCCAGCGTCTCCGGGAAGTGCTTGCCTGTTTCCAGAAACAGCACCGGCAGCGCGGGATCGATGCGGGAAATGAGATGCAGCAGCACGACCGCTTCCGCCCCAAAGGAGGAGACGGCAGCGACGTCGCCCAGCATGTTTTCCTGGAGCACAGTTTCGAGCACCTCGACCGTATCACGCCCGCGGAACATGTTGTTGAGGCGGATGGCATCCGACTCTGTGTACCGCGGTTGCGTGTCGATACGGTCGATGACCCGGTCCTGTGCTTCAGCCATGACGCAGCTTCCACACCGGCACAGCGGCATCGGCTGCGCGCTGATAGACATTGTCATAGCGGGCCAGCGTGGTTGCCACGACAGCTTCGTCGAGCGGCTTGTCCAGCACAAAGCTGTCAAAGCCACAGCGACGCATTTCACGGATCTGATCGACAAGGACATCGCCCTGCGCGCGCAGTTCGCCCGCATAGCCCGCTTCCCGCAAAATGCGTGCGGCGGAATAGCCACGCCCGTCGCGGAACTTGGGGAAGGCGACTTCGATCAGCGCGATGCGATCCAGATGCGGGATCAGCAGACGGGCGTCTTCGCCCGGCTCCAGCCGCACGGCCGTCGCATTCGACTGGTCGAGAAAGGCGCTGAGCGCGACCGCGGGCTGGTCCAGCGCCGCATCATCGCGAAACCGCAGATTACCCATAGATCGCCTCCTTGAACGGGTCGAACCCGACGCGGCGATAGGTGTCGAGGAAACGCTCCTCGCCTTCGCGCAGTTGAATATATTTGTCGGTCACGCGCTCAACGGCATCGACGATGCCATCTTCATCAAAGCCGGGGCCAGTGATCTTGCCGATGCTGGTATCTTCCGCACCCGATCCGCCGAGCGAGAGCTGGTAGTTCTCTGTGCCCTTCTTATCGACGCCGAGGATGCCGATATGCCCGGCATGATGGTGGCCGCACGCATTGATGCAGCCCGAGATCTTCAGCTTCAATTCGCCCAGATCGCGCTGGCGCACTGGATCAGCAAAGCGCTTGGCAATCTTCTGCGCGACCGGGATTGAGCGGGCATTGGCGAGGCTGCAATAATCGAGACCGGGGCAGGCGATGATATCGCTAATGAGGTCCAGATTGGCAGCGGCCAGATCAGCCTCCACCAGCTTTTGCCAGACAGCATAAAGATCGCGCTTGGCGACATGCGGCAGGACGATGTTCTGCGCATGCGTCACGCGCAGTTCGTCAAAGCTATAATCCTTGGCGAGATCGGCCATCACGTCGATCTGCGCAGAGGACGCGTCGCCCGGAATATCGCCTGTCTTCTTCAGGCTGATGTTGACGATGGCATAGCCCGCTTGCTTGTGCGCCTTCACATTCTGGTCCAGCCAGACGGCGAAATCAGGGTCGCTGCGGTCAACGCTATCGGTGATGCCGGCTTCAAACGCAGGTGGCGCGAAGAAGGCGGTGATGCGCTCCAGCTCAGCCGCCGGCGGATCAAGGTCCAGCGTCTTTACATGGGCGAACTCTTCCTCGACCTGACGGCGATATTCATCGGCGCCAATTTCGTGGACGAGGATCTTGATGCGCGCCTTGTAAATGTTGTCGCGGCGGCCATAGCGGTTGTAAACGCGCAGGCAGGCTTCCGAATAGCTGAGGAAGTCCTCAATCGGCACGAAGTCCTTGATGAGCGGCGCGATCATCGGCGTGCGGCCCATGCCACCACCGACGTAGAACGCCGCACCAAGCTTTCCGTCACGTTCCACCAGCTGGATGCCAATGTCATGCAGGCGCATCGCCGCGCGGTCTTCGTCCGCTGCGATCACCGCGATCTTGAACTTGCGCGGCAGATAGCTGAATTCCGGATGGAAGGTGGACCATTGGCGCAGCAGCTCTGCCCATGGCCGCGGATCGGTGATCTCGTCCGCCGCCGCACCTGCATATTGGTCAGAAGAGATGTTGCGGATGCAATTGCCCGACGTCTGAATGGCGTGCATCTCAACGGTCGCGAGGTCGGCCAAAATGTCACCGGCGTCTTCCAGCTTGATCCAGTTATACTGGATGTTCTGACGCGTGGTGAAGTGGCCGTAATCGCGGTCATATTTGCGCGCGATGTGCGCCAGCATGTGCATCTGGCGGCTGTCGAGCGTGCCATAAGGAATGGCGACACGCAGCATATAGGCGTGCAGCTGAAGATAGAGGCCGTTCATCAGCCGCAGCGGCTTGAACTGGTCTTCGGTCATCTCGCCCGCCATGCGGCGGCGCACCTGATCGCGGAATTCGTCGACGCGGGCATCGACGATGGCCTGGTCATATTGGTCGTACTTGTACATTCTACTTGCTCCGTTCGTCCCGAGCGACGTCGAGGGACGTGGCACCGCGTGTCTCGACTGCGCTCGACACAATCGGATTGGGTTTGGTGAGTTTCATCAGATCACCCAGTTGCCAGCCGCCGGATCAGCGGGTTTCAGCGTCAGGTCCAAACGGACGGTCGGGCCGAGCGCGCGGACACGGTCCTTGATATGTGCGGGGCGGGGCCCCTGCGGCGTGGATACGGCATCGATGATGTAAGGCGCGTTCACGCGACGCGCGGCTTCTTCGGCGGCCAAGATGCTATCGCCCTGGTCCCCGACATCCGCTGCGTCTTCGACATGAAGCGACCAGCCGTTGCCGGTCCACCATGTCACCGCGCCTGAGGCGAGGTCATTTCCCGTCAGCAATTTCATAGAGTTTTTTCCGCCTGTTTTGCGAGCGCACGAAGCCGGTCTTCGGCATCCGAACGCAGAACCACATCGCCGACCACAATCAGGGCCGGGCTCTTCACCCCATCACGGGCGATCATATCGCCCAGATCGGTCAATATCGTACGGATGGCGCGTGCGCCGTGCCGCGTGCCCCGTTCCAGCACCGCAACGGGCATGTCCGGCGACACGCCGTCGGCGATCAGCTTTTCCGCTATCTCGTTGGCCGTGGCGACGCCCATATAGATCACCAGCGTCCGGCCCTTGCCGGCGAGGCCCGACCAATCCTGTTCCGATAGGCCTTTGCACTGGCCTGCGACGAAGCTGACCGCGCTCGACGCATCACGGTGGGTGAGGGGGAGCATCGCCTGTGCGGCACAGCCGACAGCGGCCGAAATGCCGGGGATCACCTCAACGTCTACGCCATCGGCGCGGCATTCTTCGGCTTCTTCGCCGCCCCGCCCGAAGATGAACGGATCACCGCACTTCAGACGGATCACAAGATGTCCGGCGCGCGCTTCGGCAACGAGCAGCGCATTGATCTGGTCTTGCGGCACCGTGTGGCGGCTGCGCTGTTTGGCGACGGAGATATAACGCGCCTTGGGGTTGCCGAGCGCCAAGATGGCGTCGTCGACCAGTCCGTCATGGACAATCACGTCCGCTGCCGCCAGCGCGCGGGCGGCTTTGATGGTCAGCAAATCGGGATCACCGGGGCCCGCGCCGACAAGGATGACTCGTCCACTCTTCATGGGTTGCAGATGGGCCTGACAGCGCCCCATCGCAAAGCAGAGAATATTGCCTGCTATTTAGCGAAACTTGGCGTGTTGTCCCTGAGGCCGATGCCAATGGAGGCGCGCGCCTGTTCTTCCTCGGTCGAAACCACGGGATAGGCGCAATAATCCGCCGCATAATAGGCGCTGGGCCGGTGGTTGCCCGACAGGCCGACCCCGCCAAAGGGGGCGGACGATGGCGCGCCGTTGGTCGCCCGGTTCCAGTTGATCACGCCTGCGCGGACATTCGCCCAGAAGTGGTCATATTGCTGCGGCGTGCCGCCGATGAGCGCGGCGGACAGGCCATAGCGCGTGGCATTGGCCTCCTCGATCGCCGCATTGAAATCGGGCACGCGCACCATTTGAAGAATGGGGCCAAACAGTTCGACATCGGGCCGTTCGCTCGCGTCCGTCATGTCGATGAGGGCTGGGGTGAGGAACGGGCGGCCTTCAATCGGGCGCCGCAATTGGATGATCGGCACGCCGCCCTTCATCATCAGCGTCAGGAAACTTTCCTGAAGGTTATCCGCCACGTCATTGTCGATCACCGGCCCCATAAAGGGGGCTGGATCGGAAAAGGGTTCGCCGACGATCAGACGGCTGGCGAGCTTGCTGATTTCCTCGACCAACGGCTTGTGCATCCCATCGCGCACAATCAGGCGGGAGGCGGCGGTGCAGCGCTGTCCCGCGCTCAGATAGGCGGACTGGACGACAAGGATCGCGGCGGTCGCAATATCCGGTGTGTCCCAAACAACGATGGGGTTGTTGCCGCCCATTTCCAGCGCGAGCATCTTGCCCGGCTGGTCTGCAAACTGGCGGTTGAGCATGATGCCGGTGCGGGCCGACCCTGTGAACAGGATGCCTTCGATATCCGGGTGCGACACGAGCGCCTTGCCTTCATCGACGCCGCCAATGACCAGCCGGAGCACGCCTGTTGGCACGCCTGCAGCATGGAACAGGTCGACCAGCATCTTGCCAGTCGCGGGCGTCTTTTCAGACGGTTTGAACACAATGGAATTGCCCGCGAGCAGCGCCGGGACAATGTGCCCGTTCGGCAAATGCGCCGGAAAATTATAGGGCCCGAGCACCGCCATGACACCGTGCGGCTTATGCCGGATGGCCGTGCGCGCGCCGAGATTGCCCTCCAGCCTGCGCTGCGGCGTGCGATCCGCATAAGCGCGGATCGAGATTTCGACCTTGTTGATGACAGATTCGGCCTCGGTGCGGGCTTCCCACAAGGGCTTGCCGGTTTCGCGCGAGATGCAGTCGGCAAGGGCATCGGACTTCTGCCGGACGACATTCACAAAACGGCGCAGCGTTTCCACACGGACGGTGAGCGGGCGGGCGCTCCATTCCGGGCCTGCATCCCGTGCCAGCGCGACTTCTGTTTCCACATTGCTCACAGGGCCGCGCCAATAAGTCGCACCCGTTGCAGGCTCGATGGAAATGATCTCAGTCTCAGACATGTTGCGCTCAATACATTCTTTGGGAAGATCGATATCGGACAATGGTGAACGTCTCTTTACTACGGGGTTGGCCGAAAAGCAGCCATTTCCATAGTTACGACATCGCTTCGCCCAACTGTCGGATTTGGCGCACTTTATTTTCTAGCAATGTCCAATCATCGGCGGCGGCAATAGGGGCCCAAATGGCCTCAACTTCCTCAATATGCATCGAACAGGGGGATTCCCCCTGCCAATAAGCGTGATCAAAGGTGCGCGAAGGGGCATAGCCTTCCAGAGCGCGGGCAAGCGGCGCAAAGACCTCATTGCTGTAAAGTCCGGCATCGGCGCCGGGGCGGCGCTGCCCGCCGGCCCAATCAAAATAGAAGCGATCAATCTCAACCTTGCTGGTGAACAGCGCCGTTTCCAGGGCTGTGACGACGGCGATGTCTTCCCGATCGCTGCGGGGGGCAACGCCCAATCGCCACAGGACCCGTTCGACAATCGCCTTACGATAGGCCGGGGCGAAGCCCTCAATCGCGGCCACGAGGGCCTCTCTGTCGGCGATGGCGAGCATCGAGTTGGCGAGCTGGACGGCGTCCCAATGGATCGCCTCGGCCTGACGGCCAAAGGCATAGAGCCCCTGTTCGTCAAAATAGGCAGCGGTGAAGTTGGGCTCGAAGGTCGGTGTCCAGCGCCATGGGCCATAGTCAAAGCTCTCGCCCAAGACGTTGATGTTATCGCTGTTGAGGACGCCGTGGACGAAGCCTGCTGCCATGAAGCTGGCCGCCATTTGCGCGGTCCGATCGATCACCAGCCGGACCAAGCGGACAGGTGCATCGGCGTCATCGCCGCTTTCTTCGCCATAATAATGGCGCAGCGCATAGGCCGTCAGGCGGCGGAGGTTGTCCTCTTCCCCAAGCGTCGCCAGCCGCTGAAAACTGCCGATGCGGATATGGCCGTGGGACAGCCGGATGAGCACGGCCGAGCGCGTCGGGCTGGGTTCGTCGCAGCGGTGGAGTGCCTCGCCTGTTTCCACGACCGAGAAGGTTCGGCTCGTCTCAACGCCCAAGGCCTCCAGCATTTCGGTTGCCAAAATTTCGCGGACAGCGCCTTTCAGCGTCAGCCGCCCATCGCCAGACCGGCTATGGGGCGTCTGGCCCGATCCCTTGGTGCCAAGGTCCATCAGGCGACCCGCTATGTCGTGCATCTGCGCAAACAAAAAGCCGCGACCGTCCCCAATATTGGGGTTGTACAAGCGGAACTGGTGGCCGTGATACCGCAAGGCCAAGGGTTCCGGCAGGCTGCCGGGAAGCGGTTCAAACCGCCCGAAATGGCGCACCCAGTCGGCATCGCTTAAGGGCTCAAGGCCGATCGTTGCCGCCGCGCGATCATTGCGGAACCGCAAAATCGTTTCTGGAAAATCGGCAGCCCGAACAGGATCTGCCAGAAAGTCAGCGACTTCGTCGATGGTGCGGGCGGGATGGAAAAGCGGTGCTTGCGAGATGGAAGACATAAGGCGATATGGGGGGGATGGGGAGCCTTGTGCAATACTCGGATGGCTATTGGACGTCGAAAGACGGTCTAAGGCTGCATTACCGTGATTATCCGGGCAGCAAGAGCCGCCCGCCGATCATCTGTATTCCCGGACTGACCCGCAATGCGCGGGACTTTGAACATGTCGCCAAGCGGCTGGCCGGCGATTGGCGCGTCATCTGCGTGGAGCTGCGCGGGCGCGGGGAAAGCGACCATGCCAAAGACCCGATGACCTATGTTCCGGCCAGCTATGTCGAGGACATGGAGCTTTTGCTGGCCGAATTGAAGATCAAGAAGTTCATCTCAATCAGCACCTCGCTGGGCGGGCTGGTGACGATGCTGCTGGCCGCAGCGAAGCCGGGCCGCGTCGTCGGCGCGTTGCTCAACGATATCGGGCCAGTGCTCGATCCGCGCGGCCTCGCCCGTATCCGGTCCAGCGTCGGCCGCAGCTACACCTGGCCCACATGGATCCATGCCGCGCGTGACTTGGGGGACCAGCAGCGCGTGGTCTACCCGTCGTACACGCTGGAAGACTGGCTGGCCTATGCCAAGCGCGTGTGCCGCCTCACCAAGCAGGGCCGTGTCGTTTTCGATCACGACCTGCGCATAGCCGAACCGCTAAAGGCGGATCCCGGCGTGGCTGTTGACCTATGGCCCCTTTATGACGCGTTTGGGGATGCCCCGGTTGCCATCCTGCGCGGCGGATTGTCTGATCTGTTAAGTGAAGCGACCGCCAAGGATATGGCGCGCCGCCTGCCCCATGCGAAGCTGACGACGGTGAGCGGCGTGGGACATGCGCCCGCACTCAACGAGCCGGCGGCGACACGTGCGATCGGAGCGCTGTTAAAGGCTGTCATGACGTGACCCGCCATATCCTGCATTGCCATTCCACCTTCTCGCTTGGTGGAAAGGAAGCGCGGGCGGTGCGGTTGATGAATGTCTTTGGGGACGCTGCTGAACACACCATCCTGTCGGCCATGCCGGACCAGATGGGTGCGCGCGATGCGATTGATCCTGCCATTGCCGTGCACTTCCCAACCGACGCGCCGTCGCTTCAGGGGAAGCCGGGGCCGGGCCGCTACCGCGCGCTGGCGGACTATATGCGCGGGTTTGATCTGGTGCTGAGCTATAATTGGGGCGCGATGGACAGTGTCGGCGCGCGGCGGATGTTCCCCGCCGGTTGCCCGCCGCTGATCCACCATGAAGACGGGTTCAACGCCGATGAGGCAGACAGGCTCAACTGGAAGCGCAATCTGTTCCGCCGGATGATGTTGCCGACAGCAGAGGCGTTGGTGGTGCCAAGCGGGCGGCTGGAAGGGATTGCGCGCACCGTCTGGCATCAGCCGAAGGAGCGTCTCCACCGCATTCCCAACGGCATCGACACGGCCCGCTACGCGGTCTCCCCAAAGGCCGGGGCGATCCCCGGTCTGGTGCGACAGGAGGGAGATATCATCATCGGCACGCTGGCCGGTCTGCGGGCTGTGAAGAACTTGCCCCGCCTTGTGCGGGCAGTGGCGGCGCTGCCGTTGCACGTGAAGCTGGTGATTGTGGGCGAGGGGCCAGAGCGCGCGACCATTGCGGCAGAGGCCGCCGCGCTTGGCTTGGCAGATCGCCTGTTGATGACGGGCTTTCTGGCCGACCCGCATCGCTATGTCGGGCATTTCGACATTTTCGCTTTATCATCCGACAGTGAACAATTCCCGATCTCGCTGGTGGAGGCGATGGCGGCCGGACTGCCTGCTGTCGCGACAGATGTGGGCGATGTGAAGGCCATGGTCGCCCATGAGAACCGCGATCTTATCGTGCCCGCGACAGACGAGCGGTCTTTTGCAGCGGCGCTCGATCTTCTCTCATGGGATGCAAACATGCGGCGCAAACTTGGTGCTGCCAATGCGGAAAAAGCGCGCGCGGACTTCGACGAAATGGCGATGATCTCGCGTTATGCGGCGCTCTATGGCCTGCCCGATCCGGCCACAGGCGCTGCCGCATAACGTCGATTCAATGTGGCCCTAATTTCGTGCGGACGGGCGAACAAAGTCCGCGCAATTTGAATTCAAATGCGTATAGGGGTCGCACAAAAAGGATGCTGACAGGAGCGCTATGTTTAAGGGATTGAAGCCGATCGTTTATCACGGACGCGAAGTCTGGCCGCTGGTTGAAGGCGGCAAGGGCGTTTCTGCGACCAACCATGCCAGTTCCGGTGCTTGGGCGGCGGCAGGCGGCATCGGCACTGTCTCTGCGGTGAATGCGGACAGCTATGACCCAACCGGCAAGATCGCGCCCCAAATCTATGACGGCAAGACGCGCCGGGAACGGCATGAACAGCTGATCCAGTTCGGCATTGAAGGCGCTGTTGCGCAGGTGAAGCTGGCCCATGAGATCTCGTCGGGCAAAGGCGCCATCAACATCAACGTCCTTTGGGAAATGGGCGGCGCGCAGCCGATTTTGCGCGGCGTTCTGGAACAGACCAAGGGCCTGATCCACGGCGTCACCTGTGGTGCCGGTATGCCCTATAAGCTGTCTGAAATCGCAGCCGAATTCGGCGTCTCTTATCTGCCCATCGTCAGCTCCGGCCGCGCCTTCCGCGCGCTGTGGAAGCGGGCTTATTCGAAGGTGCCAGACCTTTTGGGCGCGGTCGTCTATGAAGACCCCTGGCTCGCCGGTGGCCATAACGGCCTGTCCAACGCCGAAGACCCGTTGAAGCCCGAAGATCCTTATCCCCGCGTCAAAGCGCTGCGTGATGTGATGCGTGAAGCCGGCATTCCCGATGCCACGCCTATCGTGATGGCCGGCGGCGTGTGGTATCTGCGCGACTGGAATGAATGGATCGACAATCCGGAACTCGGCCAGATCGCCTTCCAATACGGCACGCGTCCGCTGCTGACGCAGGAAAGCCCCATCCCGCAGGGGTGGAAAGACCGGCTGATGACGTTGGAGGAAGGCGATGTCCTCCTCCACAAATTCTCGCCCACGGGCTTTTATTCAAGCGCGGTGAAGACGCCGTTCCTGCTCAGCCTGCAGGCCCGCAGCGACCGTCAGATCGCCTATGGCCGCGAACAGACGGAAACGCTGACGCATGAGCTTGATGTCGGTGTGAAGGGCAAGAATTATTGGGTCTCGCTCGCCGATCTGAAGCGCGCGCGCGAATGGTTTGGCGCAGGCTTTGCCTTTGCGCTCAAGACGCCGGCCGACACCTTGGTGTTTGTGGCCGATGCGGAGCGCAAGTTGATCCAGAAGGATCAGGCGGAATGCATGGGTTGCCTGTCGCATTGTGGTTTTTCGTCATGGAAAGACCATGATGATTACACCACCGGCTATCTGGCCGACCCGCGCAGCTTCTGCATCCAAAAGACGCTACAGGACATCTCCCATGGCGGCGATGTGGACGATAACCTCATGTTTGCCGGGCACAACGCCTACAACTTCAAGCGCGATCCGTTTTATTCGAACGGCTTTGTGCCGACGGTGAAGCAACTGGTGGATCGCATCCTGACGGGCGATTGATCGGGCGCGGGCGCCGGATCGGTCTGATTGAGACTAACAATCCCGTTTGTGCTGAGCTTGTCGAAGCACGGTTCTTCCTTCGCCGCAAAGCAGGAAGGACAGCCCTTCGACTGGCTCAGGGCAAACGGAGTTTGCTTAGCACAAACGGAGGGTGAGGGAGGGCTGAGGGTCCCTCCCCCTAGTCCAATTCCCAGCTAGTCCAATTCCCAGCCGCGCTCGCCATGGCTGTGGAGATCAAGGCCGTCATGTTCGGCTTCTTCATCCACCCGCATCGGGATGACGAAGGAGACCATCCAGGCGGCGATCAGCGTCATGATGGCGGTCCAAGCTGCCACAGTCACCACGCCAACCAATTGCGCGACCAATTGCGTCGTGACGTTCGCGCCCTCGGCAAAGCCGCCGCCGCCGAACATTTCTGAAAACAGGATGGGCATGAAGAGCGAGCCGAGGATGCCGCCGACACCGTGCACGGCAAAGACGTCGAGCGAGTCGTCAATCTTCCAGCTGTGCTTCACAACCTGCACGAGGAAGAAGCAGACCGTGCCGCCGAGCAGGCCGAGCAGGATGGCACCCATCGGGCCGATATAGCCTGCTGCGGGGGTGACGGTGGCAAGCCCTGCAACAGCCCCTGTGACGATGCCGATCGAGGTCGCCTTGCCGATGCGGATGCGCTCAATCAGCGACCAAACGATAGCCGCGGTGCAGGCGGCGAGGTGCGTGTTGAAGATCGCCGTGGAGGCATCATCATTCGCCGCCAAGGCAGAGCCGCCGTTAAAGCCAAACCAGCCCACCCACAGCAAGCCAGCGCCCACCATCGTGAGGGCAGGGCTGTGCGGGGCCAGCAGCGATTTGCTGAAACCACGGCGCGGCCCAAGCAGCTTGGCGACGATCAACGCGGCGACGCCGGCCGTTGTGTGGACAACGATGCCGCCTGCAAAATCGAGCGTGCCGACATCTGTCGCCAGCCAGCCGCCGCCCCAAATCCAGCGGGCAACGGGGAGATAGACGAGTATCGTCCACAACGTGGAGAAGGCGACCACCCAGCCAAAGCGCACGCGCTCCACAAAGGCGCCGATGACAAGGGCAGGCGTAATGATCGCAAAGGTCATCTGGAACAGGGCAAAGGTGGATTCCGGCAAGGTCGTCCCTGCGCGCAGATCGGCAAGGTTGGCCAGCATCACATTGCCAAAGCCGCCCAGCCAAGGCGTTCCGGCCCCAAAGACGAGGCTATACCCAAAAACGGCCCAGAGCAGGGACACGGTGCACAGGATAACAAAGCTGTGCATGATGACCGAAAGCACGTTCTTGGCGCGGACAAGGCCGCCATAGAACAGCCCAAGGCCGGGAATCGTCATCATCAAAACGAGGGCAGATGCCGTCAAAATCCACGCGGTATCGCCGCTGTCGGATACAATTTCTGGCTGCGCATAGGCAGTTGCCGGAAAGGCAAGCGCACCTGCAACAAGCGCCGCGAGACGACCCAATTTCATGATTTTCCCCTCGAACCCACAATATTTGCGCGTTTGCTAATTGCAGATGCGCCGTCCTGCAAGTCCGACCTCGGTTAAAATGGTCCCTTGACGGACGACCCGAAAGGCCATCACCCTCGCGCGTATACACGAGAGAAGGTTTCTGGCCGGTTATGAAGCTTGTAGTTGTTGAGTCGCCTGCAAAGGCAAAGACCATCGAAAAATACCTCGGCCCCGGTCATCGGGTGCTGGCGAGTTTCGGCCATGTCCGCGACCTGCCGGCCAAGGATGGGTCGGTAAACCCTGACGATGGCTTTGCCATGACGTGGGAGCCTTATGCCGATAAGTCGAAGCAACTCAAGGCGATTGCCGATGAGGCGAAGACTGCTGACACGCTCATCCTCGCGACTGACCCTGATCGCGAAGGCGAAGCGATTTCCTGGCATGTGCAAGAAGTGCTCGCCAAGAAGAAGCTGTTGCCCGCCCATGTGGAGCGCGTGACGTTCAACGCCATCACCAAAGCGGCGGTGCTGGAGGCGATGGCGCGCCCCCGTGGCCTCGACCATGATCTGATCGACGCCTACCGCGCCCGCCGCGCGCTTGATTATCTGGTCGGCTTCACGCTCTCCCCCGTGTTGTGGCGCAAGTTGCCGGGGGCAAAGTCGGCCGGTCGCGTCCAATCCGTTGCGCTGCGTCTGATCGTCGATCGGGAACGTGAAATTGAACTGTTCAAGGCGCAGGAATATTGGTCCGTTCTGGCCAATATGGAGCAGGATGGCGTGCCCTTTGTCGCGCGGCTTGTGCGCCATAAGGGTGAAAAGATTGACCGGCTGACCATCGGCAATGCAGGCGACGCCGCCGCTGCCAAAAAGGCTGTTGAGGACGGGCGCTTTTCGGTCGCGAGCGTCGAGACCAAGCCGCTCACCCGCAATCCGCCGCCGCCGTTCACGACCTCGACCCTTCAGCAGGAAGCGGCGCGCAAGCTCGGCTTTTCAGCGACGCACACGATGCGGTTGGCGCAGGCGCTGTATGAAGATGGGGCCATCACCTATATGCGAACCGACGGCGTCCAGATGGATGGGTCTGCCATTAGTGCGGCCCGCAACGCCATCGCCAGCCGATATGATGCCGGATACGTGCCGGATAAGCCCCGTCAGTATCAGACCAAGGCCAAGAACGCGCAGGAAGCACACGAGGCCATCCGCCCAACCGAGTTCACCAAGGATCGCGCCGGAAGCGGCGATCACGCCCGTCTGTATGATCTGATCTTCAAGCGCGCGCTCGCCAGTCAGATGGCGTCTGCCCGGCTGGAACGCACGACCGTTGAGATGCTGGACGGCACCGGTCAGACGGGCTTGCGCGCCACCGGCCAGGTTGTGCTCTTCCCCGGCTTCCTCGCTTTGTACGAAGAAAGCGTCGACGACAGTGACGGCGACGACGATGCCCGCCGTTTGCCCCGGATGAGCGAAGGCGATGCGCCGGCCAAGAAGTCCGTTAAGTCTGAACAGCACTTCACCCAGCCACCGCCGCGTTATTCCGAAGCCAGCCTTGTCAAAAAGATGGAAGAACTCGGCATTGGCCGTCCGTCGACCTATGCCTCGGTCCTTCAGGTGCTCAAGGACCGTGACTATGTGACGGTGGACCGCAACCGCTTTACGCCCAATGAAAGCGGGCGTCTGGTGATCGCGTTCCTCGAACGCTTCTTCGAACGCTATGTCGCGTACGACTATACGGCGGGTCTTGAAGACCAGCTCGACGATGTGTCGGGTGGCCGCGCCCAGTGGCAGGCCGTGCTCGAAGCCTTTTGGCGCGACTTTAAGCCCAAGACCGTCGAGGTCATGGAGCAAAAGCCGTCCGAAGTGACAGCAGCGCTCGATGCGTTCCTCGCGCCCTTCCTCTTCCCTGAAAAGGAAGATGGCAGCGATCCGCGCCAATGCCCCGCATGCGAAGCCGGCAAGCTCGCCCTGCGCGGCGGGCGTTATGGGGCGTTTGTCGCGTGTTCCAATTACCCTGAATGCAAATTCACCCGCAAGTTCGGTCAGCCGGGCAGTGAGGGCGATGCAGGGTCCAGCGGCCCTGAAGTGATGGGTCAGCATCCGGAGACGGGTCAGGACATCAGCCGCAAGTCAGGTCGCTTTGGCCCCTATGTGGAAATGGGTGAGGGCAAGGAAGCCAAGCGCGCCTCCATCCCCAAGGACATTCCGGGCGACGAGTTCGGGCTGGATTGGGCGGTCAAGCTGCTTGATCTGCCGCGCACCATTGGCGATCATCCGGAAACCGGCAAACCGATCACGGCCAGCATCGGGCGCTATGGCCCTTATCTTGCGCATGACGGCAAATATGGCCGGCTCCAGTCGACCCGCGATGTGTTTGAGACGGGCATGAACGCCGCCGTCGTGAAGCTGGCTGAGGCCGCGGCAGGCGGCGGACGCGCCCGTGGGGCGACGCGGGAGCCGCTCAAGGTGCTCGGGGCTCATCCGCGCACAGAATTGGAGCTGAAGGTCATGGAGGGCCGCTACGGGGCTTATGTGACCGATGGCACCACCAACGCCACGCTGCCCAAGACCGTCACGCCCGAAGCGCTGACGCTGGAGGAGGCCGCCCAACTGATCGACGAACGCGCCGCCAAGGCCCCGGCCAAGGGCAAGAAGAAGGCGCCTGCGAAGAAGAAGGCTCCGGCCAAGAAGAAGGCTGCACCGAAGAAGAAGGCGGACTGATCGCCGTTCAATATTTCGTCACCCCAGCGAAGGCTGGGGTCTCTGGTCGTAGGGCCTGAGATGCCGGCCTGCGCTGGCATGACGTAAAGGGGGAGTGTTCATGGACCGCGCCACCATCTCCCTTGATGCCGAAGTCTGGCTGTGGACATTCAGTGGCGCGTCCTGGCATTTTCTGACGGTAGAGGGGGAGGCGGCAGCGGAGGTGCGCTTGGCCGCGCTGGGGCTGACGCGCGGCTTCGGCTCCGTTCCGGTGGAGGTAGTGATCGGCCAGACGCGCTGGCGCACCTCGCTTTTCCCCAGCAAGGCGTCGGGCGGCTTCCTGCTGCCGCTTAAGGCCGCTGTGCGCAAGGCAGAGGGATTCGCGGTGGGCGACAGGGTCGCAGTGACGATCACCATCTGACGCGGCGCTTCTGGAATGCATTTCCAGACTGGCCATAAGCATCACCGCATTGGCATAGATCGTGGCGCAGAATATTTTAAAAATTTGTTGGACCCGCTTGCAATTTGGAAAGCCTAGGCAAGTCCGCGCGTCGCTGCGTCACAGCGCGGAACGGGTGCTGTGAACCGACTCAGATCTGCGACGAGTTGAGTCCCTAAACTGTCAAATACCCTCTTGCGTCTCAGCGTGGATGAGGCACTATGGATAGTGGCTGAGCCGGGGGGCAACCCAAGTAGTAGTGGTTGGAGACGCGCAAAGCGATTTGCCGCACAGGGCATTTTGTGCCCTGTGGATATCGGGGGCAGTCTGAATTTTCGGCGGTGCAAGCCGCCAAACATGGTAAGAGCAGGGTTTCGACCCGAGTCGAACAAGAGTAGAACAAGAGTAGAACATCGCAGTTGCGGTATGTTGGGGGCAAGAATGGATTTTCGGGATACGCAGGCAGAAGCAAGCGGAGATAATGTGGCAACGATGGCAGAAGCACCGGCCGCTCCCAAAGCGAAGAGCAAGGGCGTGAAGGACACGCGCACGGTGGATGAAGCCTATCCGCTGGAGATCGACCGTAGCCGTGACGCGCTGCTGACCGACTTCGGTAAAGAAACGCTGCGCGACCGCTATTTGCTTCCGGGCGAAAGCTATCAGGATCTGTTCGTGCGTGTGGCCTCTGCCTATGCGGATGATCAGGCACACGCCCAGCGCATCTATGACTATATCTCAAAGCTGTGGTTCATGCCCGCCACGCCCGTCCTCTCCAACGGCGGCACCGGTCGTGGCTTGCCGATTTCCTGCTATCTGAACTCGGTTGATGACAGCCTTGAAGGCATCGTCAACACTTGGAACGAGAATGTCTGGCTCGCGTCACGCGGCGGCGGCATCGGCACCTATTGGGGCAGCGTGCGCGGCATTGGGGAGCCCGTTGGCCTGAATGGCAAGACGAGCGGCATCATCCCGTTTGTCCGCGTCATGGATTCGTTGACGCTGGCGATCTCGCAAGGCTCGCTGCGCCGTGGTTCGGCCGCGGTCTATCTCGACATCGACCATCCTGAAATTGAGGAATTCCTCGAAATCCGGAAGCCCTCGGGCGATTTCAACCGTAAGGCGCTCAACCTGCACCATGGCGTGCTGTTGACGGACGCCTTTATGGAAGCGGTGCGCGAAGGCGCTGAATGGAACCTCAAATCCCCGAAGACAGGCGAAGTCCGCGCGACGGTGGATGCGCGCAGCCTGTTCCAGAAGCTCGTTGAAACCCGTCTTGCCACAGGTGAGCCGTACATCGTGTTCAGCGATACGGTGAACAAGGCGATGCCAAAGCATCACCGTGAACTGGGCTTCAAGGTGTCCACGTCGAACCTGTGTTCGGAAATCACGCTGCCCACGGGTCGCGATCACCTCGGCAATGACCGCACGGCTGTCTGCTGTCTGTCCTCGCTCAACATGGAAACATGGGATGAGTGGAATGGCGACAAGCAGTTTGTGGAAGACGTCATGCGCTTCCTCGACAATGTGCTGACCGATTATATCGACCGCGCCCCGCCGGAAATGGCTCGCGCCAAATATTCGGCAACGCGCGAACGTTCGGTCGGGCTGGGGGTTATGGGCTTCCACAGCTTCCTGCAGGCGCGCAACATTCCGTTTGAAGGGGCCATGGCCAAGAGCTGGAACCTGCGCGTGTTCAAGCACATCGCCGCCAAGGTCAACGAAGCGTCGATGCTGCTCGCCACCGAACGCGGCGCCTGCCCGGATGCCGAAGAACGCGGTGTGATGGAGCGCTTCAGCTGCAAGACCGCGATTGCGCCAACGGCGTCGATCTCGATCATTTGCGGCGGCACCAGCGCCTGCATTGAGCCTATTCCGGCCAACATCTACACGCACAAGACGCTCAGCGGCTCCTTCTCGATCCGCAACCCGCATCTTGAAAAGCTGCTCATCGAAAAGTCGAAGAACAGCGACAATGTGTGGAATTCGATCCTTGAGCAGGGCGGTTCCGTCCAGCATCTCGACTTCCTGAGCCAGGATGAAAAGGACACGTTCAAGACGAGCTTTGAGATTGACCAGCGCTGGCTGATCGAACTCGCAGCAGACCGGACGCCCTATATCGATCAGGCGACCTCGCTGAACCTCTTCATCCCGGCGGACGTTGAGAAGTGGGATCTCCTCATGCTCCACTTCCGCGCATGGGAATTGGGTGTGAAGTCGCTTTATTATCTCCGGTCGAAATCGATCCAGCGCGCAGGCTTTGCCGGCGGCGTCGAGGCGGACAACACGGCGGAAGCGCCCAAATATGAACTCGCCGCTTCGACCGACTATGACGAGTGTTTGGCCTGCCAATAAGCGGCCTTCCACTCGAACCACTCAGAATTAAACTAGGAAGACAGACATGTCCCTTCTCGTAGCACGCAATCAGTACAAGCCCTTCCAATATCCTTGGGCGTATGAATTTTGGAAGCGCCAGCAGCAGATCCACTGGCTGCCGGAAGAAGTGCCGTTGGGCGAAGATTGCCGCGATTGGGCACAGAAGTTGTCCGATCACGAACGCAATCTGCTGACGCAGATTTTCCGCTTCTTCACACAGGCCGATGTCGAGGTGCAGAATTGCTACCACGAACATTATGGTCGCGTGTTCAAGCCGACCGAAATCAAGATGATGCTCACCGCCTTTTCCAACATGGAAACGGTGCACATCGCGGCCTACTCGCATTTGCTCGACACCATCGGCATGCCCGAAAGCGAATACGGCATGTTCCTTCAGTATAAGGAAATGAAGGACAAGCATGATTATCTGAACACCTTTGGTGTCGATAATGATGAAGACATTGCCCGTACGCTCGCCATGTTCGGTGGCTTCACCGAAGGGCTGCAGCTGTTCGCTTCGTTCGCAATGCTGATGAACTTCCCGCGCTTCAACAAGATGAAGGGCATGGGGCAGATCGTCACATGGTCGATCCGCGATGAAAGCCTGCACTGCGAAGGCATCACCAAGCTGTTCCACGCCTTCACGCAGGAACGCGGCTGCCTCACCAAGGCCGTGAAGGACGACATTCTGGATTGCTGCCAGAAGACGGTCCGTCTGGAAGACGCGTTTATCGATCTCGCTTTTGAACAGGGCCCCGTCTCCGGCATGACGCCCAAGGAAATCAAGCGCTACATCCGCTACATCGCCGACTGGCGTCTGGGTCAGCTCGGCTTCTCACCGATGTACATGATCGAAGAGCACCCGCTCCCCTGGCTCGCCCCGCTCCTCAACGGGGTGGAGCACGCCAACTTCTTCGAAACCCGCGCCACCGAATACGCCAAAGCCGCCACCCGCGGTGAATGGAATCAGGTTTGGGACAGTTTCGACCTCCGCAAGGGCGCCAAGGCTGCCAATGACGTGCCGGAAGTCGTTGTGGTGGAGAAGGATATGTTTGAAGCGGCTGGGGTTGCTGCTGAGTAGGGGTGCTTAGCCGATGGCTGGAGTATTTGTTCATCGGCGCGACACGCGATAAGCCTGATCAGCGTTATCAATTCCCTAAGAGCTACTTGTCACGAGCTAAGCAGTTTGAAGGGGATTGGGTTGTTTATCGAGAGCCAGTCAAGGCCGGAAACAAGGGCTTCTATGCGATAGCGCTTGTCGAGAAGATCGTTCCAGACCCAACAAAGGCTGAGCACTTCTTGGCATTGATCAAGCCTGGCAGTTATCTAGACTTCCCTTATCTTGTGCCCCATCGTCTAAATGGTCAGTTGGTAGAGTCTGACTTGCGCACGTCTATGGCATCGGTGCGCACCCTTTCGCCGCGAGATTTCGCAAAAATTGTTGGCTTAGGTTTGGGCGATCACGATGACATACTTCCGCGCACCGATCAGTTAAGCGGGAGTTTCTTGGCTGAAGACCGTTCCGCGTTCGCGTTTGACGAAGAACAGGAGAGGCGTCAGGTCCTCACGAATAGAACTGTCAGAGACGCAGCGTTTCGGAAGGTTGTCATAGAAGCCTACGAATGCAGATGTGCATTTTCTGGTTTGAAAATTATAAATGGTGGTGGTCGAGCTGAAGTGGAAGCTGCCCATATAAAGCCGGTATCGGCAAATGGACCCGACAGCGTGAATAATGGGTTGGCTTTATCGGGTACGCTTCATTGGATGTTTGATCGAGGTTTATTGACGCTAGACAACGATTTTTCGATAAAGATTTCTCGACACGTCAATGATTTTGACAGCGCGGAACGGCTGCTTTTGCCTAATTTGCGGGCGATAGTTCCTTCTGATCCATACCTTCACCCGCGCGCTGACTTTATCGCCTGGCACCAAGAGCACGTTTTCAAGCACTGATACCCAATCGCCAAAAGAACAACGCGGGATTTACACCCGCGTTGTTCTTTCTTGTCCAACAAATAGCAGCGCCTACTTCGCCGCCGGAACCCCCGGCTGCACCTTCTTCGCCACATATTCCACGAAGTCCTTGGAATAGGCGTCGCGCAGTTCGGTCTTGGCGGCGTCCACCATCTCAGGCGTTTTGGGCGGGAAGTTTTCCAGCGGGTTCTTGACCTGCCCGGTTGCGGTATTGGTCGCCTTGGGCTTTTCGTAGACTGTTTTCGGCGGGGGCACACTAAGCCTTGCCCGCGCCGCTGTGCGCTGTCACGAAGGGGGCGCACAAATTAGGAGAGACGACACCATGGGGGCCATGATCATTTTTATCCGCGAACGCATCCGCGATGCGACCGCGTTTGAAACCTACGGGAAAAAGGCCGGGCCGACGCTCGCCGGTCATCCCGGGACGCCGCGGGCCTTTTATGGGGCGTGCGAAACGCTGGAAGGCGCACCTGTTGAAGGTGTTGTCGTCATTGAGTTTCCCGACATGGCCGCCGCCCGCGCCTGGTATGACAGCCCGGCCTATGTCGAGGCGCGCCAGCACCGCCACCTTGGGTCCGACTACCGCGTGGTCATCACCGAAACGCTCTGAGGCCGATGGCCGGACATATTGGGCGGCAGCAATGAGGGGGATTTGTTAACCTTGCCCCGTCATTCTGTCGCCCATGTTCGGACCCCGCATCACAACCGTTTTTGCCAGCCGCTGGCGCGCCATTTGGTTTGCCGCCTCGATTCTGCTGTTCGCCTATATGTCTGTGCCGGCAGCGGATGATGCAGCGGCAAGTTCTAACAGCGAAGCATCGACCGCAGATCGGGGCTCTGACGGGCTGACGGCGGAAGAACGCGAACGCGCGCAACAGGCCATCGCCGCAGTTGAGCGCGCAGGCAGCTGATAAGCTCTGCTGACGCATGTTAGCCCACTGTCTCAGCGGGTTCTTCTTTGATCTGCCATAGGCATCTCAACGGGCGGGACCCAATGGAGTCTATTGATCATGCGTAAGATGATATTCGCGACGATGCTCGCCGCCCTGGCGCTGCCAACCGCCCCGCTGTTTGCGGACCCTCATGGCCATGCGCCTGCCTATGGTCGCCGCCAGAAGGAGGAGGCGCGTCAGTCTGACCGTTACCGGCAAGATTATCGCTATGACCGTCGCGGGCGGTATGTCACGCCGCAACGCTTGGCCAATTACGACCGCGTCTGGCGCGGGAATGACGGGCGCTATTACTGCAAGCGCCGGAACGGCACGACAGGCCTCCTGATCGGTGCGGCCGTTGGTGCTCTGCTGGGCCGTGAACTGGATGGCGGCCGCACCCGTACGCTCGGCACGATCCTTGGCGGTGCGGGTGGCGCCCTTATCGGGCGGTCGATGGATCGGGGCGAGGTGCGCTGTCGCTAACACAGAGGCTGCCTGGCCCCTGTGACCGGATGTTTAAGTCAGTTCGCGGATGCGCTTGGCGATAAGCTGGAAATCACTGTCCAATTGATCGGCCATTGAGCCAGTCTCCATCGCGGCGAGCGCGACGATCTGGGGCATGGAGAGGCTGAGGGTCAGGTTGCCACTGTAACGGCCATCGGGCAGCTTGAGGCCCTTCACAGGCGGACCAAGACGCACCGGGCGCGATCCGCGAAGTTTGGCGCTGATCAGCTGCAGATGCAGGCCGCGCGCCGCCAGATGGTCTTCGACAAGCCGCCGTCGGCTTGTGTCCATCATCACCGATGTCTGGACTTCCAGCGGGCGGGGCTGGTCTTCATGGGTGTATTTTGAATGCGCGACCGCAATGGGACCAAAATCCAGGTCGCGCATCAATCGCTTCGCGGCGGCATCGAACTGGTGCACAACCCGCCGAAGTTCGCCGGGGGCAAGTGTGGAGTAAAGCTCAAGCTCATAGATTGCGGCACTCAACCGCACGAGCAAGCCGAGATTGGCGAGATCAGGCAGCCGCTCCACGCCCGGCCATGAGGCGGGCCACTCATGCTTTGAAAAGATCTTGGCAAAGCTGTCGGGAAGGGCGGTTATCCCGTTCCGTGCTGCTGCCGGTACAAGCGCAAAGGCGCTGGAGGGCGGGCCGCCCAGAAATTTGGAACCAGACAACAGAACCGTCGCCCCACGGGAGAGGTAGGCCGCAATATTGTCGCGGCTGATCCGCCCCTGTGTCGCATCGACAACGAGCACCATCGCCGGACCAAAGCGCCTGCGCAGCGCATCCAGATGCGGAATGGACAGCGCAACGAGCCCGCTCAGGCTGCCATGCACAATACGGACAATCGGTTGGCGGCCGTCACGCTGCGCCAGTTCCACCGCAGAGGCGATGGCCAGCATCGTATCTTCAGACGGAATGGGATCACCGGCCGCGTCCCGCAGCGGCAGGGAGAGGAGTTGGATCTGCGCTGCGAGCGCGGCGTCGTTGGGCGCGCCTTTGGTGACCGGCAGCCCGATCGCTGTTCTGTCGTCGGTATGCAGCCCTGCTGCCGCCTGCACACAGCCGGTGTCAGCTTCCTCCAGACCAAGCACAATGTTGGTTAGGCCCGCGCTGGCGTCGCGGTGTCCGAGGGCCAGGGCGACATGTTCCAGCTCCACGCAAGAGGCGGCGAAAACGATGTCCACTGAATGCGGCAGATTATAGCTTTCCCGCAAACGCAGCCGCAGCTTTTCCAATTGGGTGCCATAGTCCTGGCCGGCGATGTCATAAGGTGCATCCAAGTCTGCCAAGAGCCGCTGGGCAGCCGCGAAGGCGCCCGGCGAAATGCTGTTTGCAAAGGCAGATGCATAAGACGGGTCGGGCGTCGGCTTTGCAGAGACATGGAATGCATTCAACCCCGATGTCTCATCGAGCCGGATCGAGCTTCCGCCGCCCTGTGTCAGAAAATGCGTCGCTGCATATGTGAGCGAAGACCCTTCGGACAGGAAGGGGAGCGTTGCTGAAAGGGTGCTCGAACTGGCCATAAACTGGACCTTTAAGAACCTTTGGTGACATTCTCAGGTCATTTATATGACATTTTTATGCGCGCGATCCGGTCAGCTTCTCTGGGGAACGGCGCCTGAACTTTGAGCGGACGGGCCTAATTGGGCCACTCCCGATGGACATCGACAATCGCAAGGATTGTGACGTCCTCCCCCAGCCGATCATAGATCAGCTTATATTTGGGGTGCACAACCAATTCACGCGTGTCGAGCCGGGCGCCGAGGGTTGAGCCAGCGCCAAGCTCTGCCAGCGTATCGACGCCTTCCTCAAACAGCATATCCAGGGCGTCGGCCGCAAAGATGCTGTCCTTTGCCGTGAACGCGAAAATGGCAATGCGGTCGGCTTCGGCGGAAACGGTCCAACGGACGTTCATATCGCAGCCGCCCTTGCAGCGGCCCGATATCGGGCGAAGCGGGCTTTCATATCATTATGATCATAGACCCTGCCGGCCGCCACATCGGCGCGCGCGCGCCGCAGCTTGGCCGGAAGCCAGCCTGCGGCCACGGCCACGGCGTCTTGTTCCGCGATGAACTGGCGCATCGCGGCTCGCAAAATTTGCGCCGCCGGACGGTCTGCAGCCTTTGCAGACTCCACAAAGGCCCGCTTGAGATCGTCATCGACGCGGAAGGTGAAGGTGGCGTCACTCATGAAATGTAAGGCCTATAGAGTTTTATAGAACATACTTTGTAACACATTAGTTGATAAATGTGAAGATTTTTCGGTATTTTTTTGTCATAAATGGTGAATGGCGTTCCTGAATGTTGCATTTTGCCGAAATTAGGTCAGCTTCGTGACATTGAAGAACAAACGAAGTGGAGAATGTCATGTCGGTCTATCGTTTCCTGCTGCCACTGGTCGCTATATGTGGATCTGCTGTGGCGGCTGAGCCCGCAGCGTCTGTTTCCAGTGATGCTTTGGCCAATGGCCAGTATCGCCAAGCGGTCGCCGAGCTCCGTCAGGGAAGTCTGGATCAGGTCAATGATCCGGCACGTCTGATCAACCTTGGCACAGCCTATGCGCGCCTCGGTGACTTTGTGAATGCCTCTGACGCCTTCCGCCGCGCCATGTATAGCGACGTCCGCTATGATCTTGAGCTGGCGGACGGCAGCGTCGTCGATTCCCGCTATGCCGCCCGCCTTGCGCTCGCCAAGCTGGCGAAGGACTCCCGCAAGCAGACAGCCGCCCGCTAAAAGGGGTGTGCCGCCCGCAGGCGGCACCCTTAGCCGGGGATCACACCCGTCAATTTGTGCCCGACGGGGGTCTCCGCAAATCCAAGCGCCTTCAGCGCGCCCTGATCAAGGGTGTCGCTGGGGCGCAGGATCATGATGAAGCGCTGCTGGCCCTTATCAGGAAGCTCGAGGGTGAGGGTGCCCTTCGCCTCGGGATCGCTCAGCCGGAACGAGAGCTGGCCGTTCGCACACACGGCTGCCCCAGACATTTGTGGCCCGACCGCGCGGGTCAATAGGCCATCGGCAAGATACACAGTCATCTGGCCGCTGGCTTCCGTGCAACGGCCATTTTTGTAGCGCAGGCTCAGACCCGATAGTTGCGCTGTCTCAACACCAACGGCGCGCATGTCGCGGCCCAACACAAGCCGCGCATCGACATTGCGGATGCCTTGGCCCGCTAGCCCTGCATAGCCTTCGCCCGACATCCCCTCGCCCGAAAGCGCGGAGACCCGGAAACGGGCTGTGCCGGTCAGGAGATCAAGGGGGGAAACCCGCACCTGAAGATCGCCCAAGCGCGCGCCCTTGAACGCGGCATCCAGCATCCGGCCTTTCCAGGCAGTGCCATCCACGGTCCGCGCGGTAAGGCCGGTGTCGCCCAACCCCGCCACTGAGGCGAGGATCGCCAGCGGCAAGAGCCAAAGCGCAAAGCCGAACAGCGTGAAAGTGCCAAAAGCGATCCAGGCGTGCCGGGGAGAGATGCGGGCCATCATGCGCCGCGCGCCCGCAGAACAGCGTCAAAAGTCACGGTGCCGTCCCCGTTTGCGCGGATGCTGGCGGTCTGCGCGATCACGCCTTGCCGTTCGAGCCCGCCGAGCCATGCAAATAGTGCGCGTGCCTTCGCCGCGCTGATGACCACCTGATATTGGCCGGGCTGGCCTTGTTCGTTTTTGGCGAGGGTGAAGCCGGCCTCAATCGCCGATTGGGTGATGACCGCTCCGACGTCGAGCCCGCTGCTGGCAGGCGCCGCGCCGATGCGCTTTGCCTCTGCAACCATGGCCTGTGTGCGGGACAGCCGGTCAAGCGCTTCGGACTGAACCGTGCGGGATGATTCAAGATAAGCATTTACCGGCCGCCAGATCAGCAGCCAAGCCACCATGACGGCGACAAGCGCTGCAAGGGCCAGCAAAAGGATGTGCTCGCGTGGTGTCCGGCCAAGCCACCAGTCCCGCAGATCGTCCATCATTTCACCCTCACTTCAAATGCGGTGCGCCGGGCGCCATTGGTCACGCTGGTGGGCCCCCGGTTGACGTCTAGTCCAGCGGCCCGGATGCGGTCTGCCATCGCCAAGAGGTCAGCTTCGTTTGGCGCCTGCACAGTCGCCTTGGCAACGCCCTGCGCATCGAAGGTGAGCGCGGCAAGCGAACTGCCCTTGGTCGATTTCACCGCATCCAGAAGCGCCGCCGCTGTTGGGCTAAAGCCAAGGCCGGGTCCGCGCAGGGCGGTCAGCCGCCGCTCCAGCGCGGCTTGCGGCTCCAATTCTTCGCCGGCGACGACCGTGCGGGCAAGGTCATCCGATGTCCGGTCAATCTGGGCGGCGGACCATTGAAGGCGCACGGCGAGCATCAAGGGGGTGAGGACAGTCGCCAGCAAGATGAGGCCAACAAGGATGCCGCATATCTGCGCAAAGCGCCGCGTTGAGCCCAAAGTGCGCGCGGGCGCAAAGGCCCCCTGTCGCAAATCAACTTCAGCGGCCACCACCGCACGGGCAAGCTGAAGGACCGCGTCTTCCCCGGTCAGTTGCTCAACATGCTGGTTGGCAATCAGAACCTCGTCATAGGCCGGGTCTGATAGGAAGGCGAGATCGCCGCTCCGCAGCACTGTTTCTTCGGCCACAGCCATTCGGACAAAGCCCTGTTCCATAGCGGGCGGAACAAGTTGGGCCGGGATGATCGGCGCAGGTGCGAGGCCCGCCTCTGTCAGGTCTGCCAGCCAGGCGGCGAAGCGGTGGCGGTCGACAATGGCGATATGGGCACCAGCTGCAAAATGCAGGTCCTCAGGCGCGGCAAGAACGCTGTCTGCGGCCACCCGCTGGCCAATCGCGAGCGCCTGTGCGCGGGGGAGGCCTGCGCCAAGGCCCATGAAGAGCGTCGTCTCAGCGGCCGGATAAATCGCCGCAACCGCTTCATTTTCGGCGCGTTCGGGCAAGCCGGTGCCGGATTCGACCGGCGCGCCGTCCGCAAAGCGCCACCAGCGCCGCTGTTCCCCGGCTAAGAGAACCAGTCCCGTATAGTCTGTCACGAATTTCCCCCAAAACTTCGCCGGACGGTTTTGATGACCTGCATCCGGCCATCCAGCAAGCTGGACTGACGGAATTGGATACCGCCCAGTTCGATCGCAATAGCCAAGTCGAACCAGGTCGTCCGTAATTGTGGTTGGCCAAGCACCTCCGCTGCGGGAGTTATTCCGCCGAGTGCCGGTAGCTTCCAGAAATCAACCATGCTCGAATAGCCATCGGCGGGCCGTTCGGCGATGAGTTTGCGCGCCGAGGCGTCGGGCAATTGGCCCGGCATCAGCATCATCAGCAAGGGAAACTGTTTTTCGGTCAAGGTGTTGACGTTCAGCGGCGACAATTCCGTATCGGGCAGGGCGCAGACCCACGGGCGCAAGGCTGTGAAGACCTCAGGCGAAACACCCGCGACGGCCCGTAACTCACTGGCGTCGGCCATCAACGTATTGCCGGTGCGGTAGCCGTCATAGCTTTCGTCTTCCGCGCCGCCGGGCAGCGGCTGGGTATCGGTGTCGATCCAGTCTGTCGCGGCGAGAGAAATCCGGCGTGCGGTCGGTCTGGCGATGCCAATGGCGACCATCAGGCCCTCAAACTGGACAATCGCAGCTGGCCGCGCGGTATAGCCGCCTTCTTCGCCGCCTATGACAAGCGAGTTCAGGTTGAAGCAGTTCCCCGCATCGCGCAGCGTCACGGTGGCCGTGCCGCCGTCGATGGGAAAGGGCATGGCTTTGCCCATCCAGCCACCTGCCAAGGTTGTGCGTCCCGGCGACGCTTGCGCGATGTTGGCAATGCGCGAGGCGGCGACCAGTTCACCTGCCTGCGCATAAGCACGCGACTGGTCCATCGCCGACATGTTTCCGGCAAGGCGCGTGGCAATTGTCAACTTGTCCAGCGCCGACATGGCGAGGACCGAGATGACGGCGACCAACAACAGCACGGTCAGGAGGGCGGCGCCTTCTTCCTTGCCCCGATTGTCTTTGCGCCGGTCGATCATGCGCCTGTCCCAATAAGAAAGACGCGGCGCACAGAGACACCGTCGCGCTTCACGAGGGTAAGCTCGGCGGCAACCGGAAGGGCGGTCGGATCGTCATTGGTCGCGCCGTCACCCCATTGGCCTTTGGCGTCGCGCAGCCGGACCGTGGCGGAAGCGAGGTCCTGCGCTAGCGTCATTTCTGTTTCAGACCCGGCGCCATCCAGCATGGGGCGGGCGGCCCGCACCAGACGGTTGCCGTCCATGCGCAGGTCCACCCGCTGGAGTTCCGCCCTTGAGGCATCGGTCGTGTTCGACCAGCCGGCCCGCACATAAGAGAGCAAGCGCCCATCGCCGGGGCCGGCAAAGGCAGGTTCCAGCCGGCCATTGGCGTCCCTTGTCGGGCGCGCGACGGCCTGCTGCAAGTCGGCCTGCAACAAAGCGGAAATGCGTCTTTCTCCAGCCACCCTGCCCAGCGCAGTCCCAACAGCGGCTTGCGTTGAGACTGCCGACCCAAGCATGCTTGTGCCCGCTGCCGCCAGCAGGCCGAAGATCGCCAAGGCGACAACCAGCTCGACAAGGGTGAAGCCCTGCGTCTCGTGCGTGGCGACCGTCATTTGGATTTCCGCACGACCGTCAGCGCGCCTGCAAAGCGGCGCTGGGGGTCTGTTATGGTGATATCGACACGCAATAGGGCGGGATCAGCCGTGCGGCTCGTTGTGCGCGCCCAGATCCAGCTGCGGCCACCATTCTCGGTGGTGCCGACCGCACGGCCAACCGTTGGTGCTATGGGATCGGTGATTGTCTCGGCAGCAATATTCTGTGCCACTATCTGGCCAAAGGTCCGTGTCGCGACATCCGCCGATGTGCGCACCGTCGCTGCATCCAGCCGGATCAGGGCGAGCGCAGCGATGCTGAAGATGGCGAGCGCCACCATCATTTCAATGAGGGTAAAGCCCGACTCACGATCCGACATGGACCGCGCCTTCAGCATCAATCGACACGCCAATGGCCGTGTCATTGTGCAACAGAGACACTTTCGCCGGTTCGCTGGGCAGGCCCGTGGGATCAAAAACGATCCGCAAATCTCCATTGGCGGCCGTGCTGGCCCGCGTTTTGGCATCCCAGCGCACTGGAGCGAATGGCTTTTCAGTCATGGCCATCCACCGGCCATCCAGCCGCCGTTCAAACCGGTAGCTCTGCGGCCCGATGGCGACGGCCATATCGCGGCCCTCGATGATGGCGGCATCCCGCAACGCAGAGGTCCGCGCCGCAAAGGCTTCCGCTTCGTTGCGCACGGAACCTGCCGGGTCGCGCATGTTGAGCGCCACTGCTGCTGTTGCTACGCCCAATATGGCCACCACGACCATCAGTTCCACCAGGGTAAAGCCCTGCTGGTCTTCTGGTGTCTCGCGGTGTGCCGAATTGCGGGTCATGGGGAAGGATTGGCCCTTTACTGCCAGCTGCCGATGTCGGCCCCGTCGCCCTCGCCACCTTCAGCGCCGTCAGAGCCGAACGAATAGACATCGAACGCGCCATGCTGGCCGGGCAGGCGATATTGGTAGTCTTTGCCCCAAGGGTCCTTGGGGAGCTTGCGGATATAGCCGCCTGTGCCGCCCGGCGCTGTGCTCGTCCCGCCGAGCAAGGCATTGAGGCCTTCGGCTCCGTCCGGGTAGCGCAGGGTGTTCAGGCGGTACATCTCAATGGCCTGGCTCAATGTTGCGATATCGGCCTTGGCCTTGCTCTGCATGGCCTTGTCCTGGCTCGGCAGGACGTTGATCATGACGACGGTGGCCAAAAGGCCGATGATCACGATGACGACCAGCAACTCGACGAGGCTGAAGCCGTCTTCATTGTCCTGATCCGTTTCTGCAGCGGGGAGGGGTGTATGTTTCATGTCAGCCTTTCAAGCAGCAGCAAGCGTTTCGATCTGAAGGATGGGCAGCAGGATCGCGAGCACGATCAGCGCCACGACGCAGCCCATGATCACGATGATAGCAGGTTCAAGGAGCGAGAGCGCGGTCGCCGTGAAGCGATCAAATTCGCGCTCCAGATAGTCGGCAGACCGTTCCAGCATCTGATCCAACTGGCCTGAGCTCTCGCCTGAGGCCGTGAGATACACCAGAAGCGGCGGAAAGACGCCTGCACGCTTGAGCGCTGCCGACAGGCTGCCGCCGCTGCGCACCGCTTCTGCAATGTCCTGCGTGGCGACGCGCAACGCGCGGTTGTGGACGGTCTGTCCGGTCAAAAGGAGACCCTCGAGAAGGGGAAGGCGGCTGGCGACCATCGTTGCCAAGGTGCGCGCCATCCGCGCGGCATGCAGATCGCGGATGAGCTTGCCTGCCAGCGGAAGCCGCAGGATCGCCCCGTCAAACCGGAGCCGCGCTTCAGGACGGCGCAGTGTGTGGGCGCCAAACAGAGCGCCGCCGATAAGGCCCACGAAAATGAGCGGCCACCAGTTGGCCAGAAAGCTTGAAAGCGAAATGATGATCCGGGTCAGCAGCGGCAATTGCTGGCCGACATTGTCAAACTGCTCAACAATGCGGGGCACAACCCAGACCATGAGCGCGAAGACAACGACCATCGCCACCACGGTCAGGACGATGGGATAGGCCAGTGCCGCCGTAATCCGCCCGCGCACTTCGGCCTGGCGCTCCTGAAGGTCCGCCAAACGGTCAAGGATTTGGGGGAGGGTCCCGGCGGCCTCACCGGCAGAGACCATCGCACGGTAGAGCGGTGGGAAGCTGCGCGGGGCACGCGCCATCGCTTCGGCAAGGCGCAAGCCTTCAAACACGCCGCCGTGCACGTCGCTTGCAATCTGGCGGACATGATCCTGCTCGGTCTGCCGCACGATGGTGCGCAGCGCTTCTTCCAAGGGGGAGACCGCGCAGAGGGTCGACAGCTGCCGTGTGAACAAGGTGAGTTGCTGCACCGACATCTTGCGCTGCTTGAACCGCGCGAGCGAAAAGAGCGGCGTGCGTGCTGCCGTCCTCCCGGTCGAATGGGTGACTTCAACAGGGTAGAGATTGCGGCGCTGAAGAAGGTCGCGGGCGGCCCGCGCATCCTCTGCGTCTATCGTGCCGCGCCGTTCACGCCCGGACGCGTCAATCGCTGCGTAATCAAAGCTGCTCACTGCCCGCATCCTGACGAGAAACGCGGATCGCTTCTTCCGCTGTGGTGACGCCGTCGCGCACGAGGCCGAGCACCGATTGAGACAAGGTCGGCGCCGTTGCAAAAACGTGGCGCGAAATGCGGTCCTCATCTGATCCGTCGTTGATCATCTGGCGGATGCTGTCGTCGATGCGGATCGCCTCATACACGCCGACGCGGCCCTTAAAGCCGGTGTCATTGCATTTGGCGCAGCCGCCGGGTTCAAAGATGCGCTCTGCATTCAGGCCGGGCAACTGCCGGTTGGCATCGGTGGCGGCATGTTCGACACGGCAATGGGGGCACAAACGCCGGACAAGGCGCTGCGCCAGCACCGCACGCAATGTGGAGGCGAGCAGGAACGGTTCCACCTTCATATCGCGCAGACGGGTGATCGCCCCGACGGCATCATTGGTGTGGACCGTGGACAGAACGAGGTGCCCGGTCAGCGACGCCTGCACCGCGATTTCCGCTGTTTCCCGGTCCCGGATTTCCCCGATCATCACGACGTCCGGGTCCTGCCGCAAAATGGCGCGCAGCCCGGCGGCAAAGGTCATGCCGACCTTGGCATTCACCTGTGTCTGGCCGACGCCTTCAATGGCGTATTCCACGGGGTCTTCCACCGTCAGGATATTGCGTGACCCGTTGTTGAGCAGGCGCAGGCCTGCATAGAGCGATGTCGTCTTGCCGGACCCGGTCGGGCCTGTGACCAGCACGATGCCATTGGGTTCGGACAGGGCGCCGCGGAAGACAGCCAGGCTGGCCGGGTCCATGCCGAGCTCATCCAAGCCCATGGCGGCATTGTCCTTGTCGAGGATACGCAGCACGACCCGTTCCCCGGCGCGGGCCGGAAGCGTCGACACACGCACGTCGAGTTGCTTTCCGCCCAGTGTCAGCGAAATGCGGCCATCCTGCGGGATGCGCCGTTCGGCAATGTCGAGCCGTGCCATCACCTTGATGCGGCTGACGACAACAGGCGCGACATGCGCCGGCAGCCGTAGGGCTTCACGCAGCAGTCCGTCGATCCGCATGCGGACAACAAGCGCGGATTCAAAAGGCTCGACATGCACGTCGGACACGCCCTGCCGCACGGCCTCTGCAATCATGCCATTGATCAGGCGAATGACCGGGGCATCATCTGCGGTGTCGAGCAAATCGTCTGCCGAGGGCATGCCGCCGACGAAGAGATCACTGTCTTCTTCCGCTCCGAAGTTTCCGGCGGCCGCCGCTGCCGAACCATCCAGCGCATAGGTGCGCGACAGTTGATCATCGAAAAGCTCGTCGCTGGTCTGTTCAACCGAAAAAGGGCGCTGAAGCCAGCGGCGCAGTTCCGGCAAAGCGCGGGCATCGGCGCCCGGACGCATCAAAACGCGCAGTCCGCCTTCTGCGCCATCATGGAGGAGGACCCCATGTTTGCGCACAAAGGCATAGGGCAGGACAAGCGTGTCCACCCCTTCTGCTTCAATGGGGACCTTTTCGGTCAATTCTTTGGCCCTTCTGCGGCCGGTGGCGCGGCGGGGACTGCTTCGGTCGCCGCCGGGGCAGGGAGAGGAAGCTCCGCCCCCATATAGTCGCGGACCAGTTCGTCGAGGCTCGGCTCCTCATTGGGACGCAGCAACAATTGCTGGTCGCGGATATAGCCATAGCGACGCTCTGCAAGCTTGCGCGCATCTTCGGCATTGCGCAGGATTGTCGGGCGGATGAAGACCATCAAATTGGTCTTCTCACGTGACTTGGCGCGTGACCGGAAGAGTTGGCCCAGCCCCGGAATGTCGCCGAGCAAGGGGATCTTTTCAATCGTGCGGCGTTCATTGTCATCCAGCAGGCCGCCCAAAGCGACAATCTGCCCGTCATCGACCGTCACCGTCGTCTGGATTTCCCGCTTGTTGAGGATGAGGTCATTGCCATTGCTGCTGACAGGCCCGGCAATCGAGCTCACTTCCTGACGGATGAACAGCTTGATCGCGTCACCTTCATTGACCTGCGGCTTCACTTCAAGCTGGATGCCGACATTCTGGCGTTGGACGGTGCGGAAGGCATTGTCGAAATTATTGCCCAGCTTTTCGCCGGTCGTAATTGGCACTTCCTGCCCGACGAGGATTTTCGCTTCTTGGTTGTCGAGCGTGACGACCGATGGCGTCGAGAGGATGTTGGACTTATTGTCCTGCTGCACGGCGTTGATGATGGCGCCGAAAACACCATTACTGCCGACATTGGTCGCAAAGCCACCAAAGGCGCCCGCCGCACCCAGCACCGAGTTTACCGCCGCTTGGGCCAGTTGATCGCTGACCGGATTGTTGGTCGTCGTCGTCGTGGTGTTGCCGTTGATCGTTGTGGTCGTGGTGTTCAAATCCCGCGCGGCGACAGCGCCTGCAATCGTCAGAATATTGGGGGCCGCGTTGGAGTAATTGGTCGCGGCAAACGGAATGTTGCTGCCCGGCTTTCCACCGAGCAGGAACTGGACGCCCAGCTTGCGTGCGGCGGTGTCCGAAATCTCGACGATGATCGCTTCGACCAGAACCTGTTCCCGCCGCGTGTCCAACTGGCGGACGACGTCCCCCAGCGTGCGCTGCATTTCTGACGGTGCGGAGATGATGATGGCGTTGGCGCCTTCATAGCGCGCAATGACCGGTGCATTTCGCCCGCCTGAAGAGGGCGCTGAAACAGGTGTGGCCGCCGGAGTGGCCGGTGCCTTGGAACCGGCCGAGGCCTCTTCGCTGCCGCCTGAAATCGCCGCTTGGCCGACAAGCTGCTGGAGCACGGGAAGGAGCTTGGCCGCGTCTGCATGTTGGAGCCAGATCACACGGACTTCGGCACCGCTTGCGGCGCGCTTGTCGAGGTCACGGGCGATGGCGGCAAAGCGGGAGACTGTGCCCCGGTCCCCGCGCAAGGCGATGGAGTTGCTGCTATCGATGGCGACAATCGCGACGCCGCCGCGGGCATTTTCCCCGCCGCCGCTGCTGCCGGTGATCAGCTGCTGCAGCGATGTGGCGAGTTCCCGCGCATTGGCGTTCCTCAGCGCAATCAACTCGGTGGAGGCGCCATCGGAATCGATCCGCTGGAGAAGGGACCGGATGCGCCGGATATTGTCGGCATAGTCGGCGACAACAAGGCTATTGGCGCCGCGATTGGCTGTGACAGACCCTTCACGGCTCACCAGAGGGCGCAGCGTGTCCACCGCTGACGAGGCCTCAATGGAACGCAGGCGGAAGACTTCGGTGATGAACTGGTTGCGGGCCGCCCCTGACAGGCCGATCTTGCCGGGCTGGGCGGCGGCTGTTTCAGCAGGCTGGATGCGGTAGGCACCATTGGACGTCGGGATGGCGACAAGGCCATTGGCGCGCAGTGTGGACAGGAACACCTCAAAATATTCGGAGCGTGACAGTGGCCGGTCCGACACGACGGTCACCTTGCCCTGCACGCGGCCATCAATGATGAAGTTGCGTCCGGTGACGCGTGAGGCGTCCTGAATGAAGGCCCGCACGTCGGCGTCCCGCAGGTTGAGCGTGGTCTGCGCGATCACCGGCGCATAGGCGGCCAGTGCGAGCATGAGGCCAGTTGCGACCCGTTTCATTTTGATATCCTTGCATTGAGCGGCACGAGTTGGCCCCCGCGCTCGACTTGGAGTGTCAGATTGCCTTTGTCGGGCAATTGCGAAATGACGGCAACGGCATCCTGAACCGACTGGGCGGGGACACCATTGAGGCTGACAATGACGTCGCCCGGTTTCAGGCCGGCGGCATTGAAAGCGCCACCTTCGCCCTTGGGCTGGACGAGAAATCCGGTGATCTTGCCGCCAACGTTGCGCGGCGTCAGTGAGATATCAGTTGTAAAGCTTGCCGCATTGAGCGCGCCTGTGCCTGATGATCCTGCCTTGCCACCAGCCGCCGCATCGCCTGCCGTGCCGCCTGGGGCTGCAACAGACTGATCGAGGAACAGCGTTTCATCCGCGCCACCATTGTCCAAAGTGACATGGTCATAAGCGACGGCTTTCAGCCGGACGCCGGGAACAATTTCATCCCCCACAGCGAAGCTGGATTGGACACCATCCGGCGCGGCGATGATCGCGCTGCCAAAGCCGGTCGCCTCATTGAGGCTCACGCCAAACAGCTTGAGCGTCAGCGATGTGACCGTTGATCCATTGGCGTCGGCATCGGTGCCGCCAAAGGGATCAAGCGTGCCAAGATCAAGCGTCGCCAGCGTGCCCTGAAGCAATGTTGCCTGCGGCCAATTGCCAAGGGTGCCGAGCGGTTTTGTTGTGGCCCAGATCAGCCGGGCGCCTTGAAAGGCAAGGATGGCGCCGAGCAGAATCAGGGTCAGGCGGCGCGCAAGCGGCCAGAAATTCGCACGCATCACGCAGGGCCGCCACAGGCGAGGCTGGCCGGGCATTCAGATCGTGTAGTCGGGCCCACCGGGACTCCTCGCTTACTGCAGAACGGGACGCCTATGACATTTCTATTACACATTTGCGACAGACATAATTCGGGCCGCAGAACTATGTCTGCGGCCCGATTTGATCCCGACCTTGTCGACATCAGGGCCGAGGGTTGAAAACCGTCGGCCCGTCATCGCACTCAGAACTTGAAGGTCAAGCCGAGCTCGAACGTCGTCCCCATCCGGTATTTGTTGTAGTAAATGATGTTGTTACCGTTCTGCTGGAACTCTTTATACTCAACGCGCAGCAGGTTGCGGGCTTCAAAGCTCAGTTCGCCTTCGCGACCAAACACCTTGAAGCCTTCGCGCGCCACGAAATCGAGACGCAGGCCGGGCCGTTCAATGATGTCCGGCTGGAAGCCCGCGCCGCGGCTGGTGACGCGGTCGGTGGCATAGGTGATCAGCAGGGTCTGCTGTGACAGACGGTCCTGATCTTCAATGCCCAGCTGAAGGTTGACGAGGTGATCGGACTGGCCGGTAAGGGCTGATCCGTCACGGAAGAAGTCAAGTGCACGGGTCGATGCCTGCGCGAAGACGGCGACTTTATCTGCTTCCTTCACGCTCAGCTTTGACGTCGTGTACGTGTAGTTGGCAATCACGGCCAAACGACGCGACGCGAGCCAGCTTGCACTTCCAAGGCTTTCGAGCGGGAAGTACTTCTGCAGCTCGAACTCGGCACCGTAAAGCGTTGCTTCGGGTGCGTTTGCGAAGCTGGAAATGACCGTATTGTCGCTGAAGCTCGAATAGGTTTCGATCGGGTTCTTGATCTTCTTATAGAAGCCCGCAACCGACACGCGCTGGTCGCGTGCGAAATACCATTCGTAGCGCGCTTCTGCGTTGTACAACTGGCTGTCGACGAGCAGTGGGTTCCCGTTGAACAGACGGTTTGCGTCCGGATCAAAATAGCGCTGGAAGATCAGTTCGCGGAACTGCGGCCGGGCGATCGTCTTCGATCCGTTCAGGCGCAGCTGCATTTCTGGATTGACCTGATAGGTCAATGTCAGGGCAGGCAACCAATAATCACGGCTGAGGCTGGTCGCGGCAAGCGAGGCTGTCGGCGTAGTGAACACCTGAACCGGCGTGACCGACTGGTCTGCCTTTTCAAAACGCACACCTGTGTTCAGCGACAGTTCCGGCGTCAATTCTGCCTGGATCTGCAGGTACCCGGCGTGGTTACGCAGTTTTGCATCAAAAACCGGGTTGCCTTCGTTCGCGTCGATCAGCCCAATTTGGAACGCGTTGATCACGTTCTTCGACAGCAGCAGATCGGGGCGGAGGACGTCCACGCCAAATGGCATACTGCCGGGCGCCACGACCAGAAACTCACGACGCTCTGTGCGGCGCTTCGTATCCGAAAACGCATAGCCAATCGTGGCGCGCAGTTCTGGCATGAAGCGATAGGTCAAATCCGTGCTGGCTGACCACAGGTCTTCATTCAGGTTTGAAAAGACAGACTGGGCGCTGCCCGACTGACCATTGTTCAGGCGGTTGATGAACAGGTTACCGTAAGGATCGCCAGGGGCGTTGCTGCGAATATATTCGAACGAGTTTTCGAACGGGGCTTCACGCTGGGCGTTGGCATAGCCCGCACGGATATCCATGCTGAGGTCCGGCGTCAGCTTGAGCTCAGCCACGGCATGCGAGTCGATCAACTGCCGCTCATACCAAGCCGTATTCTGCTGCAGCAGCGTTGCGGTCGGGGACGTCGTCTGACGTGTGCCCTGACCCAGACGGGTCTGCTTCAACGTGTCGCGGATATAGAGGTTGGTCCAGCGGATCTTGTTGTCGCCAAATTCAAGCCCAAGGCCAAACAGGCCGTTGAGCACGATGCGGTTGTCCGTGATGACCTTGCGGAAATCGAGTTCTTTTTCCGATAGGTCTTCGGTGGCCGCTGTTTGCTGCAACGTGTCGCGTGAGCGCCACTTGTTGCTGTAAGCAGCAGACGCGATCAGGCCGAGCGTCGCATCATCGCCCACGTCCCAAGAACGACCGCCGGACACACCCAGCGAGAAGTTTGGCGCAAGGCGTGGAACGCGCTGCACAACGGAATTCCGGGCGCTGAACAGTTCTGCGGCAATCTCTTGCGTATTCACAGTGCCTTCCGACATCCGCTTTCCGCTGGCGAGAAACGTCGTCAGCGCAGGCGGCAGATCACGGTTGGCATTGGTGAAGCCTGACCAGTCGATCGAGCTGCCATAATAGGTGTAGCCAAGCTGGTTTGTCGCTTCGCTGTCAGCCTGCACCGAGGTGCTGATCGACAGGAAAGGCTCTTCCGGAATGGCCTTTGTCGTCAGGTTGATGACGCCGCCGCCGAATTCACCGGGGAAGTTGACCGAATAGCTCTTCTGAACGAGCGAGGATGCGATGATGTTCGTCGGGAACAGATCAAGCGGAACAACGCGCTTGAGCGGTTCGGGGCTGGACAAGGGCGAGCCGTTGAGGAGCGCGAGCGAATAACGATCCCCAAGGCCGCGCACAAACACGAAGCCGTTGCCGACGACGCTGAGGCCTGTCACGCGGGACAGGGCGCCTGCAATGTCGCCTTCACCGGTGCGGGCGATGTCGACCGACGAGAGGATTGAAACGACCTGCGGGGCAGATTTTGCGATGTTCGACGTGGAACGTCGACCCGTCACAACAATGTCGCCTCCACCGCCGGGGACAGAGACATCCACCGGAGCTTCGGCGGCTTCAGCCGCCTCTGGCGTTGCGGCGTCGACAGGCGCCGGCGCTTCGTCGGTCGCGGCAGGCATGGCCTGCGGCTCCGGATTGGCGGCCGGCGCGTTCTGCGCGACAGCAACGGATGGTGCGACTAGCGCAGACGAGACGAGCAGCAGGCTGGCAAGCCGGAACGGCGTCGACATCACGGAACCCCTTTGTAATTCTGAAAAAATGGCGGGGAGCTGCCCTTTCGCGCAACGCCCCGCCCCAATAATCTGCGACTTAAGATCAGTAGGTCGGCAGCGTCGTGCAGAGTCCGGTGTTGGCCGTCCCGAAGCTTGCTGCTGCGGTGTTGCACGTCCAACCTTCGTACCAAGTGTCCGACGCATTGCGAACTGCACCGATATAAGCCGTGGTGTCGAAATAGGCGTTGAGCGTCTTGGCATCAAATGCCGTGACAGCCGTTTCGTTGGCACCATTGACAAACACGTTGCTGAGCGATGCGGTGAAGGCCGAGTTGTTGTTGTTGGCACCCGAACCGAAGATCGTCTGTACTTCAGCAGCGGTCACGCCGTTGGAGCCAGCGAACGGTGCGGCGCTGCACTGCATCACAACCGAACGGAAGACCGGCGCGCCGGCTTCGTCGATGGCTGCATCAACTGTGGCTGAGGCCGTTTGAGTGCGACTGATGCGCAGGCAGTTCGTCGCCGTGGGGGCAACAATGACGCCGTTGGCCATCGTGTAGTCCGTGCCGCCACGCAGCAGGATGGCGGTCTGGTTCGACACGTTGTTGCGCTGGACGAAAGTGAAGTTCGACAGCTTCGTGTTCTGGCGCGGCGTGTTGGCATCGTTCGCGTTGTCAGAGTCAGCTTCGATCATCGAGTCACCAAAGCCCTGACGCTGCACGGCGATGACATACTGGAAGTTCGCCTTCAGGCCCGTGTCGGTGTCGAGGTTATCGTCTTCGGCACCAACCGAGATGAAGCGCTTCAGGTTGACGGAGCCACCGAAGAATTCAGCGCCATCGTCCGAGCTGTTTGCGGACTGGATGTTTTCAAGAACGGTGCTGGAACCGGTGCCGCCCGTGGTGAGGGCCTGCAGTTCGCTGTTGCCCGAAAGCACGAAGCCCGAATAACGGATCTGGACGAACCGCATCGTGCCGCTGTTGTCTGCCGAATTGGCACCACCATAAAGGGCAGGGTCAATCGCGCCTTCAACCTGACGTTCGCAAGCGACCGTACCCGGCGTTGCAGCAGGTGCTGCGCAGTCGGTGATCGGCGCACGGCCCGAAAGCACCACGCCGCCCCACTGGCCGCTTGAATCTTCGTTGTTCAGGCCGAGAACGTTGTCGCGGCTGGTGAAGATGATCGGACGTGTCGCCGTGCCAACCGCGTTGATGCGGTTGCCGCGGTTCACGTGCAGCCAGGAAACGCCCGTACCACCAAAGATGGTCACGCCCGGTTCAATGGTGAGCGTTACGAGGGTGTTGGTCGATGAAGGACCCTGGTCCGTGCCGACGTCAACACGACCGCCGAGGCGATACAGAAGGCCGGTGAGCTTCGGAAGCGTGATGGAGGCGTTGATGCGCGCCGGAAGCGTGCAAACGCGCCATGTGCCCGTCGGGCCCGTGATCGTGCCGGAGTCTGTCAGGCCCTGAGGGTCTGCAATCGTCGGGCAGCCTGCAGCTGCAGTAATGGTCGTCGGCGCTGGCGGCGGCGGCGGTGGCGGCGGGGTCACCGTCGTGTTGTTGATCGTGACGTTGCCGCCCGTGCCCGGAGAGGCGATGTCGTCGGCACCGCAGGCTGCGAGCGCCATCATTGCCGTGCCGGCCATGAGGTTACGGGCAATCACATTGAAATTCGTCATAAAAAAAGTTCCGGTAATCCGGCTCCCTGGGTTTCCGAGAAGGGCAAACAGCAGGGCAATGGCCCCGACAACCCGTCACGATGACGGCTGTTAGGGGAGCGCAATGACCCAAGAATGACATGAATATTTCAGTAAAGCGACGTAAGAATGTCAATTTTATGACATTGTTGAAAATGCCGAGATTACTGTCAGATTCATCATATCCAGCAGGTGCCAGGCCCATGCGCTGGCGGCGAGACAGGTCCCCAAAGGCAGACGACGCTGCCACATCGCCCCGCTCTTTATGACACCTCCGTCACGAATCGCTTCGAAAATGGCAAAGCTGATTCCCAACCCCGCGCCGATAAGGAGGATTACGGGCAGGGCTTGCCAGCCCACCCATGCCCCGATGGCGCCGAACAACTTGGGGTCACCGCCACCCATGCCGGTGCGTCCGCGGACACGCTTATACAGATAGGCAATTGCAAAGAGTGCCGCAAAGCCGGCCAGTGCGCCTAGGGCCGATGGGATCAGGCGCTCGGGACCGCCTAATGCAGCAACGCCAAGGCCTGATGCCGCCAGAAGGAGGACCAGAGGATCTGGCAGCCAGAAATGTTCGGCGTCGAGAATGGCGAGGAGGAGTAACTGCCAGCCCATGACTGCCACCCAAAGGCTATCGGGCGCGGGCAGCAAAAGGCCGGAAATAAGCCCAATGCTCGCGCTCGCGATTTCGATAAGCGGGTAGCGGCGTGAGATTTGCACCTTGCACTGGCGGCACCGCCCGCGCGCAGCGACATAGCTTAAGACAGGAATAAGGTCCCGCACCGTCAAAGTGCGTTTGCACGCTTCGCAATGTGAGCCGGGATGAACAATCGACCGTCCCTGCGGCCACCGGTCGGACAATGTCGCTGCGAAGCTTCCCCAGCAGGCGCCCAGCAAGGCGAGCAGTGTCGGCATCGCGACTGCAGACAAATAAGACGCGGCGTGAGCAGATAAGGGCGGCAATCAACGGGCTCCGATCAGATGGTCTGCGGCTGTGACACAATTACCACATAAGAACAAACAGCAAAAATCGACCGTTTTCAGGGCTTCACGCCATCTCTCTTTCCTAAGTGTCACGGGTCCGCCGCACGATTGACCGCGTCGCGACGCGAAAGCGGAACCCGCGCGTCGCAAACGACTTATAGATCCCGCACTGCAACAAAAAAACGCAAGGGACTCTTCATGCGCAAAATAACAAGCCTCCTCCTCTCAACAGTCGCTGTTCTGACAACGCCAGCATTTGCTCAGACTGCAGCGCCGGCGGCTGACGACGTCACCTCCGGCGAAGAGATCATTGTCTTCGGCCGTGGTGAAACCCGCCAGGTTCAGGAACTCAACAACGCCGACCTCTCCATCCTGACGCCGGGCACCAGCCCGCTTAAGGCCATTGAAAAGCTGCCGAGCGTCAACTTCCAGTCGGCGGACCCATTCGGCAACTATGAATGGTCAACGCGCGTGACCATTCGTGGCTTCAACCAGAACCAGCTCGGTTTCAACCTTGATGGCATTCCGCTTGGTGACATGAGCTACGGCAACAATAATGGCCTGCACATCAGCCGCGCCATCGCCCCTGAAAACATCGGCATCACGCGCGTCGCGCAGGGTTCCGGTTCGCTGGGTGCGCAGTCCACCAACAACCTTGGCGGAACACTCGAATTCTTCTCGCTTGACCCGAAGAACGGCCTGGGTGCCGATAGCAGCCTGACCTATGGCAGCGAAAACACCGTGCGCGCCTTTGGCCGCGTGACCTTTGGCGAAGCCGAACAGGCACGTGGCTTCATCTCCGGCCTCTACCAGACCGCAGACAAGTGGAAGGGCGACGGCAAGCAGGGCGGCTGGATGATCAATGCCAAGGGCATTATCCCAGTTGGTACGGCCGAAATCGATGCCTATTTCAGCCGGTCGGATCGTGCAGAGCAGGATTATCAGGATCTCTCGCTCGGTATGATCCAGCGTCTTGGCTATGATTGGGACAATTTCGGCCCTGAGAATTACGCCTTGGCCGTCCGCGTCGCTGACATCGCGTCAAACCGTGGTGAAACGGGAACAACCCCGCTGAACCCGGCCGCCGGCACCACCTATCCCGCGCCCATCCAGACCGCTGATGACGCTTATTATGACGCATCTGGACTGCGTAAGGACACGATTGCCGCTCTTGGCCTGACAGCGCCGTTCGGCGACAACATCACCTTCAAGGTGAAGGGCTATTACCACAAGAATGACGGCCAAGGCACATGGGGCACGCCCTATGTCAACAGCCCGACGGGTGTCCCGATGTCGGTCCGCACGACCGAATATGACATGACCCGTTCCGGCCTGTTCACCAGCCTGAACGCTGATCTGGGCATGAATAATGTGACCGTCGGTGGTTGGTATGAAAACAACGACTTTAATCAGGCGCGCCGTTTCTACGCCTATACCAGCCGCACCACGCCGGGCCGTGACCACCGCAAGTTCATGACGAACCCGTTCTTCACGCAATGGGAATTCGCGTTCAACACGAAGACGATCCAATATTATGTTGAGGACAAGATCACCCTCGGCGATACGACGATCAACATCGGTTGGAAGGGCTTTAAGGTCGACAACGAAGCCACGCCGCTGATTTCCGGTGGCCGTGCTGCGGGCAAGATCAAGTCGCAGGACTGGTTCCAGCCGCATGCTGGTATCGCCCATAAGTTCGATTCCAACTGGGAAGCTTTTGCGGGCTTCACACAGGCGACACGTGCCTTCTCGTCTGCAACGACGGCAGGCCCGTTCTCAACCACACAGGCTGGCTTTGACGCCATCCGCGGCACGCTGAAGCCCGAAGAATCCGACACCTACGAACTGGGTACACGGTACAACACCAACCAGTTTAATGGGACGCTGGGTGTTTACTACGTCAACTTCCGCAACCGTCTGCTCGGCATTGCGACAGGCGCCGGCATTGTGGGTAACCCCGCCGTTCTCCAGAACGTTGGTAATGTCCGCGCGCTCGGCTTTGAAGCAACCGGCGATTACAAGCTGGGTGGCGGCATGTCGGTCTTCGCATCGTACAGCTATAACGATACCAAGTACCGCAATGACGTTCTCAACGGGGTGGGCGCTGTTCTGGCGGCCACCAAGAATAAGACCGTGGTTGACGCGCCGAAGCACCTGCTCCGGGGTGAAGTGGCTTATGATAGCGACACCTTCTTCGGAAAGCTGTCCATCAACTATATGAGCCGTCGTTACTTCACCTACCTCAACGATCAATCGGTTCCGGGTCGCGCGCTTGCAGATGCAACGCTTGGCTATCGTGTCGACATCGGTAAGCGTTCACCACTGGAGGTCCAGCTGAACGCGACCAATCTGCTCAACAAGAAGTATGTGGCCACCATCGGCTCGAACGGCTTTGGCAACAGCGGGGACAACCAGACCCTGCTCACTGGCGCGCCGCAGCAGTTCTTCGTCACGCTGAAAGCCGGCTTCTAATTCTGGCTCGGCTTGAACTATAAATGGAGGAGGTGGTCGCTTTCGGGCGGCCACCTTTGCCGGTTAAAATTCTGCGGTCCTATCAATGGATAGCCGCCAAGCAGCAAAGAACGGAAATCTTGATATGAAGCGCTTCGCCCCATTGACCCGCCGGACCACATTGGCCGGTCTGACAGCTCTGACCATCGCGGGCAAAGCGACTGGCCAGACCGGGCCTGTGCGCGGGCCCTTCCTCCACGGCATTGCGAGTGGAGATCCGGACGCCACCAGCGTTGTCTTGTGGACTCGCATCACCACGCCGTCCGATGTTGAGGTTGAATGCGAAGTGGCGACCGACGCTGCGTTCCAAAACATCGTCTGGCGTGCCCGCCAAATGGCGCGCGCAGACCGGGATTTCACGACCAAGTTTATCGCCAGCAGGCTGAAGCCGGGCGCGCGTTATCATTATCGTTTCCGCACAGGCGAGGTCGTATCCCGCACGGGGCAAACCCGCACATTGCCTGTGGGCCGAGTTGAACGGCTGGGCATCGCGCTGGCTTCCTGCTCCAACTTCGCCTTTGGCTTTTTCAACGCCTATGATGCGATCGCGAAAGACACATCTGTCGATTTCGTGCTGCACACTGGCGACTATATTTATGAATATGGGGCAGATGGCTGGGGCGGGGATGTCGCCCGCAAGATTGGGCGGGTGCATGAACCCGCAAACGAAATTGTCAGCCTGTCCGATTACCGGACACGCCACGCCCAGTATAAGACAGATGCAGGCTCTCAGGCCATGTTGGCAGCCAAGCCGCTGCTGGCCTGCTGGGACGATCATGAAAGTGCAAACAACCCTTGGGTTGGTGGCGCGCAAAACCATCAACCGGACACAGAAGGCGACTGGGCGACCCGCAGGGCCGCGTCCATCCGGGCCTATTATGAATGGATGCCTGTGCGCGAGCCGGTCCCCGGCCGGACCCGGATGCAGTTCTGGCGGCATTATTCCTTTGGCGACATCGCAACGCTCAGCACGCTGGAAACGCGCCATACAGCGCGGGCGCAGCAGGTGGACTACACCCCATTCTATACGTCCATTGCCAGCAAGGCGGATGCAGAAGCCATGGAACGCAATCTGATCGACGCGCCAGACCGTCGCCTGATCAGCGCCGAGCAAGAGACTGATCTTGCCGCGGCTTGGGCGAATTCAAAGCAACTGGCGCAGCCTTGGCGGCTCATCGGCAACCCCATGCTCATTGCGCGGACACGCGTGCCCGATGTTGTGGCGCTCGGCGTTATTCCGAACCCCGAAACACAGGCCAAGCCAATCGACGCAGCCAGAGAATTGGCCTGGAAGGGCAAATGGAACCTGCCTTTTTATCCCGACACCTGGGATGGCTATGAATGGGCGCGCGAGCGCTTCTACACGCAAGCACGCGCGGCCGGTGCGGATGATCTCATCTTCCTGACGGGCGACAGTCATAGCTTTTGGGCCAACCGCGTGGCGGACGCCGCCGGACACCCCGCCGGCATTGAATTGGGAACCGCGGGCATTACGTCACCGGGTGATTTTGTGGAAAGCGGCTTTGACCGCGCGACGTCGGCAAAGCTGGATGGCGCTTTTTCGGCGCATAATCCCGAAGTCTTATGGACCGATAATCTGCATCAGGGCTATGTCCGGCTGGAACTGACGCGAACGGTCGGTCGTGCGACATTCATGGGCGTGGATAACATTTCAACCCGGAATTACCGCGCCTTCCCGATCAGCCAGTGGCAGGTGGTGCGCGGTGCCGAGGGATTGGATCTGAAACGCAGCGCTTGAGGAGCGACCTTAAATGACAGTTTTGTCTCAGATTCGTGACGATGACTGAAACAAAATTGTCGTTTCGATGCAACGAACTAGGCCTAATCCATTTCTTGTTAAGCATGGCAAGGGATGGCCGTCATTCAAACGCAGTTTACCAGCTTCGATCAAGATGACCTGCTGGCTGATCCGCTGACAATCATCATGACCGATGGGGGTGATGAGCGCATCCTCATAGACCCTGCGACGGGGCTGAACCGCTATCTGACCGTGCCGCGTCCGCAGACGCTGATCGCTTATTCCTCTTCAACGGCAAACTTCATATCTGTCCCGGCGATGGCCGAAGTGCGGCGGCGCGTGCTGGAGCTCGCCCCCGGCTTCGTGCTGGAGCCTGATGGCTATGCAAGTGCGCTGGAGGGGCTTCGCTCCCGCCTTCGTAAGTCGTGGAATGTGCCGACAAGTGTCGACATCATCTTCGCAGCATCGGGCACCGACCTAGAATATGCGGGCCTTGCAACGGCCGTGCGTTCGGGGTCAGCCGGGATCGACAACATTCTGCTCGGCGCAGGCGAGGTTGGTGATGGCAGCGTCCTTGCGGCCAAGGCCTGCCACTTCGCGAAGGTGACGCCGCAGAGCCTTAAGGTGGAACCCGGCTTGCCGCTGGATGCGGATTTTGCCGCCACGGTTCGGGTTCTTGATGTGCCGATCCGATCGGAAAAGGGGCAGCCGCTGCCTTCCGAAGACGTCCTTTTGGCGATTGGCGCCTATGTGGCCGAAGCGATTGCCCAAGGGCGCCATCCGCTCGTGCATGTTGTCCATGGGTCTAAGACGGGTCTCGTCGCGCCGTCCATGGGCCATATAGACGCCCTGCGCCGCCGCTTTGGGGATAAGATGAGCTTTGTGGTGGATGCCTGTCAGGCGCGCATCAGCCGCAGTCTTGTGGGTGCGTATCTGGCGCGGGGCTGCACCGTTTTTCTGACTGGCAGCAAGTTCATGGGTGGCCCGCCATTTAGCGGCTTTGCGCTCGTTCCTTCGGCAACAGCTGCCAGGGCGGCCCCTCTCCCGCCGGGTTTTGAAAAGGTTTTCCTTCGCGCGGAATGGCCCGCCTCTTGGCCAGATGCGGAGCGGCTTGCGCACGGCTCAAACCTTGGGCTCTTGCTGCGGTTGGAAGCGAGCATCTTTGAGCTGGAGCTGTTCCACCGCCTTCACCCGACCGAAATCAAGCGCACGGTTGATCTCTTTGAAGAGGAAATCGCAGTGCTCACACGGCGGCTTGGGGCGAGCCATGTCAAGCCGATGGGCTATGTCGATGAACGGGAAGCGCAGGCAGTGCCGATGGAAATCCGCACGCTGGCCACAATAGATCTGAGCGAGATGAGCCCTGCGTATGATTTCGAATTTGCGCTGGGGCTGCATCAATCGCTCGCCAAGGGCGACGATGGTAAAGTGCAGGACTTGTTCGGCCTGCGTCTAGGCGAGCCGGTCCGCTGTGTTCGCATGCCTGACGGTCGCTTTGGCGCGACCCTGCGGATCGGCCTGTCGATGCCGCAAATGGTTGAGTTTTCGGCAATGGATACGTCGTCACTCCGGCGTCGTCTGGCAGATGATCTGGGCCAGATTGCGGGGCGGATTGAGCGCTATCTGAATCTCAAGCCAAAGCCACTGACATGACAAATCTTAAATCGCCACAAATGACGCATACAAATCGGGGGGGGGGTTGATATGACGACGAGCACCAAGGATCTGATTGCAAAGCAGGTCGACACAGGTTTCATGGATTTTCGGCCGCCGACCTGGCTGGACCATCCCGAACCGCGCAGCTTTTCGCCCAAGCAGAAATATCGCACCATCTGGATTTCCGACATTCATCTCGGCACGTCTGGCTGCAATGCCACTTTGCTGCTCGACTTCCTTGCCAGTGTCGAATGCGAAACGCTCTATCTGACCGGCGATATCATCGATGGCTGGCGGCTGAGCAAGGGCTGGTACTGGCCCGATGAACATAATGAAGTTGTCCGTCGTCTTTTGAAGATGGCGCATCGCGGTACACGCGTGATCTATGTTGTCGGCAATCATGACGAGATGCTGCGCGAATATGCGGGCCTCAGCTTTGGCGGCATCACCATTCACAATGAAGCGATCCACGAAACGCGCGATGGCCGCCGTCTGCTGGTGACGCATGGCGATGCCTTTGATGGCATTGTCCTTTACGCCAAGTGGCTCGCCTTCCTTGGGGACAAGGCCTATTCGGTACTGCTGCGCGTCAACCAGATTTTCAACCGCGTCCGCCGCCGCTTTGGCATGCCCTATTGGTCGCTCTCGGCCTATCTGAAGAAGCGCGTGAAAAACGCCGTCCAGTTTATCTACCAGTTTGAAGAAGCCGTTGTGCGCGAAGCCCAGCAGCGGGGCGTTGATGGCGTCGTCTGCGGTCACATCCACTGCGCTGAAATCCGGCAGATTGGCGATATGACCTATTATAATGACGGCGATTGGGTGGAAAGCTGCACCGCGCTGGTTGAAGATCGCACGGGCGCCATGTCGATCCTCGACTGGGCAGAGATTGTGCGTGACCGCCAGAACGCGGCCAAGTCGATGGTCGCCGCATGAGGATTGCGATCGCCACCGACGCGTGGTTCCCGCAGGTCAACGGCGTGGTCCGCAGCATTTCGACCACGGTCGCGATCCTGTTGGAGCGCGGATATGAAGTTGAACTGATCACGCCGGACCAGTTCCTGACCGTGCCCATGCCTGGCTATTCGGAAATCCGCCTTGCCATTGCCCCACGCTTTGCCGCGCGAAGAGCGTTGAAGGCGTTTCGTCCGGATGTCGTCCACATCGTGACCGAAGGCCCCATCGGCTGGACCACGCGTGCCTGGTGCAAAGCCAATGGTGTGCGGTTTACCACGGCCTTCCACACCCGCTTTCCAGACTATGCCGCCGCCCGCACGGGGATTTCGCCGGACCGGTTCTGGCCGATTATGCGCCGCTTCCACAAATCCTCCAGCGCGGTCCTCGTCTCGACCCCGCGACTGGGCGAGGAACTCGCTGGACGGGGCATCGCCCGGACGCGCCTGTGGACACGCGGCATCGACAAAGCCGTCTTCCATCCGGAAGGGGACATCCATCCCGAACTCGCAAATCTGCCGCGCCCGATCCTTCTTTCGGTCGGCCGGGTTGCGGTTGAGAAGAATCTGGAGGTCTTTCTGGGCCTCGCCATCGCCGGAACCAAGGTGATCGTGGGAGATGGGCCGGATCTTGCTTTGCTTAAGGAGCGCTTCCCGGACGCCCTCTTTCTCGGCGCACTGCATGCCGAAGCCCTGGCCAGCGCCTATCGCGCGGCAGATGTCTTCGTCTTCCCAAGCCTGACGGATACGTTCGGGCTCGTGATGATCGAAGCCTTGGCCTGTGGCGTGCCTGTGGCAGGATTTCCTGTCCCGGGGCCGCTGGATGTCGTCGGCCTTAATGGACGCGGCCCGACAGATGCGCTGACGCAACCCATAGGCGCACTGGATGAGGATCTATCCCGCGCCATCTGCAGCGCTGCTGAAATGGACCGCAAAGTCGTCGCTCAATACGGCGCAAGCTTTGACTGGAACCATTCAACGGACCAGTTTATAGGTGTGCTGCAAGACGTGATGCGGACGAGCAAGGAACCGGCGTAGTTTAAGGGAGTTGGAAGTTTGCGTCGTTCCTTCCGTTCGGGAAGCAAAACGGTATTCTGTGCCGTGCTTGCGCTGGTCATGGTCTTTCCGCAGCCGGCGTCTGCAGGGCCACCTTTTGTAACCGACGATCCCGAGCCGACAGAAACCGGTCACTGGGAAATCTACGGCCCGCTCATCGAAGCAGAAGGACGCGGCCGCGAGGTTGACGAGGCCGTCGCTGTCGAGATCAACTTTGGGGCTGCCAGGGGCTTGCAGTTGACATTGGGTCTCCCGCTTGTCCGGTCGCATGACAGCGACGGGTGGCATAGCGGCGTCGGCGACATTGAAATGTCGGCAAAATACCGTTTCTTCTATGATGAGAGCGCTGGACTTCAAATCGCCGCCTTCCCGGGCCTTACTGTCCCCACAGCAACGCATGGCATGGGTGCCGGGCGGGTCACCGCGCTTCTGCCTGTCTGGGTACAGAAGGACATGGGGGCATGGTCCATTTTCGGAGGCGCTGGCCTTGCTCTCAATCCCGGCGGGGGCAACCGGAATTTCTGGACCGGAGGCATTGCCGTTTCACGCCGGATGAATGACCGTGACTTGATCGGGCTGGAAGTGGACCGCACCGGTGCCAGCGAAACGGACGGGCACGGTTCGACCAGTTTTGGGTTCGGCATCGTTCATCAGCTCAATGCGCCGTTCCGCCTGTTGGCGTCGGGCGGTCCGGTTCTTGAAGACAAGACTGGACGGACCGGATATCACGTCTTTATGGCTCTTGGCTTAGATTACTGAAAAAGGCCCCCATGACGGACCAATCCTCCCATTTGAATGCCGCGATTAAGGTTCCCGCAGTCACGTTGGGCTTTTGGGTCATCAAAATCCTCGCCACAACACTGGGGGAAACCGCAGGGGACACCGTGTCGATGAGCTGGGACATGGGCTATCTGGCCGGCACCGCGATTTTCGGCGCCGCGCTCCTGGTTCTGGTCACATTCCAGATCCGCGCGGAGAGTTTTCGTCCCTGGCTTTATTGGGCCACAATCATTGCGTCGACCACGGCCGGCACGACGATGGCCGATTTTGCCACGCGTTCAATGGGGATTGGCTATACGGGCGGTTCGGCGGTTCTGCTTGGGCTGGTGCTTCTGTCGCTGGCCGTCTGGCATCGCCTGACCGGGTCGATCTCCATGGAAAACGTCGCTGGACCCAAGTCAGAAGCGCTCTACTGGACCACCATTACCTTTTCACAGACCCTTGGAACCGCACTCGGAGACTGGGCGGCGGACACTGGCGGGCTTGGGTATCTGGGCGGTGCGACGATGTTCGCTTTGGGCCTCGTCGTGTTGATTGGCCTGTGGCGCTTTACGAGCGCGAACCGCGTCTTTCTTTTTTGGGCGGCGTTCATCCTAACGCGACCGCTTGGCGCAACGGTCGGGGATTTTCTCGACAAGCCTCTGGCGCAGGGCGGGCTCGATCTCAGCCGTCCGCTGGCCTCACTGGTGCTTGCAGTTGTGATCGGCGTGCTCATCCAATTTTTGCCGCAACGGGCCGCCGCAAAGGGGCACTAGTTGGCTCCACAATCGCCCAAGGCTGAGCGGCATTGCGTCCTTTATGTCTGCGGATACACCTAAAAGCCGACAGCAGATTAATGGTGCCCAGGAGAGGACTCGAACCTCCACGGCCTTGCGGCCACTGGCACCTGAAGCCAGCGCGTCTACCAATTCCACCACCTGGGCACGGCGCAGATCCCGATGTGGGTCAATGCGGAACGAAGCGGCGCGATTAGGCAGGCCATTGCCGCTTGTCAACAGGCTTCGGCGCGGGCATTGGCGGGCTTACCTCAGCAAGGGATTTTGATGACGATGAAAGAAGCTTTGGTTACGGTCTTTGGCGGTGGCGGATTTGTCGGGCGCTATGTGGTCGAAGCTCTTCTGCGGTCCGGCGCCCGCGTCCGCGTGGCAGAGCGTAGCCCCAAAAGTTCCTGGTATCTGAAGGCGCAGGCCAACCTTGGCCAGATCACGTTTGTGGCGGCGGATGTCACCCGCCCCGAAACGCTGGGCCGTGCGGTGGCCGGAGCGGACGCCGTCATCAATTTGGTCGGCAGCTTTGCGGACATGCAGCGCATCCATGTTGATGGCGCACGCAATGTGGCGGAAGCCGCAGCCAGCGCGGGTGTGACCTCGTTCGTCCAAATGTCGGCCATTGGCGCCAACCCCGATAGTCCTTCGGCTTATGGTCGGACCAAGGGTGAGGGCGAGGCCGCTGTGCGCAAAGCCTTCCCCAAGGCGACGATCCTGCGGCCATCGATTGTCTTTGGTCGCGAAGATGCGTTCATCAATCGCTTTGCGGCCCTTATCCGCATGCTGCCCATCTGCCCCATCATCGGCGGCGACACGAAGTTCCAGCCGGTCTTTGCCGCTGACGTCGGCCATGCGGCCTGTGTTGCAGCGCTGAAGTCTGGCGGGTCTGACGGTGTGACCTATGAACTCGGCGGGCCAACTGTGCTCTCTATGCGCGAGATCAATCAATGGATCGCAGACCGCACGGGCCGAGCGCCGATCTTCGTCGACGTGCCCAACCCAGTGGCCGCTGCGATGGCGACCCTGACCGGTTGGCTGCCCGGCGCGCCGATTTCGCGCGACCAGTGGCTGATGCTCCAGTCTAACAATGTCGTGGCGCCCAAGGCGAAGGGCCTGAAGGCCCTCGGCGTGCCGGCCACGCCGATGGATGCTGTCGCGCATGGCTGGCTGGTCGAGTACCGCCGCCATGGCCGCTTTGGGGCCGCTGCATGAGCGATCTGCTGACCGTCATCCTCCTTGGCATCATCGAGGGGCTGACTGAGTTCATTCCCGTCTCGTCCACGGGTCACCTTGTCCTCGCGGGGGAGTTGCTGGGCTTTAAGGATGGCTCCGGCGGCGCGTTTGATATCATCATTCAGCTCGGGGCGATCCTTGCCGTCATCGTGCTCTATTGGCGCCGCTTCTGGGATGTGGCGGTCGGGCTGTTTTCAATGCAGCAGGGTCCGTTGGTGTTCACCCGCAACGTGTTGCTCGGCTTTCTGCCGTCGGCCGTCATTGGGGCGATCGCGTACAAGGCGATCAAGGCGATGCTGGAATCGCCGGCACTTGTCGCTTGGGCACTGATTATCGGCGGCGTCGCGATCCTGGTGATAGAGAAGTTCGCTAAGGAAAATCACACATCGAGCGTTGAGCAGATGAGCTGGCGCACGGCGCTGGCCATTGGGGCTGTGCAATGCCTGTCGATGATCCCCGGCGTCAGCCGTTCCGGGGCCACGATCATGGGCGCACGGGCCATGGGCGTGGAGCGCAAGACAGCAGCAGAATTCAGCTTCTTCGTCGCCGTGCCGACGATGATGGGGGCAACGACACTTGCGCTGTATAAGGAAGGCGCCGCCCTTGCTGCTCAGGATGTGACCAACATCGCCATCGGCTTTGCGGTGTCGTTCGTCGTCGCTATTGTCGTCATCAAGGCGTTTCTGGCAATTGTGACGCGCTATGGTTTCGGCCCGTTCGCTTGGTATCGTATTGTGGCCGGTATCGGCGCGTTGGTCTGGCTGGGGCAGATTGGCTGATCGCGCCGTTCAGCCTCGCGAAAGTTAGCTGCCACTATTTGCCTGCATCGTTCGGCGGGATTCGCCCCGCCGTGATGGAGGCTGCTTGATGCGTATTCTTCTTGCGACCGCTATATTGGTCATGTCCACGCCTGCTCTCGCTCAGGAGGTCCCTTCTGCCGCAACGCAGAAGGCCGAAGCTCTGGCTGAGAAGCTGAATGATCCTGTGATGCAGGCCGCGCTTGCCGGCGGCATGGAGGCCATGGTCCAATCCGTGCTCGATATGCGCGTTGATGGGATTGCCAAGGCAATGGAGCCGCTGACCGGAAAATCCGCCAACATGCGCGGCAAGACAGTGCGTGATCTGGCGTCGCGGGACGATCCAAATTTTGACGCGCGCGTTCGCGATAGCTCCCGGCGCGCCGTGACGGGCGCGGGGGCTATGGCAGGCGGCTTGGCCGCGGCCATGCCGGAATTGGAAGCCGCCCTGCGCAAAATTGGCGACGCGATGGAACGTATGCGGGATCGGATGCCGAGTGGAATCTAGATCAAGCTCGTCCTATGTCATCCCCGCGAAAGCGGGGATCCACGCGCTAAATTGGCCAGAGTTGATGGTTTCCCGCTTTCGCGGGAATGACAAGAGGGGGTGTTACGCCGCCCGCGCCTCAATCGCCTTTTGCCGCCGCCGCTGCACGGATGACCCGATGCCCATGGCCTCGCGATATTTGGCAACGGTCCGACGGGCGATATCAAAGCCCTGCTTTTGTAAGAGATCGACAAGGGTATCATCGGACAGGATGGCCTTGGGCTCTTCGGACATGATTAATGTCTTGATGGCGCTTTTCACCGCTTCGGCAGACACTGCATCGCCGCCGTCAGACGCCTGAATGCCGCTGGTGAAGAAGTATTTCAGTTCATAGGTCCCGCGCGCGCAGGCGAGGTATTTGTTGGACGTCACGCGGCTCACCGTTGATTCATGCATGCCGATCACTTCGGCAATGTGGCGCAGGGTGAGCGGTTTGAGCTGCGTCACACCGTGGCGGAAAAAGGCGTCCTGCTGCTTCACCAATTCGGTCGCGACCTTCAGGATGGTCCGCTGGCGCTGGTCGAGCGCTTTGACCAGCCAGTTGGCAGAGGCCATGCATTCATTCAGCCACGTCTTTGAGGCGCGGTCCTTGCAGCCCGCCCCGGCCAGTTCGGCATAATAGCTGCGGTTGATCAGCACCTTGGGGAGACTGGCCGAGTTGATTTCGACCGCCCAGCCCTTGCCGCGTTCAATGATGAAGATGTCGGGCGTAACCGTTTGAAGCGGCTCACCGCCGAACCGCAGGCCGGGCTTTGGGTCATAAGCGCGCAACTCACGGATCATGTCGGCCATGTCTTCATCGTCGACGCCGCAGATGCGCTTCAACTGAGGCAGGCGACCGAGCGCCAGCAGATCAAGATTGTCGATCAGGCGCGCCATGGCCGGATCATAGCGATCCGCGTCCTTGGCTTGGAGGGCAAGGCATTCCGCCAGCGTCCGCGCGCCGACGCCGGTTGGCTCAAAGGTCTGGATGATGCGCAGAATGTCTTCCCCGCGGGCAAGCGGGATTTCCAGCCGGTTGGTGATGTCGAGCAGGCGGACGGGCAGATAACCGGCTTCATCAATCTGGTCGATGATATGCGTTGCAATTAGGAGGTCAGTGCCTGTGAACGCGGTTCCGACCTGTGCGATCAGATGGTCATGCAGGGAGAGGGCGCCCGCGGCAAAGCTATCAAAATCCGGCCCGTCATCGTCGAAGCTGCCGCCAGAGGATGCGCCGTCTAGGCCCAGCGAGCCATCTAGGCCGGGTCCGCCGTCGGCCGCACTGTCATGGTGGAAGGTTTCGGCCGCGAAATCGACGTCGAGCGCCGCGTCCGCGCCGGGTCCGCCGTCGCTTTCGAGCAAGCGGTCAGCGGTCATTAGATCGCCGGCGTCTCTATCGCCGTCAAAATCTCCGTCCGCATAATCGCTATCGAAGCTCTCGGCGGCCGGCTCTCCGTCATTGTCGCCCCGGTCTTCGCGTTCCGCTTCGAGCAGGGGATTACGCTCCAGCTCTTCCGCAATAAAGGCTTCGATTTCCAGATTGGACAGCGCCAGCAGCTTGATCGCCTGCTGCAACTGCGGCGTCATCACCAGCGACTGGCTGTGCCGCAAGTCGAGGCGAGGGCCGAGCGCCATGGTTACAAGCTAAAGCCCTCGCCCAGATACAGGCGGCGGACATTTTCATCGGCCACAAGATCTTCGGGGCTGCCCGAAAAGAGCACGCGGCCATCATAGATGATGCAGGCGCGGTCGACGATTTCGAGCGTTTCGCGGACATTATGGTCGGTGATGAGCACGCCGATCTGGCGCGTTCTGAGGTCCTTCACCAGATCGCGGATGTCGGCGATGGAGATGGGGTCAATGCCCGCAAAGGGTTCATCGAGCAGCATGATCGACGGGTCAGCCGCCAGCGCGCGCGCAATTTCACAACGGCGGCGTTCCCCGCCGGAGAGCGCCATGGCGGCAGACGTCCGCAGCCGGGTGAGGCCGAATTCATCCAGCAGCTTTTCCAGCCGTGCGGCCCGTGCAGATTTGTCGGGCTCTGCCAGTTCCAGCACAGCCTTAATATTCTGCTCGACCGTTAGGCCACGAAAAATGGACGTTTCTTGCGGCAGATAGCCCAGCCCCATGATGGCGCGGCGGTACATGGGCAGGTTTGTGATGTCCTGACCGTCCAGCTCAATGCGTCCGGCATCCGGCTTGACCAGACCCATGATCGAATAAAAGCATGTCGTCTTACCCGCGCCATTAGGGCCGAGCAGGCCGACGACTTCGCCGCGCCCGACCGTCAGCGACACATCCGAAAGCACAACGCGCTTGTCATAAGATTTCGCGATGGAGACGACCGAAAGCCCCGTGCCCGTCTCTGTGGCGGCCGCTGTTTCGCGGTCTATGATTGCGGCTTCGTTCATGGCTGGATCCTGCAACTGTCCTGACACGTTCGGGTGAACGCGGGGTAAATGGCTTTGTTCTGTTGGCAGGATTATTGCATGGACGGGGGTAAGCGCAACCTCAAGGTGACGGATTTACGGCGTCGTTGGTCGAAATTTGTCCGAAACGGTCAGAGATTACTTGCGGTCTTTGGCAACCGTGAAGCGGCCGGTGACGCGACCGCCGCTGTTGCCGTCGCTTCCGGCGCTCTTTCCATCGACCACGGCGCGGCCTGAATTGAGGTCAATCACCAGCCGCCCGCCGCTGATGCGGTTGCCGCTTTGATTGAGTTCAACGTTGCCCACCACGGTGATGAGCCTGCGATTAAGATCATAAACCGCAAAGTCGCCGCGGGCCGTTTCCGTCTCGCTTCGGATGAAAACCCCGCCCGATGCATCGAGGCGGTCAATATCGACGCCGCCGCCTGCGCGGGCGTAAGCGACCGTCAGCCGACCGGCGTTCATCGTCAGCCCGGCCTGGCGGACAACGACATTTCCGGAAAACACCGCGCGGTCGGCGCGATCCTGCACTTCGATGCGGTCAGCCTCCACATCGACGGGCGATTTGGCGTTGTGGCCCTTCAGCGCCTGGCCAAGGGCAGGAACCGCAAGAAGGAGGGCGAGCGAGGCGAGGAGAGGGGCTTTGCGCATGCGGCTATCTGGCTCCACCTTGGACGATATGCAAGCGTGCTCGACCCTCAAGCGTTACGGTGCGCTGTTCTAAGTCAGCGCGAATGCGACCTGCTGAAAAGGTGCCAAGCGGCAATTGCCCCTGAACGGCGCCGCCTCTCGCCAGTTTGCGGGACTTGAGGCCAACGGCCACGTCATTTGCCTCCACGCGGTACCCGTCTGCGGTCTGGAAAGTCAAAGGCCCGTCTACCTGAACAACTTCCCTGTCCATGTCATAACGTCCGGCGTTGGCAGACAGGGTTGCGGGCCCTTCCTCCATCTGGATGCGGGCGTTCAGGTCGTTGAGCTTCACAATGGGGTCCTGAGAGCTTTTCTGCACAGCTGACCCCGCCGTGATTTGGAAGGGGCGGCCCTTGCTGTCTTCGCCGCGATAAGTGGCCGCGGTGACCCGCAGACGTTCGCGCGACATCGCGACGTTATCCTTGGCCAGCATGAAGCTGACATCGCCATTGGGGCTGGTGATCGGGGCGAAGACCAGAAACAGCACAAGCGCCGCAATGAGGATCGGCAGACCGATTCGCAAAAGCTTCATCAAACGGTCGTGCTTGCCGTTTGGCCGCGCCCAAATTTGGCGCGCAGAGCGTTCCTGCAGGGCGATATCAGACATGCGCGAAGATGTCGACCTCAGGCCATCCGGCAAGATCTAGCCGGGCGCGGTGGGGCAGAAAATCGAAACAGGCCTGCGCCAATTCGGTGCGTCCTTCGCGGGCCAAACGCGGGTCCAAAATCTCTCTCACGCGGTGCAAATAACGCACGTCGGAGGCTGCATATTCTTTCTGCGCCTCGCTCAAAGCGTCGGCGCCCCAGTCAGACGACTGCTGCTGTTTGGACAGTTCAACACCCAATGTTTCGCGGACAAGATCCTTCAAACCATGCCGGTCGGTATAGGTGCGGATGAGGCGCGATGCGACCTTGGTGCAGTAGGCGGGCTCCGCCATGATATTCAGATAGGCCATGATCGAGGCGAGGTCGAACCGCGCAAAATGGTATAATTTCAGACGTTTGGGGTCTGACAGGACCGCTTTGAGGTTGGGGGCGTTGTAGCTGGTGCCAGCGGCGAAGCGCACCAGATGTTCATCCCCGCTGCCGTCTGAGATCTGCACAAGACACAGCCGGTCGCGCCCCGGGTGCAGGCCCATGGTTTCGGTGTCGACTGCAACCGGACCTTCGCCCAGCACGCCTTCGGGCAGGTCTTCTTCGTGCAGGTAAACAGTCATCCAAAAAATCTCCCGGTCCGCCATCCGACATCTGTGTCGGTTGAGGAATCACTCGTGCAAGCTGACACGCCAATGCAGATATCAAGCAGGCCCCTTTGCACCGGCTTGGAACGGGCTGCAAGCACATGTGAACAGCCCAGTTTTGTCGAATCGCAAAAATACTATCGGAACTTTGCGTTCTGGGTTATGTTGGGAAAAGGCGTGGTGTCTATTACGCCGAATCTATGTCGCAATCGTCCGGCGATCAGATTAAGTATTTCCGGGCGAAAACGATTACGAAGAAAGTAGTTTGACGGATGGGTTTTGATAGAGGTCGGCGCGGTGAGCGCGGCGGGCGTGGCTACGACAAGCGTGACAGCTTTGGCGACAGCGGTGGTGGTTTTGATGGCGGCTTCGGCGGCGGCGGTGGTGACCGCTTCGGCGGTGGCGGCGGAAACCGTTTCGGCGGCGGCGGTGATCGCGTCGGCGGCGGCGGTGATCGCTTCGGCGGCGGCGGCGATCGTTTCGGCGGTGGCGGTGATCGCTTTGGCGGCGGCGGTGGCGGTGGCGGTGGCGGCGGTTTCCGCGGCAGCCCGCGTCCGCAGATGCCGGCACAGGTCGTTGGCGAAGGCAAAGGCGTCGTCAAGTTCTTCAACGGACAAAAGGGCTTCGGCTTCATCGTTCAAGATGGTGGTGGTGAGGACGTGTTCGTCCACATCAGCGCAGTCGAGCAGGCCGGCCTTTCCGGTCTCGCCGAAGGCCAGCCGCTTGGCTACACACTCGTAGATCGTGGTGGAAAGATTTCCGCAACGGATCTCGTCATCGATGGCGATCCGCTTCCGGTTGAAGACCGTGCGCCGGCGCCCCGTCAGGATCGTGGTGGCTTCGGCGACCGTCCAGACCGTGGCCCCGCCCGTGTTCAGCGCACGCTGACCGGCGAAACCACGACGGGCACCGTCAAGTTCTTCAACTCCATGAAGGGCTTCGGCTTCATCCAGCGTGATGATGGCCAGCCAGACGCATTCGTCCACATCTCCGCTGTTGAGCGCGCCGGCATGGGCTCGCTGAACGAAGGTGATCGCGTGAAGTTCGACATTGAAGTCGACAACCGCGGCAAGAATTCGGCTGTGAACCTTTCGTCTTCGGACTAATTGGTTCTAACCGTTAGAGATTAAGGGCGGTGCCGAAAGGTGCCGCCCTTTTTCGTTGGGTTCACACCATCGCCGTCATTGCGAGCGCAGCGCGGCAATCCAGACAGCGCGGCACTCCAGACAGTTCGGGAGTGAGGCGCCCATAGATTGCCACGGCCACGTCGTGACCTCGCAATGACGGGGAGAGTGAAACCCCTTGGCAAGACGGCGGGACTTGCGGTCCTTAAGGCTGCGTGTCAGCTTCGGCCCATGTGGCGACGCCTCCTCCTCCTGCTGGCCGTGATGGGCTTGGCGCTGGCCGTCATCGGCTATCGCAACGCGCAGGCAGACCCCCTCCTCCGCCGGGCGACCGTCTCGCTGCCCAATTGGCCGGAGGGCACGCCGCCCCTTCGCGTGCTGCTGCTGTCAGATGTTCATGCCGCACGCCCGGATATGCCCGTCTCCCGCGTCGCGCGGATCGTGGAGATCGCCAATGCGCAGAACGCCGACGCCATCCTCATCGCGGGCGACATCGTCAGCGAACGCTGGTTGCAGCAGAAGGTGCCGACCAAGGATGTGATGACCACCCTTGGCCGCCTGCGCGCGCCGCTCGGCGTCTATGCGGTCTATGGCAATCATGATCACTGGCGCGGGCAGGCCGAGGTCCGCCGCCAATTGCGCGTGGCCGGCATCACGGCACTGCGGGATGAGGCGGTCCGGGTCGGCCCGATCACGCTGGGCGGGATTGACGACAGCACGACCGACCATAGCGATTTTGAAGGCACGCTCACCAAGATGCGCCGCGAAGGCCCGCGCCCGATGGTCATGCTGAGCCACGGCTTTGACTATTTTAAGTTCATGCCGCCTGATCTCCCCCTCCTCCTCGCCGGACACAGCCATTGCGGCCAGATCACGCTCCCCTGGGGGCTGGGGCCGAAGGTCCCGTGCGGCGTGGTGCGGGGGAAGGGCAAGCAGATGATCGTGACCAGCGGGCTCGGGACGAGCCTGGTGCCGATACGCTTCAACGCGCCGCCGGATATGCGGGTGGTGACTTTGGGGCGGTGAGGGGGACGTGCCGGAGGAAGGGCCTACCAGAGCCGCTTGACGGCAAAGTCGTCGAACAACACCTCATTCGATACCAGCACCATGTCCTCGGCCTGTGCCTGCGCGATCAACAGGCGGTCGAACGGGTCCTTGTGGGCGATGTTCATTTCTCCGGCCAGCCGGGCGTGGTGGACGTTGATCGCCAGCTCGACAAACCCCTGATCGGCAATGATCGCTCCAAAGTTCTGCGCCAGCAGCGCTGCCTGCGACAGCTTCCCGATGCGGAACTTTGTGGCCACTTCCATGGCGGAGGCAGCGCTGACGGCGACGGCGTTATTCTCGTCGGCGATGGCCTCGCGGGCGCGGTCGCTCAGAGCATCATCCCCCGCCAGCCACCAGATGAGCGCGTGCGTGTCAAGCAGAAGCTTCAAGCGAGGTTCCACCCGCCCAATTCATCCACCGGCAGCGGATCGTTGAACTGCGGATCCATCGCGATCTTGCCCTTGAGCGCGCCAAAGTGCCGCTTCCCGCGCGGGTTGACCGGCACCAGCCGCACAGCAGGCACATTCCCCCGCGCGATCACTACGTCACCGCCCGCGAGCGCATCTGCGATCAGACGTGACAGGTTGGTTTTGGCATCGTGGACCGAAAATTGGGCCATGGACATCTCCTTGACCAACTATATAGCTAAGGTAGTGAGGTGGGGCAATGCTAGGGCAACTCTTCCTGTCCACCGGCTTGCAAGACTAGTCCCCTTTCGTCGAAAGGTGTCTACACGCTACAGCCAGCGATAAGGCAAGTCGGCGAGCTTCAGCACCCAAGCAACAATCGGTATTCCAAGCCAACCGATGAACATACTGACGATAATGGGCCAACCGATTGTTTCACCACGCGAACCGGTTCCCACAAGCAGCGCTAGCATAATGATCCACACCACAAATGCGCACCCCACTTGCAGCCAGCTGGCGCCAACAACAAAGCGAGCCAACATACCGGGCAGGCCCACCAAGGCGGCAAACAGAAATAGGCCCTATGGTCTGGGAAGAAATCTTTCCATGCGAATGATGTCTATCTTCCAATATCTAAAAATTATTTATCAATTTATATTACAATTAACAAAAACAACATAAGCGTCGATGAAAAAAAGTGATGAAAGAGATGTTGATAAACTCTCTTTCAATATCAAAAGCGTACCATCAATCCGAAAGTGTTATTTTTCCGATACGCGCGTTACTCTCACCATTCAGCCAACTCCCCCAAAAACCAAGCCCGCCGCTCGGCTTCATCTGTCCAAGTGTCGACGATGCCGGACGTTGCATTGTCTTTCGCTTCATCGACCAAGTCTTTGAGTTCTTTCAGGCTTTCAACGAGTGAGAGATTGTCGGCCTGCAATTCGCTCAGCATCGCCTTGGCGTTGAGGTCGGTCTTGTCATTGTCCTTGATGCGCGAAAGCCGCGCGACTTCGCCGATGCTGTGCAGCGTTGTCGCGCCCTGTTTGCGGACGCGTTCGGCGACGAGGTCGGTGGTCGCGATAATCTCTGCGGCCTGTTCGTCCAGCACCAGGTGAAAATCGCGGAAGTGCGGGCCGGAGACGTGCCAGTGGAAATTCTTCGTCTTCATTTAGAGCGCGAAATAGTCCGCCAGAACAGCGTTGAGCGCGTCGATATGGGTGCGGTTGGCCATGTGGAAATCTCCCTTGGTTGCTGGACAAAGTGTATAACGCATCTGGCCGCCCTGATGTTGCGAAGCGTCTTTGTCTGACTGATCGCTTTTCTCGATCTAGGTCGGAGAAGCAGGGACCTTTCACCGTTTGTGTCGAGCGACGTCGAGGGACGTGGGTGCGGCACACCGTGTCTCGACTTCGCTCGACACAAACCGACTTGGGCGTGAAGTGTCGCGCTTTAGATCAGTTCCAGCGCATGGAGGGCGGAGAAGAGGCCCGCGATCAGCAGCAGTGCACCTGAGATGCGCCGCATCAGGGCCAGCGGCAGGCGGCGGAAGTCTTGATCGAGCAGCAGGGGCAGGCACCCTGCCGCCATCACGCCTGCCAGCCCGCCCAATGCCGCCAGCACAGGCGCGTTGCCGCGGGCTGCAAAGGCAAAGACGATGAACTGGCTATTGTCCCCCAATTGCGTCGCCAGATAGCGCCAGAGCGGCGCGCCTTTGGGCGGTGCGCTCATCGGGGCGGCCTTGGCGCGGATGAGGAGGGTGCCGCCCGTCAGGATCAGCGCAAGGCCCAGAAGGAGCGTGCGCGCCTCATAGGTGACGAGGCGGGCCATCCAGGCGCCGCCTGCGGCCCCTATCGCGAGGCTGATCGTCGTGGAGATCAGGACGGCCGCGCACAGACCCCATGCTGGGCGGGTGACGGCATAGCTTTCCGTGGTCAACTGAACCCGCCCCGCCATTTCGGCGAGCAGGCAGGCGACGAACGCCGGAAGAAGCGCCTCCACCCGCTTCTAGCCGTGGAAGCGCTGGCCCAGAGCCGCAAGGTAGAGGCCGGACATATCTTCACTGCCGGTGTCGAGGTGGACGGCATCGCGCATCGCCTCAAGAAAGGGGGCCGCGGTCACAGCACCGCCCGCTTCGCCCAGCCGGTGTTCCAGCACATGGGCCAGCCGCGCGACGGTGGCGAGGCCATGTTCAGTCGCGGCCCGCCGGATATCATCGATCTCTCCCGCGATTCGGTGCGCGGACCAGCCGGGCAGGCTGCGCGTCACAGCATCGATGCGGTCGGCAATATGCGACCGGTCATGGAAGGTGCCTTCAAGCCCGAATGTCTTTGGCGTCGTCATGGGCAGTCCCCTGTTTGGGCTTGAACCCTAACGACAGGGAGTTACGAGGCCGTTACCGGCGCATGGATTGTGCGTCAGGCACGGCGCGCGCTTGACAAACGGTGCCGCCTCGACCATTTGCCGCGCCTTACCGCGTTTCCGCGCGATTCCATATTAGCTACAAGGGTTTTAGGGTCATGGCCAAGCCGACCACAGTCAAGATCAAGCTCGTCAGCTCGGCCGACACGGGTTTCTTCTACGTTACGAAGAAGAATCCGCGCACCCAGACCGAGAAGATGTCCTTCCGTAAGTACGATCCCGTCGTGCGCAAGCATGTCGATTTCAAGGAAGCGAAGATCAAGTAAGCCGCGCCGGGCGCGCTTTCGCGCCTGCTCCGCTTCTTTTTCCTGCCGATTTTACGTCATGCCAGCCTAGGCTGGCATCCCTTGTCCCTTGCCTGAGAGACCCCAGTCCGTCGCCCCGTGCGTGACACGGGGCTTGGCTTGCGTCGCACTTTGCCACTTGGCTTGATGCCCGAATCGCTTGCAGCAGTGGTCTGCGGCAAGCACCTGACGATCCGACGGAGGTTAGCCCAGCCCCGTGTCAAGCATGGGGCGACGCGGGTGGGACGCATTTGTCAAAACTGCCTAGTGAAGCGCCCGGGCGTCCGCCAGTTCGGACAGCTCGTCGATGCTCTGCATGAACCGCGCAAGCGTGATCGGCTTTGAGACGAAGGCGTCGGCGCCGGCTTCCCGGATGCGGTCCTCATCGCCCTTGCCGGCATAAGCCGTGACGGCCATGATCGGCGTCGGGCGCAAAACGACATCGCGCCGCACCGCCTCAATCAGCTCCAACCCGCTGATATGCGGCATCTGAATATCCATCACGATCAGGTCCGGGCGGGTCAATTGCGCACGCTCCAGCGCCTCGCGCGCGTCGCGCACCGGCTCTGCCTCATGCCCGTGCGCGCGCAACAAGTCGCAAAAAAGTTTGAGGTTGAGTTCGTTGTCCTCGACAACGAGCACCCTTTTTGTCACCGCACATTCTCGCACAAATCTTATTTTATTGGCTTATTGGTACCCCATGCGTCGGCGTGAAACAAATGAACAAGAGTTAAGCACGCTGGCCATCCAGGCGCTTGTCTGGGTGTTGGGGGAGGATAGCCGCGCGCAGCGGTTCCTGTCGCTGACCGGGCTGGAGCCTGATGATCTGCGCACGCGCCTTGCCGACCCGGATGTGCATGAAGCCGTCCGCCTCTTCCTTGAAGGCCATCAGCCCGATCTCCTCGCCTGTGCCGACGCGCTGGGTGTGAAGCCGGAACTGCTCCTTCCCGAACCGAAAGAAAATTGGGCATGAGCCGTCCCCTTTTGATTACTGACTGTGATGAAGTGCTGTTGCACATGGTTGTCCCCTTCGCGGAATGGCTGGATGAGGCGCACCACATCCACTTCGACGTCGACAGCGGCGATTTCGTCAATGCGCTGCGCCACAAGGCGACGGGCCTTGCGCTGGGCCATGAAGAAATCTGGCCGCTGCTGCGCGGTTTCTTCGCCACCGAAATGCACAGGCAATATCCGATCGACGGCGCGTTGGAGGCGATCCACGACATTGCGAAGGTCGCGGACGTCATCGTGCTCACCAACCTCAATGATGAAGAACGTGAGGGCCGCATCCACCAACTGCGGGAGGTGGGCGTTGAATTCCCCGTCTACACCAACCAGGGCGGGAAGGGGCCACTGCTCACCCGTCTGGTCGCGCAGTATAACCCGAGCGTGACGGTGTTCGTTGATGATCTGGGCCATAACCACAGTTCCGTTGCAGAACATGCGCCCGATGTCTGGCGGCTGCACATGGTAGGGGAGCCGCGCCTTCAGCCCCGCATCAAGCCGCACCATGATGCGCACGCCCGGATTGACGATTGGGCCAGCGCACGTCAGTGGATACTTGAACGCTTCGAAGGAGGTGCCGCCCATGGCGCATGATCTCACCCCGCTCAAAACGGTCAATCCGGAAAAGAAAGCTACGATTGTGGAAACACCTGCCCAGCGCCTCGCCACTCTTGGCATCACCCTGCCCGAACCGGCAGCCCCGATTGCCGCCTATGTGCCGACGGTCGAAGTAAATGGCCTGCTCCATATTTCAGGGCAGCTTCCTTTCGACAAAAGCGAGATCATGGTTGGCCGGATCGGTGACGACCGCGATGCGGCTTATGGGCAGGCAGCGGCGCGCGCATGCGGCATCATGCTGATCGCCCAGATGCAGGCGGCCCTCGGCTCGCTCGACCGCGTGGCGCGGATCGTGAAGCTGAATGTGTTCATCAACTCGGATGCCCGCTTCACGGATCAGCCATCGGTCGCCAATGGTGCGTCCAACCTGATGATTGATGTGTTCGGTGACAATGGTCGCCATGCCCGCTCGGCCGTCGGTGTGCCGGTGCTGCCGCGTGGCGCCGCTGTGGAGGTAGATGCTGTTGTCGCTGTTCGGCCCGCTTGACAATTTGATCTCACCTGCGCCGGAAGCCGGGCGGGTCGCGTTTCTGCGCGTGCGTCCTTTTGCCCATCGCGGGCTGCATGGTCCGGGCGTTCTGGAAAATAGCCGTGCGGCCTTTGCGGCTGCAGTGGACGGAGGCTTTGGCATCGAGCTCGACGTGCAGGCCAGCCGTGAGGGAGAGGCATTTGTCTTTCATGACAGTGAACTGGACCGTCTGGCAGACGCCTCCGGATCTTTCGCGGCGCGGCGTGGCGTTGAACTTGAAAAGATCCGGCTGAAGGGCTGTGACGAAACGATTCCGCGCCTGTCCGAAGTGTTGGACCTCGTCGCTGGACGCGCGCCGATCCTCATCGAGATTAAGATCGAGAAGGGGCCCGTCGGTGTCCTGTGTCTCGCTGTGCGGCGCGCGCTGGAGGGTTATAACGGCCCCGTTGCTGTGATGTCGTTCCACCCGGATGTCGGGCGCTGGTTCCATGAACATGCCCCCCGCATCGTGCGCGGCATGGTGATTACCGAGCAGGAGGCGTCCGCCCTGCCCGACAAGGGGCGGCAGGCGGTTGAGCGCCAGATTGGCCTGTGGCGGGCAAAGCCGGACTTTCTGGCCTATGACGTCAGCGACTTCCCGTCGCGCTTTGCCGGGGGGCAGCGCAAGCGTGGCCTGCCGGTGCTGACTTGGACCGTCCGCACGCCCGAGCAGGAAGCGATTGCGGCGCGCTATGCCGATGAAATCATTTTTGAGAAGCCGTCCGAATGACCGACCCGACACGCGGGGGAGGCATCATTGCGAAGGTCGCCGCCGGTGTGTTGGATATTCCGGCTGAGGATTGGGACGCCTGCGCCGGTCGTGGCAATCCCTTTGTCGGCCATGCTTTTCTGGCAGCACTGGAAACATCGGGGAGCGTGGGGGCCGGGACAGGCTGGCAACCGGCGCCGATCCTTGTCGAAGATGCTGACGGGAAGACGGCCGGCGCCATGCCCGCTTATGTGAAGGGGCATAGCCAGGGCGAATATGTGTTCGACCACAGCTGGGCCGATGCCTGGCAGCGCGCCGGCGGGCGTTATTACCCAAAGCTTCAGATCGCCGCTCCTTTTACGCCGGTTCCAGGTCCGCGCCTGCTCTCGCAGGATATGGCGGCGATGCATCATCTCATCGCAGCGGCAGAGGCGATCACGGAACGCAATGGCCTGTCTTCAGCCCATGCGACCTTTGTGGAGGAGGCACAATTGCCCTTCTTCAAGGATGCTGGCTGGCTGCTGCGCGAAGGCATTCAGTATCATTGGTTTAACAATGGCTATGAGAGCTTTGACGACTTTCTCGGCGCACTCTCCTCCCGCAAGCGCAAGGCGATCCGCAAGGAGCGTGCGGCGGCGCAGGAGAATGTGACCATCAGATCGCTTAAGGGTTCAGAGATTGAGGAGCGCCATTGGGATGCGTTCTGGCATTTCTATCAGGATACGGGCGCGCGCAAATGGGGGCGGCCTTATCTGGAGCGCGATTTCTTCTCGATTATCGGGGAGACGATGCGCGATGACATCCTGCTCTATCTAGCCGAAGTCGATGGCAAGCCGATTGCAGGGGCACTCAATTTTCTGGGGAGCGAGGCGCTTTACGGGCGCTATTGGGGGTGCACGGTGGACGTGCCGTTCCTGCACTTTGAACTTTGTTATTATCGCGCCATTGAGACCGCGATTGAACTGGGCCTGTCCCGCGTTGAGGCGGGCGCGCAAGGGGAGCATAAACTGGCCCGAGGCTATGTCGCGACGCCGACATGGTCGGCCCACTATATCCCGGATGCGGGTTTTCGGGCGGCGGTGTCCGACTTTCTCGATCGTGAACGCCGCGCCGTGGAGAACGAGATTGCGTTCCTTGGCGAGGTTACCCCCTTCAAGAAATCGGGTTAGGCCGCGCGGCGGGTGGTTTCCATCAGCCAGGCCCGTGCCTGACGCTGGGCTTCGGAAATTTCACGCGCTGTCATTTCAAAGGCTATGTCTGCGCGGCATTGTTGGCTGCGTTCATCGCCCGACATGGCACCCAGATTAAACCATTTGTGCGCTTGGATCAGGTCAACATCGACTCCATCCATTCCGGAGGAATAGGCAACGCCCAATTCAAAGCAAGCATCCGGATTGCCCTGAGCGGCATCTGCGAGCCGTGTTTCCAAGAGAAACTGCGCGTTTCTAAAGCTATTCGCCATGTCCGTAACCCCCTGTGGTTCCAACTACAGAAAGGGTTCTCGCCAAAATGGCTTAAAAAAATAGTTAACGTGGGCTTGGGTTTTTTTACAGACGGGCTCAGCTAGCGCCGCCGGATTGACGGCAAGATTGTCGATCAGCCGGGCTTTTCCCAAGCGTGCGGCCGCCAAGAGGCGGGCAGGACGCTCAAGCTTTTCAATGGGTTGCAGCGTGACAGCGTCGACAAGCTCAACATAGTCGGCAGGGGCAAAACCGGCCTTGTCGAGGGCTGCATGGACGGTCGCAATCGCGTCCGAAATGGAGGATCTATTTTCAATAGAACGGGCCGCAGACCCCAGTGCACGCGGCAAAGCAACCGCCGCTGCGCGCTCTGCCTCGGTCAGATACGCATTTCTGGAGGAGCGGGCGAGGCCGTCATCCTCGCGCTGCGTCGGGAAGCCGACAACGTCCACGCCCAGATCAAGATCGGTCGCCATGCGCCGGATGATGGCCAATTGCTGCCAGTCCTTTTCCCCGAAGATCGCCATGTCAGGCCGCACCTGATTGAACAGCTTGGCCACCACTGTGGCGACGCCATCAAAGTGACCGGGCCGCGCCGCGCCACAGAGCCGGTCGGGGAGCGACGCGACGGCGATGCTGGTCGCAAAGCCTTTGGGATACATTTCCTCCACCGAAGGGGCCCAGAGCAGATCGACATTGGCTGCCGACAATTTGGCTGAATCGGCCTCCATACGGCGTGGATAGGCATCAAAGTCTTCATTGGGGCCAAATTGCGTTGGGTTGACAAAGATCGAGACGACCACGCGGTCTGCGCGGCGGCGGGCTTCGTCGACCAATGCCATATGGCCGTCATGGAGTGCGCCCATTGTGGGAACCAGCGCCACCGTTTCGCCGGCATCGCGGAACACTTTGAGCGCATCCGTTAGCTCTGTTTTGTGATCGATGGTTTGCACCTGTTCACCTGCACGGTTAGAGAAAACGGGGACGCCGCGTCTAGCGATGTAGGGCTAGGCGAATCAAGGAAGGAAATGAGTAACCTATGTCCGGGGGCAAGCCGCACATCATCGTATTCGCCAATGAAAAAGGCGGTTCTGGCAAGTCGACGACGGCTGTGCACACGGCGGTCGCGCTTGCGGTTTCTGGCCATAAGGTCGCCGCGATTGATCTCGATACGCGGCAAAAGACGCTCGCCCGTTACTTAGAGAATCGCGAAGCGACGATCCGTCGGCGCAATGTGCCCCTCGCCCTGCCCAAATATTCCGTGCTCAACTTGATGACCGAAGCCGGCATTGATCAGGAAATTGCGCGCATGGGTTTCGGTCAGGATTTCGTCATCATCGATACGCCGGGCCGCGACGATCCGGTGGCGCGCGCCGCCATTTCGCGGGCAGACACGATCGTCACGCCCATTAATGACAGCTTTGTCGATCTTGATCTGATCGGTCAGGTCGATGCCGAGACCTTCAAGGTCAAGAAGCCCAGCTTTTACGCCGAACTCATCTGGGATTTGCGCAAGGTGCGGGCGCAGGCGGACAATACGACGGTCGACTGGGTCCTCCTGCGCAACCGTCTGCAACATCTGGATGCGCACAACATGCGCCGTGTGGGGGCCGCTCTGGGTGAACTTTCCAAGCGGGTCGGCTTCCGCACAGTGCCGGGTCTTTCCGAACGCGTCATCTATCGCGAGCTCTTCCCCAAGGGGCTGACATTGCTCGACAAGGGCGATCTGGGCGGCTTTTCGGTCAGCCATGTGGCGGCGCGGCAGGAACTGCGGGAGATGGTCTCCGCCTTTGCCCTGCCCACGCACGATGCTGCCCAGCGGGAACTGGCGCTGGCATGATCAAGTTTCTGCTCTTTGTTGCCATCATCGGCATCATCATCTGGATCGCCAAAGGTGCGCTCCAGCCCAGCGGGAGTCTTTCCACCGATGAAGCGGCCAAGCTGCTCGGCATCGCGACAGATGCCGATGCGGAAACCGTGCTGGAAGCGCATAAGCGTTTGATTGCAAAGGTGCATCCGGATGCAGGCGGCAGCGCAGACCTCGCCGCGCGGGTCAACCAAGCGCGCGATGTTCTTTTGAAGCGTTTGGCCCGCTGATCGCCGCGCACTGGCATCGCTGATGTCGCATCATTTCAACGCCACGGCCCTGCGCGACTATGATATTCGCGGCGTTGTCGGCACTACGCTGACTGGAGAGGATGCCTGGGCCATTGGCCGCAGCTTTGCGACACTCCTCCGGCGGGCTGGCGGCAAGACCGTCGTCGTCGGCTATGACGGGCGCCTGTCCTCGCCGATGTTAGAGGCAGCACTGGTCAGGGGATTGACCGAGAGTGGCGCCGATGTCGTGCGCATCGGCTTAGGGCCAACGCCCATGCTCTATTATGCCGAGGCCGTATTGCAGGGTGTTGATGGCGGCATCCAGATAACCGGCAGCCACAATCCCGCCGACCACAACGGCTTAAAGATGGTACAGGCCCATGCGCCATTTTACGGGGCGGATATTCAACGGCTCGCAGCCCTTGCGGCGGCGGGCGACTGGGAGGTTGGGGCAGGCAGCGTCCGCGATCATGACATTCTGGGCCAATATGTGGACCGGCTGGTCGCGGATTTCCGCGGGGGCGCGTTCCGCATCGCCTGGGATGTGGGGAATGGCGCGGGCGGCGATGTGATCTCCACGCTCGTCAAGCGGCTGCCGGGCGAACATCACCTGCTCTTTGCGGACATTGACGGCACGTTTCCCAACCATCACCCGGACCCCACGATTGCCGAAAACCTCGCCGATCTGCGGCGCCTTGTCGCGGAGAAGAAGCTCGATTTCGGACTGGCTTTTGATGGCGACGCAGACCGGATCGGCGCGATTGACGGCGAAGGCCGCATCGTCTGGGGCGATCAGCTTTTGTCCATTTTGGTCGAGCCTGTGCTGAAGGACCTCCCCGGCAGCACGGTCATCGCCGACGTGAAGACCAGTCAGGCGCTGTTTGATCGTGTGGCGGCGCTCGGCGGCACGCCCTTCATGTGGAAGACCGGCCACAGCCATATGAAGGCCAAGATGGCCGCTTTGGGTGCCCCCATTGGCGGAGAAATGACCGGCCACATCTTCTTCAAGCACCGCTGGTACGGCTTTGACGACGGCATTTACGCGGCGGTCCGGCTGATCGAGGCCATCCATGCGCTGGGCGGATCACTGACCGCGCTCAAATCGGCCATGCCCGTCCTCATCACCACACCGGAACTGCGCTTTCCGGTTGAGGAAAGCCGCAAGTTTGCGGTGGTTGAGGAAGTCCTCGCGCGGCTGGAAGCCGAAGGCGCGGACGTCAACCGCACCGACGGCGCGCGGGTCAGTACGTCGGACGGCTGGTGGTTGCTCCGCGCCTCAAACACGGGCGCTGAACTGGTGGCCCGGGCTGAGGCGAAAGATCAGGCGGGGCTGGACCGGCTGCTCGCGGAGATCGATGGGCAGCTGGCGGCGTCAGGGGTGGGGTGAGGGGAGAGTGCAGGGCACTGAGGGAGGAGGCTGGTTGAGTCAGTGTTTTTTGGTTTTGAGTTCTGCTGTGACGCACCCGATTGGCCGCAATGTTAGAGTAAGCGGGCACTTAGCAAAAAGTAGACGCAAGCAACTCTGCCTCTTGCAGCAAGCCAAGCAGAGTTTCATCATCAATGTCTGGGAACGCGCTAGCTCGTGCTCTAATGTCGTCTAGGCGCGGGTCATCAATCTGGATGGAAACGAAGTCATCCCAATCCCATTTGTCTCCGGTGCCCTCAATGAAATTGCGTAGGTAAAGCACTACCTCGTATGGGGTGCGACGTATCGGACGATTAAAAGGCATCGCTACAAGCGCCACGACCAGCGCAATTGGAAGCGTTAGCGTAGCCACTGAAATGCCCAGCAGCTTCCGAAAGATTGTCATTTCAGGCGGGATGAGGTTTAGTCATTCCACAATCCTATCGGTGGTCACCACCGTCCGCAATGGCGTTGTTCCCGGAAGCTCTTGGTTGCCAGAATTCATTTGGGCGTCTCAGAATATCCCCGTCGTCCCCATCACCGCCGCACAATCCCGATCCCCAAATTCCCCTGCCCGTAATCATGGACCAGTTCCTCGGTCTTCTCGGTTGCCTTCAACTCATCCCAAAAGCGGTGGACTTCGATTTCGGGGTCGAAGCGGTTCAGGATCACGTCGTGCATCGCGATGAAGCCGTCGTCTGCCAACAGCGGGGAATAGAGGTCGTAATCGCGCTTCACGCCTTCGTAGCTGTGGTCAGCGTCGATCATGAGGACGTCGATCTTGCGACCCTTGAGCAGCGCTTCGATGCGCGTGCGTGTCTCGTCCAGATGTGAGTTGGCGCGCATCAGGTGGAGCGTCTGGCCGGGCTTGGCGAACTTGGCGTAGAGCTTTTCCTTCCACTTGGGATAGCCGCCGCCGTTGCGGCCGAAGGGCAGGTCGAGGCTGATGATCGTCGCATCGTCCGCCGCATGCTGGCAGAAGAGGAAGAGCGTGCCGCCCTTGGCCGTGCCGATCTCGACAATGACGCGCGGTTGCTTGTCGCGCACGCGCTTCATCAGTTCGCCGATTTCCCAGGGGTTCTGCAAGGGGCGGATGGCGCCGCCGCTTTCGGTCATGGTGAACTGGACGAGCTTGTCCGTCTCTGGCGAGAAAGCGCGCTGGTCCAGAAGCTTCTTCATGGTCCCGGCGTTCATCCAGTCTTTGAAGTTTTTCATCTGGTAATTGCCATAGGCAATAGCGTTGATGAGGCCGACCGCTTTGCCTTCGCGCCGCATCTGGCGAAGGTGGGTCTTAATGGTGGCGATCATGTGCAGCTCCGGATTTGCGACGGTTTCGCGCCGATTATCATAGTCGTGGGCGGCATCCTCATGAAACATTGGTAAAGTTTGGGACTGTCCCGTTTCAAATCAGGCTGGAGCAAAAGCGTGAACGCGGTGCATAGGGAGGCGTGATGTTTCTTCCGCCCCCGTTGCAGAGCTGGTTTGAAAGCCGTGGCTGGCAGCCGCGCCGCTATCAGCTGGAGATGCTGGACGCGGCACAGGCGGGGAAACATGCCTTGCTCGTCGCACCAACAGGGGCGGGCAAGACGTTGGCGGGCTTCCTCGCCACGCTTTCCGATCTGATCGAGCAGCCGACCGATGGCCTGCACACGCTCTACATCTCACCCTTGAAGGCGCTCGCGGTCGATGTGCGCCGCAACTTGCTGAAACCCATTGAGGAGATGGGCCTCGACATCCGGGTGGAGACGCGCACGGGCGACACACCGTCCGACCGCAAGGCGCGGCAGCGGGCGAAGCCGCCGCATATCCTGCTGACCACGCCGGAAAGCCTGAGCCTGTTGCTCTCCTACCCCGACAGCTTCCAGATGTTCGCCGGATTGAAGCGCATCGTCATTGACGAAATCCATGCCTTTGCGACGACGAAGCGCGGGGATTTGCTCAATCTCTCGCTCTCAAGGCTGCAGGCCATTGCCCCGCAAATGCGGCGGGCGGCGCTTTCTGCGACTGTGGCGGACCCGGACGAGTATCGCGCATGGCTGGCGCCCGCTGGCGGCGATGTGCGGCTTGTGCAGGGCGATCCGGGTGCCCCGCCACAGCTCGACATTCTGCTGCCGGAAGGCCGCGTGCCATGGGCGGGCCATTCGGGGGCTTATGCTGTCGAACAGGTGATGGCCGAAATTGAGACGCACCAGACAACCATCGTGTTCTGCAACACGCGTGGCCTGTGCGAATTGATCTTCCAAGAGCTTTGGAACGCCAATGAACTGAAGCTCCCCATCGGCATCCACCATGGCAGCCTTGATATCGAGGCGCGGCGAAAGGTGGAGACTGCGATGGCGGACGGCCGCATCCGCGCTCTGGTGGCGACGGCCAGCCTCGATCTGGGGGTGGACTGGGGCAATGTCGATTGCGTTATCCAGATGGGGGCGCCCAAAGGCTCTTCCCGCCTGCTCCAACGCATCGGCCGGGCCAACCATCGGCTGGATGAACCGTCCGAGGCGATCCTCGTGCCGGGCAACCGCTTTGAGTATCTTGAGGCGCTGGCCGCTTATGATGCGATCCAAGAAGGCGTTCTGGATGGCGAGCCGTTCCGCGAAGGCGGTCTTGATGTCCTTGCTCAACACATCATGGCCTGTGCCTGTGCCGATGCGTTTGATGAGGCGCAGCTGCTCGCTGAAGTCCGCAGCACGCATCAATATGCGGACCTGCCGCCTGAGATGTTCGCCCGCCTGCTCGATTTCATCGCAACGGGCGGATATGCGCTGCGGGCCTATGACCGGTTCCGCCGCCTGACCAGAGGCAAGGATGGCCTGTGGCGCGTGACGCATCCGCAGTTCATCGCCCAGCATCGGCTCAATGCCGGGATCATCGTCGATACGCCTATGCTGGATGTGCGCTTCAAAAATGGCCGCCGCCTTGGCCAACTTGATGAGTATTTTGCAGCGAGCCTGATGCCGGGGGACACCTTTGCCTTTTCGGGCATGAGCCTGGAGGTGGAGCGGACGGACGGCACCGATCTGATCGTGCGGGCCACGACCAAGAAGGCGCGCATCCCCAGCTATATGGGCGCGCGCATGCCGCTGACGACGCATCTGGCGGGGCGCGTGCGGCAGTTTCTCCATGATCGCCCAAGCTGGGCGCGCTTCCCGACGGATGTGCGCGAATGGCTGGAGATGCAGGCGCGTGTTTCAACCGTTCCATCGCCAGATGAGCTGCTGGTCGAAACCTTCCCGCATGAAGAGATGCACTATCTGGTCATCTACAGCTTTGAAGGGTGGAACGCGCATCAGTCGCTCGCGATGCTCATCACGCGGCGGATGGAGGCACGGGGGCTGCATCCCATCGGCTTCGTCGCCAATGACTATAGCTTTGCGATCTGGAGCTTGGAGCCGGTTGAACACCCACAAGACTTCCTGTCGCGCGACATCATGACGGACGAGTTTATCGACTGGGTTGAGAATTCCGCACTGCTGAAACGCGCCTTCCGCGAAGTGGCTGTCATCGGCGGGCTGGTCGAACGGCAGATCCCCGGCAAGCGCAAGACAGGGCGTCAGGTGACGTTCTCGACCGATCTCATCTACGATGTGTTGCGCAAGTATCAGCCGGATCATCTGCTCATCGAAGCCGCTTGGGCCGATGCGCGGACGCGGATGACCGATGTCGGGCGCTTGGGCGCATTGCTTGATCGCGCGACACAAACCATGGTCCATCGCAAGCTCACGCGCATCAGCCCGTTGGCCGTGCCTGTCATGGCGATCATCGGGCGGGAAAGCGTGGCGCAGGGGGCGGCGGACGACCAAATCCTATTTGAGGCGGAGACGCTGGCGCGTGCCGCCATGCAGACGGACTGAGGCCAGCGATCTCTTTGCATCGCCAGTCCGGCAATGCTATCCTGCCATTCCGGCGAAAATGAAAACAGCCGGGGCTCTGAGGAGAGGACCATGCGCATTCAAGGCTTAGCTGCCGCGCTGTTTGTCGCTGCACCCGCATTCGCCGCTACGCCCGGACAAGTCATGGGCGATGCGCCTGCGACCACAGTTACTGCTGGAGAAGACCAATCCAGACGGATGACAGTGCCCGTCAGCGTCAACGGGCAGGGCCCCTTCCAATTCGTCATTGATACCGGCGCGGACCGCACCGTCATTTCCAAGGAACTGGCCGAACAGCTGGCGCTGCCCAAATCGGGCACGGCCAAGCTGCACGCCATGGGCGGATCTGCGCAGGTCAACATGGTCAAGATTGACCGGATTCAGGTGTCCAACAAGATCACAAGGAAAGTGAAGGCCGCCGCGCTTCCGCGTAAATACATCGGTGCCGATGGCTTGATCGGGATCGATAGCCTGAAAGGGCAGCGGATCGTGATGGATTTTCAGGCGGGCACGATGACGTTGCAGGCCTCCGATACACCGGAAGACGACTTGCCCGACGGCGTGGACGTGATTGTCGTGACCGCGCGGACCCGGTTGGGCCAGCTTGTCCTCGCCGATGCAGATGCCAATGGCCAGAAGGTCTGGGTCATTGTTGATACTGGCGCCCAGAACAGCGTGGGCAACAACCGGCTGCGTCGCCTGATGGTGGAACGCAATCCGTCAACGATGGTCAAACCCATCCAAATGATCGACGTGCTCGGTAAGTCGACGCCGGCCGATTATACGGTCGTCAGCCGACTGCGGATTGGCGGGGTGATGCTGGGCAATGCGGCGCTGGCCTTTGCCGATGCGCATCCGTTCAAACTGTTTGAGCTGGAAAAGAAGCCGTCGATGCTGCTGGGCATGGAGAGTCTGCGGGCCTTTCAGCGCGTGTCGGTTGATTTTGCGTCGCGCAAGATCAAGTTCCTGATGCCCTCCGGCATGGCGCCGCCCAGTGATCGTCTGGCGCAGGATCCGACGAAGACGAAGGTTGGTGCGCCCTAAGCGTTCCCGTTTGTCCCGAGCGAAGTCGAGGGACCTTGCGCCAGAGTGTCTCGACGCCGCTCGACACAGACGGGCGTGTCTTCCTAACGGTTGACGCAGCCAAGGGCTGCCGCATCGATGGCGGTGGCCGCACCCTTCAGGCGGTAGGTGCCTGCAAACGCGGCGCCATCCTTGGCGACAGAGGACACGCTCATGCTGCGGGCGGAGCGGATTTTGGCGATGATGAAGGCATCATGGCGCGGGGAAGGGGCCCAGGCATCATAAGGCCCCGCGACGAGCCGCCAGCGGCGTTCCCCCACCGTCAGGATAACGTCGGCAGAGGGGCGGCGTTCCCGGCTCAGGCGGATGTGCAATTGGCTACGGACGTTGCGGTCCGGCCAATGGCCGACGCTGGCAAAGGGCCGCCATGTGCCTTTGTTTTCAGCCACAGGCTCCGCAATCGCAAAGCAGCGATAGGGGTTCTCGTCCTTGAACGCGCCCCAGCCATCAAAAATGCCCAAGGCGTCCCGTGCGTGCGCAGCACCCCCGAGGAGGAGGATCGCAAGGGCGAGCGCCCGCTTCATGCGTGGTGCGTTCCGCCGCCCTGTCGCAAGATCTGCTCCACACCGTTTTCAATCACGACCATCGTGCCTTGCGGCAAGCTGGGCGCAATGGGCGCGTTCCAAGGTTCCTTGGCCTCCAGCCCCAACAGAAGGCCGCGCAGCACGCGGCTCGACATGCCATGCATCAGGACCAGTCGGTCGCCTTCGATATGGGCGGTGTCGTTCATCCAGCTCGTGAGGCGCGCGGCAATCTCGTCATACCATTCCCCGCCCGGCGCGCGGACGCTGAACAGACTTGTCTCTGGGTCCACAATCGGCCCGGTTTCGTCCATGATTTCCGCATAAGTGCGCCCGGCCCAATCGCCGACATTGATTTCAAAAAGGCGGGGGTCATGTGTGGCCAGATGCCAGTCCTGCTCAATATGCTCACAAATCACAGCCAGCGTCTGCAACGCGCGGCCGGAGGGGGATGACCAGAGATGGAGCGGTGTGCCGGGCCCGATATAGGCCGCAAGCTCTGCCCCCATGGCGTCTGCCTGTGCGAATCCAGTGCGGGTCAGTGGCGTATCGCGCTTGTCGCCCTGCATCCTTTTTGCGAAGTTGAACACGGTCTCGCCATGGCGAGCGATGAATATGCGGCCTTTGAGTGTCATGGGCAGCGCTTTTCCCAAAATTTTCTCCAATGGCAAGCGGCGCGCGGACTTGCCCGCAGCCGCATTCTTGTTCATGACCGTGTTAGGATCAATAAGTCCCTGTCCATCAGGGGTATCAGACCATCTTTCGGGGGTTTTGAATGAAGGCGACGATCGAACGTGCAAACCTGCTCAGGAGCCTCGGGCACGTGCAGTCCGTGGTGGAGCGTCGCAACACGATCCCGATTCTCTCGAACGTGCTGATTGAAGCACTTTCGGATGGCTCGATGCGGCTGATGGCCACCGATCTTGATCTCCAGATCAATGAAACGATGGAAGCAGCCAGCGTTGAAGTGGCGGGTTCGACCACTGTTTCCGCCCACACGCTGTTCGACATTGTGCGCAAGCTGCCGGAAGGCACGCAGGTCTCATTGACCGCGTCCGACGGCAAGATGCAGGTTGTCGCCGCCCGCTCGCGCTACAGCCTCAACACGCTGCCGCGTGATGACTTCCCGATCATCGCCGAAGGCGAACTGCCGACCAAGTTTGAACTTCCGGCGGTCACGCTGCGCCAGATGATCGACAAGACACGCTTTGCGATCTCGACGGAAGAAACGCGCTATTATCTGAACGGCATTTTCCTGCATGTCGGCGACGATGGCCAGCCTGTGCTGAAGGCCGCCGCGACCGATGGCCATCGCCTTGCCCGCGTGACGGTGCCGCGCCCCGAAGGCGCAGAAGGCATGCCCGACATCATCATCCCGCGCAAATGCGTGGCCGAGCTGCGCAAGCTGCTCGATGAAGTGGAAGGCACGGTTGAAGTCACCCTGTCCGCGACCAAGATCCGCTTTGGCCTTGGCACAGCGGTGCTGACCTCCAAGCTGATCGACGGCACCTTCCCGGACTATAGCCGCGTCATCCCGACGGGGAATGACAAGATCCTGAAGATTGACCCGAAGGCGTTCATGTCCGGCGTCGACCGCGTGTCGACGATTGCGCTGGAAAAGACCCGTGCTGTGAAGATGGCGCTGGAGCCGGATCGGATTACGCTTTCTGTGACCTCACCAGAAAACGGCACGGCATCGGAAGAAGTCTCCGGCGAATATGGCTCGGAAGGGTTCGAAATCGGCTTCAACGCGCGCTATCTGATGGACATATTGAGCCAGATCGAAAGCGAAACGGTGGAAGTGCATCTGGCGGACGCCGCCGCACCAACGCTGATCCGCGAAAGCGATAAGTCGCCTGCGCTCTACGTTCTGATGCCGATGCGCGTTTAACGCGCGTCGGTTTTCACCTTCGGCACCGCGAACAGGGTCTGGAGCATCCGCCGCACGGCGATGAGCAGGGCGATGGCGCCCAGCAATAGGGCGACCGCGACAAGCCCGGCGGCCATTGGCTGTTGCAGGACCAGATAGAGCAGCCCGCCCGTCACAATGTCCTCGCCGGTGGACACCGCCACATTGCTGAAGGGTTCCGGGCTCGCATTGACGATGGCGCGCGTGCCCGCCTTCGCCCCATGACTGACCAGAGCCGCGCTGCCGCCGAGCAGGAGCGCGACAACCTGCCATGTTGTGTTCGATGGGTCGACAATTGCCATGGCGAGAAGCGCGCCGCCAATCGGGCGGATCGCGGTATGGACAGAGTCCCAAAGCGAATCGAGCCAAGCGATTTTGTCAGCGAAGAACTCAGCGACGAGGCCTAAGCCTGACGCCCCAATGACCCATGGGTTGGCGAGCACCTGGAGCCCGGCGACATGCTCAGGGACTTGAATCAGGCCGAAATACATGGCGAGCCCGGTGCCAAAAACGCACAGATATAGCCGCCAACCGGCGAGGAGGCTGACGCTGGCAGCGACCCCGAGAAGTTCGACAATACCCATCAGCTTCTCCCACCAACCACACTGGTCGAGTTAGCAGCTTGTCCCTTCGCGCGCTGTGGTTCAAGACGAGAGTGACGGCACCACAGCCGCAGGAGAGTGACGCGCGTGAATATCGAAACCGGTGATCCCGAATTCTTGGTCCCCGCCATCCCGGCCGCGACGCTGATTCTCTTTCGTGAACGTGCCGATGGGGCGCCTGAATTGCTGCTGGTGGAACGTTCCAAGGGCATGGCCTTTGCGGGCGGCGCCATCGTATTTCCCGGCGGCCGCATTGATGCCGATGATCATCTTCTGGCGGACCGCCATCCGCATATTGAGCGGGAGTGCGCCGCTGCGCGCATCGGCGCCATCCGCGAAACCATCGAGGAATCGGGTGTCCCCATCGGGCTGACGACCACGCCGCCCTCCGGCTGGCTGGAGGAGGCGCGCAAGGCGCTCCACAACCGGCAGATCTTCAGCGAGCTTTTGGACGCCGCCCAGCTTGAGCTGGATCTGGAACAGCTCGTGCCCTTTGCCCGCTGGCGGCCGAATTTTAAGGAAGCCCGCGTGTTCGACACCCGCTTCTACATCGCCCGCGCGCCGGACGATCTCCCCGAAGCGATTGTCGATGCCACCGAAAATGTCCGCACCTTCTGGGACAGCGCACAGGCGACCATCGATTCCGCCCTGCGCGGCGATGTTCATGTTATCTTCCCGACGCATCGCAATCTGGAACGGTTGGCGCTGTTCGATACGTTTGATGCAGCGGCAGAGCATGCCCGCGCCATCCCGGTGCGCATGTGCACCCCATGGGTTGAAAAGAACGGCGAGGAAGCCTGGCTCTGCATCCCTGATGATCTGGGCTATCCGGTGACGCGCGAAAGCTTCCGCACCGCTAAACGCGCGGGGGATTAGTCTCTCTTTTGTCATTCCCGCGAAAGCGGGAATCCATGGGGTACGGGTCTGGATCCCCGCTTTTGCGGGGATGACAATAAGGGTTAGCGATCCCGCAACGCCGAAATCGTCGTGCCCGCACTGATCCGGTCAGGATCGGTCTTCAGATGAAGCAGCCGCAAGCCGGACCGGCGTTTTGCCTCCGCCAGTGCAGGAGCGAAGTCTGCTGTTGCCTCCACTGTTGCGGCCCAGCCACCATAAGCGCGGGCGAGTGCCGCAAAGTCCGGGTTTGACAGGCCCGTGCCGGACACGCGCGTTGGATATTCGCGTTCCTGATGCATACGGATTGTGCCGTAGATGCCGTTGTCGACCACGATGACGATGATGTCGCAGCCATATTGCATGGCGGTCGCCAGTTCCTGCCCGTTCATCATGAAGTCACCGTCACCGGCCAGAGCAACGACGGTTCTGTCAGGGCGGCGTAGGGCGGCTGCGACAGCAGCGGGCGGGCCATATCCCATCGCCCCTGCCGTCGGCGCCAATTGGGTGCCAAGCCCGCCATAGGGCCAATAGCGGTGCCACCAGCCGGAAAAATTGCCTGCGCCATTGCAGATGATCGTATCGGCGGGCAGCGCATCGCGCATGGCCGCGACGCATTGGCCGAGATCAACCTTAGTCTCGAACGGAGCAGGGGTGTTCCAAGCCTGCCAGTCTGCATGGGCTTGCGCACCTGCTGGAGACGGCGCGGCCAGAGCCGGAAGCGCCGCTGCGCTTTGCGCAAAGCACGTCATGTCGGCGCAGATGGCAAGGTCGGCGCGGTAGACGTGGTTCAGCTCATTGGGGTCCGGGTGGACGTGGATGAGCAGCTGCCCGGGATGATCGGGCGTGACGAGCGTGTAGCTGTCGGTTGTCGCTTCGCCGAGGCGCGCGCCGACGGCGAGAACAAGGTCCGCTGCCTTGATGCGCGCAACCAGCTTCGGGTTCGGCCCATAGCCAAGGTTGCCTGCCCAAACAGGTGAACTGTTTGAGATCGCATCCTGACGGCGGAATCCGGCCGCAACCGGCAGGCCCCAGCTTTCAGCGAAGATCTGGAAATCGCGGGCTGCCTGAGGCGTCCAGCCCGCACCGCCGATGATCGCGACGGGAGCCTTTGCCGCCGCCAACCGCGCGGCAAAGTCTGCCATCTGGTCCGGGTGGGCGGCCTGCTCGACGGGGTCAACCCGCGGCCGGTCCAGCGCCTCGGCCAGTTCGCACAGCATGTCTTCCGGTAAGGCGAGGACCACAGGCCCCGGCCGTCCCGACATGGCAACGTTGAAGGCGCGGGCGACATATTCCGGGATGCGTGCGGCCTCATCAATGCGCGCCGCCCATTTGCAGAGCGGCCCGAACATGGCGGCAAAGTCGACTTCCTGAAAGCCTTCACGGTCTTTCATGCCCCGGTCTACATCCCCGATGAACAGGATCATCGGCTGCGAATCCTGCATGGCGACATGGACACCGATGGACGCATTGGTCGCGCCCGGTCCGCGTGTGACAAACGCTATTCCCGGACGACCCGTCAGCGTGCCATCAGCACAGGCCATGAAGGTCACGCCACCTTCCTGACGGCAGACAACGTTCTGGATCTGTGGGCTGTCGTGCAGGGCATCGAGGACGGCGAGAAAGCTCTCACCGGGAACGGAAAAGATGCGGTCGCAGCCTTGGATCACAAGCTGATCAACGAGGATGCGCCCGCCCGTGCGGTTGGTAGGCAGGTTGCTCATGCTTCTGTCTAACGCGTGTTGCGGATTGACGGAAGGCTTCCGCCTGCCATGTTGTGTGAAAGCAGCCAGGGGACGGGAAGATGAATACGGCACTTCAAACACGCGATGCTTTGGAAGATTTTCAAAGTCGCCCCTTTGACCTGTTGGGGGAAACGCGGCTCGTTTACGTCGCAGGAAGCGGCCCCGCTGTCGTGGTGATGACGGAAATGCCGGGGATCAGTCCGCATGTTGCCCGGTTTGCCCGATGGGTGCGCGACGCCGGGTTTACGGTGTACATGCCCCATCTCTTTGGCCGGGATGGAGAGCCGCCGAGTGGCCTTTACGCTGTCAAAGAACTCGTGAAGGGGTGCGTCAGTCGCCAATTCCGTGCCCTTGCCGCTAACGAGTCCGGCCCCATCACGCTCTGGCTGCGCGCGCTTGCGGCGGAAGCGCACAAGGAATGCGGAGGCAAAGGTGTCGGGGCGATCGGCATGTGCTTTACCGGCAACTTCGCACTGTCCATGATGCTGGAACCATCCGTGGTCGCCCCGGTCATGGCGCAGCCGTCTTTGCCGCTGTTCAAGAAGGGGGGAACGCACATTGCCCCTGAGGAGCTTAGTGCAATTAAGGCGCGCATGGACGCCGAGGATTTGACGGTGCGCGCTTATCGGTTTGAGGGGGACAGCTTTTGCAGGGCAGAGCGTTTCGCTGCGTTCGCAGAGGCTCTTGGGGATAGGTTTGAAGCACGGGTTCTACCGGATGACGCGGCGAACCCGGATACGCCTTTTAAGAACCCCCATTCCGTCGTCACGCTGCACCTTATCGACGAAGCCGGTCAGCCGACCCGCGCTGCGCGCGACGAAATATTGGACTTCTTCAAGATGCGACTGAAGGACTAAGCTTCGGGCCGTGTCCATAGCCAGCTGAGGCAAATCACGGCGACTGCTGGCGTAATGGCAACATAGGGCCAAGCCATCGTAAGATATCCAAGCAAGATGCTGACGCCGAACGCGCCGGTGGCCGCCAATTTGCCTTTGCGGCTGATCGCGCCCTTTTCCCGCCAGCTATGGATATGCGGGCCGAAGCGCGGGTGGGCGAGCAGCTTTGCCTCCCATGCCGGATTGCCCCGCGCAAAACAGAAGGCGGCGAGGATGACGAACGGAACGGTCGGCAAGAGCGGCAGGACTGCGCCAACGGCACCAAGCCCAAGCGACACGGCGCCCCCCGCCACCCATAAGGGCCGCTTCATCGCGATATCCGTCCGCCAACCATCCACACCGTCTAAGGCAGAGAGGCGCGGCTGGCTATTGCAGAAAACCGCCGCCGCTCAGCGGCGCGGGCAGGTGTTCATCTCGATCAGACGATACAGCGGACAAACGCCCACCAGTCCGGTGAGCAAGGGTATGACCCCAATCCAACCCCAAGCGGCCTTGGGTCCGACAAAGACCATGGCGATCAGAGCAATGCCAACGATGACGCGCAGAGCGCGGTCGAGCGAGCCTTCATTGTGGCGCATGACGTTTTCCTCAGCCGCGTTCTGCGGCGGGCTTAACATCTGCGCGCCTCGGCTGAGTGTCATTGACCTTGATCATCAAACCCGGCGATCTCACGCCTGATGGATCGCCTTGGTCACGAGGTAGCTTTCCAGCCCCTCCGGTCCGCCTTCACTGCCGAAGCCCGATTCCTTCACGCCGCCAAAGGGCGCATCGGGCACGGAGATCGCAAAGGTGTTGATGCCGACCATGCCGCTTTCAATGGCGTCGCCCAACATATTTGCCTGCCGCGCATTCTCTGTAAAGGCAAAGGCGGCAAGGCCGTAGGGCAGGCGGTTGGCCTGCTCTATGGCGTCGTCAAACGTGTCAAACGGGCGGAGCAAGGCGAGCGGGCCGAAGGGCTCATTCGACATGACATCAGCTTCCAGCGGAACATCGGCGAGGACAGTTGGCTGGAAGAAGAAGCCCTGATTGCCGCGTTCGCCACCGGCCAGAACCTTGGCGCCCTTGGCCCGCGCATCCTCAACCAGCGCGCCGATGGCATCGGGGCGACGGGGATTGGCGAGCGGACCCATATTGGTGGCCGGGTCAAGCCCGCTGCCTGTCGTCACCTTCTTGGTGCGTTCGGCAAAACCTGCGACGAACCGGTCATAAATGCCGCGCTGGACATAGAAGCGGGTGGGGGAGACGCAGACTTGGCCTGCGTTGCGGAATTTCTGCGGGACGACCATATCGAGCGTCTTTTCCAGATCGCAATCATCAAAGACGAGGACGGGTGCATGGCCACCCAGTTCCATCGTGATGCGCTTTGCGCCGTCTGCCGCCAGCCGCATCAGATGCTTGCCGACGGGAATAGAGCCGGTAAAGCTGATCTTGCGGATCGTCTCTGATGCGATCAGGTGACGGCTGACCATGTCCGGCACGCCGAAGACAAGTTGTGCCACATCGGAAGGCACGCCTGCATCAATGACACAGCGCATCAACGCAGACGTGCAGCCCGGCGTTTCCTCAGGTGGTTTGGCGATGACGGAGCAACCGGCGGCCAGCGCGGCGGCCAGTTTTTTCGTCATCAGGTAGACGGGGAAATTCCAGGGTGTGAAGGTCGCGGTCGGGCCGACCGGCTGCTTGATGACGATGGAGCGCTGGCCCGTCGGGCGGATGAGGACGCGGCCATGCGCGCGCTTCGCCTCTTCGGCATAATAGTCGAACAGGCCCGCCGAGGAGGCGACCTCGCCGCGCGCTTCGACAAGTGGCTTGCCCTGTTCCAGCGTCAGCAGCGTGGCGATGGCCTCCGTCCGTTCGCGGATTAGGCTTGCGACCTTGTGCAGGATAGCGCCGCGCGCTTCAACGTCCATGGCGCGCCACGTGACAAAGCCGCGTTCTGATGCGGCCAGTGCCTCATCAAGGTCCGCCGCCGTTGCCATGGGCACCGCCGCGAGGGTGTCGCCGGTCGCCGGGTTGACGACGGCATGTGCGTCACGGCCTTCGCCGGTGCGCCAACTGCCATTGATGAAGAGCTTGAGTTCGGTGTCGTAGGATTGGGTCATGCGCCGTGTTAGCGCCAAATCACCGATAATTGAAGCTGATCGAGATGCGGTCTGTCTTGGCTTTGCTGGGCGTCACCTCGTGCGTCAGCCAGCTTTCCCACAAGAAGATGGTTCCGGCCTTGGGTTCGGCATAGATAAACGGCTGGAATTCCGGCGGCGCATCCGCACGGCGGGCAGGGGCCGCCATCATGCGCGATAGGCGCGGGTCTTCCAGCTTAAGCGCCCCTGACCCTTTTGGAACGCACACATAGACGGTGCCTGATATGATACTGTGCGGGTGGATATGGCCGGAATGTGTGCCGCCCGGCTTCAGGACATTGACCCACAGACTGTCGAGTTTCGGCTTTCGGCCAAGATCAAAATGGCACGCGTCGGCAAAGTCGCGGGCATGTTTGTCCAAAATGCGTTTCAGGTCTTCAAAAGCAGGATCGCGGACCGTGAGATCGTTGAGCGAGGCGTAAGAGGTATATCCCTTATAGCCATGCTCTTTGGACCAGTTTTGTCCGGCGACGTCATCTTCTTCCAGCGCGCGGCACGAGCCCTCAAGCTCTTCAAGCAAATCGGAATTATCGAGTGCGCCTTCATAGAAGGGCGTCGCAAAAAGGGATCGGATCGTCATGCGCTCCTCATGCGGTCGACAGGCCCGCGGCGCAACAGCGATAATTGGTCCATTATGGAGATGTTTACCGTTTTCATTTAGCACAGTTCCCGAGTGCGGGCCCGAGTTTGGGGCTCCAGTAGCCGGGGGACTGCGTTGGGGAACGACAAAAAGCTGGCAATTGCGCGCCTAATTGCGCGGTTGTTCGCGGTTTTCGTCATGACCTGGTCCGGGTCCGCACTCGCCGCGGTTTGCGCGCCTGCGACGTCGCAGGGGACGGCGCCCGCAAGCTGGCAAACCTATTGCTGGCTCGACTTCACAACCTACAACGACACAACCGCGCGGTCGGTTGGGGGACAGAATTTCAGCTACACCCTGTCTGATGGCGCTGTCTTGACCTTCACGGTGAGAACAACTGGCTCTGCCGTCACATCTATTGCAGCCCCATCCTGGGCCGGTGCAGCCGTTGGGAATACGGCCTTTCTGGGCATTCCCAACCGGCCGATCCTTTATCAAACGGCGGCAGGGACGACACAGGTCACCATTTCCAACATCCTCATTACGCCGCCACCCGGTGCACCTGCCGTCACGGCCTATATGTTCGTTGGTGCGGACGCGGAATCAACCAATGACTTGGAATCGCTGTCGTTCAACACGAACGGCGGCAACTGGACGCTGCTCGATCAGGTGGATCCCATCTCAGGGACGACCTATCCTACGATTACCGGCATCGGCACGCAGACGTTCACAGAAACTGGCGTTATCGGGAATGTAGGGGGCTATATTGTCGGATCCACCAGCCCGACAACGGTGCGCACAACCTTGGTTGGTGGTGGCCTTCAAGGCGCGATGTTTGCCGTCCGCTTTGCCTCGATGCGACTGACAAAGGTGATCAGCGGGGCACGCGTAAATGCCGCTGACCAGTTCAGATTTGACGTGACAGCAACGTCGACCGGGACAGTGCTCGCATCCGGTACGACGACCGGCACAGGAACGGGTCCGTTTACAGCGGCGGCGGTCTCGCTGGCCTCCGGGGTTCCTCTCACGCTCTCAGAGTCTATGGCCCCCGGAAGTATCAGCCCGATCACCAGTTACAGCCCCAGCCTGACCTGCACCAATGGTACCGCCGGATCGACCACGCCGCTGCCAACCAATGACGCGACTACGAGCTTTAACTTCGGCGCGCTTCAATTCGGGGATGCCATTTCGTGCACTTTTACAAATACGGCCTTTCCGCATTTGAGCATCCAAAAGGCACTCGGGGGCACGGGGCGGCGCTTTGCGACCGACCAGTTTACGATGAGTATTGCTCAGGGCGCGACGTCCGTCGCATCGACCACGACGACGGGCACAGGAACGACCGTGTCCACAGGCGCCACGGCGCTTCTGCGGGTGACAGCGGGGCAGCCTTATACTTTTGCGGAGGCCGCCTCGGGCAGCACCGTGCTCTCCCAATATACCGCCACAATGACGTGCTCCAATGCGCGGACTGGCGCGACGACAGCCTTTGTCGTTCCAGCGACCATTACGCCGATCCTTGGGGATTTGATCACCTGTACCGTCACAAACACCCCGCGCGCGGCCAACGCCGCGCTGACAACGGTCAAATCCTCCACCGTCATTTCTGATCCTGCCAATGGCACGACGAACCCGAAGCTCATCCCAGGTGCCGTGCTGAGCTATTCGATCAACGTGTCCAATTCAGGAAGCTTGGGCGTCGACAGCAGCACAGTCTTCATCCTTGATCCGCTGCCGACGACGCTTGAGTATAATGGCGCCAGCACCGTGACCTTCGCCAATGGCACCCCGTCGAGCGGGCTGACATTCAACGCGGCGACAGATGTGCGGCGGTCAAGATCAGCGACGCCGCCCGCGAGCTTTGCTGCCTGCACCGATGTGCCCACCGCAGGCTTTGATCCGACGATCCGCTTCGTCTGCATCCGGCCATCTGGTACCATGGCCGGGGCGACCGCAGCCGGGCAGCCGAGCTTTGCCGTGTCGTTTCAGACAAGGATCAGATAGCTCTTATCGGCAAGCGCGACTTTTGATCTGCTTTGCCCCTTTCCTTCCGTTGATCTGCCTGCCAAGTTTCGTTTTGAAACAAGAACAAGCAGGAGAGAGATTCATGGAGATTGTAACAGACGGACTGGCGTTTCCTGAGGGACCCGTGGCGATGCCGGATGGCAGCGTTATTCTAACGGAAATCGCGCTGGGGCAGATCACACGTGTGTGGCCCGATGGTCGCAAGGACGTGGTGGCGAAGCCCGGTGGCGGTCCCAATGGCCTCGCGCTTGGGCCAGACGGCAAACTCTATTGCACCAACAATGGCGGCTTCAACTGGGCGCGCGGCCCTGAAGGTGAATATGCGCCGCACGGCATTGCCGACGACTATTCAGGCGGGCGGATCGAGCGGATCGACATCGACACCGGGGCTGTCGAAGTCCTCTACAAATCGGGCGATTTCGGCTGTGTGCTGCGCGGGCCGAATGACATCGTGTTCGACAGCCATGGCGGCTTCTGGTTCACCGATCACGGCAAGGTCGATTATGCCAAGCGCTGCCATGACATTGTCGGGATTTTCTATGGAAAGACCGACGGCAGCTTTCTGGAAGAAGTCATCTTCCCATCCAACAACCCCAATGGCATTGGCCTGTCGCCCGATGGCAAGCGGCTTTATGCGGCAGAAACCTATACCTGCCGCCTGATGGCTTTCAACGTCATCGCCCCTGGCAAGGTGGATGATGCGGCGGGACCGGGTGGTCCGGGCATCCCGATTTACCGTCCGGCGGGCTATAAGTTCTTCGATAGCCTCGCGATGGAAGCCAATGGCAATATTTGCGTCGCAACCATTGGGGAATGCGGCATCTCGGTTGTCTCGCCCGAAGGCGAGCTGGTTGAATTTGTGGCCACGCCCGACATTTTCACCACCAATATCTGCTTTGGCGGGGACGATATGATGGATGCGTGGTTATGCCTGTCGGGCACCGGTAAGCTGGCGAAGGTCCGCTGGAACCGGCCCGGCCTCAAACTAGAGTATTGACCCGATGGCCCGCAGGCATACCGAGACGCATCTTTTGGAACGGATCGGTTGGCTGCGGGCATCTGTCCTTGGCGCCAATGATGGCATTGTCTCCACATCGAGCCTTGTGCTGGGTGTGGCGGCAGCCGGGGCCGACAGCGCGACGATGTTGCTGACCGGAACGGCGGGCCTCGTTGCCGGCGCGATGTCGATGGCGGCGGGAGAATATGTCTCGGTCAGTTCGCAAGCCGATGCCGAGGCGGCCGACATCGCCAAGGAAAAGGCGGAACTTACCGACAGTCCTGCGGCTGAACGAGCCGAGCTGGTCGCCATCTATCAAAAGCGCGGATTGGACCGCGCCCTTGCCGAACAGGTGACCGACCAGTTGATGGCCAAAGATGCGCTCAAGGCGCATTTGCGCGATGAGCTTGGCCTCACAGATGAAATGGCGGCGCGTCCCATTCAGGCGGCTTGGGCGTCCGCGCTCGCCTTCTCCATCGGCGCGGCCCTTCCGCTGTTGGCCGCCTACCTCGCCCCGCGCGCTGCGGTGGATTATTGGATCGCGGGGGGATCACTGCTGTTTCTGGCTCTGCTGGGCGTGGTCGGCGCAAAGATGGGCGGTGCTCCAGTGGGTAAGGCTGTGTTGCGCGTCACCTTTTGGGGTGCCTTTGCCATGGCGGCGACCGCTGCGATTGGGTCTCTTTTTGGAGCAAATGTCGCCTAAGTAGGTGCAATTGCGCCCGGTGTTCGCTAGGCGCGGGGTCGAACTCCGGAGACTGATTCCATGAAAAAGCTCTATCCCGATGCCGCGTCCGCGCTGGACGGTGTGCTCAAGGACAACATGCTGATTGCAGCTGGCGGCTTTGGCCTGTGCGGCATTCCCGAACGTCTTATCGACGCCATTGTCGCCGCCGGCGTGAGCGGTTTGACGGTTGCATCGAACAATGCAGGTATCGACGGCGAGGGCCTCGGCAAGCTGCTGCGCACCCGACAGATCAAGAAGATGATCTCATCCTATGTCGGCGAGAACAAAGAGTTTGAGCGGCAATATCTTGCAGGCGAGCTTGAGGTTGAATTCTCGCCGCAGGGGACGCTGGCGGAGCGGATGCGCGCAGGCGGCGCTGGCATCCCCGGCTTTTACACCAAGACCGGCGTTGGCACCCAAGTGGCGGACGGCAAAGAGGTGAAGAGCTTTGACGGTCAGGAGTATATTCTGGAACGCGGCATCTTTGCCGACCTCGCCATCGTGAAGGCGTGGAAGGCGGATGAGAGCGGCAACCTCGTTTTCCGCAAGACCGCGCGCAACTTCAACCTGCCCGCTGCGACCTGCGGCAAGGTCTGTGTCGTCGAGGTCGAAGAGATCGTTCCCGTCGGTAGTCTTGATCCGGACAGCATCCACCTGCCCGGCGTCTATGTGCAGCGCATGATTATCGGGGCACCTTACGACAAGAAGATCGAGTCCCGCACCGTGCGGCAGAGGGAGGCCGCATAATGGCTTGGACCAGAGACGAGATGGCTGCGCGCGCGGCACAGGAACTGCAGGACGGCTACTACGTCAATCTCGGCATCGGCATCCCGACGCTGGTTGCGAATCATGTGCCGACCGGCATCACCGTCACACTCCAGTCGGAGAACGGGATGCTCGGCATCGGGCCGTTTCCCTTTGAGGGAGAGGAAGACGCTGACCTCATCAACGCAGGCAAGCAGACGATTTCGGAGCTCCCGCAGACGGCCTATTTCGACAGTGCGGCCTCGTTCGCAATGATCCGGGGCGGGCATATCGACCTGACTGTGCTCGGCGCGATGGAAGTGGCCGAAAATGGCGACATCGCCAATTGGATGATCCCCGGCAAGATGATCAAGGGCATGGGCGGCGCGATGGACCTCGTCGCAGGCGTCAAGAAGATCATCGTCGTCATGGAACACAATGCCAAGGATGGCAGCCCGAAGTTCATTCCGGCATGCACGCTCCCGCTGACCGGCAAGAATGTCGTCGACATGATCGTAACGGACCTTGCTGTGTTCCAGCGTGCGGACCATGCCGCGCCGTTCAAGCTGATCGAAACCGCACCGGGCGTAACGGTCGACGAGATTAAGGCGAAGACGACAGCGCACTTCATCACCTGACATCTGAATACCCGTCGCCAAGGGAACCGCGTGCCTCCCACGCGATTATCCCTTGGCGATGGAGTTTGACCCCACAGAACATCCGCACAGGCGGTACAACCCGCTGCGCGATGAATGGCTGCTTGTCTCGCCGCACCGCGCCCGCCGCCCTTGGCTGGGGCAACAGGACGCGCCTGATGTGTCTGACCGGCCGGTGCATGATCCCGGCTGCTATCTCTGCCCGCGCAACGCCCGCGTCACCGGGGAGGTGAACCCCGATTATCCGGGGACCTTTGTCTTTGAAAATGACTTTGCGGCGCTGCTGCCCGATGCCCCCGCGCCGCAGACGCTGGACCCCTTGTTCCATGCCGCAGGCGCACAGGGGACGAGCCGGGTCATCTGCTTTTCACCCGACCATTCCAAGTCGCTGCCGGAGCTTGATCTGACGGCCATTGAAGGCGTGATCGACGCTTGGGTCGAACAAATCGCAGACCTCGGCCGGGTTTATGCCCATGTGCAACTGTTTGAAAACAAGGGCGCGATGATGGGGGCGTCCAACCCGCATCCGCACGGTCAGGTCTGGGCCACAAGCTATTTGCCTGATGAGCCCGCGACCGAAGACCGGACACAGGCCGGTTGGTTGGCTGTGAATGGCCAACCCATGCTGCTGGAACTGGCCGACCGGGAAGCGGGTGGGCCGCGCGTGGTGGTGGAGACGGACGACTGGCTCGTGGTCGTTCCTTATTGGGCCGCCTGGCCGTTTGAGACGTTGCTGTTGCCGCGCTTTCGCGTCGCGCGAATGACCGATCTCGACGCGCCTCGCCGTCGGAGCCTTGCGCCGGTGCTGAAGGAATTGACGACCCGCTACGACAATCTGTTCGCCACGGCCTGTCCTTATTCAATGGGCTGGCACGGCGCGCCCTTTTGGCCTGCACGGATCGACCATTGGCAGTTGCACGGGCATTTCTACCCGCCGTTGCTGCGGTCCGCCTCGGTCCGCAAGTTCATGGTGGGCTATGAATTGCTGGCTGAACCGCAGCGGGACCTGACAGCGGAACAGGCGGCAGAGCGCCTCCGTGCCCAATCGACGGTGCATTATAGGGATGCCCGATGATCGACCTTGTCGACCGCGTTCGACGGGGATTTGCGGATGCCTATGGCGGCGTGCCGGACCTCATTGCGCGCGCTCCGGGTCGGGTGAACCTGATTGGCGAGCATACCGATTATAATGACGGCTTCGTCCTTCCTGCGGCTATCAGTGGGCAGACGTTGGTGGCCGCCAAGCGCATTGCGGCCCGGCGGATCGAGGTGGTGGCAACCGATTTTCAGGGAGAGCGGGACAGCTTTCCGCTCGACACAGAGATGGCGCATAGCCCCGACCCGCATTGGGCGGAGTATGTGCGGGGCATGGTGATTGCCATGGAGCGCGCGGGGCTGCGCCTCTCAGGTGCGCAACTTACGGTGGCCGGAGACGTGCCGCGCGGTGCCGGCCTGTCCTCCTCTGCGTCGATCACTGTCGCGATTGGCGTGGCGCTGGGGCGGCTGTCAAAGCTGACCATCGACCCGACCGCCTTGGCGCGCATGGCGCAGGCGGCCGAGACGGATTTTGTCGGCACGCGGGTCGGCATCATGGATCAACTGATTTCAGCACGTGGCATTGCGGGGCACGCCCTGCTCATCGATTGCCGGTCGCTGGACTGCACGCCTGTGCCCATCCCATCTGACGCTGCGATTCTGATCGTCCATTCCGGGATTGAGCGTGGACTGGTCGATGGCGCTTATAATGCGCGGCGTGCCCAATGTGAGGCCGCAGCGCGCGCTCGGCATCCCGGCCCTGCGCGATGCGGACATGAAGATGTTGGAGGCGGGTCGTGCCCTGATGGACGACATCACCTTCCGCCGGGCGCGACACGTCATCACCGAAAATGCACGGACTTTGTCGGCCGCAGATGCCTTACAGCGCTGTGACCTCGCGACATTGGGCCAATTGATGGCCGCATCGCACACCTCCATGCGCGATGATTTTGAGATTACGCTGCCGCCCATCGATCAGCTGGTTGCGCTGCTGCAGGATGCCATCGGCGATGGCGGCGGCGCACGCATGACCGGCGGGGGCTTTGGGGGCGCTGTTGTCGCTGTGCTTTCGAAAGGGCGGTTGGACGCAGCGCAGGCCGCCGTTCGTGCCGCCTATCGCACGCCGGACGGCGGCCAGCCGCTGATGCTTGTCGAAGCAGCGTCGGACGGTGCCTCTCTGCTCACGTGACCCATCGCGAACGTGCGAGCACGCATGAATTTATGCAATCGATTGTTGAAATCTTCGCTTTGCGTGATATGGGCGGCGGGTGAGATGGGGATGGAGGGGCAAAACACGTGGATGAAGCGCAGGGCACTTTGCTGACATCAGTCTGGCACCCCGCCTGCGTTGCGCGCATCGTGGAAGGGCCGCCGCACGTCATCCCCCATATCCGCCGCACAGATGTGGTCGGCATCATCCCGGGCTATGATCTTTGGGATATGTGGCCCGTCCAAAATGTTGATGGCACGACAACAGGCTTCGACGGCTGGACGGTTTGGTTCATGCTGTCCGCACCGCTCCAGCCAGACCCGGAATCCCGCCACCACCGGGCGCGCATCCGGATGGTGACGGAAAAGGAGGGCGTTTGGAAAGACTGCGGCAATCTCCTTCCTGATACCGCCAATCCCGGCAGCCGCGAATGGGCGGGCTCAGCTCTCTTTGATCCGGCCAGCGGGCGGCTGACATTGTTTTACACTGCCGCCGGCATCAAGGGTGAGCCTAAGCCGACGGTAGCGCAGCGGCTTTTCCAACTGTCCGCGCAATTGAACGTTATCGACGGGCAGGCCGCAGCGGTCGCTTGGACGGCGCCGACGGAGTCGGTGCGCAGCGATGGGCATCACTATGTCGTGGTCGGCGCCGTTGAAGGCTTGCCGGGGGCAATTAAGGGCTTTCGCGATCCGGCCTACTTCCGGGACCCTGTGACAGGCGCGGACTTTTTGTTCTTCACCGGGTCGCTGCAATCTTCGGCCAATGATTGGAACGGTGTGATTGGCGTCGCGCGGGCAAGCTCAGCCAATCATGACGGCTGGGATCTTTTGCCGGCTGTCCTGTCAGCTGACGGCGTGAACAACGAACTGGAACGGCCCGTGATGGTTGCGCGGGATGGGCGCTATTATTTGTTCTGGTCCACGCAGCGGAAGGTCTTTGCGCCCGGGCCGTCTGGACCCAATGGTCTATACGGTGCGGTGGGGGAGAGCCCGCTTGGTCCCTTCGTCCCGCTCAACGGCACGGGGCTTGTTGCCGCCAATCCCGCCGATGCGCCGTTCCAAAGCTATAGCTGGTGGGTGACATCTGATCTGACGGTCCATGGCTTTGCCGACTTGATCGGCGTGACCGGTGTCGGCGACGTCGTTGATGACCCGGAATGGCGCCGTCGCCATTTCGCAGGCGGGCCTGCACCTGTTTTCCGGCTTCATCTGGAAGGTGATCATGCTAGCGTCCGCGCGGAGGCGGAATGATCGGAACGCATTACGGGTTGATTGAGGCCGGCGGCACCAAGTTTGTGCTTGGCATTGCGGATGCAGACGGCGTGATCCTTCACCGGCACCGCATCCCCACATTGGACGCGCACGAGACGATTTCAGCGGCCTGTGACTGGTTCCGTGGCCATGATGTCGGTTACGCGGGCTTTGGCATTGCCTCCTTTGGACCCCTTGATCTTGATAAGGCCTCTCCCAATTGGGGCAGCATCACGCGGACCCCCAAGCCGGGCTGGAGCGGTGCCAATCTTGTGCAGTCCTTTGCGGACGCCTTTGGTTGTGCGGTCGCGATCGACACCGACGTCAACGGGGCCGCCCTTGCCGAAGCGCGCTGGGGGGCGGGGCAGGGCAAACGCTTGTGCCTTTACCTCACCATCGGCACGGGCGTCGGCGGTGGCGCTGTGGTGGATGGTCGCATCCTGCACGGCCTGAGCCACCCCGAAATGGGGCATATGCGCTTGCCGCGTCATCCCAGTGATGGGAGTTTTGCGGGCGCTTGCCCCTTCCACGGAGCATGCTTGGAAGGATTGGCGAGCGGACCTGCCATCCTCGCCCGCTGGGGCAGGTCTCTTTCCGAATGCCAGCCCGGCGGGGACGAGCAACAGATGATCGCCTGGTATCTTGCGCAGGCGGTCTGCAATTTTCAGGCGATCCTCGAACCAGACTGCATCATCTTGGGCGGCGGCGTAATGGCGACGCCGGGCTTGCTGGCGCTGGTCCAAAGCGCAACAGAGCAATTGGGCGCGGGCTATTTCGTCGGGAAGGCTTCGGCCATCGTCACGGCGCCCGGCCTTGGGGATGACGCCGGCCTAATGGGGGCTTTCGCGCTCGCCGTTTCGGCCTAACTCGACATCCGGACGATCAGCTTAGGGTCCAGCACGACCGACCCCGCATCTTCGCCCGCAATCCGACGCAGCAAGAGATCGACCATTGTTGTCGCCCCCAAGCGGAGGTCCTGTGAGATGCTTGTCAGCCGCGGCACGGTTTGTTCGCCAATGGCAAGGCCGTCATAGCCAACCACCTTCACGTCTCCGGGGACAGCGAGGCCATATTCGGCGAGCGCGCGCAATGCGCTCATCGCGATGACGTCGGACGCGGCAAAAATGCCCTGCGGCCGCTCGCTGACCGACCCCAGAAAACCCGCAATGTCGGGATGGGCCGCTTCGGCGACCAGATGGGCCGGCAAGACGGTGAGATTGTCCGAGAGCCCGGCGCGGGCCAGGGTGCGCTTGCAGCCTTCTAGCCGCTGCGCGATTTCTAGAGCCTGTGGGTCCCCGAAAAAGGCGATGCGCTGGCAGCCCCGGTCGATCAGATGTTGGGCGGCTATCTCTCCACCCAGAATATTGTCGGACCCGACGGTGCAATGTGCCTGACCCGGCGCATGTCCGCCCCAGACGACCATCGGGCGATAGCGCGCGGCCACTTCATCCAGCGTTTCGGATTGGTCGGACTGGCCGATGATGATCAGACCGTCGATCTTGCCGGAGCCGACATATTGGTCGAGCCAGTTTTCATCTTCCGGGATGACGCGCGACAGCAGCAGATCATAGCCGCGCTCGGTCAGCTCATCTGCGAGGTAGCCGAGCATGGTGATGAAGAATGGGTCGGAGATGTGCTGGCCCTTTTCATGGCCAAGCGGAATGAGGACGCCGATGGCGCCTGTCCGCTGCGTTCGCAGGTTGCGGGCGAGCAGATTGGGCTTGAAGCCATGTTCCCGTGCGAGCGCCTGAAGCCGTTCGCGCGTCTTGGGGCTGATCAGAGGAGAATCAGATAAAGCACGCGACACGGTGCCGGTGGTGACGCCCGCCAGATCGGCAAGTTCCTTCATGGTCTTGATCTGGCTCATGCGAACAGTGACTACCCCTCAACGCGATCACCTTTCAGGGGTTCGGAATGCAAATCAAGGTGAAACTGGATGCTGCAGTCGCGCAATTGGGCGCATGATGTGTTCAAAGGGATGGCAATGCGCGGGGTGTGGCCGGAAAGCCACGCCTTTGATCCAAGATGGAGTTATTTACAATCGATTGCATTTTTTGTTTGCAATCGATTGTTCTAGGGTTATCCAACGCATCGTGCCGCACAAAGCGGACCCAGTTTAAGGTCAGGGGAGAGGTTATGAAGAAATCCGCATTCCGTATGCACGCGTCGCTCGCCACTCTGGCGGTCGCGGCCTTTGTCGTGCAGCCCGCTGTTGCGCAGGAAGCTTCGGACGAAGCCGATACCAGCATCGCCGAAATCGTCGTGACGGGCGTCGCCAAGGCCACCAACCGTCTCGACACCAGTATCTCGGTGAGCGCGCTCAACGTCGACAGCATCGCCAGCGTCGCCCCGCGTGGGACGGCTGAAATCTTCCGTCGCCTTCCCGGTATTCGTGCTGAGTCGTCAGCAGGTGGCGGCAACTCCAACATGCAGGTGCGTGGTCTTCCCGCTGTGACCGGCGGCGCCCAGTTCATCTCGCTGCAGGAAGATGGCCTGCCCGTCCTCTTGTTCGGCGATCACAACTTTGCGCCTGCTGATGGCTTTGTGAAGGTCGATGCGACGTTGGCCCGCATTGAATCCGTGCGCGGCGGCAGCGCTGCGACGCTGACGACGAATGGCAATGGCGCCATCATCAACCTCATCAACAAGACGGGGAAGACCGAAGGCGGCAGCATCCAGTTCATGAAAGGCGTGGACTATAAAGACACACGCATTGATGCTGAATATGGAGCCAGCCTTGCCGACGATCTCTATTTCCACCTGGGCGGCCATTATCAGATCGGTGGCGACGTCCGAAATGCAGGCTTCAATGCGGTTGATGGCGGCAAATTCCGCGCGAGCCTGACAAAGGAATTCGATGGCGGCTTTGTGCGTGTCTATGGTCAGGTCATCGACAAGAAGGACGCGACCTACATGCCGCAGACGGTGCGGATCACTGAAGTGGCCGGTTCGGTCGCGGCGGTTGCCGCCGGGGCGGCCAATTACGGCAAGACGCTGGGTGTCCTCACCAACAGCCTGCCCGGCCTGAATGCGGCCACGCAGACGCTGCACAGCCCGAACCTCATCAATTTCCCGATCATCGATGCCAGTGGCAACCTGATCAACAGCAACCTGCGCGATGGCATCCACACCAAGTCACAGACCATCGGTGGCGAGTTTGAATTTGATCTTGGGGCTGGCCTCACCGTCAACAACAAGATCCGTTACGCCAACCAGAGCGGCCGCTTCGTGGCACCGTTCACGCACGCCGCAAACGCGGCTGACCGGTATCTGTCGACCAATTTTGGTCCCGGTGCGACGGCCTTATTCTTCAACGGACCGAATGCAGGCCGCGCGGTCACATCGGCATCGCTTCTGGCGTTGACCGGCAACAACCTGATCACCGAAGTCGCCCTGTTCGACACGGAATTGAACGACATGGGCAATTTCGTGAACGACCTGCGCGTGACCAAGTCGTTTGAAACAGCCGGCGGCGACATCACCGCAACGGGCGGCTATTTCAAAATGGTCCAGAATTTCAAGCAGACCTGGCATTGGGGGCGGATGCTCGTGTCCACGCAGGATGATGCCGCCATCATCAACGTGCCCGGTTTTACCGAAGCGGGGGTCTACACCTATAACGGTGCGTTTGGCGGCTGCTGCAACATCCTTTGGGATATGCAGGCCGATGTGGACGCGGTGTATGGTGGCCTGAACGCGACCTTCGGGGCGATCAATCTGGATGGCTCGCTGCGCCGTGAAACGATGCACTATAGCGGCTTTGCGCAGTTCAGCTCGGCCCGCAATGTCGACGTAAACAAGAATGGCAGCATTGGCCCTGCCGAAATCGGCGTGCCGATCAACGATCCGGCGACGCGCGGGACGATTGGGGATAGCCTGTCCGGCACGTCCTATTCCTTCGGCGCGAACTATAAGATCAACGATGATCTGGCTGTCTTCAGCCGTTACAGCCGTGGCACGACTTGGAACTTCGACCGTCAGTTCGGGGCGTTCTCGAACGCGCAGATCGTTGCTCCCGGCCTGCTGCGTAACTCCACCCGTCAGATCGAAGCGGGCGTGAAGTGGCGGGAGACGAGCACGTCTGTTCCCGGTGCGCTCTCGCTTTACCTCACCTACTTCAACGGTCGGGCCAACCTGCGTAACTTCTCGATCACGACGAACCTTGCAACCGGCGGTATCTTCACATCGAGCGGTGTTGAGCTTGAGTTCAACTATGACAATGGCGGGTTCAACCTGTTCGGCAACGGAGCATGGACCGACGCGCAGGCCAAGCAGGACTTTAACGATCCGGCGCGCAATGGCCTGAAGCCGCAGCGTCAGGCTGATTGGGTCTACAACATTGGCGTGTCCTATACCTTTGCAGAGCGCTTCACGCTGGGCGGTGCGGTCAACGGCACGTCAAAGTCCTTTGTCGACTTTGAAAACCGCTTCGTGCAGCCGGGCTTTGCGACGGTCACAGCGTTTGCCAACGTCAAGCTCCGCGATAACCTCGCGCTGTCGGTCAACGCCAACAACCTGTTCAACAAGGCTGGCTTTACCGAAGGCGATCAGAGCCGCCTGTTCGATACCGACGGCAACGGGGCGTATGATACTTCGATTGCGCGTTCCATCGCCGGACGGACAATTTCGGCTTCGGTGAAGTTCGAGTTTTAAAGCAACTCTCCTGCCAAAGCCTGCGAAAGCGACTTTGGGAAATTGCGGCGCCGGGGGAAACTCCGGCGCCGTCTTTATGTTCGGTTGGCGTCTCGGAAACTTGCCAGCCGCGCAACAGCTTCGTCGATCATATCAAGGCTCTTGCAATGGCAGAGGCGGACAATGGATGAGGATGCGCCATCGTCAAACAAAGCGGATACGGGAATGCTGGCAACGCCCGCCTCGTGTATCGCCCGTTCCGCAAAGGTCACATCGTTCATCGCGAGGCCAGAGGCCGCAAGGTCAATACAAGTGAACCAAGTGGCCGCCCCCGGCAGAACGGCATACCCTGCTTGTGCGAGCCCGTCATTCAAGCGCTGTCGGGAGGCCGCCCATGTGGCCGTCCGGGCAGCGATCAGGGCATCGTCTGCCAGTCCCTCGGCGACTGCATATTGCAAGGCAGGCGGCGTTGTGAATGTGAGAAACTGATGCGCGCGGGCAGCCATCGCTGCCAACTCCGGCGCGGCGCACATCCACCCGATCTTCCAACCGGTCACGCCAAAGATCTTACCGGCTGATCCGATCTTGATCGCACGTTCTGCGATGCCGGGAAAAGTGAGGAGGGATCGGTGCGGCTGTCCGTCGAAGCGGACCTGTTCCCAAACCTCATCACAAATCGCCACAAGGTCGTGTCCGACACAGAGGTCTGCGAGCATGGAGAGGTCTGCGTCACGCGCAACGGAGCCCGTCGGGTTGAGCGGATCATTGAGAATGATCGCGCGTGTGCGCGGCGTTATCGCGTGCTCAATTGTTGCGCGGTCATAGTGCCAGTCGGGCGGGGAGAGGCGCACGAAAATGGGCATCGCACCGCAACGCCGGATGAGCGGGGCATACGCATCATAGGCCGGTTCAAAGACGATGACCTCATCGCCGGGTTGGACAAGCGCCAGGATGATCGCCGCCAGCGCCTCGGTGGCGCCGGAGGTCACGACCACTTGTTCGCGTGTAAGAGATAGGCCCTGTCGCCGCGCATAGAAGTCCGCGATCGCATCGCGCAGTTCCGGCACGCCGACCATGGGCGGATATTGGTTGGATCGTTCCGTCAGCGCGCGTGCGGCTGCGGCAATCAGTTCCGCTGGACCCTGATCATCGGGAAAGCCTTGCCCCAGATTGATCGCGCCCAATGCACGCGACAGGCCCGACATCTTTTCAAAGATCGTCGTCGCCATGTCCGCATAAACGGGATGGTAGCGTTGCCTGTCCTCTGCCATCCCGCTGCTCTTGGTCAGATGCGCTTGCCGTCGCGGGCGATGACCATGTCTTCGCGGTTGTTTTCAAAGTCGCTCGCGTCGTGCCGCTCCCGCAGCTGGGTTTCGGGCTGACCAAAAGTGCGGTTGACCATGCGGCCACGGATGACGGCAGGGCGCTTCCCAACTTCAGACACCCAACGGTCGAGATGCGTATATTCCTTCACCGACAGGAATTCCTGACAGTTATAGGCTTCGCGCATGATGGAGCCATACCAGGGCCAGATCGCCATATCGGCAATCGTATAGTCATCACCGACCATGTATTTGTTGGTCGCAAGATGTGTGTCGAGCACGTGCAGCTGTCGCTTGGTTTCCATCGCAAACCGATCAATCGGGTACTGCATCTTGAACGGTGCATAGGCGTAAAAATGGCCGAGCCCGCCGCCGACATAGGGCGCACTGCCCATTTGCCACATCACCCAGTTCATCGTCTCTGCGCGCTTGTGCGTTTCTGTCGGCAGAAAATGGCCGAACTTTTCCGCGAGATAAAAGAGCATTGAGGCGCTCTCGAACAGGCGGACCGGCGGGCTGACCGAATGGTCCATCATCGCAGGGATTTTTGAGTTCGGGTTGATCGCCACAAAGTCGCTGCCGAATTGGGCCCCTGTCCCGATGGAAATCAGCCAAGCGTCATATTCTGCGGCGCTGACGCCAAGGTCAAGCAGCTCTTCGAGCATGATGGTGACCTTGACGCCATTGGGCGTGCCCATTGAATAGAGTTGCAAGGGGTGCTTGCCGATTGGCAGTTCCTGATCGTGCGTCGCGCCGGAAATGGGCCGGTTGATGTTCGCAAAAGCGCCACCATTGGCCGCATCCCAGACCCAGACCTTGGGCGGGACATAGCCCGGCGGCTGATTGTTTGCGGCATCGGGTTGATCGGCCATTTCGGGTCTCCTTTGGTCTATGATCGGCATTTTGCTGGCGCCGTGTTGCTGCCGCTATGCCATTAACACAAGGAGAGTTCTACCGGATTGGCAGCCTGTTTCGTTTTCAAAGAGCGTCAGCCCTGCTGCCAGCTTCCAAGCGAGGTGAAGCGCACGGCGCTTTCCGGGAAAGTCATCACCAGCCGCGCGCCGCGCGCATCGGGATTGGACACAAGGTCAAGTGAGCCGCCGACTTTCTCGATAAGCTGTCGGCACATGTGCAGGCCAATGCCATTGCCATCCTCGCCCTGCTTGGAGGTCGCAAAGGGGCTGAACAGTTTGTCAGCAATATCAGGCGCGATGCCGGCCCCGTCATCGATGATGGACAGGGCAAGGCCACCGATGCCGATCCGCTTCACGACAATGTCAACGCGCCCGCGTGTGACCAGATGCTTGGCGCGCGCTTCGGCAATGGCCTGCACCGCATTGCGGATGCCGTTGAGCAAGATGAGTTCAAAAGAAAGGCGGGAAAGGCCAAGGATCGTCGCATGCTCCGGGATGGACAGCTCCCCAAATTGGACGTTGGCGTTCACCAACAGTCCAGCTGCCTGCGACTTGGCCGCGCGCAGTGCGGCTTCCATGTCGAACTCCGCATTGGCATCAACCTCTGCCTTGGCGTGGGCCAGCATTTTGCCTGTGATGTCGCGCGCCCGCTCCACTTGCTCAAGGATCTTATCGAACTTTTCGAGCGCCTTTTCGCTGCGGGTGTCGGTCTGTCCAACGAGCCGCAGCTTGCCGTTTTCTGCCGCAAAGGCGATGGTGGCCAGTGGTTGTTTGAGTTCATGGCTCAGGGTGGAGGCCATGGTACCAAGCTGTGTCAGCCGGTCATCACGGGGTGCGTCCCGTCGGCCCTCCGCGCGGCGCATTTCGACCACACTGCCGTACCGCCATTGGCCCGAGCCAGTATTTCCGCTCGCAAACAAGCCGCACCATCTTGGTCCCGCAGGGATTTCCGCCCAAAAGCAGTTGGCCAAAAGCTCATCTGAGCGGGAATCCTCAAAGGTCCGCGCATCAACGCCGCGAATGCTCCATTCGGCGATATGCGGCATGCCACCTTCCCCTCGGACCGTCATGCTCAAGCGTTCGCGCGCAGCATCCCAGCGGACGTCCTGCCCTGCGACCACTGCGCCTGCGGTGTGAATGGCGCGGATGGTGGAAAGTGTCAGACGTTCGCTGCGTGTGGGGATGCCCATAAGAAGGCGGATTCGTTTGGTGATCAGCGCCCGAAATTCTCGCAGCAAGACAGACACCGGTGCCTGTTGTCCGATGGCTGTCTTACTGTTGTGCTTTCGTGTTGCGCCCATCTGCCGGTTAGATGATTGGCGCATTCTCGGCGCTGGCGAGCATCGCAAGCATCCGCTTTATTGCGTCTTCGGTCAGCGCAACAAAGATTCGACGGGCATCCGTCGGATCCGTCCAGCGCCTCAGCAGACCGCGATCAGAAAGTTCGCGGATCTTGCGGATGGCGGTGGAAGCCGGCACCGACGCCGCGATTGCGACGCTTGTCACAGATTCCTGCCGGTTTTCAACGTGCGCAGCTGTCAGTTCCAGAAGGATGTCCCACGACGGATCGGAGAACAGATCCCCTTCAAAATACTTCTGACGGTTGCGACGCGCCTTGATGATCGATTTAAGGACGGCAGGATGCACCGCATTCGGGTTGCGGATCGACGCGGCAACATCTTCATCGGACGTGGCCGTTTCTTTATCCTGAAGGCCCAACTTGCCGATGAGGGCGTTGAGCGATTCCTGGATGTTCGCAACAGACTCGACGACCTTGGTGTCGGAATTTGTCTGCGCCTGCGCGGCAAGCCGTTCGCTGGCGCGGTCCAAAGCCGCCTCGTACATTTCGCGGGTCACCGGCTTGCTCAGGAAGTCAACGAATCCATCCTGCATGGCCTGCACGGCGAGCTCGATCGAGGGGTATCCGGTCAACAATATGGCTACAAAATTGCGGCCATTCCGGTTCATTTCGCCAAGCGATTTGATTAAATCAAGTCCATTTCCGGAGGGAAGAGACCAATCGGAAATGACCAAATTGATGTCGTGGTGCTCGTTGAACGCAACCTTTGCGTCCTCAGCTGAGGTCGCAGTCCGGCAGCTATAGCCCAAGGCATCGAGCAGATCTGCCTGCTCGACAAGCAGATCCTTGTCGTCATCGACAAGAAGAATATTGAGCGCAATCGCCTGAGCGGGCTTGATAGTTTCTTTCAACATAACGTCCTGTTCACCCCACCGTAAATTGATCGCATCGATACGAACTGTCTCATCGTGGTCCAATCTCCTCTCCCTAGAACGGACCTGATTCCCTAAGAGTTACTGGCTTTCGGGTTCATGGCGAAACGGAGATAGTGCCAGATTGCAGCAATTTGGCACAGTTCTCTTAAAGCAATGTTAAGACTTTGATGACCCATCCGTGCTAAAAGCTGGACTGCCATCAACGAAGGCTTCAGTTGGATTGGCAGGGTGTGAAGGGTGGCCATCCGCTGCCGTTAACAACATAAGTTTGGGGTGCTGCGGCACCGGTGGGATAGTCGATTGAACAAGGGCAACACCTTAAAGGCGCGAGTTTCGCTCCAGGATTGGTTCTGGCGCGCGCTTTTTCGGTCGGCGGTCATCCCGCTGCTTGTGATCGAAATAAGCTTCCTCACCGTTTTCTGGTTCAGCGGCCGGCTGAGCTACGACACCAACATCAACACGGTGCAGGAAATATCACACAGCTACCTTGAAGACATCGCGACCCGCGAGGCGTCGACTATTTCGGAAACCCTGGGCGGGGTCTCGAACTTGACGACCGTGCTCGCGCGGCAGACGCACACTGCATTGCAAACGCCGTCGACGCCGTCGACGCCGACGGCAGCAGAGAGGGCGCGTTTTGCTTTTGATGCCAACGGCGCGTTTCGCACCATTCGCGACAACGGGACAACGGCATCCTTCTTTAGCGGCATCGTCCCGATTGGTGACGCAGCTCTGGAAAAGGTCTGGCGGACAGGGCGGCTCGACCCGCTGATGGCGGACATCAAGTCCAGCCATCCGCTGGTCTCACAGGTCTATTTCAACAGCTTTGATAGCTATAATCGCATCTATCCCTATGTCGACCCGTCAACCTATCCCGCCCGCATGGATATCCCGAAGTTCAATTTCTATTACGAGGCAGACTCAGCGCATAATCCCAAGCGCAAGGCTGTTTGGACAGACGCCTATATCGACCCTGCCGGGAAGGGCTGGATGGTTTCTTCCGTTGCTCCGGTTTACATTGGCAACCGACTTGAAGGCGTCGTCGGTATTGATGTGACGATCCGGTCTATCGTCGACCACCTGCTCGCAACCGATCTCCCATGGAACGCTTATGCGATGCTTGTCGGGCGCGACGGGACGATCATTGCGATCCAACCTGCAGGCGAGAAGGACCTTGGCGTTCGGGAACTCAAAGACCACAGCTATGCCAAAGCCATTGAGCAGAACACCTTCAAGCCCGGCCAGTTCAACCTATTGAAGCGGGATGATACCCGCGCGCTCGGCGCGACGGTGTTCGACAAGGATCGCGGCTACGTCCATTTCAAGCTCCACGGGTCAGATCGTATTGCCGCCTTTGCCCAAGTGAGCGGCCCAGACTGGCATCTTGTCGTCGTCGGCGACGAAACCATTATCAACCAGACGGCTGACAATCTGCGTGCGCAATACACGCGTGCGACAGTCATCATGCTCGTTATCCTCGTGCTTTTCTATCTCGGCTACTTCGCGTTCCTCTATGTGCGGTCGCGCCGGATGAGCTATGTCGTTGCCCAACCGCTCGAGCAATTGTCCGGCGTCGTCGAAACCATGACGCGTGGGGGGAAGGACCCGGAGTTTAGCGGGTCCGAAGTCGAAGAGATTGACCGGTTCGGCATGCATCTCATTGACGTGCATCAAAAACTGTCTGCTGCCGAAGCGCGCAGCCAGGCGCAGGAAAAGCTTGTTGCCGCAGCCCTTGAAAAGGAACGTGAGGCCAACGAAACCCAGCGCCGCTTCATGCGCGTGATGAGCCACGAGATCCGCACACCGCTGGCTGTCATTGATTCCAGCGCGCAGATTCTGGAACGACGGGCCAATGATCTGGAGCCGACAGGCGTTATTGAGCGCGCCCGAAAGATGCGCCGCTCGACGGAACGTATTGCCGGTCTGTTGACGCGCCTTGTTCGTCTGCTCGATATTGATAGCGGCAAGGGCAAAGCGCCGATGGTGTCGGTTGATCTTGGCAAACTGATTGCCGAAGTCTGCAGCGAATTCACGGCGACCGGCGCGGGCCGCACCTTGAATGTTGTCGCGGAGCCAGACCTTGTTGTGCTCGCTGACCCGGAATTGATGCGCTTGACGCTGATTGCTGTGCTGGAAAATGCGGAAAGATATTCGCCGACGGAAAAGCCGATTGATGTCCGTGTGGAACGCAAGCAGTTCAACGCGATCATAACGGTGACGGACTATGGCAGTGGCATTTCGGAAGAAGATAAGCCGCATATCTTCGACCGTTTCTATCGCGGGGCGAATGCAACCGGCACAACAGGCTCCGGCATCGGCCTTCATCTGGCGAGCGTCTTTGCAACCACCAACCGGGGTGAAATCCGTTTGGCAGATGGGGAGGATGGCGGCACCTGCGTGTTCCTTCGTTTCCGACTTGCCGGTGCATCGCGCAAATCTGCGCGCGAAGAAGAGGTGACAGAATGAACGACGCCCGCATCCTTATCGTCGAGGATGAAGAAGCTCTCCGGCTCGACCTTGTCGATTTGCTGGAAGGCGAAGGGTATGAGGTGCTCGATCGGGGGGATGGCGGAGAGGCGATTGCTGCTATTGAGCTTTATCGTCCGCGCCTTGTTGTGTGCGACGTCCAGTTGCCAAGTCTTGGCGGCATCGGCATCCTAAAGGCCGTGCGCAGCTCGCGCATCGCATCACCGATCATGATCATGATGACCGCCTATGGCGACCATGAAACCATTGAAACACTGCGCAGCCTTGGCGCGAAGGAATGCCTGATTAAGCCAGTGTCATTTGAAGAATTGCTCGCCGCGATCGAGCGCAATCTCTCGGGCGTCGTGGGGGTAAAGACCCAAACCGCGCCTGCTGTCACACCATCTCCCGCGGTTCCAGCGGCCTCGCCCGCCGCCGAAGCGCCTGTCATTTTGGTTGTCGAAGATGAAACCGACCTCGCCGAGGAAATGGCAGAGCTGCTCGACAGCTTTGGCCATGTGGCGGCCTGTGCCGGTTCGGTCGATGCAGCTCTTGCCAAGCTGCGCGAACATCCGACGCTAAAGGGTGCGCTGGTTGATTTGGCGCTTGGCACAGAAAGCGGGCTGGATCTGATCCGCCGTGTCGCAGAAGATGAGGAGTTGGCCGCGCGTCGCATCAAGTTTCTGGTGCTGAGCGGGCGTACGCCTGGTGCAAAAGAGATTTCAGCACTGCCGATCACGCCTTCGGGCTGCCTGTCCAAGCCAGCGCGGGTCTCCGATATTGTGAATTTCGCAAACGAGCTTTGAAGCGTGGCGCGTTAGCGCGCAGCAGTTCTGCCAACGTCGTCGAGCCGAATGGTCAAGATAGGGCGCGCGTCGTCTGCGTGCAGGCTGTGTTTCATCTGCACTGCGGCCGTTTGAATGGAACCAAAGCGATCCTCGATGATCAGGTTGGCTGTCCATAAGGAGCAGCCGATAATCGCGGCGAGGTGAACATAGTCCAGCAGCGTCGCGCGTTCGGCTATCCTTTGAAGACGCGTGACTTTGCGCAACATCCCCGGTTCCTTCGGGCACAGCCCAAAAAAAGGACGCAGGTGGAACGGGTCCACCTGCGTCATGACTGTCATTATGCGTAGTGACAAGATTGTGCGACCCAAGCGTGGCAAAACCACGCTCAGACACTTTGTTTCCGTCTTTGGACAATCAGGCTCAACCGGAAGCGATACCAGTCTGGCAGTGTCGGCGTGGACAATGACCTGGTAACGAAGAAGGTCATTGCTTTTCCGCAATTTGGGTGAGTTCGGTTTCCGTCAATCTGGCATCGAAAGTCGGGCGCTGGCCCTAAAGGTCTGCATCGAACAGTCCAGACTGAGGGACTTGGGTGCCCGCCAGCGAGTCGGTGAAGCCTGATAGCGTCACCCCCAGCAGCCGCACACCTTGAGGCAGCGGCATCAGCCCGTTCAAGAGGAGCGCCACAATGTCGCGGATGGTGCTGACATCACTGACCGGGCGGGAGACGGTGCGGCTACGGGTGATGGTGCGAAAGTCGGCATAGCGGAGCTTGAGCGTCACCGTCTTTCCCGCAAGGTCACGTCGGCTGCAATGGCGTGAGACTGTTTCGATAAGGCCATGCAACTCGGCCATGCACGCCTCATACGTTGTCAGGTCGTTGCGGAAGGTTGTTTCGCTGCCGACGGATTTGCGTTCCTGATTGGGATTGACCGGCCGCTTGTCGATGCCGCGCGACGCCCAATAATAATATTGGCCCGCTTTGCCGAACTTGAGTTGCAGGAAATCTAGGCTGCGGGCACGCAAATCTTCGCCGGTGATGATGCCATAGCCTTCCATTTTCGCCGCTGTCGCGGGGCCGACCCCATGGAATTTGCGGACCGGTAGCGCGGCTACGAAGTCGGCGCCCTGTGCCGGCTTGATGACATAGAGACCGTCGGGCTTGTCCATGTCCGAGGCGATTTTGGCGAGGAACTTGTTGTAAGAGACGCCGGCCGATGCCGTGAGTGACGTCTTGGCTTTGATTTGGGCGCGGATGGCCTCTGCAATGCGGGTGGCGGATGGCTCGCCCTTCAAATTCTCAGTCACGTCCAGATAAGCCTCATCCAGGCTCAGCGGTTGGACGAGCGGCGTCCAGGACAGGAAAATGTCGCGGATTTGTCCAGACACCTGCCGGTAGACATCAAAACGGGGCGGCACGAAGATCAAGTCTGGGCAGAGCCTGCGTGCCCGTGCGGAGGGCATGGCAGACCGCACGCCGAAGGTGCGGGCTTCGTAGCTGGCTGCAGCCACAACCCCGCGAGGCCCGCCGCCGCCGACCGCCACAGGCTTGCCCCGAAGCTCCGGCGCGTCGCGCTGTTCGACCGACGCAAAAAAGGCGTCCATGTCGATATGGATCACCTTTCGGATGTGCGCCTCGTCCATTTTTCCCGCCGACTTAATCGTTCCTTCTTTGTTCCCTAACGCGATTGCGATGGGCCGTCAAAGGGTTGGCGGAAAGGTTTAGGCGTCTGTCTCGGTGGCCGGGTTTGCGCGGACGATATGATCCAGCACGGCGGCGTGAAGCGCCGGGCGGAACGCCATTCCCGCTTCACCGTCCTTTGCCCAAACAATCTCCGCATCAAAGGAATTATAGTTGCCGAAGGACAAAAGCAGATACCCGCAGCGTGGCGACGGACCGGTATAGCGCACACGGCAGCCAACCGACGTGATGTCAATCACTTCGGCGTCCATTCTAAGGCCGTTTGTCCAGCGCAGCTTGCACGGCATTGAGACCGGCCAACGCGGTTCCCTGCGGTCTTCAGCAATCGGACAGGTAATAGACATTCGAACCCCCACTGTTCGCAAAGTCCGTTATACCCAAATTGGATTAATAAAGCGTGATTATGGAGGTTTTATTTGCGCGCGTCGGCCAGAGAGATCGCTGCGCACGCCTGCACATCAGGCGGGTGAGACTCTGCTTGCCGTTCGTGGCCCGTCAGACTATAGAGAGCTTGTCTTCTCGACATCGTTATCAATGTTGAGGTCGGAACCGCCCGGTTCCGGCGCCGAGACTGCATTGTATTTTGCGCGACGTAGATGATGGAGATCCGATGGCGGATATCGCCGCATTGACTGCTCTTATCCAGCCCCTTGCCGATGCGCAGGGGTTGCGGCTTGTGCGCGTCAAGATGTTCGGCGGCACGACAGACCCGACATTGCAGGTGATGGCCGAACGGCCCGACACCCGCCAGCTGGTCATCGAAGATTGCGCTGCGCTGTCCCGCGCTATTTCCGAACTGTTCGACGAAGTTGATCCCATTGAGGAAGCTTATCGGCTGGAAGTCAGCTCACCGGGCATTGATCGTCCGCTCACGCGGCTCGAGGATTATGCCGACTGGAAGGGCTTTGATGCCCGCGTCCGAATTCCAGACGGCTTTGAAGGCCGCAAGCAGGTCGAAGGCCGTCTTTGCGAGCTGGAAAATGATGTGATTGTCATCATCACGTCGAAAACGCGCGAGACAGTGCGCATACCCTATTCCGTGATCGGGACGGGCAAGTTGTTGCTCACCGATGCGCTCATCAAAGCCACCGCGCCGCTCTCTGCCGAGGGTGCGGACGTTATTTCTGTGGAAAGGTAAGACCCATGTCCAACGCCGTCTCTGCCAATAAGGCTGAGCTTCTTGCCATTGCCGACGCGGTTGCCCGCGAAAAGCTGATCGACAAAGCGATCGTGCTTGAGGCGATGGAAGACGCCATCCAGCGCGCCGCCCGTGCGCGCTATGGCGCCGAGAATGACATCCGCGCGAAAATCGATTCGACATCGGGCGACATGCGCTTGTGGCGCGTTGTCGAAGTTGTTGAAGAAGTGGATGACTATTTCAAGCAGGTCAGCCTGAAGGACAGCCAGAAGCTCCAGCCGGGCGCTGTGCTGGGTGACTTCATTGTCGACCCGTTGCCCCCGATCGAGTTCGGTCGCATCGCGGCGCAGGCAGCCAAGCAGGTGATCTTCCAGAAGGTCCGCGATGCGGAGCGTGAGCGCCAGTTTGAAGAGTTTAAGGACCGCGCGGGTGAAATCATCACCGGCGTCGTGAAGCGGGTTGAGTTTGGCCATGTCGTTGTTGACCTTGGCCGCGCCGAAGGCGTCATCCGTCGTGATCAGCAGATCCCGCGCGAAGTGCTGCGTATCAACGACCGCGTCCGCGCGCTCATCCTCAACGTCCGCCGCGAAAACCGCGGGCCGCAGATTTTCCTGAGCCGCGCGCATCCTGATTTCATGCGCAAGCTGTTCGCGCAGGAAGTGCCGGAAATTTACGACGGCGTCATCGAGATCAAGGCCTGTGCACGTGACCCCGGAAGCCGCGCCAAGATTGGCGTCATCAGCCATGACGGCTCCATTGATCCGGTCGGCGCCTGCGTCGGCATGAAGGGCAGCCGCGTTCAGGCAGTTGTGCAAGAACTTCAGGGCGAAAAGATCGACATCATCCCCTGGTCGACCGACATGGCGACCTTTGTGGTGAACGCGCTCCAGCCTGCCACTGTCAGCCGCGTGCTGATCGATGAGGAAGAAGAACGCATTGAAGTCGTCGTGCCTGACGATCAGCTGTCGCTCGCCATTGGCCGTCGCGGCCAGAATGTGCGTCTCGCCTCGATCCTGACGGCGTCGGCCATCGACATCATGACCGAGACGGATTCCAGTGAGAAGCGTCAGCGCGAATTCATCGAGAAGTCGGAAATGTTCCAGCAGGAACTCGACGTTGATGAAACGCTCGCCCAGCTGCTGGTGGCCGAAGGCTTCAGCACGATGGAAGAAATCGCTTACGTCCAGCCGGACGAAATCGCCTCCATCGAAGGTCTGGACGATGAAATTGCGTCCGAACTTCAGGAGCGTGCGCAGGAATCGCTGGATCGCCGCGAAGTCGCCAACCGTGAGGCACGTCAGGCTCTGGGCGTTGAAGACGCCCTGGCTGAACTGCCGCATCTGACCGAAGCGATGCTTGTCACGCTCGGCAAGGCGGGCATCAAGACGCTCGACGATCTGGCTGACCTTGCCACCGACGAACTCGTCGAGCGCAAGCGTCGTGACGAAGGTCGTCGTAACCGCACCAACACCACCGAAGCGCGCGGCGGCGTGCTTTCGGACTATGCCCTGTCGGAAGAGCAAGGCAACGAGATCATCATGGCAGCCCGTGCACACTGGTTCGCCGACGAGGAGACCGCCGATGCGGGAACCTCAGCATGAACCAGAACGTCGTTGCATAATTACAGGTGAACGGGGTCCGAAATCGGGCCTCATTCGCCTCGCGGTCGGGCCTGACAATGTTGTCGCGCCCGACGTTCGCGCACGCGCTCCGGGCCGGGGCGCGTGGATCGGTGTTGACCGACCTGCGCTTGAAGAGGCGATTGCCAAGGGCAAGCTGAAAGGCGCCCTGGCGCGCGCTTTCAAGTCAGGCGGCGTGACGGCTCCGGATGATTTGCCTGATCTCATTGAGGCGGCCTTAGCGCGCACTGCGCTGGACCGGCTGGGTCTGGAATCGCGGGCAGGGATGCTGCTCACCGGGTCAGACCGGATCGCGGAAGCCGCGCGGGCCGGCAAGGTCCGACTGCTCATCCATGCCGAAGATGCCGGAACCGATGGCAACCGTAAGCTTGATCAGGCGTGGCGGGTCGGCTCCGAAAGCGAGGGCAGTGGCCAAGCGGGACTGGTAATTACGGCCGGACGCGCTATGTTAAGTCAAGCCTTGGGCCGCGAAAACGTTGTCCATATTGCCGTAACAGACAAGCTGGCAGCCGGTCGTGTCGGGCAAGCGGTAGACCGCTGGCACCATTTTATAGGACGCCAAACTCTCGATGGCCTTGCGCAAAATGCGCCTGAGGTCCACGGGGGCGCGGCGCATGTTGATTTGATTGAAGGACGCGAGAAAAGCGAATGAGCGACTCTAACGACAAACCAAAGCTGGGCATGCGCGCACCGCTGGGTATCAAGCGGACGGTTGAAACCGGCCAGGTGAAGCAGAGCTTTAGCCACGGGCGGTCGAACACCGTTGTGGTCGAAGTGAAGCGCCGTCGCGTCATCGGGAAGCCCGGTGAGGCCGAAGTCGCCGAAGCGCCCGTTGTCGCTGAAGCGCCTGTTGCTGCGCCCGCGCCAGAGCCGGTTGTTGCCGCGCCGCCGCCACCGCCGCCACCCGCTCCCAAGCCATATGAGCCGCCGCTGTCCCGTCAGGAAATGCAGGCCAAGCTGCTGCGTGAGGCGGAAGAAGCCCGCCTGTCGATGCTGGAAGAGGCCCGCCGTCGCGAAGATATTCAACGGCGCGAGTCCAGTGAGGATGAAAAGCGCCGCGCGGAAGATAACCGCAGGGCCGAAGAAGCCGCTGCCGAGGCGGCCCGCGTTCTGGCTGAGGAAGAAGCCCGTCAGGCTGCTCTTGCCGCCGAGCGTGCGGCCAATGCGCCCGCAGCCCCAGCGCCTGCCGCCCCGGTTGGCGATGATGATGACCGTGGCCGTCGCCCCGGTGGTGCGCCCGCGCGTCCGAACCGTGGCCGTGTCGTCGATGACCGCCGCCAGCATGGTAAGCTGACCGTCACGCGCGCTTTGGGCGACGATGGTGACGTCCGCGCCCGTTCGCTGGCAGCTCTTCGCCGTTCGCGTGAAAAGGACAAGCGCGCCCATCAGGCAGGCCCGTCCGTCAAGCAGGTCCGTGACGTGCAGGTCCCGGAAGCGATCACCGTTCAGGAACTCGCCATCCGTATGGCTGAACGTGGCGCTGACCTTGTGAAGGCGCTGTTTAAGATGGGCATGCCCGTCACGCTGACGCAGACCATTGATCAGGACACCGCTGAGCTGCTGGTGACCGAATTCGGCCACAACATCGTGCGCGTTTCGGATTCCGACATCGATATCGTCAATGATGAAGATGTTGATGCCGCTGAAACCCTGCAGACGCGCCCTCCGGTCGTTGCGATCATGGGCCATGTTGACCACGGCAAGACGTCACTGCTCGATGCCCTGCGCGGCACCGACGTCGTCTCGGGCGAAGCGGGTGGCATCACCCAGCATATCGGCGCCTATCAGCTGACGATGAAGGACAAGTCGAAGATCACCTTCCTCGATACGCCGGGCCACGAAGCCTTTACCGAAATGCGGGCCCGTGGCGCGAACGTGACCGACATTGTCGTGATCGCAGTCGCTGCTGATGATGGCCCCAAGCCGCAGACGGTGGAAGCGATCAACCATGTGAAGGCCGCTGGCGTTCCCCTGATCATCGCCATCACCAAATCAGACAAGCATGAAGCGAACGCCCAAAAGGTGCGTGAACAGTTGCTGCAATATGATGTGGTCGTCGAAGCGATGTCGGGTGACGTGCAGGACGTGGAAGTCTCGGCCAAGGCCAAAACGGGCCTTGATGACCTGATTGAGAAGATCCAGCTTTTGGCTGAAATATCTGAACTCAAGTCCAATCCGGACCGCACCGCAGAAGGCAAGGTGATCGAAGCCAAGCTCGACAAGGGCAAGGGCCCGGTGGCGACGATCCTCGTCCAGCGCGGCACGCTCAAGACCGGCGACATTTTCGTTGTCGGCGCTGAAAGCGGCCGTGTCCGTGCGATGACGAACGATAAGGGCATGCAGATCAAGGAAGCGGGCCCGTCCATGCCGGTCGAAGTGCTCGGCCTGACGGGTGTTCCGCAGGCGGGTGACACTCTGACCGTCGTTGAAAGCGAAGCGCGTGCCCGTGAAGTGGCCGCCTACCGTGCCGAAGTCGCCACGCGCAAGCGGACTGGCTCTGGCCCGGCGTCGCTGGAATCGATGTTCTCCGCGCTGAAGGAAAAGCAGGCGCAGGAATATCCGCTGGTCATCAAGGCAGACGTGCAGGGCACCGTGGAAGCGATTGTCGGCAGCCTCGCCAAGATCCCGAATGAAGACATTAAGGCCCGCGTGCTGCACGCAGGTGTTGGCGGCATCACCGAAAGCGATGTTACGCTGGCGCGTGCATCGGGTGCGCCGATCATCGGTTTCAACGTGCGTGCCAATGCCAAGGCCCGTGAAATTGCGGAACGTAATGGCGTCGCGCTGAAATATTACGATGTCATCTACGATCTGCTCGACGATATCCGTGCAGGCATGGCCGGCCAGCTCGGCCCCGAATATTTCGAAACGGTCGTGGGCCGCGCCGAAATCAAGGATGTCTTCCCCGCAGGCAAGCATGGCAAGGCAGCTGGTATCCTCGTGGTCGATGGCTTCATCCGCAAGGCGCTGCGCGCCCGCATCACCCGCGACGATGTCATCATCTACAACGGGTCGATCTCTTCGCTGCGTCGCTTCAAGGACGATGTCCCCGAAGTGCGCGCCGGTTTGGAATGTGGTGTGACGTTTGAATCGCACACCGACATCAAGGCGGGTGACTATCTCGAAACCTTCGAGGTCGAAGAACGCGAACGCAAGATTTAACCGGCATCCCTCTCCCTAAGGGGGGAGGGCGCGGAGACCGCTATGACCAATACTGACGAAACACGGTCTGTCCGCGTCCTCCGCGTGGGGGAGCAGGTCCGCCACGTGCTGTCCGAAATTCTGATGCGCGGTGACGTGCATGATGAGTTGTTGGCAAAGCACCCCGTTTCCGTCACCGAAGTCCGCATGTCGCCCGATCTGCGGCACGCAACGGTGTTCATCAAGCCGTTGCTCGGCAAGGATGAGGCGGCGGTGCTGAAGGCGCTGCGGACCAACACGGCCTATCTCCAGCGCGAAGTGGCGGCGCGGGTGCAGCAGAAATATGCGGCCAAGCTGAAGTTCTTAGCCGATGAGAGCTTTGATGAAGGCACGCATATCGACACGCTGCTGCGCGCACCCAAGGTGGCGCAGGACCTGACCAGCGACGAGTAATGGCCAAGCTCTATTTCTATTATGCCAGCATGAATGCGGGGAAATCGACCACGCTGCTGCAGGCCGATTTCAATTATCGCGAGCGTGGCATGGAAACGATGCTGTGGACGGCAGCACTCGACGATCGTTATGATGCCGGTGTCATCACCAGCCGCATCGGTCTACAGGCCGACGCGCACAAGTTCACGCCGGACACAGACCTCTGGGTCGAAGTAACGGCGGAACACGCGGCCCGTCCGATTGCCTGCCTGTTGCTGGACGAAGCGCAGTTCCTGACGCGGGATCAGGTGCTCCAGCTCGCCCGACTGGCCGATGAAGCGAATATCCCTGTCGTCACATATGGCCTGCGCACCGATTTTCAGGCGGAACTCTTTCCGGGTTCGGCGGCGTTGCTTGGCATTGCCGACACCCTCGTCGAGTTGAAGGCCGTGTGCGAATGCGGCCGTAAGGCGACGATGAACCTGCGCGTCGATGCGGCGGGCAATGCCGTCAAAGAAGGTGCGCAGACGGAGATTGGCGGCAATGACCGCTATGTCGCGCTCTGCCGCAAGCATTTCATGGAAAAGGTCCGTGGCTGAGGCGCCTGACGCGCTGCATGGCTGGATCGTTATAGACAAGCCGCTCGGCATGGGGTCTACCAATGTCGTCTCTTGGGTGAAGCGTGCCTTGAGGGAAGGCGGCTATGCCAAGGTCAAGGTTGGCCATTGCGGTACACTTGATCCTTTGGCCACCGGCATCCTGCCCGTCGCGCTGGGCGAGGCGACCAAACTTGCCGGACGGATGCTCGATGCGTCCAAGGTCTATGACTTCACCATCACCTTTGGCACGCAGACTGATAGTCTGGATCTGGAAGGGCAGGTCATTGCGCAGAGCGATGTCCGGCCAACTCTGGTTGAGGTGGAAGCTGTGCTGCCGCAGTTCACCGGGCCGATTACGCAGATTCCGCCCGCTTTTTCTGCTTTGAAGGTCGACGGCAAGCGGGCTTATGACTTGGCGCGGGCGGGGGAGGATGTCGTTCTCGCCGGAAGGGACGTGGTGATTCATGGGCTCCAAATTCACGAGCCCCTCCCCTTCAGGGGAGGGGTCTGGGGTGGGGAAGTCGGGACGTCATCTCAGGTGGGGAGTCCCCACCCCAACCCCTCCCCTGAAGGGGAGGGGCTTATTGAGAGGATCACCCTCACAGCCCACGTTTCAAAAGGCACATATATCCGCAGCCTTGCCCGCGACATTGCGTTGGTGCTCGGAACCGTAGGCCACGTCACCATGCTCCGTCGCGTGAAGGCGGGGCCGTTCGGGCTGGATGGCGCGATTTCGCTGGACAAACTGGACGAAAACGCTAAGGCCCGCACCCTTGGCGAGCTTGTATTGCCATTGAGAACAGCGCTGGACGACATCCCGGCGCTTGCTCTCGAAGCCGGTCAGGCCGCAGCGCTCCGTCAGGGGCGCGTCCTGTCCGGGGTTGCCGCACCCGACGGCCTCCATCTCGCAATGCTGGCCGAAGTGCCTGTCGCGCTGGTGGATGTGCAACAGGGCACCGTCACGGTGGAACGCGGCTTCAACCTCTAAAAGCCCGATGTCGAAGGAAATGAAGACATGACGATTACCACTGAGCGCAAGGCCGTCCTCATCAAGGAACACGCCCGCACCGAAGGCGACACGGGGTCTCCCGAAGTCCAGGTCGCGATCCTGACCGAGCGCATCATCAACCTGACCGAGCACTTCAAGACGCACGCGAAGGATAACCACTCGCGTCGTGGTCTGTTGACGCTGGTCAACACCCGCCGTTCGCTGCTCAGCTATCTGAAGAAGATTGATCAAGAGCGCTATCTGGCGCTCATCGCGAAGCTCGGCCTTCGCAAGTAATTGGAAGGGCGCCTCCGGGCGCCCTTTTGACATCCGGAAGACTTTTCCGGAGTTTATTCCGGCCCGCCACAATTCGGTGACGGGTGCGGTTGCGCGGACCAGATGTCCGCATTTGAAGGAAGCCGGCAGGCATAGGGCCGCCGGTTTGAAGGAAAAATGATGTTCAACACGAAAACTGTATCCATCGAGTGGGGCGGACAAACCCTGACACTCGAAACGGGCAAGGTTGCCCGTCAAGCCGACGGCGCGGTCATCGCGACCCTCGGCGAAACTGTTGTCCTGTGCGCCGTGACGGCCGCAAAGAAGGTGAAGGAAGGGCAGGACTTCTTCCCGCTCACCGTCAACTATCAGGAAAAATATTCGGCCGCCGGTCGTATTCCCGGTGGCTTCTTCAAGCGTGAACGTGGCGCGACAGAAAAAGAAACACTGGTTTCCCGCCTGATCGACCGTCCGATCCGCCCGCTGTTCCCCGAAGGGTTCTACAACGAAATCAACTGCATCGCGCAGGTGCTTTCTTATGATGGCGAAAATGAGCCTGACATTCTGGCGATGGTCGCTGCCTCGGCTGCGATGACGCTGTCGGGCGTGCCCTTCATGGGCCCGATCGGCTGTGCGCGCGTGACCTATCTCAACGGCGAGTACATCCTGAACCCGACCGACGAACAGGTCGCCGAAGGTGATCTCGACCTCGTTGTGGCGGCTACTTACGACGCTGTGATGATGGTTGAATCCGAAGCCAATGAGCTTTCGGAAGAAATCATGCTCGGTGCCGTTCTGTTTGCGCATGATGGCTGCCGTGAAGTTGTGAAGGCGATCGTGAAGCTGGCTGAACAGGCTGCCAAGGAGCCTTGGGACATGCCGGCGCAGGCCGACCTTGGTGCTGCTAAGGACAAGCTGAAGAAGCTGATCGGCAAGGACATTGCCGCCGCTTACAAGCTGACCGACAAGTCGGCCCGTGCCAACGCGCTCAACGAAGCACGTGGCAAGGCGAAGGAAGCGTTTGCTGACGCCACGCCGCAGGACCAGATGGCCGCGCAAAAGCTGATGAAGAAGCTGGAAGCGGAAATCGTTCGCGGTGCCATCCTCAAGGACGGCACCCGCATCGACGGCCGCACGACCACGCAGATCCGCCCCATCGTCGGTGAAACGCACTTCTTGCCGCGCGCGCATGGCTCTGCCCTGTTCACGCGTGGGGAAACCCAGACGATCGCCACCTGCACCTTGGGCACCAAGGACGCAGAGCAGATGATCGATGGTCTTGGTGGCCTGCGCTACGAAAACTTCATGCTGCACTACAACTTCCCGCCCTATTCGGTCGGTGAAGTCGGCCGCTTTGGCGCGCCGGGTCGTCGTGAAATTGGCCATGGTAAGCTCGCCTGGCGCGCGCTGCACCCTGTGCTGCCGACCAAGGAAGAGTTCCCTTACACGATCCGCCTGACCAGCGACATCACCGAGTCCAACGGCTCGTCGTCGATGGCGTCGGTTTGCGGTGGGTCGCTTGCGATGATGGATGCCGGTGTGCCGATTAAGCGCCCCGTCTCCGGTATCGCCATGGGCCTCATCCTCGAAGGCAAGGATTTCGCGATCCTGTCCGACATTCTGGGTGATGAAGATCATCTTGGTGACATGGACTTCAAGGTCGCCGGCACGTCCGAAGGCATCACCACGATGCAGATGGACATCAAGATTGCCGGTATCACGAAGGAAATCTTCGAAAAGGCTCTGGCTCAGGCGAAGGAAGGCCGCGCGCACATCCTTGGCGAAATGGCTAAGGCTTTGAACGAAGTTCGTAGCGAACTTTCGGCGCATGCCCCGCGCATCGAAACGATCACGATCGACAAGTCGAAGATCCGTGACATCATCGGTACGGGCGGCAAGGTCATCCGCGAAATCGTCGCCACCACGGGCGCTAAGGTCGACATTGATGATGAAGGCGTGATCAAGATCTCGTCGTCGGACATCGATCAGATCGAAGCCGCCAAGAAGTGGATCCTCGGCATCGTTGAGGAAGCTGAAGTCGGCAAGGTCTATGACGGCAAGGTCGTGAACATCGTTGATTTCGGTGCTTTCGTGAACTTCATGGGTGGCAAGGACGGTCTCGTCCACGTGTCCGAAATGCGCAACGAACGCGTCGAAAAGCCAACCGATGTCGTCTCCGAAGGCCAGGCCGTGAAGGTCAAGGTTCTCGAAATCGATCCGCGCGGCAAGGTTCGCCTGTCGATGCGCGTCGTCGATCAGGAAACCGGTGCGGAACTCGAAGACACACGTCCGGCCCGCGAACCGCGCGAACCCAGAGGCGATCGGGGCGCTGATCGTGGCGACCGCGGTGATCGTGGTCCCCGTCGTGACGGCGGTGGCGGTGATCGCAAGCGTGGCCCCGGTGGCGGACGCGGCGGTGATCGTGGCCCACGTCGGGAAAGTTCGGAAGGCAATGAAGGGGGCAACCCCGATCACATGCCGGCGTTCCTGAAGAGCGACGACTAATCGTCTGCGCTTTTCAAGCAACGAGCATAAAGAGGGGGTCGCAGAAATGCGGCCCCTTTTTTGTTGGGTTCTCTTCTAACGCGCCAAAGAAACCGCTCGCCCGGAGCTTGTCGAAGGGCCGTCCTCCTGAGCCCTGATCTCGGAGGAGGGCAACGCCCACCGTCTAAGCAAAGCAAGAACGGGGCTTCGACAGGCTCAGCCCAAACGGTGGAGAGGAAAGGGCCTTGATGCGGGAGTCGGTCGGGCGCTCAATCCAGCGCGACAGGCTCCTGTGCGGGCTTGCGGGCCCTGTGCAGGGCATCGACGCTGAAGATGGCAATGGCCGTCCAGATGAGCGCGAAGCAGGCGAGGCGGGCAGCGTTGATCGGTTCATGCCACACAAAGATGCTGAGGAAGAATACAATGGTCGGTGACATATATTGGACGAACCCAAGCGCGGTGTAGCTCATCCGTCGGGCAGCCGTGGCAAACATCAGGAGCGGGATGGCGGTGATGAGGCCGCTGCCGATCAGGAGAAGGCTGGTGTTGGTCGAGCTCCCAAAGCCTCCCTCGGTCGCCAGTCCACCGGCCAGCGCCAGACATGCAAGCGGGGCAAGCAAAGTGACTTCCACGGCCAGTCCCGGCACGGCCGATACAGGCGCCGTCTTGCGGACGAGGCCGTAGCTCCCGAAGCTGAGCGCCAGTGTCAGGCTGATCCAGATGGCACCAGGTTCCTGGAACAGCATGATGCCAACGCCGGTGGCCGCCACGCCCACGGCGAGCGCCTGCGGGCGGTTCAGCCGTTCCTTCAACACGACACGGCCTAACAGCACGTTGACGAGCGGGTTGAGATAATAGCCGAGACTTGTGGCCAGCACTTGCTGGTGCATCACGGCCCACATATAGACCGTCCAGTTGATTGAAATGAGCGCCGAGCTCAGCAGCATGACGCCCAAAAGGCGCGGGCTCGTCATCGCGGCGCGATAGTCGTTCCACTGCTTCAGGCCGAACACGCAGGCCAACGCGACAGGCAGCGACCATAGGATGCGGTGTGCCATCACTTCAAAGGCGGACAGCGCGCCAAGAAGCTTGATGTAAATCGGCATCGCCCCCCAGATGGCGTAGGCACCGAGTGCAAAGGGTAGGCCACTTTTCGGGGCGGAGGAGGTGGATATCATCACCGCGCCATGGGCGGGCAGGAGGGCAGCGTCAAGGCGGCGGGGTTGCAAGGCGATCGGTTGCCAATGGCTTACGGGCGCATTTTTCACTTTCCTACAGCAGGGGAGACGGGGCATGTTCTCGCACATGAAGATTCTGACCGCCTCGTCTGCTACGATCGCCGCTCGCTTTGGTGCCGCGCGAAAAGGGGTGCACCCTTTTTGGCTCATCTTGGGTCTATGCTTTTTGAAGGCAGCGATGCTTGTGGCACTGGTGATGGCCTTTGCCCCGGCGGAGGCCGCTCAGAAGCGCAAGCCTGCGCCGCGCCCAATCGCCCCCCTGCCGGTCGACACCGCCCCCAAGGTGCGGATCATTCTCGCGACAGCGCAGGGCAACATCACCGTCGAGGTGGACCGGGAACATGCCCCGCTGACCGCCGCCAACTTCCTGCGCTATGTTGACCAGCGCCGCTTTGACGGCACTGTTTTTTATCGGGCGATGCGGCTTGGCACGGACGAAGCAGGCAATGGGCAGGGCCTCATTCAGGGCGGCACGCAGAGTGATCCCAAGCGCATCCTGAAACCTGTCGCGCATGAGCCGTCGAGCAAAACCGGCCTCAAGCACCTGACCGGCGCGCTTTCCATGGCGCGCTGGGCGCCCGGCACGGCGACGGGAGACTTCTCCATTTTGGTCAGTCCGTTGCCGGCCCTTGATGCGGACCCCTCGCAGTCCGGCAACAATGCCGGCTATGCCGTGTTTGGATATGTTGTGGACGGGATGGATGTCGTTCGAAAAATCCATGCCGCTCCTACATCTCTTACGCTTGGTGAGGGACATATGAAGGGCCAGATGCTGGCGCCGACGATCAAGATTCTGACGGCGCGGCGGGCCCCAAATGTCCCACCGCCTCCGATTTCGCCAACCGGTTCAAACCGGTAACCTTTGATATTCATCACGAATTTGGAGCAGCTTTTGGTTTTTTAGCTTTGCTGAGCCTGAAAATGACCCTACCGTTTCGGAACGATTAATATTCGATGTGGTTATGAGTGCGGGCGTCGATGCGAACAGTTTCGCAAAATGGCTCGTCTGGGGGTTAAAGTGCTCGGTAGCTTAGCAGCATCCAAAGCCGCGAAAGCGGCAGCTTTGTGCATCTGTCCGGTTGTCGGAACGGCGGTTGTGACCACACAGGTTCCCGCTGTTCGTAAGGCTGTTCATTCGGCAACGGCGCCTAAGGAGGCCAAACGGCCCAAGCGCGCCCGCCTCGCGGTTCGCAAGCCAGTCGAACAGAAGGCGATGGTAGTGCCGGTTTGTGCAGACCCCATTCCGGTGGTGCTCGGCACCCAGCCGATCAAGCTGAGTGCAGCAGAGACTGAACCCGTCACCATCTCTTTGGACGAACCGAACACACCGCCGAAGCAGCGGCTGGCCGCCATGTCCTCAGGCCCGGCCTATGCCTTTCGACCGCTGGCCGGCGTGCCGGAGCCTGCGGCGTGGGCGCAGATGTTGGGCGGCTTTGCCATTGTCGGCGCGACAATCCGCTATGCGCGCAAGTCGCGTCCGGCCGCTGTTGGTCCCCGCCAAGCCTGACGTAACGTCATCCGATCCGCCATTGCATTTGCCCCAAAGGCGCTGCAAACGGCCGGTCATGACTGATCCGCAGCAGCTAGTATCCGACCTGACCTCGCTCCTCACCGTGCAGCGCATGGGGGATGGCTGGTATCTGGGCAAGCGCAAGCCCGGCGGCGTCGGTCGTGTCTTCGGCGGTCAGGTGATCGCACAGGCCTTGATGGCGGCACAAGACACTGTCGCGCCGGAACGCATTGCTCACTCGCTCCATGCCTATTTTATGCGCGCCGGCAGCGAAGATTTTGAGATTACCTATCGGGTGGAGCGGGACTTTGACGGGGGCAGTTTTTCCACCCGCCGTGTCATCGCGCTTCAGCAGGACAAGCCGATCCTGAACCTCGCTTGCTCTTTCCAGAAGCTGGAAGAGAGTTATGAGCATCAGGACGCGATGCCCAATGTTGTGGGGCCGGAAGACCTCGCGAACGAAGCCGAGCTTCGGCAGCGTTTTGCAGAAAGTATCCCGGAAGAGGCGCGGGAGCGCTTCACTCAGCCCCGTCCCATCGAGTATCGCCCGGTTGATCCGCGCGACTGGCTTGGCATTGAAAACCGAGAGCCGGCTGTGCAGAGCATCTGGTTCCGTCTGGCAGCTCCAATTGACGCGCCACCCGCCATGCATCGCGCCATCCTAGCCTATGCCAGCGACAGCTATCTCCTTGGCACCAGCACCTTACCCCACGGTGTGACGTGGGTGACGCCGGGCTTCATGTCGGCCAGCCTCGACCATGCGGTGTGGATTCATGACGATGTGAATGTGAATGACTGGCTGCTCTACCATTGCGACAGTCCCTGGGCCGCGCGCGGCAGGGGCTTCAATCGGGGGTCCATCTACACCCGCGAAGGGCGGCTCGTGGCGACTTGTGCACAAGAAGGTTTGATCCGTCGGCCCAAAGCGGTCTGATGCGATTCCCAAGCGGGCTGCAATCGTCTAGGCGCGTCCCATGGCTGATGTGATCGATCCTCCGGCAGGCTCTGATGACCCGTTCGACTCGATTGTCGACGCGCCGTTCGATGCTGCGCTGTCGGAGCGCTATCTGGTCTACGCACTGTCGACGATTACAGCACGTTCGCTGCCTGATTTGCGCGATGGTCTAAAGCCTGTCCACCGCCGCCTGCTTTGGGCGATGCGCCAGCTGAAGCTTGATCCAACCGGCGGCTATAAAAAGTCGGCCCGCGTCGTGGGTGACGTCATCGGTAAATATCACCCGCACGGCGATGCCAGCGTCTATGACGCGATGGTCCGCCTCGCGCAGAGTTTCTCGCTGCGGTATCCGCTCGTCGACGGTCAGGGAAATTTCGGGAATATCGACGGCGATAATGCCGCCGCCTATCGCTACACCGAAGCGCGCATGACGCCGGCTGCCATTGAACTGATGGCGGGGCTGGACGACGGCACGGTTGATTACCGCCCGACCTATAATGGCGAAGACGAAGAGCCGGAGATTTTCCCCGGCCTGTTCCCGAACCTTTTGGCCAATGGCGCCTCCGGCATCGCGGTCGGTATGGCGACAAGCATCCCGCCACAGAATGTGGCCGAAGTCATCGATGCCGCCGTGCATGTGATCGACAACCCGAAGTGCGAGCCCATCGAACTGATGGAATTCGTGAAGGGGCCGGATTTTCCGACAGGCGGGCAACTGGTCGACAGTGCCGCCTCCATCGCAGAGGCATATGCGACAGGACGGGGCTCTTTCCGCGTGCGGGCACGCTGGTCGGTCGAAGATTTGGGCCGCGGGACATGGGTGATTGTCGTCACCGAAATTCCCTATCAGGTGCAAAAGGGCAAGCTGATCGAAGCGATCGCCCAGATTGTGAATGACAAGAAGCTGCCGATCCTCGCCGATGTGCGCGACGAATCGGCAGAAGAAATCCGGCTGGTCATCGAACCGCGCAGTCGGACCGTCGACCCAGACGTGCTGATGGAAAGCCTGTTCCGGATGACTGATCTGGAAAACAAGTTTCCGCTCAACCTGAACGTGCTGGGGGCGGACCGCACGCCCCGCGTCATGGGGCTGAAATCGGTTCTGGTCGCTTGGCTGGATCACCAGATTGAAGTCCTCATCCGCCGGTCGCAGCATCGGCTGGGTAAGATTGATGACCGTCTGGAACTGCTTGACGGCTATCTGATCGCGTATCTCAATCTGGATCGCGTGATCGAAATCATCCGCACCGAGGATGAGCCCAAGCCCGTCATGATGGCCGAGTTTGGCCTCACCGACCGGCAGGCGGAAGCCATCTTGAATATGCGCCTGCGCAGTTTGCGTCGCCTTGAGGAAATGGAACTCAAGGGGGAGCGCGACAAGCTGATGGCAGAGCGGGAAGGGCTTTTGGCCCTCCTCGAAAGCCCGGCGAAGCAGAAGACGCGTCTGAAGAAAGACCTTGCGGCGTTGCGCACGCGATACGGCCCTGAAACCCCCATCGGCCGCCGCCGCACGCTGGTTGAAGAAGCTGCTCCTGCGCGTGACATTCCGCTTGAAGCAATGATTGAGCGGGAACCGATCACCGTCATCATGTCGCAGCGCGGCTGGGTGCGCGCGATGAAGGGCCATGTTGCCTTGGATGCGGCGGATGCGCTGAAGTTCAAGGAAGGGGATGGCGCAGCCTTTGCCTTCCATGCGCAGACGACGGACAAGATCTTGCTTGCTGCCGAAGATGGTCGCTTCTTTACGCTAGGGGCGGACAAGCTACCCGGCGGACGCGGCTTTGGGGAGCCAGTTCGCTTGATGATTGACCTGCCCGATGGTCTGGCGATTGTGAACCTGCTGCCTGCCCGCGTTGAAGAACGGCTGCTGCTTGCCGCCAATGACGGTAAGGGCTTCGTTGTTAAAAGCAGCGAAATCATCGCCGAAACGCGCAAAGGGCGGCAAGTCGTCAATGTTCGTGCGGGTGCCAAGCTCGCTGTGGTCCGCCCGATTAGCGCGGACCATGACTATGTGGCCGCTGTTGGCGACAACCGGAAGCTGGTCGTCTTCCCGCTCAACGAACTGCCCGAAATGGGTCGGGGCCAGGGCGTGACTATCCAGAAATACAAGGACGGCGGCCTCTCCGACGTCGTTACGTTCAAGCTGGAAGAGGGCCTGAGCTGGGCGATGGGCGGAGATACCGGCCGGACCCGAACAGAGAGCGATCTGACGCCTTGGCGTGTGGCCCGCGGGGCCGCAGGCCGAATGCCGCCGCTCGGCTTCCCGCGCGATAACACCTTCGGTTAAATCAGGCGGTTCGGCTAAATCAGGCTGTCCGCGATTTCCCCGACGCGCTCTGGATCAGGGAAGCCCTCTTCGATCCACTGACGCTCGACCGCCTGCAGAACGCGGGCGACGTCTGGTCCCGCCTGAATGCCGCGTGCCACGATGCTCCCACCGGTCAGCGGAAATTTGGGCGGCGTCCAGCCAAGGATCTCTGACGCGTCGCCGGTGCCGAGCAACAGCCGGTCTGCTGCGGCCTCAACGCCCAGCCTGTAAGCCAGCGCCTTTGGGTTGATATCATCGTCGGCAGTGCGCGATGCGAGCGTCATGAGGTGCTTGCGTTCGGCATTTGAGAGCCGAAGCCGGTTGGCGATCTCTTCTGCCAAGGTGGGGCTTGCAGGGAGGAGCGCCGCGAGACGGCGTAGGGCATTTGGTTCCACAGCGACGGCTTGCTCCCGCTTCAGCAGCTGGACCAAAGGTGCTGCTGCTGTGATCTCGGGCAGAACAGGCACAAAAATGCCATTGTCGATCATCAACGCGATAGCATCCGCCGGATCAGGCAAGGCAAGGATCGCCAGCAATTCCATGGCGATGCGTTCCCGCGACAAGGCCATCAGGTCGTTTGCCCGGACGCGGCAGGCGGCAAGGCTCTCGCCATGCGGCGCACCTTTGCCAAAGCGGGCGTTGAAGCGGAAGAAGCGTAAGATACGTAGATGATCTTCGGCAATACGGGTCAGCGGTTCACCGATGAAGCGCACGATGCCTGCTTCAAGATCAGCCACGCCGCCAAAATAATCTTTGATCTCGCCCGTTTCCGGGTCGGCATAGAGCGCGTTGATCGTAAAGTCGCGGCGGGCGGCATCTTCCTGCCAATCATCCGTGAACGTCACCGTCGCCCGCCGTCCGTCTGTTGAGACGTCGCGGCGCAGCGTGGTGATTTCATAGGGCCGGCCCTCAACGACCGCCGTCACTGTCCCATGGGCAAGGCCGGTGGGCACGCATTTGATCTGCGCCGCTGACAGCTTTTCCATGACCTTTTCCGGAAGGAGCGGTGTTGCGAGGTCGATGTCCTTTGTTACTTGCCCAGCCAAAGTGTCACGCACCACGCCGCCGACAAGGCGGACGTCGCCGCCCAGGGCTGCCACCACGGCCTTCAGGCCATTGTCTTCGGGAATGATCATCCGCGCCATGCCAGCCGCTTTGATAGATTGACGATCATTGCGGCAGTCGCCCCCCAGATGCGCCGGTCTTCCCAGAAGAGTTCATAATAGGTCCGTGTCCGGCCGTTATAATCCAACGTATTCGTCCTGTGGTTAGCCGGGTCGAGCAGAAAATCGAGCGGCGCCTCAAAGATGGCGGCCACTTCCTCCGCATTCGGTGTGAGATCAAGATCGGGCGGGATCACGCCGATGACGGGCGTGACCTTATAGCCCGTGATGGTGCTGTAGGGGTCTGTCATTCCCAGAATCGTGACGAGCGAGGCGGGCAAGGCGACTTCCTCATGTGCTTCTCGAAGCGCTGCTGCCACAAGGCCCGCATCTTCGGGATCAACACGCCCCCCTGGAAAGGCCACTTGCCCCGCGTGCTTGCGCATCGTTTCTGGCCGCTGGGTTAGAATGACGCCGGGCCGGTCCCGGTCGGTGATGGCCACAAGCACAGCGGCATCGACGGCCGAGGCGGGACGTTCGTTAAAGTGCCCGTCACCTTCCAGCAGGTCGACATCCTGCGCATGTCCGGCTGACAACAGATCACGGAGCTTTGTCGTCAGGGTCATGCAGCTGCCATCGTGAAAAAGGTGCCGTCGCTCCAAAGGCCCATCGGCTCCTGAGCTTCGTCGATCGCCCATTCGGCGAGCGCATAGAACGCTGTCCGTTCAACCCGCGCCTCCATGCCGCCGCGCACCAGCAATGTCGGATGCGGTGCCTCGGTTGTTCCGCCAAAGGTCAACGGGTGCTCAGCCCCAGCCAAAACAAGATCGCCCGTGTTCAGCCGGAAGGCAAGGCGGCGGCCGCGTCCTTCCCCTTCGCTCTTCACCTCGACCGCAATGAAGGGCGTGTCCTCGACTTCGATGAACAGCTTTTCTGCCGGCGTCACGAGCACATAGCGGCCATCCGCTTCGCGTCGCAGGATCGTTGAAAACAGGCGCACCATGTTTTCGCGTCGGATGGGCGAGCCTTGATGATACCATATGCCATCGCGCGCGATGCGCATCTCGCTCTCGCCTGACTTGGCAGGCGACCATTGGTCGACGGGCGGCAATTTATGTTCCGCAGAAAGCTGAGCAATCTCTGCCAGAGACAGGCGGGACAGGTCGGGCAAGGTTTCGGGCATAGGCATGCCCAAGGCTTTAGGCAGCGGCGGCCCGCCTTGCAAAGCCTGTATCGGGGCCGAGCATCCCAACCGCCGCAATCCCGCCCTGACGGCGGATGCGCGCAAGCAGTCGGTGGCGCTCAACTGGGCCGGGAACGCCCCAGTTAGCGGTCGCGTCTGCGGTAAAGCCGAAGAAGCGGCCATAATATTCGGGGTCGCCGATCATCACCATGGCGTCGCTCCCGCCAGCATCGGCTGCCTCGAGCAGGCGGGTCATCAACGCCTTGCCGATGCCCTTTTGCTGGGTGTCGGGCAGGACTGCGACGGGGCCGACCAGTGTAATAGGGTCTGCGCCTGCATCATGGGCAACGACAACCGGCCAAGCCTGAATGGTGCCGACCAACCGGTCCTCCTCCATCGCGGCGAAGCTGAGTCCGTTGATCGCGGCCATGCCCTCGCGGATGCGATAGGCCGTCCGCGCATGACGGTCCGTGCCGAACGCGGCATCCAGCAGCGTCTCCACCTCTGCGGAGGGGATGGTGGACAGGGGGACAAGACGGATCAAATGCGGGCCTTCGACTCAAGATGGAAGCGCGCGATTTAGGCCCTGCGGCTGGAAATGGAAGTATGATCGGTTGCGAGTGCTGCAAATTTCTCTATGGGCGCGGGTCATGACCAACCGTTCCAACAGCCTAACCCTTGAAGTTGCCAACCTTGAGGTACCCGTTCTGACGGGCATCTATTCTGAAGAGACGCATCTCCCGCAGCCGCTGCGCATGTCGGTGAAGGTCGATCTGAAATGTGCGGATCATTATGCGGCAGACACGCCGTTGGCGGCATCAAAGAACTATATGGACGTCAAGCGCGCGATGACGCACCTGCCCGAAGGTGTGCATTTCGTCTTGATCGAGGCTGTGGCAGACCACATCATCGAAACTTTGATGGTGCAGGATGACCGCGTGGAACGCGTTGAGGTGAAGATCGTGAAACTGGCCATTGCCGATGACGGAGAAGAAATCGGCATCACGCTGGCGCGGAGCCGCACTTGAAGCTTGCTCTCGTCACGGCGGGCTTTCACCGCCTTGGCGCCGCCATCGCTGCCCGACTGGCCGAAAACGGATGGGCGCTCGCGCTCCATGGTCGAAAGCCGGACGCGCCGGATGCAGCTCTGGCAGGAGTCCTGTCGCGTCACAACACACCCTGGTTCAGCTTCACGGCCGATCTCTCAGACCCCGACGCAGTTCAGCATCTCATCCCATCGGTTGAAGCACATTTCGGGCAGGCACCGGACCTTTTGGTCAATAACGCGTCGCAATTTGAATGGGATGACGCCACCAGCGTGACGCCGGCCGCGCTCAGCGCGCATTTCAATGTGAACGCCGGTGCGCCCGTGACACTGGCAACGGCACTCGCAAGCCATGTGGCGCAGGGACAAACGGCAACCGTCGTCAACATTCTTGATCAGCGCATCCGGCATCCCGGTGGGGATCAGCTGAGTTATACGATCTCAAAGTTGGCGCTTTTCGGGGCAACAGAAACGCTGGCGCGTGCGCTGGCACCCAAGATTCGCGTCAACGCCGTCGCGCCCGGCCTCGTGATCCCAACAGACGACTATCTGCCCAGCCAGATGGAAGCGCTGCGGGCCGCGATGCCGCTGGGTCGCCTTCCTGAGCCCGACGATGTGGCGGATGCGGTTCTGTGGCTCGCTTCGGCGGAGGTGGTCACCGGCCAGACGATTTTCGTTGATGCTGGCGCCTCGCTCAAAAGTTTTGAGCGCGACTTCCTCTTTTTGGGCAAAGACGCCTAGCGCGCTCCCCCTGCCTTTCGGCTCCGCTGGCAGGGGCCGAGGCCATTGAGAATCACCTTATAGTCGGCACCAATTTTGGCGATCGTCTCTGCCGACTGCCCGTCCACAGCGGATGCCGGGATGGCGGCAGGCAATGTGCAGGCGATTCTGTACCATAAAAGAGTGTTGGGCCGTGGCTGGCTGGTGCCTTCATCGACAACTTCACCCTGTGAAACGAACCAGCGTGGCTCTTCACCTGTTCGGCGCTGCACGGTGAGGGAGACCGGCTTGTCCTCAGGAGAGTTGAGGAAGATTTGCGTCTCGCCTTCGCCTGGGATGCTGCCCTCTGAATGGAAGGCAGATGCAATCCCGCGGACGACCGGCGCCGCATCGGACCTCGCGGCCTCTGACAAGATCGCGCGCACAGAGCGGGCCGCCTCAGGCGACCACGGGACCTGTGCGTCTGGCGCCACCAACCGGACAAAGGCCGGGCCCGCCGGGATGGCGAAGACCAGCGATTCGGATTTTGATAACTTTTGCACCTTTCCGCGCGAATCAATGGGCAGGTCGACCAGGTATTGGATGCGTTTGGGGACGCCTTCCGTCGCCTTGATCAGCGCAATTACATCCGCGGTGATAAGGTGGCGGACGAAGCCCGGGCGAACCCCGACAGCCATCTCCTTCGACAAGCGCTGGGCAGACTTGATTTTGACATGTGTGGCGATGGGTGCCGCAAGTGCGAGATCGGCCAAGTCTGGATATGGGTAAGTGCTGGATAAAATTGAGGCCGCACCTTGTTGCGCTGCAACATTTGTTGTCATGAGCACGCTCGCCGCAGCCATCATTCTTAGCATTTTGTGCAACTTCATCTCCATCAGCGCGAACCCGCGCGTCTACTGCCAGATTGGTCTCATCACGTGTCAGCGCAACGCCGGACAAAACGGATTGCGTCAGTCCGCACTGCGCGATAGACGAACATGGTCTGTATGAATAGGATCTGTAGTTGCAGACGAGATCAGGCGAGGCACGATTTGGTTTAGGCCAACCAGTGGCTCCTGTTGTCGTTTTTTTTGGAGGGAGTGTCGTTTTTTAATGGCCTATGCTGACCAAGAACCGAGCGGCCGGAAGATCTTCGCGATCGGTGCGGTGGCGCTGTTGCATGCGGGGGTGGGCTATGCGCTCGTCACCGGCCTTGCATACAATGCCGCCAAGCAGGTTTACGAAGATCTAAAGACGTTCGACGTGGCGCCCGATGAGCCGGAAAAGCCGGAAGAGCCGCCACCACCGCCGCCCAAGGTTGATCTGCCGCCGCCACCTAAGGTGACGGTGCCGCCGCCGGTTGTGACATCGTCCGTTGTGACGACGAACACCATCGCGCCGATCACACCAGCAGCTCCTCCTGCGCCGCCGGCACCGCCGGCAGCGCCGCCCCCGCCTGCTCCTCCCAAGGTGGCGCAGAGGGCGTCGCAGTCTGCGTCTAATAGGAGTTCGATTACCAACGACGACTATCCGGCATCTTCTATTCGTAACGAAGAACAAGGCACGTCCGTTGCTACGTTTACGGTTGGGGTGAACGGTAAAGTGGTTGCCTGCAACGCTTCTGGCGCTAGCTCGATGCTGGACTCGGAAACCTGCAGACTGATTATTCGGAGATTTAGGTTCAAACCGGCTTTGGATTCAAACGGTCAGCCGATCGAGGAAACTCGCTCTGACCGCATTAAATGGGTGTTGCCCAAGTAGGTTTTCCGTTCATTTATTTTGATCAGAATTGAGAAGGAATTTTATTTATGACCACAGCAGCTGAGGCAGCGAACGTCGCTCAGAAGCAGTTTGGCCTGATGCAGGCGCTCGAAGAGGGCGGCTTTGTTTCACAGGCAATTTTTGTCACGCTCGTCGTTATGTCGGCCGTGTCCTGGTACATCATGTTCACCAAGCTTTTCGAACAGAGCAAAGTTTTGAAGCAGAGCAACGAAGGCGTGCCGAAGTTTTGGACCGCGTCGAGCGTGAAGGACGGCGTCAACAAGTTCGAAAAGAACAGCGCTTTCCGCCAGATCGTCGATGACGGCCTGCGTGCAGAAGAACAGCACAGCAAGCTCATCGACTCGCAGGACCAGCATGAGTGGATGCAGTCCTCGCTGCAGCGCAGCCAGGATGCGATCAACGCAAAGCTCGGCACGGGCCTCGCCTTCCTCGCAACGGTGGGTTCGACCTCGCCGTTCGTTGGTCTGCTCGGTACCGTTATCGGCATCTACCGCGCGCTCATCAAGATCGGTGCATCGGGCGATGCGTCGATCGATAAGGTCGCTGGTCCGGTCGGTGAAGCTCTCATCATGACCGCTCTGGGTCTCGTCGTCGCCGTTCCGGCGGTTATGGGCTACAACTGGCTGCAGCGTCGCAACAAGCTCATCGCAGAACGTCTCAGCACGTTCAGCGCTGATCTGCACGGCTACATGATGTCGAACGGCGCTGTCCGTCCGGTCGTCAACGCCAAGGCTGCTGCTCCGGCCGCTGCCAAGCCTGCTGCTCCTGCCAAGGCATAATGCTTGCGTGCGCGGCGGGCCTTCCCTGCCGCGCCGCCTGCATCCTAGGGTTTGGTCCTTCATATGGGATCAGCCCAGATGACGAATGTAGAGATAGGAATTAGCCTATGGGTATGAGTGTTGGTGCTGAAGGTGGCGACGACGCCCCGATGAATGAAATCAACACGACGCCCCTCGTGGACGTTATGTTGGTTCTCCTCATCATCTTCCTGATCGCCGTTCCGGTGGTCATCAAGACCGTCGAAGTGAACCTGCCCAAGATCTCGTTCCAGCCGACCACGTCGAAGGCTGAAAACGTGATCCTGACTGTTCGCAACAGCCCGACTTCGGGTGCCTGCGAAGTTTATTGGAACGCGACGAAGATGAACTCGACCGAGTTGCTGACCCGTTCAGCAGCACGCTTCAAGGCAGAGGCAGATCGCCTCGGCCCGGATGCGACTGACCCGGAATTGTTCCCGGAAGTTCACATCCGCGGTGACCAGCGGACGCAGTATCGCTGCATCGGTGGTGTCGTTTCGATCATGCAGAGTGCGGGCTTCATCCGCGTCGGATTCATCTCGTCTCCGGTCATGTGACCTGATGCGAAGGGTTGGAGAATAAAACCATGTCAATGAGTGCTCCCAAGGGCGACTCAAATGATCCGATGGTGGAAATGAACACGACGCCGTTGATCGACGTTATGCTCGTTCTCCTCATCATGTTCATTATTACGCTGCCGCCGCCCACCCATGCGGTCAAGATTGACTTGCCGCAGGATTGCGCGCCGAACTGCCCACCGCCTCCGCCGGTGTTGCCGACGAAGAACGTTCTTTATGTCAGCCCCGGTGGGGTTGTGACCTGGAACGCCATTCCGGTAACCTGGGCGCAGCTGGATCAGAACCTTGCGGATTCTCAGGATCCTGCAAAGTTTGCAGATACGCCGGAACTGCACATGCAGCCGGATCCAATGGCGCCATATGACGTCGTGGACCGCGTTCTCGCCAAGGCGAAGCGCGCCAAGGTGTCGAAGATGGGCTTCGTCAACAACGAAGCATATCGCGGCGAATTCTGAGGAATTCCCTCAGAACGAAATGTTCGGGGCGGTCCTTCGGGGCCGCCCTTTTTCGTTTGGGGCGCGGGCCCGCTTTCCCGTCAATCACACCAGTTGAAACGGTTCCGGCACCGTGCGACGGCACATCCAATATCGACCGGACAGGGAGAGTTGAATGACCGTCGAGAAGCTTTTTGAACCGCTTTCCTTCGCCCATGGCGCGCCAATGAAGAACCGTTTCATGCTCGCCCCGCTGACCAATCAGCAAAGCCATCCCGACGGTTGCCTCTCCGACGATGAGTTCCATTGGCTTACCATGCGTGCGCAGGGTGGCTTCGGATTGACGATGACCGCCGCTGCGCATGTGCAGGCGGCGGGGCAGGGGTTCCCGGGTCAAGTTGGTATCTTCTCTGAGGATCATCTGGAGGGGCTGATGCGGTTGGCGACTGCACTGCGCGCGGCAGGGTCTCTTTCTTCAGTACAATTGCACCATGCGGGCAATCGCTCTCCCAAGGAGCTGGTGGGCACCCCGCTCTGCCCATCCGATGATGCCGCAACCGGCGCGCGCGGGTTGACCCTGCCGGAGGTCGAACAATTGCGGGATGACTTTATTGCGGCGGCAAAGCGGGCGGAGAAGGCCGGGTTTGATGGCATCGAAGTCCACGGCGCCCACGGCTATATTCTCGCCGAGTTTCTCTCAGCGGAGATAAACCGGCGCGACGACCTTTATGGTGGCTCTGTTGAAAATCGGTCGCGGATTATCTTTGAAATCATCGATGGCATTCGCGCCACCTGCCGGCCAGACTTCCAGATCGGCCTGCGCTTGTCGCCAGAACGCTTTGGCCTCAAGCTTGCCGAAATCCGGGACGTGGCCGCAGAGGCACTGCGTCAGGAAAAGATCGACTATCTCGACATGTCGCTCTGGGATGTCGCGAAGGAGCCGGTTGAAGAAGAGCATCAGGGTCGGACGCTGATGAGCTATTTCACGGAGCTGCCGCGCGGGAACGTCCGGCTCGGCGTTGCGGGTAAGATCATGTCGGCCAAGACAGCGCTGGACGTGTTGGAAGCCGGCTGCGACTTCGCCCTTATCGGGCGTGCTGCAATCTTGCGGCATGACTTTCCAGAGCGCATCCGTCTGGATGGGGGCTATGTGTCGCCGTCGCTCCCCGTAACGGCGCAGCACTTACGCGACGAAGGCCTAAGCACGGCCTTTGTCGATTATATGAAGGGTTGGCCCGGTTTCGTGGAGGCGGAAGCCGCCTGATGTCCCGCCTAACTGTCGAACTGCAACTTTGCGAGGCGGGCATAGAGCCCGCCCATTTTGACCAGCGTGTCATGGCGGCCTTCTTCAACAATGCGGCCATCGTCCATCACCACGATACGGTCCGCCGCGCGAACAGTGGCCAGGCGGTGGGCGATAACGATGGTCGTGCGATCGGCCATCAGCTTGTCCAGCGCGTCTTGCACCAGTCGTTCTGATTCCGCATCCAAGGCGGAGGTCGCTTCATCGAGCAACAAGATAGGCGCGTCGCGCAGAATGGCCCGGGCAATGACCAGCCGCTGACGCTGCCCACCGGAAAGGCGCGCGCCGCCTTCACCCATATAGGTGTCGAGGCCTTCAGGCAGTTTGCGCAGGAACTCTGCGGCGTTGGCAGCTTCGGCCGCCGCCCACAGCATGTCGTCGCTTGCATCCCAGCGGCCATAGCGGAGGTTGTCCCGCGCGCTGGCGGCGAAGATCACCGTTTCCTGCGGGACCATCGCAATGCGTCCACGCACATCGGCGGGGTCTGCATCTGGCAAGGCGACGCCATCGACGCGGATGGTGCCGGCGTCCGGATCATAAAAGCGCTGGATGAGCTGGAACAGGGTCGACTTGCCGGCACCTGATGGCCCGACAACGGCAACGGTCTCGCCCGGTGCGATCGACAGGGAAAAGTCTTTCAGCGCGCTGACCTCCAGACGCGTCGGATACCGGAAGGTCACACTTTCAAAGGCGACGCTGCCAAGCGGCGGCTGGGGGAGGCGCACGGGATTGGCGGGGGCGGCGATCCCGGGCTGTTCTGAGAGGAGTTCTGAAAGCCGCTGGGCAGCACCTGATGCGCGGATGAGATCGCCAAAGACTTCGGTTAAAGCGGCAAAGCTCCCCGCCACCAGTCCGCCGGTGATCACGAACGCGGCAATGGCCCCTCCGGTCATGCGCCCGGACTGCACATCAAGCGCACCCTGCCACATGACCATGGTGATGGCGCCGAACATCATGAAAATCATGATCGCGGTCAGCAGGGCACGGATACGGATGCGACGCCGAGCGGTGCCAAATGCGTTCTCAACGGCATTTGAAAACCGCTGACCTTCGCGGCCTTCCTGTCCGAACGCCTGCACGATCTTCATCGCACCCAGCACTTCGTCCACGATGACGCCCACATCCGCAATCCGGTCCTGACTGCTTTTTGACATGTCGCGCAGGCGTCGACCCATGAAAAGAATGGGGCCGAGGACCAGCGGGATACCGATCAGGAGCATCGCCGTCAGTCGTGGCGCGATGGAGAAGAGGTAGCCAATGCCGCCGATGGCCAGCACAAAGTTGCGCAGGGCCACAGACGCGGTCGTCCCGACAACCTGCTCAATCAGTGTCGTGTCAGCCGTCAGGCGCGAGGCGACTTCTGCCGGACGGTTCAGCTCAAAATAGCTCGGGGACAGGCGCAGAAGGTTGTTCACGACCGCGGACCGCAGATCGGCGACGACACGTTCCCCCAGCCAGGATACGAAGTAGAAGCGTGCGGCCGTCGCCAAAGCAAGAATGGACACGACGCCCAGCAGATATTCGAACCACCGACTAATATCCCCGCCTGACTGGCTGAAGCCTCTGTCAATCACGAGGCGGAAGCCATTCGGGATGGCGAGCGTCGCGGCTGCCGCAACGATCAGCGCGGTGATCGCGCCTGCAATGATGTGCGGATATTTGGAGGCATAGCCCCAAACCATGCCTAAATTGCCGATGGAGCGGGTCGCTGGAGCCTGTGGGGCAGTGTCTGTCATGCACCGCGCCTAGCAGTGACAAGGGACGTGCTCAATGTCTTGTGGATTTATTGTGCATTGCACAATGGCGTCATCTGCGGCAAGATTGGTCAGTGCAAAGGAAACATATGCTCTACAGTGCTTATGAAATGCAGAAGGCTTGGTTGGCGGGGGCGAGCGCTTGGGCGTCCGCCACGGCAGAATGGCTTGGCAATCCGTCCAACCCGATCGGCTATTTGGGCGGCGGGCCCATGTTTTCCGCCGCGCTTGAAGTGTTTGCCCATGCGGCGGCCCCGCGCGGCAAGCCTGCGTTCGACCTCGATCACACGATCATTGATGGCAAGGACGTTGCCGTCACCGAAGAGATTGTTCTGCGCAAACCCTTTGGTCAGTTGAAGCGCTTTGTCCGCGAAGGGCGGGAAGGCGATCCGCGGCTTCTGATCGTCGCGCCGATGTCCGGCCATTATGCGACGCTGCTGCGGGGCACGGTGGAGCGGATGCTTCAGGGGCATGACGTCTACGTCACCGATTGGCATGATGCCCGCGCTGTGCCGCTGTCCGATGGCAGCTTCGACCTCGACGATTATATCGATTATGTTGTCGCGTTTCTGGAAGAGATGGGCCCTGGCGCGCATGTGCTGGCCGTTTGCCAGCCTTCGGTGCCGGTTTATGCGGCTGTCGCTTTGATGTCGGCTGACAAGCATCCTTGCCGCCCCAAGACACTGACGATGATGGGCGGCCCGGTTGATACGCGTCGCGCGCCGACTGCGGTCAATCAGCTGGCTATGGAACGTCCCTTTGCTTGGTTTGAGCAGAACGTGATCGCCAAAGTGCCGCAAGGCTATGCGGGTGCCGGACGTGAAGTCTATCCGGGCTTCCTCCAACTGTCGGGTTTCATGGCGATGAATCTTGGCAACCACATGGTCAGCCACTGGCAGATGTTCAAACATCTGGTCGACGGCGACGATGAGAGCGCGGATGCGACCAAGGAGTTTTACGACGAGTATCGGTCCGTCTGCGACATGACGGCAGAGTTCTATCTCCAAACAATCGATCAGGTCTTCCAGCGGCACTTGCTCCCCAAGGGTGAGTTTGAGCATCGTGGCCGCATTGTTGATCCGGGCGCTATCACCGATGTCGGTATTCTGGCCGTAGAAGGCGAGCGCGACGATATTTCAGGGATTGGTCAGACCAAGGCCGCGCTCGACATCGCGACCAATCTGCCGGACGATTTGAAGAACTATTACATTGCCGAAGGCGTTGGCCATTATGGCATCTTCAACGGCGGCAAATGGCGCACGCGTATTGCGCCGGTCGTGGAAGAATGGATCGCCCGCCACAACTAAGGTGGCGAGCCGCTTCAGTAATATCGCATCGTCCAAAGGAGCGTGCCTGCCCAAAGCAGCGCACCGATCCATAAGAGCGCAATGATCGCCGCCGCAACCTTACTGACGGGCCGGTGGCTGGCCGCCTCTGCTTCGGCGCGGTGCCGTGCATAGACGTCCGCTGGCACCATCTTCAGGAACAGCCAGACACCCAGCGGGATCAGGATGGCATCATCCAGCAGGCCGAGCACGGGAATGAAGTCCGGGATCAAATCAATCGGTGACAGCGCATAAGCCGCGACCATGAGACCGAATATCCGCGCGGGCAGCGGCACTTGTGGGTCACGGGCGGACAGCCATATGGCATGCGCCTCGACCCGGATGTTGTGCGCGATGTCCCGAAAGCTTTTCATGTTGCGATGTTAAAGCCCAATATCATCCAGCGACAAGAGGCTGGCATTCCCGCCGCTGCTCGTTGTGTCGGTGGAGGTCACGCGTTCGGCGCAAAAGCGGTGCAGATAGTTCGGCCCACCCGCTTTGGGGCCGGTGCCGGAGAGGCCCTCTCCACCAAAAGGCTGGCTGCCGACAATCGCGCCGATCATGGAGCGGTTGACATAGAGGTTGCCGACCCGCGCGAGCGCTTCAACGTCCTCCGCCGTCCGCGCGATGCGGCTATGTAGCCCCATGGTGAGGCCAAAACCCTTGGCGTTGACGCGCTCGACCGTCTCAGCGAGGCGTCCTGTTTTCCATGTCGCCACATGGAGGAGCGGTCCGAACCATTCGGCCGTCAACTCTTCAACCGAGGCAAGGCGGATCATCGTCGGGGGCACGAGATGCCCGGTATCCGGCGCAGCAACGGTGTGGAGCCAGTTGGCCTCTTGTGTGTCGCGATAGGCCATCAGCTTGGCATAGGCTGCGTCGTCGATAACCGGGCCGACATCGGTTGCAGGATCGGCCGGATCACCAACAATCAGCGTGTCCATCGCGCCGCGCAGCATTTCCAGCGTCCGATCGGCAATATCCTCCTGCAGCAACAACAGCCGGAGCGCCGAACACCGCTGCCCGGCGGACCGGAAGGCGGAGTTGACGACGTCCTGCACAACCTGTTCGGCAAGTGCTGTTGAATCGACGATCATCGCGTTGATGCCGCCTGTCTCAGCGATCAGTGGAACAAGCGGGCGGTTGTCATCTTCCAGCAAGGCTCGGGCGATGGTCTTCGCGGTCGCGGTTGACCCGGTGAAGGCGACACCAGCAATTGCCGGATTGGCGATCAACGCTGCGCCGACATCGGGGCCACCAATGGCAAGCACAAGCGCATTCTTTGGTACCCCCGCCTTATGGGCGAGCGCCAGCACCTGGGCTGCTATCCGCGGGGTCTGCGGTGCCGGTTTGGCGACGACGGTGTTTCCAGTGACGAGTGCGGCAGCAATCTGCCCAAGGAAGATGGCGAGCGGGAAATTCCAAGGGGCGATGCACGCCCACACGCCGCGTCCGGCATAGCGCAGCACGTTGCGCTCGCCCGTCGGTCCGGGAAGCTCTACCGGCTGAAGGCCGGATCGGGCTTGCTGCGCATAATAGCGGCAGAAATCCACCGCCTCGCGCACTTCGCCCAAGGCATCGGGTATGGTCTTGCGGGCTTCCTTAACCAATGTCGACATCAGCGCGTGACAATTGGCCTCCAGAAGGTCAGCCAGCGCGTCGAGCTTTTCCGCACGCGCCTCAATGGCCAGCGCAGACCATGCAGGGTAGGCTGATTGTGCCATCGCCACGGCATCCCCGGCGGCTTTATTGGGCATCGCGGGCAATGGATAGGCGGCAACCTCGGCTGCAACATCGGCAAGGATGGCTTTGTCCTGCAGGTCTTCACCGCCACTATTGCGACGATCCCCAAACAGATCAACCGGCAAGGGAATGGCGCTATGCCGTGTGCCACCAACGGCGCGGACGCGGGCAACCGGATCGGCGAGCAGCTCTTCATCTGTCACATGCTCATCGGCGAGCTGGTGGACAAAGCTGCTATTGGCGCCGTTTTCCAGCAGACGCCGCACCAGATAGGCGAGCAGATCCTGATGACCACCCACAGGGGCGTAGATGCGGCAATGATAGCCTTCGCGGCGCACAAGATCTTCGTAAAGGCCGTCGCCCATGCCGTGGAGGCGCTGGAATTCAAAGTCGCGGGTGTCACCGGCCCATTCGAGGACAGACGCGACCGACAGTGCGTTGTGGGTGGCAAAGGCGGGGGAGATGTTCTTGGCACGCAGCATGTCGCGGGCGCAAGCGAGCCAGGAGACATCGGTGGCAGCTTTACGGGTGAAGAGCGGATAGTCGCTCAAGCCTGTTTCCTGCGTGCGCTTGATCTCACTGTCCCAATAGGCGCCTTTGACGAGCCGGACGGTCATGCGGCGGCCGGTCTCCCGGCCCAATGCATCCGCCCATTGGATGACTGCGGGCGCCCGCTTGGAATAGGCTTGTGCGGCCATGCCGAAGCCATCCCAATCCTTCAGCGCGGGCAGGCGCGCGACGGTTGATAGAATTTCGAGACTCATCTCCAGCCGTTCTGATTCTTCGGCATCCACTGTCAGTGCGATCCCGCGGCGGGCCGCGGCCAGACAGAGCGTCTCCAGAAGGTCGCACAACATGGGGACGCAGCGGTCCCAATGCGCGACTTCATATCGCGGGTGGAGCGCGGACAATTTGACCGAGATGGAATGGCCAGCACCGGTTTGCTCAATGGCATCGAGGTAGGATGCGAAATAGCGCTCTCCATCGGCAAAGGTGCGTGCGGCTTCACCCAGCATGTCAAAGCTTGCCACAAAGCCTTTGTGCTCGGGTCGCGTCATGCGGTCGCTGGCTTCCGCAATGGTCCGGCCCATCACGAAGATTTCGCCCATCATCCGCATGGCAGCACCAACGGCCTGCCGAACAAACGGCTCGCCCGCGCGGGACAGAAGCCGACGCAACGTGCCGCTCTGCTCCTTCTCGCTGACCAGGGCACGGCCAATGACAAGGCCCCACGTGGCCGAATTGACCAGTGTCGAATGTGACTTGCCGGAATGCGCCTTCCAGTTGGCGTCGCCCAGCTTGTCCGCAATCAGGGCATCGGCGGTCTCCGGGTCCGGCACGCGCAAAAAGGCTTCGGCCAGCGCGAGCAGAGCAATGCCTTCCTGCGTGTTGAGCCGGTACTCGTTCAGAAACTGGTTCACCCAGCCGGCGGATTGCGCGCGCCTCAAATCTGCAAGCAATCCACCTGCACGCGCGACGATGCGGCCGCGTTCGGCAGGCGTTGAGGCCGCACGATCTAGCAAGGGTTTCAAGACCTCACTTTCCGGCGCGCGGTGAAGGGTGCGCATGAGCGACGTTGCGGAATCCATGGCTTTTGACTCTGGCTAAATGACGGGCCTAAATCCCGGTCGGGAATCGCGCCTTTGTAATATTATTGCGCGATAGAATCGAGAGGAAACCTTATGGCCGTTGTGAGCAAGGAAGAGCTTTTTGCCCTGAAGGGCAAAGATGTCGGGACATCCGAATGGATGTTGATCGATCAGGATCGCGTGAACAAGTTCGCTGAGGCGACCGGCGATTTCCAGTTCATCCATGTCGACCCGGAACGCGCGAAGCTGACGCCCTTTGGCGGGCCGATTGCCCATGGGTTCCTGTCGCTTTCGCTGTTGCCAGTTCTGACGGCGCAAGCTGATCTTCCGCGCCTTGATGGCGTGAAGATGGGCGTCAACTATGGCGGCAACAAAACGCGCTTCATCGCCCCTGTGAAGGTCGGCAAGCGTGTGCGTGGCCACTTCAAGATGCTCGACATTGAAGAAAAGCGCCCCGGCCAGTTCCAGCAGACGATGGAATTCACGCTGGAGATTGAAGGCGAAGACAAGCCCGCTTTGATGGCCGAGTGGATCACGCAGTTCTTCATCTGAAGAACGGCGCCTCCCTCCCCAGGGCTCAAGAGATTTTTTCAGGAGAATAAGAATGCGCAGCGCAGTCATCGTATCCACGGCACGCACCCCCATCGGTCGTGCCTATCGTGGGGCGTTCAACTTTACCCCATCCCCGACATTGTCGGCGTTTTCGATCCGTGCCGCAGTTGAGCGCGCCGGCATTGATGGCGCAGAAGTCGATGACGTCTGCTGGGGTTCCGCGCTCCAGCAGGGCAGCCAGGCAGGCAACACCGCGCGCACCGCTTTGTTGCGCGCTGGCCTTCCCGTGTCGGTGCCGGGCATGACCATCGATCGCCAGTGCTCATCGGGCCTGATGGCGATCGCGACAGCGGCCAAGCAGATCATCGTCGATAATATGGACATTTGCATCGGCGGTGGCGTGGAATCGATCAGCCTCGTCCAGACGCCGGAAATGCGTGTCGCGCCGGACCCTGAGCTGCTGAAGATGCACAAAGACATCTACATGCCCATGTTGCAGACGGCTGAAGTCGTGGCCGCCCGCTATCAGGTCAGCCGTGACCGGCAGGACGAATATGGCCTCCAGTCGCAGCAGCGCACCGCCGCTGCGCAGGCTGCTGGCAAATTCGATGATGAAATCGTCGCCTGCACGGCAACCATGGCGGTCGCGAACAAGGAAACGGGCGAAGTCTCCCACAAGGAAGTGACGCTCACCAAGGATGAAGGCAATCGTGCGGACACGACGATTGAAGGCCTGAAGTCCCTGAAGCCCGTTCTCGGCCCAGACATGAACATCACCGCGGGCAATGCCAGCCAGCTGTCGGATGGCTCCTCAGCCAGCGTGTTGATGGAAGAGTCCGTCGCCGCCAAAAAGGGGCTCACCCCGCTTGGCCGTTATGTCGGCATGGCGGTTGCCGGAACCGAGCCAGACGAAATGGGCATTGGCCCTGTTTACGCCATCCCCAAGCTGCTCCAGCGCTTCGGCCTGAAGATGGATGATATCGGCCTTTGGGAACTGAACGAAGCCTTTGCCGTGCAGGTGCTTTACTGCGCCGACAAGCTGGGCATCCCCATGGACCGCCTGAACGTCAATGGCGGCGCGATTTCGATTGGCCATCCGTATGGCATGTCGGGCGCTCGTATGGTCGGCCACGCGCTCATTGAGGGCAAGCGTCGCGGCGTGAAATATGTCGTCATCACAATGTGCATCGGTGGCGGCCAGGGTGCGGCAGGCCTGTTCGAAGTCCTCTGATTTTCAAACACCTAAAACAGTCGGGGCGGTCGCGTGTTGCGGCCGCCTCTTCTGTTTTGGAAATCCAAAGCCTAGAGAACGGGCGTGAGCATCACCCGCCTCAGCCTGACGGATTTCCGATCCTATCCCGATCTCTTGATTGAGCCGGGGCCGGGCCTTGTCGTCCTGACCGGAGAGAATGGCGCGGGGAAGACGAATGTGCTCGAAGCCGTGTCCTTGCTGGTGCCGGGGCGCGGGCTGCGCGGCGCACCCCTGGGGCAGGTAGCCCGACAGAGTGGGGCCGGTGGTTTCAGTGTTGCGGCCCGTCTGGACGACATTGAACTCGGCACCGGCACGCAGCCAAGCGCGCCTGAACGGCGGCTTGTCCGCATCAACGGCGCGCAAGCCTCAGCGACAGCGCTTGCGGAATGGCTGTCGATCATCTGGTTGACCCCAGCCATGGACCGGCTGTTCATGGAAGGCGCGTCGGAGCGTCGGAAGTTTCTGGACCGGCTGGCCTTGGCCTTGGTTCCAGACCATGCCGTGCATGCGACCCGGTATGAGGCCGCGATGCGGCAGCGCAATCGCCTGCTGACAGCAGATACGCCCCCAGACCCGGAATGGTTGACCGCACTGGAACAGCAGATGGAGGTGCATGGCCTTGCGCTTTCTAACGCGCGGGAGCGTGTCACCTCGGCTCTCGCCGGGCGGCTTGAAGCGCAGCCGGAAGGACCCTTTGCGCGTGCGGCTCTCGCGCTGGAGGGTTGGCCATCCTCAGATAGCCTGCAACCCTTGCTGAAGGCGGGCCGCGCGCGTGATGCGGCCGCAGGGCGAACGTTGTCAGGCCCGCACCGCGTTGATCTGAAGGTGACACATCTCGCCAAACAGCAGGCAGCGGAGCGCTGTTCGACCGGAGAGCAGAAAGCGCTTTTGCTGGGCATCATCCTCGCCCATGCCGAGTTGGTCGCAGAGCAACGTGGCCAGCCGCCCGTTCTCCTGCTCGACGAAGTGGCAGCGCACCTCGATCCGGTCCGTCGCGCCAATCTCTTTGATCGGTTGGCCGCCATGCAGGCACAAGTCTGGATGACAGGAACGGAGCCGAGCCTCTTCTCCGAAGCGCCGGCTGCGGCGACTCGCTATACCGTCCGCGACGGCGCTGTGTTGATCTAGGCCAGCGTCTTTCCGTCGACCCGCAATTTCAGGCTCGCCGTGAATAAGGGCGTCACTGCGCGCTGGAAGGCGCCGGGCGTCATGTTGGTATAGCGCCGGAATTCGCGGTTGAGGTGGGATTGGTCAAAATAGCGCAGCGCAGCCAACTCGGTCTCGTCAGCATTGCTCAGGCCTCGCATAGCAGATGCCATGTCGAGGAAACGGCAACGCTGCAGCACAGCCTTTGGTGATAGGCCAAAGCCGGCGAGGCAGCGGCGTTCGAGTTGTCTGGACGACAGGCCGAGAAGCTTAGCCGCTTCCTCGACACGCGCGGTGCTGTCATTTCGGGCGATCGCCTCAAACGCGGCAACAATGGGGTCGATCTGGTTGACGCCAACCCGGGCGAGCTGTTGCTCAATCGCGAGGGTCATGAGGGCGACCATCTCGCTGTCGGAGGCTGCTTTTGGCACATCTGTCTCAACCGGGGTGGCAATGTCGTCGTCCCACAAGGTGTTGAGCGAAACAATCCGGTCCGCGAAGTCAGCGGCAGGCGTTGCAAAAAGTGCGGGCCAAGCGCTCGGCCGGATGGCAAAGGAGGCGACGGAGAAGGGGCCTTTGACCCGGACTCGGACCGCGCGCGAATTGGCACCGAACACCAATGCGCCTGAAAGCGGCGTCCAGTTGCCGTCAGGATCGAGATAGGCCCAGTCACCTTTCAGCATAACGCGCAAAAAGGCGTTGTCGGAAAGGAGCATGTCTTCCAGTTCGAAATTGTCCGGCAATTTGGCGTCAAACATGTAGAATCGACGCACAAAGGGCAGTAACCGCGACGGTGGAGCGTAGTTGCGCGATGACAACATCTGTTATTGGCCCCCCTGAGCTTGATTCCTACCCAAGGGTCTATGCTTGACCATAATTTTGGCCTGTATGCATCATTTTTCAGAAGAGATTTGTTGCCAAAGTCTAACGTTTCACGAGAGACCTTCTGCGCGTAACTTCAATCCAGCGGTCAGCAGCGGCGTCGGGGCCTTTTCAAAGGCGCCCGGCGGCAGTCCGATGAAGTGCTTAAACTCGTTCGTCCGGTGCGACTGGTCAAAATATCGCAGAGCGGCGAGAATCTCCTGATCCGGGTCACTAAATCCCCGCAGGGCGTTGCCATGTCCAGAAAACGACTGCGGCGCATAATGGTCTTTGGCAGGTGGCCAAACGTGGCCAGACACCGCCGTTCAAGCTGACGCACGGATATTCCCAGTTGTTCCGCTGCGACGTGAACCGGCGTTGTGCTGTCAAATTGCGCAATGTCCTCAAACAGACGCATTGCGGCGTCGCCATTTGGCCGACCGCGATGTTCGTGAACGGACAGCATCACCTCTTCCATCGCCTTGATTGCAGTGAGGTCATCCGGCGCGTTGATCACGCCCTCCAGCATGTCATTGGCGGCTGATCCGATCAGGTCTGACAGCGGCAGCATCTGGTCCGCCACTTCATTGGCGGGGCGAGAGAACATCCCCTTCCATCCGCTGGGGCGCAGGGCAAAGCCGACAACTTTGAATGCGCCCCGACAGCGAACATTAAGCGGCCGGCCATTTGGACCGAAAAAGACAGCCCGCCCACTTGAGGTCCAGTTGCCGGGGGATGTTTCTGCGGTCCACTCTCCCTTCACGAGAATGCGAATGAACGGGAATTCGGACAGCAATTTGTCTTCGAGGACGTGATCGCCGGGTAAGTCGGCTTCAAACACATAGTGACGGCGAATAAACCCGCGAAGACCTAGCGACGGTGCGTAGTTTCTTGGAAGCATAGCTGCATTCGCCTCCTCGTTTGCGCCTTTAGCCGAGCATGCGGGCGACCATTTGGCAATTCCAGCTTTTATTGGCTGTGATGCAAATCACACCGACAAAAGATCCTGCACTGTTCAAGGCCCCGCCACGGTCCTAGAAAGTGTTCCTTTCTTGCCCGTGACAGGGATAACGCGCTACGGACCATCCATGACCTTTGCACAAAATGCCATCGGGCTGATCGGCAACACGCCGCTGGTGAAACTGGAAGGCCCTTCCGCAGACACCGGCTGCACCATCCTTGGTAAATGCGAATATGCGAACCCCGGCGCATCCGTAAAGGACAGGGCTGCCCTGTTCATCGTTGAAGACGCTGAAGCACGTGGCGCGTTGCAGCCGGGCGGAACGATTGTCGAAGGGACGGCGGGTAATACCGGCATCGGGCTGGCGCTGGTCGCCAATGCCAAGGGCTACAAGACCATTATCGTCATGCCCGACACGCAGAGCCGAGAAAAGATGGACACGTTGCGTGCTCTTGGTGCGGAACTTGTGCTGGTGCCGCCTGCGCCGTTCGCCAATCCCGGCCATTTCGTCCACACGTCGCGCCGGATTGCGGAAGAAACGGCCGGCGCTGTCTGGGCAAATCAGTTTGATAACATCGCGAACCGCAAGGCCCATATCTTCAGCACCGCTGAGGAAATTTGGGAACAGACATCCGGTCAGGTTGACGGGTTTACCTGTGCGGCGGGGACTGGTGGGACCATTGCTGGCGTCGGGCTGGGCCTGAAGGCGAAGCGGGATGACATCGTCATCGCCTTGACGGACCCCCATGGTGCTGCGTTGTTCAACTATTATGCCCATGGCGAGTTGAAGGCCGAAGGCACTTCGGTTGCCGAAGGCATTGGGCAGGGCCGGATCACCGCCAATCTTGAAGGTGCGCCGATCGACACGCAGTTCCGAATCTCTGATGAGGAAGGTCTCTATTGGGTCGGCCGGATGTTGCAGGAAGAAGGCCTGTGCCTTGGCCTGTCCTCCGGCATCAACATCGCAGGGGCCGTGGCACTGGCAAAGCAGCTTGGGCCCGGCTCGACGGTTGTGACCATATTGTGCGATACGGGTTTCCGCTATTTGTCGACGCTCTACAATGCGGACTGGCTGCGATCAAAGAACCTGCCGGTGTTTGACTGGCTGAAAGGCTAAACATGTCTGTTGAAGACACCCTGGCGGATCGCAAGGAAAGCTGGCGGCGCATCCGCGTCGGACTGACAGGCCTTGGCGGCATCTTGCTATTGATCGGACTGGCGAGCGCGATGTTAGAGCGCATTAGCCCGCGCACCCCTGAGGCTGCGACGGTGGCTGACGGAACGCTCGGCAATGCGACGCAGGCGCCCGAGAATGAGCCCCTTGCAGAACTCGGCGTCGCGCCCGGCGCTGCAGGCTCGGCGCAAGACCCCAAGCCCGCAGCGAAGTAAATGCGTGCAGTCCTCGCGGCGTTGTTGCTGGCGTCATGTAGCCAATCAATGCCTGCCGAAGACCGGCCAACGGTCGATATTCTCACAGGCCTGCCCCTGTTTTGGGGAGAAGGGGACGTCAGTGATGTTCTTAGCGGAACGGCCACGCGTTCCCCATTGTTGGACGCGCTGGAGCGCGGTTGGACGCTGCAGCCGCTAGATGTCGCGCGGCGTCCACAGCTCGCGCAAGTGGATCGGCTGCTGATCATCCAGCCCCAGGCTCTGGCGCCTGATGAACTGGTTGAGATTGACCGATGGGTGCGCCGTGGCGGACGGCTTCTCGTCCTGGCTGATCCTGATCTTCGATGGCCTTCGGCATGGCCTTTGGGGGACCCGCGGCGCGCACCTGCTGCATCGCTGCTCTCGCCTTTGCTTGCGCATTGGGGGGTGACGCTGCTTTCGACCACAGGACTTTCGCCGGTGGCCGAAGACTTGGAAGGGCGAAATGTCGTGTTTGACAGCCCGGGCCGCTGGGAAGTGAAGGGCGAGAAGTGCGCACCCGTCTCTCTGCGCGTTCTCAAATGCAGCATCGGTAAGGGCGAGGCGATCCTCGTGTCCGATGTCGATTTTGCCAATCCGCTTTGGGCGACGGCCACCAATGGACGCAACTATACGGCGCTTGATGCGTTGATGACGCGAGTCTGGCCAAAGGATGCCCAATCTGATGCGGAACAAAATAAGGACAAGCCACCCGGATAGGTGAAAATCAGAGGAAAAATACGGACTTTGGCACGAAATCCCCATTTCACCCGTCAAATCCCTTGATCACCCCGATGTTGATTGATATTCACTGCTTCCGTCAGATTGGGGCGGGGCTGTCCTGATTCTCGTATGAATAGCTGGTCGCGGCATGGTGCTGCGATCGGGAAGGCGGCCCTTTTTGCTCCAACGGCAGAGGGGTGCTGTGAGCGATAGGGAGCTATTCAGAGGTCATGCGTTGACCGCGATTGACGGCAAGGGCCGTGTCGCGATCCCTGCTGCCCTGCGCTCCGTGATCGAAAAGAACAGCGATGGCCGTATCGTCATCATCGCCAAGCACCAGAGCGATCCCTGCCTGTCCGGCTATGACCGCGGCTGGTCTCGCTTGCTGCATGATCGGCTGGAGCGTGAGGAAGAGCGTGAGCGCAATGCCGATCGCGCGTTTGATTATCATAACGCCTATCGCCGCGCCTTCGGCCTTGTTGAAGAAGTGCCCTATGATGCGAGCGGCCGCTTCATTCTGCCCACCTTTTTCCGTGCCAAGGCCCAGCTGACTGATCTGGCCTTTTTCTATGGCACCGGCAGCACGTTTGAAATCTGGAGCCCGACAGTCCTGATCGACACGCCGGGTATCGACGAAGAAACCAAGGAAGTTGCCGCTTTCCTGATGGCAGAAAGAGGCGTGCGCTGATGCCCCGCAACGCACCTCATATTCCTGTCCTTCTTGATGAAGTGATTGGCGCGCTCGCAATCAGCCCCGGTGAGACGCATGTCGACGGCACCTTTGGTGCGGGCGGCTACTCGCACGCCATGCTGGCCTCTGGTGCCAATGTCATCGCTTTTGATCGGGATCCAGACGCGATTGCGGCTGGGCGCGCGGCAGATGTTGGCGGGCTGACCTTGGTGGAAGACCGCTTTTCCAACATGGCAGCCCATGTTTCAGATGTGGACGGTATCACCCTCGATATCGGCGTGTCGTCGATGCAGTTGGATCAGGCGGCGCGCGGTTTTTCGTTTCAGTCCGACGGTCCGCTCGACATGCGCATGGAGCAAGCGGGCGAGTCTGCGGCTGACTTCGTTAACACAGCAGACGAAGCTGATATTGCTGACATCATTTACCGTTATGGTGATGAGCCCAAATCGCGCCGCATTGCCCGCGCCATTGTTGCGGCACGCCCGGTAACGCGGACAGCTGAACTGGCATCAGTTGTGCGCCGGGCCGTTGGCTGGCGCGAAGGGCAGAAAAGCGACCCCGCCACGCGCACCTTTCAGGCTATCCGCATCCACATCAACCGGGAATTGGGTGAGCTTGAAGACGGGCTCGAAGCCGCAGAGCGTGTTCTTAAGCCGGGTGGACGCCTTGCCGTCGTCACGTTTCACAGCCTTGAAGACCGCATCGTGAAGCGCTTCCTGCGGGAACGCAGCGGTCAAACGCCCGCCGGTTCGCGGCATCTGCCCGACGTGGTTGGGCGCGGCCCTGTGGCGACCTTTGAAGCTGTCGCCAAGCCTGTCCGGGCGAGCGAAGCTGAACTTACCCGAAATCCCCGTGCCCGCTCCGCAACTTTGCGCGTGGCGCGGCGCACAGCCCATTCTTCGTCGTCTGCTAACTTAAGAGGTGCTGCATGATTGCTCAAAGGTTCCGCCCCGTCGTGTGGGTTGTCGGTTGCTCCTTTGCCGCCACGGCGCTCTATACAGTCTCGCTCGGCGTCGCCTCTGAGCGGACCCGTCTCGAAGATCTCGACCATAGCATTGCGATGACGCGCCGTGACATCCGGCAGCTTCAGACCGAAATGGGCACCCGGGCATCGTTGCGGCAGCTGGAGCGATGGAACGGGGAAGTCTTGGCCTTGGCGGCACCGTCGGCCGGCCAGTTCCGCGCGACCGAAGCCGCGCTCCGCACAATCGATGGCAGCGCCCTGCCAGCGGATGGCTTCGCGCCGCCGCCGGTGATGGTCGCCGCTGTGACGCGGACAGCGCCGGTCGCACAGGGTGAGGCAACGGCGCAGGGCGCCCCGATAGCTAAGCCAGCTGCCGTTCGGGTCGCCGCTGCGACGGTTATCGAACGTGATATCACTGTCCCATCCACAGCGGCGTCAAAGCCGGTCGTGACGGAGAAGCGGCCGACAACCAAGGCACAGCGCTTCGCCATGCTGGACCGCGCTTTGGTCGATAAGCGGACTTTCAGTGAAATTCTCGACCGTGCCGAAGACGAAAGTCGGGTGACTGGCAAAGGAAAGGCCAAGTCCGCCCAGTGAGCACGCTCGCCGCCCGGCCTACCAGGACGCGACACGCCAAGTTTAGGGAACAATCGCTCGCGGTCGCCCACCAAAGGCTGATGATCCTGATGCTTCTCTTCAGCGCGGTGGCCTTCGTCATCGCGCTGCGCCTTTTATGGCTGACGGTCTTCGCGGATAGCGCGCTTGGTCGCGCCAATCCCAATCTGCTCGCACCGCCGCGCGCCGACATTGTGGACCGCAATGGAGAGGTGCTCGCTCGCACGATTGATGCATGGTCCGTCGGCGTCCACGCCAACCGGTTGTTGAACAAGCCGGAAGACTTGGCACCCAAGCTGGCCGCCCTCATGCCGGAGCGCACGGAGGCGCAGTATCTCGCGCTCCTTAAGTCGGGCGTCCATTTCACCTATTTGCGTAGGCGCGCCATGCCGGAGCTGGTCGCCGCCGTGAACGCGCTCGGGGAACCCGGAATGGCGTTTTCGCGCGAGCCGGAGCGGCTTTACCCGCAGCTGACGCTTGCCGCGCACGTGCTGGGCTATACCGATATGGACGGCCACGGCGTGTCGGGCATGGAGCGTGTGCTCGATAAACGACTAAGTGATGCCGCTCTTCGCAAGACGCCAGTCGCACTGTCCATCGACACGCGTGTTCAGGCCGCGATGGAATCCGAACTCAACAATGCAATGGTGGCGCATCAGGCACTCGGCGCGACCGGCCTTGTTATGGATGTCCGCACGGGGGAAATGGTGGCGCTCGTCTCGCTGCCGGTCTTCAATCCCAATAAGATCGGCCAATCCGACCCGGAGGCCTTCCGCAACAATGTGACGCAGAGCGTTTATGAACTGGGGTCGACCTTTAAGCCAATCACGATGGCCGGTGCGATGGATGCCGGTGTCATAACGAGCCTGTCCAAGCGCTATGATGCGACGGCCCCCCTTCAGGTCGGAAAGTTCAAGATCAAGGATGATCACCCGATGAACCGGTGGCTGAATGTGCCGGAAACGCTGGTCCATTCGTCCAACATTGTCACCGCGCGCATTGCCGACGAGATGGGGGCAAAGCGCATGGAGGCAATGTTTAGACGTGTTGGCTTTTACGAGCCGCCCTATATCGAACTGAAAGAAAAGGGTCGCCCGCTCGTGCCCAGCTATTGGGGGCGGACGACCACAATGACGACAGCTTATGGCCATGGCATCGCCGTGACGCCGCTCCAACTCGCCTCGGCATATGCCGCATTGGTTAATGGCGGTATCTGGCGTCCAGCGACGCTGATGAAGGTTGAACCTGGCAAGGCTGCCAAAGGCCGCCGCGTGTTCAGCCAATATGCCAGTGATACGAGCCGCAAGTTGCTGCGGCTTATCGTGACGGACGGAACGGGCAAGAAGGCCGAGGTGGCGGGCATGCGGATCGGTGGTAAGACCGGGACGGCCGAAAAGCCAAGCGCCGGCGGCTATTCAAAACATGTCAATGTTTCAACTTTCGCCGCCGCCTTCCCAATGGATGCCCCGCGTTACGTGGTGATTGCCATGCTTGATGCGCCCAAAGGAAATGCGGAGTCCTTCGGGCTGACGACGGCGGCATGGACGGCTGCGCCCGTGGTCGCAAAGGTGATCGCGCGCACCGGCCCGATGCTCGGAGTTTTCCCCGATCCATCTCGCGAAATGCCCCTTGATGAGTTGCGGACGCTGATCTGGAAAGCCAAGGCGGGCGAAGAATGAAGCTCGGCACGCTCCTTGGCACAGATGACCCGACGCCGGTCACTGGTTTTGCGATCGACCATCGCAAAGTCGCGCCCGGAAACGTGTTCGGTGCCTTTGTTGGCCTGAAGGTCAATGGTGAAGATTTCATCGAAGCAGCGATTGCAGCCGGGGCCATTGCCGTTGTTGCCCGTCCGCAAGCTGCTGTTTCAGGGGCGGTCCATATTGCAGAAGATGAGCCCCGCCGGGCCTTCGCTCTCCTCGCTGCAAAGTTCTTTGAACCCTTCCCCCAGATCAGCGTCGCTGTGACGGGCACGAATGGAAAGACGTCTACCGTTGAAATGACGCGGCAGCTGTGGCGGATGGACGGCTTTCATGCGGCCTCCATCGGAACGCTTGGCGTCACGACGGCTGATGATCGTATCGTCACCGGGCTCACGACCCCCGATATCGTTACGTTCCTTTCGAACATGGCCGGCCTCAACCGGGAAGGCGTGACCCATGCGGCGTTCGAGGCATCGAGCCATGGGTTGCACCAATGCCGGACAGAAGGTCTGCCTGTCCGTGCGGCCGCCTTCACCAACCTTAGCCGTGATCACCTTGATTATCATGGCGACATGGCGAACTATTTCACCGCGAAGCTGCGGCTATTCTCTGAAGTCGTGGACGGGGACGGCGCGGCGGTCATCTGGGCAGATGACGGGGAATATTCCGCCCGTGTCATTGATTTGGCCAGAGAGCGTGGCCTGGCTCTGTTGACCGTTGGCAAGCACGGGTCTGCCTTGCGGCTGGTTGATCGTATTCCCGGCCAGCTTGGCCAGCAGCTCTTGCTTGAGGCTGAGGGACGGGAGTTCAAGGTCATGCTTCCGCTCATCGGTGCCTATCAGGCCGCGAACGCACTCGTCGCGGCAGGGCTCGTCATTGCGACCGGCGGTAATGTCGCATCGACGCTTTCAAATCTGGCGCGTCTACAACCTGTTCGCGGGCGGTTGGAGCGGGCCGTCATCGCCAAGTCAGGGGCGCCGGTCTATGTCGATTACGCCCATACCCCCGACGCGCTGGAAGCTGCGATTGATGCGCTCAAGCCCCATGCAAAGGGCCGGTTGATCGTCGTCTTCGGAGCAGGCGGAGATCGCGATACCGGCAAGCGCCCGGAAATGGGTGCTATTGCTGTTCAGTTCGCTGATTATGTGATTGTAACTGACGACAATCCCCGGACCGAAGACCCTGCATCCATCCGCGCTGAAATTTTGGCAGCGGCGCCGGGCGCCATCGAAATTGCCGGACGACGGGATGCGATTGCGGCAGCCATCGCTGAATCCGGGCCTGACGATATCATCCTGATCGCCGGCAAGGGGCATGAACAGGGCCAGATTGTCGGCGACAAGGTTTTGCCGTTCGACGACGTCGCCGTGGCGCGGGAGTGTGCCGCATGATGCCGCTTTGGACTTCCAAAGACATTGCGGCCGCAACAGGCGGCACTGCGTCGGCTGACTTTGCTGTCACCGGCGTTGCGTTTGACAGCCGCGAAGTCGGGCAGGGCGATCTCTTCATCGCGCTCAAAGGCGAATTGACGGACGGCCACCGCTTCCTTGATGGTGCGTTTACGCAGGGTGCCAGTGGCGCGATTGTCTCGACCCCCGTCGCGCACCCGCACGTCCTCGTGCCGGATACGACAGTCGCTCTGAATGCCTTAGGCATCGCTGCGCGTGCGCGGACAAAGGCGATGGTTGCCGGTGTCACAGGTTCAGTCGGAAAGACGAGCACGAAAGAGGCTTTGGCCGCGGCACTTGCACGGGCCAATAAGGGCGCCGCCCATCGGTCGGTCAAGAGCTATAACAACCACACTGGCGTTCCGCTTAGCCTTGCGCGCATGCCGGCCGCGACGCGCTTTGGCGTGTTCGAAATGGGGATGAACCACAAGGGTGAGATTGCTCAGCTGACGAGGCTTGTCCGCCCGCATGTCGCGCTGGTGACGGCGATTGCGCCAGCCCATATCGAAAATCTGGGTTCGCTCGAGGCCATTGCCGACGCAAAGGCGGAGATCTTTGAAGGGCTGGAGCCCGGCGGCACTGCGATCATTCCGTTTGATTCGCCCTATTGCAGCCGATTGGCGGATGCGGCGCGACGGCATGGGGCGCAGGTGGTGACCTTCGGCCGTCAGGACGGGGCTGATGTCTATGCCCGCGACGTTATCCAGCTCGACAGCGGGACCATGATCGCGGCTGTTTTGCCGGGCGTGGAGCTGAACTTTACGCTGTCCCAACCCGGCGACCATTGGGTGTCGAATGGGCTGGCCGTGCTCGCTGCCGTGCAGGCAATGGGCGGCGATCTCGCAGCGGCAGGCCTCGCGCTTGGCGACATGCAGGGATTGAAGGGCAGAGGGGAGCGGCACACCGTCGCTCTCGCACATGGCGGTTCCGCCCTTCTGATTGATGAAAGCTACAATGCAAATTCGGCGTCGATGAAAGCCACCCTTGCTGTCTTGGGCGCAGAGCCCGCGGCCCGTCGGATTGCCGTGCTGGGCGAAATGCGGGAGCTGGGGACCAATTCGGAAGCGCTGCACGTCGAGCTTGCCGACCCGGTGATTGCCGCGAACGTTGATTTCGCCCTGCTCGTCGGCCCCGGCATGGCGCCACTTGCCCATGCGCTGGGGCCGCGCACCAAAGTTTTTCATGCGCCGGACGCGGCCTCCGCTCTACAAACGTTGGAGCCGATGCTGCGCGATGGCGATGCCATTCTCATAAAGGGATCTAATGCCGTTGGCCTTGGCCAGTTGGTGGACGCCCTGACCAGCGGGAACGACTGATGCTCTACTGGATTGCCGAACAGCTTGGATTTCCGGGGGTTCTAAACCTTCTGCGCTATCTCACCTTTCGCACGGGCGGTGCGGTTGCGACCGCGCTTGTCATCGGGCTGATCATCGGTCCGAAGTTTATCGGATGGTTGCGCGTGCGTCAGGGCAAGGGTCAGCCGATCCGGTCGGATGGCCCACAAACGCATCTTGCGAAGGTCGGCACGCCGACCATGGGGGGGCTGATGATCCTGACGGCAGTGGGGGTATCGCTGCTTTTATGGATGGACCTGCGCAATGCTTATGTCTGGGCTTGTGTGCTGGTTACGGGCGGTTTCGGGTTGATTGGTTTTCTCGACGACTATGACAAGGTCAAGAAGCGCAGCGCCAAGGGCGTCTCAGCCAAGGCACGGCTTCTGGCGGAGTTCACGATTGCGGGCCTTGCGACGGCACTGATCGTCTCGCATTCCAACACTGACCTTTATCTGCCGTTCGTCAACGGTCCGGTGGCCGATATCGGGTGGTTCTACATTCTCTTCGGCGCGTTCGTCATTGTTGCGTTCGGGAATGCCGTGAACCTGACAGACGGGCTGGATGGCCTAGCCACCATGCCGGTCATCATATCCTGCATTGCCTTCATGATGATCGCCTATCTGGTCGGCAATGCGAAGTATGCGGCCTATCTCGGCATTCCCTATGTGGCAGGCGCCGGGGATTTGACGATCCTATGCGGGGCTGTTGTCGGCGCGGGTCTTGCCTTTTTGTGGTTCAATGCGCCACCGGCGGCAGTGTTCATGGGGGATACGGGCAGTCTCGCTTTGGGCGGAGCGCTTGGCACTGTGGCTGTGACCACCCATCACGAATTTGTTCTCGCTATCATCGGCGGGCTCTTTGTGGTGGAGGCCATGTCGGTCGTCATTCAGGTGTTCTGGTTCAAGAGGACCGGTCGCCGCGTGTTCCGCATGGCACCCATTCATCATCATTTTGAACAATTGGGCTGGTCTGAACCGACTGTGGTCATCCGCTTCTGGATAATCGCCTTCGTCCTTGCCCTTGCCGGTCTGTCGACGCTGAAACTCAGATGATCACATCTGACGCCTTTCGCGGGAAACGCTACGCAGTGCTCGGCTTGGCAAGGTCGGGCCTTGCCACAGTTGCGGCTCTCGTTTCGAGCGGCGCAGAGGTGCTGGCGTGGGACGAACGCGCAGAGGCGCGGGCTCAGGTGCCGCAGGGTGTGACACTCGCTGACCCGCTGAAGACGGACCTTGCCGGATATGACGGTGTTGTTGTGTCTCCAGGCGTGCCGATCAACCGTCATCCGATTGCAGACCATGCTCACGCAGCGGGTGTGTCGCTCATCGGCGATATTGAACTGTTCGCTCAGGCGCGGGCCACGCTGCCGCCGCACAAGGTTGTCGGTGTTACCGGTACCAATGGCAAATCAACGACGACTGCACTGATCCATCATATCCTCAAATCGGCTGGCGTCCCGACAATAATGGGTGGCAACATTGGTCTGCCGATCTTGACACAGGACGCTCTGCCGAGCGGTGGCGTCTATGTGCTTGAATTGTCGAGCTACCAGATTGACCTGACGCACAGACTTGCCTGCGATGTTGCGGTGCTGACCAATATCACGCCAGACCATCTCGACCGGTATGACGGCTTTGCAGATTACGCCGCTGCTAAAGAGCGGCTGTTCACGCTCCAGCATGTGGATCAGATCGCCGTGATCGCAACCGAGGATGATCCTGCGCGCATGATCGCAAGTCGGATCAACCACCGCCTGCATCGGGTCGCGTCAACAGATGTTGGTGATCAATCGGCATGGCCGTCGCTTCAGGGGCCGCACAACGCCCAGAATGTGGCTTGCGCCCAAGCGGTGGCCTTGGCTTTTGGTGTTTCGGGTGATGTCATCGCGTCCGCCTTGAAGACATTTGGGGGGCTGCCACATCGGATGGAACGCATTCGTGAACGGGACGGCGTGCTCTTTGTGAATGATTCCAAGGCGACCAACCCGACGTCGACGGCGCCTGCCCTTGCTGCCTATCCCGCGGTCCGCTGGATTTTGGGCGGTCTTGCCAAGACCGATGAACTTGACGCGTGCGCGCCGCATTTCAGCCATGTGAAAGCCGCTTACACCATTGGTGAAGCCGGGCCGATGTTTGCGCAGCTTCTGGCGCCGCATATGGCCGTGACGCAAAGCGTCACGATGGAGGCCGCCGTGGCGCAGGCTGCCGCTGCCGCCCAGCCGGGGGAAACGGTCTTGCTCTCTCCGGCCTGCGCATCGTTTGATCAGTTTCGGGATTATGAGGCGCGCGGGGATGCCTTCCGTGCCGCTGTGGAGGCGCTCGCATGACGACGACAACAGCCGGTGTTCCGAGCCCACCTACCCCAGCGCCCGCAAGGCCGCGTGTGACCCGCCTCGGTCGGTCCGACCGGTCTGCCGTTGGCCTATGGTTTTGGGAAATTGACCGCGTCCTGCTGCTGCTCGTTATCATCCTGCTATCGATCGGCTTGATCGCCGTCGCGGCCGCGTCACCCGCCTCTGCGCACCGTTATTCGGACGTCGGCTTTACTCTGTCCCCGCTCCATTACTTTTGGCGGCAGTTGATGTGGGTGTGTATCGGGGTGCCGATCATGATTGGAACATCGATGATGCCGCAGCTTCTGGCGCGGCGCTTTGGGCTCGTCATGGCGTGTTTCTTCGCCTTCTGCTTGGCGCTGGTTCCTCTGATCGGATTTGAACGCAACGGCGCGACCCGCTGGCTGGGCGTTGGCATTTCGCAGTTCCAGCCGTCAGAGTTTCTCAAGCCTTTTTACGTCATTGCCATTGCCTGGCTGCTCTCGCTCAAATCTCAGGATAAGAGCTTGCCTGTGGTGCCGATTTCGGGCGTGTTGACTGCCGTTGTCGCGGCCTTGCTCATGACGCAGCCGGACTTTGGCCAAACCATCATCTTCTGTTCAATGTGGTTCGCCATGGTGATGATCACGGGCCTATCATGGCGCGCGGTCGGCATCCTGTCCGGCACGGGCGGCGTTGGCATCACGGCGGCCTATCTTTTTTATCCCGTCGCGACGCAGCGTATCAATAACTTCCTCTTCCAGAGCGGGGATACCTACCAGACAGATAGCGCCCATGCGACGATCACAGCGGGTGGCCTGTTCGGCACGGGGCCGGGCGGTGGAGAGCTTAAGTTCCGCTTACCGGAAGCGCATACCGACTACATCTTTTCCGTCATCGGGGAAGAATTTGGCCTGCTCGCTTGTCTCGCCATCCTTTGCATCTTCATCGCGATGGCGGTCCGTGTCTTCGTGAAGCTGTTGGATGAAGATGATCCGTTCCTCATCCTTGCAGCGGGCGGGCTGATCACCCAGTTCACGGCGCAGGCGATGGTCAACATGGCCGTCAACGTCGGCATCGCGCCGTCCAAGGGGATGACGCTGCCGTTCATTAGTTATGGCGGGTCGTCGCTGATTGCCTTGTGCCTCGGCTTTGGCTTGTTGCTCGCCTTTACGCGCAAGAACCCGTATCTTACGCGCTCACCCTATGTCGTGAAGTGGAGTAACCGATGAGCGAGCGGCACTTCGTCCTCGCCGCAGGCGGCACAGGCGGACATATGATGCCTGCCCATGCGCTGGCTGAGGAACTGACAAAACGTGGGCACCGCGTGGCGCTGATTACCGATGAGCGCGGCGCGCGCATTCCCGGCCTGTTCGATGGCGTGCAGACGCATATCCTCCCTGCCGGACGCATCACCAAGAACCCAATGACCTGGCTTGCCGGGGCAAAGGCGATCATGGCTGGCCGCACGATGGCGCTGCGCCTGTTTGAGACTTTCCAGCCTGCCGCTGTCATCGGTTTCGGTGGATATCCGGCATTCCCGGCCCTGCTGGCTGGCCGGTCCGCAGGCATCCGCACGGCGGTGCATGAGCAGAACGCTGTGCTGGGCCGCGTCAACCGGCTTGTCGCGTCCCGTGTCGATGCGATCGCTGTGTCCTTCCCGCAGATTGAACGGCTGGCCGAAAAGCATCTCAGCAAGACATGGCTGGTCGGTAACCCCGTCCGCGCCGAAGTCTGTGCGTTGCGGGAACAGCCTTTCCCCGCGCTGAGTGAAGAGGGCGTGTTCCGGGTCCTCGTCGTCGGCGGCAGCCAGGGCGCAACGGTCCTGTCCGACGTCGTGCCCGACGGCTTGGCGATGCTTCCGGTCGCGCTGCGCCGCCGTCTTCAGGTGACGCAGCAATGCCGTGCGGAAGATATCGACCGTGTCCGCGCGCATTATGCCAATCTTGGCATTGCGGCAGACCTCGCGACCTATCTCAATGACCTGCCGGACCGACTGGCTTGGGCGCATCTTGTGATCGCGCGAGCGGGTGCCTCGACGCTGGCCGAACTGACCTGCGCTGGCCGTCCGGCGATCCTTGTGCCGCTGCCGAGCGCAACTGACGACCACCAGACAGCCAATGTGCGTGAGATTGTGACCGCAGGCGGCGCGCGATCCATCGCTCAATCGAAATTTACAGCCAAGGAACTGGCCAAGCAGATGCAAAAACTGGGCCTTGATCCTGAAGGGTTGACCAACGCCGCCGGCCGGGCGCGGTCCATTGGACGGCCCAATGCGACCCGCGATCTGGCGGATATGGTCGAAAATCTGGATCGGCCTGTTGCACCCCAGGCGGTCGGCCTTGCCGCGCAAAGCACCCGGCTTGCAGGAGCGGGCGCATGAAGGCTGTCCCAACCAGCATTGGCACCGTCCATTTCATCGGCATCGGCGGCATCGGCATGTCCGGCATCGCAGAGGTGATGCACAACCTTGGCTATTCGGTGCAGGGCACCGACATTTCCGAGAGCTATGTTGTTGAAGGCCTTCGCAAGAAGGGCATCAAAGTGATGATCGGCCATGCGGCTGAGAACATCGGTGACGCCGCCGTTATCGTGACGTCGACCGCTGTGAAGCGCGGCAATCCCGAAGTCGAAGCGGCGCTGGAGCGTCGCATCCCTATCGTCCGCCGTGCCGAAATGCTGGCGGAACTGATGCGCCTGAAATCGACCGTTGCGGTTGCCGGCACGCACGGCAAGACGACAACCACATCAATGATTGCCGCCATGCTGGATGCGGGCGGCGTGGACCCCACCGTCATCAATGGCGGGATCATCAACAGCTACGGCTCCAATGCGCGGCTCGGTGATAGTGATTGGATGGTCGTAGAAGCCGATGAGAGCGACGGATCATTCCTGCGCCTCGACGGCACAATTGCGGTCGTCACCAACATCGATCCCGAACATCTCGATCACTACGGCTCGTTCGATGCCGTAAAGAAGGCGTTTGTCGAGTTTATCGAGAACGTCCCGTTTTATGGATTGGCTATCCTGTGCCTTGATCACCCGGAAGTGCAGGCGATTATCCCGCGCATCCGGGATCGTCGGATCATGACTTATGGCTTTTCCGCCCAAGCCGATGTGCGGGGTGAGAATGTGACGCCCTTTCCGGGTGGCAACAGGTTCGACGTTATCGTCCGTTCGCGCGACGGATCGCAGCGGACCATCTCCGGTATTGAGCTGCCGATGCCCGGACGTCACAATGTCCAGAACGCGCTTGCCGCGATCGCCGTCGGGCTGGAGATGGGCATGTCCGATGCCGACATTCAGCGCGGATTTGCAAAGTTCGGCGGCGTCAAACGGCGCTTTACCAAGGTCGGGGAAGTCGACGGTGTCACCGTCATCGACGATTATGGACACCACCCCGTTGAAATCCGT